>Ga0136644_10000002_pt1 | contig 216498 bp, 234 predicted proteins | sample C_130820_EF_Meta_FD_94780 | JGI IMG/M metagenome (GOLD analysis project Ga0136644, IMG submission 94780) | Freshwater microbial communities from Lake Croche, Canada to study carbon cycling - C_130820_EF_MetaG (v2) (version 2) | ecosystem: Environmental > Aquatic > Freshwater > Lake | place...
CTCCAAAGTATGCCTTCATATCATTCGCCAAAACATCTTGTAATGCTTGGATAGCGATATCAGTCTGTCCTGCTGCTTGGATAGTAGGTTGAGTGACACATCTAGCACATTCCCGCACAATCAGCTCGGCAAACTTTTGTTGAATTCTTTCTCCATCTGGAATAGCATTTGGATACTGTTCCCAATCCAATTTACAAGCCTGATCATGTAGTTCTTTAATTCGCTTGTTCATCACTCTGCTTCCCTGATCTTCAGTCCGCATCTTGGACAAAACACGCCATGTTGCTTGTAGCTGCCATAGTTACTGTGATCACAGGTCGTGGGAACCAGTCGTTGGCTGCGCTCTAACATGTCGACGATACCCTGGGCTGTGCGCAGGCTATGGTGGCTAGGTCCTCCCATGTACACGCTGGGATGATCCAGCATCCCAGCGATCTGTTGCACGATCAAGTCACGTTCTTCTGCCTGCATCACAGGTCTCCGTCAAACTGATAGCTCCAACGAGCACCGTCCCAGAGATCGCGCACACTGTCGATCTTGGTCTGGCTGCCAGTGTTCTTCTTGATAGCTTCCAGCAACATGGTACGGCTGTCCTTGCCATCAAACTTGCCAAACACAAACTGAGGAGCAAAGGGATCGTTTTCCTTGATGGTTGGCATCCAGTTCAGAGCATAGGTCTTGCGATCCAATCCGCTGCCCTGTACCATTCCCCAATAGGCATCATACTTGCGCACGTTGGCGGCCACTCCGATCCAGAAGTCCGTCTCAAACTCTTCAACACGCCGGCGATCGTCGTCCAGCATGAAGGCCTTGATGTCGTCCAGCTTGTCGTTGACCAGCATGTCTACCACGTTCTTCTCGTGGGTCAGCATGTCCTTGGCCTTGTGTATGCGCACGTACCAGTCGCCCTTGACCTTGACCATGTGGCCGTCAGCAAAGCGCATGATCCAACCCTCGATGCCTTCAGCAGCGCGAGTCTTTGCGATCAGATGCTGCATGCTTTCAACAGTGCCAGGATAAGCACGCACCACGTCCAAGGCATTGCCCTCAGCTTGTGCACGCATGTCAGCATAGCTCATGTAGGTACCTTCTACCGTGCGGCGCACAGCGATCAGCACCAGTCGATCGATCACGTAGTCTATCACGATGCGCTGCTTGCGGCTGCACCACTCAAAGATTGGCGTCCAACCCTGATCCAGCATGCGAGCTGCCCAGCGTGCTATGTCAGGGCGAGTGGCAATGAATTCCTCGGCCTGCATGCTGACCTCGGTTATGCCCATCTTGGTGCCCCAGCGCAGGCCAGCAGCAGTCACCACGGGAGTGATCATGCTGCCGTCCAGCTTTTCCAGGATCACGTGAGGCTTGCTGAGATCGATCAGGGTGTGCTGCGTCTCATCACGCTCGTTCACGTTGAAGAACTTGTGCAGCCGGCGCGCCATGATGGTGCCGTCTGGGTGGAACAGCAGGCCGCGGCATTCGCGGCGCACAGCAGCCAAGTTGATGAAGGGTGGGCAACGCTGAGACCCACAGCCCAGAGCCTGATCATAGGGCAGCTTGCAGCCTGGGCACCACCATTGGTCATCGGCTACCTCAGGAAAGGTGTCAGACATGCTGACCATGTAGTTGACCACATAGCCCCAGTCGCGCTCTGCGATGATGAACTCGTCGCGGCCCTCGATGGCTGCGAGGACGTCGTCCAAGTGGCGTATCTCGGGGAATTCGTACTGCATGATCAGCTCCTGTTACTGCTTATACTAGCATGGATGCGCAGGCTGTCAACCGATTTTGCAGGCAGCTATTGTGCGAGAATCTTGAGCACAGCTGGATGGATTTGTGCTACGACGCGCAGGGCATTGCTTTGATCTTGCAGCTGGTCGATGACGTACTGCAGCTGAGACAGGCTAGCATTGGTGCTGACCTCGCGCATGTAGGCTGCGTTAGCAGAGGTGATAGGCTGGTGGAAAGCAGCAAGCACGCGCACAGCAACTGGTTGGTTGAGAGTGGGCGTTTTGCGCACGAAGGCTTTGACATACAGAGTGGAGATGCGGGGTGCGGTGTGGCGCATGTGCTGGCTCCTTGCTGGCTGTTAAAACGTACAATAGCACGTATGTCCAAGATGTCAACCGAGATTATATGCCTGAGCAAGCTCTGCTAAATCTTTGATCTTGCTGTCTCTTTGGCAAAGATTTAAGTAGGTTTTGCGGTCTGTGCTCCACTCACTGCCCGTCCACCACTCAAATCCTGGCAGATGAGCCTTGTATGCGCTGCTCTGCTCGTAGCCGCTGCCTATGTACAGATGTGCCAAGCCCCGGGTCTTGGACAGGGCTATCTCATGATCGATCATGATCCTGCCCAGGTTGATGTCGCAGTCTGTGTAGGCGTTGTATTGCGCCTCCAACCCGCCGTGATAGGCATGCAGCTTGGTAAAGCCCACTGCTCCCCCCGCAGCATCACGGGCCACCAACCATATAGCAGCATGGTCCAGATGCCCAGGATCATAGTGGGCAGAAAAGCCCTTGCGTTCTAGGTAATCGCACCATATGGCCTTAAGCTCGTGTTTGTAATCCGTACCCAGTTCAAAGGAATATCCCGGTGTTGCCAAGGGCCAATCGTAAGCATCACAACACAGTCGAGTGCTGCGGCTCTGATACCATCTGCCTTGGTGCTGTAACCAACCCAGTGCCAGTGCTGTTGATTGCTCCTGTGCCTCACACTCCAGCTCGGCCCTGTAGCAGCAGAGATCAAGATGTTCCTGAGAACCGTGGTAGTGACTGTAGGTGACGCGCATGGACACAGCATAATGTTAGACCTCGATACAGCCAAGAAACATGTCAGCACATGGATAGATACCGTGCTTACAGAACCCCAAGCTGAGCTCAACGGTATCAGCAGATGTCCTTTCGCAGCCACAGCGCTGGCCAAGGATCGAGTGGCCTGGGCACTGGGCTCAGACGTAGCATCTGACGTTGAGGCTGCCATAAACACCTGGCAGGACCACTCGGATATTGCTGTGATAGTTTATGATCCCAGCATTGACCCAGCGGCGTTTGCCACAGCTGTGGAATCTGCGAACCATCACATCTGCAAAGCCAGAAGCTTCGTCGCACTGGAGGATCATCCGGCGGTACCAGAACACGTGGCAGGACTGAGCATGAACCAAGGTCAGTATGCGTTGGTACTGCTAATGCCAGCTGCCAAGCTGCATCGTGCAAGCCAGATGTTGCGAGCCAGAGGCTATTATGACAACTGGAGCACAGAGGACATGGACGCTGTGGTTAATTGGAGATGGACATGCTGAGCTCGCATCAACCCTGGGACACCCTGCGTGCATGCGCAGTTGGCATCAGCTATCCACCCGAATGGTACAGCTACATCGCCAACAGCCGTGTGCGCAAGGTCATGGAGCGCATTGCTGTCGAGACCGAGGAAGACTACCAAAAGCTGATAGCCAAGCTCAGAGAGTTCAACGTTGATGTGGTGCGTCCTGTGCTGCCTCACAGCATGGAAGAGAGATTCCTGTCCATGGGCAGATACGCCATACCGCCCATGGTCCCCAGAGATCACATGGCCATGATCGGCAATAGGTTCTTCGCAGGACGCCAGGCTCAGACCAAGACCTATCTGGGTGCGCCCAGCGACTACATGAACATAGTCAACTACGTGGCTGAGCGAGGTAATAACATAGTCTGGGACAATCGTATCAATGGCGCCATGGTCACTCGCATAGGCAGCGATATCTACATTGGCACCAACAACAGGCATCAATTCAGGTATACATATCTCGAGACTTGGCATCTAGATCGAGAACCAACTTGGCCTGAGAAAGCACCACACGAATGGCACGAGCTCACAGTTGGGCAGCAGGAACAGTTCGTACACAACTATACTCGCAGGATCACTGACCTGTTCTCAGACTATCGCACTCACATAGTTGACACGCAGGGCCACACAGACGGGTCGTTCTCTCCGGTCTGCCCCGGGCTGATCGTGAGCTTGGTAGATGTGCAGAACTATGCAGAGACCTTTCCTGGTTGGGAAGTGATATATCTACCAGAACAGAGCTGGAATGCCATAACTGATTTCACCAAACTCAAGCGCAAGAACAACGGAAAATGGTGGGTGCCGGGCGAGGAGCTCAATGACGACTTCACAGAGTTCGTTGAACTTTGGTTGAACCAGTGGGTTGGCTACGTGGAAGAAACAGTGTTTGACGTGAACATGCTGGTCATAGATCGCAAGAACGTGCTGTGTAACAACTACAACAAAGCAGTGTTTGATGCTCTAGAGCGTCACGGCATGACTCCTCACATCATCAACTTCCGACATCGCTATTTCTGGGACGGTGGCCTACACTGCATAACCAGCGACCTCGATCGCATCGGCGAACGACAGGACTGGTTCCCTGAAAGGTCGCAGAAGGCTATGTAGCAGATTGCTGCTAAACCAACAGCGGATTTGCCTTGAACTGTGCATAGATTTCCTCGTAGGTCTTATCAAATATGGAAATCTTGAGCAGTATACGTTCTTCTGGCCCATTGGTCACGCTGTGGCGTCGTTGCGTGTTAAGCAATGCTGACCGGTATAGATAATCTATGCCTTCAATGGTGATTGGCGCAGCATTTTCACTGATTATGAAATTCACTGAGCATTCCGTGCCATTGTCAGTGTGCTCTTTCAGACTGGCAAATGGCTTTAACCAATAGAATCTTGGCCTGGCATTGATTCCCAGATCTGCGATGATCTTTTCGATATACTCGCTGGTATGCTTTTTTATCAACCAATCAGGCGTGCCCAATCCGGGTCTCGGATCAACATACACAGATGCTGATGATTTAATCTCAGCCGCTTGCTGCAGTAGTATTTCCTTGTCTACTGTGTATTTCAGATGCAGAATTGGTTCCATGGTATTGATCCTTAGACTCTAAGCAATGATCCTATAATATCATATACGCGATCATTTCACAAGAATTCATCCAGTAGATGATCCACATCTTCGTGCTTGACCAGATTCCGTTTGAACTGCTGCCAAGCTGCGGGCCAATTATAGCGAGCCTGTGCTATCTCAGCACAGACGTTGCGATCCAAGGTCAGCGCAGATTGTATCGCAGCGCCGATGTCTCGGTCCATGGCTCCAGTCTGGGGCAATATCACGTCTACGGGACCCTGCACTGGATAGGCTGCCACCGGTGTGCCCAGCACTTGGCTCTCTATCATCACCAATCCAAACGTGTCAGATTGGCTGGTGAACACCATGCAGTCAGCCTTGGAATATTCGTTGGCCAGATCCGCGCCGCGCAGCATGCCTAGGAACTGCACACCTGGGTAGCGAGATCTCAGTGCTGGCAGATGTGGGCCATCGCCTACCATGACTAGTTCATAGACAGTGCTGTCCAGCTCACAGAAAGCTTCTAGGTTCTTTTCCTTGCTGATGCGTCCAACGCTGAGCAACCTTGGTTTGTCATTGAATGTGTGGCTAACGTAGGGCGTTAGGTTGCTGAGATCCACACCTCTGCCAAACAGCACTACTTCGGCCTTGATGCTCTGTGCGATCAGCTCGGCTCTGATGCTGGGTGTTGGTACCATGACCTTACCATGCTGATGGAACCAGCGCAGGAATCTCCAAGTCACTGTCTCTGGTATGTGGAACAGTCGGTTGAAATACTGTGCCCACTGCGTGTGATAGGCCGTGGTCAGCGCCAAGCGTCGAAAGCTGATGCGTGCCATCAGTCCCAGTGGACCTTCTGTGGCAATATGCAGGTGATCAGGTGCGAAACTGCGCACCATCTTGCGCACGCCCCAGGGCCAACACAGCTGCACCTCTGGATACCCAGGAGCTGGCCGATTTGGAAACAGTCCCGGATGTATGACCAAGACTTCCCAGCCATCAGCCTTGGCCTCGCGCACCAGATTGGTCAGCGTGGTCACCACGCCGTTGATCTGAGGTCGCCATGCGTCTGTGACTATGCAGAGCTTCAACGCAGCCTCTCGCAGCTGCCCGTGATCTTGAATCGATCAAACTTCAGCTGATAGGTCATGCTGTTCAGTGCTGTCCTGCAGGCTTCTTCCGTGCGGAATTCCAAGCGTATGCGCCCTGGCACGTCACTGGGGTCACTCACGTGTATCGCCAACAGAACCAGGACCCACATCCCGTTCTCCCCATCGCACTATCTCCCAGCGTCCATCCTCATGCTCAACCAATGCGGTGCAGCTTTCCACCCAGTCTCCGCAGTTCATGTAGGCAATACCATCCACGTCTCGGATGTTGGCATGATGTATGTGCCCACAGATGATGCCATCGCAGCCATGTGTGCGAGCGTAGCCGCTGAGATTCTCTTCGTAGTCCCCTATGAAGTTCACAGCCTGCTTGACCTTGTACTTGGCCCAAGCTGACAGGCTCCAAGGTCTCAGTCCCAGCATGCGCCTTGAGCCACTTACTACCACGTTGAGGCCTATGAGCGCATCATAGGCCCAGCTGCCAAGATGTGCTAGCCACTTGGCATGCTTGATCACCACGTCGAACTGATCACCATGCATGACCTTGTAGCGCTTGCCATTGGCACCTCTGTACACGCAGGTATCAACCAAGCGTATGTTGCCAAAGTCGTGATCGCCAAAGCTGCGCAGGAACTCGTCGTGGTTGCCAGGCAGATATGTGACGTTAGTGCCCTTGCGTGCCTGCCTCAGTATCTTCTGTATGACGTCGTTGTGCACCTGCGGCCACATGAAGCTCTTGCTCATGGCCCATCCGTCAATGATGTCACCCACTAGAAACAGGTTGTCAGTCTCGAATGTCTTGAAGAAATCTAACAGCGCAGCAGCGTTGCTCATCTTGGTGCCCAGGTGAACGTCACTGATCCAGACGCTCCTGTACTCCATCATAGGTTAAACAGAGCCTTCACTGTGTCTAAGCCGTTCAACACTTTCTGTCGATCTGCTTCAGCACGGGCCTTGGCTTCTGCGGTCTCGGCCTTGTCACGCTTCTTGGCATTGACGTCTGTCATGGCTTTCTGTTCGTAGCGATCCACGAACTTGGCCAAGAAGTCATGCGCATCTGCAAACCCAGCCAGGTCTTTCTTGCCGTACATGTGGTTAAGCTCAAAGCTGCGTGCCAAGCCTTTCACTGCGTTGACCAGCTTGGCGATCTTGACGTCACTGGGATCGTTGCCACGGAAACGGTTCAGCAAGGTATCCAGCTTGGCAGTGCTGGGCTCTCGTCCAGTGATCTGCTCATACTCGTTGACAAAGATGTCGTAGATAAAACTTTCTGGATCAGTGCTGATGGTCTTGATCACCGTGTTCTTCTGCTTGCTGAACGGCACATGCACATCATCCACGGTCTTGAGCTGCACGCCCGCATGCTGTATGCTCATATCCAACAGCTCGCCCAGCACGCTGAACATGTTACCAGTGAGCAGGCCTTTGACCCCGCGCTCTGGTGTCACTCTGGCAGCACCCCAGGCCCTTAGCTGAGGTGGGTGCCACATGAAGTCCACCTGCACGTACTGATCGGGTCCTATCTGGAATATGGGATGGCCTGGCTTGCTCTCGCCCGTGTGTATGTAATCCGGCTGAGTGCTTTTCACGAACTGATCAGCCAGCTGGTTCCAGTGGTTGGTGTATTGACCGTAGCTGGCACCCATCACATCTGGCGCTATCATCTGCAGATCGATGTCACCGTAGATCTTGTCTGGATGCTCTTTGCTATCTATCTCATGATAGGTGCCAGATCCAGTGGGCCGACCCAGCTCTACCTGACCTTGATTCATAGCACTGAGCCAGCGATTGAAGTCTCGCACAAACTGCTGCACCTTGGCCAGCGTGATCTTGACAGTGGCTGGTTTGATCACCGTGCCCTGTGTTACTGTGGTGTCCCAGCCACCTTCGAGGAGTTCTGTTATGCGCATGAGCTATTTACACACTGCCCCACTTGAGCAGATCAAACATCGTGGTGTATTCCCAGTGATCAAAGGATGGCGCAAACTCACGGCCCGGCCCAGCATGATGGTCTATCACGCGCCTTCGCAGTATGCGCTTCAGCCACACGATCTTGCCCAGCTTGATCGGACAGTCTGTGCTGAACGGTGCTTGATCATGCCAATACAACATCTGCACTGGTCGCCACGCAAACCATGATTCCCATCGCTGGCGTTCTGGCCTGATATAGAATCTATGACCGTAGAGGTTATCTAAATCGTAGCGACTGTAGCAACTTGTCATGCAGCAGCATAGTGCAGACATGGCTAGGGCAGCAATCAATCTGGTTGCTGCCCTAGAATGTTATTAGCCTGCGATTAGATCGCTTCGCGCATGCCCGCACGCTCTTCCATCTTTTGGATGCGTTCGGAAGTCTTGATCATGGTCTCGAGGTTCTTGGCGCGGATGGCAGCAATGTCCTTGACCTCAGCCACGGTCTCTGCCTGCGCTACAGCCTTGCCCTCTGCTTTGACAGCTGCCTTGCCTTCGATGAAAGCCAGCGCAGCTTCCTTGGACATGGCCTGCGGCAGCGCCTGCAGCTGGATGTCCGTATGTCCATTGCGTGCGAGGACCTTGACGCGATCCATAGAAGTAGCAAAGCGAGCCTTGGTCTCGCCGTTGAGAGTGCTGTAACCAGCGACCGTGAAAAGCTTTTCCATGTGTAACTCCTGTGTGTGTTGCGTTGTGTGTGTTTGCTTCAACATGTGTACAATAGCACGGTTATACAGCACGTCAACCACTTTTTTCCAGTTTTTTCACCAAAGATCTCAGTAATTTAGCCCTAGCTGAACTGCGTTCTCAGCCCTTTTTAGCCACAGGGACGTGGTAGATCTCGTCGAAATCCTCGCCGGGACCCGGGGGTTCCAAGCTGGCGATCATGCTGGTCATGACCCCAGCAGGGATGGTCTTGCCCGCCCGGCCAGCCAAGCGCCGCTCCAATTCTGCCCCGTCCGGGGTAGGAAAGAACAACGCGATGCGCTCATAGCTCTTGGGCACCTGTCCCAGCTTGCCTCGGCGGGTCTTGGCCGTGAGGTTGGTCTGGTCCCAGATGATGTCTCGCCGGTCGCGCACGGCCTGCTTCACGGTTTCGCGCAGTGCTGCTGTAGCAGCCTTGATCTCAGTCTCAAAGACTTCGTTATAGGTCAGGCCCTGCGCAGCTGCCGCAGCTTCTATGTAGTCATCTGTGCTGGCTATCACAGCCTCATGGCTGTGCTCGCGTATCCATGTGCTCTTGCCCGAGCCAGGAACGCCTATGAGCATGAACAACTTTGGCATGTCATTCACCGGTGCGCTGGGTGCGATTGCGCCACATGGCCTGCGGGATGCCCAAGCGCAGTGCCCAGAGCAGATCCATGACGATTGCCCCGATCACTGCACCCACGAACATGGCTGCTAGAGTGTACATGTCTGTGCTCCTTGTTTGCTTATATCGTACAATAGCACAGATCAAGTGCCTGTCAACCAAGATTTTCTCACTGATTAGCTCCAACGCAACACCCACATCATGCGAGTTTCGTGGTTGGGAAACCACAGAACCACACCATGTCGCTCGGCTCCCAGATCTTGGAGATCAGCTTCCAGCTCTGTTTGATTCTGCATCCAGTAGCCAATATCACCAATTATCACGGTGCTACCAGTCAGAGGTATCACGCTGCTCTGGGTGACCTCAGGTCCCAGCACCCAACGCTGAGAGCTCGGCATCAGATTGCGTCCAGCTCTTCTGGAGTGGGTAACCTGTCATTCCAGACCAGCATCCACATGATGCGATCCTGTTCATATGGTATGATGAGGCTTACGCTCTTGTCATCTGACCACAGATAGAACCCATGGCTGAGATTGCGTTCACACCATGCTTCCAATGGACCAAAATATCCAAAGAACAGAGCCTCTTGTATGGCTCGCCCGTTCTTGGCTGTTAACTGTAGCCTGAGGCTATGGTCAGGCCACTGATCAAAGATCTCTTGCCATGTATTGGTCATGGGGCCAAAGCTCTGCCCACCAGCGCCGCAGAGATTGCCAGGTTTGTCCAGCTCGCCCACTGGGCCATGCACATGGCCACGCTGCATGGTGTAGCCCATGAGCTCGTGAGCTAGCCAACGGCGCAGCTTGCGTTTGAGGCTGCGCTGCCACCATTGCCAGCCAACTGTTCCTGCTATGACACCAAGCTGGATGGCATACATGGCCAGCACACCCCAGTCGATGTTTATGATAAACAGTGGTATCACGATCAGCAATGCGATACCAAAGGCAGTGGCAGGCCAGGTCCATGGCGGAGCATGCCTTCCGTAGCACTTGTGTAACCATGCTCGCATCGTGCTAACCATTAAATAACATCATGGAAACCTGGGAAGACTGGGAGAAGGTCATAGGCGGCACTGTGCTGGCTATAACCATCTCCGTGGCGGTCACCGTGGACGTGGTGCGCAGCATTTTCTTTCACGAGCACTGATCAAAAGTCAATCCAATAGTTGGTCTTGGCCTTGGTGATGCGAGTCAGCACCAGCGTGCCATCCTCGTTGGTGAACTGGAACTTGCCTTCTCTGGGATCAACCTTGTTGAGGTCGCGCCCATTCCAGCTGTAGGTGACCCAACCGTCCTGCTCACCGGCATCGTCGTAGTCGCGCACCTCCACTTCGATGTCACCGCCTAGGGGATTGCCGCTCCACTTGCTGTTGTTCTCCACGTCCTTGGCTTCCACTGGAGCATTGTCCACGATCAGCTGCACCATGTACTCGTCGTTGTTGGCAAACTCCGGCTTGGTGTTCAGCATGCGCATGGCTTCCTGAGCAGTCTCACCATAGCGGTTCATTTCTTCGATCAGTGCTTTGAGCATGTCAAAGTTGAACGCGCTGAACAGGCTGGCGATCTTGCACACGCTGTCCTTGTGCTGTGGGCTAGCAAGGTTGTCATCGCAGTATTCCTCGATGAACTCCATGGTCAGACCAGAGTAGTCCAAGCTGTAGTAGATGCGACCAGGACGATTGCGCATGTGGCTGTCAATTCGCCACTTGTCATTGCAGGTCAGCACAAACAGCGTCTTGCTGGGAAACACCCCGTCCAACAGCGTCAGCATCTGTTCCTGTGACTCTCTGTCATAGACCTTTTCAAACTCGTCAAACACTACGATGCAGGGCTGCTGGATGTCTTGGATCAGCTTGTTGAAAGCATCGCCCTTCCAGGGATGGTTGATCACAATGGTAGGGATGCCCTGCTCAGCGCCCTTGATGCTCAGCATCTTGCTCAGCAGCGTCTTGCCTGAACCCTTCTCGCCCGTGAGCAGCACGCCTGTGGCAGCTGGGCGATCGTTGAAGGTATAGAGTATGCGATCTGCGGTTTTCAGCGTGTCACCGTAGATCTTCTTGGGGGTGGTGAAAGCATCAATCTCTTCCAAGTAGAGGTTGCCAAACTGGTCAGCCTTGATGATGTAGTTGCCCGCAGGCAACACGCTATGCAGATCCATGGCAGCGTTGGCTGCCAATCGCCATGTGTTGCCATTGCGTATGAAATGTGTCATTGCATCAGTCTCTCTGTTTTGATGGTTGAATGTATCACGATAGCGCGGAAATGTCAAGGCACTACTGATGGTTCCATCCCTTGAGATGCAACACCAACAGCCATGCCAGATCTGCTATAACCAAGGCTACGATGGCATGCGTCTCATCTAAACCCACGGCGATGGATGCGATAGCGGCTATGATGCCACTCACGATCAGCATGTACCAGCTCATTCACGATCCTCCATCCACTTGGCCATGTGTTTGCGTATGTTCTCGGCACCGACTGGGTTCATGCTGTGCACGTAATATCCAAACCCGCTGGGTAGTTCCAGATCGTTATCAGCTACATGTTGGCAGAACCACTTGGCAAAATCATAACCATTGAACTCTCGCGGACGCAGCAGAGCGTTACCCAACAATAGGTGATCATCTATAGCGCTAGGTATGCCTGGTACGGCAGCATAATGCTCAAAGGCTAGATCGTGGTCAAAGCTGATGAAGCGTGGTATGCCATAGTTGGTCACATACCACACCGCATCATGATACCCGCGGGCAACCACCCAGCTGTTATCGGCTGGGTAACGCTCATCATCTAGGAACAACTTGTAATCCATCTCAGAAATCTCCTGGGGCTACCTGCATGACGCGGACGCCCTGCGCACGTATTGCATCCACGACCTGGTTTCTATCGTCAAACCATAACCATGGTTCACCATGCTCCGCACGGATACGTTCCAATAGCTCGACCTTGACGATGCTGTCCTGCCTGTGGTCCCTGTGACCTCTCATGTAGAGATCATCAAAGAAGATACCGTTGGTGTTCAACCATGTGTTGGTCACAGCACGGCTGTCTTCGCCGCGTCCACTGCAGAGTATTATAGTGTGACCCTGTGCGGCAAAGTTGGTGTTGATCCACTTGATGTCCTCGTACACCGTGTCCAGTGACATGCCAGCATTGAACGCAGCCCAGTTCTTGGGCTTGCTGGCCACCCAATGTCGCCGATGCTCTATATTAGCGATGGTTCCATCGATGTCAAACACTATGATCTTGGTCATGATCTGCTCCTTGATCACACGTTAGCACAGTTTGATCGGCTGTCAACCGGATATTTTGTAACAATTGAAAATCGTTCGTGAGGTTTGTTGCGCCGCAAGATCTTGATTTCTCGTTCAGAATAGTTAAATATAGCTAGCCAGTCATGGCAAATGGTTAACCAGGCCGGTCGCACGGATCCAAAGCGTCCCGCTCAAACATGAAGGAAATACTATGAAGATCATCACCACAGCATTGGTTGCTCTCCTGGCCTCTGCCAGCATCGCAGCCGCTACTGACCTACCAAACAAGAAGGCAGCTCCAGCTGCTCCAGTTGCTGCTATTGAAGCTGCTCCAGCAGCTAGCTCAGACAGCATCTCTGCCAGCTATGGCCAAGAGTTTGATCCTGCTGGCTACACCAGCAAGAAGAACGACACCTACGGCGTGAACTATACTCACACCATGGGCCAGTTCACTCTCGGTGGCGCAGCAAGCACCACACAGGCCAGCGACAACAGCCTCAAGCAGACAATCGAAGCACAGGCTGGCTACAAGCTGCCAAGCGTTTACGGTGTGCTCGTGAGTGGCAAGGTTGGCGTCGGTGAGCGTTTCCAGAGCAGCGGTAACTTTGCTTACTATGCGCTCTATGGCAATGCTGACTACGCATTCAACGACAGCATCACTTGGAATGCGGTACAGTATCGCTATCGCAATGCGTTCGACACGTCCAACAGCTTCGAGACGCATCGCATCGGCACTGGCGTGACCTTCAATGTCACCAAGAACATTGGTTTAGCTGCAACCGTCTACCGTGACTACGTTAGCGGTTTCAACACTGCTAGCTATAACGGCGTACAGCTTGGTGCTGTTGTTAAGTTCTGATATCCAACTAGGCGAAAAGAACCCGGGAGCAATCCCGGGTTTTCTTTTGACCTAAATTCCCAGAGTCAGCTGTAGTTCCATCTGCTGTTCAACTGTGAGGTCAGCCCAGAACGTGGTGATTATCCAGCGCCCATCCGCATCCCTGTGTCGCACGTTTTCCACGCAGAGATGAAGCTGTCGATCAGCTAGCCAATCAGCCACTTCAGTGAGATCCTGTATGCCTATCCTAAGATCACGATGCTCTGCACTGTTGATGAACCGCCAATCATAGTCAGACTTGTACTTGTGCCTGCTGAGTATGATGCGCATCAGAGTCTGCTGAGCACGCGAGCCATGTCTGGGTTCATCTTGGCTATGGCATCTGGCCAGCCAATCAGCGCATAACCATCCATCTCAGGTATGAGCCTGCCCTCGTCATCCTCAAACTCACTGAAACACCAGCAGTCATCCAGCTTGGGCAAACTGGTGGTATGAAAGCGAAACAGTGCTAGATCCTTGTGTGGCTTGTAGTCATGCACACCAAGGTCTTCCAGCAGGTCAGCGGTCAATCTTATGCCAGTCTCTTCTCTGAGCTCGCGCAGCGCGGTCTGCACATGCGTCTCACCTGGATCCTGTCGGCCCTTGGGTATGTCCCAGTAGCTTTGGCCAGTTGGATGGCAGATCAACAGCAGATTACCATCTGTTATCAGCACGCCGCAGGTTGTTTTCTTGCTCATGGCCCTATTTATCTAGGCCCAATGCAGCCAACAGGTCATGGCTGCCACATTATCTTCCAGCAGCACATCCAGCATGTACATGCCCTTTTCCACGCCCAAGGGCTTGACCCTGAACTTGCCGCCTCGGTAACCTGCCACGCCCACGCCCATGGTACCATCCCAGTGATAGTGCCCACCGTGCTCTTGGTGCAGCCATTCTATGACTTCTGGGATCACTGTATAGTCCATGGGTCCGAGGCGAACGATGGGACCACCTGACCACCTGGCAAAATCAGGCACGCTTGCTCTCGATACGAGCGATAATCATGAAGTTTATCCACTGCATGGCCAACCATGTCCAAAAGTTCATGGGAATGTTCAGCTGAGGGAACAGGGTGTTCAGGCTCCATATGGTCATGAATGGTGTGAATATAGCAGCTAGGATCAGTATGATCGCTACCAGCAACATTGTGTCTGCGCCAACCTTGGCTCCGGTGCTCATACCCATTCCTCCGCGATGCCGATCAGTTCTGCCAGCAGCAGACCGCAGGCTAGTATGAGCGTGCCATCTGGCAGATCCAGCAGCACTCCGAGGCAGGCTGCGATGCGAGCTGCGCTCTTGGTGTAGCTTAATCTAGTGTGCCAAGTTCTGTACTTGGTCTCAAAGTCCTCGGGTCGTGGCACGCGGCTTTCCTTTCAGTTCAAGAATCCAGTCTCTGAAGATCATCCAGGGAAGGCATGCGATGCAGACTGCGTAGAGCAGTATCACGAATCCCACCATCCAGAGCTCTTCCTTTAGGTCGATTCGCTGCATAGTATCTCCTTGATGCGAGCCTCCAGCACCGCTATCGCGGTGTGTATGTGCCCGGTGTCATGCGGCTGCAGGCGCGCCCTGAGTATTGCTATCTCCAGCTCTAACGCCTTGACATGATCATGATCCAATGTGAGCTCCTGCCATCATGATTTCTTCGAAAGTAAACTGATCATCAGTAAGCACGCCGTTGACCCAATTCATCCCAGCTTCTACCACGTATAGATAGCTGTAGCCTTGGAATGATCGCCTAGCCCAAGGCACGCCGTCTATGTTGAAATCTACCATGCAGTAGCCTTCCTTGCCCGGAGGCGCAGCTATCTCGTGGATTTCGTAGTCCTTCATAGTGCTAGGATAATGCTTTCTGCTGCATTGTCAAGTGGCACGGCGTATGGCAATGACCTTGCTGGCAGCGAACATGCTTACCCTGACGCTGTTGCTTTGGTTACCACCCAGCACCTTGTAATAGAGCTGACCATTGACCATGGCCGAACCAACCAGGAATCCCACATGTGTGAGGCTACGCCGGCTCACGCCCTTGAGAACCACTATGTCACCCTGTGCTGGCTGTTTGACCGGCTGCCCATAGCGCATAAAGCTCATGGTTTCGATGCTGCCACTGAACGCATGTCCAGTCTGTACCAGTATGGCATTGGCAAATGCCGCACACCAAGCTGTGTGCTGCGGATTTATGCGGAGGTCAAGCTGCTCATTGAACAGCTTAGACAGAGCAGCTGCGTCCCTGTTTTGGTTCAAACCTTCATAGGCACTGGCAGCAGTGATCACTACAGCCATTGGTCCTTCTGGCAGATCAGACTCACTAGATATGAGCCAGTTGCCGTGATGCCCAACGGCATGACGTGTGTGGTGGTGTTTGGCGCAGGCCTTGCGTGATTTAGCCGCACAGGATCTAGCGTGGTGGTGATGATGGTGCAGAGGGGCAATCTTGGCGCCGTGATGCTCTGTAGCATGTGCCACTTGGATGATCGCCGTAGCTGCCCATATCAGCACCGCTAGCGGTACCGAAACAGACCGATAAGCCATCTATTCTCCTCGTTGTGGTGCACTGGTATGCACGCATGTTATGGAGCACTCCTTACCGAGATGCTACACTAATTTATCTCCTGAGCACAATAATTACAAGTTAAGCAAGGTAGATTACGTAAAGTAATAAAATATAAGCTGTGCCAAGGCACAGCACGCGGATATTGCTGAGATATCACGTTGATCCAATTGGATAATATACAGGATTTTTGTAGGTTTTAGCCCAACTCTCGGCAGCGTTTCTGGAACAGCCGCAGTCTCTCTGCTGCGCTGTCGTTGCTGATCAGCATGTTCACGTTCCAAGTCACTGGTTCTGGCATGCTGTCCAGCGCACACCACTTGTGATCAACGTTTTCCCAGTCCAAGCTGGGCGTGAACTGCTGAGGCACGCAGATCGCATAATCAACTGCCACGAACCTTGGTTCCTGGGTGATGCGCTTGCTGAGCATGATGTATGGTGCCGAACCAAGTTCCCAGTCCATTTCTTCTGTCAGCTCTCTGCGCAGTGCTATGATGTGCTTCTCACCTGGCTCCACATGCCCACCCGGTAGATCCCACTGCAGCGGCCTGTCCACTAGGTCGCTGCGCAGCAGAAACAGATAGGTATCATCCAATCTGCTCCATATCAGGGCCTTGCTGCTGCCGTGGTTCAATTCAGAGATTCGCATGTGCTTAATTATTCCTAACGTGACAGCAACCTGTCGTAGTTTGCTAACATGATGCGATTGACCTCATGCTTCTGCCAGTTTCTATCAAGATTGCTACCCATCAATGACTGTGCTCCAAGATCAACGATAATCCGCAGATTGCCCTCTACCCAAGACCGCAATGCTACCTGATCGTGCTCTGCGATGGGGCCGAGATGTAGATGGTCCATCATACGCATGAATGGCGTCAACGACGTGTCTGTCAGCAGCTGGCCAGCACTGACCATGAGATCTGAGTTTGATTGTATGTGCTTGCGCTGATTCGCTGCTATGTAATGCCTGCCATCCAGCCAATGTTCGTATGACCAGTGGCAGTCTGTGCTGCTTATCAGCCAACCAGGCACCCAGCCAACTGCGTCAAAATGTGCCTTGATATGATCAGCATATAGGTAACTGTCGATGTTGTCTGGTAATTCCCAGTGGCGTCGCATGTATGACTTGGCAGAATGCATGATCTCTGCTAACCACCAGTCTTGCGGCTCATATAAGAGATCAACGATGATCGTATCAACGAAAACTTTCCTGAGATTGACGCTATTTGATATCCTGTAATGGCTAAGTCCTATGCGTTTATCAGTATTTTTATTCCTCATGATACGCACAAAAGTCGATAGGCTATCCTGATCCATCAGAGGCCAATCCTGACAGCGTATGCCACAGAGATCAGCAAGCTGTTGATCTGGTCCATGTGTGATCATCGCGCGATCAAACTGATCACTGTAATGCCCTCGGTTATGATCATCCCAGGTGATACCATCTGGTATCCTATCCATGTGTCTTGACAGCAACTGTGCCACGGTGTCACCACCGCATCCACCAGCTCGTCTCAGCAGCACATTATTAGTCATGGCTTCTAAAACCACGCATCTGGTCGTGCCATGAGCTGGTCGTACTGCGGCAAGAGTATGTCCTTGATCAGCTGCTTCTGCTCTGCCTTGGTCATGGCCATGCCAATGTACCCGGTAGCTCCCAGTTGATCTATGATCCGCAGGTTTCCAGCTGCCCAGTTCTCTAGATTGATCCGATCGCTGTCATCCAGGCTGCCTGCCCCAACGATGTGCAGTATCTGTTCAAATCCTCGCAGTGATCGATCAGACACTAGCTGGCCGCCATCCAGCATGAGATTGCTGGTTAGCCTTAGCTTCTCACGTCGCTGCTTGTCTGGGTAACCTCTGTTGTCGAGGAACTCACTGAAAGAGCCTATGGGAACGCAGTCGCTGAGCCACCAGTGCGGTATCCAACCATGTTCTGCGTGATGTTGTACCATGATATCATAGCTGGGATATCTGGCATTGTCCCTGTCGCTGGGCAGATGCTTGGTCTTGCGTAGAGCACCTTTGAAAAGCTGCAGCAGCTGAATCAACCAGAAATTACCGTCGTCTGGTAGTATGTCAATGAACGTGGTATCAGGGCCAAAGGCTGCGCGCCAGTCTAGGTCCCAGCTGAAATTATAGTGGCACATGCCCACTCTGTGATCGGGCCACAGCTGTCGCATGCCATCCACGTAGGTCCTGATCTGCTCAGCAGTCATGGCTTCCCAGGGTCCCAATGGCAGTCCAAATGCTTCTGACTGTGCCACCGTGATGGTCTCATGCAGCATCTCGTACTCAAAGAGGTCTACTCGGCCCGATCCTGCCCTGTTGCGTGGGTCAACGCTGAGATCCTTGACCTGTCCATCTAGGTGTTTGCTGATCAATCTCACCACGGCTTCGCCGCCACAACCGCCTTTGAATCGCACCAGCACGTTCATTTTTCAGACTTTCCCAGCTGTGGATAGCCAAGATGGCGACGCAGTTCCTTGTCCTGCGGCTCAAAGCGCTCACCCCGGAAGAATATCCTGTAGCTTTCTGATCCGTATTGGCCAATGCCATACAGCTTGGTAGCATCTGCGCCGTCCCAGCCAAGGAAGTCTTGGCTCATGCGGCGGAAGGTATTCTCTCTGCGATTGTAGAAGCCCAGAGGTCGTATCACTGCCTTTACCTCATCCGGATCACTGGCAAGATATGCCTCGGGTGTGGGCCAGCGCTCAAGGAACTCTGGCAGCACCGTTTTCACAGGTTTGCGGCCCGTTTGATTGAGCATCACAACACCTATCATATGTTGCCATGGGCCGTTGATCTGCTGTTGGACCATGAGATCATCACGCAGTGGCTGTGCCATGTACCTTGCTCACGTCTATGCCTAGCAGATAGAATTGCTTGCGGTCTGGTGTGACGAACACGTATGTGTTTGGATCAGTTACTTTTTGATCGTTGATGCGTATGCCACCCTGTGCGATCAGCCTGCGGCCTTCGCCCTTGCTCTTGGTCCAACCCATCTGTACCATGAGGTCAACCAACTCGTGCGCCGTGCACCATTCAATGACTTCTTCAACGGTCATCACGCGAACCTCGGCATGTTGGAGTAGATGCCCGTATATGCGAGCTGACCCAGGCTAGTCGCAAGAGAGTCTAGATAACTCTCAGCGCACTTATGGACACGCAATCGTGGTTCCTTGCTGTGATCAGATACCATGTAGAACAGGTGGAGATAACCTGTGTCCAGCTGTGGTTTGAATATTTCCCGGAGTTCGTCTAAGGTCATGGCGCACCAAACAGTATGAACATGTCAGCTAGCAATCCAATCAGCGTCACGGCCACGCAGATCGCTAATACTCGGGTGGGAATCATCATTTATCCTTGTTTCTCAACAGTCATCATTTCACGAACCTCGACGAGGGTCTTGTCTACCTCTTTGAGGTCATCCAGATAGGGCAGCAGCGGTGATGGATAAGCGTATGGTTCAAAGCTGGTCTGCGAGCCGTCAAACCATCGCATGCGATAGAGCACACCAGCTGACTCCGTCTTGAGCACGCACATGCGCGGATCGTTACACACGCCCCAGTCTTCACCTGCTACTAGATTCTCTCGCAGCCATTCCACTCGTTCCATGGCTTCCCAATCATCAAGCCGGCGCCAATCCAACACCCAGATCTGTTCCCTGGTGGTATCGTCTATCATAGTAATCCGCTCAGTTCTCGCATCCTGCGTGTGCGGAAGAAGCTCAGCGTCTCCCCAAACTTCTCAGTCTCGCTCAACACGAACTGATACCTCTTGTAGGCATCGTCATGGTGTTTGAAAAACTGATCCATCTCTGCCGCATCCGTGAATGTGGTGTAGCTGGTACCGGGTTCCTTGCGATCATACACTGATATCTTATGTCCCAGTGCGAACAGCTTCTTCCAAATCTTAAAACCATCGTCGCTGAGCTGCCTGTCGCTCATCACTCTGATGCTTACATCACTGTCCTTGAGTATGGCATCATAGAGATCAGCAGCCCACGGTGCCTTGCCCTTGTAGGCAGGGTTCTTGCCAATGGCATTGACCACCAAGGCCTGACGCTGTGCCGACAGTTCCGCAGCTAACACGATGTCTGTGCCCTGCTGGTACCAATAGAACTTGGTCTGGCTACCTTCGATCTTCTTGAGATCGTTGGGCAGGTCAATCACAGTAGCACCCTGTGCGATGCGCTTGTTAATGCTAGCCACGATGAAATCGTACGTATCTATTTCTCCAATACCACTAGGCATCTCGCTCAACCAGGATTCATGGAAATCTGTTCTGCTGTCGCCGATGGGCTCCCTGTGTGCTGTCATCGCTTGACCTTCTTGGCACGTTCATACCAATGCTTGCTGGCAACCCGCAGCTTGTCGTTGCTCTCTCGCACATGCTCCAGCAGTGCCTTGGCAGCCGTGGCCTGGCTCAGGCGATGTGCGCCATTGTCCTGATCCACCATGTGATCCATGATCTCTATGATCATGTCAATGTATGGGCAGGTGTTCTCCGGTATCAGCGGTTTCAGTTCCGTGCTCATGCTGCTAACCTTTGCTTGATAGCCTCCAGCATAGCACAGGCTAGGGCAATGTCAACCGTAGCGCCGTCCATCAGGCATCCTTGCTGTCTGGGTACAGGGATTGCCTAGCCAGCTTGATGAAATGGTCACGCTGCAGGCGTATCTTGTCGTGGCTGAGCTCATAACCATCATGCGCGATGATGCCCAGATTATAACGATGGCGTGCCAATTCTGCCTCAGCAGCTGCCAGCTTGGTCCAAGCGTCTTCCAGCTTGGCCTGTGTTTCTGTTGCGGTTACCAACCAATCAGTCATTGCCCTAGCTCCTTGATCCTCTGGCTGAGATAGTCTCGCACCAAGAGCAGCAGCGTGAGTCGTTGATCTTCTTGGTATGTCCTGTCTTGTTTGTTTTGCAGCCGATCAACTTCAATGTCAAGGTGGTTGTTGATGTCATATTGGAAAGCAGTCTTCAGCATGTAGCTCACCGAGACGTTGTGCGTGTGATCAACCATTGGTGTTCCCGAGGTTATCTGTCTACTTTTGGCAGCTTCTTCAGTGCCAGCACTTCCTTCTTATATATGTCTTTTTGCTTCACAGGATCTGATAATACTGCCATGTGCGATGCGATCTCTGCTGATAGGTCGCTGATCTTGGCAGTGACTTCAGCCAGCGTGTCCTTGGCCCAACGATAGCTGGGAAGACCAGCCAGCCTATCGATCTGATCTTCGTCTACAGCTATGGCCTTGGATTCCACGATCTCCGTGACCTTGCTTACCACACCTGCTCGATCTGCTGCTTGCGGTAAGAAAGCTGGTAGCTGCCCTTCGATGCAGGCCTTGATGGCTGAATTCCAGTTCAGCTGATAGGTCAGATCAGCTATCATCTTCTCATAGCGTGTCTTGTACCAACCCAGTCGCCAAGACACGAACTCAGCAACTACCTGCTCAGCAGTCTCAAATTGGCGAACGCTGTTGCCATTCCAATCCAGCACCACGATGCGCTCTGTGGCCTTGCTGCGCAGCTTGAAGTAATCTATGGCAGTGTCTTCGGTCCAGTCCTTGATAGCACCGCGCTTGAATCGTATCTCGATGCGGATCTCCTTGGTGCTGCGATCTATGTAGGTCTGGATCTTGTCCTCTTCCTCCATGGTGTTGAGCCGAGCCTTGAACTTTTCAAGGCTGAGATCCGGAGGCAGTTCTTCGATCCAAACCGTGCTACCGTCTATGCGGCAGCGCCCTGTGAACTCCCAGGTATTGCCAGCGATGTTGCGCACCTTGCAGCTGAGGTAGTCATAGCGAGGTACCATGGTCTTGATCGGTTTACCATCTATGGCCGACACTGTGGCTTCAATGATGTCATCCAAGCCTCTGGGTAGGATGTCAGTGCTCCAACCAACTGCGATGCCTGAGATACCGTTGAGCAGAACCATGGGAACCAGCGGTAGATAGTTCTTGGGCTCAAACACAGATCCGTCGTAGTTTTCTTTCAGAGGCACGATGTCATAGTCAGTGAACACCAGCGCATCAGTCTGGGCATTGCGCTTGAGATAGGTATAGCGTGCTGCTCCCCAGTCAGTGGGTCCAACCTTGGTGCCAAAAGCACCAATGCCCTGCAGCAGAGGCACGTTGTTACAGTAGGGTGCTGCCATGAGGCTCAGCGTCTCCGCAGCCGATGCGTCACCGTGCAGGTAGACGTTTTGGCTGATCATCTCACCTGCCAGCGAGATGGTCTTGATCTTGTCGCCCTTGGGTTTGATCACGAACAGTGCCTTGCGCTGTGCGTCCTTGAGCCCGTCGCACACGCTGGGTATGCCGCGTGTTTGGCACACATAGATCGAGTAATCTCGGCTGGTACCCTTGATATAATCAGTGGTGTTAGCGTATGTGCTCATGAATCCCTATCCTATTCTAGATCTAGCTTAACACATGATCTGGTTCTTGTAAATACCTAATAAACGCAGAGAGCAGGCATGAGCGATCTCATAGTTACCAGCTATTTCACGGCCAAGAGCGATCGAGGCAAGGCCTTAGCTCCTCGTGATGATATCAGCTACATTGGATCTTGGTACCGCAGCGTGGTATCTCTGGGTTTGAACGGATTGATCCTGCATGATGGTCTCAGCGCAGATTTCATGTCTGCTCACAGCACTGACAGGATCAGCTTCCAGTATCATGATAGCCATAGATGGAGCCCCAATGACGAGCGTTACATAGGGCTGTTGGATGTATTAGAAACTACTTCTCATGATAGGATACTCCTGACCGATGGCAACGATGTCACGGTGAATCGCGATCCATTCGAGTTCATGACCGAACACAGGCTCTATTGCGGCACTGACATGCCCCAGGTTCATCGCCTGCGTGACAATGGCAGCTGCATGCAGAAGTGGCGCACGCTCAGACCATTGCTGGGTGTCAGTGATGAGGAAAGCGAACAATTCCTAGAGTTTGATCACGCGGCCGTGGGAATCTGCGGCGGACCCAGGGATCTCATGTTGTTACTGTTCAGATTGGTAGCCAGCGAGATGCGCAGGATCAACGACGATCGGAACCACAACTTCATGCTGATCAATTGGCTGCTGTGGAAGCACAGATTTTCGTTCTGGAAGGGTGCGCCATTTACCAGCCCGTTGTTTACCTTTGACAAATCCAGTGATTACTATCTCACTCACAAGTGAGATATGATGCTAAGAAAACCTCAGGCGAGCAGCCACGGCTTCTGTTTGGCTTAGATTGCGCAGCTCTACCGTCCATTCTGTGTGATACCTACCCCACTCGTTGGGCCAGATGGACAGCTTGCGCTCGTCCAATGCAGCGAGGTTCGCAAGACACCATTCCCTGATATCAGGATGGCTTCTGAAGAAGTGGTGCATCATGTCGCTGCTGTCCATGGTTTCAGCCATGTCTGCGTTGGTAAGCACGGTTCCCAGACGCACAGTGTCAGGCATCGAGCGCGATCCAATCCTTGCGAGCGTCTGCGCCCTTGGGATCAAATATCAGCTTGAGAGCATCGCCGAGACCACCGTCGTCGTTGATAGCTATCAGCTTGGGCTTGACAAGGCTGTGGCCCCAATCTGCTTCTTCCAACGAACCCAGACCCTTGGCTCGCGTTGGCTTTGGAGCACCCTTCCAGTCCCGGGCATCATAGGTGTGATAGTCGTCGGCGTACCAATAGTGCCTGTTCTTGCCCTTTTCCTGGATGATGAACGGCGTCTGCAGAGCATAGAAGAACGTGGGCAACTTGGGATCAAACAGCTCGGGCCAATGCAGATAAAAGAAATTGACCAGCAGCGCAGTGATGTTGGCACCATCTGGATCTTGGTCAGCTGCCAACCATACCTGTCCATAGCGCAGCGCTGCCCGATCTGCGCGTTGCCCAAGCGCCACACCGATGCTGGTCATGAGGTCCATGAGGATCTGATTGTCCAGCAATGCTTTTGGAGCTTCGCCGCGAACATTGAGGATCTTGCCTCTGAGTGGCAGCGCACCATGAACTTCTGGATCGCGCACAGCACTGACCATGGTCTTGGCACTGTCACCTTCCGTGATCAGCAACACGCACTTGGTGCGATCCTTGCCGTTGGCATCCAGCAGCTTGGGCACCTTGGTGCGCATCATCTTGCGAGCCTGCTTGGCCAGCTCTGCATCGTCTTTCTTCTGCGTGCGTGCGGCACAGCGAGCATAGATCTCGTCAATCCAAGCCTTGTTGGTCTTGATGATGTTTTTCAGCGTGGCTTCATCTTCCAACACGGTCTTGATATAGCCATCAACATCGTCGTTGATCAGCCGCGTCTTTGATTGGCTGTCAAAGTTTGGTGCATGCATCACAGTTACATTGTAGATCAACAGTCCATCTGCGATGTCTGAACGATTGGGTGTCAGTCCTCGACGCTTGCTCTCACGTTCCAGCGCACGTATCAATCCACCGTAGAACAGCCGCTTGAAGGTGTCAATATGCTGGCCGCCGTTGAACGCAGGGATATCGTTCACTGTGGTGTGCAGGTATTCGCCATCTTCGGCAAAATTAGGTACTAGGTAAAAGCTGCTCTTGAAATGCTTGTCCTTGACGTCGATGTTTATCACGGTTTTTCCGTCAAAGAACGTGCGAGCCACGGTTGGCTTAACTGCCACGCGCGACCCATTGAAACTAAAGCGAATCTTTGGATGATTTGCCGCTATTTCTGTCATGCGTGCCTTGACGAAGGCCAAGGGCAGGTTGGCTTTCTTGAAAACATCCTTGCTGAGCTTGAACTCAACCGTGGTCCCTGTCTTACCACCATTCTTGGTGATCTTTGGTTCACGGATGTCCAGCTCGTCAAACGCAGCATTGCCCTCGCGGAACGTCTGCTGGAATCTCTGCCCGTCTCTGATGATGTCTATGGTGAAATGCTCACTGCAGCTGACCACGGTGCTGGCACCAATGCCATTGGTTCCGCGCACCTCCTCGCGAGCACCAAAGTTGCGTCCAGCGCGTGCCTGTGTGAGTGCCAACGTGGCTTTGTGCATGTTCTCGTTGTCGTCCCAGTCAATGGGAATGCCGCGTCCATCATCGCTGACGGTAAACAGCATTTCCTTGGGATCATAGCTGACTTCCACGCTGGTACCATGACCGTGTCCAACCACTTCATCCAACGCATTGTCAAGTATCTCACGGAAAGCGCAGTAGACAGCTGGTGTCCAAGTCATCTCCATGGGTTTCAGCGCCTTGCCGTCCCAGTTGACGATGGTCTGGCTATGCGGGCTACGACTGCCCAGATACATCTCGGTGCGCAACCGGTGATGTTGGTAGTCGGTCAGCTTTTGGATATCGTTTGACTGTTTTTTCATCAGCTAGTTATAGCACAGTATCTGTGATCACACAAGAGCCGGGTTCAGTACCGCCACTTTGATGTCACCTTTGGGGTAATTCTGCCTGTGAGCTGGCGGAGGAGTGATGCCCAATCGTTGGCACAGATGCAGGTTGTCCACCACGTCAAAGTCCACGTCTCGCTGTGCTGCGGCGTTGAGTATGCCGTTGTTCTGGAAATCTATGTGCCACGCCATCCTGGTTAGGTCCTTGTACCAAACATAACTGGGATAGGTTATGTCAAACCCACCGCTGCGCATCCACCATCCCAGGCAGGCATCGTTGGATCTATGCACCATCACTATAGGGCAGTCGGGCCAGTTTACCTGCAGGAAGTCTATCTGAGTGGCGAACACATGGCTCTTGATTATCTTGATACCCCCATTATTGCTGAAGATCCACGGGCGATCGAACTCAGCCTCGCATGCTTCCCTTGTATGCTGATCAAGCTGGTCGAACCAATCGCCAAATTCCATACCAGGATCAAAATATGCGCCAAAGTGATTGAGTAGCTTGTTTCCGTTGCCGCTGCCAAAGTCGTAGTAGGTGCGATCTTCGCTGTAGTCTCCGCGATCTATGTCGGCGCCGTAGTAGATGTTCTTGACCACGCTGCTCCACTTGCTGCCGGGAGCGCCAGTGACGAATATGTATTTGGGCATCAGACTCTCTTTATGGTACTGAGCCAAGCTCGCTCATGCAGATAGTATAGCATGATCTTGCTAAAGAACTCAACACCAGATATGGTCAATGCCAGCTGTGCTTGTCCAGTGACCCACCAACTCACCACAAAGGTGTCAAGGGTACCCACTGCTCGCCAGCTGACAGCTTTGGCGATCAACAGCATGTCTCTGGAGATCTTCATAGCGGGTAAATGGTGCCGTAGTTTGCGGCTGCCAACAGCTCACGTGTCTTGGCAGTCTTGCGTCCGGTTACCTGCAGGGCTGGACGTATCTTGCGGCTGGCATTGGCCGTGGCATGAGGCACGTTAGGCCAATCAAACACATGCGCATCGCCTGCGCGCCACCTGTCATAGACCAAGTTGCCATACATGTAGAACTGTCCAGGTTCCCAGTCCTCTAGCATCACCGTGAGCCTTATCACGTTGTCAGGTTCAGCATCCACGTCCCAGAGCTTGTCTATGTGCATGTTAAACATGTCACCCAGCTTCTGCACATGAACTCGTATCTTTGGCTGCTCTATGGCAAAGAAATCAACCATCTTGCTGAGAACTGGATAGTCACTCAGCTGATCCCACATGTGAGTTATGGTCATCTTGGGATCACCGCCTACCACAGCTATGTCTCTTTCCTCTTGGGCCAGCATGGGGCTATAACGCAGATCGTTTGGTCCGTAGAACTTGCGAGTCTCCCAGTTCATGGGCAGTGCTTTGGTCTTGATGTCGTCAATCTCAGCCTGCCAGTCCCCGGTAAATCTACCAAGCTTGGTGAACCAATCGCCCGGTCTGTCCTCGCGCCACTTGTCAAAATGGTAGTTGCTGCGCTCAACTGTCCAAGCCCAGCTGCTGTCATGTTCCTGTGTCATCTGTCTGTGTCTTTCTCTATGAACAATCTCTGTGCGTTCTTGTAGGCTATCTGCTCTGCCACATCAGCGTCAAGCTGTCCTAGTATCTCGCGCCAAGTGTCAATGATGATGTCATAGTGCTGCCAGCGCCAGTCCTTGTGGCAATCAGTGGCAAACAGCATGCGATCGGGCCACTTGGTCATGATGTGTCGCCACTGGTAATTTATCCTGCCATCGAGGTCTATCACCGGAGAACCCAGCTTGCTCTGTTTCTGCTTGCTGGTTGGTCCCGCGCCATTGGGCCAGAAACCTCGCCAAGTGTACCACCACCGCCCCACGTGTATGAGATCCTTCTTGCTCAGCAACAGATACACGTTGTCAAAGCGGTTAAGCAGCTCATTGCTGTAGACGGCACGTCCAAACCCACAGTGCGCGATCATAAAGTTGATGCGGGGGTATCGCTCGAACAGTGCGAAGAATCCAGGATGGTCTCGCTCCCAGTCATAGAACTCCCAGTGAAGCATCACCGGAATGCCCTTGCCGTCCAGTGCGTCCATGAGATCAAGGAAGTTAGGCGACAAGGGATTGATGTAGCGTTCACCACGCAGCGTGGTTTCGTTGCCCCACTTGCCCGGATGCTTGTCGGCATGCACGCACTGCAGTTCGCCTATGAAGTGATAGAGGCCGCTGTCGCAGCCAGCTATGGCCTGCTCCACGAAACGCGCCCTGATATCATCCCTGTGATCAAAGCCTTTGGGTGCTCCCAGCACGAACATGTCAGGATATCGATTCTTGATATCTATCATGTGTTGCGTGCTGTCGTGTGGCTGCTGCTGCCTAGCAAAGATCATCATCTGGATGACGTTGTGCTGGTGCATCTTGGCCACAACGTCCTCGCCGGATCTGGTAGCACTGAACTGCATCATGGCATCTATCAGAGGACCTTCATACTTCTTGCGCGGTCCACAGAAAAGACCGTTCAACTTGATCCTCAGATATTTCGCCGCGTTCTTGACGTCTGACCACATGTTAGCAGTTCCTATTTAAGGTTTATATAGCCAAGGCAGCTGGCCGCGGAGCAGTGAGATAGCTCACCACCACGTTGGCCGCCGCGCTGCCGATCACCTGCACTCCTGTGCCTATGACCATTATCACTGGTCCACCACCGAACAGCAAACCATACACATAGATCGGGCTGCCAATGCAGATTCCAACGAATGCGCCAGCATAAAAGCCCCAGCGAGTGATGAAGTTGCGTGCCAGCAGTGCGATCACATAGTTGCCAGCCAGTGACAGTCCTATGGCCTTGCCAAACATGAAGAAAGTACCGATATCCAATCCGGGTATGTTTGCCATGGCGATACCAACCGCTGCCAGTATGAACATGGCAGCGAAACCCCAGCGCATTGGGTTGTCGGCCTTGGCCGCGTCGTGGAAATCATTGCTGCTGATGGTAGCACTGGTCATCAATATGGTATCGATCAAGCTAACCAAACCGCTGAAGACCACTGCTAGATACATCAGTGCCAACCAAGGGCCTACCACGGTGGCCATCATGATGATGTTGATGAACTGTGTGTTTGGACCAGTGACACCAACATGCATGCCAGCAGCCAAGAATCCAAGACCGCCGCCAATGATAGGCAGTGGCAACCAATAAAATGGAGCCAAGATGAAAGCAGGGATGATGGTGTTCTTTTTCTGGCTTAGAGCATTCTCATAGAACGCATGATCAGTCCATGGTCCCATGAAATGTCCTACCACGGTTGGCACACCAAAGCCCATTAACACACCCAGGGCGAAGCTGTTGCCCCAGAGAGTGGTACCATTACCCGTGACGCCTCCCAGTCCTGCCCACACCGGCTCGAGACCAGTGGTTCCGAAAACCGTGATGGCTATGATAGCCATACCAATCCAGATAACACCAATCTTGACCATGTCAGTGATGAACGTAGCCTTGATGCCGCCGCGCAAGGTATAAACCAGCGCTATGGCTACTAGGAACACGCTGGTGATCAGCGGGCTCAGCCCTGTCAAGAACTCCACGCTCTTGCTGCCCGCGAACAGGCTGAACGTGACCTGCTGCACAGTACTTACGGTTATCTGTGCAACTATGATGAACTGCACGATCTTGCCCAGACGTGTGCCCAGGAACTGGCTGAGTGTATAGCCATCTGGATACTTGTTGCGGAAGTAATTCACACCAAAAGCAAATATCATCAGCGTCAAGAAGTTACCGATGCTGAAATAGAACAGTCCAGTTAAACCATTGGTATATGCCTGTTGTGCTGCTACAAACAGCCCCGGAGCCTGTATCCATGCTGCTCCTGCTCCCATGCTGCCCTGCAGCCAGCCTATCTTGCGATTGGCCACAAGGAAGGATTCCTTGTCTTTGTTGTATCCCCTGCTGTACCAGCTGGTCACAGCAAATATGAACAGAGCATAGGCCGCAATGACAGTGAAACCTGTCATTGGACTGAACATTGGGAACATGTGCGCGATATCCATTCTTTTCTCCAGATTATTTGATCATCACCGAGATGATATATGCTATATATGTAAAAATATCGGCTCTAGTGGAAGAAATCAATATGAACAGAAGAATAAACGAGCATCTGGTGAAAAATCTCAAGGCCACGTTCAATTTAGAGCGCTGGCGCGAGATAAACGAGCAAATCAGCAGAGAAACGCTGCTGGAGAGACTGCCATGGACCAGCAAGCGCAGAGAGAAGTTCACTCAGATGCTAGCCAGCACCTTTGGTGTCGCTGCTGAGCTGCGCGGCACGGTGGCAGAACTGACCAACAGCCTGGATCAAGCCTACTGTGAGCATTTCTGGCAGAAAGTTTGGCAGCCGCGTACCGAGAATTACACCTATACTGGTTGGCAGGCAGTTGATGAGATACTGAGCAGGAATCCAAGGTCAGTGTTGGACGTTGGCTGCGGTTATAACCAGTTCAAGACCAAGATACCAAACCTAGTCGGCATAGACAAGTACAACCCTGCTGCTGACTACATGGTCGACATCTTGGACTTTGATGTCGACCCTGAAAGCTATGATGCTGTCATGGTATTTGGTAGCATAAACTTTGGCGACTATGAGGATGTGGCCTGTAGGTTTGCCAAGGTCTTTGAGCTCACTGCGCCTGGTGGCAGGATATATGTACGAGCCAATCCCGGCTACAGCCACCCCACTGGCCCATGGATAGACATATTTGCCTGGGACTTTGCCACAGCTCATCGCGTGGCCAAGGACAACAATGCCACTATGTTGACGTTCAAGCATGACCAAGATCAGCCACAGGATAGCAGCGTTGATCCGGGTCACGGCCAAGGTAATCGTCTTTATTTTGTCTATGAGAAGTGAGTGATGGGTTTATTCTGTTTCCAAGGAAACCCATCGAAAACTCATTGAGGTTACGCCGCTAGGCGAATCTCAGATGCAACGAAGTTGTCGTTTGCAGTTAGAAAATTGGACAATCCGGTTACCCGGAGGCGTGCCTAACCTGCTGACTCCTGCTACCCTTTACACGTCTGTCGATCCTATTTCGCCCCCATCAAAGATACACACCTAAAGCTAGAATGCCTCATAGGGTCACGAAGCAACTAGGGACTTCAACCCTCGCATGTATCTATGGTGGAGGCGCCGGGTACCGCCCCCGGGTCCAGACCGCTTATTACGATGCTATCAACATCAACTAGGTATTTATAGCAGGTTTTTTGTACAAGTCAACCCTGGCCCACTCGCAGCTGCACTTAACATCGCAGAATCCCAGATTGCGCTGGGCGTTGTGGTACAGTGGTGCCCAATAGCTCCACTGCCGGTCACCACCCTGGAACTGGTGCAGTATGGCTTCGGTTGGCTTACCGCAATGGCTGCAGGGCTGTCCCTGGATCCAGGTCATAGTTGGAGTTGGCTGCATCTATCAAGCAAACTTGCTGGGAATGCCACCTGCGGGTATGCTCAAGCTGCTGGTCATGCTGAGATAGCTCTTCTTAACGCTGTCTTCTGTCAGAGTGATGAACAGCACATGGCTCAGGCTGACTTTGAGCTTGGCATCCACGGTTACCGTGAGAGCGAAGCCAGGCATCAGCTGCATACCCATGCGGCCCGTGTTAGGGTCTACGCTGATCTGCACGCTAAGCGGCTTGTTCATGGTTATAGTGTTCTCGTCAGCTGCTGTGATCTTGGTGATTATCTCTTCTCCGCTGGTCATCTTGACCGTGCAGATGTCGTCTACCTTCCAGGATTTCTCTATGAGCATGTTGGTTCTCCTATGCGTGCTTGATTTTACGGTGCAGCCAGCTGTCGCGCAATATTAGCGCGTCTTGACATGGCCGCCACCTGTCAGCGAGCCAACTATAGGCTTGTCAGCTTCTGGAGGTATGTCCCAGGCACGGCCCACGAACTTTCTGTATCGATAGTTGTTTAAGAAGTTAGTCTCTGTGAGGTCATGCCCTTGGTTGCCACCTAGCAGACGCACTCTTCCGGAACTTGGATCAACACCTCGCACAAATGCCACGTGATGGTTTCTGCCGTTCTCGCTGACGAAGATATCATTTCTACGCCACTGCGTTGGATCATTTATAGATATGGCTTTGGCTCCGCATTTACGTACCCAGTCAGTGGCATAGCTGTCAGCTGTTGCCGTTTTTAGAGCTGGTATACCCAGCGATTGTAGCACAGTACCAACAAAAGCAGCACACCATGGACACTTATCACCTGGTTCGATTCTCTTGGCATTGGCTATACCAATGGTGTGAGCATAGCAGTTGAGTATGTTGGGATTGCCGGGTTCAGTCCGCGTCGCTTTCCATTTGCCAGCTTCTCCTTCTGCTTTCAACTGATTGAGATAGCTTTCCAACGAGCCCCACAGACCAGCAGCACCACTAGGCGGAGGTGTCACTCCAGATGATATTGGTTCCGGATCACCTGCATGGTCATTTGGATCGCTTGTGCGAGGTCCAGGAGGAGGAGCTTCTGCTTGTTTTGTTATCGTACCATCATCATTTTCAAGTTCATCTGGATTTGCGTCTGCATATGCCTGGGCAGCCTTATAGTTTTTGATCTGTTCTGGATTTGGGGCATAATCAGCAACTGGTGGTGGCACTGGTATGTTCAGTGCGGTGAGAAAGCTATTACCAAGCTGGGGCGGTAACCATAGTGCTGCCTGTACATTGTTGATGAACACGTTTGGGCTATAGTAAACGTCTTCAACACCTGCATCTATGAGGTCCAGTGCCTGTGGAAATCCGCGAGGTAGGTAAGGCATGTTGGTCTCACTTGCTCCCTAGATGCTTGACCAGATCATCATGGCCACCGATGTGCGTTCCGTCTAGCCATATCTGTGGCACGGTCTTAGCATCTGGACAGACTGCCAGAAGTTCTGTGCGATCGCTCAGTGATTGGTTTGATTTCAGCTTGCGGTCATCACCATTAGTTACGCCGATGATCTTCTCGTCATAGGTGATGCTGTGTTTGTCAAACAATGCTTTAGCTCTAGTGCAGTATGGGCAGTGATCTTTGGTGTAAATGATGGCATGCATCGGCGTATCCTCTGGAATATTTATTGGTGTATAACGTGGCTCAATGAACCATCAGCGTTGGTATGTATCCACACAGTACCATCGGGTATAGGCCAACCAGCATATTCATAATGCCAAGCCCAGCGTGTGACATAAACTACAGTAGGTTCATCACTGCGCACTATACCAAGTCCAAGATCCATCACTGCCTTAGCGAAATATCTATCGCTCCACAGTTGTTGTCCTGGTTCGACTATCCAGCCTGTCATGGCCGGCAGGGCCTTGCGGGTGAGGAACCAGCTGTTGGTATCCACCATGTTCTCACCGTTGCTTTCCACACGATCAACGTACATTTCACGATCGTCTTGGCTGTGTATGACCCTGGTGGCTATCACACCATCAGCACCGCTCTCAGACAAGATGTCTACCATGAGCTCAACGTGATTGGGCTTGAGATAGCAATCAGCGTCGATGAATCCCACAGCATCGTAGCCTTGGCTAAATGCGCTGAGAGCTGCTACTGCCCGCGGTGTCGCGCCTGCATCGGCGTGAGTTTTAGGTAGCTTGATGTGGTCTACCGTATCAAGCTTGTCTACCATGGGATGAGGGTTACCATCACTTACCAAGATGTGTCGAATGTTAGCATAGGTCTGAGCCTTTACGCTGCCATGACACCTGCGCAGAGTGGCAGCATCCTCGGCATGATAGGGTGTGATCATAGCAACACGCATCAGAGGCTAAATCCCTTGAAGCTGTCTGAGCCCACGTCCTGCTTGGTACCACCGCTCACATAGCTGCTGAGCTCCACTTCCTGAGGAGCAACCTGCACTTCTCCGCCAGCAATCCATTTCTGCGTCCATGGCAAAGGATTGGTACCTCCCTTGTACTTGCTGGGCAATCCCACGGCAGTCATGCGCTTGTTAGCGATCCATTCCACATAATCGCTGAGCAGCTGATTGTTTAGGCCGATCATGCTGCCATCCTTGAACAGATAATCTGCCCAACGCTTCTCTTGATCCACAGCATCTTCAAACATCTTGATGGCTTCAGCTTGAAGCTCAACTTCAATCTTGGCATAGTCGGGATCATCCTTGGGTAGGATCTTCAGCAGCGTCTGTGTGCTGGCCAAGTGCAGATTCTCGTCACGTGCGATGAACTTGATGATCTTGGCATTGCCTTCCATCTTCTTGACTTCAGCAAACGCCCAGCTGCAGGCAAAGCTCACGTAGAAGCGCACACCTTCGAGGATGTTCACGCTCATCATGCATAACCAGATCAGCTGCTTGTGGCGATAGACATCATAATCGCTGGCATTCACGGCCAGCTTGTTGTTCATGTCTATGAGCTCGTCATAATACTTACTGATATCACCTGCACAGTCAACGATCTCAGCGATGTCCATGAGTTCATCAAAGATCTTGCTGGGATTGCTGTAGACGTTGCGTATGATGTGAGTGTAGCTGCGGCTGTGTATGGTCTCAGAAAACGTCCAAGTGGTGATCCAGTTCTCCAGCTCGGGCAAGCTGCAGATTGGGCCAAAAGCCACGCTGGGTGCGCGACCTTGCACGCTGTCTAGCAGTATCTGTCGCTTGAGATTGCTGGTGAAGATGTGCTGTTCGTGCGCAGTGAGATCCTTGAAGTCCTTGGCATCCTTGAAGATGTCAACCTCAGTGGGCAACCAAAAGAATCCCAGCTGCTTCTCTGTGAGCTTGTCCAGAGTCTTGTACTTCATGGTATCATAGCGCTGGATGCTCACACCGCCGTTGGGATCAAGGAACGCTAGGCTCTTGGTGTGGTCCGATCGGTTAGCAACGTCAAAAACGCTCATGATTGTTTCCTCATCTGTATGTGTTAATTATAGAGCAGGTAGGTTTGGTTGCCAACCTGCTTAGATGGTGCAGCTATCGCAATCAGCTTCGTTGATGGGTGGCAACTCAGACACGTCATCTGAGATCATCTTAGTGACGTTGATCTCACCCTGTCCATCATAGGTGTTGAAGTAATAAAGCTGCTTTCCACCATACTTGTAGAACATCAACAAGTGGCCCAGCATCTCGCTAAGTGGGATCTTATCATCTTGATAATGCTGAGGATTGTAACTCGTATTCACCGATATGCCTTGGTCGATGTACTTCTGTAGCACTGCGCATATCTTGAGATAGCCTTCTGGGCTCTTCTGATCCCAGAGCAGCTCGTACTTGTTCTTTAAGCGGCGAAACTCTGGGACTACCTGCTTGAGCACACCATGCTTGCTTTGCTTGACGCTGATCAAGCTGCGTGGCGGCTCTATGCCGTTGGTAGCATTGGCTATCTGTGCTGAAGTTTCTGCTGGCATCACTGCCATCAGCGTACTGTTGCGAATGCCTACTACCTGCAGATCTTCACGCAGCTCTGCCCAGGGCATGCGCTCAACATGCGGTACCAACTCATCGATGTCACGCTTGCGTGTGTCAATTGGCACGATGCCATTGCCATACTTGGTCTCTTCGCTCTTGGCACAGGCACCCTTGGTACGTGCGAGATCTACGCTGGCCTTGATCAGATAGTAGCTCATGGCCTCCATGTATTCATCTACCAGAGGCAGTGCCGTGGGATCGCTGTAGCTCACGCCATTCTTGGCCAGCCAGTAAGCAAAGTTGATTATGCCAACACCCAGAGGACGGCGGTTCATGGTGCTGAGATATGCTGCCTTCACTGGATAGGTCTGATAATCAAGCAGATTGTCCAGCGCCATCACTGCCAGCTTGCAGGGCTTTTCAAAGTCAGAAGGGCTGCGTATGTTACCCCAGTTGATGGCGCTCAGCGTGCAGAGGCTGATCTCGCCTTGCTCATCGTTGAGATCATTTAAGGGCTTGGTTGGCAAGTCAATCTCAGAACAGAGATTGCTCTGCTTGATGGGTGCAATGCTTTCGATGAACGCGCCATGTTGGTTGGCATTGTCCACGTTCTGTAGATAGATGCGGCCTGTGTCCTTGCGTTCCTGCATGAAGCTGCTGAACAGATCAATGGCCTTGACCGTCTTCTTGCGCAGCTTCTTGTTCTTTTCAGCTGCTTCGTACAGCACACGGAATCGGTCTTGATCAGCAAAGAACGCATCATACAATCCGGGTACATCGCTGGGTGAGAACAGCGTGATGTCTCCGCCTTGTATCAACCGCTCGTAGAACAGCTTGCTGAACTGCACGCCGTAATCCATGTGTCGCACTCTGTTGTCTTCGGTGCCTCGATTGTTCTTGAGCACCAGCATCTCTTCAACTTCTAGATGCCAGATTGGATAGTAAAGAGTAGCTGCTCCATTGCGCACACCGCCCTGTGAGCAAGAACGAGTGGCTGCCTGGAACAGCTTGTAGAAAGGTACCACGCCTGTGTGGCTGGCATCACCGTTCCTGATAGGACTGCCAATAGCACGAATAGACCCAGCACCGATGCCGATACCAGCCTTTTGGCTCACATACTTGACCACTGCGCTGGCAGTGGCATTGATGCTGTCTAAGCTGTCACCAGTCTCTATCAACACGCAGCTGCTGAACTGGCGCTGCGGCGTGCGCACGCCTGCCATGATAGGTGTGGGCAAGCTGATGTCATGCTTGCTGATGGCTTCATAATAATCGCGGATTACATTCAATCTAGCGGGCTTATCGTGGCGTATGAACAGCGTGGCTGCTATCAGCGCATAGGCCATCTGCGGCGTCTCTTTGATATCACCGGTCACGCGATTCTGTACCAAGTATTTGCCGCGCATCTGTTCCATGGCCACATAGGTGAGGCTGGCATCGCGCTCGTGATCGATGAAACGATTGATCACGTCCCATTCGCCTTCGGTGTATTCTTCCAACAGCTGCGAATCGTAAAAGCCATCAGCTACGTTCTTCTTGATGAGATCAAGTATGTGCCATGGCTTATAATTGCCATAGACTTCCTTGCGCAGATGGTAATTGACCAAGCGCCCGGCCACATACTGATAGTTGGGAGTCTCTTCGCTGATCAGATCAGCTGCAGCCTTGATCAGAGTTTCCTGTAGATCCTGCGTCTTGATACCATTATAGAACTGTATCTGGCTGCGGATCTCGACTTCGCTGGCACTGACACCCTGGATACCCTCAGTTGCCCAGAAAACTACCTTGTGTAGCTTCTCGATGTTCAGTGGCTCCTTGTTCCCGTTGCGCTTGGTTACTAGTATCTCGTTCTTGGGTGAAGTGGCCATGATCATCTCTCTATCTTTCCCTGCTATTGTAAGGTGGACTGCTGCTTTCAGCAACAGGTATATTTAACCATTTGGACGGTGCCCAAAATGCTACGATCAAGCTTACATTTACATTGATTTTATTGATAAAATGGTAGAAAATGCCTGATAATACTGGTTTTCATTGGTATGGCAGAATACCAGCATTAACCATCAAAACGTCGGTACATCTCATTGAAATCATGTTTGCAATCTTGCGTTTTCACGCGCCTAGCTGCGACATATGGTAGTGATCAGTCTCTACGATCTTGCGCTTATGCCTATCATATTTGTAGGTATGCAAGCAGGTAATATTAGGCATTTCACTAGCATCGACCACAGCCTGCCTGTCATAGTTCAGCAGCCATCTGTCATCGACCATGCATACCAATCGTTCCCAGCATTGTTCTCCGTTCCTGATCAAAAACAGAGTGAGCCTATCTGCCGTCCAAGACCTGTCGTCGCTCAGCAACAGGGTATAAAACATGCCAAGTGCCACGGAATTGATGTCCAGGTGCTTGGCATCTATTAGGTTCCAGGGATCTGGCCATGATCCAGTGTCAAGATAATCTAGGAAAGGAGAGCCTATCGGTGCATGGTTCCAGAATTTCTGTACCAATGACAGCTTTTGTGACAGCGACAGATCAGTCGATATCTCAGCCCGGAGGTCCTTCCAAGTCTTCTGTAGCTGCTGCGGATGCAGCAGGAATGGATTATGCATGGTGGATTTTCAGTACTGCCACGTTGTGTAGATGTATTTCATTATGCCTGTGCTAGCAGTGCCGCTAGTGGTATAGAACAGCTGTAGATCGGTTCCTACCAAACCCACTGACCAAACCACCGATGCAGCAGCATTGAGATCAGTGCTGGTATCAGTGAGCTTGGCGGTGTGACCGTCCGTTATGATCTGCATCTGACCTGTCCGTACATAGGTTCCCATGCTTATGGTATACTGTATCTGCACAGTCAACAGGCTTACTATACCAAGTACGCTCCAGACAGCATTGCTACCGTAATTGATCTGGTTGGGTCGTAGACTGAATGACAGGGGTGTTGGTTGATTAATTGGTATCTCAGTCTGTTGTGCGTCAATGACCAGCGAATTAGCTGGATTTCCGTTTCTGATCCTACCGTTCCTGTAGAGGTTGCTGAAGATGTCACCAACGCTGGTACATCCATCGGAGTTTACGCTCCAGTACAGCGCAGCATTGCTGTCAATATTGCTGCCGCAATCGTTATAGAAATTACCAAGGCTAGCCACACCTGTGTTGTAGGTCTCAACTCGGATTCCATGAGATGATATATTTTTGAATTCGCAGAGGTTGGCCTGCACGAAGCTTGGCCCATTGTAACCACCAGTGAGATTGATACCATAGTGACAGTTGCGTATCTGGCTCTGCGTGACGAATATGCGCTGCACCGGATCACCACAAGCTAGACCATAGCTTACGTGCTGTATGGTGCTATTTTCCACGGTTATGTCGGAGGTTACCACGGCATTTCCAAGGCTCTGGATGTTCACACCACCCTTGTAGGTGTTTGGATTGTCACCAATTGTGTAAGCTCCGACTATATCACAGTATTGTAGGCTAACATTGTTGCACCTCTGTAGCAATACCACATCAGTGGTGTAATCAGCGCTGCCATCTATAGTCATGTATCGCAGGGTTATAGCTTCTGGCAGCACAGCACCATTAGTGCCTATGCTGGCGTCAGTCTGTCCAAGACTGTCTGCGGTGCGGAACACCGGTCCGGTTGACCCAGCCATCAGCCTTATCTCAGTGTGTGAGATACCTTCGCCCTGCAGAGTAATAAACGGATACAGCAAGATTGACTGCGAAACCAAGTATGTTCCAGCAGGAAAATAGATGATGTTACGGCTGCTTAGGGCTGTTGCGGGAGGATTAGCGATGCGAGCCCATTCGTCTGCTATGGCATTCTGTATAGCTATGGTATCGTCTGTGAGCCCATCTCCTACCGCTCCGTAGTCCTTGACGTTCAGAGTGTCATCTAGTATGCTGCCCAGCTGTCTAGGTATGGTACCTGTGGCATTGATACCCGTGTCACCTTGGTAAGCATGGGTGATGATCTGATCATTGGGGCTCCACTGGCTGAGTATCTGGCTATTACCAGTGAAAGTATTGCCGTTGCCTATGAATAGCTGGCGCGTGTCTAAGCACCAACCAAATTCACCCTCATATAGATTGGTTGGGAGATCCGAGAATAGGCCTCGCCGTTGCTGTAACCTGCTGATTGATACGATCGCCATCCTGAGATCTACTCCGTGTATGCTGGATATTTATCGCAGCTCACGGAAGCAATCTGTCTTAGAACACGAAGCGCTCGTAATAGTCAGCCACTTTTTGGCTCCACAGCATGGTGCTTTCTTCAAACTCGTGCCCGCTCCACACGAACTTCTGGAACTCGCATTCTCGGCTGACCATGAACACCACGGTGGTATCAATGTTGGTGCTATGTATGTTATTGTGTGCCATGGCATAAGCTGCTAGCTGTAGTCGATAGTCTTCAACCCATTCGCGCTTCTTGGGCTTGATAGTGGTCTTGAAATCCATGATAGCCGGGCGACCCATGTACATGCCAACCAAGTCAGTGGTACCAGCCCAGAGGTTCTCGTAGTACAGATGGCTTTCAACGCCCCATACCTCATCCACATCAATGAGACCTTCTGCGATCACGGTATCAGCCATGCGTTCTGCCATGAGCCTGCCATAGTTGTTGCCCCCAGGACGTGGCTCACCTAGCACATAAGCTTCTAGATGAGCATGCATGGTGGTTCCAAGTCCAGCTGATTCTTCAGTGATCTGCTTGGCTTTGTCCTCACCTATGCGCTTCTTCCACGCTATGAGATGTGTCATGTCCTTGGTCTTGCTGAGGATAGTCGTCACGCTGGGGATCTTGTTGCCCACATCATCCACATACACTCGGCCCTGTCCGCCGCCGTCTTGCCTGTCCAGTTTCTTGTAAGTGTATATGGGATTAAACTTGATCATCTGAGCCTCTCCATTGGAAATAAAGTTTAGCAGCAAACATCAACTTTGTCTAGCCAGCTCCGGATGATACTTGGCTATCATCATGTCGGCCAATAATTCAGCTCGAGCAGCTGACTGTGCTTGATCACCCTGTTTCTTGATGTTCTTGAGTCCAAGCTTGACATCTGATTTTTCTGGAAGCGCATCTATCTCTTCTATGCTCATGCTGTGAGCTCTGGCTACCAAGGCTTGTATGTGAGGTTTCTTGCTCTTGAGTAGGAACGCTTCTGGTCCATGTAGAGTGCTGCGCATCTTAAATCTTCTTCGGTGTAAACACGCCGTACATATGTTTGCTACTAGGTCCTTTGCTGCGGCGATTATCTATAGTTCCGGCTCGGTATATCTTACGATTAGCTGGTAATTTAGGTGCCACTCTTTGCCGATTTTTTTCCCAGTCTGCTCTAAGTTGTGCGTAATCTGGCTGTTTAACCATAGTTGCTAATACGGTGCGTGGTACCACAACATTACCTAGCTTATCGCTTATGTCTGTTAAGCTTGTGCCTTGTTGATATAGATATCGCATTGTTTTTAGCATTTCCGGCGTGACCTTACCAGCTAAATGATCAGTACCGGGTTGTGATCGCTTTAATTCCACATCTTTCTTTACTGTACCTTGCCCTAGAATCTCATCTATCCATTGCTGTGCAGTGCTATGATCTATTTCGTATTTCTTACCTATGTCGCGCAAGTTCATGCCCGACCTCCAGAGATCTGCCACCTCACGTTTGACATCAGGTGTACCCAGCGTGGTTTGCGGTTTCTGGAATTGTTTATTGGGCCTGTTTGGATAGTATGCAGACAACAGATGATCAATTCTGCGCAGTTTCAGTCCCATTAGTTCAGCTATCTCTTCTCTGCGCCAACCTTCATCCCATAGGTTCTTGAGAGTTTCTATGGTATCAGGTGTCACAAAAGTGAATTTTTTCTCACGGTCAGGATAATGACGTTTGATGTCTGATCTAATCTTTTCTACAGGCTTATTGAATTTGTCTGCGATGTCATTGCTAGTGAAACCTTGGTCAACCAATGATCTTAGCTGATCAATGTAGGTTTGATCAGCTTCAACAATGAATTCCCAGGCTCTCATAGCGTCACCACTGCACGTTCCACTGGAACGTCCTATTGGTTTTGGGATTGGTCTGCTGCTGTATGGTATAACCAAGATTAGTGAAGTAATTGATTATAGTGCCCATCTGATCAGCATAGGGGCGTGTTTGGTTTGGATCCAGCGCATTGCCGCCTTGCCACACTTGGAAGTAATCATAGCTGGCAGGATAACCGATAACGCTCATGGTACCACTACCATAACCTATGGTAGCTGTTGCTGTAGCAATGTTACCCCCTAGGTTCTGAGGAGCGCTGACTGTGATAGTAGGTATGCTTTGGTATCCCTGACCTTGATCGGTGATTGCTATGGTGGCCAAGCTGTAACCAATCACAGTAGTAGTGCTTGGTTGAACCGGCTGCGTTGTCTCGCCTGCGCCAGCGATAACATTTACCTGCGGCACGTTGCTGTAGTCCTGTCCACCATTTGTGACCACGATCTGCTGTATGCCTGTGCTGTATAGGCTCACGTTGGCAGTGGCTGATCCGCTCACGGTCACGTTTGGAATGCTGGTATAATTGATGCCTTGATTGGTGATGGTCAAGCTTGCTATCGCAGTTGGCATCAGCTGAGCTGTGGCTGTAGCTCCGGTACCATCGCCTGTGATCTGCACCTGCGGAGCGCTGGTATAGCCATAACCACCGTTGGTGACAATTATGTTGTTGATAGCACCACCAGATATCACAGCAGTGGCTTCTGCACCCATGCCGTATGTGCTGCTGAAGTTTACCTGTGCGGTAGTATAGCCGCTTCCTGCGTTGCCCACGTTGACAAACTGCACAGATGTAACTGCTAGGTTAGCAGATGCTGTAGCACCGCTGCCACTGGTTATGGTTACTTCTGGTGCCTGCACATATCCTAAGCCAGGAGAAGTAATCACTACGTTGCTCACGCTTCCATTGTCTAGCAGAGTATAGGCTGCTGCTCCTGTGCCAACGCCATCTTGAGCTGCTATCAGCACCGTTGGTGGCTGCGTGTAATTTGACCCACCTGAACTTAGCACCACGCTGCTGAGCCCAGCTGTGAGATTGAAAGCTGCGGCCTGTCCGCTACCACCGTATGCCGCGTTGCCCTGCATGGCGGGTAGTATGCTGTACAAACCGCTGGTCAGCAGCGTGAAGTTTACGATGCTACCAGCAGCATCAACTAGGTTAACTATGATGGTGGCACTGGCCGAACCTTCGCCTCCAGACACTATCAACGTATCACCAACCACATATTGGCTGCCAGCACCACCTGTGGTCAGGGTCGCTGTGAGTATCTGCATGAATACTCCGCTCACAGCCGCACCAGATCCCACTGCTGTGATGGTGATGCTTGGGGATTGTGTGTATGTACCGCTGTTGGTCAAAATATTGATGTCACCCACCCCGGTTGGCTGCAGATATGCTGTAGCCAAAGCTCCACTGCCGCTGGTGATTTCTATGGCAGGTTGGCTCACATATCCAGTGCCAGGTGCTGACACGCCTATGGTACTGACCGTGCCAGCTGATAGTGTAGTGTAAGCCTGTGCTCCTGTGCCGCCTCCACCCGCTATGGTTACCAACGGCGGAGCTGTATACTGCAGTCCAGTACTGGCCACAGCAATGGTGCCTATGCCCATGCTGAGATCAAGCGTACAACCAGTACCACCACCCGGTGACACAGTGGTCATCACGTTGCCAAGCTGCGGCAGTGTGCTGTACAGCCCAGGCATAGAAAGCGCCACTGCCTGCACTGATCCGTTGTTATCAGCACTTGTTATCGTGGCTTTGGTTGGCGAGCCCACACCTCCCACTATGCTGAGAACGTCACCTATGGCGTAGTTGATACCAGATTGATTAACTATGGCACTGACTGCAGCAAAAGATGCTGGTCCTGCCACAGCACCGCTGCCCTGCCCAACGATCTCTACAGTGGGAGGATAGTGATAACCGGTGCCATTGCTGCCGACCACGATGTAGCTCACGGCTCCATAGGGAGCTAGATATGCCTGTGCTGTGGCTGACACAGTAGCGTTGCCACCGGTAATGGTCACAGTTGGTGTTGCTGAATAACCGTTGCCCTCATCTGTGAGCACTATGCTGGTCAATCCGCTGCTGATGGATATTGCTATCGGTCTAGCTGCTAGGGCTGCCTGCTTGCTAGCAGCCAACCTAATGTTGTTGGCATCCACGAAGATTACATAGTATATGTTGTTTAGCTGTAGTGGGCTTGGTAGCTCACCTGTGCTGTTTACAAAAACCTCATCTCCGGTGTTCCAAGGATGATTTGGCACTTCAAAAGTGCTGGTGCTGTCGTTGATGTCGTATACTTGCTCGGTCACGCCATAGTTCTGCGTCATGGTAGTGCCGCCATTGATCAGAGCATTGTAGAAACCTGTGCGAACAGCTTCAAGTATTGCTGCGCTTATCGCTGTACCCTCATCAAAGACCACTCTCTCGCGTATGGGATTCTGCCTGGCATCAGCAGCTGTGATGAAGATGCTGCTGGCAGTTGTACCGAAATTAGTTGGCATCGTTCACGCCCTTCCTGGCTGCTTTGCTAGCCATCTTCTGGACTTTCTCTTGGCTCTTTTCCAGTTCATCACTGCCTGGCACCGATGATTCTATCTCGTCCTGTTCAAGCTCTACCCTGTCAGGCAATATACGCTTTACACCACTCTTGTCCTTGAGAGTATCCATGACCCAGCGTGTATTAGCATCAAAGCCTTGGTTGTGCATGGCACTGAGGATCTCCTTCATGGGGATGCTTGCCTCATCCTTGCTGCGATAGATGCTCACCATATCCATCAGGGAGTTCTGTGCCTCTTCTGGACTGCTAGGCAGGCTGGTGATCTCGCTGTATCGCATGATATCACCTGCTCACTTGGAAGCTACAGCATCGAGATGTTCTGGATTAATGAGTGCCACCTTGAGACTGTCATTCAACTGAGCCCAGTAATCGCGTGCCTTCTGATCTTCAAAGAACTTGGTCTTGCGCTTGCCCTGTGACTCGTACATCACACCCCATGGCTTGGTAGCTTTGGCCTTGTCAAAGCGTGCTGCCTTGCGCTCTTCCTTGATAGCTGCTAGCAGCTTGGCCTTGCTGTTGGATTCTAAAACACGTATCTGGTTCTTGAGGTTAGCTGTCATGGCTGTGACTTCTGCGATCTTCTTTTCAAGGAGATCACCTTCCAGTCCCTGTCCGCTCTTGAGAAGATCCTTGACCTTGCCTTCTGTCACACGCTGAGCAAACTGGCTGCGATGCTCTGCTAGGTCAGCTTCATACTTGCGCTTGCCACGCAATGCTTTTTCTACCAGTCCATTCAGTCTCTTGATGCTCTCGTCCGTGCCTTCGATGCTAGCACCGATCTCATGCGCACGCTTTACTACCTTCTTCGGAAGATCATGTGCTGGCTTCTTGGGATCCATGCCAGCTTCCTTCTTGGCCTGATACATGCCTATCGCATACGGGCTCTTGCTCTTCTTAGCAGCTTCCTTGATAGCACCAAACCTGTCTTTCTGCTTGGCACGGATGGCAAAGTCAATCTGCTTCACTGTCTTTTGTTCAGCAGCGCTGCGTGATTCCTTGTCCATGAGTTTCTTCTTCTTGGCCTTGAGATCAGCTATGGTATAACCATCCCACTTGCCCTTGTCCTTTTCAGCAGTGTGCATCTCAGTGCCCCAGGCTTCTTCTAGCTCTACTTCTGGTTCTGCAGGGGCCTTCTTGGCACGACCCAGTGGTGCGCTGCCGCCTGCTGCAGCTGGCGAAGTACCTTGTCCGTCGCTCGGTGATGCCGTGGCACCAAGGCTGGGTTCCATGTCCATGTTTTCTATATCGCTAGTGCCCTGTCCAGGTATGCCGCCGCCCTGTAATGCCAGCACAGCATCATCGCTCTGATCCTTGGCTTCTTGTGTGGCTGACAGCAATGACTCCAATTGGTTTTTCATCACTTCGTTGTAAGCATCTGCTGCTTCTGGACCAAACTGTGTCTTCATGGTATCAACCAGCGGCATGAGATCGTCGACACCCATGCGTGCCACCTTCTCTGCCATGCTCTGCAGATCATCACTGATGCTCTTGGCAGCGATCAGCGTCTGAGCATGCTGCAGATCCTGTTCTGGTGTTTCAGCGGCTTCGCGCAGCATGCGAGCAAACTGTCCATAGCGGCTTTCGTCTAGATCAAAATCTTCGCCCGCATGCTTTTCAAATGCCTTGTAGTCTAAGAAGTGTTTAGCGCCGCTGATGGCACCGCTGGCGCGTGTGAGCTTCATAGCTACCCAGCCTTCGAGGTGGTCACCTGGCTGTATCATGTGGAACAGCTTCATGCTGTCTTCTACGATTCCTAGCAGGTTCATGCGTGCGATGCTGCCGCTGGTCTCGCCTAGTACTTCATCACCATCCATGCCTTCATCGTCCATGCTGTAGTCTGGCATTGGCGCATCTTCGTCAAGAACGCCTGGTTCTGCGTTCATGTAATAGTCCATGTAATGATAGATCTTGTCCAACATGGCAGCAGCGCTGGTTAGGTTAGCTGCGATCCAAGGTTCGACTTCGTCTTCCTTGCGGATCATCTTGAGCATGTCCATGCCGTACTTGACATTGCGGTAGAGCTCACTGCGAGCCATGCTGGCTTGGTAATCATGATGCTGCATGTGATCTTCTGTCAGGGACCGGCTTTCTTTCACAGGATACTTCTTGCCGTCTACCTCAAATTCATCCTTGTGGGCAGCTTTGGCAGCTGCTAGTGCTCCGGTGAATTCGTTGCCTTCGTCTGTGATCTCTTCGTCCATTGAATGTCCAGCATCAACGCCATATTTCTTCATCAGCGCTGCTAGCTCTGGATCCATGCTGTGTGCTGCCGCACCTTTGTCTGCCATGTGTGCCACGCTTTGTTCCTCCACTGGTGCGCTCTCTTCGGTCTTTTTAGCATGATGCTTGTCATACATCTTGTGACCCATGCGCAGTGCCATGAGGTTTTCCTTGGCTTGCCTGCGGTCATCTTCGTCGTCATTGGTATCGCCAATGCGAGCTTCATAATAGGACATCAATTCCTTCATGCTCTTTGGAGCAAATGGTTGTCCAAGCCGCACTAGGTCTTCACCGACACGACCAAAGCTGTTGAGCATGGCCAGCAGCTTGTCATCTTTGGTGTTGGCCTTTTCAGCAAAGTCCATCATCCAACGACCAACCTTGGTAGCATGGCTCTCACTGAGGTTAGTTTCTTCGCTCTCACGCAGATGCTTTGGACGGCGCCTTGGTGCTATCTCTGTGAGATATAGGCGTACCGCTTCCATGATCAGCATGTGCTTGGTGTATGTGGGATTGCTGTGCCAGCTGTTGAAAGCACTCTCGCTGACGATGCTGTTCTTTACTATCTCGCTGCTGTCATGGATGGCTGCAAGCTCGTCAATGCTTGATTCATCTAGCGTTAGCTGTGTGTCATACACATGCTTCAATGTATGAATGATTTGGTTGAGCCTGTGCTCAGCGCTTGCTTTTACGTCGTCGACGAACATGAGAACCTTCCCCGGCCAACAGGCCTTGATGCCTTTATTGTGGTATTTATTTAGCGATAGCAGTGATCACTGCTCATAGACTTCATAGGCTGAAGCTTGTGCCACATCCACAGGTGCTAGCTGCTTCTGGTACGTCAATGGAGAAATAAGAGCCAGCAAGATCAGTCTTGTAATCAACCGTGGCATTGTCTAGAAGGTCATAGCTGATCTTGTCAATTACCACTGGACCTGTGGCCGTATCAATGATCATGTCGTCTACGTCCACTGCGTCAGTCCAGCCAAAATGCTTTTCAAATCCGTTGCATCCACCAGAACGGATTTCTATGCGCGGGTAGCAGGGATTGTCTACCCTCAGCTGGCCAAAACGTTCTATGGCTTTATCTGTGAGCTTTACTGGCATCTTCCAACAGCTTCTTGATGTCTCTCTTGATACCGCCCGCAGTGTCCAGCGCTTTCTGGAACTTTGTAGCGTAGATATCTTCCTTGATCATGTCACCACGCAGCTCAGCTTTGCGCTGTGCTTGCCTGCTGCTCATGGCGTCTATCTTGCAGCTGGTATAACGATCATCCAGCTCAAACAGCCTACGGACCTTGCTGTCGTTAACAAAACTGTTGTTGTTAAGCATCTTGACCACAGCCAACGCTACCTCATAAAGTGTGATGTCATTGGCTATCTTTATGCCAGTGACGCTGTGTTCGATGCTGTAGTACTGTTTGCCAGCCAACCTCTTTTCGCTGAGATGTATCTCAATCTTGTATTCACCCACGCTGACACTGCTGTCGTCCCTGTGAGTCCTAGCAGCAAGTTTTTCATCGGCATTGCTTTCCATGATAACTTCATTGGTGACCTTGTTGAGAGTCTTGAGAACGTTGGCCATGGCATGTATCTCAGCTTGGCTAGGACTGCCAGGGCCGCCTTCCGTGCTGAGGCTTTCGGTCACTAACTGAGAGGTTGTAGAAGGCGGCGGTGTTTCTCCGCTCATTATTGCCAACATGCGTGCCATTGCTTCACGTTCTGCGTCAGTTACCACTGTCATCAGTCTCTCTCCACGTACTCAACAGTATTGTAGGTATAATAAGTCCTACCGTCAATATGTGCTCTATCCAGTACCCCCCTGAACACCAACTGTCTAGCCAGCTCTTGTTCTCGCTCATTAAGCTCCCTGCGCGGTAATGGACCTTCGTGACCTCGCACTCGTTCAGCCACCAGCATCTCGTCATTGCTGACTGGTACCATGAGACCTGCGGTGACTTCAATGAATCGCATCTATCACTTGCCCTTGGTCATGTCTTGACTGCTCTTGATCAGATCAGCTCCGATCGTTGCCAACGGAGTCAGTTCCTGTTTCTTGCTCTGACCAACCACAGTCTGAGGTGGGTTAGCATTGACATTGCTGCCTATCGCGCTCAGTAGTGCTCCTATCACATAGAAACGCGCTGCTTCAGCATTGCCTTTGTAAGCTGGCAGCTGTTCTGCCTGTGCTATCATCTTGCCCAGCATGTCAGCGCCCATGTCTTCCATTATAGTCTGATTTTCTTCGACAACAACAGGACCACTCTCCAGCCCTGCCAGCTGCATCATGCGGTTAATCGCGGGCATGGCCTGCACTCCGCCCAACACACCTTCTTCGACCTTGCGGGTCACCTTGCTCTCATGTACCATCTTTAGATTCCCTTCGTGTATGATTCCCACAGTAGCTCTTGGTCCTTGGGCTATCCGCACTTCTGCTTCTCGGCCTTCGTATATCACCATGTCTCCGATCTCCAGACCCAAGAGCATGCTAGCATTTATCTTTTCTTGTTGGCTGAGATGATGCTTGGCTTGACGACTGAAACGATCAGCTGTGGTCTCATAGAGACCTTCTGAGCCATTGAGATCTACTTGTGCGAACTTCTTGAGACGTCTCATGTCATCATCCTCCGAGGTTATGGTACGTATGAATTCAAGCATTGGGATCGGCGTACCTTGGTTTCTTTATGGGGAACATTGGCTTGGGAAGCTTGGGCAGATCTCGCTGTGGCCCTACCTCGCGATCAACCTTGACCAGCTGACCATCCTTGCGGACCCAGGCTCGCTTGATGCGCTTAACGCTTTCAAATACTTCATCCAGCAGCATCTCATGCTCTCCCCAGTGTGATATTTAGTTGCTATTCATGCGAAAGGGCACCCGGAGGTGCCCTTCCTGTAGTTCTAAACCTGTGGTTTGATCTATTAGATCAAGCCGCCTGGTAGGTTGCCAACCAGTGCAGCCATCGTGTTGGTGAGGCTTGCGCTGCTGGTGTTCCAGGTGTTGACATATGGCGCAACAGTGTTCGTGGTAGCGAAATAGTTGTTGGTAGCATATGCGCTGCTGTTGGTTGAACCGCTGAGAACCTGAGTGCTCTGCGTGTCGTAGCAGTAAAGTCCGTCTAGACCGCCGTACAGGGAGTTGTTGCTGAGAACTAGGTAACCCTGGTTGTTGGTGTTGTCTGCGGTGCCGGTGTTATAGTTGTTATAACCATAGGCTTCCCAAACGTTGTTCTTTTCAGTGCTCACGGTCACAATGGTAATTGTGTAACCAGTGGTGTAGCTGCTACCAAACACGCTCGAAACTGATGCGTTGTTATTGTAGTAGCCAGCCTGAGCAAAGTAAACGCTGGTGTGTGCGTTGATGGTAGCACCGTTGATGCTGCTTGGCAGCGTGCTGATGCCAACCTGGACAGGATTACCACGTCCTGCGAATGTGCTCACGAGGATGTTGTAGTTCTGTTGCTGATAGAAAGCATCGAGGTAGGTGTTTAGGCTGCTGTAGGTGATAGCTGTGCCTGCACCGTTGGTCACGGTCACGTTGGTCCATGTGCCAAGGGTAGCATAGGTCTGGTAACCAGGAAGGTCAACAACTGGAGTGTCAACATTGGTCTGAGAAACCGGTACCAGGGTGGCGAATGCCCACCACTGTGGCTGTCCACTGAGGAACGAACCAGCGCGTGCGTTACCATTTACTTGATCGGTCATTTTCTCTCTCCTTAAGAGTTAATGCAAAACTGCTTTGCGATGATATTTATGCCGAAACGTCTGTTAGATGCGCTTGCGGCTTTTCTTGGGTTTTTCTTGCTCTTCCTCGGATTCATCGTAAGGTATGTAACCAAAGAGGCTGGGTCTGCGGTTGATATTACCCATGGGATTGGCCACGCTGGCCACATTACCTGCCACAGTACCGCCACTGGTGCCGCTCTCTACTAGATCGAGGAACTGATCTTCTGGTTTCAATATATCTCTGATCTTCATGTCTTTGCTGCCCTTTTGAGGAGATGATCGGCTGCTGCTAGTCCTGCTGCTATGGCCAAGCCTTTGATGAAAGTCATCTCTGGTTTCTTCTGAGCTATCTGAGGAGTGGTCAAGCAACCTTTGCCCGATTCTGGATCACACACATCTGACAGTTCGTAGTGATTCTCGTGTGCTAGTTTCTGGAACTGTTGTATGATGTCGCCTCGGCGTGCCTTGGCACGCAGAGCCTGTAGCAACCTAGTCACGGTCAGCTTCTTTTGCTCGGTGTCCAGATGTCCAGTGTCCCATTCGCTAGCCAAACGGCGCACGCTGCGATAGTTGCTGGTGGTGACATGCAGCTGCTGCTCTAGGTTCAACAGCAGCCTCTTGGCTGCGGCACCATCATAGCTGCTACGAGTCATCTGGTTCAACAGCTGCTTGACCGTGTTGGCATTAAAATGCACTTCATGCCAAAAGAGATCGTTGGCTTTTGGATTCTTGAGATCAAGTGCCATGCCGCTATCGTGATCGCGCAGCACTCTGAGAAATTGATAGAGATCAGTATTCTGTCGGTCGTCGCGGTCAAATCCGTTGTGGCTCATGGTACGACGAGCATATGCCTGCGCAAATGGTGCCGTGTCAAATTCGCAGCGCATGATATGCATGGCCAACAAGTAGAGAAAAGCAAGATCTGCCATCTCTTTGGCATTGTAATCGCTGGCATGGCTGGTCCTAAACAGGGTGTTTTCGCCCAGCATCCCTAGGAAAGCCAAGCTCATGGTTGATCTTCCTTCTTCATGAAGTGGGGACGGTTTACCAGCTTGATCTTGCCACTTGGCGTGTCTGCTACATAACCCTCGTGACCTGGCACGTCTCGCAGATCTGCTCTGACCGTGCCACCAACCTGCCTATCCACATTGCTCTTCAATAGATCTTTGAGCTTGGTCAGCTGATCAGCAACCATCCATGTGGCACCATAACCTTTGGTATTCTCAGCAATCCAAGCCAGTAGATTTTCGCGTTTGCGGTCAGTGAGATCTTTGCTATTGGTCTTGGCCCATGCCAAGAAACCATTGGCAGCATCTTCCAAACCGTGAGTACCAGCATAGGCCCTGCTGTTCACATATTTCTTCATTAGGTCTGGTAGATTAGTAAGCTGCCTTGCTGCCAAGCTAGCGGGATCTAAGAACTTATCTATACTAGCACTGTTGCTGTTGATGAAATTGCGCAGCGTTGTGATTGATTTGGTTGGCAGTGCAGTGCTTTCAAGATCTCGTATCTCTGGACCCATTATCACCAAACCCGGCGGCTCACGCAGACCACTGCTTTCAATATCGCCAATTGCACGTGGTTCATCATCTTCTCTGCTGTCAAATCTACTGTGTACAGCAATACCAGCCCGGCTCTTGGCAATGCGCTTGCCTAAGGGGCTGTCCACAGGGATGCGATAGGTTATCTTGCTGGGCTTGAAAACATAATGACCATCTACCACTTCTGGGGTCTTGGTCCATAGCACGTCTCCCGTAAGGTATTCCTGCTTATCCTTGGGCATTGCTCGTTCCAGCATGCCATATAAACCTGCTATGCTACTTGCGTAATCTTGCCTGCCAGGATCATTTGGCTTGCGCATGAACAGCATGGAGTTTAGATCACTGGCGCTACGAGGCATACCGCCTGGTTTCTTGCTGCCAAATCCGCTCTTGTCGGTGACTGTAAAACCGTCAGCATCGCGCCCAAATATCAGCGCAGGACTACCATCCCACTTGATGGTAACCGTGTGAGGTTGTTCAGCAGCTTGAATGAGAGCATTTAGAGCACGCTTGGCACCAGCAGAACCTTCTTCAAACACTAGATCTTCTGGATGATCAATCCTAGCCTTGGCTTCTGTGATGAACCAACGCTGAGGTATCAGTATGTCATGATGTCTCATCTAGGGGCCTGCCTAACAGGTGGTGTCGTGACCTGCTTGGTTATGCTGGCTGCCAGAGTCTTGTAGCGCGGATCAGTGGGCATGATCTTCTCACCGTTAACCGTGATCGGTTCAGGTGTGCCTGTTGGTTGTGCTACAGGCGCAACAGGTTCTTTGTTGTCGGGCTGTGCCTGTGGAACATCAGTTGCCGGTTTGGCCAGCTTGGCTTTGAGATCCTCTAGATATTTGACCGCAGCATCAGGTCCTTGTGTGTGTAATATCTCATTGACCTTGGCATCTAGCTGGCTATTAGCTGTCTTGATGCCAGGTTGTGCCTTCTTGGCTGCTTTTACCATGGGAGCTGGTTTGCGAGGGGCAGGAACGGGAATCTTCTGTGTGCCAAAGGCAGAGTTGACCACATCAGCTGGTATGCCGATCTTGACCATCAGCGCATGTATAGCATCGCTATCTGTGGGAGATCCGCCATTCTTCCAAGCTTTTTCTAGCTTTGCTGCGGTGAACTGATGCATAACTTCTTTGCTCTGCTTGGCAGCCCATGATCCGATCTTTCCCACTGCTCCCTTGATGTCAACTTCGCTGAGGTTGCGTGCGTCAGCAGCCACAGATGCCGCGTTACCGCTCTGAGGTGCTGGTGGTTTCTCTCTGGCAGCAGGAGCTGCTGCTGCTCCGCCCTGTGTGGCTGCTTCCAATCCCTTGGAGATTGCCTGCACTTTGCGCATGAAGTCATCTTGGCTTTGCTCTATGGCCCTGTTAAACTCGTTGACATCAGCTAGATCCTTGCCTACGAAGTGACCCGACCATGACAGCATCTTTGATTTGTCATCTTCGCTGGCATTCTGCAACACACTTTGATCCCAACCAATGTCCTTGTGCACGTTCCAATTTTGGTCTGCCACACCCTTGAGCAGGCTGTTGGCCTTGTCTATGTCACCGTCAGCCATGGCATCGTGTATCTTGTCCCAGGTGCTCTGCAGACGGTTTATGTCGGCAGGACTGCCCATGACGTCAAGATAGAGATGTTTAACGAGGTCTTTGCCCGTCTCGGGATCGGTAGTCTTGATGTCCACCATCTCTCTGAAGCTGCTGAGCCAAACTTCCTTCTTGCCTGCGTCTGTGGTGACCACGAAATTGTGTATGACTGGATCGCCAAACAGATGTGCCAGCTCCTTGATGCCCATGCCTGCGATGTATGCCATAAGTCCTGATGAAGCACCCTTGAGCAATGCCCCGCTAAGCTTTTCGCCCTTGAGCAGGCTGTTCAGCGTTCGTAGTATGAATCCTGCCACTGCGCCTGCACTGGCGCTCACTGCTGCCCCCGTGGCACTGCCACCGAGGAATGTGTAGCCAGCAGCTGTTAATCCAGTCGCAGCTGGTGCTGCTATCACGCTGACCAAGGCTGTGAGCGCTGCCAATACCAATGCCTGTTTGACTGGATTTTTCTTAGCCCATTCTGCGTATTTCTCGAGGCTGGTTACTGCCTGTGGGAATTTCTTGCCTATGGCTGTCTTGATCTGACCCATGGCCTTGTCAGCAGCGGCATCGAAGTTCTTGACTGGTTTGGTGTCCTGTGCTGCTGCTATTAGGCGATCCTTGTAGTCATTGATGGTCTTGAGTCCCTTGGCACCAATGACAAGGCCCTTGCCGGCCGTGCCAAGCACCTTGCCAGCTGTGGTAGTGGCCTTGACCATCTTCTGCTCAAGATCACCAAACAGGCTCTTGACTTGGTCTGGTGACAGTTCTGCTTCCCTGAGCACAGTGCTGTGTATGGCCAGTCCCTGCATCAACACTGCCATCTCCAGTATGGCTCTGTCGTTTGGCTCTATAAACGTGCGGAATTCTCTGGCTCTCATTCTGCACCTCTGAGGGCTTGTATGGCTGCCATGGCAGCATCTATGTCAGTGGCACTGGCTGTCATCTTTGGTTCCTCTGTGGCCGAGCCAGTTGATTTGGCCGAAGTTGATTTCTGTGTGGTGGTCCTGGGTTTGGATGCTGCTGGTGTTTCAGGCTGTGCTGTGCCACCGGCTGCATCGCCAAACTCCTCCATCTCCATCTTGCGAACAGCTGCTATTCCTATGAGCTTATCCAATATCATCTCAGCTGTCTTAGCGTCTGTGATCTGCCATACTCGTTCAATGGTATTACCAGCCGTGTTAAGCTGAGCAGGACTTAGCCTCGGCGGTGTCTTTACATTAGCACCCAGCAGTTTCTTGTTGGTGCTCAGTGCCTTGACTATGCCTGATATCTCAGAATCTGGTAAGCCCATGTTCTTGCGCATGTAGTAATAGATGGCTCTAGTCGGAAGCTGTTCTATGTTCTTGGTGCTGATAGGATTGTCATCCCCATCTTTGTAGCGTCCTGCTAGCTGCATCATCACAGCCAAATGCCGTGCGATGTTCTTGGTCATCTCAGCTTCGCCACCTGCTGCCGACCTATCGTTTTTTGGAACTACTCCAACCAGCCACTGGCGCAGCCCAGCCCATACTTCATCTAGCTCTTCGGCTTCCAGTGGCACGAATGTAAATTCGCTGACTCTCATCGTTCCGTACCTCTTAGATCCTTGATCTTCCTCGAGAACTTGCGCTGATCCTCGCTGATTATGCTGCGATGTAGTCTCTTGATCAGATCCTGCGCATCTTCTTCGCTGTAACTCTCACGAATCAGCTGCACCAGGTTGATAGCACTGGCAATGATGTGGCTAGCACGGCTTTCTATAACCGTGTGTTTGCTCTTGGCAGGGACGAACCTATCAAGTTCGTCAATGAAGCTGTTGATCTTGTCTGCCATGCTGACCCTCTGTAAACGCCGATTATTTAGCGATGTCACAGTAACAGATAAATACCATTTAGCACATGCAAGGAAAGAACCATGAACATTACCCTAGACTCAGATGCCATGCGCGAGCTGATGAGACGCCTTGCTGTGGTCAATGAAGCTGACGACAATCCCAGCATATTGAATAACGAACCTCAGACAGACAACGCTGTGCCCGATGATGGCAACAGCGAAGCCATGCCAGCTGAACCAGAAACAGGCAGCGAGGATCAAACCAAAGATGATAGCGAGATCACTGACGTGATGACTGAACCACGCAGCGATAAATCTGCGAAATTCAGCGTGGGTAGCCTAGCAGGTGATCTTGGCATACAAAACACAGAACTATTCAAAGCTGCTTTCAATCAGCTGCGCAGCGGAACCGAGCCAACTGATCAAGATCAGATCAAAGAGCTGGCTGCAGCATTTACCAAGTTAATGAGCACAGACACCAGCACTGCTCAGAAAGTTGTGAACCGCCTGCGCTCTATCTACAATCGCCCTGTGAAAGCTAGCGCCTAATAAGGCTGGTCAAGCTGCTGAGCTGTCCTAGGCTCTTGCTGACATCTACCTGAGGTCTTGCAGCACCAGGAGTGTCTGTCATGCCCTTGGGCGGAGGATTTAGATTCTTCCTGCGCAGATCATTGAACACGTCAGCACCAGCTCCGCCGCCACCCTGCAGCATGTTCTGCTGTTCCTCATCTAAGTCAAAAATCTTCAGCGTGTTCTGATCAAAGCCCAGATAGACTTTGCTGCCAACACCGCTAGAACTGCGTGTTTTTAGAAACTGTATCTGATACTGTCCGCGCTCTTTCATTGCCGCGCTGGCAAAGATGGATATCACGTTATCAGCTGTCTGGATCTTGGAGATACCACCACTGATCATGCTGTGATCATGTTCCTGTTCCTGCGTGGCACTTCTGTTCAACTGACTGGCTGTCACACAGACCATGTTGCGTTCAACCGCAAGTCCACGAAGTTCTTCAGTGACAAACTTGTCCTTGATGAACAGGTCACTGGGATTGATCTTCTTGTTGTTGGGATAGAGCAGATCCAAGTAATCCACTACGATCACGTCACAGCGTTTCTGCGTTTCAATCTCATAGTTCTTGAGATAGGCTTTGATATCGTTCACAGTGCTACCCTGTGGTAGCTGTCGTACATGTAACAGCCCACTCTTGCGCTGTGCTGCTTTGACCTTGAGCTCAACCGTGTCTAGATTGCGGAAGATCTCTTTGCTACCAACCTCAGTGAGCATGCTATCCATGCGCATGGATGTGAGCTCTTCACTAAGTTCTAGCGTGATGTATACCACGTTCAGACCCTGCTTGACCATGTTCAAGCTCATGTTCTGCAGGAACAAGCTCTTGCCCACACCAGAACCTGCGCACCAGATGGTTATCTCACCTCTGTTGATGCCACCATACAGCTTGTCATCCACAGTCTTCCAACCAGTGGTACACTGCCCATTCTTGTCCTTGATCTTCAGCAATCTGGCGCGCGGATCTTCAAAGTAGTTGGTACCGAGATCGCTCTGCAGGCTGACCAATATGGCTTCCCTGACCAGCTTCTCTACTTCGCCATAGTTGCCCTTGTCTATGAGATCAGCACTGCTCAGCACCGCGTCTGCCAGTGCTCTGTTCTTGCAGAACCCTTCAATCTCATCCAAGAACGCATCCTGATGTCCAGGACTGATGTCACCTATGTGTGCGAAATCCAGCCCAGTCTCGGCATTGACCTGTTCTATCTTAGGAAGCACACGATATTCTTCTGCGTGCTTGACCATGTAGCGCACAGCTGGTCGCAGCTTGTTAATGAAGTACTTGGGATTGACGATGTTCACACAGCGCGTGAAGATGTCTTCGCTGCTTAACAGCACGTTGATCAGCAGCTTCTGCTTGTCTTCGTTGTAGTCAGTGACAGTCTCTTGCTCTTCGTTACCAAATCTATCAGCCATTTATATCCATCCTCACGATGTCATCTTCCGCACAGTCAGTTCCATACTGTATCTCTATCATGCGCAGTTCTTGGTCACTGGTATTGCAGAGCTGATGCCAAGATTCTCTGTGTATCCACAAGTGTTGATGTCTACCAAAAACCCCAACTAGTTCTGAGTTGTTGCTGTCATTTAAGCTGTACACAGTGGCTTGCCCATGAGACACGAACCAAAGCTCAGATCGCAGAGCATGTTTCTGCATGCTCAGTCGCTTGCCAGGTTCCACTACTAGTTCCTTGAGCTTGACCCCACAACCGTCAGTGTGCAGAACCGTGTAATGTCCCCATGTTCTGTCAACCCTCATCTAAACATCTTCCTCTTGGTACCAATCTGCAGTGCGCTCTGCGTCTTGCTGTCTATTATTGTACGCAGGGTAAACAGTTTTCCATAGCGGCAACTGGCATCTGCTGCGTCTTTTATGTCGTCTTCCCAGTCAGGAAAGCTCACGCTCCAACCCTGGTCAAGAGCCACGTCTATCAGACCTTGGTTATTCTTCTGCCTGTCTGGTACCACTATGATCTCACGGTCTGTGCTGTTGAGCCAGCTTAGCTGCTGCTTGCTGAGCTTGCTGCCCAGTGCTGCCACACCATCTACAGCAATAGCATCAAATGGTCCCTCAACTAGTATGATGTATTTACGAGTGCCTTTGGTTATGGCATCACAGTTGAAAAGATAGCCAGTCTGTAGATCGCTGTTGTAATATCTAGGTGTCCCACTGGGAGGTGTGCCAGCATATCTGGCAGTCCAACCCACTATCTTGTCACGATAGTAGAAAGGTATGATGATGCGCTGATCCAAGTTCCACTTGGTACTGGGCGTCCAATGATAGTCCCAGCCCTCACCAACTGCTGTGCCTCTGCTGATCAGATACTCCACGCAGACACCAAACTCTGCGCTGAGGTCATCATCTTCCATGATTGTTTGGATGGGCCTTGCGTTTTCTGGCAGTGACACTTCCTTGAAGTCATGCAGGAAGTTTAGCTCGTTGTGATCATTCACGGTAGTCACACCGTTGAGCTTGTTCTGCAGGACTTCCAGCTTGACCTTACGTATGTCCTCGCTGGGCATGCCCATCCAGTCCATGAGGTTCTCAAAATTCCTGCTGATGTTGACGTTGTCAAACACAGTCTTGAAACCACAGTTGTAGCAGTTATAGGCTATGTGTCCGTCTGGTAGTATCAGCATGTTACCACGCATGCGCGTGTCGTGCTTATGTCCGCGATGGCTGCAGCAAGGTGCGTTGAACATCAACCAGCCGCGCGGACTGGTCTTGCGCTTCTGTGGTAGGTTTTCAGCTACTAATTGATGCATCAGGGCCATGCCTGATTATAGCATCAGTGTCAGTTCTTGTATAGCACTGATATGAATTGGCCATCATTGACCACCAGTTGTGCTACCTCATCTAGGGTGATAGGATAATATTCACCGCTGCTGCCAACCAAACCACTCCAGATTGGTATGTAACCAAAGCGCACCCAGTAGGCATTGAGGTTAAAATTGAACAAGGTTGGTCCCGGACCTTGGTTGTTTGAGCTATCAAAGGTGTACATGGGATCTGGCCCAGGTTGTAGCGGCACGAAGAACCATTCACTGGGCATTGGATTGCTGTTGGTGAGGCTGGCCTGTATCCAGAACTTGCCAAGGAAGCGGCTCTGATACACAGCTACCGTGTGCATGCCATTGGCACGCTGTGTCTGAGCATCGCCGGGAAAGCTACCAGTGACGAACATGATGTCATTGTTGTTGCCTATGGGAGTCTGCGTAAACTGTGCCGCTGTGATCTCAGTGGCTGGGATCATGGTGCTAAGCACACCATCGATCAGCTCAAAGCTGCCGATGCCGCTTTGGTTCACGTCAGTGTAAAATACCTGACTGATGCCATTGATGTCAGTGTTCTGTATGGTGTAGTTATAGTAGCCAGCATCTAGATCCTGTGTCTCGCCGGGGTCCAATGTCAGTCGTGCCTTGCCCTGTATGGCCACCGTGATTTCCACAGATTTGGTCAAGACCACTTCGCCTGTGAGCTGGTTCTGTATGGTAGCCGTCATGGTGATTCCAACCAAGTTGATTGGCCGGCGCTCGTTGTTGCGCACCACGAAATCTATGTTGTTGGTCACACCTTTATAGAGCTTGGTATCATAGATTGTCATTGGCCAGTTCACCAGTTGTGGGTTGTCTTGGAACTGCAGTAGCTGCACGTATTCCTTGAAGCTGTAGAGAAATACAGTAGGCATCTGTTCCTATCATTTTGTTCCATCAACACTTGGTATATTTATAAATACCCCCACACGCAAATAGGAACGTTATGTCAGATACCAAACAGGTGCTACAGGAAAAATTCCCGTTCCTCACTGTTATCAGCCATCTAGACAGGGAATATCTTGGCATAGTTCAGCACGCAGACAACGCATTCGTGCATCTCTACGTGATGGACAACACCTTCAACGATCCCATGAAGCGAGAGTTCCTAGATTGCGGTGAGATATGGTGGTGGGAAAGCAACCGCCAGATACCAATCAACATGTTTATTAAGGACAGGTTCGCCAAGTTCAAGAGCTGCTTGCGCATATTCAGCATGAAAGAAACAGTGATACTACAGGGACCTGTGCTGAATCTCAAGGATCTCATGAACAAGCGAGTGAAGCGCAGGACCATACAGCTGGTCAAGCACGCTTAGTCTCCCAGCGTGGTTACCGTAACCCTAGCACGGATACGACCATCCTTGGTCACATGAACCTTGAGAGGCTTGTTAGCTGCCTTGCGTGCCTTGGCATCAGCTTTTTCCTTGTCGTCGTCCCACTTCTCAAACTCGTTGTGACTGAACGCAAACATGGTAGCATCGCCTGCTTCTGCGATTCGCACATAGCTGATGAGCTGAGAATCCTTGTTTTCTTCACGCTCTACTTCGGTCCATACGTTAACGGCACCAGTGAAACTCTCTACCGTGTCCCATATGGTAGCAATCAACTCAGGTGTGGCTTTTGGATTGCGGAACAGATAGCCTTTCTTGAGCTTGGTGTTCAGCTTGGCAATGGGATCATATTGTAGATCGGTTCCAGCATTGAGGATCTCATCGCCATCGATGATCTGAACTGATTTGCCGAACATATCGCCAATTACCTGGAATGCTAGCTTGGTACGTGCCATGTGAGTGCTCCTCTGATTGCTTATACTAGCACAGATCTGCGTCATGTCAAGGTGAAAATAACAGATCATATGCTATCACACCTGCGATGCAGATCACAGGAATCAGCACACCTGGTGTAGCCAACACTCGTAACCAGATCATAGCCTGGCCTCTAACAGTAGATTAGCGTGTACATACACCAAAACTGCGTATGAAATCGCGTGTGCCTTCTTGAAGCTGTAGGTATCCTCATCAGATTTGGTCCAGATCGAGTCTGCGATGCTGTGAAATCCCTGTGTTTCACATTTGGTTTGTAAATGCTTCTTGCCTGGGCGGATCAGCGCCAAGATCATGGCGATGTGTTCAATGCTGGTTGGACGCAATCTAGCACAGAGGTCGCCATAGTTGCCCAAATGGAACAGCTTAGCCACGAAGCTTGGATCTGTAAACACTACCCAATCCAGCGGGCGTTCCATGAGATCTCTGAGATGCGCTTCATCACGCACATGCTCATAAACGCCAACGTTTAGCATGTCTATCTTGAAGAATCCTCGATCTTCTGCGGCATTGTAGTCCAAGCTAGACAACCCAGTGATTGGATCCTTGGGCACAGCATGGAAGTACACACCCGTGTTATGTCGAGCGATCTTGCCATCTCTGATGATGCTGGCAGGTGTGTGCCAGAGGCCAGACAGTGCCTGTTCTCTGTTCGCAAAATCTATGTCAATGTCGCCGCGGTTTAACATTGCTAATCCTACTGCCTGTCAATCTTGCCGTCAAGCTGCCGTTGTAAAACACTCATCTCGGTCCTGCGCTGGCGCATGCTGTTGCCAAGCTGTCTCAGCTCATTGCGCATCTCAGATATCGTCTGTTCGCTCTGAATTAATCTTCTTTCAAGCTGCAGCACATAACCCGGATCGATGCTGCGTATCTTGGTGCCATCTATCTCAAACTCGGTTATAGCCCCCTGTGATACAATCGGTCTCTTGATATCAGCAGCAGCAATAGCTTCATCATCACTGGCACCGTACATGTCTGTGATCTCTGCCATCATAGTCCTGCTTTCTTGAGAGTGTCCTTGACGAAGGTAGTGCTCTCTTTGTCTCTGTTGAACTTCAGCGACCACTGTGGTGCTGGTGCTATGCCTGCTATCATACCGATCTGCTCCGGTGAGCAACGCTTGAGCGCCGACTCTGCGCTGCTAGCATTATATAGCACCCAGGGGCTGATGCGACCTGTGGTCACCCAGCGTGTCATCTGGTTTGCGTTCACTTCCCTGAAGAAGTCGTACCATGCCAGCTCATGCTGCTGTGCCCATTCTCGCATCAGCACGATGCCACGCTCCAGTGCCTGTTCTGGGCTTTCATTGCGTATGAGGTCCTTGACATATTCCTCATAGACCACGTCATGCGTCCACTTGTCAATGGGCAGATTATTCTTCAGCACGTAGTCTATGAAGCGTGCGGGTTCGGGTGCTGCTGTGTCCAGCAGATGCCTAGCAAACTTGCTGAATGCCAGATAGTACTTGCTGTCTATGAATTCCTTGTAGGTCTTCTTGTGCTTCTTGCCAGCCACAGCACTGTTCATCTCATAGAAGCGCGACCAGGCCATGAAGGCTATGCGGCCCTGAGGTTGGTCCTTCTGAAACCACCGCCGCTTCTTCTCACACACATGATTGATCAACCTCAGCTCGTCGCTGAATTCTTTCTTACAGAACTCACAGCGGCACTGCTTAGGAATCACGCTCCAGCTTTTTGCCATCCTCGACCAATTCTTTCAGTTCGCTGTCACTCAATCCGGCATCCTTGCCCAGCTGGCGCAGGCTTTCTTTGTCCAGCTGCGATTTCAGCAAGCTCAGTTCTTCTGCGTTGATGCTAGGGTATAGGCCCAGCAGGAACTCGTCAACCACCTTGGTCTTGCTCTTGGCGTTCTTGGCACCCACGTAGGGCCTGTACTGCTTGCGCCCTGTGCCAGCCAAGCACATCAGCTTGTGCTGCAGCTCTGGATGCTTGCCCAAGCTGAAGAATCCCAGGTTCACCAAGTCGTTGGTTGCCAGCACGGCATAGCTCTGCATGGGGCTCTGTGGGCTGAGGCTGCTCATGTAGCGCATCAGCAAGAATGGACTGTAGCCCTTGCGTTCCTCGTCAGTGAGGCGTTCATAGAAACCAAAGTCTCGGTTATCCAGCGCCTGTAGCACTGCGTCCAAGCTCAGCTTCTGCCCCTGTGTGTTTGCTTTCTTTGCCATGTGCTTAGTATACGCTGATCAAACTGTTTCATCAACTGTGTCATACTGTGATATAATAATACCATGGGCCGCCCTTTAACAGACCGATGGATTGGTATTCCCACAGGTGAATCACCAGTGCTGATGCCAGTGATCAACAATCAAGGCCGTGTGGGTCGAGGTTGGATCATCAAGCAGGTTGGCAGCGATAGATTCTTGGTACAGGACTGTGATACTGACGAGATAGGCAGCTACAGGCTCTGTGAATCAGCCGAACCACCCATGTCAGGACTGATGAGCATCAGATTCACTGGTATGGCCTCGGGATTCGCCATGCGCATCACCAGCAGCAAGATCAAGGACTGGCATGGCAACCATCTGGAGTGGAGCATCTGGGGCCCAGAGCCCAACAGGGTACATGTGGTAGACAGCAGCTTGGTTGCTAAATAAATGCTCATAATTAGGAGTCATCTACATGGCAAAAACACCTGCCGCAGAGGCACCCAGGGCATGACATGCCCTGGGTGTTTGGCAGTGGATACGATCCCGGCTTGGCAATTGGCTGGGCTAGCATATGGACCAACGCATTAAACATCGGACCATGATAAATAGGTATTGAAATGATTATGGGGCAACGGTGCCCCGTAGGCTTAGAACGCCAAGGAGTTTACAATGGGACGTCCCCTCAAGAAGAAATATTTTGGCAATGTCACTGCCAGCGGACAGGCAATCATAGGCAACGCATGGATACAGGGCGACACAGTCGCACGTCCAAGCTGGATAGTAAAGCAGCTGACCAGCAGCAGCTATCAGTGGCTCAGTGTCAACGGACAGGGTCCAGCAACGCCAGGCCAGTGCTATCTAGTCAACGGACCAATCACGGGTCCAGGACAGGCCAACATCGCAGTTTACCCATATGGCGGCGAAGGCGGCGGCGCAGTTGCTGCCAATGCTAACCTAGGTGTGTACGCTGGCACTGTCATAGTGGCCAACACGGGTTCTGTCACACAGGATTACGGCGTGGGCAACGTGCTCAGCTTGACAGGCGGCACATACACTGGCAACCAACAGGCCAACGTCACTGTAACCAGCGTCAAGGTCGCAGCTGACAACATATCCACAGCGGGCACACGTTACAGCGTGGGCGACACACTGACCTTCAGTGGAGCAGGTTACAGCACTCCTGTGGTTTTGACAGTTAGCTCAGCCAATGGCACAGGTGGTATCACAGGCGTGAACATCACCAACGGCGGAGTTTACACCAGTGCTGCCTTGCCCGCAGATCCAGTGGCATCAACTTCCAACGTAGCAGCCAACGTGGATGCCAACGGTGCCACGTTCAATTTTGTCTGGGGCATCAACGCATTCAGCGTGGCAAACATAGGCGACTACACCACACTGCCTGCCAATCCGGTCAGCCTCAGCGGTGGTGGTGGTACAGGCGCAACCATCAACGTGACTTACCAAGTCAGCAGCGTACAGGTCACCAACGGTGGCAGCGGATTTGATCCCGGCAACGAAGCCAGCGTGACATTTGGCACAGGCAACGCCACAGCAGTGGGTGTGGTCAACGCAGCCGGTTCTGTGACCAGTGTGACTGTGACCAGTGGCGGCAGCGGCTATGTGGCATGCCCCACAGTGTCTCTGAATCCAATCAGCACACCCACACTGGCTGCGGAGATATATGACAACACTGTCAAGAACTTCATTGGTCAGACTTGGAGTTGGTTGCCAAACGGCTATCAGTTGCCTGGTCCAACCTGGGCACACTTGAACACACAATAACCCTTGCCTGCTGTTGTAGCTGGCAGACTCAGGCGATGCCCCCGGAGAACCTTAGCGATCCGGGGGTTTCGTTTGGCTAAATATCGCACGCATAGCCACTAGGAGATATCACATGGGCCGTCCCGTAAAGAAATCATACATGGGTCCGTATACCCTGCCAAACGTAGTGCCTCAGAGCCAGGGATCGCTGATACAGGGCACAGCATGGTTCCCTGATCTCAACGGCACGGCACTGGCATTCCTTGACAAGCAAGTTGGACCAACCAGCTACCTGTTCCGCAACGCAGCCGACTACACCATGCTCAGTGGTCCTTGTGAACTGGTACCAGGTGACGTTACTGGACCAGGACAGGCCAGCGTGTTAGTGTACCCTTACCTTTACACCGATGCGTACGGCGCAGAAGCCTACGTGGCCAACATCAGCATCGCTTCAGTGACCGTGGACAATCCGGGCACTAGTGGATTCCTTGCTGGGAACTTCCTGGCCATCAACACGGGCATATATGCTGGGGGCGAAGGCATCGTGGAAGTGCTGAGATTCACAGGCACAAACTTCGCTGTGAGCGGTGGCAGCAGCTTTACCACCAGCAGCACCATAAGTTTCAATCTGGGCACAGGTGGCACCAATCCTCTACAGGCACAGGTAGACGTGACCACGGTTGATCTCAGCGGCGCTATCACTGGATTCAATGTCATAGTGACAGGCAGCAGCACTGGCACAGCCAGCACATCAGGAGGCAGCTTTGATGCCACCACAGGCGGCGGCACGGGCGCAGTGATCACATTTGATACCATCCTTGACAAGGCTCACCAAAACACCTATGGCAATCCTCTGTCCATAGCCAATGTGGGTTCATACACAAAGCCAACTTCATATAATGCCGATATCTACTATCTCACAGGAGGTGGCGTTGGTGCCACCATCAACGTCAGCGCTTGGTTCAGCAACAGCATCGTGGTTTCATCAGGTGGCACAGGTTACAGCCAAATAGACCCGCCGCCTGTGCTGATATATGACCCATTCATGAGCGGTGTACAAACAGCCGTGGCCACTGTGAACGGCGGTGCCGTGACTGACATAGAATTCACCGGCACTCGTCGCACGTTCCCACAGAGTGAGCGCGGCGCACATGACAATGGTCGCATGTTCCCTGCTGTGGCAGTCGATCCACTGGCAGTGCCCACAGCAACTATCTCCAGCTACGGACCTGCCAGCTGGGATAATTCCTCTGATATCGTGAACGGCGGCAGTGCCTACACCCAGGGTGACACGCTCACGCTGGCAGGTGGCACCTACATTGGTGATCCTGCCACAATCTATATCAACTCAGTTGACGGAACTGGAGCCATAGGCACTTTCTACTGGAACTATGCCACAGCTGAATACACAGCATTCCCTGCCAATCCAGTGAGCTTCACGGGCAGCACCGGCACAGGATTCCAGATCAACATCAACACCAAGCAATTGGCGCCATACAACATCACAGTGACCAATCCAGGTGGTGCTCCGGGATACAATGCTTGGGGACCAGAGGGTCCTCCAGTGTTTGTCACACCAAGCGGTCCGAACACTGGTCCAGAAGGTGCCATATTCTATCCAGTGGGCAGTCCTGACATAGGCATCACAGGCGTTACCACAGGTGGACCAGAAGGCCAAGTGGGTGTGTATTATGCCAACGCTGTAGTACAGATAGGGTTTGTACCGCTACAGAGTCCCAACAATCCGCTGCCACAGGCACAAAAGATCATGGACCGCACGGTTCTAACCTGGGACAACCAGATCTATTCATGGTACTTGATAAGTACCACCAACATCCTGCCAGACCCAACTTGGGCCTATCTCCAAACTGGTGGTCAGCAGATACAAAATGGCGGTTAACAGCCTAGCATACGCAATAGCCTATAGATGACAACGCCGGCGCGAAGCCGGCGTTTTTGTATCTACTGTAGCGTAATGGTATCTTAAGCCAGCTTTTCTTGCAGCGCCTTGAGACCGCAGATAACGCTAGCGTCGTCCATGACTGTGACAGGACCACGCTGCCATTTTGGAGCGATTGTCTTGAGATCTTCACTAGTGATCTCTGTAGCAGGATCAACTGTGCCCCAGTTTTTAACTGACTTTTCAGTGAACTCAATCTTCTTTTCTGTGAGCAGTGCCTTGGCACGGTCGCTGTAGGTGTCGTTCTTGAATGTGTAGATGGTAGTAGCCATGATCAATCCTCCTGGATGGTTGCCGTCATATTTATTGCTGTGTCATATCAGCTTGCGGATATCAAGGCTTTCTGGGATCTTGCCTATGTCCTTGAGGAAGTATGCGCAGTAGGGTCCCTGCTTATCGCTCAGCGGCACTGCCAGCATGTGCCCGTTTTTCAGCTTGGGGAAGTACCACTTGACGTCTGGCCAGATGTTGATGATCTCCAGCTTGAGGAAGTTGGGCATGTATCCGTTGATGGGATTGTAACAGAACACATCAAAGTCCTTGTCGTTGAGATAGATCAGTGGCATGATCTCCATCTCACCGCTGTCCTTGTCACCAATGATCACGCTCCAATCCAGAGGCATCTGTAAGCTGAAGTTGCCTATGCGCAGATCCACGCAGGGGCTGTTGAAGCTTTCAAGGAATATCAGAGGTACAAAGTAGTAGTCAACGTTGCTTTGATCGCTGTAATCCAGCACACCAAAACGCACGTCGCCCACGTCGTCTGGTATCTGGTTTAGGTTATATGAGGTATTTTCCGTGGTCAGTATCTTCATATCACCCATACTTAGTGATAGATTGACTGAAATGTAGGATTATTCTACCGTGGTTCTGTCTACTTTTTCAATGGTGAAGTCGTATTTGGCCTGTGTGTAGAACTGCTTGCGCTTGGTCAGATGCTTGGCACTGAACTTACAGGTGCTGGTTAGATCCCAGATCTGCACGAAGTCCTTGTCTTCAGCCTTGCGCAGGCCACGACCAATGCTCTGGATCACACGCACAAAGCTCTTGCCAGGTTCGAGCATGACCAGATTGAACAAGCGAGGCACGTTGATGCCAACGGCTGCCACGCCATAGGTAGCTATCAACACCTGATCATCGCTGATAGCAATGTTGTCATACTCTTCCTTGCGGTCCTTGGTCTTAACTGCGCCGCTGATGAATGTGCTGCCTCGGATGTATTCTTCCAACATCTTGCCAGTTTCGATGCGATCAACCAACACCAGAGTATTACCGCTGTCCTTGATAGCACCAATCATCTTGGCCATCCACTTGATGCGATCAGTGTCAGTGGTGAGGAACTTGAGCTCTTCCTGGTAGTTGGTATATTTCACTGTCTCGCGAGTCTGTAGCACGTTCACGTGGCACTTAGCCAACACGCCGCGATCCTGTAGCTCATGCGCAAACAGATCGCCCACGTTGGGTCCTATGCTAGCCAAGAGACTGATCTGGTTCTCTTCTTCTTCGGGTATGGTACCAGTGAGGCCCCAGCGTATGGGAATGTGGCGGAAGTTGTTGGTCAGCAGCTTGGTCAGCACGTCTGCCTTGGCCATGTGTGCTTCGTCCACGATGATGCCCATGAGGTCACGCATGAATATCTCATGCTGATGATCATCCAGCGCATCCTTGCTCTTCTTGTCCAGCACGTTCAGGCTCTGCCATGTGCAGATGGTGTGCGTCCTATCGTATTCCTTGCGATCACCGTAGAGCACGCCCACGTCCAACCCCAGATTTCTGTAGTCTATCTCAGTCTGCTCAACCAAGCTCTTGTTGGGCACGATCACTATGCTGCGGCCATAGGGTTCAATCAATCCGCTGAGCGTAGCTGTGATCAGAGTCTTGCCTGCGCCTGTAGCAACCTGTTGAACTGCTTGTAGATTTTCCACGAATGTGTTGATTACATCCACCTGGTAGTCACGCAGCAATATCTGCTGTCCGGCACGCTCATGACCCTTGGGCCATACCTTGTGAGCATGTGCTTGATCGGTAACCGTGTTCAAGCTCAGCTCATAGCGCAGCCGGTTGTCTTCTATCTCAAAGTCGTAGCCATGCTCCTGAAGGATTGGCAGCATGCGATCTAAGAGACTGAGATAGGTACGCCCTCCCAGAGTAGCAAAGCTCTTGGTTCCGTCCCAGCGGCCCAGCTTGTAGGCTGCGCTGTAGCGTGCGCCTGGTATGAAGTATTTCACAGCGTTCACGCAGGCCTTGCGAGCAGCCAGATCGAGATTGTTCATCTTGATGTTGACTTCGTCTTCAATCTCTATCACACAGTGCTTGATCATCTCACAGTATACCTCATAGCCTGCTATCACACAAGCAGAGAGGAGGGATCGCTCCCTCCTCTCAGTATTTACAGCGATGTGAATCAGATCACATCATCATGCCAGGATTACCGCCGCCCTGTGGTGCCTTGTCGTCAGCTGGTAGATCAGCAATGATGGTATCAGTGGTCAGCACCAATCCAGCAACGCTGCAGGCATTGACCAACGCAGTCTTGGTGACCTTGGTTGGATCAATCACGCCCTGCGCGATGAGATCGCCGTACTCACCAGTGGCAGCATTATAACCGTAGGAACCAGTTCCCTTAGATACTTCGTTTACTACCACGCTGCCTTCATAGCCAGCATTGGTGACGATAGCACGGATTGGCTCTTCCATTGCACGCAAGATGATGCCAATACCTGCAGTCTGGTCGATGTTGTCACCCTGTAGGTCCTTGATGGCATTGCGAGCACGGATCAGTGCCACGCCGCCGCCTGGCACGATGCCTTCTTCCACAGCAGCACGAGTGGCATGCAGCGCATCATCCACGCGGTCCTTCTTTTCCTTGACTTCAACCTCAGTGGCGCCACCAACCTTGATCACAGCAACACCACCTGCCAACTTGGCGAGACGCTCCTGGAGCTTCTCACGGTCGTAGTCAGATGTGGTGTCGTCGATCTGGACCTTGAGCTGAGCCACACGAGCCTGGATGGCATCCTTGTCGCCTGCCCCGTCGATGATGGTAGTGTTGTCCTTGTCGATCTTGATGCTCTTGGCACGACCAAGCTCAGCAATGGTGGCCTTCTCCAGCTTGAAGCCCATGTCTTCGCTGATAACGGTACCACCTGTGAGGGTAGCAATATCATCCAACATGGCCTTGCGGCGATCACCAAAGCCCGGAGCTTTCACAGCAGCAACTTGGATGATGCCACGCAGCTTGTTGACAACCAGAGTGGCCAATGCTTCGCCTTCGATGTCTTCAGCGATGATCAGCAGTGGTTTGCCAGTCTGTACCACAGATTCCAGCACAGGAAGGATGGCCTGTAGGTTAGACAGCTTCTTGTCATGGATGAGGATGTGGGGATCGTCCAGATGCACCTGCATCTTTTCTTGGTTGGTCACGAACAAGTGGCTGATGTAACCGCGATCAAACTGCATGCCTTCCACGATGTTGAGTTCCGTGTCAAGGCTCTTGTTCTCTTCGACGGTGATCACGCCTTCCTTGCCAACCTTCTGTACTGCAGCAGCAATCATGCGTCCAATCTCGTGATCGCTGTTGGCTGATAGGCTAGCAACCTGCTCGATCTCTGTTTCAGTCTGGCAAGGGTTGCTGAGTTTATCAAGCTCTGCGATAGCAGCGCTCACTGCTCGTTCCATGCCGCGCTTGATGTCCATGCTGTTCATGCCAGTGGCTACCAGCTTGAGGCCTTCGCGGATCATGCTGTGTGCCAGCACGGTGGCAGTGGTGGTACCATCACCTGCGTTGTCAGCAGTCTTGCTTGCCACTTCGCGCACCATCTGTGCGCCCATGTTCTCGAACTTGTCCTTGAGCTCGATCTGCTTAGCCACCGTGACACCGTCCTTGGTGACCAATGGTCCACCGTAGCTGCGTTCAAATGCCACGTTGCGTCCCTTGGGACCCAGCGTGCTCTTCACTGCGTTGGCCAGGATGTCAATGCCTGCCAACAGCTTCTTGCGACTGTCGTCGCCAAAAATCACGTCTTTAGCTGCCATGTTGTGTTACTCCTCAGTTTTCAATAACGGCAAAAAGTTCTTCTTCTTTGAGGACAAGTAGGTCTTGCCCGTCAATCTTGATCTGTGTGCCTGCATACTTGCCAAACAACACGCGATCATTCACGCTAACATCCAGCGGGATATAGTTGCCGCTATCATCCTTGGTCCCTTTGCCCACAGCAAGCACTGTGCCCTGGTCAGGCTTCTCTGCTGCAGTGTCAGGGATGACGATGCCGCCCTTCGTGACAGTCTCGCTGTCCACGCGCTTCACTATGACCCGATTATTAAGCGGTCTCAGTTCCATCGTAGTCTCCTTGGTTAAATGGAAAATTAGCACTCCATCAGTGGCAGTGCTAACACCTCATAATATAGTCGGAGAATCTACTGAAAGCAAGAGCCGGTTACGCGAGCGTCCACTCCTCCGGCGACCTTTATCGTAGGTCCGTTCACTGCCGCCTAATACCACCTGCTCACGCAGCTGGCGCTTATCAAGCCTACGCACCCAGCGTCACGACCATGCCGTATAGTAGCGCCGTCAGGTCCCGGGACCTAGGCTGCTGTGCTGCTCCAGCATAGAAAAGCAGTCAGCCACTAGCTCGTCACCAGGCGTTACTCGATAGATGCGCTGGACGACTGGGCTCAAGGCCCGCGCTCCCGAGTTGCCAGCTGTGCGGACCCTGGGTGTTGATCCTAGGCAGATTCCCATCAGCGGCAACTCTTCTGATGGCACACAGCTCAGCTATAGTTTATGCGGCTTGGATGCTATTAGCAATACAGAGACAAAGACGCAGCCAGTTTGGCTGCGTCATGTTTGTTTTATGCTGTTGGATATCAAGCAGCCCTGCGATGGCAGCTCTTGGCAACCACTGACTGCCAGTTGCGCGGCATGGCTTTACGCATGTCGCTGATCTTGAGGATCATGCGCAGGCTGAGCTCGCGAAGGTTATCCGCATGTGTCATGACATAATCAAGTACTTCAGATTTTTCCTGCTCATTGAACCCATAATTGCGCAGCATGTCGTGGCGTTCCACGGTGTTGCGGATGTGAATGAGCTTCTCGCGCTGAGAGTCAATGCCCAGATCCATGTAGTGGCAGCGGCTCACGATGGCTTCCAAATGGTTCTTCAAGCGCTCGCTGCGTACCTGATCAAACTTGAGGTTGGTGATGAACACGATGCCACCCTTGTACTCGAAGCTGTTGGGCACACCGCTCTTCTCCAGTGCCAAACTGCGATGGTTGTAGCTGATGCGACGAGTCTTCTTGCTGTCCAGAGCAGCCTTGAGCAAGTTGAGGCAGTCCTCATCATAGAGCACGTTGTCGCAGTCATCAAACACCAGCACCTGTCCTTCCTCACGGAAGTAGTAGAGCTTCTCTACCAGCATGCTAGCACTGCATCCACCGCTGATCACTTCGTACATCTGTCCCATGCCATTCAAGCGGCCCAGCACGTCCAGCGTGTCATGCAGCGTGGTCTCCACAGTGTAGCTCTTACCAATACCAGCTGGACCACTCACAACCAAACCCTTGACGATGTTAGCCGCAACCGCGCGGCTCATGTCTTCGAGAATATCAAAAGTCTCTTGCAGTTCCTTGCGGATCTGATCATCTGTGCGAGCCTGCTCTGCTACTGGTGCCTTGGCTGCTGTGTGCAGCTCGCCAACATAGCTAATGTGAGCAGAATCGTTCACATAGATGCGGTTGCGTCCCGCACGCAAGCCAGGTACATCTGCGCCATCTACCGTGATATAGATGCCGTCCTTGTCGCGCTTCTGCGTCTCAAGCAGCTTGAGAGAGACATTGCTTACGCTGGCTCCGCCGCGTGTGCGACCCTCTGTAACGTGTACGTAGCTTGCTGACATGCTTTTGGCTCCGTTGTGCTCTCGTATGTCCATACAATAGCACAATATGAGGTGCTGTCAAGCGGTTTTTTCAGCATTATAGGCTTGAAATCATTGATGAAAATAGTGAAAAAACCGTTAAAAATACCGCAGATTCAGCCTCGAGTGTCCAGATGCGCATCTTCCATGCCCTGTATGCGCAGGCGCACGATATTGCTGATCTGGAACTGCTTCACGTCGAGGCCTTTGATCAGTGCCAGATACTTGTTGCGCACAAGCGCAACTTCGTTGATCAGCGTGGCCATGGTGACCACGTCATCTTCCCCATCGATGTACTTTTCGATGCTGCGATCAGTAAGCTCGCGCTGATAGCGTTCCAGATACCTGCGATAGTGATCGCTGCGTAGCTTATCATACTTTATGTTTAGATGCTTGAGTATGGCTTCAACTTCCTGCAGCTGTCCAAAGCGATAGGCCATTATGCCGCTGAGTTCTTGGGCGGCTCTTTCGATGCCGCCCACGATCTTGGCTTCGACCCAGGAACCTTCCAGCTGATGTTGATACCAATCGATCGCATCTGGCAGCATAGCCATGTCATCGACGACTCGATTATACCACATGATTTATACTCGGTTATGTACCAAACTTATTGTAAAGTTCCCAGAGCTTCCAGTCCATCTGATGAAGGCACTGCAGCATGGCAAACTGTACTTCTAGTTGAGCAGCTGCGATATCTGTCATATCTCGGCTATCAAGCGCAGAGTCAACTCGCTTCTGTAGCTGGTCTATGAAAACGTCCTGTGACTCGTTCTTTTGCCTGGTCATGTCTATCAATCATCCTCATAGTCAAGATCATATTCATAATCTTCTTCCACTGGTTCACCAGTATAATGCGCATCGATGGCACTGTCAAGGTGATCATCTTCGCCTTTTATGGCTTCAAAATCATCTCGATCCATGCCTTTGTCTGCGAAGATGTTGACCAATCTCCTAGCCATGTCTTCTCTCTTGTTGTTTGGAAGGAGGTCATTGACCACCTCCCAGACTTCTAATAGCAGGCTTGCTCCGATTTCCATCTATCAATCCTCCGATGTTGCGGAATCCATGTTGTCTGGATCAACTTCGAGTTCCAAGACTGGGGTTATCTTAGTCTCGTCCCATTCAGTCATGATCAGATCCAACAGCTCGTCGGTGACACCAGACCGGAAATACTTATGTTCCTTGCCTGTCTTGTCGGTGTACTTGAGCTTGTTGCCGTCCTTGACCAACACGCCCTTCTTTTCGAACATCTCGATCAGACCGCTATATTCGTTCATGCCAGTGTCCCAAGGGATCTTGATCTCCACGCTTTCAAACGGCTTGTTGTAGCGTGTCTTCATGATCTTGCAGGCTGCACGGATACCGCGCACGTCTGTGACCTTCTTGCCATCCTCATCTTCCTTGAGCTTGAGCTTGCGCATGGCTACCACGATAGAGCTTGCATACACAAATCCCTGACCGCCTGAGATCTTGTCATCCGGATCAAACATGTCTTGGCTGGCATAGGTGTGGTTGGTAACCACTAATCCAACGTCATACTCACCAAACATGTTCACGCAGTTGCGCACCAGTGCTGCCAGTGCCTTGGGCTTGCGACCCATGTCACCCTTCATCTCACCAGCTTCGAATTGGTTCACGTCGGTGGGTGTCAGCAGCATGCCCAGACTGTCCAGCACGAACAGGATCTTTGGACGCTCTTCTGGGTCAACCTTGTCAAACCTGCTCTTGTAGTCTTTCATGAAGTCGCTGACCAAGCGAGCAACGTCGTCGATCATGGCCATGTTTACTTTGAGCAGCTTCTCATCACTCGTATCAACGCCCAGTGGCTTGAGCCAGTTCTCGTCAAGTGCGTTCTCTGTATCGATCAAGATCGGGAACACACCCGCTCGCTGAGCGTTTCTTATGACGTTGCCTGAGCAGATATAGCTTTTGCCGGAACCAGATTGTCCAGCAAACATGGTGACCTTGCCCAACGGGATACCGTTCTTGAAGTCACCACTGATAGCATAGTTTAGAGCGTAATTACCGCTGTGGATCCAAGTCTTAGGATCATGGAATCCAAGGCTGAGACTAGGGATAGTCTTGGCGATGTCCTTCCTGAATTTACTGATGTCAAATGGCTTCACTTTTTGCTCCTGTGATCATGTGGCAGGATGGGCGATTTGCTCGCCCATCCTGTGTGTTATTGGATTAGGATTGACCGCCGAGCTTGCGAGCGCGGATGGCTGCCAGGATAGCATCAGGAGAGTTTAATGTTGGCTTTTCTGCTGCTGGTGCTGCTGGTGCTGCTGCCTTGGGCGGATCCACATCAAATGGAGCTTCGTCCACTGGAGCTGCCTTTGGAGCCGCACGTTCCATGATGCTGGCTGCTGTGACTGGTTTGGTCACAGGAGTTGCTGTGGTGTTAGCAGCAACATCGTTGTTGCTAGCAAACGCATCCATGCGCATGCCGTTTGGACGATAGAACTGTCCCCAACGATCTGCGTCATAGAGATCCTCGTTCACCGATGCTTCAAACATCTCCATGATTGCTGCGAGATGCGCATCATCCGGCTTCTTTGGCAGGAAGCTGTTGAGCGTGAACAGTCCATGCTTTTCAATGGCGCTGAGTTCATCAACGTTGAGAGCACGTTCCTTCATAGACCAAGATGAGCTGCTATAATTGGCATACCCACCCTTAGTTGTCTTAGACAGGTAGAAATCACGTCCAGATTCGTAATCAGTAGGGCTATTCTCAAGATCCTGACGCATAAGGATCGCCTTAATAGCATCAAACACGCTAGGATTGATGATAAATCTCCGGATTGGATTTTCCGGCGTGTTATCATCCTTGTTAGGATTCTGCGTGACAAAACCCTGGAACACATAGCTCTTCTTCCGCCAGTACTTGCGAGCCATATCTTCCAAAGTAGGATCCTTCCACCACGGACGTGTTTCGGCTGCGATGGGGCAGCTGCCTGGCTTCCACATGTCCATGCAAGGTACTTGCACTTCAACTGGACGAGCATCATTTTGCCCCTTGACTCCAGGGAATGGAATCTTGATGATGAGTCGTTCCACCCAGAAGAAGTCGTTGGTGTCGTCGCCGTCCGGCAGAAACCTCAGAGTGGCAGTTGAGCCCTCTGGGTTGTTCCAAAACGGATAAATGGAGTTGTCGCCGGTAAATTGGCCGCCACGCGAGCGGTCTTTGCGAGCCTGCTGCTCTAACAGCTTGGCTTGGATTTCTTTAAGATTCAGTCCCATGATATGTGCCTCCTATGTGTGCTTTCATGTGCCTAATTGTGCTATAGACAGCCCGCAACACCTGTTGCTGACTGACAGTTTATTTATGCCGCAGCGATTGTCAAGTGTCAATCTGCTATCTAAGTTTTCAGTGGAGAATTGGATTGGTGACAGCCGCATGCATTACATAATGCCGGCTAGTTCCTCTAGTCGCAAGAGCTCTTGATCCATCTCTGAACTAGGTACAGTGATGCGGTAACCATGGCTTACCAAATACCTAGCAGCAGTTTCTAACGCATCCATGTTGGGGACATCCGACTTCTCGCAACCACAAGTTTCGGCTAGCCTATCCCGCAATTCTATCACTTGTTCAGCTGGTGAACTCATTGTGCTGCTGGCTAGCTTGGTAATGCCAGTGGCATAACCCTTGCTGCCACTGAGCCTCTTGCTTTCTTTGGCAAGTTGCTCTAGTGCACCCTTGACATGAAGACCAAGCTCTTGATCTTTGTTACGCATCAGCTTGTTAGCACGCTTGAGCTTGATGTAATCCTCGCTCATGCGCATGATAGCTTTAGCAGTCTGGTCACCAAAACGACCATCGTTGGCAAGATGCCGTGCCATAGCCCTGGCGCCCGCTATATGAGCATGGGGATAAGCAAAGCGCTCGCCCATCTTGGTCTCTATGAATATGTTCTTGATGTGGCGCCAACGACTGCCCTTCTTCTCTTCGTTCACGGGATCAGTATGGCGTATGATCAGCTTGCTATTGCCTATCTGCTGGTAACTGCTCTTGGTGCTACCGTAAGGCTTGCTGATATCGCGGCTCTCTTGGATGTTGTTCACAGCATCTTCCCTGGGATCAATGTCATGATCAAACTTATACCAGTTCACACTGATGTTTTCCTTGTCACCAACATTGACTTGCATGCTGTCCTTGATCTTGATGACTGTGTTAAAATCCTTATCGTTAACTAGATTAGGCGTCTTGATATCCATGTGGCTACTGGCATCCTCGTCATGCAGCGTCACTAATATGTTAAAGCTGTCCAGTTTTGGATCACTGCTTGGTATGGTAGCAAAGAATCTAGTGGCTTCATGTGGATCCATGGTCTTGCTGCCGCCTTTGTCAAACATCTGCGTGCGATAGCCGTTGCCTCGCAGTATGCCAAAGATCTTATCGCCTATGATGTCCCAGTTGTGATTCATGATGCTATATTTAGCTGTTAGAAGCCTAGGCTGATGGGCATTGGTTCCTGAACGTCCTCGACAAACTCGTCTTTCATGAGATTGCCAAAGTTCTCATCCCAGCGAGTGACCATCTGCATCATGCGCACACACAGTATGGTGGCCATCACGGCATCATCGTGCTCTCCAACCTTGCCTTCAAAGCTGTTGCCCTTGGAAACAAAGAACTTCAGCTGTCTGACCAATTGCTTGCTGCGCAAAACCAGCTTGTTGCTTTCTATGAGGCTCTTCATCTTGGTGCAGGCCATGGCCTTGCTGCGCACGTTGGTGTTCAGGCCTCGACGCAGCCTGCTCACTCCCTTGACCTTTGGTTCATGCAACCATATGGCATTAAAGTTTTCTTCACCGATCTCGTCTATGCTCACGATAGCTGCTTCGCCCCAGCTGTTGTTTTCCAGAGTGAAGTATATCTCTGGTTCACTACGCTGTTCATTGCTCTTGCGCATCTCAGCATGTATGAAGTTGATGATGCCTTGCATGGTCTTGACCTGCTGAGGTATGCTGGTACGATTGTGGTTCCACTCTGCCACCTGTGCCATGTCCGGAAGGCTGAAGACCTGTATGCAGCTGTGATCTTTGCCCACACCAGCACTGGGATCCAGAGCCACCAGGTAAGTCTTGTTGGGTTTGATCTGATCATACCAGCGTGTCTGACCGGTCTTGAACAAAGGTTCGGTACCCTGAAGCTGCAGCAGCGTGGCCGCATTGATCAGAGTCTCATCAGCTGTGATGAACTCAACCCCGTACTCTCGCCTAAATCGGTCTATACCGATCTTGGCACGCTCTTTATCTGCCCAGACTTCATCCCTGCCTGGCACTTCGCTGTAGTGAGCTGTGAATGCCGCAAAGCCGTTCACACCCAGGCCATCTGGTGTGTCATTGCCATAATCATCCACTGTCTTGTTGGCACCAAACCAAATCTCTGCGAACTTGTCCTCGTCACTGTTGGGTGTGCTGGTGATGATGCACTTACCACCAGTTGCTAGAGTAGGACTCATAGCAGTCCAAAATTCTTCTGCGATACGCGGCTTCACGAACGCAAACTCATCCAAATACAGCAGCGAGATACTCATGCCGCGCCCGCTATCTGGAGTTGTTGTAGTTGCCTTGATACGAGATCCATTATCGAACTTGATGTCCTGCACATTATATATGGCAACACCGGCACGTATCCAATCTGGCAGTTCTTCATAGGCAAACTTCACGCGATCCATGATCTCATTGGCTGCGCGGAACTTGTTGGCCGCTATCAACACCGTGACATCTTTGTTGAACATAGCATACCATAACAGATAACCCGCTGCCGTGGTAGTCTTGCCACTCTGCCGTGGCAAAAGTGCTATCACGCTGGTATTCTTCCAGTATGCGTGTACCAAACGCTTCTGATAATCATATGCTTCAAATGCCATGCGACCTTTGGTAGGATGCTGTATCTTCATGTAATTTTCCATGAAATACAGAGGGTCCTTGGCACAGCGTGCTATCTCGCGGATCTGTTCAGCCGTGTAGGCAGTCTTCTTGTTAGCCTGCTTTACTATCTGGAAATCTATGTCAGTCTTAGCCATGTGTTACTCAAGCGAACAGCGGCATATAGCCGCTGTTACTTATATTTGTTAAGCGTTGATCTATCAATTCATCACGTCTTGACGACCAATATGGCTCAGAGGACTGCGGCTACCATCAGTTACAGGTTCCTCATTGCTGAATGGATCTTTGTCAAACTTATCACGAGAATTAGCTGTCAATGGGCTTTCTGATCCGTCATTGCTGTGCTCTAAATCAGCTTCTATGAGATAATTTGTGTATTCTTCGTTGAGCACGTTGAACAAGCTGTTGGCGCGCTGGGCCTGTTCGCTCATAAGCGTGTTATCACCGATCTTACCAAAGCGCTGGTTGATGTGGCGACCTTGATAGATGTAATCTTCGGGGTCAATTGGCTCACCGTCTTCTGAATGCTCCGTATGACCATAGTCATGATCAGCATTTTCCATAGCAACTTCTTCACAGGTGCAGTTAGTCTGCGGATTACCACAGTGTGAACAGGTAGGCTCAGCTGACACACCATAAGGCATGCCGGCTTTTGGTGCCGCTACTACCAATTCAGCGTGAGCATTGCTGCGTCCAACACCGCTCATAGCCAACAAGCGCTCTAGGGTATCAAAGTCCTCGTCTGTGGCTGTTACAGTCATGCTCTTATGGCTGCCTTTTTCATCAATGTTCTGTGTCATCACGATGTTCATGCTCTCACGCAGCTGCTTTTGGCTTTCGTTGTAAGCGTACACAAAACCCTGTGTGTCTGGGCCATTGTTAGTGGCACCGATCGGAGTAAATGGTATTGGGCCCAGCGGAGCATCCTCTTCCATGCTCGATGACCAGCACTCTTCCATTCCATGCACAGGGCACATCTCGCCTTCTGCCGTCATGTTGCACTCGCCTTCTTCCATGTTCTCATGCATCTCGTCGTGCTCGATGTCTTTGGTCACTTCACGTCCGGCACGCTCTGCCTTGTCGTCTTCGCTGCCACGTTTGTGACCATGAATGTGATCTTTGTGGCGCTCGTCATATTCAATGTCATGAGCAACTCTGCGTCCAGCTTTCTCAGCACGGTCGTCACGAGTATGATCAGACTCTTCATCCATCATCTCGCCCCGGCTGTCTTCCATCTGTATGCTGCCCTGATATCCGACGCATTCTTCCATGCCATGCACAGGGCACATCTCGCCCTCAGCTGTCATGTTGCACTCTTCAGCTTCAAACACGCTGTCTCTGCGTCCCAAGGACTCTATAGCCCTAAGCTTGCCTAATATGCTATGGAAATCCATGGTTTAACCCTTCCTCAAGAATTCTGGTTTGTTTGGAGCTTTTGGTGCTCCCATGTTTACTCGCTTGCCATCTCTGTCCTTGTAGAACCTGTACTCTATTTCAGCACCATCATCAAAATTGCCTTCGGGTCCAAGACCACTGCGAGGCGTTGGGTCAGCTGGATCTTTGCTCGATGGCTTGTATACTGGTTTTGGGGTGTCGTACCTGGCATTGAAATCTGCCATGTCCTGTACAGGCTCATGAGGAGCTACCTTGTTCATCTCAAGCCAGGTAAAGAGCGGTTGGCTTGAATCAACTTCATCGCTTGGACGTGTTGCTTTTATACCAGCCAAGTAATCCAAAAAGCGCTTGTTATATGCATCGCCAAAGATATCAGTGACCACTGGCTGTTCAATGTCTTGGTAAAAACGATCTGTGCTTAGGCGTCCCATGGATGATAATCCATCCTTGGTAGCAAGCTCATGGAAACCCATGTCTGTCATGTATCTGTCTGAGTTCATCTCGACCGGTTCCATGGCAGTTCTCACCACTATGTTCTTCTCTGGTATGTTCATCACACCGCGGATTCCTTCCATGGTGATGTAGCTGCTCAGAGGCATTGTCGTAACGAAATTGATCTGATACACCGTTTGGTTTGCCTGATCAATGAAATCCATCTTGTCTCCCTTGAGCAAGACTGGTACAGTCATCTCAACCAGACCAAACTGCGTGAGATAACGCTCAACAGCATCTAACTGCTCATCGCTTGGTTCCACAGCAAGCTTGATCACGAATCCATACTCTCGTGTGCTTTCTGCGAGATACTCTCTGAATGACTTCATGGCAATAGATGCTCCAATGTACCTGTTATTTAGCGTCGCTTTCAATTTCACCTAGCTGTTTGAGCAGCTCATTTCGGTCCATCATTGTAGCTTTGACATCCAACGGATCATCGTCAGGTGATTTAGTTGTGCGGTCAAGCTTGAGCTTGTCTAGCTTCAGCTTCAGCATCTTCAGCTTCTTGTCCACCTTAGAGTTCCTAGCATCTACTGCTATCTTTAGCATCTGGCTGCTGCTACTGAATATCTCTCCAGCATGACGAATTTCAACATTCATACCGAGATCCTGTAGATCTTGATGTGCTTTGATAGCCATGTTAGCCAGTTCATCCATCTCACGATCATGGAGATCCTGTCCTCTTGCTGTGCTAAGCTGACGATCAATGTCATCAGCCATGGCCAATGCTGCTGCGATGTCCTCTTCGTTAGGCTGCGCCGGTATCTCTGCATCGGAACCTTCAACAGGTTCTAGCTCAAATGCATCTTCCAGTGTCTTGAATCTGTTGGCCATCAACGGGTCCTCTTGGTCTTGGTTTTGGGCTTAGTGATATATATGTCACTTTCAGTAAGGATCCTGAAGGTCATTCCGTTCTTCTTACAATAGGTCATTGCCGCTGCCCATTTAGCTGTGTTGAGTATGAGGCTTACCTTGTCTCGCTTGCTCTTGGCATTCTCAACCATGGCTTCCTTGGCAGGTTTGACTTCTACTATCTCTGCTCGCCTCTTGCCATTCTTGTCTTGGTATAGTATCATGAAATCTGGCACATATTGGCTGGGTTTGCCGGTTAGAGGATTTGTATAGGGTATGCGTATGCTCTCACTGGCCCACTGTATCACACTGGGGTGGCTGTCAAGAAAGTTCATCACAGTCAGTTCCCAGCTGCTACGGAACGTGACTTCCTGCTTGCCTATCAGCTTTGCTGGATTCTTCGGTATGAATCGCCCTTGGCTGTACTTAGACATTGCTATAACCTTCTAGACATGCAGATAATTCTGGATTGATCATTTTCAAAGATGTCCTTCTCAGGGAATCCAACCTATCATTGTATTCGCTGAACATGCTGAGCCACACCGGAAGCGGTATGGTAGCTGGCATGCTTAGATGATTAGTTATAGCCGATATCACAGACTTGTGACGCGGGTAGTCAGCAGATCTACGTGTATATGAATCTATCAGTGCTTGTTTATAGACAGTGGGTAGATTGCGTGCGTCTAACATGGGCGGATGCTTACACAGTATCACAGAAAGCTTGCTGATGTGAGGGTTGAGTTCGCTATCTACCCAGTCTAAGAGGTCTAACATAGCATGTGCGTTATACAAGCTGAAGACTGAGGTTATTTTTGCCTTCACGCGAGCATTTTTCGCACAAATATCTCGTAGATTCTTGGTCACAGCCGAAACCCTATCCCAGGTACTGTCGGATCTTATGTAATCATTCAGCTGACCAAACGCGTCTATGCTACAGTCTATCTTAACTTCGCGCAGCACAGAGAAGTATGACTGCATCTCCTCGTTCAGGTCATGAGTCATGTTGCTGCTCATGTGCAGCTGTAAGCGAGAAATATTTCCGTGATTAGCAACTTGAATCAATGCTTCTATTATGCGTGCTTGATGCATCATTGGTTCACCACCGAGGAACTGTAGTCTCTCTGTGTTCTTAGCAGTTTCTGCAGACAGATACCATCCAGATTCTCGCAAACCTACCGATAGCTGTCCAAGGGATATAGCATCTGATAGCCAACTAGTCGAACTGGTTTGATTACATGATCTACATTTGATATTACAGATGTTGTTCAGATTTACATCCTGGCTCATCAACGTTGGTTCTGCGGAAAAATCCACACCTATGAGATCTGCAAGCTCGAATGACCATGTCCTATGGCTGTAACCCTTGACCTGCTCATTGAACTCGCAGGTTTTACAATAGCGATGTCCTTGACCCTGCTTGAATTGTTGCCGTAGATTTTCCATGTAATCTGTATGGATGTACCCATCAATATCACATTCGGGAACACTATCCGGCCATTTGCAGCAGGGTTTTAACTGGCCATCGGTTTCAATACGACCGTGAAACCAAGGAAAAGCACAGTAAGGTCTGTTAGCTGTTTGAGATGGCTGCTGCAATAGTCGGACCCAGGGTTGGATTGTTTGCCCAGCTTGGATAGGGATTGATACCCTGGTATCCCAGCTGGCTAGTAGGCAGTCTTATGCTGTTGATAGTAGCAAGGAAATCATTCACTAATATGCCTTTTTTGAAGAGGCTACTCACAGGTTGCCCTGTCTGATTAGCATAGTAAACCGCCATGTTTGCTAGCACGGTGATCAAGCTATCTGGCACGTTAGGACCGCCAAACAGTCCAAGTGCCAATTGATACGCAGTGGAACCCATGTTGGTCACATAGCGAGCAGGGCTTTGGCTCAACCCGTAGTTGGTAAAATCGCTACCTGATTGAGCTATTGGATTGCCTTGACCGTCAGCCCATTGGAACTGGCCGCCTTGGTTACTGACCTGTAGCTGACCGCTCTGAAGTGCTAGCTGCTTGCGTATATTGCTCTGTATTATATCTCTGTTTCCAGACATACCCGCTCCTATTCTAGATCATAAGGATAAACCACAGGAGGTGGTTCATTATCACTGATATCACCACCAAAAACCAATGCGTCAGTTAGCGCAAGGAAAAGCTCTGTGGTATTGTTGCTGTTAGCAGCGCTGGAATATAGATCAGGTCCAAATTCAGGCGGAGGTGCAGGCTGATACGGAGCTTCATCGTATCCAATGTATACCCCTTGATCATCATAGATTGGATTGCCAACTGCGATGCTAAATCCAACCCCGTCAACGTTTACGTCTAAACTCAAACTAGATTCGCCTCGCTGAACCCTGCGCCTTGCTTCTACCAGCGTCTCATACTGAGTAAAGAAGATTTGCCCAGAATCGCTACCATAAGAGTTTATCCTATTGCGCCTACCACTATGTAGATGTGGTCGTCTTCCGCCCGGAGTGTATACGTAAGCAGCATGATCAAAGGCCCAATCTGGTGCTGCGGGACTCACTGAGAAAGGTGTTACTACTATGTTGTAATATTGATTCCCACCATATATACCAGGGGCAGGGCTAGGGAATAGGGCGGCACCAAAATCAAAGCTACCAAAGCTACCTAGCAAGGTATAGCTGCCGCTGATGCTAACAGGTTGGAATATATCTGTTGAGATAATATCCACAAAGGTTGGGATGTCTGGTAGCTGGCCCCGAGGTAGGCCAGCTATACCAACGTTCTGTACCGGTGGAAGATCGCTGCCTTGGCTACCAGTTATGGAATTGTACACGATATCACCGCTCAGAGAGGTAGCGTATGTGGTCTGCCCAGCAGGTATTAGCACTGTGGTTTCGGCTTTTGGATAGTTACCAGCTGGTATGTTGTTGGTCCGTATGCTGCCGACTAGCGCCTGATAGCTAGTCCCATTCATGCCAAAATCGCTGTGTATACCACCCGCAGGCGCAGTGATGAAGGATTGCCTCTCATTATTGAGATATTGTGATTTTATCTCTCCTATGAGATCTGGTCTGGTTACCTCGCCTATTGGCGGCGGTTCACCAGTTGGTTCCAGATATGGCGACGAATCAAAACCAAACTGTGTAGCTAAAGCAGGCGTTATGTTACCAAGACTGTACTGAAGAGTCTCATAGCTCAATGTCATCCTAATCTCTTCTAATCCGCTATCTGTGCTGTCGTGTGCTCCAAAATCTATAGCCGTGATCTTGGGATTTAGATAGCTAGTCAGCGCATATTGTTTGTTATAGAGAGAATAGACATCGATGCTGGTGAAGAAATTGATCTGATCAACAAGCGGTCGCAATCCCCAACCAGTGCTGTCATCAAAGGTTGGATCAGTGGGGTTAGTACCCATGGTTGTCTGTGATTTGAGCCTTGGATCCCCAAAGTAATAGCTGAAGTATTCTACCCACAGCTGCAGTGGTCGATTGTCAACCGTGTCATACATGACGACGTTGACTGGCTTATATTCAGTCTTGGTATAAGCATATCTCTTGCGATTGTACTGATTGAGCTCTCTGGTCTGGAGATCAACGTTGGGCTTGTCAATGGTCTTGATCTTGAAGCTCACACCATTTTCCCAGCTGCCTATGTTCTTGAGTTCTTGGAACATAGCCAATGCCTGTGTGTTTACCCGGAATGTGGCATAGTACATGTACTTGACACGAGGTATCCGGTACATGGGGTTGCCACCGGTACCAAGGGTACCATAGAATGTTGAGGCGTAATTGGTGTTTTGTAAGGTTTTGATTGCCATCAAGTATTTATGGTCAAGAAAAACCGCCGGTTTGTGCCGGCGGTCTTGATAATGAAAAGGTAGGGGTTATTAACCTGCTTGTGGACCGCTACCGCTAGCACGTACACGGCTTGGCATGATGTCTTGATCCTGCGTTGCGTTATCGTAGCGCACAGTCAGCGTGATCATCATCGATTCGCTGTTGCTATAGTCAAAGCTGTCATAGGCCACAGTCTCGAGATAGCAGCCTTCGAGATACCAGTTCTCGAGAACCCCACTGTCTGATCCATCTAAAGTTTCAATCTGAGTAGCAAACTTGTAGTTGATACCAGCAAGGAATGAAGTCTGTGTAAAGTGGTTCATCTGCTTCTGCAGCTGATACGATGTCAGGTAGCTTACGCTGTTTGTAACATCATCGCGTACAGTGATTTCAATGCTCTGCCATTCTGGTTTCTGAGCCACATACATCACGTTGTTGTAGCTGTGGATCGGTGTGCTGTTGTGTTGGATGCTGGGGCGTCCGCAGGTTGCTACCTGTGTGGTTAACGCGATAGCTGCATTCGGTGGTCCAAAACCCTGCATGCTCACCCTGAAGCGATATTTCAGCTTCGGCATGAGGATGCCACGCCCTGTGGTTCCTAATTGGGTCGGTACACCAAAACTCTGCAAGGTTGGGGTAAAGGCCATGTGTGATTCTCCTATGTCGCAGAGTATTTATACCAGACGTGTGTCCGATATCAGCTGTCAGATCAGCTTGCGGCTCTTTGGTATCTTGCTGTCTGCGCTGCTCACACAGGCGCTGCTAATGCAGGGCATTGGACCATCAAATAGCTTGAATCCGGTCTCAATGTAACCAAGTGGTTTATCGGCGCAACTATAGCTGCGCTTTATAGCTCCATCAGGCTCGCGTATGATGATACTACGAAACCCACTTTCGCAATCCCAGCCATTGAATTGATTGAAATTGAAAGCATTGAATCGTTCAGCCTGGTCCATGTACCATTTCTTGCCAGTATCGTCTTCAAATTCTACCTGCATGATCTGCGGTACTGATGCGTCATCGCCGTTTGACACACTCATCTTTGCCATGCTGATCTTGGGCTTTGGCCGCTCTACCTTGGATTTAACCGTGGTAAAATCGCGCTGCGGCATGCCGTTGTGCAGTGTAGCAAGCTGATCCTTGGTATATCCTTCTACTACCTTGCTGGCAGTTGGATCGCTCTGTGGTTTTAGTGTTACGTTGATACCGCGACCCAGGAAGTATTCTGCTTCAGCATAGAGAGTATCAAACCATTCTGGCACCATGACGGTGTTCACGGTTACCTGTATGTCGTTCTCCTGCAGGAAAACCAGTTTGTCAGCAAACTTCTCTGTGTGACCTTTGAGATCACCTTGCTTGATCCCCTGTTCTCGATGCCAGCTAGCCGTCACGCTCACACGGTGCAGATCTTTGGTAGCATCAACGTATTTCTCGAACCAACGCAGCCCTTGGCTGATATTTGAAGTCATGTGCACGCTCTGATAGTTGCAGTTAGCAGTATCTTGGCTATAGTGCTCTAGCAGTCTTAGATAATCAGGATATACAGTCGGTTCGCCTCCGCTGAAACTGAAATGAAAGCTATTGTAACCTCGTTCTCTGCTCTGTCGCTTGATCTCATCCATGGTCATGAGGTTAAGCTCTATGGGACGATAATCTTTGGTGTTGCTGCGTGCGTATGGCCAGCAGTAGCTGCAGTTGTAGTTGCAGTATCGACCAATCAACCAGCTCACGCAGAATATATCACGATATAGCAGGGTACGCTGACCAAATCTGGTTATCTTGTCGAATGGTATCTTGGTGAAATCATAGGAGCTAACCGCATCATTTGCCATTTACGTTCTCCTGTATGGGATCTATGCTTAGCTCGTTTATGTTTAGGTTAGCAGGTTGGTCAACCATCCATTTCACATACTGTGCCGCTTGATCAAGCTCCATGCAGGTCCTCGAAGGATGCTTGTGCTGCACGTTACTAAGCGAGCCCACGCTCAGCAATGACACCTTGGGTCCACCTCCCCAGGTGCTCAATAATCCAAGGCTGTTGCAGAAATCTCGCAGTGATTTCTTTTCATGTTGATAGGTCCAATCGCTGCCTTTTGAAGTGCGATCCGCGGTGCTACCAATGCTAATGATATGCAGCTGATGTTTGTGATCTCGAGCAACTGCGTAGACTTCTCGGAGCAGCAGCGTCTGTTGAAACTGCCACAACGCACTGTTATTGATGAAAACATCGTATTCCAGTGCCAGCTGTGCTAGATCCCTGCGTCGTTGATCTTTATCTAGATCCCAGCCATTTGCTCTACTAACGAAGCTAGCATCTGGCCAAATGCCGTGCATTGACTGTGCTAAACCCTTAGTTGGATTACCAGTAATCAATATCTTCATAGGTAACCCTCCATCTCTGGTACCACATCTACTAATTTCTGCGATCTAATAGCATCCATCTTGGCTGTGAATGATACAAAAATATTCCAATGAGCCTCATGTAGATCCCCACTGGTCATGTATTCGATCACGCTACTGCAGATGTTCTTGCTGCTAGACACCACGTTCTCAGGAAAACCCTGATCCACCACCCAATCATGGAAGTCATTGAATCTATTGGTCACTAGGTCTTTGAGATCTTGTGGCAGCACCCTTATGTTGAGATGTTTGGGGTGATGTGCTACATGATGCGTCACGATTGGTTTCTTGATGGTGTTATTGAACTTGTTGAGACCGCTCTGTCCAAGCTTCCATCTCATGAAATCTGGCATGTGCAGCACGTTGTAGGCAGTCACGGTGTAAGCGAACCAGGCCTGGACGTTTTCAGGGGCTTCGTCGACCCTGTATATGTTTCGCAAAACCTTGCTCCAATCTGACGGATATCTTTGATATTCCTGCATAGCACCGTATCCATCTATGCTAGCTCCTATCTGTATGGTCTTGAAATGAGTCCACAGATCGAGCACTCTGCTTGGTATGCTGGTCATGTTGGTGTTATATTCAACTACCATGTTGCCAGCTGCTCCATTCTCTATGCAGCGTTCTAGGAATTCATAGTGTCGCTCTATCAGCAGAGGTTCGCCTCCTGCCATGTAGACATGCTGCACGTTGCCAGCATTGGCTTCGATCTGCTGCCAGAAACTCTCGCTGTTGTGCCATCCATAGCTGTTGCTTATCCATTTGCCATTTGAGCGATGCATATGCTCGCGACCGTGCGTGTCGTTGAACCAGTCAACATCATACAGCTTGTTCCAGTCATCATACCAACCAGTGCTGTCCTGAGGTCCGCACATGCGGCATGCCAAGTTGCAGAGGTTTCCAAATCGTAGATCATAATATACCACAGGCAACGCTTCTGTATCGATGCTGCCATCTTCTGCGGTATGGGCTAACATTTTAGTACGCTGGTTCTTCCATCTATATGTCTCATATTTCCGACGGCTATCTAAGCCAGCGTCTTCCTCGCTCTTGCACCTGCCACATTCCTCGCTCCATATGCCCTGCATCATGTTCTTTCGCATGCCTATCAACAAAGCGCTGTTGCGAGCAGAGACCAGTTCGTCAGATGCTGCGTTATAGGGTGTACCATCTGGTTTGCGAATCACGCCCTTGTTCTGCGTGATGTTGGCCTGGCAACATACCCTGAGATCGCCGTTGCTCCTCACTGCTTGAAAGTTCCAGGGAATAGGGCACCACGTGTCTGACTTGCTCATATCCTGCCCTGCTTCCTGGCCTTGACAAGTCCGCGTATGCCCAATCGGTTGTGATCACCGACGGCAAAATCATTCCATTCTGGTCCACCGAGAGCAATGTGCATGCACTTGGTAGGCGTGATACCAACTTCGGCACAGACTTCAATCTGCGATTGCCTATATTTGGCAGGAATGAAATCAGGCGTTTTCAATTCCTGCATGAAGTATATGCCAACCTTGGCAGCTCCGAGCACTGTGTGATTGTATCTGTTCTGCTGGCATATTGGCAGATCATCGTCAATGTTGCTGTAACGAATGCCACTGCGTATGTGTCCTGTACCTGTGCCTTTGGTAAGACTAAAGCTAACGCTCTCTATAGCTGGGTGATCCACGCTCAGTTGAACATCCACACAGGTGCCTATGTATGCGCAGTCAACTATGACCGGAACCTTGAGATCTGCGCATCTGTCCAGCATGGCATAGAATCCCTGCGGTACATCCCCTGTTGTCGCATGAGGTACGCTGACTATGACATAGTCGCCCTGCTCTATCGGACCGTCCTCTATGTGCTTCCAATCCTTAACGATGCGTGCGTGATAGGCATATTCACCTCGATACATGCGCAAACGCCTAGAAGCGTGTCGGTGGTAAGCTTCATCAAAGCTCTGAGTGGTACCATTTATCAGATGATGCTGTTTGAAACGTTCAAGCCCTATAACCTTACTAAGACGCATGTTTCCAAGGTAGAGCTTATAGGTATCTAGATATTCTAACCTGCAATCTAATGGATCGCCGCCATCCTGGAACCATTCTTGCCACGGCAGTGATTTGAAAAGATCCACGAACCGTACGTCATAAACAGCAGCAGTCTTCTTGCTGATCATGCCGCTATCTACTAGTGATTGCTTGTCCATCATCTGTTAGTATCCTTTATCACGTCATAGAATTCTGGCAGGCTATCCTGCATGCTCTCAGATCGTATTTTATCCAACCTATCAGTGAATCTCCAAAACTTAGGCATGAGCTCTGCCTGATCCGCAGCTAGCATAAAACGTTGCCACTGATCGAGATGCTGCGTGATACCAGCTATCAGCTCATCTCGGCGAGCATGATCATCGTCATAGAGTTCGCAAGCAAGCTTGATCAGCTCAGGCAATCTGCGGGCAAAATGCTCTACTACTTTCTGTTTTTCTGCCGGTGGCAAGGTTCTCGCATTTAGATGCTTTGGTCCATACAGAGGATGAAAGAATATCAGCGGACTGTTTGGTGTGAAACCAAACCTCTTGTACTTTCGGCGCATGAACCATTCCAGAGTGTCAGGTATGTACCAGATGTTGTATATCATGATCGTGCTGGCGATCCAGACCACAAAATTGATATCTGTGGCAGAATCTATCCTATCTAGGTTCTCTTCGATCATGTGCCATCGGCAGGGGTGTCGTATGTAGTCATTGACCGGTCCAATGCCGTCAACGCTGGCTCCGATCCTAACTTCTCTAAAATGCCGCCACAGATCCCAGGCCACCGGTGGTATCTTTACTACGTTGCTGTTGTATTCGATGATGATGTTCTTGCTGATACCCATATCGATGCAGCGTTCGAGGAACTCCCACTGTTGATCAATGAGCATGGGTTCGCCACCAACTGTGTGTATGTGCTGTATGTTTTTGGCATTCCTAGAGATGTGATCCCAGAACAGAGGTGACTCATACCAAGTGTAACCATCTGTGTCTGGTACTAATCTGCCACTATCATCTCTTGACAGTGTTACCTTTCCAAAGCTTTCATCATATTGGTGAGTGTTCCACAGGGCTACATAGTCTTCGTACCAAAAATTGCTTTCTGTTGGGCTGCACATCCTGCATTTCAGGTTACACTTGTTGCCAAATCTCACTCCGTAGTGCATGACTGGGCAAGACTCATTGGATATCTGTCCATCATCACAGGTCAGCTGCTTGGCCATATCAACAGTGAACCTATCAGACCACAGCGTGGTTTCTGTCTGGTTCCTGCTTATCAAACCACCTTTGCTTTCATTCTCGCAGCGTCTACAAGCCGGATTCCATCGGCCTGCCAGCATGTCCAAACGTATCTGCCGCAGTAAGGAGCTGTTGCGAGCATCTTCTATCATGTCTAACGTGGCGTTGAAGGTGCTACCGTTTGATTTGCGTAAGAGCCCATTATCAGCACCCTGCTGGCTATGCGAGCACACGCGCATGTCTCCGTTATTGCGGATATCTAGGCTGATCCAAGGCAGTGGGCACCAATTACATGACATGTGCTAGTATATCACAGCTACTGGCTGCTCCATAATCAAGCGTGGCCAATATGCCCATAGACTTCAATGTCAGTGAGCTTGCTCACCTCAGTGATCTGGTCCTTTATCAACCGATTTACCAGCTTTAGATTCTGCTTTCTGCTGGCAGGATCTAACTGACCAATGATGTGTCCTAGATTCAAGCTCAGCACTGTGAGCAGGATCTCATTGGCCAGCTCTGAGCTCGTATCTGTTTCCAGCTTGCTATGCATTCCAGCTAGATAGGTGTATAGGGCCGCGCTGATATCATTCTTGAAAGAGTCAGCAATCTTATCTTGATCAGTCATGACAATATTTAACGGTCAACCATGCAGGTTAGCAATGCTCATGCAAAGATAAACCGGGCATTTAGCCCGGTCCATCAGCTTATACGTTGATGTTGTTGCTACCGTTTGGTAGCGGATCTGCGTCATTCAACACCCTGATTGGTATGTAGATGAACTCGATCGCCTTTTCTGGCTTGATAGCTATATCAACCCAAAGCTCGTTGCGATCGATCCTAATCGGTGTGTTGTTGCTGCTATCGCACACGACTGAGAAGTCGTAGAGCGCACGCAATCCAACCAAGTTACCCATGAAGCTGTTAAACGCTATGGTAACTGCCTGCCTGGTCTGAGCGTCGTTTGGCTCAAACAAGAACGGCTGTGCCAACTGCCTTAGGTTGTAAACCAAGTAGTTGATCAGGCGCGCAACATTGACTCTGTCCAGGCTTGTGGTGATTGGATCCAAGGTCTTCTGTCCATATACAACCAAACCACGATTTGGTATGAACGTGATCGGATTGATCTTGTTCACATACAGCACGTCGCGCTGTCCTTGGTTTAGACTGACTGGCTGATATGTACCGTCTGACTTGAGGTAACCAACGCTCAATGCGCCAGCAACCAAACCACGATTGAAACCAGCTGGAGCAAACCAAGGATAAGCTACTTGGTCATTGTAAGCATATACCGTGAGTGCCATGGTGCTTGGCGGCACAAACACTTGGTTTCCGTCCAAGTTCACTTCCAGTGCCCAGGGATAGTAAACTGCTGCGTATGATGTGTGGGTTATCAAACCATCAATGCTGTCATAAGCTGCGTTGTTGGCATTGGTAGCCCACTGCTGCAGGCTAGTGGTATCAGCTGGTAGCTCTCCAGGAGGATCTGCTAGGATGAAAGCTATCTGTTGTATGTCAACATTGAGCAGGTTCATCTCAGCCAAGCATTCTATGTAACCCGGTGTTGCTATCAAGTTGTAGAAGATCGAATCACCGCGTATGGCTTGGTTGCTAGCAAGCGAAGCATTAAGCGCTCTAAAGACCATAGCACGCTGCGCATCTGGTCCCATGTAAGGGGTGCCATTTGGACGGTTACCGCTAGCTGTGACCCAGCAATCCGGATCATAACCTTCAGAAGTGTTCACATCTGGGAAATAATCCATATAGTACTGCTTGACATTGTAGGTGCTATAACGAGTGTTGAACAGCAACATACCAGCTGGATAAAGCTCTGCGTTAGGCGCATCGCTATCCACATAGTTGCTGACTACCATCGCGCTAGGAGCTTGGCTGCCATTGGTCTTGCCATTGTTATTGTATCGCGCGTCAGTGAATATGATGCCCGAAGGACTGCTGTGATTGGTGTTATCGATCAGTGTCCATGATCCAGATGATCCATCGTAGCGGTATAGCACTGGATAGGGTGTCACGCTGCTGTCTACCCAGATGTCGTTGGTAACCAATGGACTAAGGTCGCTCTGTGTGCTAGGCATGCTGCCATCTATGATTGGACCATTTGGATCTGTAGCTGGATAGGCATTCCTATAACCCTGCCAGATCTGGCCGCTGCCGACCATAATATCAACCTGTAGGTAGGTGTTATACCATAGCGTACCGTCTGCCGGAGGTCCTACTGGATTGGTGGTGCTCGGTGTATACATCAGTGTTACCCAAGCAGAACCGTCCCATTGATAAAGAACTGTCTTGGCCGTAGCAGGCATGTCGCCGTCATTGTTATAACGAGCATACACTGTACCGTAGGTCTTGCTAGAACCAAAAGCAGCATTGGCTACAGCATCGCTGCTGTACATAGGCACAGTGTTGGTCAGAGGATTGATATTCTGCTCCACCCATATCGTACCATTGTACTTCTTAACTACCATGTTAGCGCCGCGATCGGCTGGTGTGGTATTGATCCACACGTTGGTAGCAGCAGTCTGTGCCAGTGTGCTAGGTACTGTAAGAGATGGATAGTAACCCTGATAAACCATCTGTCGTCCAAACACATAGCCAACTTGTATACCTGCGCTGTTAAGAGGAGTTCCGCTGATATCCTTCAGTATGAACTGTGTACCGTTTGTGTTGGTGATTGTGAGATGGTTGCCAGTAGACACGCTAGCCACGATCGGACCACTTGGGAAAGCAGCATTGATAGCAGAGACCACACCAGCCAACGTGTTGTTAGGTGATGCCGGCACGTAAATCGTGGTAGCTATTCCTGTGCCAGGATTGATGCTGAATGTGTCAGCAGTTAGATATGCCATGCTAACAGTGAATGTAGCGTTGGTGCCGCTGCCCCCGGTGACGCTCACCGGATTGGTAGGTGCCACCGTGTAGTTGCCAGGATTGGTCACGGTCACTGTGCCAACACCCCAGCCAATAGTCACTGTGGCATTAGTACCGTTGCCGCTGGTTGATGAAGGTGTCACAGGATTAGCTGGGACGTTGGTGATGTGCTGTCCGGGCTGTCGTATGGTCAAGGTAACAATAGAGCCGCCGCCTCCGATGCTGGCCACTTCTAGTATGGTCGGAGTCACATAGGCTGGACCATCAAAAGTAAGCGTATCGCCTTGAGCATAACCAGTTCCAGTAGCAGATATGCTAGCCGCTACAGCCTGTATGCTAGCAACAGTCAGCACACCCGTTACGCTGTGGGTACCACCAACGACATTAAGCGTGTCTCCTGGTGCGTAACCAGCACCAGGCGCAACTACAACCGGCGCTGGCTGTGTTTGTCCTGCTATGTTGCCGTTTGATATCTCAAGCGTAGCAGCTGTGAATGTTGGATTAGCCACAGTACCTGTCACTGCTCCATAGTAAGTCTGCGTGGTTGGCATACCTGCAGTCTGCCATGGGTGTGTGGTATTTGTTTCTGTGGTTATGTCATGGAAGAAAATGTCAGTAGCATCATAGTTGGTGATTACCAAGAAGTTGCTGCTACCAGAAGTGGCAATGCTAGCCAAGGCATTGAAACTATTGGCATCAAGAACCGAATTGATCGAAGTTACAAAGCTGCTGAGAGAAGTTCCCGCCACAGTGATGGTCACAGGCACTGCATCACCAATGCTTATAGTGCATTGGTTGCCTATAGTGAAGGTTGGATTGCTGACTGTGCCCTGCACCACACGCGGTGCTGCTTCGCGCCATCCCCAACCTGGATAATCCATGTCAGTGCTGCCAACCAAGAACCACCAAGCGTCTGTGTTACCGTTAAGCGTGGTCTGTTCGATCTTCTGCCAGATCTTGTTCTCCATTAATTCGGTAGTCGGATCAGTGCTGTATGCATCAACTATGAACTCACCAACTGTGCCGTAAGCATGTATTGGTAATATGGTGTTAGTTGGCTCCGGAGTCATAAATCCGATATCCTCTAACACGTATATGTTAGAATAAAGCAGATCAATCATCGTGGTGATATCAGTGCCGGTGATGCGTAGATAGTAGAGATCTTCTATCGTAGCTACTGTTGGATCAGGCTTGCCGGTGCGAGCATAGATCGTAGCGCTAATGCCAGAGTTATGTATGGCGTTGTTGTTGATAGCACTTGCTACATCACTGAGGCTCATGCCAACTGTCATGGGCACTGTAGTTCCATTAATCACCAAGTTACCAACATGAGTAACGGCAGGAGTGCTGGCACTGGTCAGTCCAACTGATGCCTGTACCATTATCTCGAGATCAGTTGACTTTGAAAGTGTCAACGGAGTCTTGGCGCTCCAGCTCAATGCGCTGTTAGCGTTCCCATTGCTGCTGAATATGCCCCAAGTGGTGTTTGCTGTGTCAAGCCAATATTGGTTGAGTGAAGGAGGACCTGCTGGTTCAGTGGTGCTTGGCACCATCTGCTTTAGATCAACATCCGCACGCAATACATATGCAGTGTTTGCTATACCGAGATATTGATATGCTGTGAACAGACCCAGCTCATTCAGCTGATTACCATAGTCAGGCGTGCCAGCGGTGGTGTAGAAGGTTGGAGTTCCAAACGTCTGCAGCAGATCACGTTGGCTGCTGATTAGATAAAGTTGGTTAGCATTAGCAGCAGTAGTACCGGGCGCGTAAACACCTGAGCTACCAGGTTGTAGCTTATTAGCTGCCGTAGCAATGAGAATGAGCGGGACGGTTCCAGCACCTGCGCTAGCATATACGCTTTCATCTGTGACTGTGACGCTTACGCCGGGTGATACTAGGGTTGCCATGGAAAACCTCTCCGTTTGAATTGTTCTTTCTATTTATCAGCGACTCAGCAAAAAACCAGGTTTTCTCTGGGTTAGGGCCAAGCAGACGCTTGATTGGCTGCTGCAGATGCGTTATTATTAGATGGACGGAGGTATCGATGATCATAGGCATATGCGGGTTGATTGGCAGCGGCAAAGGAACCGTGGCTGATATACTAGAGCAAGACCAGGGATTCACCAAAGTCAGCTTCGCTGACAGTCTCAAAGATGCTGTAACAGCTGTGTTTGGATGGCCGCGGCATTTACTAGAAGGTGACACGGATGAGAGCAGAGAATGGCGCGAGCAGGTAGACCCATGGTGGGCCACCAGGCTTAGGATGCCAGATCTAACTCCGCGTTTGATCCTTCAGCTATGGGGCACAGAGGTTTGTCGGTCAGGCTTTCATGACGACATTTGGATAGCTAGCATGGAACGCAAGCTGGACAGCAACGTCAATTATGTGATTCCAGACACCCGGTTTCCAAACGAGATTGCTCTCATCAAAAAGCTAGGCGGGCAGGTTTGGCACGTGGAAAGAGGCGGTCGTCCGTCGTGGTTTGACAAATATAAGCTGGGAGGATCGCCACCTAGTGACATACATGCCAGCGAATGGGCATGGGTGAGATCTAAGTTCGAACATACCATAGAAAACAATGGCACCGTGGATCAGCTCAAGCAAACTGTGCAGGGTTTGATCACCTGATTAAATATGATATTATCAAAGGTTACCCATGACGCAAGACTCACCAATGCTATTATCCGACGGCGGCGAGAGCCCAGTAACCGCAGCAGCAGCTGAACTAGCTGAGGAAGCTGGACATGAACTTAGGCTCCTTACCTATCCAGGATCAACCGTCAGCTTGAACCGAGGACATGTCTATGAGATAGACATGGAGCATCTAAAGGAAGCCAACCGATATCTGCTGCGTGCCAACAAGAATATGCACAGATCGTGGCCGAGAAGGCAGCTAGCAGCAGACAATGCGCTGCGACGAGATAGTTGGACTGCCAAGTGGGTTCATAGGATCTATATGATAGGGTTGTTTACACAGGATGCCAGCCTGCTCAAGCTGAATACTGATTCGGCATGGGCAGCTCAGATGTATGTTGATCGCTTCCTCTATGACCAAGAACCCTGGCAACTATGCGAGCTGTTCCTGTTTGATATGAAGAGCGAATCATGGTGGCAATGGCAGCAGCAGTGGTCGCGTGTCAGCGAGGTCCCATCTCCAGACGGAGTCTACACTGTTCTGGGAAATGACAAGATCACTAACGCTGGAAAATCTGCTCTGAGAGATCTTTTTCTCAGTTAGCCCACAATAATACCCAGAGGCATGGCATTATCGATATAGAGATCAATGTCCTTTTCGAGGCGCTCCATCGAAGCCTTGCTTTCTTCCAACAGCTGAGTACCTTTGAGCGTGGTGCCACCCTGTGGACCCGCTAGCGTGTTGTACTTGCTGTATGCCTCTCCCAACATCCTCTGGCACCAAGCCAAGGTGTAATCTCTAATCCATGGGCGAGCAAATGGATCCTGTAGAATGACATCGTTTGGCCTATACATGTAGGCCCATATCAGTATCTGTTCATTGCCACTGGGCCTGCGTACAAGACTCAATCGCTTGGTAACCGTATCAAAGGTATAGTTGATGTCACGACCAAACATGCGCCCAGCTTGATCAAGGTATTCGTAGAAAAGCTCATATGTCAACAGTCCGGCGCTATAGCCGCCGCCGGCTCCAGCCTGTAGGAGATAGAGGTTGGTATAAGCCAGGCTGAAAGGATCAATCTGAGTACCACCCGTTATACCACCTAAACCTCTGCGGAACAGTTGCCTCACGCTCACCACATTGTCTGGCAGGTAATAATCCGTGATATCGTTCTGTAAGAGCAGGAACAAGTAGCTTTCTTCATCCGCATTTCCGCTTCTCTGACGATACCGATCGAACGAAAAGGTTAGAGCAGCACTGTAATGAGCAGGATCAAGTTCTATATCTACCATGCCGCCGCCCAGCATCAATTGGACTTCGTCAATTATCTGCTGCTGTAGAGGCGAGCTTGGATTTGAAGGTGGTACTGTAACTGTTGCTGTGACCATTTTCTTTGGATCTCCAGCGATATTTATAGCAGCGTATCACTGTTCCTGCATGATCTTCATGACCTTACGGCAGTATCTGCTAGGCTTATTTCGCCAAGATTTACCAAGTCCTTCGTTGTATAAGGTAGCTGCCCTGCACTGATCGTCTTGAGCTTCATCTAACGCCATGCGCATATAGGTCATGCTGTATTCAAGATTCACTTCTGGCTCTAGCAGTGCGGCGCACTTGCCATTGAACCCTATGCCTCGAGCCGTGCCGCACTTGATCTGTCCTAGACCATAGTTGCCGCTGCTCAATGCCTTTGCGTCCCAATTACTCTCAACAGTCACTACAGCGATTGCCAGGGAGCTTGGCACGTTATGTTCTTGGGCCTTGTCAACTGTAAGTTGAACCAAAGGGTTGCTGCTGTGGTGCAACCCATCGGCACCAACTGTTTCACAGCCTGCGCATGCAAAACAGAAGGCTACGACCAGAGCCATTTTCATCATTGGCAAATATATTTAGCCTCCACTGAAGCAAAAGTCAAGTTATCTGAACACCTTGATCACCAGTGTGTCCTTGTTGAGCCGCCCATTTACGGGATGCCGCTTGCCTTTGATGTTATCATTCATGACCAGATCCACTCGCTTAACCGTGGCAGCGTCGCGTAAAATCACCAAGACCTTCTTGGGATCACGCAGTGTCTTAGCAAAGCTTTTGGCTTCATCGTAGCCAGTAATCTTGGTGCCTTTGATGCCAAGCTCACCTTCTGCTGCCGCGTAGACATAGAGCTTGCGGCTCTTGCTGTTGTAGATCACAGCTTTGTTGCTGCCAGGGATCATAGCTGGGCTCAAGCTAGCCATGTCTGTGTTGAGGTCAACCGTCTTGAACTTAGCCTTGCTGGCCTGCTTAATGCTCTTGCGACTGACATCCTTGCTGCTGCTAACTGCCTTGGCATTGCCAGTGCTAGTAGCAAGCACGTTAAGCACGGTCACGATTGGTTCGATGGTTTCTGCTACCAATCTGTTTTCCTTGTCGCGCATAGCATCCGCAAAGCTCTCCTTGAAGTGATCATAGAGACGCTTGAGCATCTGTTGGTTTGGCCTGTAGCGATCCAAGCGCTTCTTGGTCTCTTCCTCGATCTTAGCCGTGTCTGCTATGTACTTGCGCCAGACAGCTTCAAGGCTACTGTACATGTTCACATATTCGATTGTGCGCCGTCCAGTTAAGCTAAGCTTGATGTCGTCGTCTGGTTCTTCAGCAACTACCTGCACCTTGAGCAGCTCTACCAGCTTGGACTCAAACCATTCCTTGGCCTGATCCGGCATTACTGCGCCGTGATCCATGCAGAATGTCATGCGACCAATCGTAGCATATTGCCAGGGCGAAAGTGCATCCCAGTGATAACGTTCATCAATGTCCCTGTTGACCTTAGCCCAACCCAGGAAGCTCTGTTTTAGCGTGGGGAGATCGATCTCCACGCGAGCGTAGTCCATGGCATGACGCCATTCTCTGAGGTGATTTTCGTTCTCAGGACCAGCATTAGAAAAGTCCACACCCTTCATCTTGCGTCCAGAAACTTGAGTTTGCTCGATCATCTCTGTCCTCCAATATGCTATAGTAGCATGGTTTTAGGAGCTGTCAACTGGTTTTTTGCTGATTTTTACATAATTTTATCAGCAGATTCAATGATATAAACGCACGCAAAGCGCTGATAAATACCAATGCCGTAATCTGGGAGCGAGATGTGCCACCATTAACCCTTTGGAAGGGTGCCGCAGTAAGGACAAACGACTACAAGCTGTTCGATCGTCTGATCAGCGAGGAGTACCGCATAGGCGGTACTGAATTCTTGGTACACAAATACCTTGGACCAAAACCAACCGGGGACAGCGGTGATTTTACCCTGCCCAACACGGCGTTAGATGCACTCAACAGCGGACAGGACAACCTTCTGCAGATACAAGACGTGCTAAACATGGAGATACGCGATCGTGCCTACGATCAGGACGTGATTGCCCTAAAGGGACATTATCAGATCAGTGACACAGAATTTGACCTACGCCAGTTTGGCCTGTTCTTGAGCAATGAGACCATATTCATCACCTTCCATCTCAATGACATGGTGCTCAGCATAGGTCGCACGTTGATGAGCGGTGATGTTATAGAGATCAGCCATCGCAGAGATGATCTAGCACTGGGAGATTTTGTGATACCAAAGTACTATGTGGTGCAGGAAGGAGCACGTCCAGCAGAAGGCTACAGTCCAACATGGTGGCCTCACATCTGGCGAGTGAAGTGTGATCCGATCACAGACAGCCAAGAATACCGAGACATACTCCAGAAACCAGCACAGGATCTCAATGGAGATCCAGTTCCCAATCCAAACGGCACCGGAACTCTCACCGTGGCTGACATGGTCAGCGTGTACAACCGCGAGATAGAAATCAACGACAGGATAGTAGCACAAGCTACCGCAGAGGTTCCATTCAGGAACCTACAGGCACAGCAGTTCTATGTGTTAGATTCAAACGTACCGGTTACAATCTTGGCCAACGACGGCATTCCTCCAAACCAAAGCAAACCTGTACAGACAGGCATAGCTTTTCCGCCCGGTGCGCCCGCAGGTACTTGGATACTGAGAGTGGACTACAGCCCACCTCAGCTTTATGAGAGAGTGCAGTTGGCAAACAACAGCGGAGCAGTATGGACACGCTATGAGATAGATTACCGCACCAGCTGGACACCAAGTACTTCCGTGCTTGCTGAGTTCATAAATAATGCCACAGCAACGAGCACTCTTTCCAATGGAGTTGTTGTACCTCAGAGGCAGGATCTGCGCACGGTGCTGAAAGCCAAGCTAGACCCAGACATCATATAGGAGCGAGATAGATGGTAACCGTTGAGCAACTGCAGCAGATTTTTACGTCATCTGATCCAAGTGATCTACAAGAGATCTGTGATCCCTTGAATGCCGCTATGAACGAATTCAATATCAGTAGTGACAGAGAGCAAGCCATGTTCCTAGCACAGTGCGGGCATGAGAGCGGCGGATTCAGTGTCGTACAAGAAAACTTGAACTACAAAGCCGAAGGATTGACGAAGATCTTTCACAGATACTTCCAAGATGTAGACACAGCTAGCAGCTATGCGCATAACCCAGAAAAGATTGCCAATCGAGTGTATGCCAATCGCATGGGCAATGGTGACGAAGACAGCGGCGACGGCTATCGCTATCGCGGTCGAGGTCTAATACAGCTCACAGGCAAGGACAACTACGATGCCTGCGGCGCGGCTCTAAAGGTCGATCTCACGGCAGATCCGGATTATCTAGAGACAGCGGAAGGTGCTGCTCGCAGTGCTGCATGGTTTTGGTCACACAACGGCCTCAATCGGTTTGCTGATAAAGACGATATCGTTGGCTGCACCAAACGAGTCAACGGAGGCACCATTGGCCTTGAAGAACGCACTCGTTATTATCAGATAGCAAAGTCTGTGCTAGCTTGATTTCTTGATCATATCGCGCACGTCAGTTACTTTTTCGTGCTCGATCATGTCTATGATTTGGTTGGTCAAGTGTATCTCGCGCTTGACCAACTCGTATTTCACGTTCAGCTTGCGTAGCTCCTCGTGGTAAAATGCCAATTCCTGTTCCTTGCGCCTGCGCATCTCATAGATATCATCCAAGAGGATAAGCTTAGCAGTCATACGTTTTACCCATGCAATATTTACCATAAATATCCATGAAAAGCAGGACAAAACATGGAATACTGGTACTCAGGACAGCTACGCAATTATCGACTGCAGTTCATACGTGCATTTAGCAACTTCAGCTACAGCGTGGGAACCAATCCAGATGGTACCCCCATCTTAGTTAGAGTGCCATGCCGATATGGGGATCCAAGTAGGATAGCTGCTACCATAGTCAAGGGCAACAGCGAAAACAAGCTGTTGACCACACCATTCATTACCTGTTGGATAAGCGGCCTAACACTAGCACCAAATCGCCGGCAAGGACCTCAGATAGTTGATACTGTGCTGGTCAATGAAAGAGCCTACAATCAAGACACCAACCAATATGACAACACACCAGGAAATCGCTACAGCGTCAATCGCTACATGCCTGTGCCTTATGAATTAAGCATGTCGGTGGACATGTGGACCAACAACGAGAGCGTCAAGGAACAGCTGGTAGAACAGATCATGGTCCTGTATAACCCAGCCATAGAAGTGCAGACCAGCAATAACCCCATTGATTGGACTGTGCTCACTTGGATAGAGATGCAGGATCAGATCACATGGAGCAGCCGTACCATACCCATCGGTACCGAAAATCCAATTGACGTGCTGACCATGGTCTTCCGTTTTCCAATCTGGATCACACCTCCTGCACAGGTCAATCAGCAGACTATCATTGAAAACATCGTTACCAACATCGTGCAGGGTACCAAAGAAACGCCCAATCAAGTAGAGTGGAGCGATTATGAGTTCCTAGCTAGACGCACATTCACACCAGGCGATCTCAGCATTTCCCTGACATGGATAGGCAATAACCAATATACCATGGAACTAGCTAGCTATGGTGGCAATCCAGTTGACAACGGTAACCAAGCCACTGTGACTTTCTCGCAGGTAAATCCGATTTTGGTTCCCGGCACCAGCTTCAGCTTTAACGGCATAGTCATACCAATCAACACTACCAACATAGCCACGTTCGTAGACAGTGCTGCTGCTCTGATGATCAATACCAGCTATAACATACAGCTGCAGAACTACAACACAGTGATGTTCATCAACAACACAGCAGAGGACAACACCTTTACCAACGTGACCGGAAATCCGTTGACTGGTCTGGGACTGCTAGCAACCACCTATCCCGGTGGGGAACTGGCATGGTGGAGGTTGATCAACTATTACGGGACTTTGAATCCTTACAACATTTATGGTAATAATGCTAGCCAGATCACTGTTTGGACAACACAGCCAAACGTGGATCCAACAACTACCTATCAAGCAGCAGGTTGGATTCAGCCACATCCAACGAACCAAAACCTACTCATATGGACGGTAGAGCCAGATAGCTTGCCCCCGACTACCATAGCTCCAATCACAGCAGTGGTAAATCCGCAGTCCAAAGGACCAGGTGCGGGATTGCCAGCTGCTGCTCCAGGTCAAAGCTATCTGCTAACCGAAATGCCATCTCTTAACAGCGTTAGCTGGGGCACTGTCACTGCCAATGCCAACGACATCATAACCTTCGATGGCACAAACTGGCAGGTCACATGGTCGGCTCAGAACTATCAGGGCAGCATGCAGTACGTACAGAACCTCTTTCAAGGCAAGCTGCTTGAATGGAACGGTACGCATTGGAGCGAGTACATATTGCCTCGCTACGCAGCAGGTTTCTGGCGCTTCGCTCTATAAATATTCCATGCTTACTGAAAAGATTGCCAAGCTCAACATCGATGAAAAGAAGTTTGAACAGGTGTTTACACCCGAGGTACATCGTGTAGCTGACGTGCTACGCAAGTACGGATTTGATGCCAGAGTAGTAGGCGGAGCGGTGCGCGATTTCGTGCGCGGCAAAGCCCCTCGAGACATAGACTTTGCCACCGACGCTGATCCCAGCGAGCTAATCTACATTTTCAACATGGAAGACATTGATCACGATGACAAAGGCATTGGTCACGGAACCATCAAAGCAGTGTTTCCCAATGGCAAAGTAGATGTTACCAGCATTGCCTACAAGCTAGAGCTCAAGGACGGAAAGGTACGCATCATACGCGGCCAAGACTGGGAACAGGATGCTCAGCACAGAGATCTCAGCATCAACAGCATGAGCATTGACAAAGACGGCACGCTCTATGATTACACAGGAGGTCTCGATGATCTGCGCAACCAACGTGTGGTCATGCTACCTGTGACACAGTATAGGATCAAGGATGACCCTCACTTGATCATGCGATGGTTCAAGGCACTGGGATATTTTAACAGTCCTCGTTGGCCCAAGCACGATCTCGAGATCATCAAGCAGAACATGCCTCTGCTAGCCAAGATCAAGGACGAAGAAAAGACTGATCGAGAGCTAAGCAGCATCATGCGCAGCAGGCATGGACAGAAGATTGTGCGCATGATGTGCGACATGGGTGCAGACAAGTATCTGGGAATAAATTGCGATTGATGTGGCTAACCCACACAATAAAGCATGAAAAAAGATCTAATCATAGGTTCGTTCACCAACTACAGCTGGGATAAGATCCAGTACTGGGTCAACAGCATAGACGCTTGCGGCTTCAAGGGCGACAAGGCCATGCTGGTTTACAATGCCGAACTGAGCACAGTTCAGAAGCTCAACGATCGAGGTTTCAAGATAATGGGATTTAGTCAGGATCCCGCCAACGGTAATCTCGTATACAATGGCCAGCTGATCATAGTCGTAGAACGCTTCCTGCATCTGCACAGCTTCCTTGATAATCTCATGAAGAGTGAGGACTATCGCTATGTGATTCACACGGATGTCAAGGATGTGGTATTCCAGCGCAATCCCAGCGAATGGTTGGATGCCAACATGGGCAATGCTAAGATACTAGCCAGCTGCGAGAGCCTGCAGTATCAGCACGAACCCTGGGGCAACGAAAACTTACAGAACAGCTTCCCTTGGGTGTACGATAAGATGAAGACCAATCCCATATGGAACTGCGGTGTTCAATGTGGCGTACCCAGCGTGATGAAAGATCTGTGGCTCAACATATATCTGCTTAGCGTAGGTAGCCAGCATGCTACCAAGGTTCACAATCCCGATCAAGCTGCTTACAATGTGTTGCTGGGACTAGAACCCTACAAGAGCATCACCAAGTTTACCATGAGCGAGGACGGTTGGGCATGCCAAGCTGGAACCAGTTATGATCCAACCAAGATGCATACCTTCAAACCGCACTTGCTTGAACCTCAACCAAAGTGGGATGGTGAGAATGCTACCACTAGCAGGGGGGCTAGGCATTACATACTTCATCAGTATGATCGCATCCCGGAGTGGAAACCCATAATTGAGGCCAAACATGCAGGTTAATTTACAAGAAGAATATCAGAAGGTTGACCAGATGCTGAGCAGTTTGGGCGTACCGCACTTCAACCCAGGTCGCAGCATCGTGACCAGCGTTTACGGTAAGGAGATTGCCAGCGGTTATGTTCTAATGCGTGAGCTAGCCTTACAAGAAATCAAGCTACCAATTGAAATATTCCATCGCAAAGGCGAGATAACACTCCAGCAAGCAGCCATACTGCGCAGCCCTGCACCTGATCAGATAACTGTGCGAGAGATACAGGGCAACGCCAAGGATTTCACTACTATCTATGGGACCAAAGCGGGTTGGAGCACCAAGATATATGCTCTATGGGAAAGCCAATACTCAGAGAACCTGTGGCTGGATGCAGATAGCTTTCCAATAAGAAATCCAGAATTCTTGTTTGATGACCAAGAATACTTGGACAAGGGTAGCTTGTTTTGGCGAGATGTTTTTAGCACTGACCGCGCTAATCGCTATCACGACGACGCGCCAATGTGGCGCATCTTCAACGTGAATCCAAACGACGGCGAACCTTTTGAAACAGGACAGCTGCTGTTCAACAAGGCACAATGCTGGGCTGAAATGAACTTGGTTAAACACTACGCTGACAACTGCGAGGTGTACTATCACTTTGGCGGAGATGCGGAAACATTCCGCATGGCGTGGCAACATCTAGATCTCAGAAATGGTCGACGGCCAAGCTACATCAACTACCAAGCTGACCCAATGGTGCCTTATGGATTCATGCCGTTTGGACCTTTCCACAAGGGCCACTCTAACCAATACAAGAAGTGGGGTGGCGGAACAGTGATGGTCCAGCGCGATCGCAATGGTCTAGAGCTGTTCAACCATCGCAACATGGAGAAGTTCTCGCTTGGTAATAATCCTGTATACACTGACATAACCAATGAGCTGCGCTACCATCAGCACATACAAGACCTGAGGCGTTTGATATGATAGATCAAGTTACTGCGGTGAGATTTCCTAGCGAATGGCAGATCAAGAGGCAGCCAGCACGGCCCAATATGCTACGCATTGACTACTGCGGCGGCATGAAGTTTGACGAAAACTTTGACTGGGACAACATCTGGTACGATTGTGTGCAGTTGAACGATACACAGACCATACTGATCGGTCCGCCGATCTACGAAGGCAAGCAATGGTTTGCTGCGAACGCAGGCTTCGCAGATCGGCATGGACGCGCACTGGACTATCAGTTTTATGATCTGGACAGGGTCAGCTATACGTTAGTGCATACCAAAGGCATAGACGAGTCACTCATCATGATCAGCAAGAAAGCTGATCCAGTGCACATCGAAGTCCATCACAATGATGGATATTTTAACGGCCACAAGACCATGGTAACCCTGCAGAAAGATAACCCAATACAATGGATTGAGCAGTGGATGGACTATCACTATCGTGTGCATGGTATAGATGGTTTCTTGATCTATGACAATACCAGCAGCAAGTACACGGTCAACGAACTCGAGAGCAAACTAAGCAGAGATTATCTAAAGCTGAAGATAGTACCGTGGCCTTATCCATATGGTCCGCAGGGCAGCGACAACGCACCCTGGGACAGCGACTACGGACAGTACTGCATGCTTGAACATGCCAAATATAGGTATCTCAGCCATGCGGCGTTGGTTTTGAACAATGACATAGACGAACTGATAGTAACCAAGGGTCCTTCTTTGGACAAGATCCAATCACAGTTAGAATCTGGGCCATATCACTGCCTAGCATACCAAGGACGTTGGATTGAACCTCACGATGTACCACGTAACAAAGGCGCATATGAAGTACCATTTGAATCAAGATTGTTCAGTGATTATTGCTGCACAGATGCCAATGACAAGCGAGGTATCGGACACAAGTGGATGTTGGTACCACAGAAAAACATCAACTATCAGTGGTTAGTTCATCGCATAGCCGGACCATATGGTGTGAGCGAGGATCTGTTCTACGGACATTATCTTGCTATGAACACCAATTGGAGCTGGGAACGCGACAAATACACTGGCAATGTCAAGGATCTAACACCTGATCCGTGGCTACATACAGCGCTGCAGAAGATTGAGGTATATAAATGAAAAAGCTTTTGGTAGTAACAGGCCCGCAGGGTTCTGGCAATCACATGTGGAGCAAGGTTCTAAGTGGTACTCCGGGTGTGCGAGGCTGGGAACAGTTGCAGAATGAATACTGGGTTGGACACGGTAACGAGCCGTTCGCACTGATATGGCAAGATCCCAAGCTGTTCCATGAGATAGACTGGGAACCAGGTAATTATGTTACCAGCATCAGCTGTCCAACTGTTCCAGTGGGAGGACCTACTGCTCCCAGCGTAGAACCACCCTATGGCGATTTCATGGCTAATGCTAAGCAAGCAGGATTTGACGTCAAGCTGGCAATCATAGGACGAGACAAGAACATCCTAGAATTCCAACAGAACAGATTGCGAGAAAACCATAGCACACCAAGATTCTTAAAACACATCGAAGTGCTGATGTCCTATGATCCTGTTTTCATCAGCACAGAATTACTGTATCTCTATCAAGACCACTATCTCAGACAACTGTCAAAGCTCTTGGATTTTCCAATCAACAATACCAATCTACCGGAGATACTTAAAGACAATACCAATCTCAAATATCTACACCCAGTAGAATCTTATTGGCTAGATGAACACTGTAGGACCAATTCTAGAAAAAACGGCGATCCAACTAACCCTTATGTGTATCAACCAAAAAAGAACTCCGGAGGAGAAACAAACACATGAAGAAATTGCTGTTCGTTGTACACAGATATGCTCCGTTCCCAGGTGGTAGCGAATACTATGTGCAGGCCATGGCGGAAGAAGCACTGAGCAGAGGACACCAAGTAGCTGTGTTTGCTGGTGAACACCAAGGTGATCACAATGGCGTGCATGTAACCAGCGATCCTCAGATACTTGGTCGGCCCTGGGATCTCATAGTAGTGCACGGCGGCGATGTTGGTTTACAGAACTTCGTGCTGACCAATGTGCTGAGAATACCAAGTCCCATGCTTTACATGCTGATACTGCCTAGCAACAGCGAAACATGCCTACATGCTCTCAGAGAATGTGCTTACCTTGGTTGGAGCACACCAGATGACATCAACCACATACGCAAGCATGGACAGAGCGATAAAGCTAAACGTGTGCGTCATGGTATCAAGCTGAACGAAAGCATAGGTAAACCAGGATTCAAAGACAAGCATGGTATAACCAAACGCATGTTTCTCAGCTGCGGTGGCTATTGGCCCAACAAGAAGATGCGAGAGCTTGCTGATGTGTTTACCAGAGCAGAGCTTGACGATGCAGTGCTAGTCACTACTGGTTATGACAATCGCATGGATCTAATGCCTGCAGCCAGCGATACAGTGATGCCATTGATGATAGATGACAAAGCAGAAGTGCTCAATGCTATTGCCGAAGCTGATTGCTACCTCATGCACAGCAACCAAGAAGGATTTGGTCTAGTAATATTAGAGAGCATGCTCAATGAAACGCCGTGGATATCTCGTCAGATCGCAGGTGCTGCTATGCTCAACAAGTTTGGTCAAACCTACCAAACAGATAGCCAATTGATCAACTTGCTCAAGAATTTTGACCCAGTAACCTATGATTTGTCAGCTGCTAAACAGCACATACTGGATAATCATACCATACGCAGCACAGTTGATGACATAGAAGCGATCATCACTTCTTCTTAACACGACCCAATGCTACAGCATCAGGAACCTTGATGTCCCTGATGTCTTTCTCGCCTGGTGTGACGATGCGTCCAACCTTTTGCTGCTGTGTTTTTTCAGCAGACTTGGCTGCTTTCCTAGCCACTGCTGGATCGATCTTGGTGGTCAAGCTGGCATCAGGTTCGTCAGTCATCTTAGCACCCTGACCTATCTTGAATCCCAAACGTCCTTTGATTTCGGTGGCACTGAAGAACTTACCACTGTAGAATTTTATGCTACCCTTGAACTGCGGAGGCCAAACCAAATCATAACCTTGGCATAACAGATCAGCTCCCTGTACTTTGGTCTTGAAGTACATCTGCACAATGTTTGAATGGTTCAAGATCTCTTTGATGACATCCGTGTAATCTTCATCATTGAGCTTGGTCGTGACCTGCCTAGCTATGGCAGCCAACGCATGTTTAGCAGGATCATACTGCGGATGATGAGTGTTAGCAGCATAATCGCTCATGTAATCTGCTATAGTTTCATCCGGTCTGTAGTCTCGCTTACCATTGTTGATGCTGCTCTTGATCTTGTTAGCCTGTGCATCTGTCACGATACCTTCCGTGGCAGCAACTTTGAGCAAGCCTTCCACAGCTCCAGAATCCATGATAGTGGTTATGACATCGTTAAACTTGCTAATCTTATCATCCTGCCAAAATGATGCTGGGAACTTGTCTCGATTTTTGGTAAGCGCATCATACAAGCCCTTCACGCTAGCAGCTGCGCCGCCAACCTTAGCTTTGGTGCTTATCAGTATTTCCGAGGTCTTTGTTATCACGGTGCTGTCAAACAGGGTTTCGCCTGTGTTTGTGTTGTATTCTATGCTACTGCTACTTAGGCTTTTGCCCCCGTTCATGACTTCTTCTATCTCTGGTAGCTGATCACTAGGTTCAAACTGACCTGTTATCAATGCTATAGGGCTGCCCCATTCGCCTAGATATTTGCTATGTAGATTAGCGTCTGCGGCCCCATCCTTGATCACATAACCGGTGCCATTACCACCAGCTAGAGCACGCAGATATTCCTGCATCTGATCAACTGCTTGATCGCCTGCTGTACCTCTGGCAGAATCCAGCAAAGATGCTACCTGAGTTGGTCGCACGCGCTGCTTTCCCTTGACGACTTCTGCGGGTTTTAACCCGCTGCGTTCGCTGAAACTTACCTTGCGATTCATCACATAACCACCATGACCTGGAATGACTCCAGGCGGTATGTTAGTGAGCTTTCCTTCTAGCTTGCCCAAGTCGCGAGTGAACAACACATAATGTTCAAAACCTCTGGGAGTTTCCATGTTCACTATGTAAGCTGATTTGGTCCCGCGATCTCGGCTGTTTATCTCATATACCTTACCAGACTTGCCTTGCTTCCAATCCTGATATGCGTCTGTGAAATCTTCATTGGAATCATACTGAGGTTGATCTTCTGGCAAAAGCGTGAGACCTTGGAAGGTGGCTATATCGTCGCGATCAGTAGGATCAACATATTCATCACCTGTGCGCCTAGCCACGAAACCGCGGCTCTCCACAAGTTGGCTAGCAGGAGCAAGATGCCAAATTCTCATAGCGAATCCATTGGTAGGTGCATGATGCCTTTGGCTGCAGATTCTCGAGCTTGTGCCAGCTTGGCATCTCTTTCAGGATCATCTTTCAGTGCTCGCAATATGCTCTTGGCTGAATTGAGATCGTCAGCAGTGGCATCAGGATTGAGCAGCACTTTGGCCACGGTGTCTCTGTCTCGAGCTACTTCAGTGTTGCCTTCTCTGGTCATGAGCTTGCCAGTGAAAGCATCAAACTTGAGACCCAGTGCCTTGCCTATGCTGTTCATCAATATGAATATGTCACTGCCCTTGAATTCTGGATCATCATACATGCCCCTAGGTCCATGTTGGTGATAGGGAGCCACGGTACCAACGTCGTCTATGACCATGTAATCTACCTGAGCAATACCGCCGTCAAATGGTATGCCAACATGCACGTTACGACCACTCATCTTGGCATCATAGCCTTTCTGCACTAGATATTCTTCCAGTGCTTTCTTGGCAGACTTTGCTGGATCTTTCTGGCTGATCGTCTTGAAGTATTTGACCAAATCACTGGTTTCTATCATGAGATCAATGTCGCCCGGAGGCACTTTCTTAAAACCTGCCGAGCCTATGTCCTTGGCTAGATTCACACGCAGTGCTGGTGGTAAGAGCTTTATCGCATCATCAACCACTGCTGACACTTGATCTAGTGGCACAGCAGATGCGTTTGGTATAGCGTTACCGCCTTCGGTTATTATCTCTCGCCAACGCATCAGTTACCTCAAAAATTAAATGTTTTCACAGGTTGTACTGCAGAAGCATGTTCTGCTTCTAACTCACTGTGTATTTGCTCAACATTTATAACACCATATACCCAGGCTTCTACCATTTCTTCTGTAACAGAATCAAAAGGCACAAAGGTTTCCAGATTCGGCGCTCCTAGTTGAACAGTATCGTTCTTCTTATAGGTAGTACCGTCGTCAGCATATAGCACGCACCACCAATGTATCTGGCTGATAGCATCCGTAAAAACTTCATCGCTGTAAACATCAGCTGGGCCTAATTGCCAATCGTATCTCATATCTAGCTCCTTGACGCAGCATATTTATGGTTATATGATGAGTGATGATAGTCGAGCATGCATACAGAAAACCCGGGATTGCTCCCGGGTTTTCCTTTCTAGTAGCTCTAATTTCTTAGAGGAACTTGAGATGTGCTGTGTTGATTGAAATACCAGCGAGGTAGTCAGCTGCGTTACCCAAGCTGCTTGCCGTGTTGGTAAGCTCTAGGTAGCCGTAACGTGACATGAAGCTGACCACTGGCTCGAAGGTATTCGGATCAATGATAACGCCTGAAGACGTTAGCGGAACGTATGGGCAGTAATAAGCTGCCGCATCAATTTCGCCTGGACCCTTATAACCAACGAGAACGTTGGTAGCATCGCTTGCGTACTGGTTGACGTAAACACGCATGCTGTTGTTCAAAGTACCAACGAACTTGGTGTTAGTTGGAGCTTCGAACGTGCCTTCTGTGGTACGTGCGAACGCAGAGGTCGTTGCAGACTGTAGGATGGTGAGAGCAGTTGGGCTCACAACAACCCAGTTGCCTGCGCCACGACGTGTGCGAGCAGCGATCAAGTTAGCAGCACGGTTGATGAGGATCGCAAGAGCTGCGTGCTCGTCACCAACGAATGTTGCTGTACCAGAAACTGCAGCCTGATCGTAGGTCAGTGTGGTACCAGCGAGAGCGAGCAAGGAGGTCAAGATCTCCTGATCGATTTCAGCCGTAATTTCCTGAGCCAGAGCAGCCATGATTTCTGCTTCGATATCGATGCCCTGCTGTGCCTGTGCATCCTGTGCAGCTTCAAAGGTCCAACGAGCTGATAGCTTGCGGGTCTTTGCTTCCACAACTTCCTTGAGGATCTGGATGTTCAAGCGCTTACCAGCAACGCCTTCGAGGACGCTAACTGGTGCAGCTGCTGGAGCAGTGCTGTTGCCGTTACCAGAGTAGAACGCAGCAATCTGGAATGGGCTAAGTGCTTCCGTGTTAGCTGCTACTGGATTTGGCGAACCAAATGTATCAGCATAACGAACGCGCAGCGTGTGGATCTGGCCAACTGGGCCAGTCATAGGCTGAACGCCGATGATTTCGTTCGCGATAACCGTAGGCATAACGCGACGAATTACTGGGAGGATAACCTTGTTGAGAGTAGCAACGTTACCTGCAGACGTGCTGCCTGGGGTTGCGCTTTCAAAAAGGATTCCGGACTTGCTTTGCAGGTCCTTCTTGGTGTTCTCAAGGACAACTTCCATGACCTTCTTGCGATTGCCGGTCAGACCTTCGCAGAGTGCGGTCTTGGTAGCCGACCAATGAGTTTCAAACAGATTCTTGCTCATTTTTGGCTTCCTTTCAATTTTTGATGCCTGCGAGATAGAGAATTTGACCAATGTCTTGGTTGTTGTCTTCTCTCACCGCTTCTGACAGCTTGTTTGGCCTGTCACCCGTGAATGCCACGGTTTTGTTTGTGGCGTTTTCAGACAGTTTTTGCCTGATAGCGCCGGTTGCTTCACCGTTCATCACGGTTGGAAGATAACGATTAAAGGCTTCCTTCAAGTTTGTTGTCTTGATGTCCTTAAGCATCTCTTCCATGATTGCCTTCTTATCGCGGTTCAGAGGAGCTAGCATCTCACTCATGAGCTCCAGCCTCTGTGTGCGATCGTTGGCTGCCTTGACTTGCTTTTCAGCTGCTTCAACAAGCTGTTGCTTGGTCTGGAGCTGCTTAGTTGCCTCATCAATGCGGGACTGGCTCTCGGCCAGTTGGCGCTGAAGTTGCTTGGTCATGCTGCCCTCTGATAGGTAACTAGCCATGTATTCTGCAGCGACTGCTTCAAAGATCCTGCGACCAAAGTTGTTCTCACGAGCAACCTTGATATCGTCCCTCCACTGCACCAACTCGCTACGGATGACTTCGTTCAACGTCTTGTCCAACGTCTTAGTAGCCTTCTGCACAAATGCTGCCTTGGTTTCGGTGATCTTCTTCTTGCCCTCGGCAGCTAGCTTGGCACGCTGTTCGATGAGGGCCTTCTTATCAGTTTCAAACTCGGCAATCTCTTCTGAAAGCTTCTTGACCACGAAACCTTCTAGCTTGCTGATGCGATCCTGGGTGTTTCTCTTTGCGCTTTCGCGGATGGTTTCAACTTCTTGAGCCATCTTCTTGCGCTGTGATTCTAGCGTCTTCCTGTCGGAGACGAACTCTGATATCTCTTCTTTCAGCTGCTTTGCTACGAATGCGTTCAGCAGTTTAGTGTGTTTTGCGATCGAGGCTTCTGCGATACGCTTAGCTGCTAGGGTTTCCTTGCTGAGCTTAGCCTTCTGTGCGATCAGAGCAGCGCGGTCTTCTGCGAACTCTTCAAGCTCAGAACGGATAGTGTCGTTCAGCATGTTATCCATTGCCTCAACAAGCTGTTGCTTGTCATTGGCATAACGTGCAGCATAATCTTCCTGCAGTTGGGCCTCGGTCTGCTTGATCTTAGCTTGGAATGCTTCTTGGAGCGCAGACTTGACTTCGGGGCCAAGTACTTCGTTCTCAAGGAGCTCTTCAATCTTTGTTGTCATTTGACCGACTCCTTATCTCAGTTTCAACTCGTCAACCCAGTTAAGCAGTATTTTCGTCAGATGCTTCTGAGCAGAACCATCATGACGAACTGCTTCAGCGAGTTCGTTAGCTCGGTATCCGTGTTTGCGATTCATGATCGCCTCGTACATCGGCACGGGGTAAGCATTTGGCGCACTAGGTTTGGCTACTATATCAACTGTGAGCATGTCAAAGTCGCTTACCTCGCCGTTATCGTCTACATTGCCTGAACCACGGCTGCTGACACCTAGCTTTATACCGCTAGAAAGCAGCGTACGGACGATCTCGCCGCAGGGAGTTGGCAATATTTGTAGCTTGCCATAACCGTTAGCGCCGTCCATCCACATGTCAGTAATCTTATGGCTCACGCGATCGAGATGTATCTGTAGCTCCTGTGGGTGATCGCACTCTCCAAGAACTCCGTTGTCCTGCTTGATTGACTCATTGAGGGCCTCGACTGCTTTACGTATCTCATTGACGGGATAAACGCGACCGTTGTGATTGCGCAGCCCGCCTTGTATGAAGATACCTTTCATGTAGACATTCTTTGGTTGGCCCTCACCAGCCGATTCGGTTATGACCTCGGCTTTGGCAACGTCGTAAGTGAGATGCTCAACTAAGATGTTCTCTTTCATGTACATACCTTGTAATCTGGTGTGATATTTAGTGACAGATTGATTAACCTGCGTCAAATAGGCATTTTTCTAAGAAAATACCGCAGGAATATATCCTGCGGTATTTTTTATAGCATCTATGCTCTTTCAATTACTTGCGCGGAGCATGAGTGAGCGGGCTAGTTTGGTTGCCCTTGCCGAAAGTCTTGTCGGTTGTGTCAAGTGCGCTCTTGCTGTCTTCCTTCGCACCGTACTTGCCGCTCTGCTCATTTTCCATGCCCTCTGTATCAGTCTTGCGCTGATTGGTCTTTGGGAGGATTGGGAGCTTGTCGCTCTTTGGAGCTGCCTGTAGAGCATAACCATCTGCCTTAGGTCCTGTTCCGGTCTTGATCGGAGCAGCACCAAAGCGTGTGGTCTGGCTTGGAGGTACTGGACTGTCTTGCTTGGTATCGGCATCCTTAGGGCTGAACTTGCCAGCGCCTACTTCACCCTTGGTAGGGATCGTTACCTTCTCAAGCTCAACAGCTTCAGCGAGATCATCGAAGTCTTCTTCGGTGAACATCTCGTCCATCTCTTCTTCGCCTTCTTCGCTGCCCTGCATTTCATCGCCATCCATGGACATCTCGTCGTCGCCCATGCCGTCCATGTGGTCTTCAGCGCCTTCTGCGGCTTCTAGCTCTTCAAACTCAGCCTTGAGCTTGGCAAGAGCAGTTTCGAGGTCGCCCATGGTGCCTTCGATGTCGTCCATGACGTCATGTTCAGCGCCTTCTGCGTCAGACATAGCATCGCCGAGATCTTCTTCAGCGTCATCCATGTCCATCTCAGCATCACCCATGTCCATCTCAGCGTCTTCACCCATGATCTCTTCTGACTCAATCTCGTCATTTAGATCACTGATGTGGTCGCTGTGATGCATGACATCGTGGCGGAGATCCTTGCCTTCGTCACCGCCGAGTGTTTCTTCATCCATCTCTTCTGCGCTGATCAGTTCTTCGTGGATCTGACGAGCTTTTTCGATAAAGACCTGATGTAGCAGATCCTTTGCCTTGCTCTCATCGCCTGCGACGAGATATTCAAGGACTTGTTCAAGTTTATTCCTAGCCATTGCCTTTTACTCCTGTGGTAAGATGTGTAGCAGACTCGGCTGTATTTAATGGCAACAGCCGAATCCTTTGAAATATAGGTAAAAAACCGTAGATACGATGAAACTTACCTATCAGTAGACTTTTTGTATCCACACGCAACCGGGTAGATCTGAACCTGTGAGATTCTGTGTGACAACAGTACCACCACCACCTGGTAATGACACGCTCTGACCATTAGCTATATACCAACCAATTGGTATGGTGGCACCAGTAGGCAGAGAAATGATGCCGTTAGTGGGCATTGGATTGTCAAGGAATGTGGTAGTTATGATGATGTTGCTGTTGCCGTGGAAGACGTTGCTACCACCAACTACACCGTTGATTATTATGTTAGAACCAAAGCTTAGGCTATTAGCTACACCATCCACTGGGCTGGGAACGTAACCAAGCGCAGTGTTGATGTCATTGGCGTTCAGCAGCTGACCGCTGGTCACGATACCATTGCTGCCAACTGTCACATTTTGATAGTAGCCCGCTGTGACCACGTGTGTTAGCGCCAGTGGCATCACCACATTACCGCTGCCGTTGAAGCTCACGCTGGCATTGGCACTGCCTGTCACTGTGATGGTCATGTTGCTAGTAAATGCGTTAGCTGTGCTGGCTCTTCCAAAGAGGTGCAAACCGTTAGAATCGCTTGCTATTGTGATACCAGCAGCCAAACCCTGAGGAAATCTTGGCGCAAACGCATAATATCGGTCATCAACCAACACGCTAGCTGGTAGCGCAGCTGGTTGCAGTGGTACTAAACTTGTAGCATAGATGATCTCGTTGTCTGCCAGTGTTAGAGCTACGCTAGTCCCAAGAATGCTGGTAGTAGCAGTACCTGCTGCGCCATCAAATGGCGGAGTGAGCACCTTCCACTGCACGCCGTTGTAATACTTGATAGCTGCTGCTACAGTATCATACCAAAGCTGTCCTATCAACGGGCTTATTGGCGCACTGTTGCTAGCAAAAGTCTGTAGCAGATCAACGAAGTTTTGGTTGATATAAAGTCCAAAGTTCACGGTGTTAGCACCAACTAGTGCCAAGCTGGTGCTGGTAGTGTTTATGGTACCGTCAAGCACCAAGATGTTGCCCTGCGACGTAGCCGTAGACTGATAAGGTATGTTATAACTCATAGACCTGGTGCGCCTTCTTCTGCCGGAGCGTATTGCATGGATAGATGATCAGCATGCACCAAATCTTCCAAAGCTTTAGCAGCACGCATCTTCTTGAGCTTGTTAAGCTGTATGAGCGTTAGTCTCACCCTCCTAGTGTCATGCAGCTTCGCCTGATTGAACTTGTCATCCTCAGGTGAGTAGTATGCGCCTTGGAATTCGTCAGCTCTCATATGCCTGTCCTCGCTGGATATTTATGGTTCTTAGGTACCACCAAGTATGCCGCCACCTGGTGGTGCCGCCGGTGGAGCTTCACCGCCTGCCGGTTCTTCACCTGGTGGAGGTGTTTCTTCTACTCCGAGATCTGGTCCGCTTGTAGGAGCAGGTGTCTCTGAATCAGGACGAAGTCCAATAGCGTTCATGCCAGGTGGCTCGCTAGATGAGCTAGTACCCGTCTTGTCCTTGACGCGATCAGCATTCTCTTCGCGCCACATGACTTCGTTGCGAGATATCTCTTCCTGCGTCCAACCAAGGTAGCGTTCGAGGGCAAATCGCTTGCTCACATACTTGGTGGCTTCTGTGCCCATGAGAGTGCTGAACAGATTGATCTGCTCACCATCCATCTGCATGCGACGATAGTCACTGAAGCTCTGGGCAGGGAAGAAGGTGATCTCAAAGAGGTTGCTCTGTATCTCTATGCCACGATGCTTGAGAAACAGCTTGAACTCTTTGTCAAGCACTGGGCTCATGAGGTTCTGTAAGCGACCGCAATACTTGCTGAAGCGATATTCCTGCACGTAAGCAGTGCCAACCTTGCCATCGTTGTAGGTTGCAGTGCCATCATCTGGACCAGTTGGTAGATAGCTGCTAGGTATACCAAGACCGCGGATCATCTTGTTGTTGAAGTACTTGAGATCGTCGATCTGTCCAAGATTTTCACCAGCATTCAGCGTGTCAATGCGTGTCCCCTTGCCCTCGGCATTGGTAGCAAGGAAGAAATCTTCATTGATGCTGATGGGATTGTAGGCAGCATCTATAACGCTGACACCACCGCCCGTCCTGTTGGGAATTCGTCGCTGATATATCTCGTTCTTGATGCGTTCAACGTACTGCATGGCACGAGGACCACTCAGAGATCCCACGTCAATGTAGAAAACTCTGCGTTCTGGCGCACGCACGATGCGATAGATAAGGATGCAGTCTTCAAGCAGATCTTTCTGCTTGTAAACCTTGTAGATGCTTTCTAATATGCTAGTTCCAAAAGGCCATTGGTTGTCCATGCCTTCGCTGAGGCTGAGATGCACCACGTGAGTGGCATCAACTGCTGTGTCATTGGGTTGATTGTTGAATCGGCTCTGGCGAGAACCAGCAGTGCTGGCCTGACCATAGTTTAGTGTACCAGCGCCGCTAGCAGGATTACCACTGCGCGGATATCCACCAGGGAAGCTGTATTGGTCGTGAACAAGCATGTTAGAACCAACCAACGTGGTGAGATTGAAATCTATCTCACGTATCACGTACTGTTCAACGCTCTTGCCTTTGTCTTCATTGACGATGATCTTCTCAACTTTAGTAGGATCAATCCATATCAGCCGGAATGTTTCTGGATCCCTGATGTAGATCTGATCACCATATTTGATCACATTGCGAAACATGCGCCACAGGCGCTGGCGCCACTTGTTCAGAGCACACCACTGCTGCAACGTCTCTGTGAGCAATTTGATCTCAGTCTCGCTGAGCTTGCCTTTGTAGTTGAGCTGGAAAGGTTCATCATCCTTGTCAAAGCTCTGCGTGCTGAAATCGCTGATTGTGTCCAGAGCACGGCTGATCTCGCTGTCCAGATCCATTTGTTCGTACTGCACATAGCGCTCTATGCGATTTGGAGCACCACTGTAGACTTCAGGCAGATAGCTGTTGTATTTTGATGAGCTTCCTGGTTTAGCATCCCCATCGCTGTTCCACTGCTCCATGCGCTGCTGCATGCGCGCCTGAGTTGGTACAGCGGAGAAATATTTCTTCCAAGATGCCATGTGATGTATGCCTCTTTAATGGGATATTTATAGTGTGTTGGCTCCGGTACCACTAGGTCAACTTAATAGACCACAGCAGCAACCTTGCTGAATCCGTCGCTCATGACCCTAACCTGACGATCTTCAACTAGCAGCAGCGATTCGATGTTGTTATTGAGCTTGTTGAGCGCTGCCATCATCTCCTTGTGTCGCTGTTCAGGACTGTGTGGCCCGTTGCTAGTAGTACCAGTGCCGCCTGCTGTTGGATTGGTAGCCACTGGACCACCACCAGACAGACCTGGAGCGGCTGTGGCACCAAAGGTTGAGCTGATCACGTTTGGTATGGCTAGGGTAGCCTGCCTGTTAATGAGATCAGACAAGCTAAACAGATTGCTGAGGCTTTCGATAGATATGCTGTCAGCAAACGCATCAACTAGATAGCTGTAAGCGTCAGCAAAATAGTAGAGCCTGTCAGCTACTAGCGGTATGTTACCGGTTTCAGTCTCGAGATTTGCCAAGCGAGCCATTATCTCGTTGCTGCCTAGCAGCCAATTTCCCATTAGCACAAAAGCACCATCACGGAAGATGAGGTCTAACATTGCCAAAGTATCCAACGCTGGTTTGCTAAAAATCCCAGTATTGATCAGATCAAATGCTCTGGCATAAGCTTCGCCAAAACGTCCCATGACTTCAGATGCTGCGTTCAGAGGCTCGGCAAGCTCACCAAATAATGCTATTTGCTTCCTGATAGTATCGCTAGCTAACAACCTGTCACCCTTGAACAAAAGCTTGAGCTTGTCCATAGTGTCAAACGCTGTTTGACTAATGGATGCATTGTTAAGCGCATAAATTACACGGGGATAGGCATCAGCAAACTTGCTCATAGCATCGCCTGCTGCCTTGAGAGGCTCTGCTATCTCACCAAAGCGCTTGAGCTTGGTTATGGGATCGTCTGAGAAGAAGCTGCTTATCCAACCAGTTAGGCTACCTAGGCTGTTAACCACCTCTCCTGCACCCATAGCAGCTAGTCCAGCGCCAATCTTGATCATACCGTTTCCGGTCTGTTCTAGCTTGGTACCATCAATGTCAGTGAATGACTTGAGACCTTCAGCCATCTTGGGCAAGGCTGCGCCCATGATCCACGTTGCACCAGCTATTCCTGCGCCTATCAACGTGATGCTACCACCAAGTATTGCTGCACCCAACAGAATATATGGATCTGCCATGGCTTTGAGACCGATACTTAAACCTTCAAGTATGGCGCCTAGTGCCACACCAAGGCCTTTGCCTATACCACCTACTATAGCAGCTATTGCCTTGCCTAGACCTTCGCTGATGCTAGCGATGGCCTTGCCTAGCGTATCAGCCAGAGATACTAGTACGCTGCTTAGCTTGCCAAGCACATCAGCTAACAGGGAAGTCATGCCTCTGATAGCATCTCCCACTGCACCACCTATGCTCTTGATGCCATCAGCTAGGCTGGCACCCATGCTGGACATGGATTTGGTAGCACCGCCTGCGGCATCTGCGGCAGCCCCAGCTACGTTGCCAAGACCTGGAACGTTAGCTAGAGGTTTCAATCCAGGCACGCTGAACAGATTCTTGACTAGGCCGGCACCGGATCTCAGCGTCTTGACCACTCCCCCCAGCAGTTTGTAAATTATGCCACCACTCAGTATGGCCGCAACAGTGCTGGTCACTACTTCCTGCGTGGTCATCGGCGTGCTGTCTTGACTGTCGCCTCCAGCTTTATCTGGCGTGGCATTCATACCAAAGAGAAAGCCAAATGTGCTTTTGATATGGTCTCCCAACCAAGTGAACCATTTACCCACGGTCTCAGCTGGTTTGGTAACCAGATCATAGAGACCTTCAAAGGTAGTGGTGAGTATATCAGCTGTTTTTTCAATCACTTTGAAAAGAAACTCTATGGGTCCGGCAACCAGTGCCAGCACCTTGGCGGACATCAGGGTGAAACCATTGTTCAGAGTGTTGAGGCTTCTGCTTACTGCTTTCTGTGCGTCAGCTATGGCTTGTGCATCAGCAGGTGTGGGCTGCCCCTCTTTGATGGCTTTCTGAGCTTGTATGAAACTAGTAGCGTACTTCTGTAGGGTCTCAGCTGCTTCTTTCTGACCTATCAGTCGAAGCTCATTGGCTCTCTGCTGGAAGGTCTGGCTCATCATAGCCAGATCCTCGTTCTGTGCCTGTACGTTACCTGCCATGGTATCTGCTGACAGCTTCTGTATCTGTTCCAAACCTCCAGGGAACATGTTCATGGCTTTGAACACATCCGGCATGACCTTGCTGAGACCACCAAATCCCGTGGGACTGTTAAGCTGAGCAAACATGGTCTGTAGCTCAGCTGCTGTGTCAGAACCTACCACATTGAGCTGAGCTAATCCTTTGCGTGCCGCATCCTGCAGCTCTGGGGCAAGGCTGTTTATCAGCAGCTGAACGTCGGGTTTCTTCAGCTGCTGTTTTATTTCTGCATCAAGCTGTTCGCGTCTCTTGCCAGTGCTCTGGCTGAGCCTGTTGAGCTCCTGACCATATTCTATAGCACCTTTTTTAAGCTGATCGTCCGTGATTCGACCAAGCTGACCGGATGTACGCATCTGATCTGCATAGCTGAGGAACAGTTCTTGCGACTCTTCCATGCTCATACCAAGGTTGCTGCCGTTATTGGTTAGCTTGGCAAATTCCTTGCCTAGCTGAGCAGTCTTGTTGATGCCCATGTAAGTGACCACTTGGCCATGTTTGGTCAGCACCTTGCTAAGCGTCTGCAGATCAAGTCCAGTATCATTGCTGGCATGTGCTAGCTGGCTGAGACCACCGCTGAACACCAAACCGTTGTCATAAAGGCTCATGACACTGTCTGCAAGCTGAGTGCCTCGCTTCCATATGATATCAAAAACCTCAGCTGCGAGCGTGACCCTGCCTAGCATTGCTGAGAGAGCTGTGTTACCCTTGCCAAGGTTCCAGCTAAAACTGTCTGCTGCGTTGGCTATGCCCCCAAACAGGCTGCGGCTGTCCATGCTGCTGAGGCTGTCAAAGGTCTTTGCCGTGAAACCCAGGGTCCTCTTGAGATCTTTGGTGCTAGCCGCTAGATCGAGATCAGCACCAGTGTTCTTGTTGACAGCTTCTGTGTTCTTGTTGAGATCCTCGGCTACCTCGCCTAGATCCTTGATAATATCAGCGTATTCTTTGTCGTTCTTGGCGACGCTCTTGGCGACGCTCTTGGCAATGTTCCGCAATACGGCATTGCTGTTGTCGCTGCTGGCTAGCAGTGATCGCAGCGTAGCATCCTTGGCCCATTTGGGATAATACTCTTTATCGAGTTCGTCAGACATGTCCTGCCAAAATCTTTCATAACCCTGCGATTGCGCAGTTAAATATCTGTGCTATCACACGCCAGCACAGATGCTGGCAGGATATTTATGGAAAGAAAATCATGGTCAACAATCCACTACAGAAGCATTTTAGGAGACCAGCACTCTGGATCAAGCTGCCCACGGGTGGACGCTGGTACCAAGATGGCAGCGTCAGCATCAATGGCGAAGGCCAGGTGCGCATCTTTGGTCTAACTGCCAAGGACGACATCATGCTCAACACGCCAGACGCGCTGTTGAACGGCCATGCGCTGGAAACGGTCATACAGAGCTGCGTGCCAGATGTCAAGAACGTCAAGGGACTCATGCAGCCAGATCTAGATTCCATCTTCCTTGGTATAAAAGCAGCCACAAACAATGGTCAGTTTGAGATCGAACGCAAGTGCGAAGCCTGTGGTCACGAAAACAACTTCGCAGTACAGTGCAACCATCTCATAGATCAGACCACGTTCGTGGAAGACAGTGACTGTGTGGTGATGATTGGCAGCGACATGCGAGTGCACATCAAACCATATAGCTATGAGATGCGCACGATTCTCATACAGAAGCAGCTGGAAGAACAGCGGACTCTCACTGCTATTGAACAGGACAATCAGATAACCGATGACATGCAGCGTGCCGGAATATTAGCACAGAGCATAGAAAAACTCACAGAGCTTACTTTCAAGCTGGTAGCCAACAGCATAGTCAAGGTTGATATCATAGCAGCAGAACCTATCACAGTGACAGATCAGCAGCACATCACAGAATGGCTGCTGAATACCGACAAGGTAACAGCAGATGCTGTGATCAATGCTGTCAATGAGCTCAATCGCGTTGGGCCACCAAAAGAAACACCGGCACAGTGCGAGCAATGCGGACACGGTTGGACCGAGAAGCTGAGCTTTGATCCCGCGCTTTTTTTCACGCGACTATCGCCACCATGAACCCTGACCTGATTGGTACCATGCTAGAAACCATGGTTAAAAATCAGGATCTCATAGAACAGGACGTGTCATCCTTGGTGTTCCACATGCAGGGTGGATTGGACTATGATGATGCTTGGCTGCTTACCACTGAGCAACGTCGCTTAATGGCCAAGATCATACAGAAACACTACGATGATCAGAACCCTAATAAGAAAAATCTATTGTGATTGATCCTGTGATGAGCGTAGCTCATCAGTTAGCTGAGCTAAAGCTCATCTAACACGTTTTCTTTAATAATGCTTGATTAGTTATTCTGGTCGATTAGCAGCCACATCACTCCCTTTGCCAGGGAGTGACCATGTGAAACATCATTCTGGTTCGAACGACACCACTGCCCTTTCATCCTTGCTTGTCAGCAGCTGGCGGAGTGCCTAATTCCAGCTTGCGGATGAGATCCTCTGAGGAGTCTATACCTCAACACTCGGTTATGGGAGTTTACCCACGCTACATGATGGTCAAACGGCCAGACGCATCATGCATCACAGCTGGCCAGTCGCACGGCGGCTGTGATCCTTTTCCTGATTTCCTTGGCAGGGGCCTAGCAGATAGAAATCCCCGTTCAGTGAGTGTGATAACCTTGCCGTTATCCTTTCACTGAGTGGTAACACCACCATTATGGAGCCAATATGGATTAGTAGGTTACAACTGTGAGGTAACCCTGGAGCCTATTTCACTTGCTGTGCTTGATTGCTGAGTCTATGACTTCTGCTAGCTTATGGCGTTCTTTGTTTAACATCTCTGAGCCAACGACCTTCCACAGCTGTTCAAGCTGTGAATCGGACAATTTCTTGTGATTCTCTGAGCAATGAGTGTTGAATTCTTCTCTGATGCTAAATCCTGGCTTGGCCAAGGTTCCGTAGCTGATTGGAGCTGCGCGGCGCTGCCATGGGCTGGTCTTCTTGGCCGGCGTGGTAGCAGCAGTGGCAGCCTTGGCATCTTCTGGAAACCAGTGTTTCTCAGCTGGCGTGTTTTCGACCACCTGAGACTTGCTTTTCTGCCTCTGTTTGGCAACTTTCTTGGTGACCATCTGATACCTCCGTTACTGTTATAGCATTGTCATCTATGGTGTCAGCTGTCAAGTTCGATGACAGGAAATGGTCATCTGGTTGAGCCAGCCAATCATCCAGCAAATGCACGTAGAAGTCTTTGTATTTGTTGTGATACTTACCAGGAATGGCCTGTTTGAGGAACACCATGATATCCACGTTATTGTACTTGATAACGAGGCTCATCAATCGCTTGCTGGCATCTGCATCTTGCTGTGCCTGGGCAAGCCATTGATCCCATTGAGCAACGCTGTGCTTGAGCACGCTCTGGAAGCTGGGTGGTGTCTTGTAGTGCTTGCATTCCACGCTGTAGGTAAAGTTTCGAGGGCATATCAGGTCCCCGAAAATCGCATAGTCTAAGCTGTAGCTCTCAGTGCGGATCTTGTTGCTACCACCAAAGAAGCTGCCGCTGTCTGGATTGCGGCGGAAACCGTTAGCCATGCCCAGCGCCGCTTCGAATCTAGCAGACAGCGTGTTTGCTATCTTGCGTTCAAAGCTTGAGCCTTTTGCCTTGCCATTCACTGCCATCAGGTAATTATCTCATGTTCATAGCTGAAGGTAGTAAATCCACCTTCTTTGATCACGCTGAGCACGTTGCTAACACGGGTTATCAGTTCTTCTCTGTGCGATATCACGAACACGTTCTTGCCACGCTCGCGTTCCATGCGCTTGAGCACAGCAACCGAGCCTTCCAGACCAGCAGGATCGAGGCCGCTATCTAACAGTTCGTCCACGAACAGCAGATTGATCGCTTGGTTCATGTTCTCAAAGATGTCACGGAAGCTCCAGCTCAATCCCAGTATCAAACGAGTGCGTTCACCACGTGATAGATTGTCAAAGTCCAGATCCTGACCCAGCAAGCTGATCTCTGTGGTGAGATCATTGAGAAACTTGACGCTGTGAGGCAGTCCCAGCTTGTCCAGGTAGTCGTTTAACCTGCTGTTGAGATAGGCTAGGTTCTGATCAATGATGCGCTTGCGTATGAAGCTGTCCTTGTTGGTCAACAGCTTGAGCAGGAACTCTTGGTGTTCTCGAGCCTTGATCATGGTGTTCAGCTTGTCATAGCTGACTTCTTGTACCGTGCTCTGTAGGCTGTCTGCCTGATCTAGATAGGGATTCTCAGCCGCACGCTCCTTGACCAGATCTTTGTGCAGAGACTCCAGAGTGCTCTTATGGTTCACTGCTTCGGTCAGCGTGGGATAGAAAGTCTGAGGCGTGCCCATGGCAGCATACACAGGTTCAACCTCATCTATCTGAGACTGTAGATCGGCAATTTCCTGCTTCTCGGCATTGACCTGTTGATCCAGCGTGGCAATCTTGCCTTCTAGCTCGCCGATGATGTCTTCGTGCTTGTGGTCCTTGATCTGCTGTTCGCACATTGGGCATTGCTTGTGCACGCTGGCACGTTCAAACTGGTTTAACAGGCCGTTGAGCTGTGTTTCTAGCTGTCCAGCATGCCTGCTCTTGAGGCTTTGATCCTTGCGCAGCTGTGCCAGGGCCTTGCCTAGCTCTCTGTGAGTCTCGACCAACTTGTGTTTTTCAAGCTCTGTTTCAATGTCCAACAGCTCAAGCTGTTCTATGGCAGCTTCCAGAGTGGCCACTTCTTGCAGATGCTTGTTGTCCCAGTTGTTGATCTTGTTCTGCAGATCTTCGATGGCCTTGGCAATCTTCTCATTAGCAGTCTTCACGGTGCGTATGCGAAACTCTTCCTGATCAATCTCAGTCTTGGTGGCCTTGATCAGTTCCTTGAGATTCTCAGCCTTTTGGCTCAGCAGCGTGATGCCCAGCAGCTCTTCGATGATCTCGCGCTGTTTGGCAGCACCCATGGCCAAGAATGGCTCTGTGTAGGTGTTTAGTGCCACGATGTGCTTGAACAGCGTGTGGCTCATGCCTATGAGCTTGACGATGTCTTTCTGGCTGTCACGCGCATCGCCCTGTGCTTCATCGGTGGCTTCTTCGCCAACCTTGCTCTCATCATCCACCATCCAGCGGAAGAACTGCGGCTTGCGACCGCGCTCAATGCGATGCGTGTGACCATTGAGCTCGAATTCGATGCTCACGGCCATGTTCTTGCCGTTGATCTTGTTGACGAGGTTGTCGCGCTTGATGTTGGTCAGTGCTTCACCGTACAGCCCATAGCTGATGGCTTGGAGTATGGTGCTCTTGCCCACGCCGTTGCGCGAACCATTGCCGCCCAGATCCAGATTGTCACCTAATACCAAGGTCAATCCGTTGCGATCCAAGTCCACTGCTTGCGTTACCGCACCAACAGACAAGAAGTTCTTGAGGCTCACGCTTTTCAGTTTCAACATGCTTATATGCTCTGATAGATCTGGATCAACTGCTGCCGATCTATGGTATTGGATTCTATGCTCTGCAGATGGCTGATCACGATGGTGTCCACGCTCTCAAAGTTGATGTCACCATCTGGTATGGCACCTTGCGCATCTGCTTTGGCCACCTGTAGGTTCACTTCGCGAGCGTTGAGTTCGCGCTCAAACAGCTCCTTAAGGAAGTTGGCTTCTTCATAGGTGATGTCCAGATCCACTGCGATGCGAGCATAGGTCTTGGCATCAATGATAGATTCTGGATCTTCCAGCAGCGTGCTCAGAGGCGTTACGCGATATTTTGGAGCACCAGGCCAAGCACGGAACGTGGGATACTTGCCTGGTTCCCAGAGCATGATGCCTCGGTTGTCATCCCAGGCATCTGAGTAATCATGTGGGAAGCAGTTGCCAGTATACCAAACCTTGCCGCGGTTCTGTCGCTTGTGGAAATGGCCAGTGAACACCTGCGTTTGGTTAGCAAAATGCGTCTCGTTGAGCAGCCCGTGATCTGGCATCTCCACCATGGCATTCATCTTGAACTTTGGCAGTTCGAAATGTCCAAACATGTATGGCGCTTTGATCTTTGGCACAGATTTCCAATCATCGCCTACCAACCATGGTATGAAGCTTACGCCATCAAACACCTGTTGTGTCTCGATCAAGCGGATGTTCGCAAATTCCTTGATGTAAGGGATGCTGTGGATCTCGTACTTGTCCCTGTAGAACAGATCATGGTTTCCTATGAGGAAGAACACATTATCAAAGTAATCGTTCAGCTTTTTGAGCCCGCTCACTGAGTAGTTGAGCGTGCTTACATTGATAGCACTGCGATTGTGATGCCAATCGCCGCCGAAGATGCAGTTCTTGCTGCCCCATTCTTCGGCCTGCTCGATCATCCATTCTATGAACTGCTCACAGCTGGAGTTGTGCTCGCGGCTGTTGTTTCGCAATCCATAGTGGATGTCGGTGAAGTACACTGTCTTTGAGAAGTCTATGTCTTTTGCCATGCACTTGTATGTTACGGCATCAGCTCATATTGATCAAGTGCTCTCTTTGGCAGCAGAAGCAGCAGCATCTGCTGCGGCACGAGCCTGTTGGTTCTTCATGTCATGCTCGGTTTGGCGCGTGTAGCTTGGTGTGGCACCATGCATGATCAGGATGTCATCTCGGATGTTTTGGTTGCGTTTCTCTATGTTGAGTACGCGAGTGAAGCTGTTGGTGATGGCAGCAGTGTAATAGGCAAATGGATTGGGAGTCTCGGATCGGCTCTCGTCAAACTGCAGTCCGATCTGGCTGAGCTGTAGCAGAGCTTGGCTCTTCATCTCGTCTATATAAGTGTATCCTCTCCAATTGCCGCGATGTCCGTAGCGTTCAACCAGCTTCATGAACATCATGGCTAGCTTGTTGGTCATCTTACCATGAGTGATGTTGAAGTGTCCGTTTTCCAATCCACCCTGCCAGTGGCTCTTGCCCACGCACATGAATTCACCATCCCTGTATATGAAGTGCTGATATGGTGGAAAGTTGCACTTGATGTGGCGTTCTGCTTCAGTCTTGGCCTTGTGTAGCTTTTCCTCGTTGATCGGTATGTGATCAAATGTCATCAACCTAACCACGATGTCTTCAACTAACACGCTATTGGGATCCAGTATTATCACTGGATTCCTGGTACCGGCTGCTACAGCAGCTTTCTTGGCTACTACAGCCATCTGATCCAGTTTGGTCTTGCGTGCATCTTCCAAGCGTTCTGTGTTTATTTTAGCAAGGTCGTTGGTGATGATGTCGTAGTTGGCATACTTGGTCTCTATGAATTCGCAATAGCTAGCTTTGCTGCGGTGTATCTCTTCCAACAGGTCCTTGTTAGTTAGATACTTGATCTTGGTCACTGCTATCGCCATCTGCGGCTCACCTCGCTGTATTCTGCGTGACCGTCACGCATAGCTGTAAAGTTGTCCAAAATCTACCAGTTAAGTCAATTTTGTCCATGAGATATTTGGTGGTTTTATCACCATAAATACTAAGCCGGGAAACGTGAGGTATTTATGGCCGAAAATGGAAATCCAACAAATGCCACTGCAGCCAGCGCCACTCCTGATTCGGATGCGCAAGGTCGCAGGGTGCGCTTGCGCCCCAAGCCGGCAGCTGTGGATCTGATCTATGGTACCTCTGGACTGCTACAGCCCCTGAGGACTACCAACGGTCTCACTTGGCCATATCAACCCACCATCACCTATGACAGCACAGTTGAGTACAGTTCTATAGACATGGTGCATGTGAACCAAGAAATCCTGGGTTACACCAAGACTCCTGCGATAAAAATGACCGTAGCTGGCGCTTTTAGCGTGCAGAACCAACAGGAAGGCATCTATGCTTTGGCTAGCATACACTTCCTTCAGACTGTGACCAAGATGTACTTTGGTACTGGTAGCAATCTAGGCATACCCCCACCTGTGCTGCTGTTTGACGCATACGGGCAGTACATGTTCAATGCTCTGCCAGTGTTAGTCACCAATTTCACAGTTGAACTGCCTAACGACGTGGATTATGTTCCGGTCAACCTAGCTAACATACAAACCTATACCCAGCTACAGACACAGACAAACACAGTAGGCTACAGTCAGACGCAGACAACCACCCAGCTGAGTTCATACCAGAATGCTGCTAGTGCTGCTTATGTGGCCAGCAACATGTTCACAAGCAGCCTACAGAGTCCTGCTGGTTATATATGGTTACCAAGCGTGTTCACGCTCACGGTAGGTATCACTGTTCAGAACACTGCCAAGCGTTTGCGTGCGTTTAATCTTGAAGACTTCCGCACCGGAGCGCTGATGAAGACAGGTGGTTGGATATGACCAAGGTTACCTATGACAAGAATAGCCCTTACTATCAGACTCAACAGATCACCAACTATGTGGGTTATCTTGACTATTGGAACGGACAATACATACTACCTCAGCCCACAGACAGCATCTACAAGATACCCTTCATCTACAATCACCGTCCTGATCTGCTGAGCTATGAGCTATACGGAACTAGCCAGCTATGGTGGGTGTTTGCGCTGAGGAATCCAAACCAGTTGATCGATCCAGTTTGGGATTTCGCGAGCGGTCTCACCATATACATACCGGCTCAACAGACACTGCTTAAGGTTAGCTAATGGCTTCTACATATTTCATAAATGGTCGCGAAGTATCTGCGGAAGAATATCAAGCTTACAAGAAGCAACAGGCAGCTGAAGAGGCTGCGACAAAAACAAGATCTGACAGCGTATTCACTATTGGTAGGGCAGCAGACGCACCAGCTGCTAGCAATCCCACTCCCTTGGATCAGAACGCACAAGTTAACAGGCAAGCTGCAGCTCCGTTGGATACAAAGTTCAATGATCCAAACAAGACCAACAGCAATAGCGTCAATCAGCTGGGACAAAGCCCCAATGCTGCACAGATCACGCCAGCTAACGGCAGCTTTGAATCAAGGATCGCTACATATGGCCTAACCTTTAATCCCTACCCAAACGCTCTCAATGAGTATGCCAATTACACTTATCACATCAGATGGTTCATGACTACCGAAGCTGAAGCCTACAACAATGTTGATGGACAGAATCCCAACAGCAGCAGGCTGACCAAGACGGTGATAGCCGAGAGTGGGGTCACAGCTGGTCTAAACATAGTTGAACTGAGGATCAAGGCCAGTTCTGGTGGCAACAAAGAAAAGCGCAACATGTGGTGCCTGCAGGAGCTGGACATGGTGCTCAGCGAACCTCTGAATCTCAGCCTCTTTGACAAGATCTACTATTCTGCGCAGGAGATAGGCGTGGTCAATCACGCTAGATGCCCTTATTTCATCGAGATCTGGTTCAACGGATACAACGAGGATGGCACTATAGCAGCTCCAAACCTCTTCTATACCTTGTATAGAGTGGGATTCATAGATGTTGAAGCATCTACTAACACAGCTGGTACCACCTGGAACATCAAGTTCTATGGTGACAACAGCACAGGTGAGATGAATCAGCTGGCTATACCGCAGGCTGGCCTCAACATACCAGCTACCAATCTGGGAGAATTTTTTGATAATCTTACCAGTAAGTTGAACACCCAGGTACCAGAGGTAAACAACGATGGCATCCGACGGGTGATCTACAAGATTGAATATCCCAACATCTGGAAGACATGGAACATGCGACCTGCCGACACTGACAAGCATGTCAATCGCGCAGGCAGCATGAACAAGGAGGATGGCGCACCCGGAACTGGTACTGTAGTCAAGATAACCAAGGGTCAAGCTATAGAAAGCATAGTGAACTATGCTGTGTACAGCTGCAAGGAAGCGCAGGATTGGATCACCGGTAATTCTGGAGCAGCTCAAGGCGGTGCCACCTTCAATGACCACGGTCTCATAGGCTATGTCAGCGTTTATGCCAAGACCAAGATCGTAGGCTTTGATCCTGTCACACGAGATTACATACGCGAGATTACCTACACTCTGTGGCGCACAGAAAGCACCAAATCTTATACTGACATTCAAGCTGTGAACCAAGCCATGCAGCCCAGCACACAGCAGGCTAAGCTAGCCTATCTGGTGCAGAACCAGCGATTAGTCAAGAAATATGACTATATCTACACTGGATTGAACACAGAAGTGATCAACTTTGACATAAAGATGAACCTAACCTGGATGTTCGTGCAGCCAAGCTGGAGCCAAGGCAACAGCTATGGCCAATACGCTCAACCAGCGTTGGTGAACCAAGACAGCCAAGACTTTCGCAAGCAGAAAGGAACCCTGCCGCAGGACAAGACACCTGGTAATGCTCAGCAGCTTAACCAAATCGACAGAGCGCTGGGTGGAGCTGGCACTCCGCAGGACATTGGCCAGCAATTGATCAATGCTCTACCTCCCGGAGCGCAGGCAGCCAAGGATTATGTAGCCAAGAACCTCGCTGATCCCAATACCAGAGTGATAAAGTTTGATGCCAGCAATGGACAGCTGGCAGTGACGGCTGCTCAAGAGAATGATCCGTTCCTACAGAAATATCTGGCTACGGTGAAGAATTATCAAACTCAGCGCCAGTCTCAGCTAGCCACGGCGTTTGTTGAAGATACCAAGCTTGACATAAACTCGGTGGTGTTCCCACCTCTGCCAATGGTAGCAGTGTTTGACAGCAAGCCAACCACGCAGAACGCACAGCAGAACACGGACCAACGCAAGACCCCTGCTAACACGGACAGCCAGAACTTTCCAAGTGGCACTGGATTCGTGGGAGCCGTGATGGGCAACATATTCGACGTGCGCACAGAAGCTTTCAACTCCATAGAGATCACCATACGCGGTGATCCTTGGTGGTTGCCTGGCAGCAACATTGCGCTGAACAACATCGTAACAGGCCTGACCAACAACAACAGTGCGCAGGCATCTCAGCAGAACCAAAACAAGGCCAATTTCCTCGGTGGAGATAACTGCTTCCTGTTGGAGTTCAGGGTTGGCATGGTACTGGACGAAGCTACTGGTCTGGCAATAAGCACTGCTCAGGGTGGTGCAGATTTCTTCAACGGAATATATGTAGTTGATGAAGTTGAAAACATCCTTAGCCATGGCAAGTTCACTCAGATACTCAAGGCACACAAGGATGTGTTGGCACAGAATCCAATCAGCACACAGAATCTACAGAGCAATAATGGTCCGGGAGGCAGCCAAACCAGCGTTGGGGCTGCAGCCCCTAGCGCTCCTCCCAGTAGCAGCGCTGGAAATCCCATGGGTCCTAGATAGACCATAAATTACTGAGCAGGGGATCAAACCATGGTATTATATCAGAGGACAACAGTAAGCCCAGATGCATATGATCTACAGGCTGACGGTCGCAGCATTCAGCTAGATGGTATCTATGTTGGATTTGTCAAAGCCGTAGACGACCAGCAGCGCATGGGTCGAGTGCAGGTATGGATCCCTGAGATCAGCGGCGATCCTTTGGATACCAGCCAATGGTTTACCTGCAGCTATGCTAGTCCATTTGCTGGCGCTACTAATATCGTCAATGTAACTCCTGGTCCTAGCTGGCGCAATACCCAGCGTAGCTATGGTTTCTGGTTCGTGCCGCCAGACCTAGAGAACGAAGTGCTGTGCTGCTTTATCAACGGTGACCCTGGACGAGGCATTTGGTTTGCCTGCCTCTATCAGCAGAACATGAACCACATGGTACCAGGTATACCTGGTGACAGCGCCAGTGACGGTTTACCTGTGGCTGAATACAACAAGCTCAAAGCCAACGTGGCAGTCAACACTGCTACTGCGCCTATCTATGCACCATTGGCTGACCAGCTCAAAGTACAGGGTCTTGACAGAGATGCTGCTCGTGGAGTTAGTGGTAGTGGCGCTAGGCGTGACGAACCAATCAACAGCGTGTTTGGCATACTGACTCCGGGTGGCAGCCAGTTCGTGATGGATGATAATCTCGATCAGCGCTTCATTAGGCTGCGAACTCAGCAGGGTGCTCAGATACTGATCAATGATACCGAAGGCTTCATCTACATGATCAGCCGCGATGGCAACAGCTGGATGGAGCTAGGTGTCAACGGAGCCATCAACATCTATGGTCAGCAGGACATCAGCATTCGTTCTCAGGGTACGCTCAATCTGCGAGCCGATCTGGACGTTAACATAGAAGCAGGGCGCAGCATATTCGTCAAAGCCAGGGGCGAAGTCAGCAGTGTGGTCATCAACGGCGTAGGCCCTGTGAATCCAGACAGCGGCAAGGTAATCACAGCTACCACTAGTTCAAATGCTCAGGTACCTGCCATACGAGTCCAGGACACACAGGCACAGATAGTTGCCCCTACCAGTGGCATCACAGGCGAATTCGTGCCAGGCATGGACATCACTGGCATTCCGTGGGCCAACCCAACCACTGATGCGGCACCGCCCATACCAACTCCCACAGGCAACGTGGCAGGCAGTGGCGCTCCTGTTGTCATAGTAGGTGATCTAGTAGCTGGTGCGATTGGACCAGGAATCGCTTCCAACTATCCTGGTGCTTTAACCAACAGCAGCAACACAGCTACCACCGGAAACGTGTTAAACACAGTGGTCAGCACATCGTCGGTGCAGAATCCAAACTACGCAGTGGTTAGCGTGGGAGGTTATGACTACAACGACGGACAGAACAATCCTGGTCAGACCACCGAGAACCTACGTGCCATACGCGAGAATATCAATGCTCTTCACTACATCTGGGTGCTGCCTGATGATCCAAATGCACATGCTACAGTATATGGTTTCGCGGTAGGTGCCGGAGATCAGACCCAGGTGATACCCCATGACAGCAGTGGTGCGATAGATACCAATGCGTTGGTCACCAATATTCTCAACAACATAGGACAGATAGTCACACCAACTCCGCCACCAAACCAAACCAGCACTCAGACCACGCAGCCTCCAAAACAACCAAAGGTCACGCTGGGCGATGTCAGCAAGAACGAGGATGGTAGCTTGACCTACCTCAACGTGACGTTCTCTCCTGGCAATCAAAGCACGCTGAGCAACGCGGCCGTGATAACAGGCACGCTGCAGAACGAAACGACCAACGAGAGCGTGCAGACCACCAACAACAACAGCACGCAAGCTGGCATGATAATGATCAATGCTCACCGTGACATGCATCTCACTAGCGACAATGACATGTATCTGCAGAGCGCAGGACAGTTTGCTCGCACCAGCCAGAAGAACATGTTTGACTATGCTTATGGCAGCTATGATCTAGCAGTTGGTGGCTATCTCACCATGCAGAGCAACGGTTTGCTGAGCATAGGCTCCACGAACAACATGGTCCTTGGTGCCAACCGCATAGATCTCAATGGGCCCGCTCCAGCAGCAGCCAAGACAGCCCCAGCTGCGCTGCAGCCCATAGACACTCAGATCAGGGATGCGTTTACCTTAGCGCCTGCTGATATAACCAACAAGCTGATCAATACCATAGTAAGCCAGCTGCCAACGCACGAACCATTCCAGGGCCACGCAGCTACTGCCCAGGGTTACAATGGACATGTGGAGACTGGCAGCAGCACAGATCCGTTCACTGGTGATCCGTTAGCACCTGGTCAAGTTCTCAGCACCCAGTCTAAACCATTGGATCTCAAGGGTCAGCCCAATCCAACCAGCCCACCCGGCAACTACCAAGGCAAGGGTTACAGCAGCAACGGCGAACCTCAGTACAGCTTCAACGGTCCGGCCACAGACCAATCTGCTCCGGGCAGCCTGCGCATAAGCCAAGCAGGTGCTGAGTTCATAGCCAAGTTTGAAGGCAAGAGATCACAGGTTTATAAGGACAGCGCAGGCTTGCCTACCATCGGCATAGGGCATCTGCTGCTACCAGACGAGAAGGCTGGAAACTACGTGACCATCAACGGCCAGAAGAGGATGCTCAACAGCCCATTGAGCGACGCTGAGATATTCGCTCTGTTCAAGCAGGATCTTGCGCCAAGAGAGCAGAAAGTGGCCAAGAGCGTGACAGCCAAGCTGAGCCAGACGCAGTTTGACATGTTGGTCAGCTTTACCTACAACATCGGCAACTGCAACAGCATTGCTGCTATACTGAACTCTGGCAGCTATGACGTCACTCAGAAATGGATGAGCTATTGCCACGCTGGCGGTAGGGTCATAACCGGACTGCAGAACAGGCGCAGGGCTGAAGTTACCAATTTCTGCGGCGGCAACCCTATCAACAGTGGCGGAGCCTAACAGCTCACACCTCAGATCTTGGTGGTAAAAAGCTGGCTAAATATCCACATAGACAGAGGTAAAGCTGCCATCATGGCCATAATCGCGCCCAACAGATTGTTCTACGGATTCAGCACGCTGGATACCACAGCCAAGAACCAAAACTTCGCCGATGTTCCTCTGATCAAGAGAGATCTCTACAACCATTTTAACACCTTGGTTGGTGAGCGCGTGATGATGCCCAAGTATGGCTGCAGCATCTGGAACCTTTTATTCGAACCATTTGAGGAATCAGTGGTACAACGTATAGTGGCCGAAGCCACGAGGATCGTGGAGACTGACAGCAGAGTGCAGCTGCAGAGCATCATAGTCAAACCGTTTAACAACGGAGTGATCGTGCAGATGCAGCTATTCTATCTTCCCTATGGCGTCTCGGACTATTTCAACGTGACGTTTGACCAGAATGCAGTAAACCTGGATACAGTGAAATGATGAGAGGACCATATGGCAGTTAGTCAACAACAACGTCAGAAGCAGCTGTTTGCTGCCGAAGACTGGCAGGTCATCTATCAGGCCTTTACGCAGGTAAACTTCAACGCCTATGATTTTCCAACCATACGCAATGCCATGGTGGAATACATTCGCCTCAACTATCCAGAGGATTTCAACGATTGGACTGAAAGCAGCGAGTTTGTTGCCATCATTGACCTGCTGGCCTATCTGGGGCAGAGCTTAGCGTTCAGGATGGATCTCAACACTCGCGAGAACTTCTTGGACACGGCACAGCGCAGGAGCAGCATATTCCGCCTTGCACGCCAACTTAACTATCAGCCGCAGCGCAGCATACCCAGTGCTGGACTGCTCAAGATCAACCAGATAGTCAGCAACCAAGACATCTACGATGCCAATGGTATTGATCTCAAGAACACGCCTATTAACTGGAATGATCCAAATAACCCAGATTGGCAGGAACAGTTCATACTGGTGTTGAACGCTGCGCTCAATAGCACCAACTACTTTGGTAATCCTGCTAAGAGCGGCACAGTTGGTACCATACCCACTGAGCTATATGCGCTCAACAACACTGCTATACCCACCAGCGTGATAGGATTCACGTCTGTGGTTGGGGGCAATAGCATGAACTTTGAGCTAGCCAATCCAGACTTTAATGCAGCCAGCGGGGGTAATGCCACAGTGCTAGGTACCACTGGCTATTTCTTTGAACGTGATCCTAATCCAGTAAACAGCTGGTACATCATCTATCAGAACGATGGCAACGGCTATGACAGCAACAACACAGGTTTCTTCTTGTTCTTCAAGCAGGGAACCATGGGCTATTCTGATTATCTACTAGAGCTTCCCATTGCTAACAGGGTCATAGATGTCAACATTGACGGGGTCAACCAAACAGACGTCTGGGTACAGAACATCAATACCGCAGGCCTAGTTACCACTCAATGGACAGCTGTTCCTAACGTCAACGGTTTCAACGTTATCTATAACAGCTTAGACAGCAACATACGCAATATCTACAGCGTTATCACGCGCGACAACAATGGTGCTGATCAGATCAGCCTGCGATTCGCAGATGGCAACTTTGGTAATGTGCCAGTTGGACTATTGCGAGTTTGGTACCGGGTAAGCAACGGTCTCCAGTATCAGATCCGTCCCACAGACATGACCAACCTAAAGTTCAACTTTAGCTACAACGACAACCTTTTCAACACCTACAGCGTGGCATTCAACACCAACCTGCAGTACACGGTAGCTAACAGCCAGACTACCCAGAGCAACCAGCAGATACAGCTGGCTGCTGAGCAGGTGTATTACACGCAAGATCGCATGGTCAACGGCGAGGACTACAATCTGTTCCCGCTACAGAGCAGCCAGGCGCTCAAGGTCAAGGCCATCAACAGGGTATACAGTGGACAGAGCCGTTACTTAGACATAAATGATCCAACAGGTACCTACCAGAACATCAATGTGTTTGCCACGGATGGGATACTCTACGAAGAGACCGAGCTGAATCAGCAGGAAGTGACCATAACCGTTGGCACACCTAACCAAGTCTATGTGGTGGATAACATACAGCCTATGATAAATGGCAGCACGTTGTTCGAAGGCGACTCCATAGAGCTGCAGAACTTCTACTATGACAAGTTTGCCCGCTACACTGCGCCTGGTTTGTATTGGAATCTAACCACTGCCAACATTGGAAACAGCACCGGATCATTCCAGATAGGTGGTCAGGCACAGCGCCTAGGCCAAGATGCAGCCGCAGGCAGCGGTGAGCAATACATAGCATCTGGTAGTTTGGTCAAGTTGGTCAATGGTTCAAATGTTGGATCTTGGACCAGCGTTGTCAGTGTGATAGGTGATGGAACTGGGCTTAACAACTCTGGCGTGTTAGCTAACGGTCTTGGTGCGGTGACCTTGAGCAGCGTGCCAGATCAGTATAGCACTGTAACCAGCATCTGCGCCCCATGGACTACCACGTTTACTTCAGCTGAGATATCAGCTATCACGGCAGCCATGAACGCTACACAGACCTTTGGCATAGGTTACAATCAACAGACAGAAACTTGGTATGTGATAGATAACGACAATTTGGCCACAGGAACTGCCTTTAGCCAGACATACTCGCAGGATCAAACTGGTACCAATCGAGACAGCAGCTGGCTGATCAGGGTGCTCTATAATACCAACAGCTGGATAATACAGACCAGAGCGCAGCGATACGTGTTTGAAAGCGTAGATGAAGTGAGGTTCTTCTTCAGCAACAGCGGTAAGACCATTGACAGTGCCACGGGCCAGATTCTCTATGACAGCGTGACCGTGCTGGGTGTGAATCCAGCACCGCTGCCTCCGTCACCTCCGCCTCCTCTGGGCATAGACTATCGTTGGCAGATATATGGACAAGAGATCTATCCAGACGGGTATGCGGATCCTGCTAGCGTGCGAGTGACGTTTTGGAGCACTCAGGATCAGCCATTGCCAAACGATCCAGATCAGTTCGTGGCCATAGTAAAACCAACTGAAACTCCTCCGCAGAAATTCGTGTTCTGGGTGCGTTATACCAGCGCTGAAGGCTATCAATACTATCAACCGATTGACATACCGCAGACACGCATCTATAGCGTGCCCAGTGCTGTTCCTGTGCCTCCTGCTGGTAATTGGCACGAAGGTGAGCTTGCTTATATCATAAGCACCAGTGCCTTCCTGCAGTATGTGAACGGTGTTCTTATCACAGTGACTGGAGACTACAAGGTACGCCTAGGCCGTAACAACATCAGCTATCTGTGGAAGCACTATGCTACCTATCAGCAGCGCATCAATCCCGCTATAATGAACATCATTGACATATTCATACTCACTACCACATATAACCAAGACCTGCGTAACTGGATAGCCACTGGCGGCAACTCGTACACTAAGCCACAGCCGCCTAGTGTTGAAACTCTCAACAGCACATTTGCTTACTTTGAACAGTTCAAGATGATGACTGATCAGATAGTTTGGCATCCTGTGACCTACAAGCTGCTATTTGGCGCACAGGCTCAGCCAGAATATCAGGTGCTGTTCAAGGTAGTCAAGGTGCCAGGGACCAGCTATAGCGACAACGAAGTAAAGAGCTTGGTCAAGAGCCAGATAGACACGTATTTCAGCCTCAGCAACTGGGATTTTGGTCAGAGCTTCTTCTTCACCGAGATGGCCACCTTCATACAGATGAATCTGGCTACCATCGTGGCAACCATAGTAATGGTACCAACTAGCGGCTCTGCGAGATTTGGTGACTTGTTTGAGATAATTGCTGATCCTGATGAGATCTTCATCAGCTGTGCTACAGTTCAGAACATCGTTATAGTTGGTAGCCTCACAGAGGCACAGCTGGGGATAACCAATGGTTGAGAAACGTCGTGTAATATCGCTGCTGCCAGCTGTAAACCAGACTGACACGCTGACCAAGTTTTTCTCAGCTACGGTTGATCATCTGTTTCAGCCAGAAAGCGTGGAATTCCTCAGCGGCTACATAGGCAGCAAGCCTCCATATTACAATGCGAAAACTGATTTCTATGTGGGTGAACCTACCAAGAGCAGGCAGGATTATCAGCTACCTGTATCAGCTATCAGCGCCAACACCTATAGCGGCAAGGTCACTAACATCATGTTCTATCATGATTTCGTGAATAGCCTGCTGTTTCAAGGAGCTGTGACAGCTAACCAGACCAGATTGTTTGAGCAGGTATACTACAGTTGGTCGCCACCAATTGATCCTGACAAGCTGATCAATTTCACCAAATATTACTGGGTACCAGTTGGCCCTGCTCCGATCTTGTTGCTCAATCCAACAAACCTAAGACAGGATGCTGTGGGCAAACCTCACTACACCTATCAGGGTGCTTACCAACTTACGGGAACTAGCGAGATCAAGGTTGGTAGTTTGGTATTCTCGACTGGTTTGGTAGTCACTCCCACTTCAGACGCCACAGGAAGCATCAATGGCACCGCATACATAATCAACAATGTTGGTCGCAGTATACAGCTTCTAACCCTTGATGGATTTGTTGACCCAAACTGGGACACGCGAGGCTGGGATACTCAGGGCTGGGACGGTGATGCTAGCATCTATGTCAAGGACTACACCACCATTGGTCGTGGGCCAAATCCCAGCAACCAATGGAGCATCAATAATCGCTGGTTCCATGAAGACGTGTTGTTGGTCAGCGGTACCGGAACATTCCCACCCTATCAGACCAGAGCTGCGCGACCAATCATCGAATTTGATTACGATCTACAGCTTTACAACAGCGGCAACAGAGGGCGTCCAAGCGTAACGCTGATTGCCAGTGACATCGCAGACGTGATGGGAACCATAGTTGGTCAGACCAGCTATACCATAAACGGTCTGGAACTCAGAGACGGATACACATTGCTGGTAACCGGTGATGCTGATCCATTGGTGAATAACAGAGTATACCAAGTTGGTGGTTTATCTACGTTGGGCGTGATAACGCTCACGCAGGTTGGCGGAGCACCGGCTTATGGTGATGCTATATTGGTGAGATATGGAACTGTTGCTGCCACACAGACCATAAGCTACACTGCCCCTGTTCAATATTGGTACGATGGCACCGCATGGAAGAGGGCACAGCAGCGTGTGCCTTCTGTTGCTCCTTTGTTCAATCTCTATGATCAGTATGGCAATGCTCTAGATGATCCTAGCGTCTATTCCAGCAGCACCTTTGCCGGTAACAGCATATTCACTTATGCCTTGGACCAGTATGCTGTGATTGATACAGAGCTAGGAATTCAGATCAAGCTAGATCAATTTGGTGATTATGTTTTCAACAACACATTGGTCACTGACACTTACACATATGTCAGCGATGGCAGCGTGGTAGCTATACCTGGTTTCGCCTACTATCGCAACAATGCTAGTGTTGCCCAATACAACAATGCTTGGTACAGATCTCCAGTGCCTAGCAGGCAGTATATAGTCAATGATTTCACGGTTAATCTACCCACGGCTCAGTTCACCATAGACCAGGTTCCAGATCCGCATCCTGGTCCTCTGCCTAGCATTTATGTCTATCTGATCTACGGTGGTAGCAGCCACCTGTTGGTCAACGATGTAGATTACACAGTATCAGCCAACGTGGTTACCCTCACGGTGCCTGCGCTATCAGGACAGCGAGTGCTGGTACGAAGCTGGAATGGCACAGCCGCTCCAATAAACACTGTTGGTTACTATGAGCTACCTCTGAATCTCACAGCTAACCCTGACAATGAACAGGTAGGCAACGTAGGCTATAGTCAATTTCTGCAGCAGTTTAGCAGCATCATAGGTAACCAGCCAGGTTTAATTGGAAATGCACTTGGCAACAACAATTGGCGCGATACCAGCAAGATCCGAGGACTTGGACTGAGCATACTGCAGCACAAAGCTCCTATGATCAAACCAATGATACTGAGCAGTGGTAATATCACTGTTGGTATCAATACCGTGATGAACCACACCGAGCCAATGCAGGCCATGCAGTACGCTCAGAACCAATATGTGAGATTCTACAATCGCTTCATTCAGAGCCTGTATACGCTGAGCGCCAATGGCTTCACTGCCAATCAACAGCCGAGCGAATGGGTTAGCGCTGCGCTGAGACAGATCAATCTAGGCAAGACACCTGCTAGCCCATGGGCTAACAGTGGACCAGATGGTCCAAAGGCAGGTTACACCTATCTACGCAGCACAGCTCCTACCTGGGTGCCACCAACTGGTACTAGATTAGGAATCACCAAGGCCTATATTCCTACTGTGTACATACAGGGCCTAGACCTATGGATACAGTGCCACGATGGTGCACGATTTGTGATGGCCAAGGACGGCCTGCCCCTGGGCAGCATCAGCTATGGTTTAACCAGCACCAGCGACCCACTGCTTCTCACTGATCCTGTAGCAGGCGCTTGGCTACAGTTTGAGCTTGACCTATTCAACAACATGCCTGATGCCTACAGCGATTCGCAGGCTATCATGGCTTTTGATATCACAGCCTATACACCAGGTAGATGGCGACAGGGCAACTACACCCGCAGCGAATTCCTGCAGGTCACTTATCCTATATTTGATCGCTGGGTGATAACCTATCAGGCAGATTATCGAGCTAACACCACTTATGACGTCAACGATCCATTCACTTGGAACTACAGCAATCTGCGCGACAGCGACGGCGGGTTAGTCCCAGGCTACTGGCAGGGCATCTATCGTTGGTACTATGACACCGATCGGCCTCATCTAGCACCCTGGGAAATGCTGGGATTCAGCCAGCAACCACCTTGGTGGACAGAAGAATACGGTCCAGCACCCTATACGCGCGGCAACACCTACATGTGGAGCGACCTAGCTGCTGGTCGTATCAGGCAAGGACCACGTGCTGGCATATATCTGCCAGGAGTGCGTCCCGGACTGCTATCCTGTATCCCGGTAGACGCACAGGGCAAGCTGCTGCCTCCCACAGAAGCTGGCTGCGTGGTTGGACTTCCCAGCGTTGCCCAGGCCGCGGCACCATGGGTATATGGTGATGGGTCGCCAGTTGAAAGCGTGTGGATCTACAGCAACGAATACACGTTTGTGACTGCTCAGTACAGCTATCTCATGAAGCCAGCTCAATTCATAGAATACAACTGGGACACGCTGCGACAGCAGACTGTTTTTGCTGACCAACCAACTGCCCAGACGATCTACATAGACACTGATAATCGCAGGCCCAACAATCAGCTGTATGTGCATCGCGAGAATCCCAGTGCCATAGGCGGCAACCTCAACATTCCAAACGAAAGCACTCTAAGCTATTATGGTAGCGGAGGCGTCCAGCATTGGATCACTGAGTATATCGTTGGGCAGAATCTCAACGTCACTCAGTATTTTGGTAGCATAGTCAGAGGTACGGTAGCGCAACTGGCCCATCAAGCTGGTGGTTTCGTGACCAGCAACCTTTATCTCACAGTAGATAGCTTTGGTCAGATAGGCTATACCAGCCAGATCATACCAAGCGAAAATGTTAAGACCTATCTCTACAAGAGCGCTAGCATCAGAGAGAGCTACTATTCTGGCGTGATCCTAACGCAGGTCAAGGATGGATGGCGTGTGGTTGGGTATGATGCTATAGATCAGTTCTTTACCATCATACCAAGCAACAAGTATGGATCCAAGACAACCATCGTGGTTGGCAATGACAGGGTCTATTGGTACAAGGTTGGCGTCACGGCAGCGCAGCAGATATCATATGGAACTGTGTTCAACACCAAACAAGAAGTTTTTGACTTCTTGATAAGCCTTCAGCGCTACCAAGAGTTCCAGGGTTTCATGTTTGATCAGTACAACAGCGATGGCAACACCACGCTGGATTGGCTGCAGGCAGGCAGAGAATTCTTGCTATGGAGCCAAGGCAACTGGGCAAATGGCAACTTCATAGCACTGAGCCCTCTGGCTATACAAGTCAAATACGTGCAGCCTTTTGGCACGGTACAGTTCGTGAATGGTGTGGTGGGCGGCACGTACCCCGTGATAGACAAGCTTGGTCAGAGGATAGATGGCCAAAATCTCGAGGTTTTGCGCTATGATGATACCATAACCATTACAGCCACGGGTATGCAGAACATATATGGCATGCGGCTGTTCGCAAATACATTGGAAAGTGTGCTGGTCTTAGACAATCGCACCAGCTTTGACGACACTGTATATGATCCTCTTTACAATCTCTATCAACCAAGGCTTCGGCTCTATGCCTACAGGACCAACGACTGGGACGGCAGGGTTGACGCACCAGGGTTCTTCTTGTACCAAGCTGGTGCTGATAACCAATGGACTTTGGTGACTAACTTTGAAAAGACTGCCAATGATTTCACCAAGTACTTCAACATTGACCAGCCAAAGAATCACGAGACCATAGATCCCGTGACCGGCAATGCTGTGATAGTGAGCACAGAGCTGGCTGCTGTGGATAACCAAGTGATATCGGATCTCAGCAAGCATCAGATAGGCTATCAGCACAGGCCATATCTGGCCAATCTGTTGCTGGAAGAAAGCACAGAATTCCAGTTCTATCAAGGTTTCATCAAGCAGAAAGGCACGCTGAAAGCCTTTGATGCCATCCTCAGAAACCAAGCCATAGTTCCTCCGGGTAGCCACTACGATTACTACGAAGAATATGCCCTACGTACCAGCAGGTTTGGTAGCACAGCTATCAACACAGGCATAGATTTCATAGTGCCACAGAACCAGTACATCAATGACCCGCAACAGATACAGGTGTTTGGTCTTCAAAACAATGATCGCGAGTATAACGGCATAATCACTCTGATACCTCACGATCCATTGATACTGGTACCGCCGATCAGCTACAGCAGCGAGAATGATCCACTGTTTCCGCTGCGCACTACTACTGTGCCGAATTACACCACCGACCTACCTACAGCTGGCTATGTGCTAATAGGAGAGACCACGTTTACGGCTGCCAATACTGCCGTGCTTAGCACGTTCTGGGAGACCCAGAACATCGCAGGTAATCCAATAGTGAATGGCGACACTGTTTGGCAGTTCATAGACAATAAGCAGACTTGGAACGTTTGGAAATTCAGCACTGCCAATGTAAACATAGTAAACACCACTCCTAGCATAGTAACAGGCCAACCCACAGTTATCAACTGCAGCGGTAACGTTGGGCTCAAGACTGGCGATCTCGTGGTTCTTGATGGCATCAGCAACGTTACTGCGCTACAGGGATCGTTCTATGTTGGTAATATCGTGGGCGACGGTCGCAGCTTCACGGTACCTGTGAACACCTTCACCGTCGGCGCAGGCGGTAACATCACTGCTTATAAGAGCACTAGATTTTCAACCACGCAGCAGCGGAACCGATATCCACCGCTGAATGGTTGGCAACCAGGTGACATCAGCTATGTTGATGTGACCGACTATGGTATCAACGGTTGGACGGTGTATCAGTATCTAAACAACAGTTGGATAGCAATACGTGCTGAAACCTATGACGTTGATGCTAGCCTCATGCTACAGGCTAAACTGTACAGCGAGAGCCAGGGCACGGTATACACCTATCCAGAATACTATGATCCAGCCAAGGGATTCATACCAAGTGAAGCTCGAAAGAATCTGGATCGCATCAGCATGTATGACCCGGCCAGCTATAACACTGGTAACGTGGACATCATTAATCTAGATCCAATGCGAGCCTGGGGTCCAGAACACATCGGTGAAACATGGTGGAATCTCAGCAGCGTTCGTTACTTAGATTATGAGATCAGCAGCAATGCCTATCGTTGGCAGAACTGGGGCAAGATAGCACCTGGAACCAGCGTGGATGTTTATGAATGGGTACAGAGTCCTGTGTCTCCAGACATGTGGGCATCCTACGTGGCCAACCAGCAGGATTTCACGCAGTTTGGCATCAACTATACTCCCACAGGCACGGTATACAACAGCAGCGATCCTGCCTATACGCAGGTCACTGCTTATAATGCCAACGGCGTGTCGCAGTCGCTGTATTATTTCTGGGTAGCTGGTGCTATAACCCTGCCGTTGCCTGCCGGACGTAGCGTGACCACCGTTCAGATCAGCAAGCTGTTGACCAATCCTAATGCCTATGGCCTACCTTGGTACGCAGCAATAGACGCACGTACCATCGTAGTCAGCGGCATTGGGCGTTATCTCAGCGGCACGGACACTGTGCTGAGCTTGCTCTACACGCATAAAACGAACCAACAGATAGATTACAAGCAGTATGATCTAGTACGAGCCAAAGATCCAGACAGCATACCAGAAGACTTCTTCTGGCTCAAGCTCAAGGACAGCCTCACTGGCAAGGATGGTCAAGACGAGAACGTTCCTGATCCCTATCTCAGCGACATCATGCGTAACGGTACTTTGATAAGGCCGCGCCAGAGTTGGTTCAAATACCGTGTCATTGCTGCTGAGACATATGTTGCCGAAGCAAATAAGCTGCTTGGTACCATACTGCTAGTGCCAGACATCAATCGCGGTAGTTGGGTCAATTACTTCTATCGGGTACAACCGCCGCCCAGTTCTGACTATAACGTGGGCACCCTAAGCAGCATGTATGCCCTGGGAGGCACCATACCATCTGGTAGCACCATAACAGTGCTGGCTGGTCCAGATACACAGAACCTATGGAAGCAGTACCAGTATCAGTTCAATGACGGCAAGTATCTCTATACCGAGTTGGCTGTTCAGGCCTATAATACGCCAAATTATTGGTATTATGTGGATTGGTATCTGCCAAACAGCGGAGTGACCAGCACAACGGTGGTCAATTATACCGTGCCAACTGATGCTGATCGCACAGCCTATCAAGGTGTCAACGGGCTATTGATCAAGGTGCTCAATCGAGGCGATGGTTATTGGGCAATCTACGAATGGATTGGCACTGCTGCCACAGGCAGCTGGGTCACTGTGGGTTATCAGAATGGCACCATACAGATCAGTACCGGAGTCTATGATGGTAGCATCAACACCATGCTGTTTGGTACCACACCGTTTGACAGCACAGGATTTGACATATTCCCGCATGTGGAATTTGGCAACATCATAGATGGTCTGCGCTACGCCATATTCAATAACCCAAATCCCGCAGTTCCCGGTGAGAGCGTTTATCTAAACCAGCTGTTCTTTGCCATGATCGATTATGTTTTGGTTGAGCAAGGTTTTGTTGATTGGCTGTTCAAGACCAGCTTCATCTATCTCAGAGGTTTCAACATACCTCTGACAACCAGCCAGTTGTATCAGCCTGATTATGGTGAGGCGCTGCTGAGCTATCTCAATGAAGTCAAGCCGTACCATGCCAAGATCAGGCAGTTCGTGAACAGTCGCTCATGGACTGACAATGCGCTGATCAGCACCACTGACTTTGACAACCCAAGCAATGCTAGCGTGACTACCAACATCGCTTACAGCAGTGCTGCATGGGAACAGAATTATCTTACCAATCCTGAGCTGATCAGGACCCTGAAGATAAAGATGCTGTTTGATAGAGTGTCGTCTGTGGCCAGAGGCTGGGACCGAACAAGTTGGTCAAGCTATGGCTGGGATGCTACCAGCGTGCCAAGCCAAGGCGCATTCCACAGGATACAAACATATTACGCTCCAACTGCTGACATGATACGCAAGGATGATCCTGCGCTGATACCAGGAGCTGATTTCCGTGGCATCATAATGGATGCTCTTGGCTTTACCTTCGCACCAGGATGGCAGCTTACACCCTGGGACAGCCCAACTGGCTGGGATGCCGGCGAGGATGCGTTCACTGCCTATCACGATATATTGGTGCAGGGCGGTATCGCACCAGAATACGACAAGTATTTTGGCACTGGTAACAGGAAGGTTTTCACCCTGAGCCGCATACCTCAGGATCCTGCACATGTGGTGGTATGGGCTGACAGCATGCTGGCGCAATACGGGGTTGATTGGGTAATACCAAATAGCGTCAGTGGCCTCCAGCTAGTGTCAGCTGGACAGGATTACCAGATCGGAGATCAGCTGTATTTGGAATTCTCACCCGTGGTTGCTCCCACGAACATAACCGTGACAGGGATAGATGACCAAGGAGGCATAACCGCATGGACCATCAACAGCAGCGGTAGTTACGATATATTCACTGGCCAGGCCATACCGGTTGCCTATCAACCCTACAGCATGGGCGCAGGATCTGGTGCTAGCTTCTCAGCTGTATGGTCTGGTAATACCTTGGTGTTTTATACTGCGCCTAGCAGCAATGCTTCACCTAATGTATTTGTGCTCTACGTTGGCACTACCTTCCTACCAGCACCAACTGGTCCATTGGACATTGTCAATGATGGCAACAACTTCATAGAGCCATATGTGCAGTCTGATCATCCCGAGGAACTATATACGACCAAGCTGCCATGGGGTATGAGGATAGACACTTATCAACAGCCAGTTGGCGGATCACCTCTGATATACATGCGAATATATCAGTTGGATGGCAAGAGAGATCATTTCCCACTGGGCATCGCACCCATGGATCAATCTGCTGTGATAGCGCAGATCGATGGCAAGATGCTGACATACGGTCTTGAAAATGACTATGTGATCAACTGGACCACTAACACCATGGTGTTCTTGGAAGCGCCAACTGGTGTTAGCCTACAGATTTTGACCATTGGTGTTGGTGGTTCAGGAACAGGCATCGTCAGTCCCAAGGTGGTATCATATGGCATCGGTTACCAGCCGGGTGATGTGGTATACCTTGCCGGCGGCGTTACGGTAAACAATGATGCTGCCAGCGTTCAGGTAACGGCTGTGCGTGCTGCTCACATAACCATAGTATCTGGCGGTGCAGGTTATGTGCTGGGAGACGTCTTGGTGTTGCAGCCAGACAGCGACACCAGCGCTATATCATCGCTGGAGCTCACAGTGACCAACGTGATAACTTCTACAGGTACCATAATATCGGCATCCATCACTCAGTCTGGTGCGTACAAGTATCTGCCAGCAGACACAGTGTTCCTCACCAATGGAAAAGGAACTGGAGCTGAGATCACAGTAGATTGGGGAGTGCGGAGCGTGATCGCTGCTTCTCAGGGTACCTATAGCCTCAAGCCAGATCAACCTATCGCACAATCCACCAGCTCTGGTTATGGCCTTGGTGCCACATTTGATGTGCTTTGGAGCGCAGTCAAGTCTACCAACACATACACTGCCTCAGGTACACAAAATCAATTTGTCATAGATGTTGCTCCCATCAACAACGATGCCAACCTTCTGTTGGTAACCAGCAATGGTCAGGTACTCAATGCCAGCAACAGTGACATCACAGTCAATGGCAAGATAGTGACCATCACACCAACACCCACGGCAGGATCTACGGTGAGCATAACCGTGTTCAGCACTGCAAACTACAGCGTGGTGAACGATCAAGAGATAGTGATACAATATCAAATCTACAGCTATGCGTTGAATGAACCACCAGCCAGCACCCTGCCACCCTATCTCAGCACCACCGTAGCCTACGATGGTTATTATCTGCGAGGTCCGCAGATGGATGTCTACAGTGCCAGTGGCTATAACAACAGCTTCCCGGTTAGCTTTGTGCCTCCTGATCCTGCCAATCTGTTGGTATACGTACAGGATTATCTACAGACCTACAATGTTGACTACGTGATCTCTGGCAACAATGTGCTGTTTAATAACATACCTATAGCCAACGAAGTGATAGCTATGGTGGTGGTTGATCCGCTCTACGGATACAATTACCTCATAGGGAACCAAAGGATAGATTTGGTTTATGACCCACCTGTGAGTTGGAACCAAGGCTATTGGGACAACTATTTTGGATGGGATAGTGAGTATCAGAATCCCACTGCAGGCAGCATCGTCAAGGTAATCACCTACAGCGAAGATGTCAGTTATCAGTTCAGGACACAGACTGAGCATGGTCCTTGCTATCCAAATGTTCCGGGTAACACACCTGGTACCTATGTGCTGATAACTCCGCCATATGACGACAGCACTCTCATGGTATGGCTCTATGATATCATGCAGACTCTGTTGTATGACTATTCCGTGATTACCGTAGATGCCATCCCAGGCTGGGGCATCACTCCGTGGCAGACCTATGGTTGGCAAACAGAATACCGTGGTGACAAAGCTGTGGTGTTTGCTCCTGGCAAGGCTGTGCTGCCTGGTGATGCTATCAGCATGCAATACATGACCGCTCTGCCTGAACGTTTGCCAATAGCCTGGCGCACCATAACTACCGGTGATCAGACTACCAGCACAGTGATCAGCGATGCCAACAAGACCATATTGCTATCCACTGTATACTCTTACAGCACCAGCATTGAAGTCTTGGATGCCAGCGTGCTTGACCAACCCACTGACACTCAGCCTGGAACCATCTGGATAGGAGATGAGAGGATCAACTACTGGATGGTAGAACCTGCACCAGTTACGGCCGCATCAAACCGTGCGTTCTTGACACAGCTGATACGCGGCACCTATAACACTCCTAGTGGCAATGTCTCAGTGGGATATGACACCATATTCTATGATGGCAACGGCACGCAGACTTATTTCCCCACAGCTAGTGGCACCCTACCTCCCGGAGGCAACGTGGCAGTGTTCGTGGGCAACCAGATACAGGTCGACTCTGCCATCAACTCCAATGTTGGTACATATATCATAGCAGAGAATCCTCAGGGCCAGCGCCCCGGTACCTATGTGGTCTTTGCTAAGCCACCTGCGGTAGGATGGAGGAACGTGCGACTGAGCAGTCCTCGATCAGAGGTACCTGTGACCAGCCAGATCAGCCATGTGCAGGGCAGCACGGTTTTAGCTGCTGGCGCCGCAGAGACCATACCTGGTGGTTATCAATGGATAGCTGCTCCTAACGGGCTGCAGTATGCCTCCTCAAGCCTAGCTAGATTCCTCTTAGAACACAGCGGAACACGCACATAAATAACACCATGACTGATGAAAACACACGCGATAAACAACAAGAAATCACACAGCCAGACGAGGATGGAACCGTGATGGTATATGGTTTCCTTCAGATTAAAGATGCCAAGACTGGTGAAGTCTTGATAAGCACGAGGTCGTAACGCATGCCGATGATTGACCGCAGCGATCAATGGATCCAAGGACACATAGTAATACGCGATTACGTGACCGGGGAAGTTTTAGTCGATAAGTCTAATGCTATCAACTACGAGAACTTTTCCATCAGTCTAGCACGCACGATCGCTAACAGGCCAGACAGCTGGATACAGGAAATGGTGTTTGGTAATGGCGCTGCTCAGGTCAGCGAGATAGGAACCATAACCTACCTGCCACCTAACGTGTTGGGGCAGACCGCGGAATTGTATAATCAGACTTATTATCAAGTGGTTGACGATCAGAGCCCGTTGGATCTGAATCCCACACAGAACTACATCAGCACTGCGCACATAGACGGAACCTACTACACAGACGTGATAGTTACCTGCCTCTTGGATCTGGGTCAACCTGCTGGACAAGAAGCATTTGACACTGCTACAAACATCGGTGGCACCTATGTTTTCAATGAACTTGGCCTAAAAGCTTACAGCGCCAACGGTCCAAACACTGGACGATTGCTAACACATGTGGTATTCAGTCCAGTGCAAAAGAGTTTGAATAGGCAGATCCAGATAGTATATACTATAAGGATACAGACGGTATGATCTACGGTGCTAAATATGCTTACAATCATGGCAGGTGAACGAAATGTCAGAGAACATTTATCAATTTAATGGTACGCTGTTGGTCAGCGTGCCGGATGGTGCGCTGAACACAAGCGCTGCACCAATCGCATTCCCGGGTAGAGGATACACTAGCTATGGTGCGCCAGTGCTGCAGAATACCCTGTGGACCATGCAGAACTTTGCTGGCACGGTAGCTCCAACTCCGCTGCTCCAGGGCGTGGAATGGTACAACAGCAACACCAACGAGCTGCAGGTATACACTGGCAGCACATGGTCAGTGCTGTTCAAGGACAATCAAGATAACATGCCAGCTGCCAATAACTCATACGATCTCGGATCAAGCAGCAAGAAGTTTGCTGCTGTATACGCAACCACTTTCAACGGCACTGCCACGCAGGCACTGTATGCTGACGTGGCAGAGCGCTACGCAGCTGATGCTGTGTTGGAAGTAGGTGATGTTGTTAGGCTTGGAGGAGAAGCTGAGATAACCCTGACCACAGTTGACTGTGATACCAACGTGTTTGGTGTCATATCAGACAAGCCAGCCTACAAGATGAACAGCGACGCTGGTACAGATAAGACACATCCATATGTGGCACTGCTGGGACGTACTCCCTGCAAGGTAGTAGGGCGCACAGCCAAAGGTGATCGCTTGGTAGCCAGCAGCATCCCAGGTGTGGCACGCGCAGCAGATGGTGGTGAGGATCCTCACAGCATCGTTGGACGTGCGCTAGCAGCCAAAGAAACCGAAGAAGTTGGTTTGGTAGAGATAGTAATAGGACGAAGCTGATATGACCTATGTCGCTGGTGGACTGATACAAGCAGCTGATTTTGACGGCTTCTCTGGACCTTTACCGCCCTCACAGGCCTATACCAGCCCATCAGCAGCAGCTGATCACATGGCAGCGCTGATTGGCGTAGGCTATGGCGACAGAGGTTATGGTCAGACCAGCACCACTCTGCCAGCTGTGACAGCGGGACAGATAATCTCGGCTGCGACATGGAATAATCTCTTGAACACCATGGGAACCAGCAACACTCATCAAGGCAGTGGCTTAACCCTGCAGCCAACCGTTGCTACAGGCGGTAGGATCATCGCACAGGATGGTAACAATGGCACTGTTAGCATAAGCTCTCTGATCAACACTCTGGACAGCAACAGGCTCAATGCCAATGTAACCGAAATGACGGTCAGCAGCGTGCTGATCAGCAGCACTAGCACACCATGGGGCGGCGTGATAAATCACGTTTTCACGGTTAATTTTGGCACCGAGGATGCGGCTAGGTACTTCTTCAACAGCGGCGGACAGATAAGGTTAAGTGGCGCAAACGTTGGCGGCACCACCCCGGATGCGGCTAGCTGGGCATCACTGCTGAGCCAGATGGGAACCATCAAGTTTGGAGCTACTACCACTACCTACACCGGGTCTGGTGGTACTGTGGCCAGCATAGGTTACTATGGAATGACTGGCAGCAACCAACAGCTGTTCATACACTATGGATCTGGCACGCACTATGCTGGTAATTATTATGCCATACAGGCCTATCGCAGCAGCTACACGGGAGCCAATGGCGGCAATGGCAGCCTTTTAACCTTCACTGCTACCTTCAACAACACATCGGGCTATTATTATCATGGTAGCACGGTCAATGGTACTACCACTAGCTACGTAGACCAATACAAGGCCACTGGTGTGCTGAGCATCCAGAATCCAAACTTCACGACCACAACACCCCTCTGATATCTTGACACTGTGAGCATTTGCAGCCACAATCGCTAGATAAGCGATTGGAGATCAGCATGGATGAAAGACTAGAGAAAGCCCTGGAATTCAGCAGGTATCGTATCAGCCTTTTCAATCGCAAAGAAGACCTCAAACTGAGGCTCAAGAACATGCTGCTTCATGCCACAGACGGTGGTATCTTCACCATTGATCAACAGCTCATCACCTTCGTAGAGATGTTGGTCAGCAAGGGTAGGATGCAGGCTGTGCTGCTTGATGACAACGGTAATCCGATTGAAATCGCTGATCTAGCTCAGTTTGCTGACGACATAATTGGCAAGTATTTTGAATCGACCAATCTCTATTATGCGGAATATGCCAAGCTTCGCAGTGCCCGCACGGTAAAGAGCATATACGAGTTCGTTGATGACTGATTATCCCAGAGAATTTAGGCTGGATCGCGGTTTCGTGATGTTTGCCTACAACAACTCCAACATAGACTACGCATCGCTGGCATTGGTAAATGCTCTGCTGATCAAGAAAAACCTCAAGACCAATGCCGTGGCCCTGATAGCAGATCACAATGCTGTGTATCACCTGGAGTCGCTATACAACACTGAAGTCATCAGCAGGGCTTTTGATCGCATCATCATTGACGAGCCCACGGACATCAATGTTGGCAAGCGCAGGTTCCATGATACTAGGTACACAGCGTTTACCGACGGCTATCGCAACACCAATCGCGCCAGTGTCTATGATTTAAGCCCTTTTGAAGAGACCATGCTGATAGACAGTGACTATCTCATGCTTGACTCTAGCTTTGACATGGTCTGGGGCAGTGTCGAGGGCATGATGTGCAATAGGCACACCAGAGACTTGGACCACGGTGTAGACAAGTTTGGCTTTGACAATCGCTTCAACGATATGAGCATACCGCTCTATTGGGCTACAGCAGTCTATTTCCGCAAGACTGACAGGAGCAGGTTGATATTTGAGCTTATGAACTTCATCAAGGAGAACTATGCCTATTATCAGTATCTCTATAGGTTCAATCACAGCGGCTACTTCCGCAATGACTATGCTCTGAGCATGGCACTGCACATGACCAACAATCTCATTGAGCATGACAACATATCAGCACTGCCAGTTGACCACATCATGTTCAGCATGGAAAACGATGAGATGCACGGTTTCAAGGATGGATGTTGCTTGATGACCAGTGAGCCCACGCAGGGTGATTTCCGTATCCATAACGTTGACTACAACGTGCATGTGATGAACAAACGTGCTATACTGCGACTCAAGGATGACTTCATTGCCTACGCTCTCAGCTGACATCAACCATAGACCTCGCGGTTTCTTTACCTTCGCGCAGAACAACGAACGCACGGATTATCTGCGCATGGCCTATGCACTAGCCCTGAGCCTCAAGGTGTCGCAGCAGAGTGTGCCCTATCTCACTGTTGGCATAACGCCTGGCATGACAGTTCCAGATCAATATGCTTGGGCCTTTGACAATATCATAGAGATTCCTTGGGGAGACCATGCGGCAGACAGCAGCTGGAAGCTGGAGAACGAGTGGAAGTCCATATACATGACGCCCTATGAAGAGACTATCAAGCTGGACTGTGACATGCTGTTTTTCACAGATCTCGGTAGGATCTGGGATCAGCTGAGCCAAAGAGATTTCGTGATATGTAACCAAGTGTTGAACTACAAGTCAGACGTAATAACCAGCGACGTCTATCGCAAGGTATTCACAGACAACCAGCTACCAAATGTCTACACGGCATTCATGTATTTCAAGAAGACCACAGAGACACATGAGATATTTGACTTAGCTAAGTTCGTTTTCAGGAACTGGGAAACCATGTTCCTGGAGACCATGAAACCAGAAAATCGGCCTAACTATGTCAGCACTGACGTGGTTTTTGCTCTGGTGCTCAAGCTGTTGGACCTGGACCAACACTGCTATACAGCACGAGCAATACCTACCTTCACGCACATGAAGAGCCAACTGCAGGGATGGGGCACAGGTATCACAGAAGACTGGACCAAGCACATGCCAGTGTTTTTCAATCCTAGATTGGAATGCAAGATAGGAAATCATCTGCAGTTCCATCCACTGCACTACCATATCAAGGGATTCGTAACCGACGAGATATTGGAATATTATGAGCGAGCAGCAGGAAGATAAACAGGCCTGGGTTTGGTATGACAGGGTTACCCTGCAGCTGAAGCATGTGAGCTTCAATCTGAATGGTCACCAAGGCAATGATCTGGAAAAGATGCCGATGCACTATGACAGCGCATTGGACATCGCCAACGGCAAGAGCAGGCTTTTTGAATACGAGCTGGTTGATGCGCAGGGAGAGCTAACTGTGCGTTACAAGAGGCACAAGATTCCTTTCAAGAAGTTCTGGCAACTGGTTGATCTCAATATAGAGAACAAGTTTGATGGATATTTCAACGACGCTGAATCTGCTCGCAGTCCAGTGCAGATATCAGATCTTTCTCCTGCTGGCTTTACCGTTGGTGTGCGTGATATGGTACGCAACATAGTGTTCTATATCACCATGAAGAACGATCCAAACTATCTCATCAAAAAGATCGATCTCTATCCACTTGCCGAGGATGCTGCTAGCACCACTGGTATCTTCGTGCCAGTTGATCTTGATGAGCCGTATAGCATATATGTGAAGTATGACGAAGTGAGGTACGATGCTACATGAGATGAACGAATTCGACTTTGTGTTCCTAAGCTATGATGAACCCAATGCCGAGATTCTCTATGCTGAGTTGGTGAACAAGGTACCGTGGGCCAAGCGAGTTCATGGTGTGCGCGGTTTTGACTCAGCACACAGGGCCTGTGCTGACATAGCTGATACTGATTTCTTCGTGACTGTGGACGGCGATAATCGCGTGCATGACAGCTTCCTCAACACCAAGATAGAGATAAACAATGGGCAAGAAGACCATGCATGGACATGGGCAGGTCGCAATCACGTTAATGGTTTGGTCTATGGCAATGGTGGACTGAAGCTGTGGAGCAAACAGTTTGTGCGCAGCATGAACAGCCACGAGAACAGCAACAGTGATGCTGGCAAGGTTGACTTCTGTTGGAACATGAGATACCACGAAGTGTTTGGCACACACAGCACCAGCATGATCAATGCCAGCCCCTATCAGGCCTGGCGAGCTGGTTATCGCGAAGGCGTGAAGATGAGCCTAGAGACTGGACGCAAGGTTCCATATCAGGATTTTAGCAGGAAGATCTGGATCTATAATCTCCACAAGCTGCTGATCTGGTGCAGTGTTGGAGCTGACGTGGAGAACGGCATATGGAGCATGCTGGGTGCTAGGCAGGGCGCACACGACTGCAATCTCACAGATGACGATCACACCAAGATCAGTGACTATGGTTGGTTTGAAGAGAAATGGCACAGCACCAAGGACTGTGATCCGCAAGCACAGTGCCTCATGCTAGGGCAGCTGCTGAGGCAGAAACTTGGCATAGAGATAGCTGACTTAGATGCTGATCAAAGCAGATTCCACAAGCGCATATACATAAATCCACCCAGGCCCATGGTCAGCTATGAGCAGATCAAACATCTATCGGCAGTCTGATGTTTGACATCTTTTTCGTGAGCCGACATCCCAGCGATCGTTCACTTCACTCTGAGTTCTGCAGGCGTTTTCCGGCTGCTATGCTGCTGCGAGGTCAGGACAACGTCTGTGATGTGATCAACTCTGCGAGGACTCGCAGCCTAACCAGCATGTATTGGTTGGTAACTGATGATGCGATTCTGCCAGATGAAATGGATCTAACTTGGAAACCAGAAACCTGGGACAGCCACTATCCGCACCATTGGCCAACAGCAGACCAACTTGACGAGTCTGGTAAAGAATTCTCTGGGGCCTATCTCATGCCAAGGTCTTATAGACCAACCGCTGAAGAGCTATCATCTGGCATACTGCGCGAAGTCAAACATATGACAGGTCATCTGACAGTCAGACCCTATGACATTGTCTTAGCCAGCCGGCATAGCAAGAACTATCAGGCATTTGAGGATTTTGCTCTGCGATATCCCAAAGCCAACTATCTGCCAGACCAGACCAGCATTGAATCAGCAGTGGCTGAAAGCAAGGAGATCTGCCGTACACGCATGTATTGGTTGATCACCGATGATGTGTTCCTACCTGATGAGCTTGATCTCAGCTGGAGACCTCCGGTCTGGGATCGGATCTATACACATGTTTGGCCAACGCAGCCTACTTCGGATCCGCAATCATGCGGGTCGTCTGGTGTTTACCTCATTCCATGCAGCGTTGAACGAGATTTCCTCGATCAGTGCAAGCATGTACCAGCTCCGAGCTGTTCAGTGATACCCTATGATCGCATCATGAGCCTCAGCACCACATCTGATCCCTGTGACAAGGTAGTGCATAACAACGATCTTTTTGATGCATGCGTACAAGCCAAGGAGCTAGCTGTCACGGAGATGCATTGGCTGGCGCTGGGAGACATAAACATATTGCCAGATTTTGATCTCAGCTGGAGACCAGCAGAATGGGACCGTGACTATGTTCACATATGGCCAACCATAGGTCTGGACGGTCAGATAACCTATGAACAGGAAGGTATCTATCTCATACCAGGTGATCACACGCCTCGAGCTTCTAGGTCTGGAAGCTATCTAGGTCGCAGCAAGACCATGGATCAGCCTGCTGCTATACAGCTGCCATTTGACATATTCTTCATCAGCTACGACGAAAGCTATGCTGAAGAAAACTGGCAGGATCTGGTTGAGCGATATCCTAGGGCCAAGAGGGTCCATGGAATCAAGGGTATACACAACGCACATCGATGCTGCGCCGGTCAGTCGCGTACCAGCATGTTCTATACCGTTGATGCAGACACGGTGTGCAGTTCCGGCTGGGATTTCAGCTATCGTCCTCCAAGGCACGACAGGGATTATCTACATGTTTGGTACAGTGAGAATCCCGTGAATGGTCTCTGCTATGGCTGGGGCAGCATCAAGCTGTGGCCCAAGATGGCAGTGCTGGAGTTTGATCAAAACTGGTTGGATTTCACTACTACAGTGGGCAACATCAAGGTAATACCAGAGACCGTAGCCGAGACCAGATATAACAGGGATCAGCTCACTACTTGGCGCAGCGCCTTCCGTGAGAGCGTGAAGCTATGCCAGAACGTGGCCATGGGTGAAACTGGAGAAAGCCTGGATAGGCTGCTGGTATGGCTGAACGCTGACAGTGCCGCAGACTGGTCTGATGACAGCAGGCAGGGTGCTGCCGATGGCCTGAGATTCTATCAGGAGTCGCAGGACTCGTCTGACACACCTCTGACACTGATCAATGATTTTGATTGGCTCGCAGATAGATTCAATAATCGCATTAGAGACCTGGACGACTTTGATCGAGATGATCTGCTGGACCTGCTGGGAACGGATTGAGATGTATGACATAGTTTTTATCAGCTACGAAGAATCAAATGCTGCTGCTAATTGGCAGCTGCTCAAGGACAGATTTCCTGCTGCCAAGAGGTTGCATGGCATCACAGGGCTTCATCAAGCACACATCACGGCTGCTAACATGGCCCAGACTGACATGTTTTATGTGGTAGATGGTGATGCTGTGATTGAACCCGACTTTGTTTTTGACCACGTGGTTCCGGAACATCAACTGGATCATGTGCATGTGTTCCGTGCTAGGAATCCAATCAATGACCTAGTCTACGGCTACGGTGCTGTAAAGCTACTGCCAGTGGCCGAGGTCAAGCGATTGGTGGAGAGAGACTTCAAACCGGACATGACCAGCAGCATCAATCGCAAGTACAAGATCATACATCAGCTATCAAATGTCACAGCGTTTAACACTGATCCCTACAACACTTGGCGCAGCGCTTTCAGAGAATGTGCCAAGCTGGCCAGCGGCGTCATAGATGGGCAGGTTAACATCGAGACAGAGCAGAGACTAGAGATTTGGTGCACCAAAGGCAGTGGCAGGGACTATGGCTATTGGTGTCTGCTTGGTGCGCAGGCCGGCAGGCAGTTTGGCCTGGACAGCCGAGGCACTGATCAGCTGATGAAGATCAACGATTGGACATGGCTTCGCCAGAGATACGAGGAGAGCGGACTGAAATGAGCGAGTATTGGCCCAGAGATATAGATGCTTTCTACATCAGCTATGACGAACCAAACTGCGAAGACAACTGGGCCAGGGTGCTGGACATGCTACCTCAAGCCAAGCGCACGCACGGAGTCAAGGGATTTGATGCTGCACACAAGGCCTGTGCCGAGGCCAGCCAGACAGAGAGATTCCTCACCATTGATGGTGATAACTGGCTGTTGGCTGACGGATTAGACACAAAGCTAGACGACACTGGAATGGAAGACGTGGTCTTCAGCTTCAAGAGCAGGAATGCGGTCAATGGTCTTGAATATGGTAACGGAGGTCTAAAATGCTGGCGCAGAGATGTGTTGCTGGCTAGCAACACACATGAGAGCAGCGACAACACAGACTTCTGCTGGGATCTGCGCTACTATCAAGTTGATGTGTTGAGCAGCATTGGCGTTAACAACGCCACGCCTTACCAGGCTTGGCGAGCCGGTTATCGCGAAGGCGTGAAGATGAGCTATGTGAATGGCAAACCCATGTCTGATCCAATCGCCGATCGCAAGCTGATAGCTCACAGTAACCATAGCAAGCTGCAGATATGGATGACCTTGGGCAGGGACGTGACCAACGGAGCATGGGCCATGCTGGGAGCAAGGCAAGGCTTCTGCGATCTCTATAGCGGTACCATAGGCAACACTGTGATCAATGACTATGATTGGTTCGCAGAGAAATGGAAGAAGATCCAACACCTCAACACAGATGCTGCGCTATCTCAGCATGCTCGCAGACTTCGAGACGAGTTTGATTTTTTCGTTCCGGAACTTGATCAACTGACCAGCCAGTGGTTCAAGAAAACCTATGTGCATCCGCAGCGACGAGGTCTGATGCTATGATCAAGTCTCCTCCTAGGAGATTGATACGATCGCTGCTGGGACACCTAGACCAGGAGGGTCTGTCTCTGCCTCTGTTGCGGTTCATGCTAGGCAACTTTGACAGCTATGATGATCACTTGGTCATGCTCAAGCAGGTCATGGCAGTGTCGCAGCTGGATACTGAGCTGGTTGGCAAAGATGCATGGAGCGAAGGTCAGCTGCTGAGCAAGCATTGGCTGTGCGAACAGCTATCAAACCTGGACAAGAACCTCGGAGAGATATGGATAGCCTGTGGATGGATAGGATCTCTGGCTTTGATGATCGACTGTTATAGACCACATCTGCGTTTCAAGAGCCTGCGCAGCTTTGATATTGACAGTCGCTGCGCTGATCTAGCTGACGCGCTTAACAAGCGCATGCTGCTGGATGATTGGCGTTTCAAGGCCAGCACTGCTGACGTGAACGATCTCACCTACGATGACCACCTGTGGCTCACCAGCAGGTCACAGAATAGGACTGAGCGCATGGTTGGAACCGCAGACACCGTGATCAATACCAGCTGTGAACATCTAGCTGATTTTGACTTTTGGTTTGGTCGCATACCAACCGGAAAGCTCGTGGTGCTTCAATGTAGCAATCACGACAGCTATGCCGGACATGTCAATCACATGGACAGCATGACTGAGCTGGCCATGAGAGCTCGATGCCGCCGCATCATGTACAAGGGCACGCTGGACTGCGGGCCCTACCAGCGCCACATGTTGATAGGAGTGAAATGAACATGCGATTGAACGACAAGGAACTGCTGGTCAAGATCAAGAACGATAACCGTTTGCTTGAATTTAGGCATCTACTGACAGCTGAGGACCGAGCAACATTTGCAGACGTGTACAAGTGGTCGCCTGCTCTCATCGGCATATTAGCCAGTGACCATAGCTTCTTCGCACTGCTCAACAGGTTAAATCCAAACGATCGCAAAGCGATTGGGTTAGTCTGCGTTTGGTCTCCAGAGTTGATAGGAATATTGGCCAGCGACCAGAGCGGAATCTTTGCGCTGCTGAAAAGGTTAGATCAGACCGATCGCAAAGCGGTTGGGTCAGTCTGTGCTTGGTCTCCGGAGTTGATAGGAATATTAGCCAGCGATTACAGCATCTTTGTGCTGCTTAACAAGCTAGATCAGACCGATCGCAGAGCTCTAGCGTCAGTCTGTGATTGGTCTTCCGCACTAATTGGTATCATGACCAAGAACGAACATGCACCGCTATCTTGGTTGAATAAGCTCAGCCGAAGCGAACTTGATGGTTGCCGAGATGTCTGGAACTGGCCCATTTATATTCTAGACAGGCTCTATGTTGAACCTCAGCACATCTTGCCCTTCTATTACATGTGGGACCTAGTTGCTGATCATGCCGAGTTCATCAAGAACTATTTCCAAATAAACGATAACCAACTATATGACAAAAACCACATGATAGATGCTTGGTCGCGAGGACAGGTCAACAGCAAGGCTTGGCTATGCGCCACGGCTGCTATACTTGGCATCAAACTTGGCAAAACCTGGGTACTCTGCGGATGGCTAGGAACGTTGAGCTATTTTATGTTGGTACGTAGGCAACAGCTGGGAATCACACACATACGTAGCTTTGACATAAACCCCGATTGCTGCCAACTAGCTGATATACTAAACAAGAATTTTGTCAAGGATGGGTGGAAGTTCAAAGCCACAACACTTGATGTCAACAGTCTGTCATATGACAATTTTTGTTATCAGACAGTGAAGCACGACGGTACCTTGATAAATGCTCTCGGATCAGCTGATACCATCATTAACACCAGCTGCGATCACATGGGAGAAGATAAGACCTGGTGGGATCGCATACCAAATGGTAAGTTGGTAATACTACAGAACAATGATTGGCATGAGAATGACCAACACAACAATAGCGTGAAGGATTTAAGTGAGTTCAAGAGACATTATCCAATGAGCGAATTGCTTTATGAAGGGGAACTAGACTGTATATTGTATACGAGATTCATGCTCATAGGACGCAAATGATCACAGACCTAACTCTGCTATCAACAAGACAGCTGCAGACCGAAGCAGCTCGTGCCCTGTCAGCTGGTGATGGTTTTGGGAATCATGACTTGGTGAGATTCAACAAGGCAGCACATCATGACAGCCATGCTTGGTATCGCGCGGTGATAGAATGGTACGTGAGCGTTCACGGTGATCTGCCCAGCAGGGTTGGTCCAGGCATGACAGTGAAGCTGCTGGTGGAGGATGAACATGATCTATGATTACTCTGAGATTACTAGCGTGCACCTCGAACTTACCAGCAAGTGCAATGCCAGCTGTCCCATGTGCGCACGCAACAAGTTTGGCGGGCCAGAGAATGAGTTCCTGCCTCAAGCAGAACTGAGCCTGACTGATATACAGCGCATCATGCCCGAGGCATTCGTGAGGCAGCTGAGCAGGCTCTACATGTGCGGCAACTATGGAGATCCCATCGTGGCCAATGACATGCTGGAAGTCTATCAGTGGCTGCGCAAGGTCAATCCCAGCATCAAGCTGGGACTGCACACCAATGGTGGTGCCAGGACTCCCACATGGTGGAGCAATCTGGGCATTGTGCTCAGTGCCAAGGGCGATTACGTGAAGTTTGGCATAGATGGCTTGGAGGATACCAACCACATCTATAGGCGCGGTACCAACTGGTCCAAGATCATGGACAATGCCAAGGCCTTCATAGCTGCAGGCGGTATTGCCCAGTGGGAATACATCGTGTTCAAGCACAACGAACATCAGGTGGATGAAGCCCGTGCGCTGAGCGAGCAGCTGGGCTTCGCACAGTTCCGCACCAAGAAGACAGGTCGCTTCTTCAGCAACACTAGGTTACAAGGCAAGGACAGCCAAGAGGTATGGAACCGCAATGGCATGGTGGAGTATCTCTTGGAGAAACCAACCAACGAGCTCTATCACAATGACAGCTTGATCAAGGAACAGAGCCTGGTGGACCGCTTTGGCAGCATGCAGGCCTACGTGGATCAAACCTGCGTGAAGTGCAAGGTTGGCGAGGAAAAGAGCCTGTACATCTCAGCAGAAGGTCTGGCATTTCCTTGCTGTTGGACGGCTAACCAGCTGTATGTTTGGTATTGGCCCCACAAGCAGAGCGAGATGTGGACGCTGCTGGATCATGACACTCACAACGTGAACGCCCTGGAAAACACACTAGAATCTATAATAAATGGTCCATATTTCAATAAGATAGCTGATAGCTGGTCAAAACCCAGCATCAGTGATGGCAAGCTGAGAGTATGTGCCAAAACCTGCGGAACTGGGTTCGATCAGTTCGCTAGCCAATTCACGGAAGCTGTAAATAGATCATGACCAACCAATTACCAAGTGACACTTTCTGCGCTCTACCCTGGGTGCATCTCAGCAGCCGACCAGATGGAACCATGCGCGTCTGCTGCACAGCCAACGCCAGCAGCGTGCAGGATCCAGACAGCACCAAGAAGCTGAGCGGTGGACAGATAGGCGTGCTGCGCACTGCTGATGGCACTCCTGCTAACCTCAACAACACCACGCTGATGGACGCATGGAACAATGATTACATGCGCAACGTGCGCAAGATGATGCTCAGGGGCGAACAGCCTCCCAGCTGTGTGAAATGCTACAAGGAAGAATCTTCTGGTGTGCAGAGCAAGCGCAACTGGGAGACTCGCTACTGGGTTGAGCAGCTGGGATTGGATGACATCATAGGTGATACCACCGAGGATGGCGAAGTCAGCCCGAGAATACGCTATCTTGATCTGCGCCTGGGCAGCAAGTGCCAGCTGGCCTGCGTGATGTGTAGCCCGCATGACAGCAGCGGTTGGATCAAGGAATGGACAGAAATCTATCCACAGATAACCAATGACCGACTCAAGCAGAGCTGGGGCTGGGCTGACAAAGGCAAGCAGCACGGCGCTAGCTACAACTGGCATCTCAACAATCCTGTTTTCTGGGATCAGCTCTACGATCAGATACCTCACATGAAGCAGCTGTATTTCGCAGGCGGTGAGAGCACCATCATCGAAGAACACTACACGCTGCTGGAGGAGGTCATACGCCGCGGCTATGCCCCGCAGATAGAGCTTAGGTACAACAGCAATGCAGTTGAGCTGCCACAGCGTCTGTTCGACTGCTGGAGCCAGTTCCGAGAAGTCAAGTTCCACTTCAGCGTGGACTGCATAGGTGCCAAGAATGAATATATTCGCTATCCCAGCAACTGGGATAACATGGTCACTCACATGCATCTGTTGGATCAGACTCCCAACATCATAGTGACCACTGCTGTCACGGTAATGGCACTCAACATCTATTACCTGCCAGACGTGATCAAGTGGAAGCTCACGCAAGGGTTCGTGAAGTTCAACGAATGGCCCAGCGGCGGTGGCATGATCAACTGGCATCTAGCCTATTGGCCTCCTCAGCTCAACGTCAAGGTGCTGCCCAAGTGGGCCAAACAGATGGTGCGAGCCAAGTTTGAAGAGCTGTTCGTTTGGTTGGAAGATAATTGGCAGCTGTGCACCGGACTGCCAGAAGGCATGGACAAACACACCGTGCTGAACACTGGATACGGTATAAAGAGATTACGCAGCCTATTGGATTTCATGGACAAGGAAGATTGGAGCGAGCGCATGCCTGAGCTCAGGGAATGGATACGAGTCCTTGACAAGACACGCGGATTGGATTTCAAAGCCACTTTCCCTGAGATGAGTGGGCTCTTAGATTGAGGTAAACGATCATGCAATTTGGACTGCCTGGAACCATAAATAGTAGCGTAAGTTCACATGGGATCACTGTAATGGCAAGTTCCCCCAAGAAGCCAGTTGATAAAGCCGCTGATGCGGTCTGGGAAGACATATTCAACAATCTTACCATTGAGAACGAACCTCCCACTAGATACATCAAGAGCGTGATCATACAGACCAAAGACGGGTCAGTGCTCAAGGTAAGTGGTCGAAGCTTTGCTGAGATCATAGAGCAAGAACGCCATCTCTCTCCTGGACAGAGCGAGATATACAGCTGCAGGATGACCATCAATTTTCCCAAGCTGCGTGCGGATGTGGAAACATGGTGCGGTGATCTGTTTACCGAGTTAAACACATCTGACAGCTACAAGGTGACGGTTAAATCCAAGCGCAAAGCTGCCAAGAAGACAAAGCATGATTGACTAGTTTCTACGGATTAGTCATACTATATCATGACAGTCAAGCTCATAGCCATATCACAACCGACCATTGACGAATGCACCACAGCTGAAGAGCTGGTGGCATACTGTGCCAGGGTCTCAAACCCAGCCAACCAAGACAACCATGGTACCAGCGCCAAGCTGATACGATACCTCATAAAAAACGCACATTGGTCTCCCTTGGAGATGGTACACATGACCATGGAGATCAACACCACACGTGACATAGCAAGGCAGATACTGCGACATCGCAGCTTCAGCTTCCAGGAGTTCAGCCAGCGCTATGCCGACCCTACCAAGAGCCTGGGTTTCGTAACCAGAGAAGCACGCCTGCAGGATGCCAAGAACCGGCAAAACAGCATCGAAGTTGACGATGCTGAACTGGCTGATCTGTGGACTGGCATGCAGGAGTTAGCCATAGAAAATGCGCAGAGGCAGTATACCAAAGCAATCAACATGGGTATTGCCAAGGAACAGGCCCGTGCGCTGCTGCCAGAAGGTCTAACAGAGAGCCGTATCTATATGGCAGGCAGCCTCCGCAGCTGGGTACACTACTGTGATCTGCGCCGTGCTAACGGTACCCAGAAAGAACATCGCGAGATAGCAGAAGCCTGCTGGAGCATCGTGGTTGATCAATTCCCCATGCTAGGACAAGGAGATTGACATGAAGATATTGATAATGGGTTTGCCTGGTAGCGGTAAGACAACCTTGGCCAGGGCTCTGGCACCGAGGCTAAAGGCCGTGCATTGGAACGCAGATGCCGTGCGAGGCAACCTCAATGCTCATCTGGGTTTCAGTGAGGATGATCGCATCGAACAAGCACGCAGGATGGGATGGTTATGCGATCAGGTAACCGCAGCTGGACAGGTAGCTGTGGCAGACTTCGTGTGTCCTACACCAGCTACTCGAGCAGCTTTTGGCAGAGCCGACTGCACCATCTGGCTTGACACCATCAAAGAAGGCCGCTTTGCTGACACAAACAAGTTATTCGTAGCACCCGAGGTGACCGGGGGCGACTATCGCGTGGACACTCAGGACTGCGAGTTCTGGAGCAAGATGATATTTGAAGATCTGGATTATCGACTGCGCCCAAGCTGGGGCAAGGCTTTCATGCTGGGACTGAGAAACACGCTATGAAGATTGGACTTAGCTTCAGCCGTTGCCTGCGAGATATAGTGGATGGTAAGGTCAACATGGATGATGTGCTGGTAATAATCGCGCGCACAGATTTTGATCCAACCAACGACGAAGAGTGGAACAACATCTGGAACGGATACTATCATGGAACCGGACTGTCACATCCAGAATGGCAGGATTATCCGCATGATGCTGAGGCACTGTTTAGGAACGTAGCCACGCAGCTTTGGCAGGATGGCAAGCTGCACCAACCTCGACGGTTCGGAGCTCGAGTGCTGCGCAGACCTGAGATATGGCTTGAAACTGTGCTGCTGGATGATGATCTGGATAACAAGCCCTTGGCCAAAGAGGCCTGGGAGGGATTCAAGATGGCAGCAGCTCTCACAGGCTGCAAAATTGACAGGGAATATCACTGATGACCAAGAAATGGGAAAACAACAAGCCAACTGTGCAGATGTTGGGCCGCTGGCAGCCATGGCACGATGGACACTTCGCTCTGTTCGAACGAGCAGTGGCCAAGACCGGACAGGTTGCTATCATGGTCAGAGACACAGGTGGTACAGACGAGAAGAATCCATTCTACTACGATGTTGTGCGCGATCGCATCATATCTGAGCTGGGCAAGAAGGGCTACATGCATGGCAGTGACTATGTTGTCATGCTGATGCCAAACATCGTAAATATCACATACGGGCGCGATGTGGGTTACAAGATTGAGCAGGAAGTGTTTGACGAAGAAATACATGCCATATCTGCCACAAAGATTCGTGAAGAGATGAAACTCAAAGGAACAGACAATGAATAAGATTGGAACCATAGCAGCACTGCTGGCAGTGATGTTTGTAGGCTCAGCTCATGCTGAGGAAGTGACTACATTGAAGAACAGTGCTGCGGATTTGAATCCCTACGTGGCACAGCGAGACGGCATCTTTCTTGGACTGCTGTTTGAAGCTGTGATGGGTGGTCCTCAGACCAAGCTCAAGACCAGCACAGAATCCTGGATGGATTCCAGCAACAACACCATAGTGCTCAGCAAAGTACCCTATGTCAGCGGCACGGTATATGCCAAGGACATTGATGCTGCTGGCAGCGTGTTCTCAGTCACCAAAGATGCGCACTATCGCTATTTCAAAGGCAACGGTCTCCCCAGCACTCCCATGGGCAAGTTCCCAGTTGAACAGGGCACAGCTGCCTATAGCTATTATTCTGCTGCACCCGCTGGACACGATCCTAGGACTGGCATACCAGGATCGGATTACAGCAGCGCTGCTGCTATCGGTGTGAGCCCATACAATCTTGACGTGATGGTACCACTGCATCCGCGATACAGCAAGATTCCAAATCCCATTGATTCACTGGTTACCGGAGTGGCGCTAACTGGCACTGTATGGCATGTTGAGGTAGCCAATGCCAGCAGCACAGATTGGTACAACCCACTGTCAATCCTGCCATTGGATGACTGCTTTGGACATCCCTACAGCCAGCAGTATCATCTGCACAGCTATTCATGGAAGTGTTTCCCTAATCAGGGTACCACAGGCCCCAGCCCGCTGGTTGGTTACGCTCTGGATGGATTTGGCATCTATGGCCCACGCGGCGAAGATGGCAAGATGATAACCAATGCACAGCTTGATGAATGCCATGGCATGATCAGCAAGGTAATGTGGGAAGGCAAGCTTACCAAGATCTATCATTACGTGCTGAACAACGAATATCCCTACAGCATTGGCTGCTTCAGGGGCGTGGTCAATACCAGCTTGGCTCTGCTGAAGACTACCAAGCATTCGCATGGTATGTTAAAGAGCATGCACTGACGGTTACGAGAATACCGATAATGAAAAAGGACGGATTGCTCCGTCCTTTTTTTGTATCTAATTATCAGTTTAATTCACTTCTTGGCAGCAGTCTTCTTGGCTGCTGGTTTCTTGGCAGCGGCCTTGGGTGCTGCTATCTTGGCAGTCGGAGCTGCTGCTTCTTCCAACCACGAACCACCATTGGCCTTGGCTTTGTGGCCAGGGTTTAGCGTGGGATCGATAGCATAGGCCTGTGCGCGGCGTGCTGTAGCATCAGCTTCAAGCATCTCTGCCATGCGGATCAAGTCTCGTGCTTCCTGTGCTCGGCCATCAGCAGTGGTGCCTTCCAAGTTGCTCTGATGCACGTTGAATTTGCCCATCTCTGCTAGCACTGCTGCGCGAGTGGCTGGATCCAGATCATTGAGGTCTGGCGGAGTAGCGTCGTCAACAGTTTTCATGGCAGCCAGGATCTGGCGCAGAGGAAACTTCATGCCGCGAGCCGGTGTCATGTGTACGAGATCAACAGGAACCTTGTCCAAGCGCTGGGCAGCATGCAGCTTCTGGAGCATGGTAGCGCCAGTGCCATCCGGAGCAGGGCGGCGGCCCAGTAGTTCGCCTAGGTCCTTGCTCTGTTGACCTTCCACGCTTTCTACTATCTTGCGGAGTGCTTCGTTGTACTGATCAGGCAGCGCATCTGTGTCTATGACCAGTGCATGTTCATCATCGCCTGGCAGGCTCATGAATACCACTACTACCTGCTTGCCAGTGTTCTCCAACTGGCCTATGTGCTTCATCATATCAGCCATTGGCATTACCTGCTGGTTGATCGCCGCTGGTCTGTTGTGCTGCGGCTGCGTCTACGAATTTCTTGAACTTGTTGTATAGCTGGCCAACTGGCTCAAGCTCTGCACCACGGAACGCACCGCGGCTGCTAGCGAGATCCAGCACAGTCAGGATGTTCTGTAGATCTGCAAGATTGATTGTACTATCTTGCTGTGGTTGTGTAACTTGATCGTTCACGGTTTTGCCTCCTCATGGACATGGTAACATATATTAACCATGGCGACTGGGAGATCAAATATCTTTTTGCTAGGTTATGGCATTCCAGATGCGCAGCACGGTGATGCTCATGGTACCAAAGCTGGTTATGAAGGCTCCCGTGCTGAACGCAAGATCGTTGTGCAGAGTCTCGCATGACAGTCCTACCAACCCTGCTGCTACGAAAGCGGCAAACAGCAATACTGCGATGCAGATAGTCTTGATCATGCTGCTACGACTCCGGTTAGATACCAGAACTATTTATAGTAGCATGCCTGATCAGCGTTTCTGCAGGGCCTTGATAGCATCTAGAACCACCATGCGATCCTTGGCCTGCATATCAAAGAAGGTCTTGGGCATCTTGGGTGTACCAAGCTGTGTAAGCATCTGCCCTATGCGAGCCCATTCGCAGCACTGTTTGTCATCCTTGAGATCGCCGCTGCGTGACATCATCTCACGTCCAAGTTCCATGGCATCCATCTGTGTGTCCTATTGTTCGTGTCTCAGGTGAAAGTCTATAGCATCTTCTCTGTTGTTGAATTTTATCTCTACCATGTTAGTGCGGTATTCATCCAACAGTATCTTGCGATCTATCTTGGCAGTGGGCCAATCTATCATCAGCTGCTGTTCCAGCAAGCTGACGTTGAAGTCAAAGCTGGCAGGATTCAGTTCAGCTACTATGAGATTTCCCAACAGCTGAGTGCGACGTATCAGTCTTTGCCTATGAACTTCTTGGCCCATGTGTCAGCCCATTCCTCCAAGTGCTCTTCTAGATAGGCCACACCCTGCGCACTGTGCAGGCTAGCTGTCTTTTCTATGCTGTTGGTCACCACCACAGGCAGCTTGTCTTCGATCATGTCGATGATCTTCTGTCGCTCCTGCGGGGGCATGTCCCTGGTCCACATAGCCAATCGTTCGGCTACCATGGCACACAGCTGGGCACTAAGCTGAGCCAGCTGTGGTCGAAATTCTCCTGGTGTACCTTCCATTACTCGCTTGCCTTCTTGTGCTGATTATCTGCACTAAGTTTAGCGATCTCATCCTTGAGAGCCAACTTCTTCTTTTTGAGTTGGTGTATAGCATCGTCGTCGTATCGACCTGTGCGTTCCCTGCGATCAATCTCATGGTCCAAGGCTTGATGTTCTGTTACCAAACGATTGATGTGATTCTCTAGGCTCATGCTGTGCTCCTGTTGGTGACAGGCTGCTCAAGCAGCCTGTCCGATCTCTTCCACACCCGTGTCGTGATCATAGTAGGCATACTGACCAAACGGTGGCTTCACGCGAGTCTTGTGACCCTCTGTGATGATCCACAGCGTGTCGCAGTAGCTCTCTGGGCCCCAAGTACCAAACGGATAACCGTCTGTGAACACCACTGCTTTCTTGGGCTCGATCTGCTCACTCATCCAATAGTTCCAGAACGCCATGAAATCTGTACCGCCGCCACCCTTGCATTCATAGTTCAGCAGGTCGTCTGCGCTGTCCTTGGTGAACTTCTGGAAGTTATAGACCTGTGTGTCAAAGCAAAGGATGCTGATGGTGAAGTCATTGTACATGCTCATGATGCCATAGACTTCACTGAGAAAGTCCTTGGCCATGCTGTCGCTGATGGAACCACTCATGTCGATAGCAATGGCAATGTCAATGGTATCGTCCTTGTCCAGTGTTGGCAGGAAGATGCCACCATACATGTGCTTGCGATTGGGGCGCATCCAGGTAAAGTCATCAGTGATGCAGCTCTGGATGTTCTGCTGCAGGAGATCGCGCCAGTTGATCTTTGGCTCTACCAGATCATCAATGATGCGCTGTAGGCTAGCTGGCATCTTGCCAGCACTAGCCTGCGCTGCCTGCAGCACCTTGTTCTTCATCTCTTCGCGGATCTTCTTGAGATCTTCTTCGCTGACCTTGATTGGATTGCCATCCTTGTCCACGGCCTGTCGACCCTTGCCATCCTTGCCGTTGCTGTCACCGCCAAGCTCCAGATGCACGTCCATGGTCAGCTGCTTCTTGACCTTGCGCTTTTCGAGATCATCATAGACTGCCTCAGAAGTCCAACCCAGATACTTCTCATCATACAAGCCCACACGCTGGTTGGTCTCGCCCTTGTCGTCAACCTCGGTGACCTTCTTGGTAGGCATCTTGCCGATCTTATCTGAGGTAAGCATGCCGTTGATCACATAGTCGTTGGCCATGTTCCACCAGCTGGGGTCGCGGTGCGTGCGGCGACCAAAATGGTCCAGAGCCACGTGCAGCACCTCGTGGCACAGCACGAACTTGATCTCGTCGATGTCAAGGTCCTTGAAGAAGTCTCGATTGTAATAGATGTTGCGGCCGTCCACGGCTGCAGTGCTGCACCAACCTGCGTCAGTGGCATCTACCAAAGGCAGCTGCATGGTCAGCGTGCCAAAGAACGGCGTCTTGAACAGCAGTTCCAGTCGCGCTTGGCTGATCTTCTTGGTGATTGGATCTCGTTGAATTGACATTGTGTACCTCCAATGAACCATGATAGCACATATTACCAGGGCGTCAACCACTAAGCTGACGCCCTGTGAGTTATTTAGATGCTAGGGATGAGATCGCTGTAACGCTTGCAGAACTCTACCCAGTTCTTCAGCTTTGGCGCCTGCAGAGGCAGCTTGTAGGTACCCATGATGGTCTTGGCACCCATCACAGCCAGCTCGTCTTCAAAGTTGTCCATGATGAAGCGGAAGAACGTGTCTACCTTGGCTTGGAAGGCGTCATTCTTCTTGTTGTCTTCCTTGACACCTTTGCTGGCATCAGTGAGCTCGTAGCACAGCGCAGTGGTCAACGCATACATCACGTCGATCTGCTTGGTGTTGAGCTTGGTGACCTTGCCTTCCAAGATGTCCTTGGCATTGGGCAAGTTAGCAGCCTGCTTGCGATAGGTCATGAACTTGATTCCGGGACCTTCGCCCACTGTGCCCTTGATGAGATCACCCAGAGACTCGTCTGTCAAGCGCACGTCTACCATGTCGCCGTCCTTGTTAGGCTCCTGCAGCAGCTCGCTAGCAAAGAACCATGAACGAGGCGTGGCGAACGCATAGCTGTCCGCGCTGGGTTGGAAGTTCATCAAGTCGTTGGGCTGGAAGCTGAGATAACCAACCACGTCCTTGTGCACGCGGTTCAGCAGAGCCCATTCTTTCCAGTCGTCAATGCTGACATCCAAAGTTACGTGCGTGAAGCGGTTAGCCAGAGGCATGGGCATGTTGTAGGCCACGCCCTTGTCCTTGACACGGTTGCCTGCGGCAACGATCACCACATCCTTGGGCAGCTCGTAGGTACCAATCTTGCGATTGAGGATCACCTGATAGGTAGCTGCCTGCACGCTGGGAGGCGCTGCGCTCATCTCGTCAAAGAACACCAATGCGCGGCTGTTGGGGTCTGTGGGCAAATCGCTGGGATTGCTCCACTTAAAGACCTTCTCTGTCAGCGGCACGTTGGCTTCGTCGCGCACCAAGTTTCCTTGTGCGTCGTATACCTTGACCTCAGCGAGATAAGGGATACCGCGCACGTCTGTGGGCTCCATCAGAGGCAGTCGGATGTCGATAAGTGGGCGATTCTGTTCGCGTGCTACCTCAGCAACGATATCAGATTTGCCAATGCCCGGTGGACCCCAAACGAAGATAGGACGCTTGCGGTTGATGCTGTGGGTCAGCGCAGTCTTGAGGCGTGATGGGGAAATGCCAGTGTTTTCCAGCATGCGAGTCTTGGTAGCAGAAGCGTTAGCCATTGTATGTGGTCTCCGTTGTTGTGATCTTACACTAGCATGTTTTGTATACCTGTCAACCAGAAAAATCAAGAGCTCCAGTAGCTCTCGCTTCTGGGACTGGCATGATAGGGAGTGTCGTAACGTTCGTGGAATTCCCTGCCAGTGATGATGTTCTTGCGCATCACCATGGTCTCATGTATCTCAAAGCTGAAGCCCTGGGCCGAGGGATAGAGATGCAGCAGCTCGCGCACTTCGCGCGTCATTGCCGCGAGATCGGGCCTATCGTAGTCATACTTGCCGCAGAGCCGCTTTCCGCTCTTTTGGCGCTTGTCGACCTTCCAGATTTCCATGGTGTAAAGCATATGCCTGCTCCCTGTTATCTATGCTACATTAGCATGTATCTAGGGACTGTCAACCGGTATTTTTGCCTTTGATTTCAAGTAGCTAAGCGTCATGCTGACAGCAAAAATAGCTTGAAAATAACGTTTTCCTGTGGCCATTGCCCAGCATTCTCTGGTGTATCTGTCCGCAGTTTCTGCTAGTATCTCGTCCAATTTAGCAGCCCAATATTCGCGGACTGCACAGCCTGTGGCAATGTCATCTGCTGTGATCTTGCTGAGATCGCGCTGTTCTATCACGCGCCCAAGCACGTCGCCGTAGAGCTCATCAGAGTGAGGAACATCTATGGTAGTCCTATACAGATGAGCTGCCCAACCCCAGTCACGATCACTGCTCAACTGGAACCTCGTGATCCATCCACTGTGCGCAGAAGGCTTCGGTATAGATTGGCTTCTCAGCTGGGCCAAATCCAAACCTTGACCTAAAGCTGTCTCGGAATGCTGACCAGAGATCTGGATTGACCACGTAGCAGGGATTGTCGCTTGGTAACGCAGGGCTCTGTGTGTGTTTCCATTTCATAGTCACACAATAACAGATTATCTGAGACTGTCAAGCGTGTTTTTTGAAGTTCACGAACTGTTGTGCGCTGCCATCCACCATCTGTAGCTCAAAGTGTAACATTGGCTCAAACACTATCAGGCTCTTGCCTCGCACCGCCCATGGTCCTCGCAGAGCATCTTCTAAGCCCAGCAGCACTCGTCCTGTCATGATGTTGTTGTCGTCGCTGTTGGCCACGTAGCTGTTGTATCTCTCTCCAAGCAGCTTGAGACCAGCTGACGTGAGCCGCCATCCTTGATTAACAAACAGTGCTTTTCGCAGCCTGGCTATAGCATGGTCAGTCAAGGGATCTTCCGGATCGATGAGCCTGGCTTGATAGCAGATATCGATGCCGTGTTTGGTCAACCAAACATAGGGACCCTGAGGTCCGAGATCGCGGAGATCACCATGGGGCCAATCTGTCTTTTCCACCCATTATTTAATGGGATTAGAACCTGCCGCCGTCCTGTTTTACCTCAGCAGTGAGGATCTGCTGCTGTAGATCGATGATCTTTTGGTTCATCTCGTTCTCACGCGACAGCATCACAGCAATGCTTGCGCTGAGGAGATCAGCTTCGTGCATGGTCAACCGGATCTCTCTGCTGTTGCTGATCTTGGCTACTCTGTGCTTTTCAAGGAAAGATCTAACTTGGTTCTTTTCGTCCGTCATGCTTTGCTGATCCTTTTCTTTTGGCTCATGGCATTCTGCATCTCCAGCTTGGTGCGGAACGGGCCTATGAACTCATTCTCTTCCAAGGTCTGTGTGCGCGGGCAGTAGCTGCCAGTCCAGCCATGTTCAAAATCCAACGCATAGTATCCCGCAGCGAATCTGGCCTTGCCCTTGGCGGTCTTAGCATAGGTAACTATAGCACCTTCTTCCACATCAAACACTGCCTTGTGCTTGATTGGATAGCCGTTGATCTGGCCAATCTCATCGTCCTTGTCGTCATCAGTTTCACGTGCTTCTATCTGCAGGTTACCACCTAGAAAAGCAGTTAGCTCGTCGGCGTCTGCGAACAGCTTGCGATCAAACGGACCAATGACCTTGAAGCCTTCCACAGTTACAGTGACCAACCCAGCATTGCTGCCATCCTTTTCAAGGATGTAGCTGGCTTCCGTGATTTCCTTTAGCTTGTAGCTGCTCATGCTGTTTCCATCCTCAGTTGCCCATCGTATTGTGCACTGAAACAGGGTGCGAAGTCATTCACGTTCTTTTCGATCCTGACCAAGCCGTTGATGTTGCAGTAGCGCATGAGGGCCAGTCCGATCTGCTTCTTGACTGATTGGTTGACTTCGTCGATGATCAGCCTGTCAAACTTGTCTATGAGATCCAACGGCTGTTGAGTTAGGTCGATCAACATGCGATTTCTCTCGTAGTCGTCCCGCACTCTGTGTTCTACATTCTCGTGATCTAACCACTTGCTAAGCATGAGGTTATTCCACGCATATCCGCGATTATGTCGGTCTTCGTAGGCAGCTTCTAGCTTGGTCTTGCGCACACCTGGGAACGCACTCATCACGTTGTCGCTGTCATCCCCGCGCATGCACTTTTCAAACAGTATCCATTCTGGATTTGGCACAGGCATTGGCTTGCCTTGCTTGTTGATTGCCAGCTTGCCATCTTGATCATAGATGCCTGTGTGAGTGTATAGCAGGCTAGCTATGCCATTGTATAGTATGACATTTTCTGCGATCAGCTGCTGGAAATCACTGTCGCTGCTGATGATCACGTGCTTGTCATCTGGATGCAGCTGTATCCAGCGTGCGATCATGTCGTCTGCTTCAGCGTTTGGATGGCGCAGCACCGTGCAGTTGGTCTTGTTCTTGATGAATTCCACGAATCCATCCATGCTTTCGAAAAACAGCTGGTCTTCTTCGATTTCTCGTTCTGTGCGTTTGGCAGCTGCTACCTTGCGGTTTGCCTTGTATGGCGTATACACATCCTTGCGCCAGCTTCGTCCTTCCAAGCAGAAAACGGTATGGCTGCCACTGAATTCTGTCCATACCTTCTTGATGCTGTTGAATATTATGTGCTGCGCCATGCCCAACTGAAGTTCAGTGCTAGGAGCTCTCACACCATGGCGCACTCTCATGAATAGGTTCTGAGTATCAATTATTAGATAAGTTGCCATGCTCGCCTCCATCCTGAGTATAGCACAGCTGCGATCTATGTCAACTGTTAGTTCTTGCGCCAGTACCAACCATCGTTGGCAACCATGCGCACCTGCTTGCTGGGTATACCCTGGGCTTTGGCCCAGCTGGTAACTGCGAAATTAACTGAAAACAGGTTAGCATCATGTCCAGCGACCAATCCGCCTGGGCGCACTTTTGGTACCCAGCTGTCCAAATCGGTTAGAACCTGCTTCATGCTGTGACCACCATCTATGAACACGAAATCATATGCTTGGTCTTCCAGCAGTGCTGCGGCTTTTTGGCTGTCTTCGCGTATGAAGTTGAACCTGTCGCCCATCAGAGGTAGGTTGGCCTGCAGTATGGCATAGTTGGCTTCTGCTTCCATCCTGCTCACTGGTTTGTCCCAGTCGTGATAGGGTGCGTAATGATCAATGCCTGTCAGCATGGCTATGTTTGGACATTCGTTGAGCATGAACCAGCTGTTGATACCAAGACCCACACCTATCTCGATGCCTATAGCAGGATAGGGCATGCTCTTTAGCTCGTCCAGGATGCCTCTGCTGGCCTGCTGCCTATAGATGCGAGGCCAATCCGGGCTGTCAAACAGTGTTGTAAGTGTCTGGTTCACCCTGTATTTATGGTATTAGCTATGCTCGGTCTTACCATCCTCTCGCCGAATGCGACGAACATTGCTGACAAACTCTGGATCAGTGGGGGCCATCTCTGCTAGTATGCTGTTACAGACATCGTTTAGCCAGCGGTTGATCACGTCCTCGTCGCTGCCCTGATAGTTATTAGCTCGCAGAGACTGCACGAATGCATCGTTGTAATCTAGCTCAAAGAAGGTCTTGCTGGGATCAACCGGGTCCCAGCTGATCTTGGGCATGGCCATGTAGGGTTCGTTCTTGATGTCTGCGGCCTTGCGTTCGTGTTCTGGTGCGCTTATGCGATTGTGCTTGAGTTCCACATCCAGCTTGGCCAGTGCCAACGCAGTCTCGTCAGAGTTGTCTAGTTCTGCCAATCTGCTATCGCGATCATAGGCGCTGATCTTGCCGTAAGCCAGATCGATGTCCAACACGCTCTTGGTAAAGGCCGGGCTATCTAGCCCGTGGCCGATCCGGGCCTTGGCAATGTCTAGATCATAGCCTGTGAGATAGTATTCAGCTTCTGCCAGTTCTCGGCTCTTGCCTTTTAGTCCCCAGGCAGCTGGTAACCAACCAAACGGTATCTTGCTCATGCTTATCTTCCTATCACGTTGCTGAAGATCCAGCAGTGTATGCGAGCTGCTACGTTGTAGCCGCGCTTGAGCGCTTCTTCCGTGACCCACATCTGCACGTCTTCCTGTTCTTCTCGAGTAGCCCCCACAGGCATGACCCACACTGGCCAGTTCACGTCTGCTGCGCGGAAAGCATCAACTGCTCGCTCTAGTTCATCCCAGGTCAGTGGATTCTTGTCAAGCACGAACTTCAGCTGTCCGTGATTGCTGATCAGCCTGTATTCGCGCACGATCTCTGGCTTGATAGCATCTGTCCAGCTCTCGCCTGAAGTGCCCAGCTTGGGGCTCACGCTCCAGAACAGCTCGCCATTGTACATGCCGCGATTGTTAAAGAACTCATCAAAGTTCTTGCGCACAGCCTGCGTGCCGTTGGTCTCTATGGTGATGTGGCGAGGCATGTCCATCTGCATGCGAAGCGTCTGCATGATGTCCACGATGCCTGTCTGGCTCATCATGGGTTCGCCGCCGGTGAATGCTAGATGCACGTCCTGTCCGCTGCGAGGATGCACAAATGATCCTCCCTGCAGCCTGCTGCGAAAATCTGCGCAGATCTCTTCTGCTGTGCTCTGATGTGCCAGATGGCCATACTTGGTGCTCCAGCTGTAGCTGCTATCGCAGCCAGTTGTCCACACCGGCAGATCATCCATCTTGGTGATGCCGTTGGCCTGAGGGTCGTATTCCTGATAATCTAGCTTGTAGGTGCTGCGATCTCTGGGATTAGCCTGTCCAAATCCGTCACAGTTGAAGTTGCAGCCCCAGAAGCGTATCCAAACTGTGGGATGACCAGCATACCTGCCTTCGCCCTGTATGGTAGGAGTAGGACCAGCGTTGCCTCCAAAGGTCTCGCTGTAACGGTACTTCTTGGCAGTGCTCATGGTTGCTCCTTGCTCAGCTTATAGATCATTATAGCTTGATCCAGCACTTCGCGCAAGGCTGGATTATCTTTGGCTGCGTGCTTCATGTCATGCCATAGATATAGGTTTTGATAGTAGGGATCTGAAGGATCGCGCTTGACTAGCCAGCGATCCATGTGTCCAAGCTCCCTGGCATACACAGTCTTACCATCATCTGGGCTTTCAAAGATCAGCGGCATCAGGGGCCCGCGGGAGCTTCTGGTTCAACTTTGCGCACTATCACATGGCCAGTGGTCTCGTCTGTTTCCCAGTTGATGGTATCGCCTTCCTTCCAACCAAGCTCTGCCATGAGGTCTTCTGGAAACTGCAGGAACAGCTCACCGTTTTCGTCCTGCTGCACGTCAACGACCATGCTGCGTTTGGTATCAGTCATTCTTTTCTCCAATGCCCAGTGTTGCAGGCGAATGATCCAGGTATGGTTCGCCATTCTTGCTAGTGTAGAAATACGCATCCTCATCGTTGATGGTAACCATGAGATCGCTGTGATAGATGTCGTAGTCTGTGAACATGCCGTCTGGCTCATAGACTCTGAACACCATTGATCCACCTATGGGCAGCAGCACACCTGACATACCGTTGGCATTCTGTGGTTTGGTCATCAGTCATCCTTGCTCAGCGCACGCCATACCTTGGCCTGTTCGCGCATGCTTTCGTACTCTTGTTCCATGTGTTGGAGCTTGTGCAGCGTGACATCCATGATGGTCTGGATAGCAGCATCCACAGCATCGTCGTAGTCATCACCCAGCTTGCGCATTGGTTCGTAATCACGTTCCAAGTTGCGATCCCGCTTCATGATGCCCATGAGACGTTCCAAGCGTTCCAAGCGTGCGAACAGTCCGTCGTCGCTATTCGTGGCACCACCTTGGAAGATGTCACCGTTGGCACTGATGCTTATGGTCTCGCGACCACCAATGGTGGTCCAAGTGTTAGTGCCTCCCGTGTTAGTCGTTAGCACTTGGTTAGGGTAGCCTGTTCCAACGCCACCGCCTCCACCTGTCACGGTTATGTAGGGTGTTGTCGCACTGGTATAACCGGTACCTGCGGACGCCATGGTTATGGAACTGATACCACCATGCGCACCGAGGTGTGCGATAGTAGATTTTGTACCAGTGCCGGTGTAGGTAATAGATGTAAATCCACCATTGTTAACCACGGTACCGTTAGCGAGAGTGGCAGTTGTTGTGGTCATGATCAGCGCCTCAGACTATGCTGCATGATGATGCTGGTCAGCTCTGGACCGAGCTCGGTATCATCATGTACTATATATAGATCGCGTTCATGTTCACCCCTGCGTTCGTCCCAGTGGCTGATCTCTATGACCCTACCGCCGTGCGCAGCATGTATGCGTATGGTAGCTGCTCCTCGCGTGTCCAGTTCATGAGGGGATCGCATTGGCTTAGCAGTTGTAGATATGACATTGTATTCATGGACCGACTCCCAGGCTTTCTTGGCTTGCCGTTGGAACCATCTGTCAAACCATTTCATTTGGTCACCTTTTTTTTGATATCGTGTATCCGGGGTGGATCATTGCTGCTGCGTCGCATGATCAAACATAGCTATCATGTTTTGAAAATCTGTTTCAGTGTTCATATCAGTTCCTCGTTCCACTCCCTGTGTCCTTCTCTAAAGGCCATGTTAGCTTGCGTTTCGCGCACTTCTACGCGATAGCACCATAGGCGTTCTGACTCGCCTTGGCCCCAGAGATCTGGGATGTATACACTGTTAATATAATTGTATAACATGTCAGCTAGGCCTTCGCAACCAAGCCGGGGTAGGATAGTGAGCTTGGCTAGACGCTTGCTTTGTAGCAACTTAAACGTTTCCAGTTCCGGATCATCTTCTGCTACCAGCAGCGTGTGATCAAACTGGTCTTCCAGGGTCTTCTTGAGTTCCTTGAGACCGCCATAGTCAGCTGCCCAGTTGCGCACATCCAGATCGTTGGTGCCAAAGTAGAACTTCATGCTGAACGCATAGCCGTGGATCATGTTGCAGTGGCTGTCAGCACGCCACTGGCGATATGCGCAGGGAAATGCATCCACGTATTCCTTGGTGCTGGTGTACTTGTAGGTGATTGGTGTCATGTTTGTGCTCCTATGTTGTTATACCATAGGCTGCAGAATTTGTATAGCGGGAATGAAGCCAAGCGCCGCTTGTCATACTTATCTTGGTGCGAAATCTTGCTGAAGCTTGACATTGTCGAAGAACTCTTTTTTAGTGCTCTGATCGTTAAAGAACGCGCCTCGCAACACCGTGGTCTGTGTTAAGCTGCTGTGTGCCATGATGCCGCGATTCTCGCAGCAGCCATGAGAAGCTTGTATGTACACAGCCACGTTCTCGCTGTCTGTGGCTCTTTGTATCTCTCTGGCTATGTCGTTGCAGAGCTCTTCCTGCAGAGTCCCACGCCTAGCGCACCACTGAGCAATGCGAGTATACTTAGACAGTCCGATAAGCTTACCAGCGGCAATGATCCCAATATAAGCAACACCGTGAACGGGTTGGTGATGATGGCTACAAACACTACGCAGCTCGCTGCGAACCACAAGCATACCTTGGTAACGATCTTCGCTGTCATTGGGAAAAGCTGTAGCAGCTGGGATTGGGTCATATCTACCTCGCATCAGTTCCTTGACATACATCTTGGCCAGGCGTCGGCCCGTGTCATGGCTGTTTGGATCATTCTCGCGATCGATGATCAAGCTGTCTAACACCGCGTCGAACCGTGCATTGAGCTCGTCGATTAGCTGATCTTGTTCTCCTGGTTCTATGTATGCGCTGATGTTGTCGTTGGCATTGAATCTAGCACCGGCGGCTTTGATACGCTGGCGAATGGTTTCACTTACTGTCAACTGTTGTCTCCCGATGTTGTCGCAGTGGGTTGCGTGCGTTATTGTAGTCTATTTAGGCGGTGTGCGCAACTAGAGTTCTGCGCTAGCCGTCCATGATCCGGTAGTCATGTCATCGGCTGTGACCCCTGGATGATTGTACATAGGCGGAACCGCTCCGTAGCCTTGCTGATAACCACCGTTGGGACCCATGCTAGTCGATCCTTGGGCTCCTGTAGCGACAGCAGCACCATGCGGAATTTGAATGGCTGGATTGAGCTGCAGAGTGGAAGTGATCTGATTGATATTTGGCAAGGTAATAGTGCCGATGCGCTTTGTGATGTCATCTTGGCTCATGCCAAATCTATCATTTATCCTTTCATTGTCACGCTGCTCCCAGATGCTGGACTGGTGATCATCTTCGTTCATCACCAGTCCAGCCATGACTGGATCACAGCCTTCGTCTATCATCTTGGTGATGACCTGTCGCATGTTGCTTAACTCGCGGGTTATGCGTGTGCGTTCGTTTGACAGGTCCAACCTTGACTGTTCGTACTTTTCGCGCAGGTCCTGGCTGTCCTGCTCGTTTTGTTTGAGCTTGTTTAGTGTCTTGCGATAGCGATAGAAATAGCTATCCATGGCTTCTAGGCGCTGAGTGTCGTTCATGCTACGGTATCCTGACCATATGCCGTCCACGGTGTGAAAGTCTTTCGATCCATGAGATCATGCAGGCTATGCACCCAGACTCCTGGATTGGATGCTTTGAAGCCCGTGTCATCGATCTTCACGCAGGTGTTGTAGTTGGCCAAGCCTGCGTATGGTAATTTCACAGAGATCTGCGGTATGAACTGGCTGTGGCTGATAGCACTCATCTCAGCAACACCCAGCCAATGTTCGAGATCAAAGTCCAATGTGACCCAGTAACCTCGATCCAGCAGTGCTACACAGAGGTCATCCCAGCTCTTCCAGGCATCGTAATCTTCGTAACCACTCACTTTGAAGCTTTGGTTAGCACCCAGATAGATGTGCTTGCAGACCCTGTATCGAGCCGTGTCAGCAACGTCGTCCACATCCTGCCGACCAACCACGAACAGCGTGTGTGCGCCCTTCATCGGAGTGTTTTCTACTTCGTAGCCCGTGAAGTACTTCACGTCTGTCTTTACGCCATCAATGTAATCTCGTTCCATCACATGTCCTCCACGCTCATTGACACATCGTTGTTGGCATCCATGCCTGTGATGCTCTGCAGCATCTTCTCATGCTTCATTATCAGATCCATGGGGCGTTCACTGGTAAAGATGTCCTCTACTAGATCCTTGAACTCCAGCAGATCTGGTGTCAGCAGTTCCTTGGCTTCGCTGATTGGTCTGTCCTGTGCCATGTTGGCTGCCTGTATGGCATTGACATGCAGTTCAGTGTTGTGGTTCATGGCCAATAGGTAGCTGAAACCATCCATGCTGCTAGGCCACTTCTCTTGATACTTGCTGTGGCTGTCAGCAAAGCGTGCTGTGCCGAGATCAAACACGCCGCCGTTCTCGTGGCTGTGTATGGCGTACTCCTTGTAGGCTTTGGTCCACTTGAACGGATCATTGGCCTTGCCTTCGGGAGTTGAAGCCCAGTAGCCGCTTTCGATTTCTTTCTTGGTAAAAGCTACCTTCTTGCTTTCAAGGTCATCATAGCCCCTGCAGCAGATGTCTCCCACGCTGACCTGATCGCCTATCCTGCTGCGCACTGGCGTTAGCTTCTTGGGCAGGTTGTTGGCAATCCAATCGTTGAGCAGCTGTGGGTTGTTCTTCAGCTCTTTCTTGTCCACGATTGGACCGCCCTTGAAGCCAACATTGTCCGCGCTGAGCTCATGTCCGTAGTACATCTGTCCCTTAGCAGTCATCACAAACGGGCTGGCTGCGTCGAAGCTGATGGTCAGCTGTGGATCCACATGCTTCCGCAGCGCACGCTGCAGGGATGTGAGAGCACAGCCAGCCTTGATCTTACCGTTACCCAGATAGTGCAGCCACTCACGTCCTGAGAGATAGTTTTCATCTCTCATGATGATCAGTCTGCGCAGATTAATGGTGAAGTTACTTGCCTGCACGTTGGAGAACGCCCAGCTCTCAAAGGGCAGGTCCTTGGTGTGCTCCCACCACACGTCACCTTCTTCCATGTTGCGTCCCTGTAGGACGTTGAGGAACTTGGTGGCACCCTCCCTGCGATTCTTGATGAAGAAGTTGTGGTTGTCCAGGCTGCCAGTCAAGCAATCGCTGAAGCTCTTGAGGCTGGGATGCAGACTCTCGCCTGTGACTGGATCAAGACCATATTTGACCAATGCGTAGGTAGGCCAGTCCAATACCATGCTATAGTCTGCCGTGGCTTCTAGCCAACGCAGCAGCTTCATTCGCACATCGTCCTTGTCGTTCTGATGTTCTTCCGGTGTCTGCTTGGGCTTGGCATGCCATGGATACTTGAGCACACCGGTAGCAGCTTGGAACCCACCTGAATCGCCTAGCAGCACAGTGTTAGCGCGATCGCGCTGCTGCACCATGCTCTCCTGCACCCAGCTATCCTGCGGATCCAGTATGGCATGTCCAGCTGAATACAGTGCTACTGGATAGTAGAAAAGGCTGTTAGCGGGATCGAGGAAGTTGAGATCCTTGAGTCCCTGTGGCAAGCCCTCGGGCATGGTGTCGCGCATGTTGTACTGAACCATGCTGACGATCTTGGCATAGATCATGCTGATGCTGGGCAAGAACAGGGCATAGTCATTCTGCGTAGCGGCCATGTTCCTGCACTTTGCGTTGAAAGTGAGGTGGTCAGTGTCAAAGCTGAATCTCTGGAAATCTTTTTTCATGTTTCAGTATGGCCTATGGCGGTGATCTTGTCAAGCACGAACCAGCTCTTGGATCAAGGGAGTTGCGGTGAAGAACTTGGTACTAACCTGCTCAGCTTCTGAGCTAGCATGGCTTGACAAGCTGTTGCGGTTCATGAGGTAGCGTATGTGAGTGATCAGCTTGTCCTTGTTGGCTTGATAGCTGTCCCAGTTCTTGGTCCATTCGCTGGGATAGCATTCGCTCCACATCTCTGAGTAGCTGAGTCGGTCTGGCACCATGGGATAGGTTCCAACCAACGCTGCTTCATACATTGAGATGCCCAGAGTTTCTTGCAGGTTAGCGCTGAAAGCGATCTTGCTCTCTGCGAGATGCTGATGGTATTCGTCCTTGGAGAGCTTCTGTTCCTGTGCCACAAACCATTCATATTCTGGCATGGCTTCGGCCAAGTCCTTGAAGATCTCCAGCTGCTTCTCTGGTGCCAGACGATGCGGGAATATGATCTTGTCTCGCTTGGCTGTGGTAGCATAAGGAGCTAGCAGTGGCTGCATGTATTCCATGGGCCAGCCGGTGAGCTTGAGCCGGTTGATCTCAGAGTCTGGGAAACCAACGATGAACTCTTCGGTCTCATCCTCGGCAAATAATGTCTCTACGCCCAGCAGCTGTCTCAGGAACAGGTTGCTGTGGAATCGCGTGGCAAACCAGTTGGTGTCATAGGTGTAGAACATGCTGCATTCAGCATTGCGTACCCAGGGTTTATCGCCAACCAGACGTCCCAGGAAGTCCTGTGGATCATAGCTGCCAGCGTGCCAAAGACCGTGTATCTCAATCTTTTTGCCAAGCAATTCAGCCATGTAGCGCAGCTGGATCACTGTGGGATTCCACGCATCTGTGTAAAGGAACTTGTCGCCGTCTTGTATCTTGCCATCCCTGAACAGCTGTGCTATCACGCTCAGCTGTGATGATTTGTAGATGTTGGTAGCACCAAAATCCAAGAACGCACCTGGCGTTGGTGTGGCAGGTACCTCGTCTCCCTCGATGATGGCCACGGTGTCCACGCCTGCCCCATCCAGCAGGATAGGGATGTGATCATACCATTGGCGAGTGTAGCGCGTGTCAATTGGTTCGATGGGGACAACGTACACTGTCATTATTCTGCATCCCACTTCAAGATGGCACCGTTCTCTCCATCTTCTGAGACTTCAATCCACACTTCGCGTCCTGGCCACTTATCTATTATCTTCTCATATAGTTCTTCACTAATCATCTCACAGCTGCGATAGTTTAGCTGTAAGGTTTTTTGATCATATAGCTTCTCAAGCCATCTTTTTGCCTGTAAAAATTCCACATCACGGTCATTATGCGTGACAGAGATCCAAACTTGGAAGTGGAAGATGTGGCGATGCGGATAGCCCAAGAAGCTGACATCGTACTCGTCGCCTGTGGCCAGAGCTGGATCTGTGAGTGCTGCGGGATACTTGTGGATGCCTTCTTTCTGGAACTTTACCCAGATCATTCTCTTGCGTGGATCTGCCATGTGATATCTCCTATGATGATATAAGATGATAACACAGGTCAGAGATTTTCACAAGTGCTAGAGATCCAAAGCAGTCCTAACCACCTTTATCACCATGTTTTGGCTGGTATTCGGGGTGAACAGCAGCTCAACTATGCCTCCCACGATGTCAGCAGACCAGATGCCGAGGCTGGTGCTGGTATAGATGTCAGCATATTCAGTGAAAAACACATCTGTACCATCTTGGATCAGCATCAGTTGGCTGCTCTGATAGCTGCTGGTAGCAGTGTTGGTTATCTGCAGCAGATAGTGCGCTGTGCGGAACTGAGTGGTTGGCCACGAATCAACCACAGATTGGAAGGTGCTGTTGCTGGTATAAGCATTACCGTCTAAGACCCAGGTGTTGCCGCTAACATAGCCGTTGCTCTGCAGCACCTGTACGTTGGCAAAGCCAATGCTGTTGATCTGGTTGAAGCTGCCTATGTTGGCATAGCTAGCAGCAACATCGTTGGTGACCGTGAGATTGCCCAATACTGACAGGTTGTTGTTGAAAATAGTGCTGTTGCTGACTGTGAGATTGCCTAGCACAGCAAGGTTAGACGCAAAGGTGCTGTCCTTGCTCACTGTGATGTTGCCCAGCACTGATAGATTGCTGTTGAAGAGGCTGTCCTTGCTCACTGTGATGTTGCCCAGCACTGATAGATTACTGCTGAAACTGCTGTCAGTGAGAACAGTGATGTTGCCTAGCACAGCAAGGTTAGACGCAAAGGTGCTGTCCTTGCTCACTGTGATGTTGCCCAGCACTGATAGATTGCTGTTGAAGAGGCTGTCCTTGCTCACTGTGATGTTGTTCTGGAACACAGCAGCATTGGACACGCTTAGTGCACCGCCCACTGAGAGATCGCTGCTTATGTTGGCAGCATAAGCATATAGTGCTCCGTACACAGCTAGATTGCTGCTGACATTCACGTTGCTGGCTATGAGGCTTAGATTACCTAAGCCATTGCTGGTGCTGCCGCCGCTGGCCAAAATCCTCGCATCATAGTCGTTGCCAAATATGCTGCTATGGAAATCCACGTATGGTGTGCCAGCTGTGATCCTATTCTGCTGTCCCAGCTCTATGCTGCCATTGGTATCACCACCGATGATCACAGTGCCTGTGGTACCTGAGCTGGCAGTTAGGCTGCCACCAACCAGCGCATCCAATCCTATGGCAGCCCCGCCCTTGGTCACAAAGCTAGCTGAGCTTAGACTGCTGCTGTTAACTGTGCTGTTGATCAGCAGCCCTTGTCCATAGATGAACCTTGCCACTTGATTAGCAGCCGCATTGCCACCTTGGGCAAACACGATGTCGTTGTTGAGCATGGTGCCGAGCACGAGATTACCACCGCCCGTGACAGCGTTACCGTACATCAATAGGTAACCATCGTTTGCATGGTCAATGGTAGCTTGGTTCCATCCGCTGCTGTTGATGCCCAGATCTATGTAGGTGTTGACAGCAGTGCCATTATCCGCTGTGACCACTATGTCTGCGCTGGCGCTGTCACCTGAGCTGTCATTGTGCACGTTTATCTGTGAGCTGGCATTTACGTTGCCTGCGAACAGTGCTACGGTATTTGGTTGGTAATTGGTATAGTCCTGCACACCAGCGTAGAGCGCAGCAAAGCCGCCGGCTCCGCCTGTAAACGTGCCGGTCTTGCCACTGATTATGCTGGTATTGCTACCGTTTAAGTTTCCACCTAGCCTGATGTTTAGTCCAACATCCAGGCTGGACACGTTGGCAGTATTAAGAACAGCGAGATTAGCAGTGTTCAGGCTGACGTTGCCGGCATCCCAGAACAGGCTAGCACTGTTGCCACTGAAGGTATTGCTGTTGCCGGCAAACTGTATGGTATATTGTGGACCAAAGCTTGGTGTATAGGATGCTGCTGTAACCTGGAAGCTGCCATCTGGGAACAGTATGCCACTGGTAGTTGATGCTGTGTTACCTATGTGTAGGTTACCATAGACATCCAGTGGATATCTAGCAGTGCTGGTGCCGATACCTATGTTCGAGTTGCTGATCAGCGTGTTAGCAACAAAGTTTGGCGCAGATATCAGTCCTGTAGCTAGTACATTCTGAGTGAACAGCGTGTTCACGCCTATGATGTTGCCTCCTGATCCAGTAGTAGTGATAGTACCGCTGGTAACAAGATTACCAACCGTGGCGTTGCCCGTGGACTGTATGGTAGTGTTGCTGATCAGACCATTGACGGTGGCTGTACCGGCGCTCTGTATGCTGCTGTTGCTGACCAAGCTGCTTCCGATAATAGCACCGTTGGCCTGTATGGTTGTGTTGCTTAGCAAGCTGTTAGCAGTGATGGTATCTGCTGCCTGTATGCTGGTGTTGCTGATCACTGTGTTGAACAGACCGGTACCAGGTGCCTGGACGTTGCTGCCGCTCACTATGTCATAGAGCTGTGCCAGTCCCAACGACTGTATGGTAGTGTTGCTGAACAGGCTGTTGCCTGTGATCGATCCGTTGGCCTGTATGTATGTGTCGCTGGCAATGCTGCCTGCGATCACCGCACCGTTGCTGATCATGCTCTGACCAGTTATGGTACCATTGGCCTGTATGAAGCTGTTGCTGATAAGATGTGCAGCTCTGACAAAGCCCACAGATTGTACATAGATATTGGTTTCCAGCAGCTGTCCGTACATGCCAAAGGTTGAGTAGATCTGGGTATTGCTGGTGATTATCTCAGCAACCAAACGCCTGCCGGCTGTGATATTGTCTGCTGAAACGTTACCGCTGACATCCAGCCTGCCACCGATGAGCACGTTGCCATATACTTCCAGATTGGCCTCTAACAGCGCACCATTGCCCACCACCAGATTATCTGTGAACACGGTGTTATCGGCAGTGATGTTGCCGTTGCTGTTGAAGCTGTTGGCTCTGATCTTTCTGCTAGCAGTGAGAAATTCTGTGGTGATGTTGCCGCTGTTTACTATGATGTTTGAATAAACTGTATCGATGGTAGCAGCGTCGCTGACTGTGAGATCTGTGGTAGTGATGCTGGTGTTGCTGACTATGCTGTTGGCAGTTAGCAATGACGACGCGGTGATATCTGGGCTGGTAATGCTGAGATTACCCACGATCACATCTGCCACTAGATTATTGCTCACCGTGACATTGGTCACGTCCAAAGAAACGTTGGCAGCGATAACATTGGCAGATATCTTGTTGACTGCGCTGATATCAGTGGCACTGATATTGGTATTGCTGTTTAGCGAGTTGACCTGTGCCAAACCGCCAGTGATCAGCGTGGTAGTTACTATTGTGCTGTTGGCCACCACGTTCTGTGCAGAAACCAACACAGTAGCTTGGACATTTGGCGTGATAACAGCTAGATTACCAACCAGCAGGTTACCAGTTATGTTGTTGAGAGCAGTGATACCTGCTGAGGTCACGCTGGTGTTAGCAGCGATTAGATCCCCGCTGACTCTGTTGGTCACGCTGATGTTGGTGCCGCTTATCTCGTTGTTGGCATGTATGTTGGAACCAATCACCAATCCCACAGCTGAGATAGCAGTGTTGGAATTCAGTTGATTAGCTAATAGATCTTGACCAAAACGTCCCTGTCCTGTGGTAGCTATCTGGCCTAGGGCATTGACAGCACCGCCTATGCCCACACCGCCATTTACTACCAGCGCGCCGCTGGTGCTGTTGATGCTGATGGTAGCATTGCTAAGCAGCAGGTCACCAAACTGAGCAGCACCATAAACGTATCCTGGTACGCTGGTAAAAGGATTTACCACATTGCTGATACCTGGCTGCACGTTGGTTAGGTAAACGAACCTACCAGTGCTGTTCTGGAAGCCCATGAATGCGTTGTTGTCGTTGAGGATGAAATAGTTCATCACAACGCCGCGATCATAACCGTCGTTGTACGTGAGAATATTGCCTTCGCCGTTATCAGATCCGACTTTTATGGTAGGACCTGTCACGCTGATGCTATTGCTGTTGACGATGGTGCTGTTGCCGCGAACGATGAAGTTACCGCTGACTACCAGATTGCCGGTGAACAGGCTCTGCTGCCCCCCTACATTGAGATTGCCACCTATGCCCACACCACCTGTGACTATCAGCGCGCCGGATCCGGTGCTACCGCTGGCTGTGTTGTTGGTAATTGTTACAACGCCGCTGGCAGCGATGTTAGCCGCTGTGATACCCACATTGCTGACTATGGTGTTGCTGCTTAATTGGTTAAGAGCATTGATAGCAGGTGACGTAATACTGAGATTGCTGTTGATGGTGTTGGCTAGGATACCTTGTGCTGCTTGTATGCTAGTGTTGCTGGTTATGGTCTGCACCACAGCATTGGTGATGATGTTCAGCGTGCTAGCAGTGGCTTCTGTGTTGCTGATCAACTGATTGACCACAGCGATGCCAGTGGTCTTTAGTGTCTGGCCTTCTATGAAGCTGTTGCTGCGGACCTGCTGGCCTGATACAAGCCCGTTGGCACTTACCGCAGCATTGCTGCTGAGAGTGCCTACCTGTGCACCGTTCTCGACTACCAGCGTGCTGGTGGTGCTGTTGTTGTTGACGATCAGACTGTTTACGTTAGCTAGACCACTGCTCTGCAGGGAAGCACCGAAAACATTGTTGTTGCCTATCAAGCTACTGATCTGTGCCACGCCTGCTATGTTTAGGTTAGCACCATAGATATTGGCATTGCTGATCAGTGCGTTAACTGTGGCAGTTCCAGCAGCCTGCATGGTGCTATTGCTGTTGACCGAGCCAGCAACCACTTCGCCTATGGCATGCACGAATGTGTTGCTCTTGATAGCATTACCAGTGATGGTACCAATGGCATGTATGTTGAGATTGCTATAGATCTCACCAAACGTTGCTACGCCCAGAGACTGCATGGTGCTGTTGCTGGTCATGCTCCTAGCAACGATATCTCCTACGGCCTGTATGGTAGAGTTGCTGTTGAGGCTACCAACGAGCACGTTGCCAGTGACCTGTATGCTGCTGTTGCTGTAGAGACTGCCTACCTGTGCCGAACCTGAGATGTTTAGATTGGCACCACTGATGTTGGTATTGGCTATCAAGCTGTTGGTCGTGGTGACACCAGCTGTCTGCGTGAACCCATTGCTGTAGATGTTGCCCAGATGGGCAGTACCAGCTATGCCGAGATTGGCACCGTAGATGCTGGTATTGGCTATCAGAGAGTTAGTGGTGGTCAGGCCAGCTGTCTGGGTGAACCCATTGCTGTATGAGTTTCCTAACCAAGCAGTGCCAGATATGTTGATACCACTGCCACTGATGTTGGTGTTGGTTATCAGAGAATTGGTAGTGGTCAGTCCTGCGGTCTGCACAGAGCCGTTGCTGTACACGCTACCAAGTACGGCTGGTCCTTGTACGTTTAGGCTACCACCGTATATGTTTGTGTTGGCTATCAAGCTGTTGGTAGTGGTGACACCAGCGGTCTGAGTGAACCCGTTGCTGTAGACATTGCCTGCCAACGCAGTGCCTGAGATGTTGAGATTTGCGCCGCTGATGTTGGCATTGGCTATGAGCTGGTTGGTAACTGTCAAACCAGCGGTCTGAGTGAACCCGTTGCTGTAGATGTTGCCAATCCAGGCATTGCCACTGACATTAAGGTTGGCAGTGTAGACGTTAGTATTGCTCAGCAGCTGATTGGCCAGGATCAAACCGCTGGCATTGATGCTGATGTCTCCGTTGAGGCTTGGTCCGAGACTGGGCAGAGCCTGTCCCAGTGATCCAGGCGCTAGCACAGTGATCTGGCCGCTCACAGCTAGGTTGTTGTTGACGTTAAGCACGCCGCCGATACCAACGCCGCCGGCCACAGTCAACGCACCTGTGACAGCACTGTTGCTGGCTGTGAGTGTCTCTATCTTCAGACCAACGCCGTTTACGAAGCGTGCTATCTCGTTGCTTGGGTCGGCGCCGCCTGTGGCAAAAACTATATCATTGGCAGCTAGCGTGCCTAGCACCAAGTTGCCGCCACCGGTGATGCTATTGCCTGCCACGTACAGATAGCCGTCGTTGGCAGCATCTATGGTGCCTTGGTCAAAGGTGCCGCTGTTGATGCCAAGATCTATGTAGGTATCATTGTTAGTTCCATTGTCTGCAGTGATGACCATGTCGCCGCTGGCCGCAGCACCTGGATTGATGTTCTGCAGGTTCAGTTGGCTGTAATCGTCTATGTTTGAGCTGAGCTGTAGCACAGTGTTTGGCTGGTACACATAACCATAGGGTATGCCACCATAGATCGCACCAAAGCCATAGCTGTCTCCATAGAACACACCGCTGTTGCCAGTGATCTGGTTGACATTGCCTATGATGTTGATGTTACCGCTGACGTTTAGATTGCCGCTGATGCCAACACCGCCATGCACAACCAGCGCACCATCCTGAGACGTGGTGCTGTTGATGTTGCTGGTTATGAACATGCTGCTGCTGATCAGCGTGGCATTGCTGGCGCTGTAGAATAGGTTGCCGCTGTCGCCGCTGAATGCGTTACCAGCACCAGCAAACTGCATGGTGCCTGGAACTCCATAGCTGGGTGTGTTGGCCGCAGCAGTGTCTTGGAAGCTACCATCAGGGAACACGATACCGCGGATGCGACCAGCAGTGTTGCTGATGGTGATGTTGCCCAGCACATGCAGCTTGCTCACTGGCACAGCAGTGCCTATGCCCAACCTCACGTTGCTATTGTCAAAGGCAAACAGGCTGTTGCCGGCAAAAAGGTCGTTTTGGTTGAACTGGACTGCGCCGTTACCGCCACCAGGCGGTGTACCATAGGCTGCAGTGGTCTGATAGGTACCATCTGGCCATATGATGCCGCTGGTGGTTGTTGCAGTGTTGGCAATATGGATGTTACCCCAGACGTCCACGGGATAGCGCACGGTGCTGGTACCAACACCAAGATTAGCAAAGAATCCTTGGTTTACCGTGATGTTACCGGGTTGGCCGTCAAAGGTAACGAACTCTACCGCGCCGTTGCTGTTTAGTATGCGTGGTCCGTTCTTGCCCAGGGCGAGATCAACAGAAACACCGCTAAGAGCAAAATCAAATCTTGGATTGTTTGGCAGCGTCATCCCGTTCCCAGCTCAAATCATGGCCAATACAGCTGGCAGTATTTAGTTTAGCCGGATCGCGGCACTCAGCTGTACTTCATGGTGATGCGCCACGACCCCTGTGTGCTGGTGCCTATGCCCACGTAGGCATTGATAGTGGTGATCTGCGTGACTGGATAGCTGAGAGCTGCTGTGTAGTTGCCCACGGTCGAAGCATTTATCTGCGTGTTGGCCATCAGCAGGCTATGGTCGGCCGCACTGCCCACGGTGAACGTGGTGTTGCTGTCGTTGAAAGCAGTGATTATGGCGACGTCGAGATCGGTTACCGTGACACCCGCTGTCATGGTACCAACTGTCACAGTGTTGCTGCTGGAGTAGTTGCCAACAGCTGTGAACTGATAGCTCAAGCTCTGAGTGCCACTGGTTGTGTTGCCCACGTTCTGTCCATCGAGATTGAGGCCAACTGGTACCCAGACCGTGGGACCAAGCTGCGCGGCCAAGTAGGCTTGGTTATGACCACTGCCGTCGTCGTAGACATAGACTATGGTGCCCAGAGTTACCGTGAGGCTGTTACGCACTGCGATGTTGCTGACGAAATAACCAACTGCTACACCAGTGGGACCCGTGGGACCCGTGAGCTGGCTGACGCTGCTGATGTTCCACGCCACGATGTCCACGGTATCGCCGGCCACACAGGGTGCGTTCAGTATTACCTGAGTGCCATTGGTAGCTATGTATTCATAGGGAGTAAGCTTGACACCGTTGACGAAAACTTCAACATATGGGGCTACATAATCGCAGGTGAACACTGTCTGGCCGCTGCTGGCATTGAAGTTATATTCTTGGAAGCTGCCAACTGACCTAGGACCGGTTGGACCAGTTGGTCCTGAACCGGTTGGACCAGTGGCACCCGTGGGATTTACTCCGGCTATCTGCCATGCCACTATGGTTACAGGATCACCGCCTATGGCAGCATTGGCCAGCGTCACTGTGCTACCGTTGGTAGCTGTGTACAGATCTGGAGCTAACAGCACTCCGTCATAGTAGACATCAACGTAGCCAGGATAATAGCTGGCAGCAAACACTGTCTGGCCGGTGGTCGCTGTGAGATCAAAACGCGCATAAGCGCCTAGCGCAGCAGGACCAGTTGGACCAGCAGCACCTGTTGGACCAGTTGAACCAGTAGCGCCTGTGTTGGCAGCAGTGCCTGGAGTACCTGTTGGACCGGTTGGACCCTGCGCACCAGTTGCACCAGTAGCGCCCTGTGATCCTGCGCCTATGACCTGCCAGTTGGCATTGTTCAGGGTTGGATTTAGGCAGATGTAGGCTACATTAGTAGCCCTGTTGATCCACATGCTGCCTACAGCATAGCCCTGTGACTGATCGTTGGATCTGGTAGGCGGAACCACGGCATCATAGTTGTCCAATGGCTGCACGAAGCCAGCTTGTGCTAGCTTGACAGCACGGTTGCCGTTGATCTTGATGTAGACAGGCATGGCCAGGCTGTCAGGACGCACGCTGGTCAATCCACCCGGGGTGCTAGGGCTCAACCACAGCACATCACCTGGCAGTCCTGGTAATGGACTGAGGTTGTTAAGCACCTTGCCTCGCGGCTCCCACTGGAACCAATCTACACCGGGTATGCCTATGGTGCGCACGGTGCCTATGACGTTGCTGCTGGCCAGAGAATTAGCCTGGGCTAGATAATAATTGCCATTGCTAGAGAGATAAATCAGATCATTTATGTTAAATCCGTGCCCTGGCTGCTCCACACCGATGCGGTTCTGCACTGGATTCTTGGCTATGAACTTGGCATTTACGTCGGATAGCCAACCTGGATAGGGCTGTATGAAGCTGTTGTAGAGGCTAAGAGTGTTTATGGCTGGCACTCCGTCTTCGTAGATTTTGAAAACGAAGCCAGGTTGACCAGTTATGGCCACGCCATCGCTGCAGCTGAATGCTTCGTAGCGATTGGTGTCTTCTACCACGCAGGTGATGCTGTCCACTGACGCAGAGATTATCTGCACTATCTGCACGCACTTGCCTGTGGCTGCTTCACCGTAGTACATTCCGGAGGTTATATCTAGGCCGTTATAAACGTAGATCTGCGGAGTGCTGAAGCTGCTGTGATTGTATTGAGTGACCGACGCTGTCATGGTCCACTGATAGGGCTGCGGCGCCGGGCCGCCTGCCCACCATTGATCCTCGCCATATACGGGACCTTCGTCAAATGGCCAATAGCTGAGCGGTGTCAGTGAGATATTGTCTATGTACAGCGTGATGACTGGATTGATAGATACCACGTTATCGCTCCATCAACCTGTGAATATCATGGTTACCCAGAGATATCCGTCTCCGCTAGCCGGCACGCCGGTGTTACCGGGGCTCAGCGCGAACAAGCTGGTGGTATTGATATCGAGGCTGAGGCAAGAATAGCTGCCGCCTGTTGCATTGCTGGGCACTGTTTGCCTATAGGCCCCAGCTGGTTGTACCAATGGACCACCTTGGCAGGTTACTATGCCTGGATAGGCATTCATGCCATGCACTATGGTTATCTGTGTGTCACCTGCTCTAGTGATCTGGGGTGCTGTGATGTTTGAGAGATTGTCAACGTAGCCATTTGGCAGCAGTATGCCGCTGTTGAACAGCAGCCTAAAGCTGATGAGGCTGGTAGCTGTGGCGCCCGTAGGTCCAAGCGGCCCGCTTGGACCAGTCACTCCTGTGGCACCTGTGGGACCTGTGGTAGTGCTGGTTGGACCTGTTGGCCCGGTCACTGTTGATGCAGGACCTGTGGGGCCTATGGGACCGCCGCTTGGACCAGTGGGACCAGTCATCTGGCTGACCGTGGCTATCTCCCAGGCTATGATGCTGACAGGATCTCCGCCCAGTGCCTGCTGAGTTAGCACCACGGTGTTACCGTCTGTGGCTATATATTCACTGTTTGGTACCAGCAGCAATCCATTATAGTAAACGTCTACGAAATCTGGTGTGTAGGTAGCATAGAACACTGTCTGGCCAGATGTAGCATAGCTGTCGTAGCGCTGAAAAGCACCGCTGGCAGCCGGACCAGTGGGACCTGCTGCGCCAGTGGGACCAGTGCTGATAGGACCAGTTGGACCAGGAGGTCCTGGAGGACCCTGTGCGCCACCTGTGTTGGTAGCCTGTGGTTGATTGCTGCCGCCTGCTATGGCTCCATAGTTCAGCAGAATCTGGTTGACTGATCCCACGAAATAGGCATCAGTTGGAGGCGGTACCAGATACTTCCTGTCCACCACTGCTCGCAGCCACACATAGTTGCCGCTGAAGCTGTAGGCAAAGATGCCCGTGTCCCCCTGAGTGATGTTGGGATATTGGTTGGCAGGCCACTGCAGCAGAGCTGGATCAAATCCGGTTGGCAGCGCGGGATCCAGCGGGAACTGCACATATGGCGTGCCGTTGCCTATGGGTATGTTAAACCAATCACTGTCGGCATTGGGGTCGGTAGCCAAGCTGCCTTGTATGTAGATCCGGCCTGTGAAATTGTCCAGATTGATGCTCACGGTATGGTTATTACCAACCATGTTGTTGTATCCGGCACCCTTTTGCTTGATGCCGATCACGTTGATCTGGTTATTGGTGGTACCTAGAAGTGTGACGCTGATCATTTTGCCGCCTAATCCCCTGGTTATTTAGCGGCAGCTGTTTAGTCTAGATCAGCTAGCTCCACCACCACCGTGCTGTCATTGAGCACTTCTTCTACCAGTGCTGGTGCTGTGGCTGCTAGGATGGCTTTTTGCTCGTCTGTGAGCACCGATGCTGCGTCGCTGCTGTCCTTGACCATGCGGCTCAGCTTGATAACAACCAATTCTTCAATTAACTTGGCCATGTGTGATCTCCCTGTTGGATCTGATACTTATGGCTCAAATCGACTGAGTCATCTGATCTTTGGTTTGCGACCGCGCTTGCGACCAGTGCTGCGAGTAGTGCCGTCTGGATTGATGTTGAATATCTCGGCATACCTCTGCACGCTCATGCCATCTATGGCAGTAATGTCATCGCTGCTCACTGTCAACTGTCCCTGCCCGTTTGCTTCCTTGAGAGTGAGAGCGAAAGATCCGCTGTTTTCGACCACGCTGATCAGATGGTAATCATCAGAAGCCTGCTGTGGCCAACCAAATGCGTTCCTGCGACTGATCCTGGCAGTGACCATGCTGTCCTCACCTAGCTTGCCCTGTGCGATAAGCTCGCTCACGAGGTTGATCATTGCGAGACCTCCTGAACCAACTGCAGGTCCTGCGGCTGTGCCGTGTCTGGCGCAGGTTCTGGATTGCTGAGATATTCAAACTCTAGCTTGTCTTCCTTGACAGTGATCATCACAGCTCCGCCGTGTCGCAGCTTGCCAAACAGCATCTCTCTGCTCAGTGGCTTCTTGATGTGATCGGCGATCACTCTGGCCAAGGGACGCGCACCCATGTTGGTGTCAAATCCCTTGTCGATCAGCCACTGCTTGGCAGAAGCATCGCAGACTATCTTGACGTTCTTGCGAGCACTCAGACCATTGAGCTCGCCGAGGAACTTGTCAACGATGCTGTCCATGTTGTCCTTGTTCAGCTTGTTGAACTTGATGATGGCATCCAGCCTGTTGCGGAACTCTGGTGTGAAGAAACGGTTGATGGCCTGCGTGTCCTCGTCTCGCACAGTGCTCTTGGTGAAGCCGATCAGTTCCTTTTCCATGTCAGCTGCACCCAGATTGCTGGTGAAGATCACGATGGCATTGCGTGCGCTGGCTGATTTTCCTTGGCTGCTGGTCACTGTGCCATGATCCATCAGCGCAAGGAAGATGTTGTAGACGTCGGGATGTGCTTTTTCGATCTCGTCGAACAGCAGCACGCAGTGAGGATGCGTGTCAAGCTCATTGATCAGCACGCCGCCGCCGGCACCACCGTCACCGTAACCAACGTAACCCGGAGGTGATCCGATGAACTTGCTGACTGTGTGACGCTCTTGGTACTCGCTCATGTCAAATCTGGCAAAATGCACGCCTAGGCTCTTGGCCAACTGCTTGGCAACTTCGGTCTTGCCCACACCACTGGGCCCTGAGAACAGGAAGCTGCCCACGGTCTTGTCGCTCTCGCGCAGTCCGCTCCTGCTCATGTAGATGGCGTTGACCACTCCGTCGATGGCATCGATCTGTCCAAATATCTTGGCTTTGAGATCAGTCTCTAGCTGTTCTAGCTTGTCAGCTTCCTTGCTCTTTACCGTGGTCACAGGTACCTTGGCTACTCTGCTGACTTCGGCTTCGATCATTTCCTTGGTCAATAGCTTGGCACGTTCTGATGCTGGTTTGATCCTCTGCCATGCTGCTGCGCTGTCCACGATGTCGATGGCCTTGTCAGGCAAGCATCTGTCGTGTATGTGCTTGGTAGTGAGTTCCACTGCAGCATCCAAGGCTTCTGGTTCAAACTCGATACCATGGTACTCTTCGTAGTGCTTGGCGATACCTCTGAGTATGCGCTTGCTGTCCTCAACGCTGGGTTCGAACACGTCCAGCTTTTGGAATCGCCGCACCAGCGCACGGTCCTTTTCAAAGTGCTTGCGATATTCCTCGTTGGTGGTGCTGCCGATGCAGCAGATCTCGCCGCGGCTCAGCGCAGGCTTTAGCATGTTAGCTGCGTCGATGCTGCCACCGCCTCCGCCATTGCCTGCACCCATGATCATGTGTATCTCGTCGATGAACATGATGGTCTTTGGCAGCGCTGAGAACGCTGCGATGATCTGCTTGAGACGCTCTTCAAAATCACCTCTGAACTTGGTACCTGCTACCAACGTGGCCACATCAAGGTTCCAGATGGTGTGATCGGCTAAGCTGTCTGGTACATCCCCTTCGATGATGCGCCGAGCCAAGCCTTCTACTATGATGGTCTTGCCCACACCGGGATCGCCGGTCATGATCACGTTATGCTTGTTGCGGCGTGCCATGATCTGGCAGATCTGTTCAACTTCCTTCTCACGGCCGATCAGAGGATCTATGCGGCCTGCCTGTGCCTTGGCATTGAGATTGATGCAGTATTCCTCGAGTATCTCAAGAGCTGCTTTGCTGTCCATGGCCGAATCTGGGCTGTTATCGGTGCGATTGGCTAGCTCGACTAGCTTTTCCTTGGTTGGACCATGCTTCTCCAAAAACCAACTAGCTGGGCTGTCTGGTATGTGATACAGTGCTAGCAACACGTCCACCGCACCTATGTCACCGCGACCGCTGAACAGGCTCTGTGTCTTGGCCTTCTTGATCACGTTGCTGAGCAGCGCTGTATGCCGAGGCTGGAAGCTGCCTGCCTTGACCACGACATGGTTGCGCTCGTTGTTCAACCACTCGCTGGTCAGAGTGATCAGCTTTTCCAGATCGCCCCCACCTTGTACCATGAGATCCTGTATGGGTTCCATCTCCAGCAGTCCTGCCAGCAGATGCTCAAGCGTTACCAGCTCGTGGTTAAGGCTAGCAGCCAGTTGATAAGCACGCTGCAGTGGTTGTTCAAAAGCCTGCATGCTCATGCTGTGACTCCCTGGCGCTTGACCTTCTTGGCCAGCTTGCGCCGTGCTAGATCCAAGCGCAGCTTGCTTACCCTGTCGTCGATCATGATGCCCTGTAGATGATCAAACTCATGCAGGAATATCCTGCTCCATCCAAAGCCCATGTCAGTGATCTGCTGGTTGCCAGTGATATCTCTGAACATGACCTTGATCTGCTTGCTGCGCTTGACCTTGAGAACCAAACCTGGCAGGCTAAGGCAGCCTTCATCATGTTCATCAGTCTCGTCGCTGGCACTGAGCACCACGGGATTGATGAACACTGCGTCCTGGCCTTCCACGCTGACCACGAACAGGTTGATGCTGTGCCCTACCTGTGGCGCAGCCAACCCAACTCCTCCGTGCGCCCGCAGCGTGTCAAACATGTCTTGGATCAGTGGACCCAGAGATGGAATCTCACTGGGTTCTATCAAGCGTGCTTGCTGCCGCAGCAGTGCTGCTGGACTGGTCACTAAGGGTAGTATCATTGTTTTACTGGCTCCTCTGGCTCTGCACTTGCTTGAGCAGATCCCTTTGTTGAGTGGTTAGATTCCTGCATATCTCTACGTTGAGCCTGAGGAACAGGTCTCCTCTGTGGCGTGCGTTGTTGTGAGCAGGCATGCCTTGGCCTTGAACACGCAGCATGGTACCGTGCTGCGTGCCAGCTGGTACGTTTACGCTGAGCTTTTGGCCATCTATGCCCGTGACTTCTTGGTCGGTGCCCAGCATGGCTGCTATGGCATCCACGTTCAGCACAGCATGCAGATGCGGACCATCTCTGTTGAACAACGCATGCTCGCTGATTGACACGGTGACATAGAGATCACCTGGGGGCAGATTGCCCATGCTGCGGTCGCCGTGACCTTGGAACTTGAGCCTGGTGCCATTCTGCACGCCAGCAGGTATTGAGACATTGATGCTGGTCTGCTGCCCGTTGGCATCAAACTGCACGGGCACGGTCTTGCCAACAAAGGCATCTTCCAGGGTGATGTTGAGAGTGAACTGCCAATCTCTGTTACGAGGCGGCTGCGGTCTGCCAAAGCCCTGCCCGAACACCTGGCTCATGATGTCATCGAATGGATTGCCACCTCCGCCAAAGCTGAAACTGAAATCCGCACCAGGAAATCCGTGGTTGAAGTTTTGATGGAAGGGATTGCCTCCCTGTCCAAACCTGCGCTGTTGATCGTACTGCGCACGTTTCTGGGCATCGCCCAGCGTGTCATTGGCCTCGTTGATCTTCTTGAACAGGGCCTCTGAATCCTTGTTGCCCTGGTTGAGATCAGGGTGATGCTGCTTGGCTAATCGCCTATAAGCAGCTCTGATTTCGTCTGGACTGGCGTTTTCGCCTATTTCGAGTATCTTGTAATAATCTTCCATGACAGAGTGTAACCTATTGAGCACCATGGTGTCAATGCCAGCGGCATACCATAAATAATCAAATATCACCAACTAGCAAGGGGTGCAGTGTCTTGGATGAAGAAAAACAGGCTACGTTGGCGCAGATAGCTGTTAACTATCTAACCAACACTCGTCCGATCATGCTAGCAGTGCATTTCATTTATATTGCCATGATAACGCTGGTATTTTCAGCGTCTTACGTGATTGCTTTCCATTTTACCAGCTTGGTCACGGTTTACGAAGAAGCCCACAGCATCAGCAGCTTCAGCTTGAATCTCAAGACATCTTTGGAGAACGATAACGCTATCTATGCCAATCTTAACAGGCTGCTCGGCGACAACGGTGGTATGAGAGCCTATGTGTACAGATACCACAACGGATTGGCAGCAATCAGTGGTGTGCCATTCTTCTTCCAGACCATGACACATGAAGTGATCAGCCCTGGTACTTCTCGCATCATGAACTTTGAGCAGCGCATACCAGCCAGCATACACATGGCCATCAACAACCACTTTGTCAATGACAAGTGTGCAGTGATCAAGAACGCTGACAAGGACAGGGAAAACCAAGATTACTATTTCTGGATGAGCAGAAACGCCAAACATCTCATACGCTGTCCGATCTACATGAGCAACGGCGATCTGTTTGGATTCGTTGGTGTGGATTTCGCCACAGACATCAGCGAACTGGATACCAGCATCAAGCGCATCAGGGACGCAACGTCTGACATCGCCAAGATATTCCAAAGCATCAAGCGCTGATATATTTAGGCAAAGCTGGATCGTGATCCATAAAATAACACAGTCAAGGGATCACATGCATGCACATACTCATACCCATGAGCGGGCGAGGTTCTAGGTTCGCCCAGCAGGGTTACGCAAAACCCAAACCTCTGATAGAATTCTTCGGCAAGCCAATGGTCCAGCATGTGCTGGAGAACCTTGGACTGCACAATACATTTACACTATGCGTGCTGCGCGAGCACTATGATGCAGATCCTGTGCTGTTTGAACAGCTAGGTCGCATGACTGATCTCAATTTAGTGTTTGTGGACCAGGTCACACAGGGTGCTGCTGAGACCTGCTTGCTGGCCAAGCAACATATAAAACCCAATGATACTCTGTTCATTGCCAACTGCGATCAGATCATGGCCTGGGACCAAGATCACTTTGAAGAATGGTTAGCAGCTGAGCGACTGGATGGTGCCATGCTGACCTTCTTCAAGGACAGTCCAGCCTACAGCTATGTGGAAGTCGACCAAGGCGGCATAGCCATACGCACGGCTGAAAAGCAGGTCATAAGCCCGCATGCTACCACTGGCATCTACGTGTGGACCCAAGGCAAGGATTTCGTGTGGGCAGCAGAACAGATGATAGCAGACAACGTGCGTGTCAATAATGAATTCTATGTTTGCCCTGTGTATAATTGGAACATCGCACGCGGCGACCGCATAGGCATATATCCACCCCAGGCTCACTGGCCCATAGGCACACCAGAAGACTTGGACATCTACATAGAGGCGCACCAATGAAAGTATTTGATCCCACGCTGTTCACAGGTGGTTGGTTCGTTGGAGACTTCCAACCCAGCATCTGGAACACCAAGGACTTTGAAGTAGGTTACAAGTATCATCAGGCCGGCGAACCATGGCCAGCTCACTATCATGAGCACATGGACGAGATCACCGTTTTGGTAGATGGCGTGATGAGGATACAGGACCAGATCCTGGTTGGCCCGACCATATTCCTGCTGAAAAAGGGCGAGATAGCAGATCCAGAATTCCTAGCAGATTGCCAAGTGGTGGTGATCAAGACTCCCAGCGTGCCTGGCGACAAGATAGAGGTGAAAAAAGAATCATGAGCATAGACATCGTCAGAGACCAAAAGGAACTGGGTACCTATTTCTACGTTACCTACGACGTAGAAAGCACCAGCACGCTGTTTGACGCAGCATGGGCCATAGCAGTGGGCCAGAGCATTGGCAATCCCAACACACGGTCAGTCTGGGAGACACCAGAGATGATCGAAGCACACTGTGCCAAGATCCTGCGCAGCAACAACTTTGACAAGAAGAAGGGTTTGGTCACCATTGGTTACCCAGCTGCCAACATCAACTGGGACAACGATGGCATCGCTCAGCTGCTGTGCATCATCCAGGGCGGCCAGACTGACATTGACATCATCAAGAAGTGTCGCGTGGTTGATCTTGAGATACATCCCCAGACCATAGACAGCCACTTCAACAAGCCACGCTATGGCATCAGTGGCATGAGGGCCTACACTGGCTGCTTTGGCAAACCGTTCTTTGGAGGCATCATCAAGCCCAAGACCGGCGTAACACCTCATCAGCTGCTAGACATGGTCAAGGAACTGGTTGATGGCGGCGTTAACTTCATCAAGGAAGACGAGATCCTCAGCAATCCAGACATCTGCAGGCTGGAAGATCGCGTGAGCTTGATCAGTGATTACATCAGCGACAAGAGCGTGGTATATACCTTCTGCATCAACAGCGATCCTCTGCATGTGCTGGATCGCGCACGTTTCGTGGCCAGCAATGGCGGCACAGGGGTGCACGTGAACGTGTGGAGCGGTCTTGGCGTGTACAAGAGCATACGCGATCTGGATCTGGATCTGTTCATACACTATCAGAAGAGCGGTGACAAGGTCATCACGCATAAGAAGAATCCTTTTGGCATAGAGTGGACTGTGCTGTGCCAGCTGGCAGCTATCAGCGGTGTTGACACCATACACGCAGGCATGTGGGGTGGCTACCTATCGGATCCCGAAGACGAGATCACTGCGTACATGAAAGTTCTCAGAAGCGGCAACGTGGTTCCTGCGCTAAGCTGCGGTATGACAGCAGAGCTGATCCCACCAATCGTGGAAAAGTTTGGTGTGGACTGGATGGCCAACGTGGGCGGCGCCATACACGGTCATCCAGATGGCACGCTGGCAGGTGCACAGAAGATACGCCGAGCCATAGACAGCTTGAAGGTGTGACATGAAGTTCATAGCACACCGAGGATTGATGGACGGTCCTGATGAGCGCATGCAGAACCGCCCTGATCAGATCGTCAAGGCACTGGACCATGGATTCGAAGCAGAGATAGACCTGTGGCATATAGATGGCAAGTGGGTGCTGGGACATGATGGTCCTGAGCATGACATCGAATTTGATTACCTCAGGCAGAAGGGCCTGTGGATTCACTGCAAGAACCTCGATGCGCTGTTTGCTCTCAGAGCACAGAAACATCACTACAACTTCTTTTGGCACGAAAGTGATCTAGTGACGCTGACCAGCACCAACATGGTCTGGACTTACTTTGGCAAGCCAGAGACCGTGAGCCCCATGAGCATCTGCGTGATGCCGGAAGCTACCTATGAATGGACAGACATAGAGCAGATGGTGCGCAGCTGGAACTGGTATGGCTTCTGCAGCGACTATGTGAACCGGCTGCGGGCATGGCAACACTAGCACTATGCTTTGCGGGATTACCTCGCATAACTGACGTCAGCACTGCTAGCTGGCGTCGCCTCATTGATCAACACGACACTGATGTATTCGTGCATGCGTGGAGCAACGATGCTGAACTGTCTCGCAACTGGATCAGCAGTGCGTATGCTCCCACAGAGATGATAATAGAATCTCAGCGAGAGTTTGATACCAGCATCTACAAGGATCGCATCTGGGCCTATAGGTCGCAGCCACGAAACGTGCTCAGCATGTGGTACAGCATAGCTCAGAGCCTTCAGCTGGCAGACCGGCACGCACGGAAACAGCGCAAGACCTATGACTTTGTTGCCCGTGCACGATTTGATTGGCACTGTGATCAGTTTGTGCTGGAACAGTACGATGGCCTCACAGTGCCAGATGATCCCGGTCTGAGCGGTCACAATTTCCAGCATCGCGGAACATGGCACGTGGCACACAACGATCAGTTTGGATATGGCAGCATGACTGTGATGCGAGACTACGGAGAGACATTTGCTCGCATACCTTGGCTGTATTCTGTAGATGGTGTCGACTTCTGCAGCGAATTATTCCTCACCACTAACATGATGACCAAGCAAATTCCGGTTAAATTACAGAAGGGCATGCGCTATCGCATGGTAAGGGACTAACATGAAGATAGGTGTATATACGATCGCGTTAAACGAGCTACAGCACTGCGAACGCTGGGCTCAGAGCGTGGCAGATGCTGACTATCGTGTTGTGCTAGACACGGGTAGCACAGATGGCACGGTTGAGAAGCTGCGCGAGCTGGGTGTCACTGTGTTTGAACAACGTTTTGATCCATGGCGCTTTGATCATGCTCGCAACGCTGCGCTGGCCTGCTTGCCCACAGACACTGACATCTGCATCAGCCAGGACATGGACGAGTTCCTTGCTGAAGGTTGGCGACCCAAGATGGAAGCAGCTTGGCGCATGAACGAGACCACACGCTTGGCCTATACCTATGTGTTTGATTATCGTGTTGGTGGACCAAATGATGGTTACCGCATGGACAAGATACACGCTAGGATAGGCTATCAATGGAAGCGCCCAGTGCATGAGACAGTGTTCAGCACAGTGGGTCTTGAGAATGTTGCCGAAGATCTCAGCATAGTGCTGAACCAGATACAGGATCGCAGCAAGGACACTCGAGGGCGTTACTTGCCACTGCTGAAGATGGCAGCCGAGGAAGACAGCGACGACAGCCAGATCAGCTTTTGGTATGGCCGCGAGCTGATGTATGCGAACCAACATACCGAGTCAGTGACAGAGCTTGAGAGATATCTCAGCCTTGAGACCAGTAGGTGGCCCATAGAGCGTTCAGAAGCCATGATATACATCAGCAGGATGAGCGACAGCCGCAAGCTGGAATATCTGCAGCGAGCACTGATATGTTCGCCTGAACGCAGGCAGGTGTGGTTAGAGATGGCTCGCTACTATTACAACAACCAGGACTGGCACGGTCTGCTGTGGGCAGCTGGCAGCGGCATGGAAAAGAGCCGCAGGGATCACAGCTATCTGGACAGTGCAGATGCCTGGGGCAATCAGCTGCTGGACTTTGGCAGCATAGCTGCTGCTAACCTTGGATGGTACAGCAAGGCAGCTGATTGGTGCCGACAGGCACTGGACATGAGCCCCAGTGACGATAGATTGAAAACCAACCTGCAGTGGATGCAGGATAAGATCAAGGGACAAGCATGATGCGCATAGCGATTTACGGACCAACCAAGAACCAAGCTCACCATGTGCAGGCATGGTATGATAGCTGCAAGGATGCTGATGTTATCTGCATCGCAGACACTGGCAGCACAGACGGAACCAAGGAAGCCATGTTGGCACTGGGAGTGCAGGTCACGGATGTCCGCATCATACCTTGGCGCTTTGACGATGCGTTCAACACTGCGATGTATCTAGTACCAGATGACATAGATGTGTGCATACGCCTGGACACCGATGAGAGACTGACACCAGGTTGGCGCGACAAGCTGGAAGCAGCTTGGAAGCCAGAAACCACGAGGCTGCGCTATCCCTACATCTGGAACTGGAACGCTGACGGCACGCCAGGTCGCCAGTGGTACGGCGATCGCATACACAGCCGCAAAGGCTACCGCTGGATGGGAGCCACGCACGAAGGACTGGTCAGCAGATTACCAGAAATACATACTTTCACAGATGATTTCCAGATACATCACTTCCCAGATCCCAAGAGCAAGAGCGGTGATCTCAGCCTGCTGGAAGAAAGCGTGAGAGAGTGGCCGCATGATAGCCGCATCAAGGCCTACCTGGGCCGCGAGTATGCTTATCAAAAGATCTGGGACAAGTGCGCAGCTACCTACAAGGAATTCCTCGGTATGAGCTTTGACACGGTTGAGCGCTGCCAGGCTCTGACCACTCTGGCACAGGCTGAACCCGAGAACAAGCTGTTTTGGCTCAAGCAGGCTGCCTATGAAGTACCCACTCATCGCGAACCTTTAGTAGCATTGGCACAGCACTACTATGAAGCAGCAGACTGGAAGAACTGCTACGACTATTCTCATCGCGCTCTCAAGATCACCAAGCATCCCATGGACTACACCTGCACACCTGAGGCATGGGGATGGCAACCGCATGATCTGCTGAGCATCGCAGCATGGAACCTAAGGCTCTATGACGAATGCTTGGAACAGGCCAAGACAGCTCTGGAAAAATCTCCAGATGACACGCGACTGAAAAACAATCTCAAGCTGATAGAGGATTTCATAGCCAAGAATCTACGTGGTTGATACCACTAAATACCCCCATGAGGCTACAGTACCTAGACCATAAACCAATCATAACTCTGCGAGAAGACACTTCGGTGTTTGCCTTCTTCACAGAAGCAGGGGTGGGTAAGATAGTCAAGGGCGTGAACACCACGCCTGACGTTGGTGTGGATGAGATACCTCGTCAGGCTGCTAAGTTCAAGATCAAGGTTGATCGCAACGGCTATCCGCCTGTGGCACGCAGCGACGGCAAGATTCCCAAGCTATAGTCATGAAAAGAGGTGGGACTGGCCCACCTCTGACAGTTAGATATTAGATACGGCTACGTCGGCTAGCTGCCTTGGCATCTTCTTCAGTGGACTCAACTGCGATAGGCACCCAGCGCTGTGGGATTGGTAACCCGCTCTTGCGATAATAGTCCAAGTCTGCTTCTGGATCATCTACTTGAGTCCATACCACCCATTTACCATCAAGTTCGCGTTTCTTGATATCGTGTCTCTTATCCATCTCTGGTCTCTTTATGCTATTAAGGGTTACCGGAACATCCCGGCTCTCAAGTTTAGCAGCAACTATAGCTGCTGCCAAATTCATTGTGAAGATGCACCTAACCACCAGTTCTCATAAGGAAACTCGATCCACATATCTTGCTCAGCCTTGTTGATTTCCATGGCTGCGTAATCTACCTTGGTAGTGCTAGCTAGATTGTTAACCAACACAGCAAAGCGCACGTTGTGGTGCCAGATATTATCCCAGTGTGAGCTGTCTGGTAAGCAGGTACTGCGCCAATCGCGTTTGATCCATTCCAGAGTGGCACCTGTGTCATTGATGTCGTCTACGATCAAGATCTGCTTTGGAGGATTACCCTCAGTTGGAAACTTCTCATCATAGCCAAACGCATCTTCTGCCATCCACCAATTGCTTTCATTGTCAGCACCATTGTCGCGCAAGCTCACTCGCAGTGTATGGCAAGGCACAGCAAACCAATGGCTTAGCAGCACAGCAGGCAGCAACCCACCTCGAGTAAGTCCAACGATGTAGTCTGGACGCCAGCGATCAATAGTTACCTGTCGAGCTATTGATAACACTTGCGAATTTACGTCTTTATAGCTGAGATATCGCTTGTTGATCATAGGCATGTTTCCCATTACCATGCCAGTATAGCAGGATTTGGCTAGGCGTCAACCGCTAAGATAAGATGGTTTTCACCATCTGATATGGTCACATGCTCATCTGCGCAGTCCACATGATAGTGTGTGCCCAGCATGGTCTGTAGGGCGATGCTCTCGCGCAGCACAGGACTGCCTATGTCCAGACCAAACACTGGCATGGCAGCATAGGCACCCTCTTTGTAGCCTGTGATCTTGTACACACGCTGCTGTCCAGCGTTGGTTATGCGCAGCCACTGGCCTCGCACTTCCACATGCTCTACCAGGCTGTTGGCCAAGAACGCCCCGATGCCTTCGGCTGTGGGTTCTGCTACCTGAGCGGGTTTTTGTTTTTCTTGGCTGGGTTTTGGCTCGCTCACCGTGGCTGGAGCCTGAGCCTTGGTGTCGATGGGTTCGTCCTTGACTTCTACCTTGCCTGGGTCCAGGTTCACGTTGGCTCTGACATGATCTTCAGACAGCGTTTCAAACTTGCCCTCGGGCATGTCGTAAGCATGGAACTGCCACTCCTTATTAGCGGTTAGGTTGCTGACCTGCTTACACATCTCTACCAGTCTGTTTGGATATTCGTCGTTGCGTGTCATTTCCACGAATACCAAGTAATAACCATCGTCTGTGGGAGCCGGGCTCACGTCTGTGTCCAGTGGGCGTATGCTGCTCTTTTCTATGAATATGCTGAGATCTATTGCAGGATCGTGGTCAACCACGTAGAATCCAGTGACTATCACCCTGCGATCATCGATCTTGCTCTCATATTCATCGATGGTGACCAGTGGCATGACCAGATGCTCCAAGGCGTGGCGAGTTAGTCCTTCGCTGAGCTTGCTCATCCCTGTTTCACTGCCTTTTCGCTATCAATGCCCTCGGCTTCCGCATCGTCAACGGTTTCGGTATCAACTTCCTCTTCGTACTGATCCATGACTTCCTTGTCGAGGTTGCGCACAAACTTGCGCGGTATCAGCATGTCAATCAGCCAGATCCTAACCTTCTTCATCTTGGGCTTCTTGGTGCCTGGCTGATAATCGCTCTCGGATTTGACCTTGATGGGTACCAGTTCTTCGGCCTTGCTATAGGATATCTTGGTGCCGTGCTGCAGAAGCCTCAGGCCACCCTCGGGGTCCGGCATCTTCTTGTATGGATACTTGAGCGTGATCTTGATCCAGTAGGGCCTGGTGAAAGGTCCTGCTACCACTTCACCTAGCTCCCAGTTCTTGTAGACATAGAGATTGTTGCTGTCTAGATAGTTTTCAATGTCAATGAGGATGTCGATCAGGTCCTCGTTGTCTGAGATCCTGTTTACTACTTCCTGTGCGGATTTGCTGTCATGTTGATGCGGCATGGAAATATTTATCCATGCCGCAACAGTGAGTGTTTATTCTTCGCCGTACATGCGCAATATGTCAGTGATCACAGGATGGCGTTCCACGCTGTCCTTGTCAAAGTGGCAGACTGCTATGCTGGGAGTGCCGTCAAAGCGAGCGATAAAGTCAGTTAAGCCGTTATCCTTGCCACGATCACTCTGGCGTACGTCGCCGGTTATGATCATCTTGGTGCCCTCACCTATGCGTGTGAGAGCGCTGAGCATGCTGTTGCGGGTGGTGTTCTGAGCTTCGTCCAGTATCACTATGGCGTTCTTGAAGGTCCGTCCGCGCAGATAGGCCACTGGTACCAGTTCTATGGTACCTTCCTCTATCATGTGAGCGATCTCTTTCATGCCAAAGTGTTCTTCGAACACGTCTAGCACAGGTTTGGTCCAAGGGGCCATCTTTTTCAGTATGTCACCCGGTAAGAAACCTATGTCCTTGTCATCAACTGCGATGTTGGGTCTGGTTATGACCACCTTGCTCACTGCTCGTGACTGCAGCTGCTGTATGGCATATAACGTCGCGAGGTAGGTCTTGCCGCTGCCGGCGTAACCAAGTGCGAATACCATGTTGATTGAGGGATCTTGCAGGGCTTCTATGTAAGCTTCCTGCGCTATGTTCTTGGGTAGCAGCCGTATTCGCTGCCGTTGGGGACTTCGATGGAACTGTTCTATCCTTACCACGTTCCCATGTTGTGTTTCAGTGTGCTTGTAGAAATCATTCTCATTGTTCGCTCGATACGCAGAGCGACGCGCACGTTTAGCCAAAGGCTCCTCCTGGGTTCTTGACCAACAATATTTATGGTTGATGTTCGATATCACAGCGCAAAGGTCCGTGCCTGTGCTAGAGCTAAATAAGCAGAGTTTTTGGATCATCCGCAGCCATGGCAATAGACCCTAATACCATCGATACCCAGTTTCCTGTCGCTAATCAAGACAATGATAGCCAGGGATTTAGGAACAATTTCTCGGCTATCCAAGAGAACTTCATACAGGCCAACGCAGCAATAAGCAGCCTGCAGGCCACCACGATAGGTTTAGCCGGACCGGTATACACGCCAATAGCCAGCAATCTAACATCTGGATCAGTCACGCTGATCACGGAATTCCAGACCAGCTCAGGCAATTCTACCCTGACCTTCCCTGGTACCAGTGCTGTGGTGTTGCCTGTGGGCAACAGCAGCCAACGTCCAAACCCAGTGATAGGTCAGATACGCTATAACACTGACACCAATCAGATCGAATATTACAACAGCACCAACTGGTATCCAGTGGGTCCAACAGGTCCCACAGGTGCTGACAGTGTCGTAACTGGTCCAACTGGTCCGGCCAATGGTCCTACCGGACCTACTGGTCCGCTGGGCCTGCAGGGTGTGCCTGGACAGCAAGGGTTCCCAGGCATACCAGGACCAACTGGTCCAACTTCCGTGATCACTGGACCAACTGGTTACACAGGTCCCACATCTAACATATCTGGACCAACTGGCCCAACTGGCATCACCGGACCAACAGGTCCCACTGGTGCAACAGGCCCTACTGGCTACACTGGTCCCACAGGTCCCACAGGTGAGACTGGTCCAACTGGACCAACTGGTATCACTGGACCCACGGGCATAGGCATACCAGCTCCGCCCGTGCGCAGCGTGCAGTTCAATGCTGGTAGCAATGTGTTTGGTGGCAGCAGCCTCTTTACCTGGGGCACCGACAATGTGCTCAACGTCAACAGCATACTGAGCCAGAACACCCAGATCGTTAATGATGTGATACGCAATAGGTTGGCCTCGGCTAATCTCGTGCTACAGACACCTGTTGACGGCGGCGTCTACGTGAGCAACGATTTCTATGTGCAGGGCATATCACACAGGACAGCACCACACGTCACTGGCGTGATGTACGTGACCGTGGACGGTGACGATGCCAACACTGGCTTGGCAGAAGATCGCGCCAAGCGTACCATAGCCAGCGCTTGCTCAGCAGCAGCACAGCTCATAGCCAATCCCAGCACGCCTTGGATATACTGCACTATATATGTGCGGGCGGGTGTGTATACCGAGCCAAATCCCATATTGGTTCACAGCGGCATCACGGTGTTTGGCGATAACCTACGTTCTGTTACCGTGACTCCGCTCAATCCAACATTGGACATATTCTGGCTCAACCCCAAGACATATCTCTATGGCATGACATTCCGTGGCCATCAGTATCCTGCTGCAGCTGTGCAGTTTCCAGAGAATGGAACCACTGTTATACATGAACTGCATGACTGGGCGTCTCCATACGTGCAGAACTGCTCAAGCATCACCCTGGGCAAGTATCAAGGCAACGTGCAGATAAGCGAAGCTGGCACTGGTATGATCGTGGACGGTGTTCGTGGTCGCAAGCTCAGTGCGCCAGATTTTGGCAACGTGATAGTACCGACCATGACCACATGGACCAGCGGCAACACCGCAGTGTTCTATCAAGCCTACGCACCAACCTGGAGTGGTAACGTGGCAGTGGGTTGGCTAGCTCAGAGCGGCATCGAAGGCAGCCCTGCGGTGGTGACCAGCGTTGGTACAACTACCATTGACGGCAACCCAGCCTACACTTACTCGCTAGACGAGTTTGACTACAATACCGTAGACATATATACCTTTGACAACGTGCTGACCAGCACTAGTGCTATCATACTCAACAACACCAGCCCGGGATTTGGTGACACGGTGGTTGGGGGATGGTATATGCAGAGTCCTGCCTATCCAGGCTTTGTCAACGCATACACGCTGTTGCGAGCCAACATACCATTCATACAGGCACAGGTAGTAGCCTACATGCAGGCTGAATTTGGCTATCCTGCCACCAGCACTAGTGCCAGAGATATCGGATACATAACCGATGCAGTTTGCCGCGATCTCCTTGCCAGCAACTATGACCTAGCGCTGCAGGCAGGAGAATATTTCTGGACTGAGACAGCAAATGGTCCGGTCAGCGTGCTACCTCCCAGCAGCATAGCTATCTGCCTAGCTGGCATACAGTTTGCTAGCCAAATAGCACAGACCGCGATTACCAATACCAGCTTCGCTCCTGTATATGATCCCGGAACTCCGCAGGTTTTCTACGTCTATCTAGGCGACAGCGGTAGAATAGCTGTGACCACCGTGGCTACCAACTACAACATAGTGCTTGAAATCATTCAGAACGGCCCATATAACAATCCGCTTGCCAACGGCCAGAGGCTCATGGAGAGCAACAGGCTATTCGCACAGAACGAAGTGGTAGCATACGTAAACACCCTGTATCCGGACACGTTATATAACGCTACTCTGCAGGCTCAGTGCTATCGTGATGTTGGTTATCTCTGGGATGCTATTACCTATGATACCTATCATCTAGGCAATGCTCAGAGCGTGACAGATGCGCTGTTCTACTGGGATGGCGCCACATCGCGCATACCAGGCGAGATACCACAGACTGTGAATGCTTTTATCTATGCCAATCAATTGGCCATTAACGTGCTCAACAACACACAGACTGCTCCGTTATATCAGAGCAACATAGCTCAGGTCATAGACAACACGCTGGTTGGTGGCAACGTGGTGGTACAGTATGTGAATCAACTGTTTGCCTACGTTGAAGACATCGTGGCCAATGGGGCAGGAGCTGCACCCGTGATGTATAACACCACGGGACCTGGCACGCCAATAAGCAGCGTGACCTATCAGCCAGGTTACGATAGCATGAACGGTAACAATGCTTGGCTCATAGAGTTCGCTGGCCCCATACCCGGCACAAGCTGGCCATATCCGCTGAGCAATCCAAACCTCACATATCCGATCTACAACCTGGTGTTCACCAGCCAGGGTGGACCATTTACCTTCGTGCCATTCAAGAGCACGCTGCCCTATCGCGGACAGGGCCTGAACAGCATGGTGCTTGATGCATTCACTCAATACAACGAGATAGGCTACACTCCCGTGCCAGTGCCTCTGGGAACCGTTGACAACAACGCTCTGAACCATGGTGGTAACGGCATAGTGATCAAGAACGGTGGCTACGCTCAGCTGGTTTCGATCTTTGAGATCTGCTGCAACATCGGAGTCATCTGCCAAAGCGGTGGCACCTGTTCCATAACCAACTCAAACACTGACTTTGGCAACTATGGCCTCTGGGCCGATGGTATGAGCGATGAACAATACGTCTGCAACATAGATAACACAGCAGTACCTGCGGGATTCACTAATGGTACCGCAGGGCTGTGGTACGTGAACAACCTACCTCTGTTCAATGCCGCAGCACCTAACCAGGGCTATGTGCGACCCTATGTGGGGCAGGTGTGCTATGTTGGTCAGCTCTACTATTACATACAAGCAGCTAACGTCACCGTGGGTGGCAGTGGGTACATAGCACCGCCCAGCATATCAATAAACCTAGACAGCACACAATATCAGGCTTTCATATTGGCAGGTGGTACCATTGCGCAGGCGCAGCCAATAATGGCCCTAGACGGTGGCAGCTATCTGGGTTCTCCTACCTATTACGTTGAACAGGTCAGCATCATAGTAAGCGGTAGCCAATACACGGCTTTGGACCTAGCTAAACCTGACTTCTTTGTGTTCAGCGCGCCAGAGAACCCAGGTGGTACAACCGCAGCAGCAACGCCAATAGGCTACCCGATCTACTACACGATTACCTACGGCACAAGCACAGGTAGCGGACAAGGCACTGTAGTGCTCGATGAGAACTTACCATATGTTCCGGTCAACGGTGCTCCCATGCACATGTTCCAAGTCAGCAGGATCATCACCAGCAGCCACTGCATGGAATACGTGGGATCGGGTACTGATATCGCCAAGTGCATACCGGCAAGAACCAGCAGCCTAGCAGGCAATGCACCTGATCAAACACATGAAGTGGTGATGACCAACGGCGGCAGGGTAGCATATACCACTACTGACCACCTTGGTAACTTCAGGATCGGACCCGAATTGGTGATAAATCAAAACACAGGTACGCTGTCTGGACGCACGTTCCAGAAGAGCCTGTTCGCAATTATGACGCCATATATACTGGCGCTACAATGATGAGGATAGAGTGACATGGCCGGTATTCCATTAAACACGTTCAAGACGGTAACCAGCTACCTACAGTATCTGGCGCCAAACACTGCCCAACCGCCTGGCACACCAACTCCTCCCAGCGGCAGTCCTGCCAACACTTACTGGGTATACACAGCCCCTCCTGGCACCACGGGCATCGTGCTATACATGCAGGTAGCCAACATCAGTGCCAACACCACATATTATGCCAGCGCTTGGCACTATAGGGCAGTTACCAACTATCTCGTTGATCCTCCGGTGACTAGCCAGATCTTCACCACAATAGTGAACGATGTCAGCTGTCCTGTAAATGATGCCAGGGTCATGCTGGGCGGCAAGCTGGTGTTAGAAACAGGTGATCAGCTGTATGTGGCAGGCTCAGACAACACAGCAACATCAACCAGCGGATACCTGCAGCTATTAGTGAGCATCCTGGAATCGGCTAATCAGTGATGGGCAGCAACAACCATAAATATCTGGCTAAATCCAAGGTGAATGCATGACCAGTCTGCTCTCAGGTCGAGTCGTAAAGACAGCGAACAACAGCGTCCCTGCTGATCGTTACCAATTCCTCGGCCTTGATGCCGCAGAACCCAATCTAGGCAATCCAACTGGAACCAAGGACGCGGTCCTAGCTTCCACGCCAGAAGGTTTCAGATACTGGACAGAAAATGTCACAGGACCAACCGGCGCCAAGGGCAGCACTGGTGCGACTGGTGTCACTGGACCAACCGGACCCACTGGCGCACAGGGCAGCACAGGACAGAGTGGTGCTACCGGACCAACAGGTCCCACAGGAGCCAGCGGCGGCACTGGCGCCACAGGTGCTAGCGGTCCCACAGGTCCAACCGGACCTAGCGGATCAACAGGAGCCAGCGGCGTAACAGGTACTACTGGTCCAACTGGTCCTACCGGAGCCAGCGGTGCTAGCGGTGCTACTGGTGCTAGTGGTGCAACAGGTCCCACTGGTCCAAGCGGAGCTAGCGGAAACACAGGAGCAACTGGTGCCACGGGCGCCACAGGTCAGACTGGACAGACAGGTGCCACAGGCCAGACTGGTGCGACTGGACAGACGGGTGCTACAGGACAGACAGGTGCCACAGGACAGACTGGCGCCACAGGTCAAACAGGCGCTACTGGTGCCACGGGACAGACAGGTGCCACGGGACAGACGGGTGCGACTGGACAGACAGGTGCCACAGGCCAGACAGGTGCCACAGGATTTACTGGCCCAACAGGCCCCACAGGTCCAAGCGGTGGCCAGGGAGCCAGCGGTGCTACTGGATCAACTGGTGCCACCGGATCAACTGGTGCTACTGGTGCTGGTCCCACAGGACCCACAGGTCCCAGCGGTGGCCCTCCTGGTCCCACAGGTCCTACTGGCCCAAGCGGCGGTCCTCCGGGCCCCACAGGTACCACTGGTACGACAGGTCCAACAGGCTATACCGGACCTACTGGTCCAACTGGCCTAGGTCCAACTGGTCCAAGCGGCGTGACAGGACCAACTGGTCCCACAGGCACTGGTACAACAGGTCCAACTGGCTATACTGGTCCCACAGGACAGGGTCCAACAGGCCCAACTGGTGCTACCGGACCAAGCGGTAACGCAGGTTTCACTGGACCGACTGGCCCAACTGGGTACACAGGCCCTACTGGTCTCGGAGTCACAGGACCTACTGGTCCCACGGGATACACAGGTCCAACTGGCAATAGCGGAACCACAGGACCAACCGGCCCTACAGGCTATACGGGAGCCACAGGTCCCACTGGACAGAGTGGTTTCACGGGCCCAACAGGACCAACTGGTTATACTGGTGCTACTGGTGCCACGGGCGTAACTGGTCCAACTGGAGCAACAGGCGCACAAGGCACTGGCGTGACAGGTGCCACTGGACCAACAGGCTATACTGGTCCTACTGGGTTTGGTGCTACTGGATCAACTGGGCCAACAGGCGCAGCTGGTACCGGAGCCACAGGTTCGACTGGTGCCACTGGTCCCACAGGTTACACAGGTGCAACTGGAGCACCTGGCACGGCTGTGAACACTGGTGCTACTGGTCCCACAGGTAATTCAGGTCCGACCGGAGCACCCGGCACGGCTGCCAACACCGGTGCTACAGGTCCCACAGGCATACAAGGTGCCACGGGCGCACCTGGCACTGCTGTTAACACTGGTGCCACGGGTGCCACGGGTGCCACTGGTGCCACGGGAGCTCCCAGCACAGTCACAGGCCCAACAGGCCGCACTGGTCCAACAGGTCCACTGGGAACTGGTCCTACCGGTGCTACATCAACCGTAACAGGTCCCACGGGTCCCATTGGTTATACTGGTCCAACCGGTGTCACTGGTGCTACTAGCACGGTACCCGGACCTACAGGTTATACTGGCGCTACTGGTGCCACAGGCGTCAGCGGTCCAACTGGCAGCACTGGCTCTGGCGGCCCTACCGGATACACTGGTGCACAGGGCGCTACTGGTACAACTGGACCCACGGGCCCAACTGGAGCTACCGGACGCACAGGGCCAACTGGTGCCACATCAACGGTGACCGGACCCACAGGAGCTACTGGTCCGCTGGGAACTGGTCCAACTGGTGCCACCAGCACAATCACAGGTCCCACTGGCTACACTGGTGCCACAGGTCCAACTGGCTACACTGGTGCCACTGGTATCACAGGACAGACAGGTGCCACAGGTCCAACTGGCTACACTGGTCCAACTGGTTATACAGGCGCCACAGGCGCTACGGGCGCCACAGGTGGTGCAGGCGTCACTGGACCTACTGGACCCACAGGATATACAGGTCACACTGGTGTCACAGGTCCCACTGGTGGTACTGGCGCTACTGGTGCTCAGGGCAGCACGGGCGTCACGGGTTACACTGGTGCCACAGGTGCCACAGGCGCCACAGGTGGTATTGGTCAAACTGGTGCCACAGGTGTCACGGGTGCCACAGGTCCCACAGGTCCTACAGGCGCCACAGGTGTTATTGGTCAAACTGGTGCCACGGGTGTCACTGGTGCCACAGGTCCCACAGGTCCCACAGGACATACTGGTGTCACTGGTGCTACTGGTGCTACTGGTGCTACCAGCACGGTAACTGGTCCCACGGGTTCAACTGGCGCAGCAGGCACGTCCGTTAAGATAGTTGGTGCGGTAGCCACGGCCAGCAGCGCAAACTTCACAGCACTCGATCCTAGTCCCACACTGGGCGACGGCATCATCGCAGAAGACACCGGCGATCTCTGGGTCTATTCTGCTAGCAGCGCACCTGGCAACATCAACGGCTTCCTAAATGTTGGTCGCATCGTTGGCCCAACAGGTCCTACTGGCTACACTGGTCCAACAGGTGCCACAGGTGCTACAGGTTCGACCGGTGCTACATCAACTGTGAGCGGTCCCACAGGAGCTACTGGTCCAACAGGTCCGATAGGAGCCACCGGTCTCACAGGATACACAGGACCAACTGGTGCCACGGGCGCCACAGGTCAGACTGGACAGACAGGTGCCACTGGACCAAGCAGCACTGGTGCTAGCGGATCAACTGGTGCCACTGGTCCAACTGGACAGACAGGTGCCACTGGACCAAGCAGCACTGGTGCTAGCGGACCAACTGGTAACACTGGACCCACAGGGCCCACAGGTGCTACATCAACAGTGACAGGGCCAACTGGTGCTAACAGCACTGTGACTGGTCCAACCGGTCCAACTGGGCCTGCTTACACAGGAGCAACTGGTCCAGCTGTAACAGGTCCCACAGGTCCAACTGGACAGACAGGTGCTACTGGAGCTCAGGGTTCGCCGAGCGTGATAACCGGACCAACTGGTTACACAGGGCCTACAGGTTCTACTGGACCATACGGACCTAGCGGAAACACAGGACCCACCGGACCAATTAGCGTGACCACTGGACCTACCGGTAGCACTGGTCCGACCGGTGCCACAGGCGCAACATCAACTGTGACAGGTCCAACTGGTTACACAGGTTATACTGGACCCACGGGTGTCACAGGTCCAAGCGGAGGTCCTAGCGGTCCCACAGGAGCCACAGGTCCAACGGGTAGCCCAGGCACTGCTGCTAGCACAGGTGCCACTGGACCTACTGGACCAACAGGTGCAAGTGGTGCCACAGGCGCCACAGGTGGTATTGGTCAAACTGGTGCCACTGGTGCTACATCAACCGTGACCGGTCCCACAGGTGCCACTGGTTCAGGCAGCACGGTAAGCGGTCCCACAGGTGCCACTGGTGCCACGGGCGCCACGGGTGTCACTGGACCCAGCGGTGGACCCACAGGTGCCACTGGTCCAACCGGAG
>Ga0136644_10000003_pt1 | contig 188949 bp, 163 predicted proteins | sample C_130820_EF_Meta_FD_94780 | JGI IMG/M metagenome (GOLD analysis project Ga0136644, IMG submission 94780) | Freshwater microbial communities from Lake Croche, Canada to study carbon cycling - C_130820_EF_MetaG (v2) (version 2) | ecosystem: Environmental > Aquatic > Freshwater > Lake | place...
TGCAACAATAGCAACTCGGTCATTCGCAGCTGCTGCGCCTGCGGCTACAGTATCGCTAACTGCCGTTAATAAAGCCGCTACAGATGCTTGATCTACTACAGCAGCAAGTCCTGCAATTGGTGCGCCGATACCAGCTGCTGTTACTAATGCGATTGCTTCTTTTTCATTATTTGATCCTCTTGGAGCATATCCTACAACTCTCAATGCAACAAGTGCATTTCCTAGTTTATTTAATGCCTCGTCTCTGTTGTTAGCTGGCGTAGGCCCATCAAATAATGCATTTACTACATGTTTAAGAGGTTTATCTCTTAAAGCTCTAATACTAGATTTAATTTGATCTGGGGTAGGCGCTCCTGGCAGACCAGTTAAAAACCCCGAAGCACTATTTAATAATAATTCTACACCTGGAATAGTAACTAATGGCCCTACAGCAGCTCTTACGCCACCAAGTGCTACAGGTGGTGCAAACATATCAGCGGTATTCACAAATGCTCGTATTGCATTATCATCAGGCCTATTATTTTTAAACACTTCAAACGCCCAAGCATTATTAAATGCTTGAAGAGTCGCTAGTTCCTGTGAAACTTCAACGCTATCTTTAATATATAATTTCCCTTCAAGCTCAAGTATATCTAATCTATACACTGACCCTGGAGCGACGCGTGTATCTATATCGGCTGGTAGTTGAATTTGATTTTGATGTTGATTAGCAGTGCCAAAAAAATTCATATTGTGTTTATATATTATATAAACAAAATAACAGCATTATTTTTACTGTATATAGTAGAAAACTCTGTGCAATATTGTGAAAACTCATAAAGTCAAAATATTCAAATAAAGCCATAATCTAAAAATCAAAGCATAGTTGTATTTCCACTTTAGGTATAAACACCGTCATTGGTTCTCGATCCATTTGCGAAGTCCAAAAAACATATTCATCTGCCAATTCATCTGTAAATCCAATACAAAACTCTACTCCTAAACTTTTAAAACAAAAACAATTCGAATATTTCAATGGCCGCAAACTATCTTTTTCCAGTAATACCAATATATGATAATAGTGCCGTGGATTATGGTCTTCACTAAAATGCACTACGCCCAATAACCCATCTTCCCGTTCAACAAATGTCGTAGAACCGCGGACTTTATTGAAATAGGGTGCATTAATCATATGACTCATCAATATTTCTAAACTTCCCGTCGATGTATTTACTCGACCTACTTCAAAAGGCGACCATTTATAAATAAATAGGTCTTCACCACCAACTGAAGAAATCGGTATCCAGTTTTTCTCGCACCAACTTTCGACTGGAGGTAATACAACTTGTACATTAGAAATCGAGTGAGTTTCGGGTACATAATCACCTATAACCATATTATTTTTACCATTGGGCGAATAATCCACATTTGTGGCAATAAACTTCACCCCGGATTCCGATTTATATAACCGAACGTCTTCCAACCCTTTGGAAAATGTATCCCCCTGATATTTCGGTATATCTACTTGTTCATCTATTAATACAAATGTGTCAGCAATCGGATTTAGTTCATCATCCAATTCACATAACATATTTTTGTTTTCAATAATATGCAAACTAGTAGGATAGCCATAACAACCATTGTTATACAACCAATAATTCACGTATCGCGTATTTAGCCATCTACGACCATCTGGCGTTTTCAAATACGACGCCGAAGTCGGACGAAATTGTGCTATAACTGGATAATTGTGCTTGATACGTTTAGAAACCGAAACCATATTTTTCGTTATACAATCCGCCGAAATCGCTGTGACAATACTGTCATTATGATTCGCCGAATACCATAGTGGTTCCCATCGCTTGACGGTTTCTATCCAGGCCCATAAATTGACATCCCACGTAAGTTTTTGATATATATCCAAATATTCCACTAAATGTCCCTGATATTCTTGCCACAACTTTTTCAATGAATCAGCGTCACCTAAGAAAAACCCGCCACAAAATCGCCAATTAATAGCGTCTGCTAACCCACCCACATTTTCTATAGGAACGTGGGAAGAACATACTGGAAAGGTGAGTATTTTTTCAGAAAAATTTCGTTTTTCTAAATGATGAATATATTCATATGTTTTATGTTTTTCAGAAAACAAATACGTTATATTGAAATCAATATAGGCAAAATGGCCCGTGTTCCACGGATTGTGAGCTATAACGCGATCCACCAATTCAATTTTAGAAAGTGAAATAGACAAATGGTCTTCTGTATCTTTTTCTAAATTGCGATATTTTGGTAAACTATGCGGTTTTTCTTTGAGTTGCTGAAATACCCATAATTCGGATTTATTTATGACTTCTATATGAATATTGTGGGCTCCTTGTAAAAAGGCGATTTCGTCGGCATTTTCGGGACATACAAAAATATAAAGCGGAATCCCGATCGATACCAATTCCGCTAAACGCCCTACATTCCATTCATCATTATGTAGCGAGTTCTCCTTATCTTGCAAATAAGAAGTAACAAATGTAAGTGTATATGCCATTTATGTGCGTGTATTCTAATTACAATAGGTGGCGTGTGTTTATATATTTTAGAAAATTGAATATATTTATCAATTACTAAATATACAATATATAAACTATCTATTACTATATCATTATACGCATCTTTAAGTATTTGTAATAACAAAATGTCTAACCTGGTTCTCATATTCGACGTTGAAACGAGCGGTCTTATCCCGAAAGGAGAACCTGCATTGGACCTTTGTCCATATATATTGCAACTCAGTTTCATTGTATTCAACGTAGAAACTAGGACCATCGAACAAAAATACAATAGCTACATCAATGTTTCATCCAAAATCAAAATCATTCCTGAAATAGAAAAACTTACTGGTATAACTCGGGTAAAATGCAATGGCGGAGTGGTAGTAACTGAGGCATTGAATGCCTTATATGATGCATATGTCAAATGTGCTAAAGTAATTGCACATAATATAGAGTTCGATAGTAAAATGGTCCGTATTGAATTGGCGCGCAACCCGGGGCGCAAAACGCGGCATTTATGCGACTTGTTAAATAGTGGATATGAGCTAGCAAACAAAAAGGAGCGATATTGCACAATGGCCAATAGCATTGAATTATGCTCTATTGTAGTGGATGCCATTGACAAACGGGGACAGCCATATCAATACAAAAAGTTTCCTAAACTTTCCGAACTCCATCAGAAATTGTTTGGTACAATTCCGGAGAACTTGCATGATTCAATGGTGGATACAATGGCCTGCTTGAAGTGTTATATGAAAATGGTGCATAATATTGCCCTAAACCTATAATAAATAAGTATTTACGTAAAAATCATATATTTTATCTGCATTTTCTGAAATATCCCATTCTATCCACTCATTATTTTCAAAATAAAATATTTTGTATATTTTTGCCAATATCGTATTTGAAACTCGGATATTTCCCAAAACTGAATACAAAAATCTTCATACGATGTTATTTTTATGTCATATCCATATTTTCACTGCAAAACTCATACATAAATGTTGTTATAGTGGTTATTATTTCATTTTCCATATTATCTTTTTCCGAGCACCCTGGAGTTGTATCTATATTATCTTCGCGGATATCATCACTTGGGGTTGCACGTTGTATAAAATAAGGTATCATTGATATATTATTTTATATACTCATATATTTTTATATTGTTATTTTTATGTATCACTAAGACGAGCACATTTCGCAGATTTCATCGTGCTCTTCCACCACCTTGCCTTTTTCCGGTTCAATCGTAAATTGTTGGGCTTGATGGCGACCTCTTCTCCGCAAATAATAAATGCCCGTTTTTAATCCTTTTGACCACGAGTAAAAGTGCATTGATGTCAATGAAGAATAATTAGGATCTTCTAGCCATAGATTTAGACTCTGGCTTTGGCAAATGAATGCACCGCGGTCCGCCGCCATATCAATCAAATGACGCATTGGCAATTCCCATACTGTCTTGTACTTATCGCGGATTTCTTGTGGAATAATGTCAATATGTTGAATCGACCCGTTATTGGCAATAATATTGTTTTTCACTTTTTCATTCCATAAGTCCAACTTTAGCAAATCATTCATCAAATATTTATTGGCCATAATAAACTCACCTGCAATCGTCCGCCTACTGTAAATGTTACTAGTAATGGGTTCAATGCATTCGTTATATCCCAATATCTGAGAAGTTGACGCAGTAGGCATCGGCGCCAAAAGCAGCGAATTACGGAGTCCGTGGGCGCATATTTCAGCCTTCAAACCAGTCCAGTCATATCTACCATCGGTTGGAACCACTTTCCACATATCATATTGCAATTCGCCTAAACTAGCGGGAGAACCCTGAAACGTGGAATAAGGACCATCCACTTTAGCCATATTGCACGATTCGGTCAATGCAGCGTGATAAATAGTCTCAAACACTAGGCGATTGATATGTTTGGCCTCATCGCTAATAAATGGATGACCCATCATCATAAACACATCGGCCAATCCTTGTACACCAATACCAATGGGTCTATGTCTCATATTACTCAAACGGGTCTTTTCAGTGGGGTAATAATTGACATCGATAATACGATTCAAGTTGTATGTCACTGTTCGCGTAACATTGTGCAGTTTTTCATAGTTAAATGTCGGAGGATTTTGTGTCATATCCACAAATGCCGGAAGTGCAATACTGGCCAAATTACAAACGGCAGTCTCTTTATCGTCAGAGTACTCGATGATTTCTGTACATTGGCCAGTTAATATGCCATTGAATATTCCCATATGACGTTTTGGTTCAGTAAAGCAATATGTATCATCTATTCTACCAGAATCAACAATCTCAATGATTGATATATCATATTCACTTACTTCTTTAATAGATTCAATTATTGACTCTATATCAATATTTTCACATTTAAATCCTAAACAGTTTAGACTGATTAAACTGTCTGTATTTATCTCCAATGTCCACAAAATAACATCATTGTATAATCTTGCAGATATACCACAAGTTTGTAAATCGTACAATGTTTTCTGCAATACATTGTAATCTTTACTACTAACTGTTATACATCCATTATTAACAGTTGTATGACTTGTATTGCACAATTCGGAAAATAAATCTATAACACCCTTTGATAAACTACTAATAATAGGAAACTTACATTGCACCAATTTATCACCTATCTGCAATTCATTCGCCGGTTTCATTTTTATAGAAACACGACCTGCATTCGCATATTTAACATAAAACTTATGATATTTAGTGCACTGTAAACTAACTCCTATGCTTGTTTTCACTTCGATCAATTCTTGATTTTCGCCCGTTTTTTTAACGGTTACATTACTCCATTCAATACCATTCCATACATTTACAGATTTATCACATAAAGTATGAATAGGAATATGGCCATTATCTGTCAATATCATAGTCTCTGGAGCAACACATAAATTGGAAGACTTGATGGTCCCCACGTTTTTCTGGTTAGACTTTTGATTGCAAGCATCTTTATACAACAAATAAGGCGTTCCGGTCTCCATTTGTGCATCCAATACTTGAAACCACAATTCGCGTGCTTTTACTGCCTTGCGGCCTTTACCCGATAACTCATATTTCTCATATAACTCTTTGAAAGCGGGGCCATACACATCTGATAAGCCAGGGCATTCATCTGGACACATTAGTGTCCATAGACCATCGGATTTAACCCTTTCCATAAATAAATCGGGGATCCACAATGCATAAAAGAGGTCCCGGGCCTTCAGTTCTTCGTCCCCGTGATTTTTCCGCATTTGCAAGAAATGCTCTATATCCGAATGCCAAGGTTCCAAATAAATGGCAAACGACCCATTGCGTTTTCCGCCTCCATTATGGACCAATCCACCATCGAGCATATAATTATGTTGGGTTCGCATTTGCAAGTCATAAACCACTCCACTATAATGTTTTTCCGCCGTAGAAGTAACCGGAACCAACCAACTATTATCTTTATATGACAAACAATTTCCTGGTAACATACCCGTTCGCAATTTTAAATATTGCACATCTACTGCCAATTGAGAAATATCATCACTATTTCCAAGACCTTCTAATATACGCACCACTTTGTGTTGATCCAAATGAATCCATCGCTTACCAACCCGGAGTTTGCCATTAGTCATAAAATCGCTCTGTGTAAATGGTAATACACTATTTCTTTCCCACATAATCATATTATAGTAATTCATAAACCGAATCTCGTAATTGATTGCATTGGCACCAAAAAACTTGGCCAATTCGTCAACTTTGTTCGGACTATGTACAATATACATCCAATTTGTTCTTATACGACTGGATAAAGCACCATATACATTTTCCTGGGTTTGAGTAATACACATTCCTGATAAAATAATGCCATATACATAACAAATATCAGGTGACAATCCGGGATAATTGAAATCAACTTTTGGAACCCGGTGGACAATATAATCGCCAACTTCAACGTCTTTTGCCTCTACCCATTCAGGAATATAGTCTAATGGATTCATATAACCAGGAGTTTGCGGTTTTTTTACCACATAAATCGGGTGTTCTGGAGTAATATGTAATGACTGAACATTCAATATAGTCTTGATTTCAAGTATAGTTCCTTCATATGCGTGTTCCAACACTTTTTCAATGTATTCAAATTGTCCTTCGCGGTTTTCTACCTCAGTGACATTTGCGATACAATCTTCTATAGCCATAGGACCGTCTTTTGTATAAATAATTGTATTGGGTGTAACACATTGATCCACATATTTAGCCGTATTGTTAAATACACGGAGCATAGGTACAATTCCATTGGACGATCCATTTGTTCCGCGAATATGGCTACCCGATGCCCTGACATTATGGATATGGAGCCCAATTCCACCTGCCCATTTAGAAATGAGAGCACAATCTTTCAAAGTGTTATATATACCCTCTATACTATCATTTTCCATAGAAAGTAAATAACACGAAGACAACTGTGGGTGAGGGGTACCGGCATTAAAAAGAGTAGGAGTTGCGTGAGTGAAATACTTTTTAGACATCAGTTCATATGTTTCCCTTATTTTATCCATATTATTCCCGTGAATACCTATAGCAACTCTTAGCCACATATGCTGTGGACGTTCTACTGTTACTCGGTTTACTTTCATTAAATAGGCCCGATCTAGAGTTTTGAACCCGAAATAGTCAATCAAATAATCCCTATTATAGTCGCAAATGGCATCCAATTCATCTTTCTTAGAAATTACTAAATCATATAATTCCAAAGAAACCAAAGGACTTTGTTTTCCGTGTTTATCTACATATTCAAATAATTTCTGCATTGCTTCTGAGAACTTGGTCGGAGTATTTTTATGATGATTGGACACGACAATTCTTCCGGCTAAAGTGTTATAGTCTGGATGTGTACTTGTCAAAGATGCACATTGTTCTGCAGACAGTTCATCAATTTTTGTGGTTGAAATACCGTCATACAATTGATCTATGACTTTCATAACTAGCGTAGTATAATTCAATTTAATTCCGGCTTCTGCTCCTAATTTTTTAATACGCTGTAAGATTTTATCAAACGATACAATTTCGCGCTCACTATTACGTTTAGTGACATACATCTCGTCCATTGTTTGATTTTCAAAAGATGCCATTTGTGCGATATACTATTATTTATTTATGTTATAAAATATTTATGTCGTTTTACTTTGTATATTTATAAAAATATGTACATTTGTATAAATATGGATACAGAGACATACACTGGCCCACCCCACCCTCGTCTGGTTTACATAGTTAATTGTATATTATTACTTTTAGTATCTGGAGTTTTTATTTCTGTACTATCCAACATCCATCCTAGCTTGGAATAAGCTATCAAAATACTTAGGCCAATAGGTAAAAACAGAGGTTCATAATAGTTCAAGTATGTCCAACCCATAACAAAAACTACCGGAAATATATTATGTCGTGGTATCATATTATAATTCTCTGAAGTCCTGAAATATATCCACAATCCGGAACATATAATGGAAAAAAATACTTTTTGTTTATAACTTATTAGTTTATCAAAAAACATTGTTTATATTTTATAGTATATATTGTATGGTATATTTTTTATAGTATTGTGTGTTTTATAAAAGCAATAGATTATGCAAATCGGTTATCGAAGGTTGTGATATATTATTTCCAGCTTCATCCAATTTAATCAGACATATTCCTCCTCCACCATTTATAATTCGTGTTGTTCCAGTGCTATCACCCGAACTTTGTTGAACCACTACCAATGGTTTCGGTTTTTTGACAGCTACCCGATGTGCATATCCACTAACCCTTTCCTTTTCAATCGTTTCCCATATAGATATAAACTGTGGAACTACTGCATTGAACCATTCGCGATTTCGCTGAACGAGAACGCAAGAAATATTTTCTAAATACCAATAATCAGTTCTATATAAAACATATTCTTCTTGCAATTTGGTCTTTTTTGAGTAAATCCATTGTTCGGTTTCTGAAATAGGAATGTCTAGAGGCATATATTCATAATGAGGCACATTATAACGACCGTCTTCTTCTCCCCACGAAGGTAAAGTGCCCGCAACCAACATTTTTTTCACAAAATAGAGAACTACGCCCTTGTAATTATGTTCTCTGTCAATGTAATATTCTGCAGCATTTTCATATTCTTTGATACGTGTTTCAACAAAATCGCAATATTCCAAATTGCACGTTTCTAACTGCACTTGTATTTGTATCCAATATTCTTCTTTAGGAATACCGGTTATATCACGATTTACAATGTTTTTGATTTCCACCATATGGCCATATCGTGGATGTGCCGGGTCGGTTACAATGCCATCTGGCGAAGCCCCGATAAATACATATTTTTCGTGTGGAATACAACCGAAATCCGACAATTTAGCAGAAAACATATGTTCATATATAGCTGCGCTAATTGGTTCATATTTCACTCCCCAATGCATCGAGTTTTCGGTATTTACACTTCCATATTGATGGTCCATCGTGAGTGGTTTGCATTTTTCATAAATCAGACTATTTTTCTGGGATTCTGAACCCAATGCCTTTGAAATATTGCTTGCAGTCAGCATACCATACCTTTTTTCATACCATTCCCTTGTCTTCTGTTTTGGCTGAGGGATAGTAGCAAGCCTTTCCAAACTAGGAGCAATATCCACTTGTATACAAGGTGTGTCTATATCACATTGTCTGGGTGGTAAAATGCTATATTCATCCATATATTTAGTATATACATCTCCAATGAATCTATGCACTTCTTTGTAATCGGAGTCACTATCCATACATATTTCGGCATCAACCCATATATCAAAGAAATAAGCGGTTAAATCGTCGCATACAATAGTGGAGAACTTCGGGTCGGATATTTTCGCAATCTGGCCATACACATATTCTTCCATAATTTCGGCTACATTATCCGACAATTCTTCTATTTCCTTATCTTCCAATAAATCTAACCACGTTTCCAATGTTTCGTCATCGTGGTGATCCTCCGATGAAATACTTTGGTCTTCAATAGGTTCCATTTTGTAATAGTTGTATATTTATAAATGTAGAACTATGTTTAGATTATTTTTGCAATCAATTTTATATTTCGGGTTGCGAAACGGGCGCCTGATTTTTCTCAGAAACGCGCTTCGGGGTAAGCGACTTCAATGTACTTACCCGTTTACTATCCACAATTTTCAATGTGAATGTATGGTTCATACTATTAAAAAATAGTGCAGGGATACTCGTAATTTCGCCGCTATCTTTGTCATAGACAACATCTTTTGTTTTTTGCAATTTAGCCTTTTCTAAACAACTCACAAAAAACGCCTTCAAGCTCTTCACATCTTTTGCTGGATAATTGTGCTCTTTTCCATATTTTTCCGCAAAAGCGTGCAATTTCTGTGTTTTTACTGTTTTGTCCAATTTGTTCCAAGAATCGCATTTGTTTTTTTGTTTCTCAGTTTCCAATAACTCATCTATTGCATTCATATTTACCGCATTTGTATACGTAGCCGTAGAAGTAGTTGTATTACCAGATGGGAGCATATTCTAGAAGTATTGTCTTTATATGATATATTGTATATTGTTTTATATTTATCTCGTTTTCAATTATATATTTATCTAGGTGAGTATGATATATAGAAACAATACAATTATTATATAAATGAGCAAAATTATTGTATTACCTGACCAAAAATCCTTACCAACTAGGTCAGAACCTAGGTCTGCAAGTGATAACCGGAGTTCGCAGAACGTAGGTTATCCGCATATTTTCAGTAGCAACGCGAATGAAAATGCGAAGATATCTGGATGCGCAGAAGTAAGATATCAAGAAAACTCTGTAGAACGTAGTTCGAAAGAGTTTGAGGGAAGAGTCGGAGGTACCGTAGACTCTGACCCATTTTCCGGATTACGTAGTAAGAAGGAAAATGACACAAGTTCTCATATGATGATAAATGAAAACGGATCAAATACAATTACATTGGAAAAAGAGAAACAAAAACGTGTAGTTACTAATACAAAAAGATGGCGTTTTACAGAAGAAGATTATATAACGGAAAATCAACTGGGGTTGTTAAAAAGCATTCAAACAACCGATCATACCCCCCATCAAATATGTGTATTACAACAACTCAACCAAAAACTAGCTGGATATAAAGCACAAGATATAGCTAAAAATCTATACAATCCAATATTGTTTGTACAAATAAACCAAGTCATAGAATTACTTATTGAATCGGAATTAAAATGTCATTATTGCAAAAAAAACATCCAAGTTCTCTACGAAATAGTTAGAGAACCTTTACAATGGACATTGGATCGTATAGACAATAACCACGGACATAACTCGGGCAATTTATTAATTGCTTGTTTATCGTGCAATTTGCGCCGTAAAACCATCTATCACGAGCGATACGAAATGACTAAAATATGCACAAATGTAATAAAACTATCCTAATAATTTAGGGTATTGGACATAAATAACTATGTCAAAAACCCACATAAAAATAGTATTTTTAAAATACTATTTAGGCAATAATGATAAGTAATGAAATACTTCCTCACCACGAAGCAATAAACCAAAAACTCAATTTCTTTTACGAAACCAAAAAAATACCTAATATTATTATCTATGGCTCAAATGGGACAGGTAAGAAAACCATCATATACAGTTTTTTGAATAAAATATACCAATCAGACAAACAAAAGATAAAATCCAATGTAATGATTGTAAATTGCGCGCACGGAAAAGGAATCAAGTTTATACGCGAAGATTTGAAATTATTTGCAAAAACCAACATCCATTTCAATAATGGAATATTATTTAAATCAATTGTTCTTCTAAATGCCGACTTTTTAACCATAGACGCACAATCGGCATTAAGACGTTGTATAGAATTATTTAGCCATACTACCCGTTTTTTTATTATTATAGAAAACAAAAACAAATTGCTAAATCCCATTTTATCCCGATTTTGCACAATTTATGTGCCTGAACATATGATGGACGAGAAAATAGTAAACTTACATACCCATTCTTTAGACCAAAAATATCCCATCAATGATGTACTCTCCAAAAAGTATTCATACATTTCAAATAAACTAGATATTTGTTTCAAACAACCCGACTATTTAACAACAAATAATATCAATGATTTAGTATGTCATTTTTACGAACACGGGTTCTCCTGTTTAGAAATAATAGATTGGATAAACGATAGTCCATTGATAAATGTAGAAAACAAATCCGAACTAGCAATGAAATATCACAAAATACGGCGCGAGTTTCGTTGTGAAAAAATGTTAATGTTTTTCTTATTATTATTAGTAAAAAGGTTTTGTGTAAAAACCGCCTAAATACTTTGTCTATAATTACTTATAGACAAATGGACGATTTTGTTTTATCCAATTTACAAGAATCCAGAAATGAATGGTGTAGTCGTTTGCTAAGTATTCTATGTCCTTTAGTCATAGAAGGTATTCGGTCTATTTACAACGAAGCCTGGAAAATGTGTGTGGATAATGGGGAAGTCACTAAATATTTGATGACTTTTCAAAACCTTTTATCGCGTATAGATAAATGGAACTCTGTCATAGTAGAAGAAGAACGCAAACGTATTATTGAACGAAGCGGATGCAATTATTTAGAAGATTTAATTACGTGTGTTCATATTATACAACTCAAGGTTCTCACTTGTATCCGCGTGGGAAACAAACAAAAGAAGATTGATATATCTATTCCTAAACTGGACCATTTTATACACAAGGTCTATATCAATGTTGCGAGAAAGGTATATAAGAACGTTTATTTGTTTGAACGCAATATCACATCACTAATGGTGCAAAAGAATAACAGAGAACTTGAACAAATCGTGCAAGAATGTATATTGGTTGCTATACGCGAAAGTATTCCAACGGAAGCCATTATTCGCGCCTATATGGATGAAAGTATTGAACACGAAGAAGAAGTCATTATAGAGAACTTAGTTGAACCCGCGGATAAATCGGCCGACCCTATTGTGCAAAAAACGCCTGAACCGAGTGCCGATCCGATTACACCATCTAGCGATAAAATAGAGGAAACCATTGTTACACCCGGGGTGAAAAACTTGAATGAAGAGAACCCGGTTACTCGCATATCATTTAATGACTATGATTCTGTATTGGACCCATTGTCAAACAAAGTGGAAAATATCAATGCGCCAAAAACGGAAGACCGATTAGAAGCCATTAGTGCGGATCGTCATTTTAAGCGAAAATTGGAAGAAGAAAGTGACGATGACGATGATGAACGCATCAAGATCCATACTGAGCCGATTGATTTAAGTGGATTTGATATATTGGATATGGATGAACCCCCAACTACTAAAATGAATCCACAAGATGATAATATAACATTGGATATAGAAGAATTGATATAAGTATACCTAGTATGAATGTGACATAAAATACTATATAGTGTATAGTATATAGTATTGAATATATAATAGTTTTATATATGAAACATAAAATGTATGTAGAAGAATATATTCCAAGCGTAAATAAATACGGAGAACTTGTGGATTACCCAACAGTTGAACCGACTGAACTCAATGAAAATATTCAACCGATGACTCCATCACTACCGCCTACGCCTATGCCGACTGTAATTTTGTATAACCCAAGTTCTTGTCCGACTCAGTCCATATTATATAGTCCTCGGCCATCTAGTAGTGGAGTATATTCCGATGCCCCTTTTTATTATGTAGACAAACCTGTATCCCCTGTAAACATACCAGCTATAAATAACACAAATACGACATTTTATCCTACTTATGAAACTTATACACCTACTTGTATAATAACATATAGCCCTTCCGAAGACAAATATGTAAATTATACTACATCGTATTCTTATTCTGCGTATAAGAATAATATAATTACGTTTGGTATAGCAACCGGCTTAGGTTCTCTTTGTTTTTTGATACTATTTGCATATATTTACAAAATATATGTGTCTAAAAAATATAAATTGCAAAAAATACAGAAAAACGCTTTGAAACGTCAATATATGAGTTTGAATGATATACATATTGCCGATTACAACAGTCAATTTTAACTGTGTTTTGCGTTTGTTTATCTATGAAAACTTCGCCACTAAATGTATTATGGAACAAGTCTTTATTTTAGCTATATCCATCACTTTTCTATTTTTTGTATTAAAAATAGTGGAAATGAAGTATTTAGACAAAGAAATCAAACCGTTTAAATTAATTTTTAGAGATACGATAATCGTTTTTGTCTGTTCTATGATCGCATCATTTACTTATTTCCATTTCAATAAACATATTCACGATTTTTTCAATATCATAACGGCTACGCCTACATTAAGTTCTTCTGCAAATACACCGGTGTTTACTGATGACCCAGGGTTTTGAAACATTACAAGATTGCAGTATTATTGGAAGGTATAATAGTGTAATACATATCTATAGCACTTTCTTTCATTGGACTCGGGGGTATAGTGTTTTCTAGTATATTTGTTTGATAATATATTTCATTACTCATACCAGTTTCGTCGTAAAAACTAGTAAAAATACACAAAATGACTCGTTTTACTGATTCATCTTTATTATGTTGTATAATAGTCCCAATAGAGTATTTAGGAGTCATACTGATACTAATAATATAAATATAATCACTTGTATTATTTTTATATAATATGCTGTAAATATATATTATGTCAGACCTCAAACCAAAGCGGAAATATACTCGCAAGGTAAAGTCACCTGCAACAGTAGCTATAGAAAGTGCTCCTGGAAGACCCAGAAAAAACGAAGTGTATGCCAATCTAATGGGAGAACTGTTGGATATAATGGTAAAACGGGGGGATAATATTAGGGCACGAGTGTATCGCCGAGCACAAGAGTCCATTTTATCTATACAAGACGATATTTATGAGCCCGCCGATTTGGCCGGAAAACCCGGCATTGGACCTGTCATATTGGAAAAACTAAAGACATACGATGAAACTGGAACATTAGATATTTTGGAACGTGAAAAGGAGAACCCGGAAAATATTTTGAGCGATGTATATGGCGTTGGAACCAAAAAAGCCAAAGAATTGGTAGGAAAAGGAATCACTTCTATAGCACAATTGAGGGAACGGCAAGACGAAGTTCTCAACGATGTCCAAAAAGTGGGCTTAAAATACTACGAAGATATACTTGAAAAAATCCCACGGAAAGAAATAGATGAATATGCCGCTATTTTTCAAACCGCATATGAAACCGTGAGTAAAAAGACCGAAATGAAATACGAAATCGTTGGCAGTTATCGTCGTGGCGCAGCGGCCTCTGGAGATATAGATGTGATTATAACATCAACGTCAGTGACTGCATTTAATGAATGGATTGACGAATTGTTAGCCACAAAAATAATCATTGAAGTTCTCTCACGTGGTAAATCAAAATGTCTGGTTATAACACGATTGAAGGAGGGGTACACTGCTAGACGTGTGGATTTTTTGTACACTACACCGGAGGAGTATCCATTTGCAGTTTTATATTTCACAGGAAGCAAGGGATTCAATGCAACAATGCGCGGATTTGCATTGACCAAAGGATTATCGCTAAATGAACACGGATTAACGAAAATGGTGGACAAGAAAAAGGAAGAAAAACTTGTCCTAAATATTGTGGATGAACGGGGAATCTTTGACTATTTGGGTCTAGTATATAAAGATCCTAAAGAACGTATAGATGGTCGCGCCGTTATACCTAAAGATGGTAAGCCGTTGGATTCACCTGTTATAGAAAATGTGGGAGAACCAGATATTGCGCAAGAGTTTGCGCAAAAAACAGGTGAAAAAAATGTGCCTAAATCTTCGGCCAAAGAAGTATACAGTTCTCCAAAATCCCAAAAAAAAACGCAGAAAAACACAACCAAAAAACTTCCTAAAGGTTTATCTAAAGATCCAAAAGAGTTGGAAGCTTTTTGCACAGAATTTTTGGAAAACAAAAGGGTAGAAAAATCGGAGGAACAAAAAGTACAGGAACCTAAAATGCCTAAATATTCCGCGGAAGCTATTTCTGAAAAACCAGAGTTCAAAGAATTGCCTAAAGGTCCAACTATCAAGAAAACACGTAAAACAAAAACCCAAAAACTTTCTAAAGAACCAAATATTACAGAACCAGAAACGCCTAAACCTCCCATCAAAATATTGCCAGGTTCTCCTAAATTAAAAGAATCGGATGTTGTAGAAATACCAAATGTTCCTAAATCCCCTAAACATGCAACAGAAATACACCCAATAGTTATTCCTAAATCTGTTTCTGTATCTAAATCCAATATAACCAAAAAAGTGCGGAAGCCTAAAATGGAAAAAGTTCCTAAAGTTCCTAAAGAACCCAAGAAAAACAAGACTGCTAAACTTCCTAAAGGAGAACACACAGAAGTTCCGCAAAGTTCTCCTAAACAATCCCCATTAGTTATAAACCCATCTATTTCACAAGAACCAATTGCAAAAATAGAATACAACAAATTGGATAGTGCTAAAGATGTTCCTAAAGAACCTGTTGCCAAAAACACAACCAAAAAATTGCCTAAAGTTCTCCCAGAAAACACAAAAGTAAAAACCCCGGAGGGAACACTTTCGCCTAAAGTTTCTATAACTCAAAAAACCCAAAAAGGATCCAAGAAAGGATCCAAAAAAACTACAGAAAAAACAATGAATATAAAGGTATCTCAACAAGAAATCCAACACGTAGAAACTATGCCTAAAGAATTTATAGAAACTACTAAATCCCATATTCAAGAGTTCAAAAATAGTGGTATAACAGTTTTGGAAAACCTCTCGCAAGAAGAGTTGTCCAACATCATATTGGTTGCTAGTAATAACTATTACAATGAAAAAGGCGATTTAATGACCGACAATGAATACGATATTGTGAAAGAATATACGGAACAAAAATACCCGAAAAATGCAGCCATACAACAAATCGGAGCACCTATTGCTGATAGAGCTAGGAACAAAGTGGAATTGCCATATGAAATGTGGTCAATGGATAAAATTAAACCCGATTCCAATGCACTTCCCGGGTGGATGAAAAAATACAAGGGTCCATATGTCCTTTCTTGTAAATTGGATGGGGTAAGTGGATTGTATTCCACAGAAGGTCCTTCGCCTAAATTGTATACCCGGGGCGACGGAAAAATCGGACAAGATATCAGTTTCCTATTACCCACTTTGAAATTACCGCAAGAAAAGGGAATTGTGGTTCGCGGAGAGTTTATTATTCCTAAAAAAGTATTTGAAGAAAAGTATGCTAAACAGTTCGCCAATCCGCGTAATCTAGTTTCTGGTATAGTCAATTCCAAGAAAGCCGACGAAAAATCCGCCGATTTGCATTTTGTGACATATGAGGTTATTATGCCACAATTGAAACCCAGTGAACAACTTGCCAAACTAAAATCCTCAGGGTTTGAAGTGGTTCAAAATGATATTCGTCAGGCTCTTTCCAACGAGGGACTGTCCGAAGTATTGGTGGATTGGCGCACCAATTATATGTATGAAATCGATGGTGTTATAGTGACCGATGATGCTATACATCCACGTATTTCCGGAAACCCCGACCACGCATTTGCATTCAAAATGGTTCTTTCAGACCAAAAAGCCGAAGTAAAAATTGTGGATGTATTATGGTCGCCCAGTAAAGACGGGTTTTTGAAACCCCGGGTACGCATTGAACCAGTAAGGCTTGGTGGTGTGACTATAGAATATGCAACCGGATACAATGCCAAGTTCATAGAAGACAATAAGATTGGTATAGGCGCAATGGTTGAAATCATCCGGTCAGGAGATGTTATACCGAAAATCATCAAGGTCATTGTTCCTGCCGAAAAGGCCAAAATGCCGACCGAGCCATACAAATGGAACGAAACCCACGTTGACGTATTGCTAGAAAATGCGACAGAAAATGCGACAGTTCAGGAGAAGAATCTGACGGCGTTCTTCACTCATTTGGAAGTAGAAGGATTAAAAGCCGGCAATATCAAAAAATTAATGGCGACGGGATATGACACAATACCCAAGATTTTGGCAATGACCAAAGAAGATTTTGCTAAAGTGGGATATAAATCGTTGGCGGATAAATATGTGGAGAACATAAGAGCAAAAGTCAAAAATGCTTCTATTGTCGGTTTGATGGTTGCATCGGGTACTATGGGGCGAGGTCTGGGTGAAAAGAAATTGGAACCCATTTTAGAAGCTCATCCAGATATATTGGTATCTAAAGAAGACCCGGCCGCGAAGATCGCTAAAGTCAAGGCGGTCCGAGGAATAGAAAACAAGACGGCGACTTTGTTTGTGGAGAATATACCCCGATTTGTAGCGTTCTTGGATAGTATAGGCCAATCGCAAAAATTGAAAGAGACACCAGTAGCAGAAGCTTCGCCCCGGGTGCGCGAAAGCGCGCTAGAAATAGATATATCCAACCCATTGTATGGCAAGAAAATAGTTATGACGAAAGTCCGTGATCAAACTATTATTCGTGAACTCAAATTCCGGGGCGCGACATTGGAAGATACTATAGGATCAAAAACATTTGTGCTTATAGTGAAATCCTTGGAAGACGTATCCAACAAGACGAAATATGCAGTGGAACACGGAATACCGATTATGACACCGGATGAGTTTAAGGATAAGTATTTTACATAAGATTGTGATAAAATTGAAATATTTTCATCCATATAAATCTATAATATATATAAATACTATTGATCATAAAATGTCAGCAATTCATCGCATTCCAAAATATCACATCGGCCAATGTGTGTATAACATATGTAACCCCAATGAACAATATATTATACACCAATTATTCAAAGTAGACAATCCAGAAGAGCCATATGTAGCCGCAGTTGTAAAAAATAAACCCAATATTGTTCCTTGGTTGATTCCCGGAACAATGCGAATGATCAAACTCGCATCTGTGGAAAAACAATATTATATTCCATCTGGTAAGTAATACTATTATTTTCTACAAACATAAAAACAATTTTACTATATAACTATATCCAAAACTAAAGTCAATTTCTACCAAAACAAATGACATCCATTAACCAATTCATAAATCCAAGTACACTACCCGAAAACAACACTGCCATTAATACCAAACTTTTTATTTTAGACCCCCTCACTGTCATTATCAAACTCGCCATATTAAGCAATAAACCCGTGGGTACAAAAATCTGCATTCAAAACAATGTTCTCTATTTCCAAGAACCGGGGCCGTTTCAAGCCTTTTGCAGATACTTCTATAACACTAATCGGACCGATATTCAATATATGTATAACCCTATACAATTGGCGTGTCAACAATTCCTGACAAAAGAATATAGTCAAAAGACCCCAAGGATGAAAATCCTTTTTAAATGCGCCCAAAAAGGTTTAGAAAAACTGCTGGAAACATACAAAAATTGCGCGATTATTCGCCTTTGCATCAATTACTATTACACTCTTATAGCCAATTATGTGGATGATATATATAACGACAAGATCTTCCATAGAGATGGTATGACTCCGCTATATGGTCAAGAAATTGTAACTGCCCTCAATGCACAATGGACACAAGAAAAAATCAAAGTTATACTGAACTTGATTGAGTTTTTGAATGGAGATACTATGGCCGAAGACAATGTCAAATCGGTGGAGAACATTGTCAACAATATTGACAAATCCACCCAAAAAATATTGGACTAGGCCGTTCTCTCAAACTCCGAAGAACTCCGTTCTCTGGAGTTTCCTCACACTCCTTCCGCCCCTTTAGGGCGTCCGGAGTAATTCATATTACATAAAAACATATATATATCAAATACATATATATGCTTATCCGAATCGACCTGGTATTTTCTTATTGGGTATTTGCGTGGTATTTGGCCTATATGGCAAAACTAACGCCCTATAATCCAAAATGGGGATTGGTTTTGGGAATAATGGAGAACACGCTTATGTTGATTGCATTTATAGCATTTGGCGCATCGTTCTCTACTATAGCACTTTTTCTCTTGATAAATCTCGCTATTAAGGGCATACCGCTATACACAATCTATAACACAAAAACCGGCATAAAAGATATATATGCCCTGGTCGGACTATTTGCATTATACACACTATGGGTGTATGCAAATGGCGGAACCGTCGCCGAATATGTACAAAAAACATTTGATTCCATATTACACGGAAAAAATGAGACACCGGCAATGTGGTTCATTACAAAACTACGCGCTTATTTTGTGTAATACCTACATATAAGAAGGAATGCCATCAATATCCATAACCACGGTACCTTTCCCCACTTTTTTGACTTCTTTAGGAGAAAGCGCAAATTGGCTGAAAAAGGGATAGTCCAATTGGGACTGGGGGCAATGATTATGCACCGTTCGTGCAATCATTTTGTATAGCTTAAAGTTTGGATATCGCTCTTCGCCGTCGCGTTTGTACAAAATATTTTTCCCATTATCGTCACAACACCATCTGTAAATTGTTTTTTGGAAAGTATCCATATCTGCTTCTGTTTCGTCTTCAATCAAAAAGTCATATATGGAACAACCTAACCGGCATAAATCAAAACTGGGATTGGGGTCTAACCGAGGCTTGTCGTCATTCATATATGGCTCAAAGTTGTATTGAGTAGCGGCATCGCCCCCGGGTGCGAAGCTGTCGCTGCAAAACATTTTCCCACAAAATCGGTAAATACTACGTCCAAAATCAATTATTTTGAAAATGCGGCCATAAGTGGGAACTTGGTAGGTTTTTTTGTTATACTTGTAATACAAAAACTCGGCATCAGTATTTACATACATAATATTGTTAGTATGGAGATCATTGTGAGTAAACGAAAATGCGCGTTGATATGCTATCAGAGTCATAATAATTTGCATCATAGCGGCCGCGCCTTCTTTTTTTGACAACTCACCTTCTTCAAATAACTGGTCAATGGTACCTTCGCATTTTTCCAGACAAATCATTTGTATAGGGAAATTGTCCATATAGGAATACATATTGTCTTCGGGTTCACTGTCTTCTTCATATTCATCATCTTCGCAATCATTGTCTTCGTCTTCTGTAGACGATTCTTCGTGTTCTCCACTTTCTTCGGAGTTTTCATCTTCTGTGCTATAGTTTACACTACTATCATTGGAAGATTCCGATGATAAAGTAGATGAATGACTGCACTGTTTCTCATATACAACTCCGGCACTATTCAATTCAAACTCTTTCGCACTACGTTCTACAGAGTTTCCTAGATATCCTACCGCAGTGAGTCCGGATATGTGCGCATTTTCTGTACATTGTTTAGTATTTGGATCCAATTGTTCTATATCCATTTCTTCTATATCCAATTGTTCTATGTCTAAATCTATCAATGAAATATTATGGGCATTTAGAGAACCTTGTATATTTAGGCGTTGTTTATTGCCACGCGATCCATAGCAATAATTTCCATTGCCAGGTATTTCTTCTGAAACTTTGAACAATTTACCCACGTTCTCATTGAAATATCTGGATGTGCATAAATATTCAATATCATCAGATATATTCATTTTGTATTTTTCTTGGATTCCTAAATAAGAACCGTAAAAATCTATTGCATTAACTAGACCGTGTTTGTGTAATAGCTGACTACTTAGAAAACTAAAAAAACAGTCAATATAAGAAGCATTGTTTCGGTCAGCCAATTTATGATGCGGATTATTACTAAGAGTAGGTAATGTCCGAATAGCATCATTGGATATATCATATTTCCCAATCATATATTTTACTGGATCTAGTAAAGGAGAGAACTTTATAAATACGGATTTAGATAAAAGTTCTCCGGTTTCCGTATCAGTAACCCTTTGTAAATCGTGTATAGCATATTTGTGTTTTAATGTGGTTTTTTGTATATTTGTTTCATTTAATTCAAAAAAACAAGAATAAATCGGATTATAATGCTGTAGGCTAGTAATATGGAATGGCATATATCCATTCAAAATATCGTGATTCGTAATTTCATATGTATTTTGTAAGTTCTCTAAATCAACAATATCTGATTTTCGGTATTGTGTTTGCATATTCCTAAATATCTGTATATTTAGTGATAAATATAAAAACCAGTCTAATTAAACGATTGTGTTGCTAAATCAGCTTTCTCGTTTGTGTTATGAACCGAAAAATAACAGACTATATTATTATACTATTTAGGAGAACAATGACATTGGAATTGAAAAAGTTCGATATGAAATCCATTACTTTCAAACCGGATGAAAATAAAGGGCCAGTTATTGTTATGATTGGAAGAAGAGATACAGGTAAATCATTTTTAGTTCAAGATCTCCTATATCACCATCAGGATATTCCTATTGGAACCGTTATTTCGGGGACAGAGGCGGGCAACGGGTTTTATGCGGCCCACGTTCCTAAATTGTTTATTCACGAAGAATATAACACCGTATTAATAGAGAACATTTTGAAGCGTCAGCGTACTGTGCTAAAACAAGTGAATAAGGAAATAGAGACGTATCGCCGGAGCACTATTGACCCTCGCACATTTGTTATATTGGATGATTGTTTGTATGACCAGACGTGGACCCGGGACAAAATGATGCGTCTGCTTTTTATGAATGGGCGTCACTGGAAAGTAATGTTGATTATTACTATGCAATATCCATTAGGTATTCCACCCAATTTGAGAACAAACATTGATTATGTATTTATTTTGAGAGAACCTTATATGACCAACCGGAAACGTATATGGGAAAACTATGCCTCTATGTTTCCAACATTTGAATCATTTAATTCAGTTATGGACCAAACCACAGAAAACTATGAGTGTTTAGTGATAAACAATAACGCCAAATCAAATAAGTTGCAAGACCAAATATTTTGGTATAAAGCCGAAAAACGTCCGGATTTCAAGTTGGGATCCAAAGAGTTCTGGGAAATATCCAAGACGTTGGCGGATGATGACGAAGATGAAGCATATGACCCCAATAAAAACAAGAAAAAGAGCGCCGGTCCACCGATCAATGTCAAGAAATCCAAGTGGTAATGCAGCTGCATAATATTATTTATAAACAAATATAAATAATATACAATAGTTAGTATTAGTCAATATTATACACTTCATATACAGGTTACCTATGTCTATTGTACATCCATTATTCGGAACAGCTATATATGTAAGTATTTCCAATTTATTGCAATATGCACACAAAAACAAATATTTAGAAAATATAGCCAACCCGGTACGCACATTTTCTATTGCACATAATGCGGGATTAACTTTTTTCAGTTTGTATACATTTATTTCACTGTTGAATGTAATATGGAAAACCGGTCCTATAGCAGGACATATGGTGTATATGTCAGATCCCTACGTACGTTCTCTTATTTATTGGTTTTATATATCAAAATACTACGAATATTTTGACACATTTTTACTATATACAAAGGGCGTTGAACCCATTTTATTGCAGAAATATCACCACATTGGTGCGACATTTTGCTGGTATTTGTGTTATACATACAATGTGGATATGGGGGTTTACGCCACATTATTGAACTCGGGGGTTCATTCGGTTATGTATTTGTATTACTTGTTGTGTTTGTTGAAAGTAAATATTCGGATATTCCGAATGTACATAACAACAATGCAAATTGCTCAATTGAGTATAGGGCTTTTTGCCGGAACATATTATTATTTTCCTCCGATAGAGACATACCCAAATTATGCGGTGATACTAGTATTTGATTCTTATATAGCTGGATTATTGTACTTGTTTGGCAAGTTTATGGTGGAAAATTATTTTACCAAAAAGACTACTTAGATTATGCTATTGAATTATTATCAGTTAAGGGCGTTGTGTCCATATTATTTTCAGACGTTGTTGGGGGTATTCCACAGCAACACCAATATATCCAGCCACTTTTGGCTTTTCGGCTACGTTTCCATTTTTCATAACGTGTTTCGCGCCGGGTTGCTTTATCTTCACGTTTTTTTTCAGATTGTTTATTTACGTTAACGTTCATTGCATTCATTATATAGCAGTATGTTCTCTGTATGTATCATAATGAATAATATTTATATATATTATGAAAAATACATCTATTATGGAAATAGCAGTTTATCTATTGTAGTACGTACGCATAATAATCGGTGTATTATTATACCAAGTATGAAAAACCAGCCGAGTGTATAAAGAAAAGGGGTTTTCAATAGTTTAGATAAAATATAGGCACAGACTACAGTTACTAATATATCTAAATAGGCTATATTGTATATGCGATAAGAATGAATACCGGTTCCTATCTCACCGAACAAATCTTTGTATTTACATAAAGTCATACTATATATTATAGACTCTATATTATATAATCAATACCTCATTCTATTATTCTTTATTGTTGTATACTTTATTGGTATATGTACTGCGTAATAATTCATTGCGAATATCCGTAGTAGCAGTATCAGCAACTTCACGATCCTCAAAATTGACGGTTTCCTTAACCCCTACTAAATTGCCATTTTCGTCTAAAGTTTGGGTAAGAACATTACCGCTCTTTTCAGCCAACTTGATATTTTCTTCAATCGCCTTGCGCTTGGTATCCTTAATACGCTGTTCGAACTCTTGTTTTGCCTTTTCCTCATTCTTTAGCTTCTCTTGGTGCAGTTGATTGAGCTGCTCTTCCATAAACTCAATCCGACCAGTCTTGTAAGCATCGGGATCCCAAGGAACCCATATTCCTACAGGACCAACATAGATATCGTGATGGGGGTCGTTTTCACGCAATTTTTTGCAGCGAGTTTCGGCTTCGTCTTGCGTAGGATATACCCCTCGGATTTTTAGTCCACGGGTGGAAGTTTGGAATGCGTGTTCTTTTTGAAATTGTTGCGTAAGGGCGTCCTCTTGTTTATCTAAAAATGTTTTGAAGTCATCTTCTACCGAAACCGATTTGCTTTTGATTTCTTCTTCTTTAGCAAAATCGTTAAAATCTGAAATTAAATCGTCAATTTTCAAATTATACTTATATGCCATAAAATGCAAAAAATCAAAGAACTTAGAAAGAGATTTAGTAAAATCCCATTGTTGAACAAATTGATCAAACAAAAAAATCTCGCGTTTTTTCAATATTTTTTCGGGTGAAACGAAGGACATACATGCAAACTTTTGACCAGCAATTGGCGGATCTTCGTCACATAAATCAACATATTTAGGATTAGGTTTTCCGTTTGGCAAATTTTTCCTTTCAAAAGTGGATGGTGCTGACATTATAGAATATTTAGCAAAACTGTATTTAAGTAATTTACTATATTTATATATTTGTTTTATTCATGGCATTTTACTATATTTTTTTGTTTTCGTTATATATAAGAATCCAATGGGCTTCGATTTCTCCGAACTTGTTAAGCGAATTGTTAAGTATTTAGTTATGGGTCTTGTCATTGCTGTTGTCAGTATTGTCATCCCCAAGAAGTCACTCAACGTTGAGGAAGTCATCATCCTTGCCTTGTCTGCCGCCGCCACCTTTAGCATCCTTGATGTGTTCCTCCCCACCATCTCCGAGTCTGCCCGCAACGGTCTTGGTCTAGGTGTTGGTCTTGGACTTTCCCCCATCTTTGTTTAAATTGCCAACCTAATCATCGCAATTTAGTTATATATGATGTTTTAATACATCACATATATTTAGCAAGTATCTAGTAAAAGCTCATTATAAAATATAGAATATACTGGTATAGAAATGAATGCAAACGTTCTCACTACTGCTATAAATATTTTAGCAAGACATATACAACCAGTTCCTGCAGCAGCTGCTGTCGCTGTTCCTACAACTAATCACACTAATGTACTAGTCACTTCTATTGCTATTTTACAAGCATCTATGAATAAAACGACAACTGCAAGTGCATCTGGACCAACCGTTATTAATCATACTGTTACGGAAGGCCAATTACGCCGAGGTAATGTGGAAATGAATGCAGTACTTGATGTAGCAGACACAACTGATTATACTAAACCACACACTGAAACAAAACTGTATTCAGTGGATATAAATCCTAAATATTCAAATAATCCCAGAGACGACCCGACCCGTCCTGAAAGTTATACTATTAATACCTCTATTGGTGGAATTGTTGATAGAACTGCTGAACTAGACGATCTTAATGCTGAATTGATAAAACGACAAAAAGAAATAGATGATTTGACTAGTAAAGTAAAAGCTACTGCTGCTACTTTAGCAGGTCCATAATCACTATAACTGAGGGAACGGTCGGAGGCAACGTAGCCCGTGACCCAGATTCAATATTACGTAGTAAGCCGGAATCTGGTAGTGTATATTTGTTTGCTCAAAATATTGTATTATATATAAGAATCTAAACTCCTATTATTATATATAATATGTCTGAACCATCTAGTATAAGTAAATTGACAGAAAGTATAGACAATCTAAGAACAGCCATAGATGAATATTCTTTAGCAGTTGATACCAAAATAGCAGAATTGAAAGCTGCAAGAAGTAGCGCCGAAGATACCATTGAAATAAGTAAAGAAAGGCAAGAAGAAATCCAAGCAGAACTAAATAGAACCGATGAAAGAAAAAGGGAATTAGAAGGTGAATTGGCTACAAAGGAAGATGACCTTAATGCAGTTATTGCAGAAAATGGAAGAATTAGCGGTGAAATTGGCAATTTAACAGGGCAATTAGAATTGACAGATAATGCATTACAAGAAACTTTAGCCAAATTGCAAACCGAACGAGCTGAAACATATAGATTAAATGCTGATATTGCAGAACGACGGGTTGATGTCGATAGATTAAGAGATCAATTGATGTTACAAGAATTGCATTACAGACTAGCAAATAATCGTAATAATGCTACTATAGCTGAACAAACTGCTACTATAGCTGAAAAGAAACGAGAAATAGAAGCAATACAAAATGCGAGTAATGCCGCATCTGCTGAAAACCAAGCTCGAATTGTTGAATTACAAGAAGAGATAACTAATTTACAACAACAAAATGATGTTTTACAACAACAAACTCAGGCTTTACAACAAGAAATAGCCACTAAAACAGCTGAAAATGCTGATTTAGCACAAACAAATAATGAACAAATGGCTGAAATTGAAAGAATAAACCAAGAAAGGGCCAATTTAGTCCAACAAAATGATAGAGAAATAGCGGCAAATATCGAACTAATAAGACAACTCCAATCTGCTAAGGAATTGTCTGAAGAACAAAGAAATGAAATTGCTACATTGAACCAAAAAAATGCTGCTTTGAAAGATGAAACTACTAATGCATTAGCGGAAAAAGATAAAAAAATTGCGGAGATACTTGCTCAAACAAAGGCTGAAATTGAAAGATTGCAAAATGAGTGTAATGATAAAGAAGCTGAACTTGAATCGGTAATCGATGAATTGAAAGAAGAAAACGCAACTGCTAATGCCACAATAACCAAATTACAACAAGAGTTAGACGCATCAACAGCTATTACAGAAGAAGAAAAGAGAAAAAATAAAGAAATTATTAAAGAAATTATTAAAAAGCAACAAGAATTGACTGAACAAACAACCGAATTAGAAAAAGCAAATGAAGAAGCTAGGGCTATGCAATCGGAAATAGAAGAGTTGGATGCAAAACATAGAGAACTTACTGTCCAACATAGGGGGTGCGAAGAAAAAATTTCTGAACTATATAAACAAATCGAAGTAGCCAATGCTAAAATTAACGATTTAGAAGCAATGGTCAAAGATAAAACAAACAGATTAAATCCAAGTGGTGATAATTGGGGAGTAGATATTAACGGTGTTGCATCGGAACCCACAGTTTATACTGAGCCTACATTAGTAGAAGAAAATGACGAAACTAAAATAAGATTGAAAGATGAAGCTGGTAATTTTACAAATCTTCAGTATGATTCAGAAAAAAAACTTCCAAAAGATGATGTAGACGGAAGTATAACTGGGTTTATTACTAAATGGAGCAAAACACCTCGACCGGATGGTTCTTCAGTTTATACAAAAGAATCAGTTAAAAAAGATGATCCTACCAACAAAATTGTAAAAAAATACACTATAAAAGGCGGTAGAAAGCGTAAAGGATCAAAAACGATTAAAAATAGTGCAAAGAAGCACCGATCTAATAAACGCAATACGAAAAGAAAACATAAACACCACAAGAAACAAACATACAGACGATAAATATCTATGCGCTAATAAACTCCATAATTTGCTGTATCCACTTGTTTCCACAATCATCATTATCACCATCTGCATATGTCGCATTTTCATTGGTTTTTAGATGTAAAATCGGCGGTTTAGTAGTATTCAGTAACCAATCATCGTGGTATTTCTTGCATTTTGCAAGATATGTCAATTCTATTCCTGATTCTCCAGAACGCGCCCGTTTTGCAATTCGTTCATAACAAACTTCCGGATCGGCATCAATATAGATACAACGGTCAATGGGAAATCCTCCAGTAAATTCGTCATAAATGAGATTGTATATCTGAAAACACACTTTGCTGATAATACCGTCGTCAAACAACATTTTAGCGAAAATATTGCGATCGGCATCCAATGACCGTTCACAAATAATTATTTTGCACTGTGGATTTTCTTCAATTGTTTTTCTTAACAATGAAATGCGAGTGATATAAGCCATTTGTTGAAAAGCAAACGCATATTCTTTCGGGTTTTGATAAAATAAGTTCAACATTTTTGTGCCATTTTCATCGCAAATGGTCTCCCAAATATCAACGGGTTCTTCTACAAATACGACATCTGACCTATACGCATATTTTTCCTTCATTTTTGCTATGATACTACTTTTACCTGCCCCAATATTTCCCTCAATAGTTACCAATAATGGTTGGTTATATACAGACATTGTATAGTAAGGGTAATGAATATGATCAATTGTATTGTTATATGACATAATCACTCTATATATGTTTATAATCAATTTTTTGCTCGGATATTTCAAAAAGCATAATATATTGCCATAGTGTATATAATAATATAACACTAAATGGAACCCAACACAATCATAGCAGTAGGCGTTTGTATTATAGTGTTGGGTATCATATATTTCATTATTGATATGAATAATAACAAGGGTCAAGAAAACGAATTAATTAATAATGTGAAGGCAAAACAACTAGTAAAAAGACAATATAATTCACAAAGTTCTCCAAAATATTCCGTTGTTCCTAAGAAATTATTTCAAACGTGGCATAGTAAAGATTTACCTCCAAAAATGCGAGAGAATATTGAGATTATTCAAAGAAATAATCCCGAATTAGAATATTTTTTATTTGATAATAACGAATGTGTCAATTTTATTAAGGCCCATTTTTCAGATGAAGTGGTAGATGCTTATAATACATTATTACCAGGTGCGTATAAAGCGGACTTATGGAGATATTGCGTTATGTATATACACGGGGGTGTATATTTAGACGTGAAATATCAATGTATGGATGGATTCAAGTTTATTGATATAATGGATAGAGAACATTTCGTATTAGAGCGCCCTTATTATTGGAAACCGGGAAAATATGGTATTTATAATGCACTTATTATTGCAAAACCAGGCAATATATTATTATTAGATGCTATACTCAATATTGTACGTAATACACAAATTAATTATTACGGATTTAATTCATTATATCCAACCGGTCCAGGTCTTTTAGGAGAACTTTATTTCGGAAATATAGAGGAAAATATGAATATGATTGACAATTTTGATTTAGTATTTAATATGATAAATGGCGAAGATGTGATTATATATAAAAATCAAATCATATTACAATCGTATACGGGATATAGAAGTGAACAACGGAGAACCCAACAAAATAAACATTATACGCAATTATGGAACCAACGTTCTATTTATACTTTTTAACACGAGGTAATATATTCATTGGATTGATATGTGATTGTATCATTTATGTGCGGATATTTGTAAATTATATATGAAAATATATATATGAGTAATTTTTTTAATTTTCTTAAACCAAAACAATCAAAACCACCGGAATCACAGAAATCGGTAGATTTTGGTATATCCAGTGTAGACTCAGACCCCGATAAGCTTTCTGGATCTACAGTTAAATCAACTCTAGCTACTAAAGGTAGTAGCTATACTAAGGTATCAGATGATGATAAGGATTCATTTAAAAATTTTGGAACTGGTGCTGAAGATTATGAAACTGTTGCTGAAGATTATGAAACTGTTGCATCCGATTTAACTAGCGATGATGTTAGAGAATCAGGGTTGTCTTATGAAACAGTAGATTCTGCAGAAGAAGTACAAAAACGAGTCGATGCGCAAAAAGCCAAAATTGCAGCTGCACAATTGAAAAAACAACAACAGCAACTACAATTACAAAAAGAATCAGATGAAATGTCAAAATACAATAAAACAAAGTATCAAAATATTGATCAATTAGATCGTGTTCTTGCATTTTTTGACCCTGCTTATAATATGCTTTCTGCTGTTCCTGTTGTTGGAGAAATATTATCTATTGTAGGAGATTTTGTTGTTAAGTTTAAAGACAATCATAAATTAATTGCCATTGGAGATCTGTTATTTAAAAATATTGACCAAATGTTTGCCAAAATAGCTGAAATGGAAAAACTATATATAACTTCTACTCCAGTTACTATATCTATTTCACAACGCGGAGGTAATATAGGTAAAACAAAGGATACTCCAAAAGAGTTTATAGAATTGATTGAGTTATTAGAAGAATTGTATATCAATTTACTCAGTATGGTTTTAACAAACGAAAGAGTCAATTTGATTGCAAAACAATTAATGGCTGATGATAAATATAATTATACTAATTCCTCGTGTGGAAGAGCTGAATTAACTTTTACAGGATTGAATTGCACATTTAATGATAAAATATTGGCATATATTGATAGTCGGCAAACCCTGAAAAATAAAATTGGCGATACAAATGCAAAGACAAATGTAGGTAGTGCTATATTAAGAGGACTAAAACTAGTTGGCAAAAGAGTTTATAGACAGGCTATTGCCAGTGAAATGATTGACCAATTACTGCAGTTAAATACATTGGTGAATACCGCATTTAGTATAGCACTTTCTCAATATGTATTAGATGTAAAAGATGAGCACGAAACTGTTATTCAAGAAATAAAAGCAAGTGCAATTGCAGCTGTCAAAAAGGCAGAAGAAGCTATTCAAATTGCGAGCATTCGTGAAAGTATAAGTACAATTCAAACTGCTTCAATGAATAGAACTTCTACTGAAGCAGGTGTTTCAGTTGGTGGAAGACGACGAACCATGAAAAAACGCGGCGGAGAAAAGAAACAAAATAAACAAAAAATGGGAAAAACACATAAATATCTATCGTAAACAAATAGATAAGTATTATACAGTATTAGATATAGCGAAAATAATATACTATGTAAAAAATATTATATAGTATATTTATTATAATACTAAAAATGGACTATTTGAAACCAATGGATGGAATATACACTGTTTATACACGCAGTGAATGTTCATATTGCAAAAAAGTTATGGAATTATTGAAAAATGAAGAACCGTCTACATATGAAATATGCTGCGATGAATATATTGCACATTCTAAACCCAGATTTTTTCAATTTATCAAAGATCTTATTCAACAAGAACATAATATTTTTCCTATCGTATTTTTAGATGGAGAATATGTTGGCGGATATGCAGAAACTAAGTCGTTTTTACATTATTTGAAGTATGTATACACAGTTTAGCAAAACTATCATTTATATGGTAACAGTTTACCAAGAATCAATGTCCTAGTAGCCTAGTCTCGGAACATCAAACTGTTTAACTGCCCTATATTTCAATATATCCAATTCTTTTGCAGTAGTTGGAAACTCATTATGGCCATATATATCTTGTAATAGCAACCATTCAAATAGTCCACCTGAATACATATACACATTGGTAAACCCGAGAGAACATAGTTGTTTGTATTTCTTATCAACGGACGAATCCGCCGAGTTTCTGCCATATACAATTATACAACATTTTCGCATTTGAAATTGCGCTATTTTTTCATTTATTGTAGTTTCTTCCACTATACACGGTAATGTATTTTTAACGAGACAGTTTTGTTCCGATGCAGGCAATGTATTTATTATTAAATAATGCGAATGATGTTCTATAGCATATTTTACGTCTTCAAATCCGATTTTATTTATAGGTTTTTCAAACCATCCGGATAACATATACATAATAACTAGTATTATGTATATATTTTTTATGTTTATGTGTTTTACAACATAAAATTGCAATATCGTTTTTTACGACTAACTCGCCACATACGATTTGTTTGTTTTCTACAATCTACTAAAGGTGGTTGTAGAAAATTGAAAATACTATTTATCAAAATGAAATGAACATAATCCCTCATATATTACTAATCAATTTCTCTTAGTCAATTTATATATAACAATGGATCTTACACAATCAAAACTCTCTCGCTCTGAATGGAACAGTATTGAAATATGCGTTCCTGAAGATGAATTATTTATATTGAAAATGATTAATGAAGGCAGTATCAATGTCAATATCAAGTCAAATCGGCATTTATCTATTATACAATTTATGAAATTAGAAAAAACGGCTTCCAATGAAACGTGCATTTACGAAAAATATTTCCAGAAAATAATTGAAGGTATGGTTGGTAAATATATCACACAAACAAGTATAACTCCATTTACTGTTCCAATAACATCAACAAAAGACAGTAAGGCATTGAAACGCGGCGATTCTATTCGTATTGAAAATATGGATATCACAACAAGTCGCGTCAAAATCTTTGAATATACATTATTGGACTTTTGCGAACGTTTGTTGGAAAAACTGGTTCTCTTGGAACCTACATACAAAATACCAAAAAAAGAAAAATCGCAGAAAAAATCTAGCGAACCCGGGGGCGTTGGCACCACTTCTAATGAAATCGTTGGTGATAAACCATTTGTATATTATTTATATTCACTCATCCAATTTCAGACTATTTCTATAGAACACATTAGTCCATTTGTAGTGCAATTTGTAAAGAGTGTCGTGGATTATGCAAAAACAAAAACCACAATTTCCGATATGGTTCACAATGCATACCAAATCATTGAGCAAAATCCCTATTTGCTAAAATACGAAGACTTGTCTCTATATTCGCATCAAAAGGAGTTGTTCTCTATCTTCAATCGCAACAAAAACCCTAAACTAGTATTGTATATGGCACCCACCGGAACGGGTAAAACAATGTCACCAATCGGCATTTCAAATAGCCATAGAATTATCTTTGTGTGTGTGGCCAGACATGTAGGACTCGCTTTAGCAAAAAGTGCTATATCCGTTGAAAAAAAGATTGCATTTGCGTTTGGTTGCGAAACGGCGTCTGATATTCGCCTCCATTATTTCGCAGCGACTGACTATACAATCAATAAGCGATCGGGCGGTATTGGTAAAGTGGATAACAGCATTGGTGACAAGGTTGAAATTATGATTTGCGACGTGAAATCGTATTTGGTGGCAATGCAATATATGCTGGCTTTCAACAACGAATCCAATATTATTACATATTGGGATGAACCCACTATTACGATGGATTATGAAACACACGAATTACACGAGCAAATCCACAAAAATTGGGCCGAGAATAAGATTTCCAAATTGGTTCTTTCGTGTGCTACTTTGCCTAAAGAACACGAAATGACGTCCACTATAATGGATTTTAGGTCAAAGTTTGAAGACGCGGACATATTTACGATTCAAAGTTATGATTGCAAGAAATCAGTATCGCTTTTGGGAAAAGACGGAAAACCGGCACTTCCTCATCTTCTCTTTTCTCAATATGATAAATTGCAAGAATGTGCAAGACATTGCAGTGAAAACAAGTCGTTGTTGCGCTATTTTGATTTGAAAGAAATTATCCGATTCATTGAATATGCAAATCAGAATGAAGGTGTTATAGAAGGGGTTTACAAAATGGAATATTACTTTGATGACGATATTCGCAAAGTTTCAATGAACGGATTGAAAGTGTATTATTTGGATTTGCTTTCAAAGATATACCCCGGGGCGTGGCCAGCTATGTATGAATGTTTAACGAAGTCTGAGCCTACTAAATCAAATAGTACATCTTTGCGAAGTATTCGCAGTGAAGAAAGTGTTAGACCAATTGGCCAGACTATTTTCCGCCAAAGTAGTCTTAATGCATCGCCAGTACCCAAAGTGTCTGCTGCTCAAGCAGGTATATTACTGACAACTACGGATGCCCATACATTGACAGATGGGCCTACTATTTATTTAGCCGAAGATATACAGAAAGTGGGCGCATTCTTGATTCACCAGACGAAAATCCCTGACCGGATTTTCACTACTATGTTGGAAAAAATTGAGCGAAACAATCAGTATCAAAAGAAGTTGGATGTAATGGAGAAACTATTAGAAGATAAATTGGGGAAAGATATGGACAAAACAAAAAAAATGGAACGGGAGAACTTTAGCAGTGAAGTAAAAACTCTGAAAAAGGAAGTTGAGCAATTGCGCAATCAAATCCAAGTAGTCAGTATGGAGAAAGCATATTTACCAAATACACAGCAACATCAACATCTATGGCTACCGAATGGAATGGAGCCTGTCAAAAATGCGTTCATACCGGATATAGAAGAACAAACGGTCAAAGAAATTATGATGTTGGACGTAGATACAAACAAGAAACTCTTGCTAATATTAGGCATTGGTACATTTGATGTTAGCAATCCGCCGCAATATATGGAGGTTATGAAACGATTGGCTATGAATCAGAAGCTGTTTATTATTATAGCATCATCGGATTATATTTATGGCACAAATTATCAATTTTGCCACGGGTTTATTGGACGCGATTTGCAAAATATGACACAACAGAAAATCATCCAGGCAATGGGGCGTATTGGCCGTAATAAAATCCAGCAAGACTATACTGTGCGTTTCCGTGATGATGATATAATGGCATCCATATTCTTGCCTCCTTCCCAAAACAGAGAGGCCGAAATAATGTGTCAATTATTTTCGTCATAAATGTACAGTGCGTTTGTATGATATATAGGAAATTGTATATAATGAAAAATGTCGTAATAATATATATAATGAAAACATATTTAGCATTGTTTTTATTGATAGTGATAAGTATTAGTATTGGATATAATTATATGGAGGGATTTGGTTCGCCTGGTTGTGATATCGCAACAAATCGCAATGATTGTTTAGATCTAAATATTCGGCGCGCACCCAACGCACAATGTCAATGGAAACGAACTGGGCATCTTACTGATGGACATAAACCATTATATGTTTGTCAAACCAAGTATTAGTAGTAGAATATGTAGTATAGAATATAATATATTTATAATGGCAATATTCATTATAAATATGAAAAATAATCTAATATTATACATAATATTATACATAATATTATAAATAATAACCATATATATGAATACATTATTGAATGTTTTTTTATTTACTATTTGTTATTGTCAATCCGAAACATTTTTAAAAATTTGCTTGTATGATAAATATGAATTATTCAAACAAGACCCAATTCTATTTTTTCCAGTTATGCAATCTGCAAATATTTTTATTTTAACTATTTTTAGTTTATTTACAATACATTTATTATTTTTTTCAAAAATTAAAAACTATACTATATATTCACTTGCATTCGTATATAGTAAATATGTAATGGATAATATTAGTAATAATATAATTAGCATTCATCATTATGAGTTTAGACGAACAATTATGTGGTTATTTACCACACCATTGATATTGAAAATGTATTGTCATATGAATAACTGCAATTTAATTGATATAAATGCACAATATCATGTAATAAGTAATGTATTACATATTGTATTATATCCATTTCGGAGGACAAATTATAATACTTATATCATAATAACATTATCAGTATTTGAACTTTATTTTATTTACAATTTATTTAGTTTGAAAGAACAAAAATATACGCAATTTATAATTTATATTTGGTGTTTATTTTCAATAATTACTATGATTGAATTGATAAATATATTTAGTACACACGATATTCAAATATGTTATTTGTTAAGCGATATGATAGCAAAGCTCACTACAATATTAATTGTGAATGATTACGAAGAACAAATGTACCATATAAGAACTAATGTAGATTTACAAAGTATTTCTTTATTTACAGCAATCAAAAAATCCATAATAAACTTTGAAAATACTACAAATATAACACCAAAATGTAAAACCATAATAAAGAAAATCACGAACGATTTAATAACCTTTATTCCAAGAGATAAAACACCATTAAAATTGGAATTATTGAAAAAAATATTACCTTTAGAATTAGAAGAAAATTATTTATCACAATCAAAAGAATATAAACCATATGATTTTGTTTGCGTATTATTTACGGATATTGTTTCATATACAGAATTGGCAAAACAATATGACGCAGATGTGATATATAAATTATTAAATGATGTGTATACTCGGTTTGATGATATTGTAAATCATTATACTAACTTACAAAAAATAGAAACAATTGGCGATGCATATATGGTAGTTGGCGATATATACACAAATGACAAGACAAACCATGTTAAAAATATTATATTGTTGGCGATTGATTTTTTGAAGGAAATCAAAAAAATAGTAACGCCAAATAATATACCATTACAGTTACGAATAGGAATAAATATCGGAAAGGTAGTGGTAGGTATATTAGGCATTGAAATACCTAGATTGTGCGTTATAGGAAATACTGTAAATGTTGCAAACCGATTACAAACTACCGCAGACCCGGATACGATACAAATAAGTAGGCATATTTATGAACTTGCAGAATCCCACGATTTTGGAGTGAATATCAATTTTGAACTAAAAGAGAATGTGTTTTTGAAAAATATTGGTATAACCAATACGTACATAATATCTATACCTAACTAGTACAGATTGTTATAGAATCGTTGTATAGCTTCAACCCGCTGTTTTTTGGATGCATTGGGATATTTTTGTAAAAATAGGCTATATGAAAAACATTCTTTCTGATGTATAATCGGTTGAACATTTTTCTTTGTAACCCCCTGTAAAATGTACGACAAGCATTCGTTCTCTAACGTCTGAGTTGGTCTTGCATATTTATAACTGTATTCAGAGGTTTGTTTACCGTCTAAATCACTAAGGTCGTTATAGGATTTGTATTTTTTATAATTTGAAGTCATTATATCAACCAGTTGTATAACATTGTACGACAAACACCTCTTAACCATTTATATAAATATATGTGTAAATATATTTATATGTAGTTTCATTATGTGTATTTTGATTTACGGCGGGAGTTTGTAACAGTTCCAACGCCGCCAGGAGCTAAACTACCTGCTTTATATACAACCCGGGAATTATCTGTGAAAAGACTTTTCATCGTAAATGCGGGGGGTACTGGTACAGTGCGATAATAAGTCATAGACGGTGGGTTACTAAACTCAATATACGATGATGGCATTTATGTATATAGTATATACATATAAAATATCACCCCCCCCTTCTAGCAATTTACCTTATAGTTATCGCACTCTGTCTTGTGATTTTTATAGCCATACCAAGCATTGTATCCTTGCTGACGCCATACTGTATATGCACAATTGCTGTTTGTTTGGCAATTAAAGAGACTCGTGCAAGTAGACGAACACTCATTGTATTTTGATTTAGGATCACCTGAACACCAATAATAGCTATTGATTTGAAATAATCCATAATCAGTGGAACCATCCGTGTTTTTATTTGTTGCATCGCAGTTATACGAACTTTCATATTTACTAATACAAACCATTGTTCCTATAGAACTTTCCGGAAACCCCGATTTACGCAAATAACTGGCGACTTGACACTGAGATTGGACATTTGTAGTCAAATCTTCTAAACATCGGGTTTGTTGAATTGGAATAAAGGTCCAATTATGTGCATCTAAATATTGGCGAACTTCGGCATCATATTTTTGCGCAAAAACTTCAATATCTCTAGCCAAAACCCACATTGCCAATTCCGTGGGAGTAGTTATAACACTGTATTGGTATTGACTATCAACGATTTCGCCCAATTTTACTACCCAATAAGGGGCATCTTTAGGAGTTCCTTCTAAATGGACTGTTAGTTTACCTGGTTCAAGTTTACGCTCATAATATGCATAACCGCCGATGGTTTGCAATTCGTTTTTCATAGAAAGTTGTGAATTGAACACGCTGACATTTCCATTGGACAATATTCCATAGTCCGCAGTAATACATTTGCCATATCCTTGGAAAGTGAAATCAAATGGGGCACCATATACTTGGAACCAATGTCCCACGTAGTTAGATACATCCAATTCGTCCACCGTATCAGTAAGAGAATACCCTACACAAAACAATACAGAAATAATCAATAGCGTGCTAAAGAACATTTTACTAGTGTCGTATATATTATACACACTATTCGTTTATATGTTTTTGTTTTGTATTTATTGCATATAATATATAGCTAAATATATATACTATGTCTGATTGGTTGGTTGATAATCCACTTTTCTATGACAATGCAATTTTTTTTATTCATTATTTTGGATATATAACAAAAATAGTGGTTGTATTATTTATTATTGGGTTTTTTACAAATAACCCCGATAGTTTTTTAGCCATAAACTTTTTCATAAAAGTATTGTTCTCCATATTCTTGATATATCGGTTCAATAATTATAGAAAAAACAAAATACAATTCACGGATTTAGATAGGAAAATATGTTACTCTGCGGGAATATACATTTTTATGTTTTCCTTTATAGATGTAATTCAAAGCTATGTTGAACGATTGCGAGAACTTATAGACCCGTATACAGTCCCTATTTTGAATAATATGAAACATTTGGTTGGACTAAACTCCACATAATTATAAATATATACATCCATAAATATATTCTTCTTCGTTGGGATATTTTGTTCCACATAATGTATCAATCCAATATTCGCCGTAATTGTATCGCCGATATTTGTGATGTAATATATGATGATTTCCTACCAACCACGAAGACCGATTATCGTGGCGCATATGCCCCCGAATATGTGTAAAAATAACGGCACACAAAAAAGCCGATAGAGAACATTTTATTACAAAAAAAGGTATGAAAATACCTAAGGGTTCAACTATATTTTCTATATAATGTCCTACATTTGTATCAGTATATCTTAGTTGATTGTATGGTTTTTCGTGATGTATTTTGTGTATAATATAAAAGTGTTTGTTGTGTAATACAACGTGTATTGCATAAAACCATACATCATAGCATAAGACGTGAAACAAAAAGAGGAACATTCCCTACCACTAAAATAACAAAATATTTAGTTTGTAACAAATTTACTAAATATTTTCTATGATATATTGGGATTATTAGTATTACGAAGTATACTATTACACTCCTTTAGTAACACTTAGTGCAAATGGATTGCCAGAAAGTGAAGATAACACTTCGGGAGAATTGCGGTCCAGTTGAATATTTTGATATAGACTAGACCCCGGATTTCCAGATAAACGCCCCATATTAGCTATATCCGGTGTTTGGTATGGCATCATTGGCGCAACAGCACGATTGTTAATAAGAGAACTGTCGCGACCAGCCTGTCTCATATTGATATTTCCATTCATCAAAGACATATTTCCAGCAGCCAGACGACCATCAATGGTAGACGATTTCACGTCATTATTCCGTTGTCTATATTCGGCATCATATGTGCGCGCACCTCGTCGGTCCGCCCCGGCCCCGACAACGCCGGCGTAATAGAAATCGCCCGTAGTTTGACGAGCATTTTGTATAGCCTGTTGTTCGGAGACTTGATACGCACCTCCATTTTGACCAGCATTTACATTCAAGTGAAACTTGGAGTTCTCCGTAGTTTCGCGAATAGTAGTTCCCGGGCGATCGGCTGGGTTGAAAATATACGACTCAGAAACAGTGGATTTCGCATTTTGGTAAGGGCGCAAATTGCCAACCGTGTTCTCTTTACGCGATGGACGAATCACATCCATAACAGGTGCAATAACTGCTCCAATAGCACCACCAATAGCACCGAAATATCCACCATTTTGATTATTTGCAGTGCGGTTGTTGTTGTAAGCCTTGGTGGATTTCATACCATATTCCGCTTCGTGTGCCCAATTACGACCAACTGCAGCTGCTGCTGCAAGAGGAACTGCTCCCAATTCAATATTATGAGAAGGCATATATTCTCCTGGTACATAAGCTGCAGGATTGGTATATCCAGCAGCCCCGATATACTCCATAGCGGTTTCGGGTCTAGTCACGTTGCGATCAACTGGAATTGCTTGTAATGTTACGCCTTTAGCTGCTCCAGTAGTAGTCATATAACGTTCAGGACCCATATTGAAATAAGTATCTGGACGGTTTTTTTCCATAACACCAATTGATCCTATATTCTTGACTTGGCTTGCAGCGGGACCTTCGTATCCGAACTGCATAAGTCCAGTCGCCTTTTGTTTATTATTTACGCGCATTTGATCAGCGGTTTTAGGAAGCCATTGGTCGCGCATTGCCATACCTGAATTGAAACCATTTGACCCATCTGTTGTATATCCCAATCCTAGACCCGGTGCAACTCGTTCTTCGGCAAAGGGTTTTACATTGGCCATACGCATTCCTACGTTGACACGGGATTGCATAAAGTCGGTTTGATTTGGTGCCCCGTGAGCCCATTGATAATTCTCCGAAGGAGCAAATAGGGGGGACTGTTCCTTCTTAATTATAGTTTGAGAACCTGCTCCAGACGTATTGTCTAATACACTCTCATTTGAATTGACATCCACATTACGACTGCGAATACTTCCTCCAAAATAGGGGACCATATTATTATGAGTGTAATAACTACTATCTACTTTTTCTCCGGTAAGTGAATAATAACTTCCACTCACGGGTGCATTGGATGGCATTGTCGTGTCGGAGGCATATTGACTACTGGTTGCCGGATTGAAATATTTATCAGTATATGCTCCTTGTGAGTCATAACTATTTACAGTGGATAATTTGGACGTTTTTTCTAATTCTGGCACTACTAAAGGATATTCATCTGGGTAATTTTTATTGGGAATATTTGTATTTGGCAATTCATTACTAACATTACGAAAACTTTCCTTTGGTTTTTTATGTTGGTTATTCATAACATATAATGATCCTAAAGCTACTAAAGGTATTGCAAGTTCCATTATCTATAATATTATATATATTCTATATAATATTATTATACTAAACACTAATCAATTCATAATCGCCATAAATATGGAATATATCCATAGTCATCTACGTGTTATAATCAATTATATCCAAACCTGCTTAGCGAAATTGGTTTGAAGAAGCAGCATTCATTGGTTGAGGTATAATCGGGACATAATAATCTTTTTCTAATATACGTGTTTGTATATTGTCGTGGAACTTCTTTTCTACATTTACCAACGGATTGATAAAAGGTACTTCCCACCGGGTTTGTTCTAAATCTCTATACATCCAGGCGGGATGACTCGCACGAGATTCATCTACAAACGGTTGCACCTTTTCATATGTATTTTTACTAGTTTCTACCGCTGTATTTACGTAATTGTTTAATTCTATATTATCTCTATTGAGTTGGCGTGTTAATCCGCGCAAATCACTTTCTATATTTACAGGATTTGTCATTAAATTGGCTCCCCATTTTTGCATACGGATTTGCGAATCTTCTAAATAAGGCAAATTCACACCAGGACCGGGGGTATCTATTGCATATCTTCCAGAATATGTGCTTATTTCTAAACCATATTTAATACGAAGTGGGTCATCGTGAAAACGGGTAAATGACATAACAGATGTATAGTTATATTATAGTGAAAAAATAAAATCAATAAATGAATATAAACAAAACGATATATAAATCGTAAATATGCCTAAACAAGTTATACAAGACCAATCTATTACTTTTACTATTTCCAATCTTCATCCGACATTATGTCTAAATATGATTGTAAAAAATGAAAGTCGTATTATAGAACGATTATTGCAATCCGTTGTAGATATAATAGATACATATTGCATTTGCGATACTGGTAGCACGGATAATACTACAGAAATTATAACAGATTTTTTCAATAAAGCCGGTATACCTGGTAAAATTGTATATGAACCTTTCCGAGATTTTGGATATAACCGCACATTTGCTCTAAATGCTTGTACGGATATGGAAAATGTAGATTATATACTCTTATTGGATGCAGATATGATATTGCAACTAAATCCCGTTATTTCTCCTCCTATGTTTAAAGATATGCTAAAAGAAGATGCCTATACTATTTTCCAAGGATCAAACTCATTTTACTACAAAAATACGCGCATAGTGAAAAACCGCAGGGGTATAACTTACTGGGGGGTTACGCACGAATATGTCAATATGCCCAATGGATGTATTCAAAGTGGATTCGATAAAAACGTAATATTTATTAATGATATAGGTGATGGTGGGTCTAAAGCAAACAAGTTTGCACGAGACGTGGAACTCTTGAAAAATGGACTAAAAGAACTCCCAAATAATGACAGATATACATTTTATTTGGCCAATACATACTATGATGGTGGACAATATGGGTTAGCAATAGAAATGTATCGTCAACGTGTGGAAATCGGTGGATGGTTTGAAGAAATCTGGTATAGCTATTACCGCATTGGAAAATGTTATGCACATATGGGTAATATGTCTGGGGCTATTGAGGTGTGGATGGATGCCTATAACGTTTTTCCCAATCGTTTAGAGAACTTGTGCGAAATTATAAAATATTATCGCGAAACTGGTAAAAACAATTTAGCCTATGCGTTTTACGTATTGGCAGATAAATCGCGTAATAGATATCCAAATAGAGATTATTTATTTACAGAGAAAGATGCATATGAATACAAGTTGGATTTTGAATTAACGATCATTGGATATTACACAAATCCTGAGAACTATGATATTCCTAAATGTTGCATTACAGTGATAAATCATCATAATATCAACGAAATTGCTGTAAAAAATGTTTTGAGCAATTACAAGTTCTATGCGCAGGCATTGTGTGATACAAAAATTGAACTATTGGATGTATCGGAGCTCCAAACTATTGGAAATACGCTAAATATGTATTTAGACGAAATGTATTCTACTACACCTACACTTTGTTTAAATAAACCCGGGGGAAATATACTCACTGTGTTGAAACGGTATGTAAATTATAAAATAGACGAAAATGGTGGATATGTCAATAAAGAACAAATCATTACAAAAAATGTGGTTTCTACATTTCGCCTAAATAGTTTGTCTAAGAAAATGGAAAAAATAGGAGAACCCGAGTTTTTGTTGAATTACAATACTGTTTTAGACAATGTATATGTAGGATTGGAAGACGTTCGTTTATATGAAAACAATGGAACTATATTCTATAATGCTAACCGGGGAATCAATTATAATAATATTCGCATAGAACACGGACAAATTTCTAAATCTGCTAAATCCACAGAGAAATCTGTATTATTACAAAAACAGGGATCTTCGGTTATAGAAAAAAATTGGGTTATTGTGGAACATAAAGACGATACAATTTACTGCATTTATAAGTGGTATCCATTGACAATTGGTAAAATAGTCAATGAAAATACTAGTGATGACTCCCCTGTTCTTTTTGAAACCATATATGAACATCCCACCCCCGGGGCATTCAAACATTTACGCGGGTCTAGCAACGGAGTTCGTATATCTAATGAAATATGGTTTCTCTGTCATACTGTGAGTTATGAAGACCGCAGATATTATTACCAGATGTTTGTAGTATTAGACTGCGAAACCTATGTTCCAAAGAAATATACTCCCTGGTTTACATTTGAAAAGAAAAAAGTAGAATATTCATTGGGATTTGTTCATTTGGAAGATTTAGACGTTTTATTGATTGGATATAGTTTGATGGATTGTGAAACAAAATATATGACTGTAAAATTGGATTCGGTTAAAGATATGTTTCTTCTGGTATAATGTTTATATCCGATGTTTTGCATATTCCGTATGTTTTCCGATGCCATTGTGTTATACCATATTGTGTGATTCCGGCTATATGTGTTTTTGTTCCATATCCCATATTTTTAGCCAATCCATATCGTTCATTTAATACAGGATATGTATTACACAATTCTTCCATATAAGTGTCTCTTTCATTTTTTGCCAATATACTTGCTGCTGCTATGCAAGTATATTTGTTATCGCCGCCTTCAATAGTTTCGTGTTGCACTTCCCGCATTGATTGGGTAGTTTCATCATATATCATATGAGGAGTAAAGTCGTTTCCATCCACTAATAACATATATTTATGCTCGTATGCAATATGTGGGTCTGATGGAGTAATTGTATTCAATTGTATTATTACTTGTTTTGCACATTCGTGCATAGCCATCAATACCGACTGACGAATATTAATCGTGTCTATTACACTAGCCTCTATGTAATGTATGTGCCAAGCAGCAGCATTTTCTTTGATATATTGTGCAATTTCTTGAATCTTTTTACGCGATTTTATTGTTTTGGAATCGCGCATTTTTTCGTGTTGAAATGTGTTATCTTTAGGCAATACTGCTGCTGCTACATATAATCTGCCAAATAATGGCCCTCTACCGGCTTCATCAATACCAATCTCATATTGGTTTATTTCATCATATATTTTTGAAAGACAGGGGAGTTTAGACATCTTATAAATATAAGTATTGCTATATACTTTAATCGGGTTCTTTTTTCAATTTTTCACCACATTTTCGTCTTTATTATATATATAGTATTTATAAATATGAAACTAACACCCCTTTTATTGTTTTTGTTGTTATTGGTAGTTTTAGTTATAGCTATAACTACTTTGAAAAACCCTATACAATCAGTTGAAAAAGAGGGGTTTGTTCAATTCAAAACAAATGTGGTTCCTCAAACTGAAACAGTTGTCCCACCTTATTCCAGCCGTTCTATTGTAAAACTATATGATAATTTGTTTGTAGATAGACAAAACCTGAATATAGTAGAAGTCGTCTCGTCCGAGTTTATCGGAAATATAGATGCAAACACTTATAATGTGACTAGAGGAAATGTAGATTTAATCGGTTCATCTATAACTGCAATTAATGTTCAAATCAGAGATGGAACTGTAAAAAATCATCCAGTTACTAGCACAAATGTGCAAGAAAGTGATGAAAGTAAAGTGGCTAGTATACCTACTACATACAAATTAGTTCCTTATTATACTAGTGCTTGTGCTACAACTGCGAAATATCAATTGTTCTACGTACCGTGGGGTACAGATACGTATATTCACGGGATACAAGTAACCGCCACTCCAAGTACCACATCCGCATCGTCTTTCAAACCCCTCAATTTGTATAGTTATTATATTCCTTCGGATAAAACGGCGAATATGACTGCTGTATATTACCAAAACAATGTTATTAATCTGACTGTTCCATCAAGTTCTGATAATTCTGTACAAAATGGCAAATTAGTTACCGAACCATTGTATAGTACAAAACGCCAAGTATATCAATTAAGTTCGGATATTAAATATGATATAAACTCTGGTAATGTAATTGTCAATTCAACCAACTCTATTGTATTGTACGATAGAAGTGGAAAACCGACTATATATTCAAATGCGCCAGCGGATTCTGTTATATCCACTCCTATTTCTGATCAAGCATCGTCATCTTGGATTGCAAATAATGTGACAAATACTACCCAAATCGTGTATATTCCTTCTGCAGGCAAAACCGTTATTTTGCTTTTGCAAAAAGATGCGGCGGGTAGGTTTAATGTTCTGAATTCGGTTAGGTTTAATAAATCACGCGCTATTGCTGACAATGGAGACGGAGACTCTGATTACGGAACACAACCTGGCCCTCAGGGTACTCTGGGTACTCCGGGTCCTCAGGCGGGTCCTCAGGCGGGTACTCCGGGTCCTCAGGCGGGTACTCCGGGTCCTCAGGGTCCTCCTCCCCCCGGTCCTAATATAGACCCATCTGCCGTATCGGATTATTATAAATGGTATTGGTACTGGAATAGTACTGGGCCTGGTACAAATGCGCAATATTCCAACAATTATTTATTGAAAACACAAATCGTTCCGCCAGTATGTCCAGCGTGCCCTAATCAAAATTGCGCTTCAACTGATAAACGCGGTAATGGTACTAGTAATGATAATGGGAATGTCAAAACAGACAAAGATGGTAATATTATAACAGATACGGTAGATACTGCTGGAAATGTTATAAATAAAACTGTGGATACTGCTGGAAATGTTATAAATAAAACTGTACATACTACATCAAACCTATTGACATCTGGGGCAACCGGGGCGACCAATTTGTTGACTGCTGGTGCAACCGGGGCGACCAATTTGTTGACTGCTGGTGCAAGCGGAACTGTTGATTTATTGAAAGATACCGGTTCAGGAATTGTATCAGTTGCTGACAAAACATTGAACGCTACTGGAGATATAATAGGTGATTTAACTAGTAATCCTAATAATGTCGGCGGATCCGGTGCATATTATGGTGGTCTAAATACTCCTTATGGCGGTGGATATAGAGCCCCCGGGTTTTCGCGAGGTTATCCGCCGGTAGATAACTATTCATATTATGGCGCTTTGTCAAATAAGGGGTCCAACTATATTCCTATTACTGCGGACTTTAGTGCATTTAAAAAATAAATAGTATTTGGTATATAGTATAATACTATCATTATACTATATATTCACTCATTTACTATATAAACATACTAATGTGTAATATTATAATGTTTCATCCATTCTCCTTCTTACTGCGTAATCCGGAAAATACCAATGATCCTTCATTGCTTTTTGGACCATCTCCAATATGAACAATTTTTTATTTTTTTATTATTCAAGAAATCATATTCATAACCCAGTTCAGCCATACCAATTGAATATGGCATATTATACGATACATAATCATTCAATTTTTTGCAAGTGCGCCTATTTACACACTTTTTCCACGGACGCATACAAATGCAAGATATCATAGAAGAGTAATAAAATGTCATAATATACTCATTGTCATAAAATATATTTATATGATTACACATAAATATAATTTTATAATTACTAATCATCATATGCATATAACAACATATATAGGTATTGTTCATTTAGGTGGTATTATTTTAGAGAACTTGTATGGATTTATATTTCCCCCTTTCATTTTTTTAGACAATATATATGCAATCACTTTTATTAGTATTCCATTTTCGTGGATTTTATGTAAAGACGAATGTATTATTTCTTATATAGTGAAAAAATGGAACGATCCTACTTATATTATGGGGACAAATCCAGCAGATGCAAGCGATATACCGGTTATATTTACTAACGCAATTATATCTTACTGGACGTTTCATATAAATACATTCGTTAGAATATGGTCTATCTATATTGTAAATACGAGAACTTGTCATATACCGAACTATGTTTTTGGGCCTTCCATATTATTGTATTTAGTATATGTAAATGACATACAACACGAATGGAATTATAGAAAACGCGCTTATCCTTTGTTTCAACTCACTGCATTTATATATTTCGGGTGGTTTTTATGTATAATCATAGGGTTCATATAGTATAGATTTATTTAGTTTTATTATGTAAAATTGTGTTTTGAATATCCTATGACCGCACACGCGATTCTCTCTCCTGAATTGCCGGTCGTTAAACTGGATGGTGCAGTTCCCTTTCCACAATCGTCTTCATCTGCGTGTATAATGAGTCCTCGTCCAATAATATTTGCTTTTGATCCTCGGAGTTTGATAACATCATCTATCATTGTATAGTGAGCAATACCAGTTGCATCTGTTTGTAAATTGCCTAAATCGCCTACGTGACGATTTTTCATTCCCGGACATCCGTGAGTTTTTCCAAACGGATTGAAATGGGCACACATACTTTCACATTGACTGGTCAAATCTCCGGATTCGTGCACATGGAACCCGTGTAATCCATTTTTCTTCAACCCCTGTATATTTATATCAATGATAATATTATTGTTTTTCAGGTCTTCGGTGAATAGTACAGTACCTTTGATTTTCTTTCCATCAAAAACGGCAATCGCTTGAATCGGGTGGTTATTAGACATATAACATATTTACATAAAATTATTAGTTTGTTTATTACGTACCATATAATAGAATATATTTTATGCAATTCGTTTGAAATAGCATAAAAATAACCACAAACATCATAGTATTATGTCACAAACAATCAATTCCATTTTAGATAGGGAAACTATTGCAAATGAAATGAAAAAGAATCTATTATCCTTTGAAGAGAACTGTAAAAATATTAATTATAAAAAAGGGTTTTATGTGTATGGTTCTCCTGGATGTGGAAAAACACATTTTGTTATAGAAATACTCAATGAACTCAATTACGATGTTATCAAATATGACGCCGGGGATATTCGCAATAAATCACTTATTGATACTATAACCAGTAATAATATGAGCAATCAAAATGTTCTCCAAATGATGTCTAAAACCCGCAAGAAAATAGCCATTGTTATGGATGAAATAGACGGAATGAATAATGGAGATAAAGGTGGTATAACATCGCTTATCAAATTGATTCGCCAGAAAAAAACGAAGAAACAAAAGGCCGAAAGTATGACGCTAAATCCGATTATTTGCATTGGGAATTATTTCGTGGATAAAAAAATCAAAGAATTGATGAAAGTGTGTAATACTTATGAATTGAAAACGGCTACGCCGACCCAAATATCCACAATATTAGAACATCATTTACCCCAGTTAGAAAGTTCTCTCAAACCTGATATAGTGAAGTATATTCAAGGGGATATGCGGAAACTCTTTTTTGTTGAATACATATATCACCGAAAACCCGAAATACTCAATAAAGAAACCATTTCCCATATATTTCATACAAAATCATTTAACGAAGATTCAAAAAAAATAACCCAGACGTTGTTAAATGAATATATACCAATTGAACAGCATAATGTATCTATGAACGAAACTGACCGAACGATAGTTGCCCTTCTATGGCACGAGAACATTGTAGATCATTTAGCTAAAATAGATACACAGACTTCTTTCCCCTTCTATTTGAAAATATTGGATAATATGTGTTTCGCGGATTATATTGATCGCATTACATTTCAAAATCAAATATGGCAGTTCAATGAAATGAGTTCTATGATAAAAACGTTTCATAATAATAAAATGTATCACGATCAATTTCATCATATTATAGTGCCAAATACATCTTCCGAAATACGATTTACTAAAGTTCTCACTAAATATTCCACGGAATATAATAATTCGCTTTTTATTTTTGGGCTTACGCAGACATTGGATATGGATAAAAAAGATATGATTTCATTTTTCCAAGAATTACGGCTATTTTATGGATCAAAGTTCTTAAATGAATATGATAAAATGAATGAAATTGAAAAACTTTTTGAAACGTACGGAATAAATAAACTAGATATTAAACGAATGTATAGATATTTAGATAAAAACGTGAAAAAGGAATCATTAGAAGAAGAGGAAGAAGAAACCGACATTTTATAAACTATTTTACCCAACCAGGTTCTCAATATTTTCAAATCTATTTACAATTTTCTATTGAAAATAGCCGCCAAAATACACAGCGTGCCTATTGTTTTTTGTATGGTGACACGTTCTCCATTAAATGCAAAACCATATACATAGGCCATAACAATACCTATATAAGATAATGGCGCATATATAGAAGGTGATAATCGGGTTGCTGCATAAAAACGTAGCAAATACCCACATAACCCTATTATAGCATTGATGAATAGAGAAATGGAAAGTGTGCTTGTCAATGTTATTTTAGCAATATCTTGTATTCCGATAAAGGAGAACAAGAAAGTTCCCGCAAAATAAGACAAAAATAAGTGATTCCAGTTGTTTGTAGTTTGTATAGCTCTAACAATAAAATAAATAATGGCCTCAGTGGCTGCGGCTATTGCAATCATTACATATCCTTCATATGGAAACATAGAACTATTATTCAAAGTATCACGTTGTTGTATTTCAGGTTCTCCTGAAATACCTTCTTTCATAGTTGATTTAGGAGAACTTGGTGAAGGCGATAGAGTTTCCCCCCCGTTTTCTTTATTAAGAAATAAAGATGAAAATGTAAAATCATTAGATAATAATATTACACCTATTATAGCTAAAAACATCAATCCATTGATAGGTTCTCCCGCAAACAATAAAATCATCAACGGATAAGTATAAAAGAGCGAATATGCTATACCGCTTTCTAGTAATTGGAATCCCCTATATGAAGTATATACGTGAATAATTGTGACAAAAGAAAGTAATAATCCATTTTTGGAGAACAATGATTTAGCAATAAATCCCCAATCAACAAAAAACCCGGTTATAACAATATAAGTTATAAACCTGCTCCACAATTGTAAATGAAGAGGCAAATCTATATTTTTAACAAATACTGGATATAGACTGAGTAATGATTCTGAAAGTATTTTACTTAGTACTTCGGTATACATATAATATATAATACAAATATATTTATTGTATATTATTTAGTCCACCGAAACAAATACTTCAGGGTCGCTTTTTTCTTTTGGTAAAACTGGCAATGACTGAAATGGAGAATCTACTGCAAATGGGCTTGTTGATTTAGGCGTAAAAAATCGTTCTACTTCTGGAATAGCCGATGGTTGCGTTCGTATTGTCAACTCTTGTATTTTGGCTTCTTGCATTTGAATTGTTTCCATTAATTGTTTTATATGTTCTTGTTGGCTTTGTAATAATTTTACTACATCTTCCATTGACAATTCAGTCGGGGGTTCTCCGGGTCTTTGTAACATTATTTTTTGCGGGCCCATTTGTTTGTTGCGCTCCTGCTCTATTTCATCCAGCTGTTTTAATACATCTGGTTTGTTTTTTGGTTCTCCCGGTTCATACATTTTAAGTTTCATATCAATATCTTTTAGGAAAAAATCTAAAATCGGTTTTTCTTCTTTTCTACGAATAAACATAGGAATTGTTTTATTAGACTCTTTGAAAGTCTGATTTTCTCCAAAATCTAACAATCTTTTTTTGTCAAATGTATTTTGGTCGTGAGAAAATACTAATATAGTTTTCAAAGGGTCTAATTGTGCCATTGGAATTGTATAGTTATTCAGGAAAAACTTTTCTTCGGCTAATGAAGCATTATTTTCATATTTTGAATCCTTTAGCAATTCTGCTCGGAATGCAAACGTTGCAGCTGTTGCGTGATTTGGACCAAATGGACCACTTTGATACATTTTATTGATATGTTTGAAATAAATATACATTTCACTAGAACCTACAATCATAGCTTGTGGATTTGCTAATAATGTTTCAACTGCGTGAGATACACGTTCTGGTGGATAATAATCGTCATCATCCATATAAACAATGATTGAACCAGTTGCGTGTTTATGCATTAAATTACGTTTTTCTCCTAAAGTAATTTTTTTAGAAAGCTCAATATATTGTATTTGGGGTATTTTGTAAGTCTTTAGTATATCGCCGATTTTGTCTGTTCCATCATCTACGATTATCCATTCCATTCGTTCTTTTGGATAAGTTTGGTTTAAAAAACAGCTCACCATCATTGGTATGAACGGTCTGCGATTGAATGTGGGTGTACAAATACTGACAAAAGGTGTCTTAGATTTTTTATTGTTTTTTCCCATTATATGAATATAATAGTATATATGTATGTCGTATATTTATATGTTTTTCTATACGAAATATTATTAGTATTTCCTATATCAAAATGATCATATTATGGCCAATACAACCTATAATATGTACTAGAGCCATATAATTTTCGGAAATATATTTGTCTGGGTCAAAACAAAAACAATCGTTTTTATACCCATAATAATAGAGTACAATAGTAGCTATAAATGTGAATATAATAGCCGCAAAATAAGTTCTCGTAATATTGTGCATATTTTGATATAAAATGTAAGAACCATACGATGCAACCATTATGATAGCAATTTTATCAATAATAAAAGTATATATGGATCGGTTAAATCGTAAAACTAAAGATGTCAATATCAAAAACGCAAAAAATAATGCATATAAATAATATGAGTTCAAATAAGCTAAAATAGTATTTGTAAGAAATAATAACGATGATAATATAGTAATAAATTGTATATTTTCAGATGAGAATGGGGGATATATATGGTTATTGTTATCAATAATATAGATTTGATTACGAGATAAATCAAATTGTATATGTTTTTTTCCCTTTATATTCATAGTCGTATCTTGAATAACATTATGCATATCCAATAGTATAACATAATATTTTTATACAAATATTATACCGAATAAAGAATAAAATCATATATCTATATCACTCATTGAAATACTTGGTCCACTTTTTGCATAAATTAATGCAATAATCATAACAATGATTGCTATAAACATTACCAATGTTGAACCCAATATAATTTTACAAGATGGCGATTTCATACTTGTAAAAATCCAATATGTGCTATATGCCAATACAATGATATATAATACCGCAAATAAGTATTTATAAATAATATTCAATATACGCATTATTATTTTTTCCCATTCACCTTTAGGGCATTTATTGTCGGTGTCTTTAATAGATGCTTCTAATGCTAAATTGATGCTTTTAAATGCGGCACTCATACCTCCATCCGAATAAAGTGATAAAGCCAAGTAAGACATAACATACAAATACAATACAAAGAATATACCAGCAAAACGAATCATCAAGTGCGAGAAAATAACGAGAATAATTAACCAAAATAAGGATATTACTGGATTAAAATAAATTTCAAGAAAACTGAATATACGACCAATTATTCCGATTGCCGCGATACCAATAATCCAATCATATGCTATAATACCGTGTAAATAACTTTCATAGGGAACTTTGTCATCTCCCATATACGAATATAACATATTTGCAAGTGCATCTGAATATTTACAAGTCATTTGAAGAATTAGAAATGTAAGCCAAAGGAATATAAACATCGGATTTGTTAGTATTTTTCCTATAATTGAAAACTTTAATGGGCCAATTGTAAGGTATTTAAATGCATTTCCAATTTTGTCATATGCCCTTGGTATGACTAGCCGAATAAATGCATCTAATAATATCATAGGTTGAACTAAACATTTGAATAATCGTATTAAGAATCCTTTCAATAACCTCATCACCTTGTGTGAAAAATCAATTTTGATCGGGTGATCGGTTTCATCTTTATAAAAAGTAATATAGAACCAATTATAGGAAAAATAAATAGAAAGAGGTATCATTATGAAAAAATGCAATACATTTACTATAATGGATACATCAGCCGCATTATTACTCGGTTTTCCATCCAATTTTCCGTCAGTAGATTTGTATAACAATGTGGATAAATATCTAAGCAATTTTGAATATAGACCAATCAATTGTTTGAAATAAGATATTAATCGTTTTATATATTCTATTATTTCGGGACCATCTCCACCACAATTCTTATTCCATTTAGGACAGCGTTCGGTACTTTTTGGGGTTGTGTTTATATTTTGCCAACTAAATCCACTAAAATCTAGGTAAAATCCAAATAATTGATTATATTGAGATTGCGTAATTTTCCCAGTATTCAACAATTCTTTTAATTGGGTAGTATTTAATAATCCGGCTTTAGCATCGTTTGCCATATTTGCATATGTTTTAGGATCTATTGGAGTTGGTTGTGTATCATACTCATATTCCGGTGTATATATACGTTCGTAATTGACATCATCGTTATTACTAAACCCCTCTATTGTATCTTCTTTTACTGCTTTGTTTTTTTTGCCCCCCTTTTTTTTACCGCCAGACATAGTATTAAGTGATTTCAGCATATCTTCCATACTTTTCCCCAAATCATCAAAAGTTTCTTTTATATCTCCTGGCTTAAAACTATTATCAGTACCATCTTTGGTTGAAGAACTTGCGTGGGATTTACTCTTAGACTCATATATGTTCTCCAATTCCTCAATATTTTTGTAATTATTTTTACGTTTTTTAGACATAGTACTTTCCATTCTCTTTATAAACTGGTCCGGACTATCCTTTGCATCTTTTCTAAATGATTGTGTATTTTCTGACATATTTAATATATAACTATATATAGTTATATAGAACAAAATATAACCCATCTATCTTGCGTATAACATTCCACAATTACCGCCAATAATTGTCAATACATTATATCTCTCTTCAAAGAGCACCATATCATATGTATAGTCAAATAATTTCCAGTTTTGTTTACGAACACCAATCACATTTCCATTCGTATCGCATATAAATCCATATTGTATATTATTGTTTAAATCGGCAGTTGCAAGTGATGGAGTATAAGTAGTTATTTCTAGTTCAATCGTTTTAAACTTGCTCATATTTATAGCACCAGAAGGTTGATATTCAAATGGACTTGTATTCAAACAAAAATTATAGCAATACAACCCTTCTTTTGCAAACCCTTGGGTTCTCGTATACTTTTCAATATAATCAAATACTCCACGTGTCAAAATATTTTCTCTATATTCACCATTTAATACTACGCCCATTGTTTCTAATATTTCTTTATGGTTATCGGAACTATAGTCTCCGCTAATGAAATACCCAGTATTTGAACCTTGTACGGTAGAATTATATAGAGGAGGGTTTTTCGCAGGACCATAATATTGCCCATTCCAAGATTTATAGGATGATTTTTGTGGTGCAATATCAATATTTTTTGGGAGACGGTTATACGGCCAATTTGTATAATTTGTCCATTGATTCCGCATATAGGCATCATTTCTTCTGAAAAACCACATCCAGTTTGAAATCATACCATTAGAGTTCAATAATTTTACCTTTTTAGATCCAGTTACATCATTGAACTTGTATTCGTATACATCTTTTACTAAATATATTTGTTCTTGAGATGCAAATAGTTCGCGTTCTTCTTTAGACAAAAAGCAATATGTAGAAATTAAGTGAACATCTGACTTCCAAGTGCTGTTTTTATTTCCATAATCGGATTGTGCTATATTCACACTTGGCGGGGTTTGTAAATATCTATACATTTGGAATTCTTGGCGGGTAAAGTCGGGCTGTATGTAAGGGAAATTATTGGTAGCGTCAAATACATCTCTTACGCAAAATAGTTGTTGTATAGGTCGGATTGTAACAGTTATAACCAATTCATTGTATTGCAACGATACTAATGGAAATGCGCAACGGCTGTCTAATGTAAACCACGTATTGATTGGGATATATAGAGTACGTCCACGTATAGACGGTTCTGCCCCTGCAGGGTTCGTAGTATAAAATGCAGACGGATATACATCTTCTCTACCTAAACTAGACGCTGGATTATTCAATTCTGGTACATTTCCAGTCATAGTATTATACAATGATTTTTTTTCAGCATTGAAATCGCGCTCTACGAGCGCAGCTAAATATTCGCCGGAATATTTTTGCAAAGTTAGATTTCCACAAGTAATAGTGACTTCTTCAATCATAACCGACCCCAAATTTTCAATCCATTTAAACTCATATGGTGCCCATTGTCCATTATTATTATTATCACTTCCAGCAGTGTCTCCAGGAGATACTGGTCTAACTGGCGGATAAATTGGGCTCCATATATCAGGTAAAGACACAGATAAATAGGTGTCCATAAGTAATTCGGCATATCTGGGTATTTTGAACGTAAATGTGGAAGAATCAGAGAGTCTTAGTTCTCTTAAACCTTCATAATCAATACGAAACTTTTGCAATCCGAAATTAGTATATTTAGAATAAACACAACGGAAAAAGGTTTTGGTAGGATTGCCGGTAAGTATTACATTGGCATTCCCAACAGATACAATATTAAATAATCCTCCTGCCATTGATTGAAATAGTATATACTATGATTTTATTTTGTTTTTATTAGAATACTTTTGTATATAGTTTTGTATATAGTTTTATAATATAACTTTATAATATAAGTATATATGGAATTACTAAGAATATTTTTAATTATTGTCATATTAATCATTTTTTCCCACGTTTTATATAATTTATTGAAAGACAGAGCTATTATTATGAAAGAAAAAACGACTGTATCCGAAGGAATGAGTGTAAAAGATGAAATAAGTGGGTTATTGGGGGGTACTCCAAGTATTTCCATAGAAAATATGAATGACAAAAGATTGGGTTTACCTCTTCGCGAATATTGCATAAAAGCCTCATATAATTCTGCTTACAGTGGTTCTACCATTAGTGATAAAATGGTTAAATATGTATTGTCTAAGGGATGTCGTTTTTTAGATTTACAAATCCATTATTCTGACAATGACAATCTTGCGTATGTGGCCAATATTACTGATCCTAAAATAAAAGAAATGGAGAGTGTTAATCGGGTTCCTCTAGATACAATATTCAATGTTATTACGGCAAATGCATTTATAGGTTCTCAAGGAAGCGATGGATGCCCTAATCCAAAAGATCCGTTATTTATTCATTTACGCATTATTCCGGATAAATATTCAAAAGTATACAAAGCAGTTTCGGAATGTATAACTAAAAACTTTCCAAATAGTTCTAGATTTTTAGATAATGATGGAAAAGCAAAGAAGATTGATAAATATACGCAAATAAATAGTGCAATAATGAAGAAAACTATGTTTTTGATAGATAAAACATATAATCCGGAATACGCATATTTCAGTCAAACTATAGCAAATCTAATGAATGGCGAGACTGGTGGAAGCACATTCCAAATGCAAGATTATGGCCGAATAAAAAACAAAGTTAAAACATCTCCTATGATAAAAGATGATTTCAAAACAACAAATATTTTAGAAGAACAAATCATTATACCGGATGTATTAGAACAATATTCACGCCCAAGCATAATAGATATGGTTGTAAATTATGGCGTTCAAATTACAATGTATTCTTTTTATAAATCCGATGACAAATTGACGCAATATGAAGATTTATTCAATCAATATAAATCCTCAATTATTCCAATGGCATATGCCATAAATTATTTAGGAAAAATGGAAACCGAACTTGCTACTAAAAAATTACAACTAGGGTCTTTTGCATAAGTGTATACATAATGGTCAGTAATATTGTGATTATTCGTCAATTTTGCCCTATAGTAAAACATATAATATATCATTATTACTATATATGGTATCTACTCGGGATAAATATAATAATCAAGAGTGCGACAATTCAATGACTTTTCAAGACTGTGAATTGGCTATTTTGAGACACGCTGTGGATGAAAATGAGGCTACATTAGGGGAAAAAATAGCAAATAGTGACGATGTAAAGACTATTATCAAAATATTGGAGAACTTTTTAGTTCGCAAGAAATGTATTTGTTATGGAGGAACTGCAATCAATAATATTTTACCTAAATATGCTCAATTTTACAATCGCGACATTGAAATACCTGACTATGACTTTTTTTCAAATAATGCATTGGAAGACGCTAAAGAATTGGCAGATATTTATTATGCAACAGGATATAAGGAAGTAGAAGCAAAGGCAGGGGTGCATCACGGTACATTCAAAGTATTTGTCAATTTTATTCCCGTTGCTGATATAACATATTTAGAAGATGAAATATACAAGGCTCTTCAAAAGGAAGTAATTGTTCGTGCAGGAATACGATATGCTCCTCCAAACTATTTACGGATGAGTATGTATTTAGAATTATCTAGACCGCAAGGTGATGTTTCTAGATGGGAAAAAGTATTTAAACGTCTCACGCTACTAAATAAACACTATCCTTTGAAACCAGATACAGAGTGCAATACGATTGATTTTCAAAGAGAAATGGACGAAAAATCCCCGAATAATGAACACCTGTATTTTTTGACTCGGGATGCATTGATTGAACAGGGTGTCATTTTTTTCGGAGGATATGGGAGTGTATTATATTCTCAGTATATAAACAATAAAAAACGCAAATACATACAAAGTATTCCTGATTTTGACGTTCTATCTGAAGATCCAGAAACTACTGCACTTATTTTGACGGAACGATTAAACGATTCCGGTTTCAAAGACACAAAAACACTTCATCATCCGGCAATTGGAGAACTTATACCAGAACGAGTGGAAGTTTTAGTAGGTAGAGACACTATAGCATTTATTTTCAAACCCATTGCGTGTCATAGTTATAACACTATAAGAGTTGGTGAAAAAGAAATCAATGTGGCGACTATAGATACGATTTTGAGTTTTTATTTGGCATTTATTTATACTGATAAGCCTTATTTCAACAAAGATCGTATTTTGTGTATGGCACAATTTCTGTTTGAAGTAGAAGAGAAGAATCGCTTACGTCAAACCGGATTATTAAAACGATTTACTATGAATTGTTATGGAAAACAAGAGACTTTGGAAACAATTCGTGCTTTAAAAACCGAAATGTATAAAAAATTATCTGACCAGCGCGGAACGCGTGAATATGATATGTGGTTTCTAAAATATAGTCCGGCGTTGAATAAAGAAAAACAAGACAAACAAAAGGATAAAAGCAGTAAAACTCAGAAAAAACGTGCAAAATCCAATAAAACGAAAACTAGATCATCTACAAACAAGTTTAGCAAACTCTTTAGAAAATCATTTACAAAGTTTTCCTAAATAAACAGTTATAGAGAACTTAAAAACTCCAACGATCGCGTTAATATACTATAGCTAAATCCAAACATAATACTTTTGATAAAAAGACCATAGAAATTGAAATTGCCATCTTCGTTATAAATACGCATAAAGGAGAACTTTTTGAAAATTAATGCATCTATTAGTGGCATTTGAAATACGAAAAATAAAATGCCAATAAAAATGGGGATTTGTATTTCTGTTAACAATGTATCCATCAGACGTTCTCTATGTCTCTTTTCTTTGTGTGTTTTTATAGATATTTCTTCATTTTCTTGAAAATCTCGTATATAGTCTGATGTTAGTTTTGGTGCCGGAATATAATTCACGGTGGTTTCTATATCTTGCATATATCCATCGGTATTCCGAGGTATATCACGAGATGGTAATCTATATTGCGGGATTTCTTGCTGGGATTGCTGTAAATATCCAGTTTGAGGTTGTTGAGGTAAAGGCATTGTACCCGGGTGCACCGGATTGCCATATGGATTCGGATGAACATTCATTTGTGTATATGTCAAACTATTTTCCGCACCTGCCATATCCAATGGTTGGCGGGTATTTATTGGTTGCTGTATATATTGCTGAGGGGGGTGTTGAACCGGTCCGCCCATTTGCATAGGCCCACCCATTTGCATAGTTATATTTTCCGGTAAATCGGCGATTCGTGTAGTAGATGGTTTATCTGCCATAAAATCTATATATTAGATTGTGGCTAAATCTATTATTGTTTAACGAATTATAGATGAATTATACTAATAATTCATCTATGTGTATTACAAAATCCGATAAACTCTATCGTTCTCTTGAGTTTCCTCGTACTCATTCAGTTTCGCGTGTGGATTACTTCACAAAATCCCAAAAAATGTTTTTTTGGGTTTAATATCGTCGCGTTTTTCTATATCAATTGTCTTTTTAGCATTGTCGCACGAAGTAGATTCCATAGTGTATTGCAAGCATTTTTCGTCGTGTTTGTATATGTCTTCTTCAGAAATAACAGGGCCATTGAATACAATACAATTTTTATCCGTGCATACTTTGCGGAATAATGTTGCTAAACCAAATCCTAAAATAATAGAGAGGGCAACTTTACCCATTGGACTATTTAGCAATCTTTGGATATGCATTTTTATATAGTATGTTGCTAAAAAACTATATAAAAATGTTGTAGAAACGTATGTATTTTTGATTTATTTCTTTGATTTATTGCGTGTGCTATTTTTGCGATTTTTTCTAGTGCGTTTTCCACCTTGTTTAATTTGTTCTAATTGTGCTTCACGGGTTTCAAGTTCATCACGCTTTTGTTCTAGTTTGTCTGCAACAATTGCAAGTTCATTCAAAGCAGCTTTTCCATCGTCGGTTTGTAATTCACCATCCAAATCATTCACTACTGTACCAGTGCTAACAGCTAAATCATTGGTTATTTTAGACGGTTCATCCGGTTTAATAGTAGATGTTTCCGGATTTTCTATTAATTGTTTTTCGGTTTCTTCAGCTTTTTTTTCAGTTTTAGCTATTTCAGCAATAATTTTGGATTGGTCTTCTTTGATTGCTTGTATTTCTTGTGGATTTGTGGTAGTAGTCAATTTAGCATTCAATGTATCAAATACTTTTTTGAGAGCAAGAATTGGAAACCGAATAATAGCAACGGGGAGTGATATAATATCTTTGGTAGTAATTACAATTTCAGAACCAGTATGTGCTACTAAATCAGTAGATTGTTTTAGCGCAGTACTAATACTTCCTAAAATAGTAGGAACCATTGAAAAAACTCCTCCTAAAGTTTGATTTGTTCCTACCAATGCAGTATCTCCAACGTCACCAACACGAGATACTACATTACGCGATTGAGACAATCCCTCGGCTGTTAGTTTTGCGCCTTCTTCTAAATTTTTGCTTGCCGCTTCTCCAGAAACTTCAAAGACTTCTCCAGTTGCCCTCAGTAGTTTACTCGAAGTTTTAAGTCCCTCAACACCTGTATCACCAGTAGCCTTTGTTACTTCTCCAACAGTATCAACCACAATTGCCCCGGTATTACCAGTAGCATCCACTATTTTACCAGTAGCATCTACTACTTTTCCAGGTAACCCAACTATCGAGTTTGTCGTCTTTAACGCTGTATTTCCAACTTCAACCGTATTACCAACTAGGTTAATGACTCCTTCAACACTACTTTCTAAAGCTTTTACAATAGCACCAGCCCGTTTGTTTATAGAACGTTTATTGAGTTTTAATGTTTTTTTTCCTCGGTTTTTCCGTGAATGTTTCATATATATAATTGTAATATTTATATATATCTCTAAATGTGTCTATGCCTGCACCGGGATTTTCGCAATTTTACTCGGATTTTTTGGGCAAGGGACTTCATTTTCTTTATAGGAAAAACAATTGCCGGCTTTGTCTTTATATTGCAATAAATCCACATTTTCTGGTGTAGGATATACGTATATCTTTCTTAAATCGGGCATTGTGTAATACATAATCAACAATCCTGCAACTAAACTCACCAAGAAAATGGGAACATCTATATATTTTGAAATCATTATTATATATTAGTGTGGCATTTATTTTCCCTACTATTTTTTTCCCTTATTCTTCTTCTTTTTTGGCGCGGCGGTTGGCTGATTTGTTGCAATAATATCGTTTGATAACCCGAACTCTTGCATAATTTGGTCTAGATCTGGCTTTACCGCAGCAGACTTCTCTTGTGTTTCTTGACCTTCCATACGAAATACAAAATTATTGGGGGTTTCAGTTGCTTGCAATTTAGCCTCCTTCTTTTTCTCCAATTTAGCCGCCATACGTTCCTTCGTAGCATTTTTATTTAACATACGGGTCATTGCATTCATATCCAATTTCGTATTTTTTCCTAAACCCCCCATATTTTTTGCCATATTTTTAAAGACTTCTCCGAATTGATCGGCGCCCCCCATTCCCTTCATTTTTCCCATCCATTCACCAGCTTCTTTCATCAATTCATCTTGAGATATATCACCACTCTTCATTTTATCACTCAGTTTAGCACTTACTGTTTTCATAAGATCCATCAACTTTTTAGGATTGCGTATCATTTTTTTCAAAAAATCTTGGGTGCTTGTAATATTTTCACCATCTTCTCCTAAAATACTTCCTAAATCTTTGGCAATTTCTTCGGCCATTTCTTTTGCTAAAGACCCAATCTTTCCATCAAAAAGTCCCTTCAAATGGTCGTGTAAATCTTCGGCACTTCCGGACATATTGTCAAAATTGAATGATTTAGCAAAGTTCTCAAAATCGGGTCCAGATTGTCCATCGCTTTCGCCATTTAGGGGAATACCTTCAGGAGCTTCGTCGTCGTCATCACTATCTATACCCGATGCTTTGAAAAATGAGTTCAAACTCTCCATAGTTTCCTTCAGTTTTTCTTGCAAATCGTCTTCAGATACACCATCAAACATATTCATTGCATCGCCAAAATTGGTTTTGTCTTTTACTGCACTTATTGCCGATAATAGCAATACCTGTAAATATTTCCATATAGACTGATGAGTTTTCTCACTCACATTATCACAATTGTATAGCAATTTAAAATCAACCCCGGGTAGAAAAATAGTATTGGTAGTGCTTTCGGATTTGAAAATGTCGTCATTTTGATACAAAATATCAAAAAATCTTTCAGGCAAAACAGTAATACAGTATTCAAAAACGTTTTTAACCTCCGATTCTGGCATTTCTAATGTTGTCCATTTTTCCCACAAATGTTTGTATTCTGGAAAAGTTATAGATAAATCTCGGGTAAAGTCTACCAATATGTTTGCGAAATCGGCTGGAACTTTTAATGTTTCAGGGGGGACTGAAGAACTTGCATTGTTCTTAGGTTTTGCATTTTTCTTAGATTTTGATGGCATAATGAGTATATATTATTATTTATGTATATTTTTATATTGTATTACGCATAAATATAAATAATGAATACGTTTATAATGATATAATAAATAAATAATATATTATATATTATGAATTATCCAGTAATAATTTCATACAGTAATAATGGCTATTTTGATTTAGCAAAAAATATGCTCATTAATTTGAATAATACTATCAAAAATCATAAAATACATTTTTATTGCTTAGATGAAGATATATACAACAATATTTCGCAATTGCATTTGCCGAATATAAATGTAACCTTTGAACTTATACTAAATACAAAGGTTTCTAAAAACTTTGAAGATTATGGAACGATGCAATATAATCTAATAACCCATACAAAAATGTGCATTTTAAAGTATGCTCTTAGTAAATATAGTTTTATACATTTCATAGATTGTGATGTAGTATGTATAAAAGAACCTGATATATCACATTATATGAAATATGAAAATTATGATATTGTATTTCAATATGACTGCGGAATGCATTCACCGACTAAGTTGCTTCCCGATATATTACATAATACGTGGACTTGCACTGGAAATACAACAATCCGAGATTCGCCTGAAACACAAATGCTTTTGAATACAATTATAGAATATCAAAATAAATATCCGGATAAAAATGATCAAGCGTGTTTGTGTCAACATTTCCAAGATAGTGGAATAACTGATATAACTCATTATAAACCTACTAAACTTTTTACATATAACGTTGATGAATATACAAATGGTTATTGGCTAAATAATGATATAGGTACTCTTGAAAATACATATTTTTTTCACGCCAATCACGTTACTGGTAAAAATGCAAAAATACGACTGCTTAAAAAAGCAAATCAATATTTTTTATAATAGTGCGATCCAGTTTTTGTATGCTAAAAATTGCATAACACGACTTGTATGATTTGTGTAAATCATATTGCGATTTACACAAAATTGAAATACTTTTTTATATTTAGTGTATATCATATTATCAAACAACTTGATTACAAATACACTATTTCAAAGACGTTCAAAACTATATCCGCTAAATATTCAAACAATGCCCGCTACTATTACGAAAGCTTTTATTCCCCGCATTCTCGGCAATGTCACTATATCTCATATACGTGACGCATTTGCTGCCAAACAAATAGGTAAAGTAAAAAATATTGATATGCACCGTCGCAAAAATGATAAAAACAACCACTACAGTTTTGCATTCATTGATATTGTTCTCTACGATACCAAAGAGGCGACAGACTTATGTGAAGACATATTGGACAAAGGGTCGTCTAAAGTGTTCTATGACAAGAAAAATTATTGGGAAGTCAAGGCATTTCTTCCTAGAAGCGAGCGCGCATCTGCAACAAAGGACCCCGAGCCTGAGCCGGAAATGGTAACTCAAGTCAAAGAATATGAAAATATTCACAATATGTCCACTGAGTCACACCTAGTCACTAGTGACCTTGCTTGGCTAAGAATGTCTATGCATTCACAATTATTGCACGCCCACCATATTCGCGAAATTGAAAAAAAAACTTGTGGAAATTGCGGTGACGCAAGCAAGCCGGATTGTGCTAGATTTATCTTTTGGAAAAATTATTCATTTTGCAGCGATAGATGCCAATGGGAACTGGAAAGCGATATTCGCAAAAGTTGGCGCCAATCACAAGAACCTATATTACCCGAAATACAGTTTCATATGGATGAATCGGCTACATCCAAGTTGATCGAAATATTTCAGCGTATCAACGACGAAGCTGCTGCCGAAATGCAGTCCATCCGCTCTCTCTGCTACGAGCTCATCAAGCGCCCCAGCGTATTTACCAAAGAAGACCACGAAGAAATGACCAGAGACTATGAAGCCCTGGAAAAAGAAATTATTGCATAAACCTTGTATGACCATATATTGTATTTCAATTTGTTTTGTAAATGTAACCTGTAAAACTAATTAACTAGAAAAAGACAACCCCGGGGTTGCCTTTTTTTTTCTTTAAATTGAAAAATATATTTAAGATATATAATATGTCATACGTTCACGAATTAGATGTTGATGCGTTAAAACTTGCATTCAAACAAATAATAGATATGGATACGGATTTATTTGCAAAACAAAAGACAATAGATCAAGAACTAGAAAAACTAAAACAAACACATAATGCACTTATAAAAGAAAATAATAAAAAGATTTTCATTTTTTGTTTAGACTCATTTTATTTTCAGTATCGCATTTTGCATCAAGAAATGGAAGATTTGTCTCGGTTCATTATTATTTTAAACAATAGAATGTATGGAGAATATTACAAGTTATATAATATTATTGTAAATCAACTCAATGAATGCAATATTTTATTACAAACTATTGTACAACATAAGAAATATCCAGTTTACAAAGATTTAGAACAATTGAAAGAATATTCTATAGCCGATATAAGCGAAATCCACGACACTATTTTGAATATCATAAATGAGCTATATATATTCTATAGCTCAAAACAACAAACTGTAAAATACTATTCCCATACAAATAATATAAATATGTCTATAACCAATTTTATAACCACATTGGAATACGAAAATACATTAATACGAGAACAATTATATTTGTATGTGAGTTATATTGGGTTTTTTCATTCCACACAAAAGAGATATCTAGAAAAACTAGCCAAACGTATGGCCAATTTTCAAAAAGATGTTTCAGAAAACATAATAAACGCCGCAAATACTTCATTTATAGAAAATATGTGTAATATAAAGGATGTGGTTAGATCATCCCCAAGTTCTCCTGCTAGTTCAGTTCACTCCGATTTATCTTCAATAGAAACTACAACTTGTAAAGAATCACATAAAACCGGAAATGAAAAGGGTCTCGGATTGTTGCGTAATAATGAAAATGTGTTTGTATTACAAACCCCTCCTAAGGAAGAAAATATTTCAATATCGCCATATGATTCCGGAGATCTTGTAAATATTGCCTACAATTTTGGATTAGATGGCATAATAAATGTTCATAGTAAATAGATATAGTAAATAGATATATTAGTATATATAGACATACAATCATTTCTGAATTACCGAAGCTTATTATTAGTAGGCGGCAAGCATACCACTATTATAAATAATATTGATTTAATCCATAATCTTGGACATTAATGTCTATATAAATCATATACTCTATGGCTAAAGAAGAAAAACCAGAAGAAGAAAAAACCGATGCCGGTAGTAACACAACAAATACAAAATCTTTAGAATGGACAACGGAAAATGAGGATATTATGATTGAATGGTGCGATGTAGCGCAATGCTATAAATGGCTAAATACGCGAGCTCATCAAAAATACTCATATCGCCACGCTTGGTTTACTATACCTGCTATAGTTTTGTCAACTGTTACAGGAACCGCTTCTTTTGCACAAACCAGTTTACCAACTGATTATCAGCAATATGCCCCAATGGTGATAGGAACTATCAATATATGTATAGGCATATTAACTACTGTTCAACAGTATTTGAAGATTTCCGAATTAAATGAATCGCATCGGGTTGCAGCAATTGCTTGGGATAAGTTTGCGCGCAATATTAAAATTGAATTGGCGAAATCTCCTTTAGAAAGAATGGAATGTGGACAATTTTTGAAACACAATAGACAAGAATATGACCGTTTAATGGAAACATCGCCGTCAGTTCCATTAGATATATTAGGAGAGTTTAAGAAAACTCTTCCTGGAAAACTGGGGTCTGACCAGCGCAAAAAATACGATACTCTAAAAAAACCGGATATATGTGATACCATTATTTCTGCTAGAGACACATTGTATGATCGGTCAAAAGATATTTTGAAAATGCCAATGGAATATTCAGAATCAAATATGTGTAATATAGATGAATTGGCACAAAAAGAACGCGAATTGTACATTTATAAACAGGCCGAAGAAATCCGAAAAAATGAACTTGCCGAAAAACAGCGAGAACAACAAAAAATAGAAATACAATCATCTTTGTCTAAATTGGCAATAGAAGCGGCCAGAAAAGTACAGTATGAGTATAAAAAAATGGATGATTATGTCGCAACCTTTTTAGCAATGTATGGCCGAAAACCGCTTTCCGATGAAATTGAATCCAATTTTAAAGATGAAATACCCGATGATTTATTGAAGAAATATTTGGATAAATATGTGCTAAATGACGGGGATGATAATAATGTATAATACGTAGTCGTATTTTGGTTACGCCCGGGAATTGATAAAAATGATGTATTACACGTCATTTTTATTATTATTGTCTAGTTTCATATTCTGCTAGACGATGATTATTATAGTCTTCATCCTCCTCATCCTCCTCATCCTCCTCCTTAATTGTTCCATCATCATTCAACCCGCTTTTCTCGACGAGTTTTTCAATATTTCTGTTTTTTTCTATGTCTATTCCTAATTGTTGTTGTTTTTCTTCATTACTTCGGAAAGCATTCCTAGCTTTTAGTGCAAGAGACTTCAGAAAACTTGGTCTATATGGACTAATTGGCTTAGGCTTAGGCTTAGGCTTAGTTGAACCAAAAATAAATCCACCTTTTCTGGTTTTGTTATGTCTTTGTCTTTTATTATGTCTTTTTTGTGACTTTGCTTTACTGTGTTTTTTGGTATGTTTTGACCTTAGCTGATGTTTTGACTTTGTTTTCATTATATATATATTAGTGATATTTTTAATCAGCTTTTTTGATTTTTTTTATAATTTTGACAGGTTCTCCTATAACAATTTTAGGTTTAGCAATTTTGATGGCAACTTGTTCCCCTAAAACCAATTTAGGCTTAGGTTCTTCTGCTAAAGTACGCGGGGGTTCTACTGCTGCTGCTGCAACGGAACTGGCTATTTTAGCGATTTCTTCTGGCGACATATCTTCAGCTGAATCTAGCACCGGCGAATAATTATCTATGACTACCTTTTCTTTGGACGACAATTTGCGGATTTTTTGTTTCTTGGTTTCTTCCTTTGCTTTTTCGTTGGCCAGCTCCAATGCATCTTCGACTTCTTCCGCTTGTTTTGCTAAATCTCCCAACATTTTTTTGGAAACGAATTGTTTGTATATCCGTTCTGCATCCACATTGTGCGTTTTCTTGAACACAAAATAGCGGTTCATAAAGGAAATCCATTTTTCATCTTCATTCATTGTTGCCGCTTTTTTATAATCCGCGGCTTTTTGTGGATTTTGTACCAATTCATATTCCATTTCTGTAAATAATTCGCTAAACATACCGGTTCCATTTGGCAAGCCCATTGGCACAGCCTCTTCCTTTTTCACTAATACGAATCCATAGTTGCTCAACATTTGCACTAAATAATCAAAATTGACCAAGTATTCTGGGAAAGTTTTGTTTATGGAATCTTGATATACGTGTATCATATAACTTAGACTGGTCTCATCATCTGGAAATCCTGTTTCATCATACATTTTCGTGATTTCATATACTTTACGGTCGTGTTTCATTATAGCAATGCCTTCGCCTTTGATTTTCTGTTGCAATCGTTTGAATACGGTTTTGCCATCATAACACGTTCCAATGAAATATCCACCCATTGCGGTGCATTCGGCTAAATTGCGAAGGAACTCGTGGAATACAACGTTATTTTCGAAGAAATAATGGAGAGCAAATTGACAAGACGATATATTGAACCCTTCTTGTGCAACCCCATATTGTTTATACACGGCTTCTTTGAGAACTTGGCGGTCTTTTGGTCCATTTCCGAATATAGCCCTAGCTATCTGTTTTTCTTTTTCGGTTTCAAATGCCTTACCTGATCGTATATTGTTTCCACTATTACCTTGAAGAAAGATGGCTTTTGGGAAGTCTTTAGTATATTCTTTAGCGGATTTTATATATCGTACACACGCACCATCTAGAGGATCAAATATATTGGAATTGGATTTATCAATGCCAAAAACGAATCCTAAGTGGGCCCTAGCCCATTTAGGCAAATCGCCGGCTTTACCTACCGCATAATCAATGAGTGTTTGTTTTCTCTGAGACACACCTAATATAAGCTTCTTTTTCACATAGAGATTGTGGAAATCCCGTAGACCGTCAGTATTGATATCCCGGCTGTCGCGATTGTAATACACATCATTATCTTCATCTATTTCTGGGATTCCCTGTCCAGTCATAATCATATCTTTTGTTATAGGGTCGTGTATAGAATGCCAATTGCTGTTGGCGACGTGATATGCATTTCCGTAATTGGGAGAACCATTGCGCAACTCGGCAGTTTTGTCATACCGAACACGTAGCGGAACCCATTTCCAAGGACCCGACAGATTAATGTCATATCGGAACTCTACAATCATATGTTCTCCAAATACTTCATTTTCTTCCGTATACATTTCTCCCATTTTCAATTCCACATTGCAATAACACGCGTCTTCGTCATATGGATTGGTTGGACGGAATGGAACTGGACTGTATTTTTCCTCATTGTCATATTTCACATTGGGTAAATTATCGGTTATCATTGATTCAAATGGATTGATAAACCTATGCTTTTCTTTATCAAATCCGCAACATAAAATCAATGTTTTGTATTGTCTTACTGCGTCACGATTGCTAAAGTTCTTGCCCTGTTTGAAAATATTATGGACTTCATCTTGGCCATTTTTGTCTCTTTTCACTCTAACCAAGAAATCTATGGTATTAAACTCAGCCGGTTTCCATTTAAATGACTGTTCCCACAGCGGCTTGTTGAGACTCCCTGCAATACCTGGTGCATTACTGGCCACCCCGGTATGAATCGGAGTAAATATGAGACCATCGGTATTGTATTCGTATATTCCTTGATCAATATCGGACAATATAGTTGCACACGCTCTAAATATAGAATTATTTATATTGGATACTTGGAATTGTTTACATTTTATTCGGAAATTGCAATTTTCGTTAGGTTTTCCAGAACCACTGGCAGACTTTACAATGGATTTTGGTTTCATAAATGCAGTTGCATTGATAAGTAATAATCTGCGATAATGTTCGTGGGCATCATCATCATCATCAGTTTCACTTTCTTCAAATGGATATTCACGTACACTTTTACCTTGCAAATAATAAATATCAAATGCTGCGAATAAATTGATATAATCGCCTTTTTTGTTATATTTAATATGTTCTCCGTCTAATAATGTATTTAAAACCGTTTTTTCTTCAGTATATGATCCAGTAAATAATACATTCATATTTCCATCAATGAGATATATGCGGCCATTATCCGCAACATAGAGCAAGCTGCGGTTGCCATCGGCTTTGTCAGTTACGCAATAATTTTGCAAAATGTTTGGTACGGACCGATCAATATTATCCACAAGATTTTTCATTTGTAAAGTAACGGACGAAGGTCCGCAGAAATCGTTTGATTTTATACGGCGCATTTCAAAATCGGGTCCGTGTAATAATTTCATATATTCAAAGAGTACTTTGTCTTTTTCCGAATAAGAAATAGGATAGTTCGTACCTTGTATCCCACTTAGTACAATACGAATACCTTTTCGCAATGCTTCCAACAATTTAGGCACAGTGTCATAATTCGTTCCGATTCCTACTTTTGTATTATCCAACTCTAATTCAACCTCATATGTTTCTGGATTTTCAAATACACCTGCATCTTGAATAGTGTATTGTGGAATAGGGACTTTCCCCGTTTTTTTAGATGATTTAATAATACTTATATCTAGGAAGAAAGGTAATTCTGTATGTTCAAATCGCACACGATTCATATAGCGAAATATCTTTTTCTGATTTGTCCATTCTCGGATAATACTTTTACCAATATTGGAATCTTTAGAATAATCTTGTTCTTTTTTAAAGGAGCATCTGAAATTGAAATCTTCAAAATCTACCGGATACAGAGTTTCATTTTCTTTTTTTTGAGCTAGAGTTTTCTGTGTGAACTTAATTTTGCTATTTGCTGAAAATATCATATTAGGCCTGTCTATGACTTTTTGTAGATTATTAGTTTTGCAATACTCTTGAATCAGATCAATGCCAATGAGCTCGGCACGAATATTGGAAGTTTTATTTTTTTTAGTACGAACATCGTAATATTCATTATTCATACGCAACATATAGAGTCCTTCTGGATCTTTTGTAACAAATCCTGCCGCTTTGAACTGCCTGACAATATTATCATAGTCAATTTTTGTTATAGGACGACTTTTTTTCGGATTTGTTCCAAACGCAATTTCCAGCTCATTGATTTTTCCTCCAACGGATGAAACCGGATTACTTGCTAAATAAAAGGAAACCATTTCTTCAAATGCTTTTGTGCTATCTACCGAGTTCACTTTCGCTTCAGCACTAGCTATAGCCTGAGCTTCGGCCATAGCCCGTTCCCTTTCTATAGATGTCTCGTCAATTTCGCCGGGTTCTATTTCCTTGGGCTTTACATCAACGGCTTCTTTAGCGATAGCCTTTTCGGCAATTTTCTTCTTATATTTGAGTAATGCTTGCATAATAAAATGTTATATAGTATTTTTACATATTATTTCTATATGTTTCTTTCAATTTTGTATAATTCATTTTCAAGTTTACTATACATAGTCATATGAATATATCACTATGATTGGTGTCGTGACAGTTATATTTGTTGGTCAGTTTGATTATAGTTATTATGTTTATTATGTTTATTATGTTTATTATATCCATAATAAATGGTTCCATATTTTTCCATATAAATCAGGTTTACGCAATTTGGTTTCTTTATTCAATTCTGGTATTTTAGACGCAATTTCGCAAAGTTCTCCTATTTTGTACGTAGATATACCCTTCAATGGTTTATCTGGCCACTGGATATAGATGTATTCTGCAAGTATATCAGATATATACTCCCGTTCTTCTATATAGAATCCATATTTTTTGTTTTCAGTGTATTTTAGTATCAACCAAGAGCCAAGTTCTCCCGATTCTGTATTATTATTTGCAATAGAACTATCATCGTACCTATATTCTAAAAATGTTTTGTTTATACTATTTAGCAATATTATGTTTTTCTTGTAATATACCGAAAGCGCGACTAATGATAACAACGAAGTTTTCGCATTGGTCATTAAATCCGACATAATTTCTTGATATAGACCAATAGTTATTTTTCGGTTGAGATTCTTTAGCGCATTTTTGTTTGATTTTAAAGCTTCCATAATTTTCTGTTTTTCAGCAATTTCGGCATTGCCATATTTATTTCCTATTGCTAAATACTTTTCTTCTCCATAATAGGAAATATAAATGCACCAAAATAATGTATCCATCTTGTCTGGAACAATGAATTGAGAAAGTTTGCGTTGAGCCGGATATGATTTTACGGAAGTTTCATTTAGGCAATTCATAGTAATAGGATTGTTATATTCATTCGGAAACAATTTCCCCAATACTTCTTTTGTTAACATCAATTTATTCAAATTGGATATGGTTTTGATATCATCAAACTTGTTATATGGATAAAAAGTTTGATATACAACAGACGACATTATGTTATTGATTGTGATTTAGGAGGTACAATAAGAGATGTATATACTATATAGTATTTATTCTTTAGATTCTTTTTCATTGAAAAATGTATTTTTAAAATCTAGTTTCTGAGTTTCAAGTGAAGAAAGCGCGGCTTCTTGTTCTTCAATATATTTAACATAATTAAAAATATCGGTTATAGATTGTTCAGGTAAAAGAGATAGATTCACATATACACCGCTTTTGTTTTCATTTAACGTAACGCCATTATTTTTTTTGAGTATTTTCAACACTTCTATATGATGCTGCTTATTTAGATTCTCAATTTTAGATTTTAATTCTTCCAATGTGGCCATTGTCATTTATAATAAATTAAATTAGTACATAATTCTATATCATTTAGAACTAAATATTTATAGGGGGTTCTAAACCAATCCTTCATCATCGCTTGACTCATACCCACCACCATCATTCAAATCTTCTATGGCGGATGGCTCTTCTAAATATGCACCACCAATTTTTATTGGTCGTTTTTGTTGAGGACTATCGCGTTTTTCTACTACTTTTCCAATAATATCAATACAAGGATCATTTAGCTCAAACCTGACTCCAATTACCCTTACACGTATAACATCTTTTTCTTTTACATCGTTGAACCGTATATCATTATAGTTATGGTCGCGCGCAATATGTGCAGTTATAGGGACTTCTCCGTGTTTTCCAACCACTTCGGCGTGAATACCTGCTTTTGTAATTGTTTTTGCAACACATTCAATAAGCATTCCTTCCACTGGCCTGCAAATCATACATTCAAACACTACTTGGAACTCAACAAGTCCAGTATTTACAAGACCGTTGGAATATGTTTTTACGTTTACTGATTTAGGTTGAATGAACCCTTCTATACCACATTTACCTTCCACTTTTGCAGCAATTTTTTTCTCTAGATTTTGCCGTATATTTTGTCCTATTTCGCTAATAGCTAACACTACTTTAGTATTCAATAATGACCTTATATAGACACCATATAACTTTTGCTCGGATTGAGGTTTCTTTTCAGCCATTGTAATATATAATACAGATATATTTATGTCATTCTTATAAAAAATATATGTTATTCAATTTTCTATTTTCCTTCGTGAAACTTCTGAACATATGTGAAAAATCTTTGTTTAGCAATATATGTTTGGATGGATTTACAGGGAAGTTATATAGATTTAGGATGAAAATGTAAGGCGAACTGGAGTTCATAGAACGGAGGTTCGTCGCCCATTTTACGTAGTTATACTGAGGAAAATGATTTTTTTATAACTTCACTTAAAATTGCTTGTTCGGGAGATAAATAATAATACTTATTATTTAGGCGTTGGTCACTGAATAATCGCATTAGTAATTCTATAACAATACATATCCCCAATTGATTGACAAACTCGGTATTTTTATCGGTATACGTTGGGTTATCTAAAGGTGATCCTACCAATGTATTTAGCAATTTGATGACTTTGTCTTTTCCTGCATCGTCAATTCTTGCGCCAATATTATTGCGCTTTTCTGTCATATCTTTCACTTTGAAAACCATTTCGCGTTCGTTGGTTTTCTTGGATACAAATGGAGTTATAAATCCAATTAAGGAATACATATTTTGGGGTGTTCGGTCTAACTGAAACTTGCGAAGTTCTCCTGCCATTAGTGTATAATCTTCTTGGTCTGCTTCGGTCCATTCTCCAGTTTCCCTATTTAGCATAATCAATATAAGTGTATCGTCTTTTATAGTGACAAATCCAGTTTCTTCCCCGGATTTTACTATTTTAGTTTCTAAATATTCATATACGATTTGTTCTCTGGGAGAACTTGGCACATTATTTAGGCTATAAAAGTGGCGTACAACATCCAATTTATCACTATACAATAGTGATTCCATAAAATGTAATATGATGTATTTCTCAAAGAGTTCATTTGTTAGGCCAAAAACGGTTCTAATTTGTTGTATAGGAAGGTCGTGCGCAATGATTTCGGCTTCTACTTTTTTCGCTCTACCCTTGCCTTCTCCCTTAGTTTTTTGAGTTTCTATATACGGGTTCTCCGGTTTAGAATAATGATATATCATTCCGGCGTGTTCATACCAATCATATTCTCCTTTTTTTAGCGCGGTCGTATGTAAAACCCCTTTCTTTGATGTTTTGGGGTCGCCGGTTTCAATTCCATCAAAACATATGTCTAAATTGCGCATAATTTCAGAGAACTTAGATTTAGGAAGTTGGTCTATTTTGGCCACTTGTTCAGTCGCAACTTCTGTTTGTGCGGCTTTAGCAGCTTTATCTGGTTCAAACATACGCTCTGTTTTATCTATTTCCAGTGTTATATTGGCACGTTTGTGTTCAATAGGTACACTACGTTCGTAAAGAGATGCATTTTCATCGGTTATTTCAATTGGTTGAAATACATAATAGGCAGTATCCGTATTTGCATCATATTTATCAATTAATCGGCCAGTTCTCCCATATGCATCTATTAAATACTCATTTTTATTATTTATCAGTGCCGACAGTGCACTATATATTTGTTCAATTGGATATTGTTTCACTATAGTAATAGCATTGATTAGATGTTCTCTCTCATAATATGCGTGATTCAAATAAGGTATAGCGCCTTCAATTGCTGGCATTTTTTCGCGATATAATTCGCGTATACGTTTTATAATCCTATCTTGATTATTTTGTACAAATGTGTTGTTATAGTTCTCTTTTCTGGGTTCAGTAATTGTTTCCATAGGAGAACATACGAACTCGCAATTTTTCATATAATCGCACATTTCGCTAAATGGTCTATCGCCAATTTGGAAAGGCATTTCTTGTCCATATCTGGAAAGTTTAATAGATATATTTTGATTAGCGGCGTTGCTGAAAAGCTTTTGAACAGAGAAGTTGGTTTGACCAAGATTCAAAATACAATCTACCGCAATTGTTTTTAGCACACGAGTTACTTGACCGATTTGTATCGCTTTTTTCTCCGCATAGCGATACACGTATAAATCCGCACTTTCTTCAGGTTCTTCTTTATCAACTCCTGGCAATAGCGTTCCGTGTAAGTATATTTCTACATTGCGTTTTTTGAAATCTAATTTACAATGACTCAAATTACGTACTGCACGACCAATAATTTGCTCAATTCGGTTCATATTATACCACGGTTCCATTATATGAACTTGCCGTATATTTTTGAAATCAAGGCCTTCGGCCCCGGCCCTAGAAAGCAATATCACTTTCACATTTTTCCCGTCTTTATTATCCGGGTGGGTTAATACTTTTATATCGGCAACATTATTATGTGAAAAGGCTTTGTCTCCAGTAATCATAACGTATTTTGCTTGATGGAAAGGGACGTCTTTGGTTTTTTTCTGCATTTTATAATCCACTAGTTCTCCAGGAGGTGTGGCAAATAAATTGGGAGTATTTGGACTGGAACCATATCGGGAGAACCCCATTTCTTCCAAAGCCAGAGCCATAGGAACTAACCCGCCGTCAATATATTGCGAATAAATCATAATAATACCTCTTCCATCCCGAATACAATTACATATTTCTTCTATTTTTGCGCTATATTTTCCAATGTTTTTAGGTGCAAAAATACGCTCTTTTATTTCGGGTTTATAGGAGAACTTGTATTTTAATTGCATCATATCTTTGGTTTCTTTGATATAATTCATTGTATGTCTTAATCCGGATTCGCCTACCAAAACCCTGGATATTTCATTTTCTTCGTCATCTTCTGACAAATCCGTAGAACTTTTAGCAGGGTTCTCCAAAATCGGGTTCGGATATACGATATTCAGGGCCTCTATTAATAATTGCAACGATGTATATCCAAATGATTCCATATCTTCAAATGCGGGCATTTTTCTCAACCGACCAGTCATAGTATATTGGTCATTGGACTTAGCTTTCATTTCATCTAAAATGCGTTTATAACCCTTGTATTGGATTGAATTGCGGTCCAATGTAGTGGTGAATACATCTATATATTTAATGGCTTCTTCTTCTGAAATGGGTGATCCATTTAATTGAATAGATGGATATTTCTCATTTAGGAGAACATTTTTCATTTCCGCAAATTGTGATGGGTATACCCTATAGGGAAATGTATAGGGGTTCTCGCCGCGAACATAGGATATATACCCTGTTAGTTTGCGTATAAGCAGGGTTTTTCCATCTTCTGTCATAGTTCCATTTGCAAGTTGTTTAGCGGGTACCCATTGGCCTTTAGAATCAAATACATCGGATACTTTGATAGTTGCACGTTTATCGTTTATATTCATCAGATTGGTTAGCCATACGATTTCTTGATATGAATTGAACATTGGAGTTGCCGAAAGAAGTAAAAGCCGCATATTTTGCGAATATTTAGCAACTTTCATCAAAAGTAGGGCGGTTTTTTTCCGCTCTTGATTATCGTCGGAAATGCGTATATTATGGACCTCGTCAATAATAATCAATCTGTTATCAAATAGTTCTCGTATATGCTTGATTAAGAGTTTTTTCCGTTGTTGTTTTGTCAAGTTCTCTATATCCGCACTCTTTTTAATAGCATTAAAAATATAATTGGTGAGTTGTATATACCCCATAAACAAATACGAATTATTGATTATGCGTTTGATGGATGATATTACTTTTTCGCGACTCAATCCTTTCAAATTGGTTGGATTGATTTCTTTGATAAGTGAATTACCTACGCAAGAATTGATATTCCAAATACCGTCATCTTCTCCGCGTCCTTTTAAGTATTCCAATTTTGTTTCATCAAATAATTGCAATCGGAAATTGGCCTGAACGTTGGGACTTGCTATCACCAATATGCGTTTTGTAATATTAAGTTGTTTCATATAAGAACGCATTTCTTCAGCTATACCAATGGAACTGCACGTTTTACCCGATCCTAACCCGTGATATAGCAATAGACTATTATAAGGGGTTTGCATTGATAAAAAGTTTTTGACAAACAGTTGATGAGGTAACAATTCAAACCCGGTATTACATAAGAGTTCGGATTGTTTCTCTATAGGATGGATTTGGCCATCGTATTGTGTATCGTAAAACTCTTTGTGTTTGGAAAGTTTAACAATGAAATTGGGATCATTTAAATGCGGATATAAAAAATCATATTCATCACTTGGATTGGCAAGATAATCATTATATTCGGCGCGTTCTTTTTGCAATAATTCCGCATTATGTTTTACATCTTCGCCTTCCTCTTTTACATTTGCAGGAGGATTCGCCTCCATTTTTATATTTGATTTTGCGATAGCGGTTACATCTAAAGGGGGTATTTTTTCTGGTAATTGTTTCTCTTTTTTTGGACGCCCTCGTTTAGGCACCTTCTTGTCAACACCCTCTATGACTCTTTCTTCGTCTAACACTGGGGGTTGTAATGGTGCAATTTTTTTGGTTTTACGAGGCGCTCTCGTTTTTTTGGGAACTGCCGCGACTGGTTCAATTTCCTGGGGAGCATCCAATTTAGGCGTTTTTTTGACTGTTTTTATTTTAATAGTTGGACCAGGTTTTACTATAATAGGCGCAATATTTTTGGCCGGAATTATATTTGTAGGAGAAACTAGTGATTGCAAACCGGATATTACTTCCCCTTGTATGTCTTTAGGATCTAATGCATCTGCATTAACAAATTTGAGAGATAAAGCCGGCACTGGGTCTTCTTGAATTATTTTTATACGAGGGTTTTTACGCACCTTTTTTCTTTCAATCGGCTCTTCTGGATTCATTGTATATACTATTACTATATAGTATATACATAAAATCAGGCGAAATAACTAACGTTTATTTAATGATGATTATTCGTTTTATTACATAAAATAAAACTGGTTGGTGGTTAAACACGTATGTATTTTAGAAATCATTTGTATTTTTTCTAAATTGTACGGTCTTATACAAGAAACACATTCTTCAAATGATTTCCATCCAATATCACTGACTTCGGTATTTTCAAATGTAGTAGGATGTAAACTATCTAAATATGATATATTCATCAAATAATACTTGTGTTTGTAAGATTTGTAATTGGAGCCAGAAAAGTTCTCTTCAAATGGAATAATGTTATGAATATTTTTCAAAATATTTGGAGTATATCCAGTTTCTTCTGAAAACTCGCGAATAGCGCATTCATAATCTGTCTCTTGCATATTCCGACGACCTTTTGGGAATCCCCATTCTGGTTCAGTCCATTGATGGTATGTCATACTTTCGTCCAATAATGCATCTAATGTATAGAGTTTAGTTTTAATCATTATTCCGGTTTTTAATGCATTGTATTTTTCTCTAGAGCTGTTTTCTTCAGATTTGTATTGATTTGAAATGGCTTCGTCTCCCCATAAGTTTTTCCATAGTTCTGTAAAATTACCGGTTCGTAAACGGGTTTTTTCATCTATAGTCATTTGTTTCATCATATTCATAATATAATGACTATTATGTAATGTATATTTGCCTCTCATAAAATCAATATATCCTAAAGTATCTTTACGTCGTATCATCAAAAACTCGTATTTTTTAAACTCTTTTGAACTACGTTCTACCTCATTTTCACGAACTCCTTCAAAAAATCTTCCGGAGTTATTCGTATTTTCAGTATTTACGCGAAACGCCACAACTCCAAAACTTGTTATAGGTATTTTACATTGATAAAATTGATGGCCATTTTTCCCACAATTATTGCAATAGACATCATAATTATGCATATATTCGGTGAAACTATTTTAATATAATCCTATGTTTCTATATAGTTTATATTACGATGTTTACTGATTCTTTAGTTTGGGGACCTCATTATTGGTTTGTGATACATTCTATTACTCATTCTTATCCAGACGTACCAAATGCTACGACGAAACGTAAATATTACGATTTTGTACAAAACTTACCATTGTTTTTACCTAATTCGGAGATGGGAGATAGATTTAGTAAAATGCTTGATAAATATCCAGTTTCACCTTATTTAGATAATCGCGCGTCGTTCATAAAATGGGGATATTTCATTCACAATAAAATAAATGTAATGCTAGGGAAAGAAGAACTTACGTTTGAAGAATCGGAAGAAGCATATGAATCAAATTATAAACCTAAGCCAATTTATTTAGCAGAAAAGCTTAATTTAAAGAAACATTATTTGTATTTTGCTCTTATTGTAATGTGTATATTAGCTATTTATATATATTATTGATCACTCAGTACATAGTAGTATTATAGTTTGATAAAATCCATATGCCTCCATAATGTATTCGCAGTTTTCGCCAGTGTTTTACTGTCCATAGTTTTTCTCAATTTTGCACTTCGTATCCACATATATTTGTAGTTTCTTATCAAAAATATTTTGCTATTATATACTATTATTTATTATGAGATTTGAAATCGTTTTATTTGGAATTGCGGCCTTTTTGATGGCAAACGTATACACTGATGGCGCATATATGAAAAAACTATTGACTTGGAAAAAATATTATCAGATGGCAGGTATTGCATTTGGTGCGTTTATGTTGTATTGGTTATTTCGCAAAAACCCATTGAAAGCCCAACAAATAGTATCTGCTTCCAATGACTATTTGAAATATTTACCCGTTGACAAAAATGCGTCTATGGTTATATCGCCTATTTTGGATTTTACTGCAAAAAAAGGGTTTACAAATAATCCAGACGTAGGATACCCAGTCACTTCTATGCCACAAATACGCCCACATATGTCTCAATACGAACGCATTACACAATCCGGTAAAAAAGGGACAAAACGATCAGTAAGCGAGACAAAGAAAAAGTTTGTAGCGGCTAGTCAAAATTGGCACTGCGGTAAATGCGGCCGACAATTGCCAGCTTGGTTTGAAGTAGATCATAAAACCCGTTTAGAATATGGTGGAAGTAATCACGTGGATAATTTGATTGCTTTGTGTAGAGATTGTCACGGTGAAAAAACGGCAATGGAAAATCTATAACATAGATAAATATTACGAGTAACGTACATAAATGGTTTTTGAAAATATTTTATGCGCATTATATAAGTATGACAGACTCTTTATTTAAAACACCACAAGAAGTATTAAATGAAATTTTTAGTACGGATTCAGTTTTAAAAACAGACAATGTAACATTTTTAGTACTTATTTCAATATTTGTTATAGCACCTTTATGCATATTTATTTATATTTATCTAGAAGACATAAAAAATATTTTATTCAAACTAGGGTCTGCATTATACTTAACCGACTTTGAAAAACTACAACTCTTATTTGACTGTATAAAAAATAACATAGGGATTATTTTAGGACCAATTTTTTTAGCAGTAATTTTATTTTACGCAACACACGATCCTAAAGCATTGACTGATAATACTACTTCATATGCATTATTTATATTTGCTATAATAATAATATGTTTTGGATTATATTCTACTCTTCCAAATTTTTCAAATATGAGTTATGTATGGTTTTTAATAGGAGGTATAGTATTATTATTGATATCTATGGCTGTTTATTTTTCGTCTTATATAACTCCATCTGTAATAACAACTGTTAGTATTTTTATGCGAATACTTGTTTTATTAATTATAGCAGTTGGTTTAGCAATCGGATACAAAATATTTTCCGAACGTATTAAATCATTGACTGGATGGAAAGGGTTTTTCGCCAATTTTTTGTTTTACATTCCTTGTTTGTTGAGTGATGGATTGGAATACTTATTGCAGCAATATCACATAACCCCTAATATAGTATTTATATTACTTATAATAGAATTGGTATTGGTATTGGGATATTTTTATATTCCTAAAATTATCAAAAAGTCAATAAAAAAAACGGCTATAATGTTGCAAGACAAACCAGTATATTTAGATAAAGAACGAAATGTAGGAAATATAGAGCAATTTTTATTCAAACCTCTTGGTGATAAAATAATTTATATGGAAAACAAAGAAAAATACAGGAGAAATTATTGTATAAATATGTGGGTATTTTTGAATATACAACCGTCATCTAATGCTGCTTATTCAAATGAAACAACCATTTTCAACTATAATAATCATCCTAGAATAACTCATAAAAATAATTCAGATAATAAACGATTAAAAAATAGAAATATATACACCTTTTATTTTTCAAATACACAAGATGGAACTGTGAATGCAGATACGACAAATAAGGCAAACTATGAAGTTAGTTTTCCTGATCAAAAATGGAATTTGTTTTCATTTAATTATTTTGAATCAAAAGTAGATTTATATGTAAATGGTCATTTAGAAAGAACATTTTATTTTTCAAATAATATTCCAGATTATTCTTCAAATGATTCTGTTTTATTGGGAAGCGATGGCGGTGTAACAGGTGCAATATGTAATGTTACATATAACAAAAAGCCATTGACTTCAGAACAAATTGCCACACTCTATAATACGAATTATTTAAAAAACCCGCCAGTGGATTTTATTGAATAAACTTGGCATAAATATTTCTAGATACTATATATATTATGAACGTAGCGCTCATCATTTTGATAATCGTCATTTTGGTTCTTGTATTATACTTGGTTTATTACGTGGGGTTTTCTGCTCAAACATTGATAGATTTGAATAAATCAAACCCACCAATAGCAAATGACAGTATAGTAAATCCGCCATCTACTTCATTTACTTACGGTATGTGGGTATATGTAAACAATTGGTCACCTGGTATTAAAGAAATCATAAAGGCAGCAAATAGTGACAACTCTGTAAAGTTTAGAATATATTTAGATAGTAATAGTCCCACATTGAATGTTGATATTTATACTACTGATCCGACCAGTTCAACTAAAACCGTTCTTATAACTAATAATTTCCCAATTCAACGATGGGTATACATAGTAGTAAGTGTAGAAGGGTCTGTTGTTGATTGTTATTTAGACGGAAAATTGGTCAAGTCACAACAATTGACTTATTTACCAAATATGGGAACAACATATACTATTCAATATGGAAGGTTTGATGCATACTTAACAAAGTTCTATCGCAATGCTAGCCCAAGTGATCCTCAAACAGTATGGTCCAATTATATGGCAGGAAATGGATTCTCGGCAAATTATGGACCAGGGTATGGATTCAGCTTTGTATTAACAAAAGATCAGGCACCTATTGCTAAATATGAATACCAATAAATATATTTATAAATCAAATATACACACGTTTTATAATGATATAATTCATATCACTATAAATAAATAGCTTTTACAATAAAATAATTTAGTGTAGTAATATATAACATTATAGATATGAATATGAATGAAGAACAACCGTCCGCTTTTCAGAATGTATCCGGAGCTGCTTCAAATGCATATTCATCTGTAGCAGACTCTATTTCTGGATTAAAAAACTCAATATCGTCATCAATGAGCGAGTATTCATCTCCGACAAGTTTAGGAGATGCCAGCAGTGATTTTTTGCAATCCAATAGCATAATTGCCAGAATTGCATTTGTACTTTTTGTAGTTATTTTGTTTAATATATTACTACGTTTAGGAATGTTTTTACTTAATTATTTTTCACAGTCAAATACAAATCCCTATTTGATTCAAGGATTGATTGATGGTAATAAATCTATATGGGTAAAACAAGATCCAAAAGATGACAATTCAGTTCCGTTATTACGTTCAAATAATAAACCAAGTGGGATTGAATGGACTTGGTCAGTATGGCTCTTTGTAAATGATGTTGGAACACCCGGAGCAAGTGGTTCTAGTCCTACTGTACTCACTAATAACGATAGGTATCATCATATTTTCCACAAGGGAACCAATTCGTATGCTACAAACGGAGTTGCTTCATTGAATAATGGACCAGGTGTATATTTAAGTTACAATCAAAACCCCACCATTCATATTGTATTGGATACAGTAGTTCAAATTGAGCCTGCAACTATGAATATAGATAATATTCCTCTCAAGAAATGGTTTCATTTATTGATTCGTCTGCAAAACAACAATATAGACGTATATATGAATGGTGTAATTAGTGCTCACAAAATATTGGATAATGTTCCTAAACAAAACTATTATGATGTATTTGTATGCGACCACGGCGGGTTTAACGGTAGTTTATCTAATCTTCGTTATTACGCGAGCGCCCTCAATATATTTTCAATTAATGCAATAGTTTCTGCTGGACCTAATTTGTCTCCAAGCACATCTCCTGCAGTTGGAGCTTCAAACTCAGCTAAAGCTCCTAAATACGGTGCATCTTACTTATCAAGTTTATGGTATACTTCCAAGTTATAAATGGATTTATGTATATAATTCATATTATATGTCACATAATATGAATTATAGGTATTATAGTTATATAATATTACTTTATTTTGCAATACATTTATAGAACAGGATAACTAGCTTCCATCAATACACCGCATTGTCCAGCACCATTGTTGTACGACGCTCCTCTGCCTAATTTGATATATCCAGATTGTCCCCAAGTCGGACCCCAAGAGTTCTTCACAGTGTAATAATCCACTGTGCCATCAGCGCCATATCCAACAACTAATACACCGTGATCCAACGTAGTTCCACACGCCCCGGTGAAAACACCGGATTTGTATAACTGGAAAGCTGGTTGGTCTGCCTCAATTGCAACCGAAACAGGTTGTTGTGCAACGGCAGTCATCATAGTGTCATCAGAATTAGGCTTGACATCCACAAATGATTGGACCTTACTATTGCCATTTACGTGGCAAGTAGTCTTGCAAGTTCCGGCGGTTTTCGTAGTTCCAGACACGTAGGGATAATCTTGCTCGGAGCATAGACCACCGTTCTTCTTGATCCATGCAAAGGCATTATCCATCAACCCGCCATTGCATCCATGGTCGCGACCGCCATTGGTTAGGGTATCGCAATCAACGAGCTGTTGCTCGGAAAAAGAAGCCAATGTGCCATATTTCACAAAATAAGCACCCTCCAAAGCACCAGTGGTAGAGAAACTCCAGCACGAACCGCACTGACCTTGGTCTTTCACTGGTGTAACTGCGCCAGCGGCTACCCAATCAACGGATTTAGGAACATTCAAGATTTCAGATTCAGCAAAGTTGGTAGTAATAACAACTGGCTTCTCAAAAGAGAGCAAATATTTACGGAAGTCGAGAGTATCCATACCGGAGAATTGGTTGTGACCGAGAGTATAGGTCAGATTTTGGGCATTGGAAACCTCAATAAATCGGTCATTGGCGGCCCACTTGCGATACACATCATAAAAATGGGCATCATCGCGGAATTGAAAATGGAAGGTTTCTACCCATTGGTGGAAACGGTCCATAATACTTGCGCTAAATACGTTGGAAACCAACATTAACATAAAAACAATAGAAAGTTTAGACATACGTGTATATACATATAGGGCATATATTATTTAGATTGTTTTATATAATATATTAGTGGAAGTAGGTATGAGGACTAATATGGTTTGTTGGTAAATAATGATTGCTATATATATATTATATGTCAGACTATATTGTATTTACTGCAAATCAGGACCTTGGTGCGACTGTAACAAATGGAGGTATTACATTTACGAGAACACAACCCGGTGGCGTATATACATATACAGCAAATAGTATTGTAACTGCTATACCGGATTGGTGTTTCATGTCCCTTTCTAACAGATTACCACCAAGGAATATTATTATTTATACTCCTTATATGTTATCTATAAATATACCAAATGTGATTACTTCTATAGGAATTTCAGCATTTTATATACAGTCTCTAATAACAACAATAGTAATACCACCAAATGTTACATATATTGGAGGTGATGCATTTACTGGATGTACATCATTACAATCTATTAATATTCCTAACGGCATTACAACAATTAACGTTACTACATTCCTTAATTGTAGAGCATTATCATCAATCACTATACCAAATAGCGTGACAACGATTTTACAAAGTGCATTCAGTGGGTGCGCATCATTAACAAATATAACTATACCAAATAGCGTTACATCACTTGGGTGGGTCGCATTTGCATATACTGGTTTAACAAGCTTAATCATACCAAATAGTATTACAACAATACCTTATGGGTTATGTCTTGGTTGTAACTATTTACAATCTGTAACACTCCCATCTACTATTACATCTATAGAAAATAATGTATTTGATGGGTGTTCATCATTACAATCAATAATTATACCCAATAGTGTTATTTCTATTGGAAGTTACACATTTCAAAATTGTTCATCATTGCAATCAATAATTATACCCTATAATATTACAGCATTAAATGACAATTTGTTTAACGGTTGTAGTCATCTATCTACTATAACATTACCTGCTAGTATAACCACCATTGGAACGACTGTATTTGGCAGTGGATCTACCAAATGTCCATTGACAGTTATGAATATAATATCAATTGATACCAATATCAATTTGACATCCTTACCTATATATCAATATGTTCATCCTATTTATCCTTCGTTAGTTTATAATATTATACAACCCGCTACAAATATAAATGCAACATTCAACATTGATTATGGCTCATTATATACATTTGGAACAATTACATTTTTTAGAAAAAGTATTGATATTATCCACTCCATATACACGTATGGAGCTATTACTACTATTTCCATATTTGATTATACTACATTTTCAAACAACTCCAATTTACTATCAGTGGCTTTAGACAATACATTTACTAGTATAACTAATAATGCATTTCAAAATTGCACAAGTTTAACCACTATAACAATTCCATCAAGTGTTACTAGTATAGGTACTGGAGTATTTCAAGGATGCACTAGTCTTAATGCACTACCTGATTTAGGTAGCACCACTGTAATTACTGATTATATGTATGCAGGTTGTACTGGAATTATATCCATAAATATACCAACTACATTTACATCAATAGGAAGCTATGCATTCAGTGATTGCGCATCATTGACATCTATAACTATACCGTCATCAGTTACTAGTATTGGAACAGATATATTATCCAACTATTCATCATTAACATCAATTATTATTTATGTGTTAACGCCCGACCGAAATACTCCTCTTCCTAATATACCTATATATTCATATTTAACACATAATTATCAGTTGTATCCTCCTATTATACAAACTACATATCAGACTCCTGCGGATTTTTTTAAAGTAACATTTAATAACTATGATTATGGTCAAGAAACAACATTCAATACTATACCATTTTCCAAAATAAACACTTCCGGTAATAATTATACATATCAATGTGATTCATTCGTTACCAGAATAGATACAAATGATTTTTCTAATAATCCATATATAACTACACTTTATACTCCATACAATATCAATACAAGTATTCAAATTATTGATACAAATGCATTTACTAACTGTACAAAATTAACAAATGTTACATTGTCCGATGCAATTACAGTTATAGGGGATTATGCATTTTCATATTGCACAGATCTTTCATCAATAAATATACCAAGTGGTTTGTTAATTTTGAATACAGGTGTATTTCAAGGATGTTCTGCATTGAAAAATGTAAATTTAAATATAAAATTATTAGGTATAAATGATTACGCATTTTATGGATGCAGTAACTTACAAAATATCACCTTACCAAGCCAAATCAATTATTTGGGGCAACATACATTTCAAGATTGTGTTAAATTAAAGTCAATTATAATACCGAATAGAGTGAATTATATTGGCGATAGAACATTTTACAATTGCACAGACTTATCATCAATTATATTTGGAGAACAAACAGTGGTTTCTTTTATTGGATTAGACGCTTTTAGAAATTGTTATAACTTAAATAGCATAGCAATTCCGTCAAATGTGATTACCATAAAAGATAATGCATTTAAAAATTGCTCTAATATGAAAACTATAATAATACCAGATAATGTAACTAATACTGGTAATAACATATGCGAGAATTGTGTAAAATTATCTGCTGTTAGACTCTCATCTAATGCGAGTTTTACTAGTATAAATGATTATACTTTTCAAGGCTGCATTGATTTGAGTAATATAGTTATTCCTCCAAATATAACTGATATTCAAAACTATTCGTTCAGTGGATCTGGACTAAAATCAATAAGTTTACCGAATGTATATAGAATTCACAGTTATGCTTTTGTAAACTGTGTTGATTTATCATATGTCAATCTTAGTAATTCACTTTCGTATATATATAATAATGCTTTCCAAGGGTGCACTAGTTTGCATTCTATTACAATACCAAATAGTGTAAATTATGTAGAACAACAAGCATTCCAAGATTGTTCTAGATTAAAAACCGCAATATTATCAAATGGTCTTACCGATATATCCGATAATCTCTTTAAAAATTGTTATAGCTTGTCTTCCGTAAATATACAAAAGGGTGTGACCGTTATTGGTAAAAATGCATTTCAGAATTGTTATTCTATTTCATCTATAAATATTCCAGTTTCAGTGACATCTATTTTGAAAAATGGGTTCCAAAAATGTATCAATTTATCTAAAGTAATATTACCAGATAATGTAACAACATTAGGTGATGCTGTGTTTATAGATTGTTCATCTATTAAAGCTATTACAATACCATATAATGTATCCAATATTGGTATCAATCAATTTGACGGATGTAATTCATTGACCAATGCGTATATATCATTACAAGGATTAATTTTTTCACTGGATATAAGTAATACAAAAATATGTAAATATATAGATCAATCATATAATCAAGTAAATGGTAAACTGCCACACAAAATTACAATGACCGGCGTGAGTTATATAGATGTAAACGTGAATACTGATTACGGAAACACTACCAGTTTTGGAAATGTATCATATTACAAATATGATACAAATGGTCAAATATATACATATAGAGCTACATCTATTACTGCGACTATACGTGCAAATTATTTTTCTGGAAATACTAGCATTGTATCTATATTTGTTCCACTTAGTGTAAGTTATATAGAAGATGGTGCATTCAACGGATGTAGTTCTCTGTCATCAATAAATTTATCTAGTAGTATAACATCAATCGGTGCAAATACATTTCAAGGATGCACATTATTAACGTCCGTTTTTGCGCCAAATACCATACATACAATTGGTGCATATGCATTTCAGGGATGTAGTAGTTTGTTATATTCTGGGATGTTAACAAATTTAACTGGGGTTACTACAATCGGAAATAACGCATTTCAGGGATGTTCAAGTTTAACTACAATAACATTACCAAGTAATATAACATATATAGGGGATAGTGTTTTTCAAAATTGTACTGGGTTAATTAACGTAACAATAAATAGTAATATAACGGCTATAAATACGAGTTTATTTGAGGGATGTATATTATTATCATCAGTCACTATTTCAAATGGTATAACTATAATAAAAAGTAATGCATTCAAAAATTGCACTTCATTGCTGAACTTACCATCGCTATCACATATGAATATTATAGAGCAATATGCATTCATAGGATGTACGAGTTTAATAAATATAATACTTCCAAGTAATATCACTACGATAGGTTCAAGTGCATTTCAAGATTGCATCGGATTAGCTAGTGCGACTATAAACAGTAATATATCTACTATAAGTGAAAGTTTATTTCAAGGATGTACATATTTATCATCAGTTTCAATACCGGGTACTGTAACTTCTATAGGTAAAAGTGCATTTCAAGGGTGTTACGTATTGAATACAATGCCCAGTTTATCTGGGATAACATACATAGGACCAAGCGCATTTCAAGGGTGTGCATCTATATATTCACTTACTATTCCAAATAATAGTATTACTAATATAAATACGAGTGTATTCAAAGATTGTACAGGATTAACAACATTCAATATTTCATCAAACTGTACGTCTATTGGCCCGAGTGCATTTCAAGGGTGTTTCGGATTACTTACATTGCCAAGTTTAAGTACAATTTCTTCTATTGGAACTGGTGCATTTCAAGATTGTATCAATTTAACTTCCATACCCGATTTAAATAGTTTGACAGATATTAGTGCAAATACGTTTCAAGGGTGCTATAATGTAACCACATTTCCTAGTATTCCTAATGTTAAAACTATAGGCGAATATGCATTTCAAGGATGTAATAGAATTACTTCTATTACTATTCCAATTAATGTGGTTTCTATAGGAAATAATGCATTTCAAGATTGCTATAGATTGACTACGTTCAGTATTCCTAGTAGTATTTCAACTATCGGTAATAGTGTATTTCAAGGGTGTTATGGGTTTATATCTTTCATCATTCCTAATAATATATTATCTATTGGAAATAATACTTTCCAAGATTGCTCCGGATTAACGAGTATTGTTATTCCGCAACGAGTTACTAGTATAGGGTCTAGTGCATTCAAAAATTGTATTCATATGCAAACCATAACACTTCCTGGTAGTATTTTGACTATAGGAGACGGTGCTTTTGAAAACTGTAGTTCTCTTACTTCTATTAGTATTCCAAGTCAGGTATCTATTATACCAAATAATTTATGTAAATCGTGCAATCTATTGTCTAATGTAATTATTCCTAGTAATGTAACGTCTATTGGACAAAGTGCATTTCAGGAGTGTTATTCAATGCAAATGTTATTACTTCCATCCATATTAAATACCATAGGATCAAATGCGTTTACTGGTTGCTCTTCATTTAGTTCAATAAACGTTTATACAAATATTATTAATATTGGAACTACTATTTTTGGCAATGCATCACTCAATACCGATTGTCCAAATCTGATAATGCGAATGCTGATACCAAATACAACTATTCCATTGAATCAAATACCGATATATTCGTATGTAACTACAAACTATCCAAATATGTTGATTGATGTTAAATATATTAATAATACAAATACAACAAGTTCGGTTAATGTAGTAAACAATAGTTATCAAAATACTATAAAGGATCCTATTGCGGTTTCAACTTGTAATGCAATTACACAATTGAGACGATCACGTATTCCAACTAAAGTTCCTATACGATTTAATCCTGTTAGTCCATATCCTAAATATACACAATTTCAACTTGATATGCGTAGAAAAGCCGAAATATTACAATATAATGCTAATAAACAAAACACAAAACAAAATGGCACTACTCAAAAACAATCATTTTCGTATTTAGTAAACAATCCACATCTATCTGGATCTAACAATTCGGTAATAACCCGAAAAGTATGCGATAAGAAATTGCTTCCAATTCCAACATCGTCAAGTGATGTACCTGGGCCAATTGAATATTTATATATAGATCCATCTATACCATTATATAACTATAACGATAACCGTACTTACAATTTGTATATACAGACAGATACCCGAGAGTGGAATATATTTACTTATGCAGATGTGGAAACATCACCAATTGACGACAAAACTATAATGTCTATTTATATTCGCGATGGCATAAAAAATAATTATACCACATTTTCATTGATAGAACCAGTTTCTATAACAGTTTCCGGTTCAAATAATACGATCACTGACTACGATTTAGATTTTTCTAGAAATACGGTTTCTATAACAGTTACCCAAGTCATTTTTCAAATACATTATAATGATACCCCCATACAGACAATCACTATCAACAACCCTACAAATGCTGAAACTGCGAATAAGTTATCAGTAATGTATTTGAATACAACACAATCTGGTGGAGAACCATTTTCTGCTAATATTTTCATAGGTAATTTGGAATTAAACGATATTTTCTTATATACACCACCTAATATTATTTATGATATCAATATATTGGCAACAGTAGTATTAGATACTGGTAGTCAAGATTATGACGAATCCGCATATTTTAATGATATTACATATACTGCAATATACAATACAACTAGTAGAGTGGATACAAGTAATAATTGCTTGGCTTATTCGGACAACACAAACACGTATATAACTACTGTTGGTGGACAATAACTTTATTCAGTAGGTTGTATATACGATTCGGCATCAAACTCAAGTTCGGCAACATAATTCATTGTTTTGTAATACAAATATTCAAATACTTTTATAACATTTATTAATTGTTCATAATTTTCTGAAATATGACTATGGCTGAATGTATGATAAATAAAATGGTCCATAATAAAATCAGGATGTTTCAAATAAATATCGTTTTCCATATGGAAAACATTATTAATAGTATGTATTACACGTTCAGCATCGGGCAATACCAATGCATTTTCGTATAAATGTTTTAATACAATTACAAGGTTTCTGTATTTAGATTTAACACACTCTTTGTATTTCAAAAACGGGGATTTTTCCACAATATCTACATTATTATTAGTAATTATTGAGTCAATAGGGCATTCTAAAAACACACTATTTTTTGGTTTATTCATATACACTAAATAATCAGAAAATGCCTTGCTAAAATGAATTGTATTAGCCAACCATTCTAAATCTTCAACTAAATGAGTTATACAATATGTATTGTCGTTCAATTTTACATATTTGATATTATTTATATCTGATACTATTTTTTGATGATAGTCTTCTACGGGTTCTGATTGTTCCATATGGTATAAAGATATAGAAAACTTTATGTTATTAATCGCATAAAATATTTTACATCAACAAATAATTGAAACAACCCATTTTTGAAGGGGATGTAAATCCGATTATTCATATTTTACAGAAAACTTGACATTTAATTCAAATGATAAGTTTTTCAAAAACAAATATAATCCAATTATATTTATAATAATAATAACAGAAGTGTAATTGAATAAATATAGTTTACCTAAAATAATATTTACATACTCAAAATTGGATTTGTATGTGTTATATAGTAACAATATTACACAAACATACAAACTATTTATATTATAATTTTTCATAAACTCTGGCATTTTTCTATATGATTTTATGGTTTATATAATTTTTAGAATCAATTTTTTCTACTAATAATGTGCATTTACATCACTGAATATATACAATCGCACAACGTCGTCAAGGATTCGGAAATATAAAATGCTAAATTGCGTAAGCGGTAAATAGGTAATTCATCATCAGTATATTACATAAAATTGATTACAAAAAATGTATTACTTATAGTACTATTATACACACAGCCTTATTATAAATATGTATCAACAAACTATATTGGATATATTGGATAATTATCCATATGACATCCGCGAAATCAATTTATCTGGAATGGGATTGTATTCTATACCGTCTTTAGAACGGTTTAGTATGTTGGTCCGTCTAAATATTAGTAATAATAATTTGACAATATTGCCAGAATTGCCGCCGTCTCTTATGCATCTGAATTGTTCCGAAAACAATATAACCGAAATATTTATTTTACCAGATGGATTGTTATCATTGAATTGTAATAATAACTTGTTAGTAAAAATACATATGGTTCCACATACTTTAGAAACATTGGAATGTAAATATAATCATCTTAGAACACTACCAAATTTGAAAAACATAAAACAATTGTTTTGCGATCATAATGAACTATGGCATATTCCTAAACCAAATGTTTTGGAATATATTTCTTGCAAAAATAACAGCGAAAACGTGAGCGAATACAATGAGCGTACTCTTGTGATGGAAAGAGTGAACCAGAAAATACTAGATGTAGAAGGCATTATTGTACGAGATAATACTATTACTTATTAGTACCTAGACTTATTGGGGTACCCAAGGGCATCATATTTGGATTATAGGTTATACCAATGATTTAGGCATTTTGAGATAAAGCAGGGTTTAAACACATTTTCTGTGAAGGATATACTTGACCCGACATACATTTGTCGTGTTCGGATACTTCAATACATCCGCGTCGGCCTTTGTATTCGCCTACTAAACACCAAGAACTTTTTTCTTGTGAAATCGGGTTTTGAATGGGATTTTCTGTACTATCAGGGCTAGGTATTTGGGCATTTTGTTGACCAATAGTAGAAATATTTAGCGTATTATCTAAGTTTGGTTGTTGCATTTGGCCTTGTTGGACATTTGAACCAGCCAAAATATTTCCCACAGAATGCAGTGTTCCTTCTGTAATATCAACTCCTGTTCTAGCTACATTTCCGGCAACATTTGCAGTTACATTTATAGCAGATCCTGTAACAAATCCAAACAATGCAAGTATTTTCATCATAAGGTTGTATGTCATAAGAGAAATATTTCTAAAAATATTGACAATATTATCATTTAGTAATAGTAAAAGAATAATAACACATAAAATAATAATAATTGTTTTATTGCTAAAGCCGCCTGTATTATCTGTTGCAATGGTTGGCGATGGGCGAAGCGTTTCAGTAAAACTAGGGGAAACAACTGGATCAGCAGAACTCATATGTAATCTATATTATAGAGACATAGAAAAATGTTAGATTATATATACGTTTATATAATTAGTATTATTTATTAAGATATTATAAAACCAATGGGTATTTTTAGCATTATAGAAACCTTTTTTTTTATTAGTTTAGGAATTACAATTATGTTAGTCGCATTACTCGTATATCATTTTAAACAGCGAGTAACTGTACTAGAACAAAAATATGAATCATTGTTTGATATTGTTAACGGAGTAGTAAAACAATTGAGTAATATACAATCCCATCAGCAATTAGTTCATCCAAGTATAGATCAATTTGGTGGGATGTATCACCCACCTTGGGCTAGTCCTGAACATTTAGGAAATATGAATATTTCTACTGATTATACTAATCAAATGTTTCCCGGAGAACATTTGCAATACAATGATCCGCACGTAGAACCAATCATAAATTACTCAATTAAAGAAGATTCTAATGATAGTAATAACGAAGAATCTAATGACGACAATGAATCAAGTGACTATGAAGATGATGAGGATGCATCAAGTGACGATGAAAATGATGAAGATGAATCAGGTGACGATGAAAATGATGACGACGATTCGGAAAATAATGTTTATAAAATAATCGTATCGGATGATGAAAATGATGCACAGTCTGGTGTAAAAATTATAAACTTACTAGTGGATGAAAGATCAGCACACTTACTAGTGGATGAAAGATCAGCACACTTAGAAGAATATGATATTACTCCTGTAAATCTAGATGAAACAGATGAACTATATGAATTGCCACTACAAGATGTGAAACACAATTATTCAATAGAAGAAGAATCGCCAATAGTGGTAAAAAAAATAGAAGATAATATACAAGAAATATCTGAAACTACATTTATAGAAAGGGCTTCATCAAAAGATTTGTATAAAAAAATGACCTTAAGTAATTTAAAAGCAACCGTTATTTCTAAAGGGTTATGTAGCGATCCTAGTAAAATGAAAAAAAATGAACTATTAAAGTTGTTAGAAGACGAATAACCATATAAAATAGAATACCATAAATAGAATACCATAAATAGAATACTATAAATAGAATATGGAATGAATAATATATGTATGGAATATATATTATTGAATATGTTTAGCAATGGCGTTGAATTGACAACTGCATATCCTACTATTGTAGATAAACCTAAATCAATATATGGATATCAAACACACAATCTTTATAAAGATTATCCACCAATGATGAGTGATGGTCGGGTTATTGTTGCATCGTGGCAGCCAGAATCGGTTGTAAATGACAACTTAGTGAAAATGGCAGGTGTTACCAGCAATTGGCAATACAGACAATATTTAACACATAACGCCAATATTATAATGAGACAGGATATGGCCGAAACAATGAATGATATTGGATATATTGCCCGTTATGCAGAAGCCCCCAAAACTCCTTATACCCCTCCTTATACATACAAGTCATATTTAGACAAAACAAATGTTTATGGCTATGAACAAAGTGATTTGAAAGATTTATATTTCTCTAAAGAAGAATTGAATGCCCGTAAAGTTTCACCAGCAATTACCCAAGATCAATTGATTGCTAGAAGCAAGTTTATGTAATAGTATGTATTGTATAATCATATAGAATATTATAGTCTATATGACTGAGTCTACTGTCTAATATTCATCTTGAGAACTTTCAATTTCATCATTACTACGTAATACGGAAAATGTGTCGTGTCCTATATAAGCTCCGGGCACTTCCTCAATGCTCCCAATACTTTGACCAATTTCGGAATCCACTATTTTGTCAGGATCAACATCGTTGTATTGCACTTTATTTTTCAAATAAGCCGAAAAGAAAATATTGTTCTCCGTATTTGCAATGCTATACACTTCACCGACTTTGCTTCCCATAAACAATACATTCGTCAAAAATGCTGTTATAGTTTTGTTGTCTAAATAATTTTCATAAATAACGACGGCGCTTAAAATTGTATTGAATACATAGACAGCTATAGCACAACAACCAATTTGTTGATAGATTTTGTCTATATAGAGTATGTTCTCCCTTTTAATGTCAGGTAATGCACGAAGATTGATTGCAACACTAATCGCATCGGTAGGTTTACTTGTATTTACGTCTAAATAAGTAATCAGTCGGTTTTCTCGTTTGACTTCTACTAAATACAGCATTGAAAAACTTATCAGTGTCATCAAATTGAGAATATAAATAATATAATAGGCTCCTTCAGAATGCAAGTTCTCCGTAATTCCACAAACGTGATCGCCACATTTTTGTGGAACAAAAGATAGTAATAGAGAACCCATTAATATTCTATAAAACTCCATAGACAATGTTAGTAATACAGTGAGTTTTTGTATAGTATCTTGGTCATTTATTTTTGAAGAAATATATTCATTCATTCTTTTCTGAAGTTCTCCCAAGTTGGGTAATTTGCATTTAGAAATAGGATTTGTCAATGGTTCTATAACATTTTTAATGTTATGGTTTTGATCATCGTGTTGTTCATCTGATATTTCAACCAGCGTGTTGTCATTTGTGGGTTCTTCTGGAGAACTAGGTATGTTGGTGGCTATTAATTCCATCTATATATATTCATTTATAAAACCTAATAAACACAATTTTTTACGCACTATTACTCTACATAATCAAAATGCAAAAACTTATTAGTTTTGATATTGGTATAAAAAATATGGCATTTTGTTTGTTTGATGTGGCAAGTTCTCCACCTTCTATACAAAAATGGGATGTATTGAACTTGATGGACGCCGTTGAAAATACACAACCTCTATGTACGTGCAATTTGAAAGGAAAACCTGCAAAAAAAAGTGCAATAGCAAGTTCTCCTAAAGTATGTAATAAAAAGGCTAAATATGAAAAACACGGAACATATTATTGCGAAAAACACGCCACCGAACACACTGAGTTTGAAATACCGAATAAAGAACATAGTCCGCCGGTTTTGCGAAAAATGAAAAGCGAACAATTGTTGGCCATTTACGAAAAGTATTTTATATTTAGGAAAAACCCCGGGGTCGGAACTTTAGACGCATTTTGCCAACCAAACGGCGTACCTGGAGGAGAACCTGAAAAAATACCAACTACAAAAAAAGGATTATTAGATAAAATGTTAGCATTTTACGAAGAAAAATGTTTCAGGGTTCTCCAACCACCTAAAAAGAAAACGGCCAATGAAACCGATCTCATTTCAATCGGTCGTAATATGACCAAACTCTTGGACGAAATGCATGAAATAACCGACGGAACTATTACACACGTTATTTTGGAGAACCAGATATCCACTATAGCAAATCGTATGAAAACCATTCAAGGTATGTTGGCCCAATATTTTATTATGCGAGGTCGTCAAGACATTGTTATAGAGTTTGTTTCTTCTTCCAATAAACTAAAAGATTTCGTGGCAGAGAAAAACACTACATACAAACAACATAAAAAAGATGGTATTACAATATGCAGCCGTTTTCTAGAAAATAATCCAAATTGGACTCAGTGGGGGAGTGTATTACAAACAACCAAACGAGATGATTTAGCAGATTCTTTTTTACAAGGTATTTGGTATTTAAAACGTGGAAATATAATTAGTTATGCGGAGAACTTAAAAATAAATAGTGTATGATTATCATAAATAACTATGGAGGAAATTAATATAGGATTAAGCGATTTAGAACCAATATCACTCAATTTTAATGATGGTCCATCTTCTTTTGTAGAACCACCTTCTGTCAATTTTGGCGCGGGTATTGAATTATTGATGAACGATAAAAAACGTTCCAACTCTGGCGGAAATATCAATATTGATTTAGGCGATTTGGATAAATTAGAAAGTGAATTGAACGATTTGTCGGGAGCAAGTAGCGCACCGACTTCTTCCGGCGGGTTGTTTAGTGATAATAAGGTTTTGAGTGGGTTAGGAAATATGTTTGGATTTGGTAAATCGGAACAGGGTGCGGGTGCCACCCAATCATCATCCTATAGCGGAGATGGCTATAGTTCTAAACTTGGATCAGCAACTGCAGAAACAGTGGGTAATACCAGCACTTGGGATGGGTTCTCCAAAATGAATGATATTCCGACTGAACATTCATCATCAAGTCGTATGACTGACCGTGAAAAACGCAGAAAGAAGCGTCTAATGATTAAGAAATTGGACGAATGGTATGAAAAGGGATTAATCAAAAATAGTACACGTTTTACTATGGACTCTAGTTTTGAAGAAGTGGAAGATGAATACGAGACTGCATTGGAAGACAAGCGCAAGAAAGACAGTACGAAGTTGATGGGGTGGTGGCTTATGACGGGTATTAATTCTATTGAATATGCCAATGCCGCATTTGACCCTTTTGGAATCAATTTAGACGGTTGGGCCGAACAAGTCAGCGAAGATATTGATAGTTATGATGAAATATTCGCTGAATTGCACGAGAAATACAAGGGGGGAAAGATGGCACCCGAATTGTCGCTATTACTCCGACTCGGATTTTCCGCTGCCGTGGTCAATTTCACGAATAAGGCACTTTCTTCGGCCACCCCGGGTTTCAATGATGTTATCAAGCAGAGTCCCGAGTTGATGAAGATGTTTACCGACGCAACTGTCAGTAGTATGAGTCAAGCATCTCCTGGATTTGCTATGGCAAGTAATATGATGAAAGACTCTGGTCCCCGGGGCCCACCCCCACCTCCACCAGTGGAGACGAAAACTCAGGGACCTATACCGGGTCGCGGAATGCAATATACCGAACGCCCAACCAATAGACCGGATATAGCAGCAAGCCGGGGGGAAATGTTTAGAGAAGAAAGTATGGATATGGGAAGCAATTTTGCGTCCGTGGCTGATCCACCGCGATCGGTTCCTATTCCAAGACCAGAGATGCGAGGTCCGCAAAATACGGATATAGATAATATTTTGGCTGGATTGAAAACCCGGACCGTGGATATTCACGCACCGATAGCTGCAACTGAAGATGATAGTATGATCAGTATTACTTCTTTGCGTGATGCACAGAACGGAAACTTGCCAAAACGTTCAAATCGGCGCAAACAACGGTCGGATAAAAACGTGGTTGCATTGGATATTTAGATGGACGTAGGGTATTTAGGGGTTATCTTCCATTAAATAATAATCAACAACATTTTCTTTATAATAATAATATTTAGATGATCTATAAATATATATATATATATATACTATTAAAATGAATACCATGCGGAGGCTATTTGGAAACCCAGCTCAGCTGCCATCCAAAGATGAAATACTAAATCCAGATGAAATACTAAATCGTTTGGAAAAACTAACAATGTTTAGTGACCCTCGAGAAGAAGAAATGTACAAAAACGACCTTCACGACCTTAATAGGAAATATGATAGAGCTTGGGATATTGCAACGAGGGATAAAATCAATATACAAAAAGATAACTTATTTAAAAAAAAAATACAAGCCATAAGAGAACAAGACACTGACAAAAACCAGAGTGAGTTTAATGAACTGTATAGTAAATTGGACAAGATCAATAAAATGATAATGGATAAACTGAACGAGGCGGAAAAGCAGCACAACCTAGTATATGATACACCTAAACAAGGTTTTACCCATTTTGCCCATTTTGCGCAACACGCAATTGGTTATTCGGAAAAAGCTTTAAAAAAACGAGATGCATTATATAACGAAATAAACAGGTTAAAAAAAATAATAAAGACTCTAGAAATACTTAAAACTATCTATAATGCTCCTATTGAAGACTCATCAGAATATAGTATGAATGCAACATCTGATGGTGAAACCAAAGGTAGTGCTGAGTCAACAATCCCAATTGATGGTCAACCCCCAGGTAGTGATGAGTCAACAATCCCAATTGATGGTCAACCCCCAGGTAGTCTTGAGTCAGAAAGCAACCATGTTATTGGTGGAAACCGTAAAACACGTCGCAGTCGAAAGAGTAAAAAATCCAGAAAACCCCACAAAAAATCTAAACGACGCCGTCGTCATTAGCATTTTGTCCTCATATCTTCTATAGCACATTTTAGCGCACTATCTGAACTAGCCAATAGACTAAATGTATGAGCAAGCTTTTTATCGCCGTGTTTGTTATGCAATACGCACAATAATTCAACCAGCTTTTCTCTGGTATCATATTCATCCAAATGGGCAGGCGGTGGGCTATATGTTGCCAAATCAGTAGATTTATCCACATTTGACACAATACTACGTTTGACAGGTTTTGAGAGAACGCCGGAGCGAGGAACGAGCGTAGGTGTTCGTGGATTCTCCGGAGAAACGACGAAAGAGTTTCGCTGGATGAACGCCGTGTCATAGAAACCATTTTCCGTTTTCATTTTCGCGAAATATTTGTCCGTTATGTGTAATATATTCCATCGGACAAGATCGTGGAATGGACGGTCATCCGACGTGGTTTTTGCCTTGTCACTATTCAAATAAATGTCGCTATTTCGGTCATACATAATTGCACCGCGAAATGCCGCATAGCGAGTTCTATGGCTACTCCATTTTGTCCATTTTAGCCGCAATTTTTCGGGATTGGTTTTAATGATTCCGCCGCCTTCTACAATGCGATATGTATCATATCCCATTTTATTATTTATATTGAGACTATCTGTGGAACAAAAGACCGTTATGTTTGACCGGAAAATATAATTGGACTGTATGGATGCGATTTTGTCGGGTTTTAAAATACTTGCGTCTTTTCTGAATACGTCTTTTCCATTGGATGGCTCACTCTCATACCAAATACTGTCTTTTTCGTATAAGACGCGGAGTTTTTTAGTGGCCATTGATTCGTATATATGGAGGACCACGGATTCTTTGTAATTTGCTAAATCACTACTGGGAGTGATTTGTTTGTTGGCAATGAGTTCGCCATCTTTATAAACAATAAAATAAATGGGGCACGTTTCATCCATTTTTATGTATTTTTTGCATAGGCGTTTGTATAATCCATCCACTTTGAATTGATATTCGCCTGGATTATATGATTCTTCGTCTGGATTATACGAAATATCTAAAATACTTTCGGCAACTTCTTGTGTTCGGTATGGCTCCGTAATATTTTCGCAAATAAGTTCGGTCCCTGTATAATAATCTGCATCCAATTGAAATTCCACGTTTTCTCTAAAGTATTCTATAACATCGGTAATAGAGTTTTGCTCAATTGATTTATCCACGTCCCATATGGACATTTCATTCGGACCACTATTTGTTTTTGTTTTGTATGTTATTTTTCTGGCCAGTAGCATATTTTTCAGTTTACCACCAATCCCATATTCGCTATATCCAGTACTTTCTCTTGAGGAATGATGGAATAACTTGAACATTTCTTTGGATTGCATATTATGTATTCCGGTAAACCCGGTTGCCATATCTCGGACTCTGACACATACCAATGTATTATCTTCTATATAGTTAATAATTTCAATTTTACTTTTGACATCGGGGTTTATTTTTTTAGCCAACCGAATAGCTTCTTGGGCATTTGCGATTTGTTCGCTATATACATCTTCTAAAGGTGAGTTGGACTTCCGCTCGGCATTGACATATCCACGTACATCCATATCAATGTTTTTAATTGCAGCCATTAGACTAATTAGATTGTTGTTTGATACATATATTATGCAGTAACCTTTAAGCATATTTCAAAAAAAATAGTTTTTGGATCTATACTGTTCATATTTATTACCGTCCCGGGGTCGGGTCGGGTTGACAAAATTATAACGTGAATAGGATTGCGCATTTTCAAATGTGAAAATATGTAAAATTGAAATTGTAGGATATAGTATTATAGTATGTATAATTAATAATATATACAATGTCTACCCCCTATAACGAAGATAAGAATATTATTATGTCTGAAGACGGAACGCAAACATATGAAGCCGCTATTATGTTATCGGTAAAACGTCAAATGGAAATGATGCCTATTACTATGCAAACCCCTGAATATTTTGATATATTGAAACGGGTAACCAAATATTTGCACAAAAATTGCAAACACAATATAATTACCGATTTGATTGATATTGATCCTGACAGAAGTAAGGTAATATCCTATTGTACAATTTGTGGAAATACTTTATAGATATTTATTACACATACTCTATTACACATACTCTATTATTATATATATAATGGATAAAGTGAAATTAAATAATATTTTAAAGACAACGGTGTATTCATCCTTGTTTATCCAAGGTGTAACTGGACTTCTAGACATATACGTTTATTTAATACCTGTAGCAGGAGAACTTGCAATCATAAAAAAAATGTTGGAACTGGAAATATTTGTTCAATTTATTGAAGGCGCATTTTATGTATGGTTTGCATCCATTTTTTCTTTTGTAAAAAATGTCACTCCTAATAGATATTATGATTGGGCTATAACAACCCCTACTATGTTATTTACTTTTTGTTTATATTTGGATTATTTAGGAGAACGTGAAAAAGAAAAGGAAAATCTTGAGCCATTATTAGAAAAATCTGATCATACAAATGATGTATCTAAAAGACCATCTGTCAAAAATAGTAATCTTGTGGATTATTTCAAACAAAACTGGGGAGTATTTTTACCCATATTCTTTTTAAATTGGATGATGTTGATTTTCGGATATTTAGGAGAAATAGGAGAACTTAATAATACATTGGCAGTCATTTGTGGATCTTTGCCATTTATGACATATTTCGCAATCATTTATGACAAGTTTGCTAAATATTCGTCATTTTACGGAAAAATCTTGTATTGGATTTTCTTCAAAATATGGGCATTATATGGATTTGCTGCATTGGGATCTTATTATTGGAAAAACATTTCATACAATATACTTGATTTATTCGCCAAAAACTTCTTCGGAATAATTCTGGCATACACATTGTATATCAATATATAATGTTTAGTCATATTGTAGAGTACAAAATTGCAATAGGGACATATATATCAGGGTTCATAAATATTATTTGACACTGTATATCAAATAATATTATTTAGCGTCCAATAGTTGAATCTGTTCCACTTATATTTCCTCCACGGGTAGACAATAATCGTTCATCTTCTTGGCTCAAACACAATGGTCCAAGAGAATTGGAATATCCACTACTTCGGCCAAAACATTGTGGACCAGATGGGGTGCTACTATATCTGTCTAATACTTTAGAGTCTCCAAAAGGGGCCGGTTGTAATGCAAATCCTTCTACTTTTTTAGGTTGTTTATTTAACTCATTTTTTTCTTCATTTTTGGGGTTGCTACCGTTAAGTTCTTTTACGGCATTATTAAACTCTTCGCTAGTCAATGGTTTAGGTAGATTTGCCATACCTTCGTATTTATACATATGACTAAATAATGTATCTTTGGAATAGGGCATAACATTTCGGGGTAACATAATGACAACAACAGTTATAGCAAATATGACAAATAATATGACGATATGAATACTTCTAAGCTTCATTGTATAAATAATTCATAGATAAAAAATAGCCATAATATTATTGCTAAAAAGGTAATAATACTTCCCGTATATTATTATGTTCATCTATTTCATCATCATCTTCATTTTCCTTCTTACTACGTAATCCGGAAAATGGGTCAGAGTCTACGGTACCTCCGACTCTTCCCTCATTAGATGGTTCGTCTATATAATCTATTTTATAACCATATATAGATTTTCTCCATTTTTCCATTTTATTTCGCATATCTTTGAGTTGGTCTGTATATGTAAAAACATAAAACAGTCCAAACAATAGTATAAAAATACCAATTGCTACAAAATGAGTTTGTACAGAAGCAGTTAATATAGAAATATCTTCTTTAGTAGACATAGAATATATATATATTAGTGATTTTTATATAATATGAGTTAAAACATATAAAAAAACGCTTAAATACTATATATAAATGAACGCCGAAGATAAGCTAAATCTAAAAAAATTGCTGGATAATTCAGATTGTGAAAACAATACGGACAATATTCGCAAATTGAAACATAGTATTCGTATTCGTGATGATATACGGACGTTAGAATTGTTAAAACGAAATGAACGCTCATTGATGGCAACTGACCCAGCTGCTTTTTTGGAATTATGCCAAAACAAAGCACTATTTCTTTTTTCTAGTTATAATGATATATTCAACAAAGTTTTGAAAGATGAATTGGATTTAGACATTATGGCTAAAGTTCTCCAAGTATTGAAATTGATTGAAGACGGTCAAGTGGATCAACACGAGGGGTCAGTTTTAGTAGGTAAATTGCTAAAGGAGTTATATGTTGATTCTGCATTGCGTAGGGGTGAAAACTTGGATAAAGAATATGCTTCACAAAAAGTTGAACCAAATCTAGGTAAACCCATAAGTTGGAAAGAATACAAACAGCTTAATGTGTCTTCGTAGAATATACGTTATTATTAGTTTACGATTACACTAAGATCATTCATCATCGTAGTGTAATTTTGATGTAATACTGATTCTATTATGGATATCTTCCTTATATGCGTGTTTGTAAATAAAATTATTTGGATCAGTCTTCGTGTATAGTCATACGCATTGTATTTAACCCTGTTTCATTTCTAAATACCGAGTTTTGTGAAGAATGATTTAGGCATTCTTCCATCATTTTCATTGTTTTTATGTATTTAGGATTTTTAGAATGCTTTTGTATAAATCGTATATAAGCATCCACATTTTGTTGTGTTTTTTGGAAATTGAATGAACCGCGATTATGGATCATTGTCCATTCCACAAAATCATTGGCAAAAAACAATAGCACGGATTTCACTATGTAATACGAAAACAATGGGGTTTCTTCTTTGTATAACCCCGCCACTTTTTTTTTTGATGCGGCGTCTTGTTTAGCAATATCTTCGTATTTCAACCCGCTATGTTTTAATACTTTAGCACATTGCAATAAAGAGAACGTAATTTCATATAGTAAAATATTTTTTATTTTGGATATAAAATTATCAACGTTCTCCCATTTAGGAGCGGTGATCATTTGAAAATGTACCAAAAAACAAATATGGATGATTTCTGCCCAAATCTCGGTATAGCTTTCATATAGCCGAACATCGCTGGAAACCCCGAATATTTCGCGGATTTTTGCATTTGCGGGTCCGTTCTCCATTGTTGAAAAATCTAGGCCATATGAATGAAAAGTTTCGTGAATAAACACTTTGAACCATTCTTCTTCTCTATACAAATGTATTTCAGTATTTGATGTACAAGAAGTCGTAAATGCAGTATTTGCGTGATTTCGTCCCAATGCAGTGGATGGATCGGCTGGTAACTGTTTTTTTTCGTGGGTTAAATAAATATATATATACAGGGTTTTCACACACGAGGTGCTTGCAAATTGCGATATAATCTTTAGCCATATGTATATTTTCTTCAAATATTCGGTCCATTTTTTGGAAGAATGGGATTTATTAGCATCGGCATAAAATGCTACGAAAATGTCCCGGCCGCCAATATTCATTTGGAATGTTTTTTGCTGACTGAGAGTAGTTCCAATAATTATTTTGAAGTTCTCCGGTATGTCATTGTATAAGTGCCCTTGTGGTATTGGTTCTATTTCATTAACCATTTGAGAGGAGTTGAACCATTCTATATGAGCATCGCGTATCATTTCATGTATGTTTTGAAATATACTAGATTGGGAAGAAGAAATCCCAAACGTTTGTTCAATTTCGTTATATGGTGTTTTACAATTCTTATCTATGAATGTTTTTAAATCACTTGTAATCGGTTTCATTATATATTGAAGAAGGATAATAAATAGTATAAAATTGAATAAAAACTTAGAAACAAATTATGTTCTAAACTATACAAACCACATTATTACTAGTTCAAAAGAAAATGGGTATTCACAATTTAAACAAGTTCCTTATGGAAAAATGCAAAAAAGAACACATAATGAAAACACATTTATCATATTTGAATGGCAAGACTATTGCAGTAGATACAAGTATATATTTGTACAAGTTTATGGCAGATAATACATTGACCGAACATTTCTATTTGATGATTTCTTTATTTAGGCATTATAATATTGTTCCTATATTTGTTTTCGATGGAAAACCTCCGAAAGAAAAGAGGGAGTTACTATTGAAACGACGGCAACATAGAAAGGCATCAGAGGAGCAATACAATAAACTAAAAGAGGAATATGATGCATTGACTGACAGTTCGGATGAAAAAGACGAATTGAGAAAAGAATTGGATTTATTGAAACGTGAATCCACAAGTATTTCCTACGACAATTTAGCAACAACAAAAGCCTTGATTAATGCATATGGTGCAAAATATGAACAGGCAGAAGGAGAAGCTGATGTATTGTGTGTTCAATTAGTATTATCTGGAAAAGCTTGGGGGTGTATGAGCGATGATATGGATATGTTTGTTTATGGATGTCCTAGGGTATTTAGGCATTTTAGTTTAGTGAATCATGATGTAATTGCCTATGATTTTTCGGCAATGTTATCCGATTTGGAAATGGATATACAAACATTTAGGGAAATCGCAGTTTTGTCTGGAACGGATTATAATTACGACAACAAGACAACTTTAGGCGAAACCTTTGTATTATATGAAAAATACAAAAAATTGGGAAATCAATCTGGTGAAGATACGGGGTTCTACAATTGGGTATTACACAATACGAATTATATAACTGATTATTCTATCTTGTTGTCTATTGCAAAGATGTTTGATGTAGCTAATTATTCAGAAAATAACCGTATATTGGAAAATATAGATAAAGTATCTTTAGGCGAAATAGATACGCCAGCTTTGCATACCATTTTAGAAAAAGATGGATTTGTCTTTGTGCAATAACAACAATAAAAAAGGGTTTCTTTTTATTTTTTATGGGTTTTTGTAGATTTTTTGTAGATTATTTAGGCAATTATACTTTTTGTGGATTTTTGTAGATTATTTAGGCAATTATACTTTTTGTGGATTTTTGTAGATTATTTAGGCAATTATACTTTTTGTGGATTTTTGTGGGTTTTTCTAGATTATTTAGGCAATTATACTTTTATGGGTTTTTGTAGATTATTGTAGATTTTTGTGGATTATTTAGGCAATTATTGCACAATGACATAAATCCTTCTTGATATAGTTAGGTTGTTTTGCAAATCTGGATGGTCTACTTTTATAGACGTAAGACTACTGTTCACTCCAAGAATGCGCGAAACCACGTTTTTATTGCGAGATCTGAACATAATTTCATACCCAATGTATTGAGATACATTACCTGATGTTAGTCTCACAAGTTGCATTTCATTCTTCTCATCAGACGATTCAGATTCTTCCATTTGTTCATCACTAGTGGATTCAGTACTGAGTTCTTCCATAGTCATTGGACCGCCGTCGTTTGGTTCATCCATCCAATCGCCCGCTGCGCATCTGGATGCCATCAAGTCAAACTCCAAGTCGTGAACCACTTGCAACCGATTGTCGCTTAGATTTTGCAAATGTTTGACAAATTGCTCCAGTTCAGCAATCTTGGCGTCTTTTTCAGCGAGATGTTTCTCCAAACGCTTATAGTTGTCAACCAGCTGATGAATGTTCATTTTCTCGGCCTCAAGTGCAGACACTTCTGCAATAGGCGCCCGGTTCATCTTCAGCGTAATATAGCGTTCAAACCCACGATTGGATGAGCTATAGAATGATGCAAATGGGGTAGGACCATACATACGGTATTCTCCTCCAGTTGCTAACTTCATTCTGAGCCTTCCAGAAAATGGATACCACTCTCCGAAATGCACAAATGCACATCTCACGTGTGCACCGCTACTATGCGGTCTTGTTGCAATATCTACACGCTTTACCTTTCCAAGTGGAAACTGGATTTCAAATAAATAAGTGATTTCATCTTCATTTGATACTCTATAACCATTGAGCATCAAATCTTCAGGTAGATTTGATATATAAATACTTGTAAAACTCATAGTCTCGGTAATATCATATCCCTCCTCTGAAATAATTTGTGAAGATGGGGTTGCTGACATTGTTGTTGGGATTTCTATATATGAATAGGTTTAATGAATAATGTTTAAATAAGTTTGCGAAATAATAATGGTAATTCAAATAATGCTGATATATGATTTATAAAAAATGTATTTCAATTTTCTATTGGATGACTTTTCATCCAATAGAACTCACTTCATCTTATACACTGCGTCTAAATGTCTACCATAATGGGGTGTCATTTTATGTTAGATATTTTTATTATATTTTAGAAAACGCCACTATAATATAAAACCCATATTCGCTAAATATCTATACTGATACAGCCCTACAAATATATTATACGAGATCATCATTGCCGATGACATCGCTAGTTGAACGAATTATATCCAGCATTCGGGGGGTTGAATAGTTATCTTGGGTTATGCACGAAATATTGTGACTGAGTATATCATATTCGTCTCCTGCAAACATTGCATTGCATCCACCAGACCTACCTATTCCTAAAGGTAACGGGAAAGGCGTTGGATGAATAGGCACAGATGCCGATTGTTGCATTTCTTCGTCATCTTGAATCGCAATATTCAGAGAAGTTGGTATAATTGATTGTTGATTATTAAAGACAGAGTCAATATTAGTCGGAGTATAGACATTTTGTGTTCCCTGTGTCTTTTGTCTAGCCATTGTATATAATCGTCCATTATTATGGTCAAAACTACGGCGGGCAATATATAAGTCATCCATCAATGCTGCCAAGAAGGTGTTTTCGGTTTCTCTGTATGTAGCGATTTTGTAATCACGAATAGTGCGATAGAGTGTCAATATTTTTTCCTTGAGTTCATTTACTTTACTATAATATTTGTCGTCTGACTTTTTAGGAGTAAACCAAGAAGATGGAAATGCGCTAGTTTGTTGTTTATTTTCTTCATCAGTTACTTCGTCTTCAACGTCCTCGTCATTCAAATGTGCAACCTCATATAGCAATTCAAGTGTCTTAAACCGAAGCGAATGATCTTTAAACTCATTTGCGTCTACTTCTCCATCTTCACTAACTAAATGAGGCATCGCATCAAAATCATCTAATTTAATAAACTCACAATCTGCATTATCCAATAAACATTTTCGGCCGTGGATTTCTCCACAAACAGTTTCTACTAACTCTTTTGTTCTCACATAATATGATTTCTTCATACCACTTGCAATATTTCCAATAGTGAGTGTAGATGACCACGTATTGGTTTTCCAGCAATAAATCTCCGCATTGTGTAATAATACGGTACCTCCTTCAATACATCTGTATAACACATTATGAATATATTCGCCGTATACAATACCGGCTTTTTCTAGCTCTGCAATAAATGCGTATTCGCAAAATGGTTTTTCACCGATTGCCATAAGTGTTTTAGAATCATGATCTTGGCCAAATCCAAATACAATAGTGTCATATTGCACATCTACTACATTTAATATTTTTTTAGAAGAATTGCGGCACGTATCGTTACCATCCGTTAGCAAGAAATGTAGGCGTTTGTTTGCAGGAAACGCAGATATTCTAGCGGCCATTTGTTTCGCCGTTTGTGTAAGTGGAAGTATCAGATTTGTTTGGCCTCGTGGATAAATAGCGTTGATCTTTGCAATATATTGTTCCACGTTATCCGATGTAATGCGAACAAAATCAAATATCGGGTGTAATCCGTCATCAAATGCTTCTACACTGACATTGAATGTGATGTCGCTATAGGATGCAAATAGACGCAACATATTTGCGATGACGTGTTTGATATGCTGTAGTTTACTGCGTCCATCCATACAAATATCTGACATTGACCCTGAACAATCTATATCAAACTTTACGTCCCACGTATGAGGTAGTGCGTCTTTATCTGGAGTAGTTATTTCTAAGACTCCGAATTTATATTGTGGGGATTCATCAACAATGGGTTCATCAATAGCTAGTGGAAATAGTTCAACCGGTAACGAAGTTCCTGGAGGAGTAAATTGAAGAATGGATAACATAGTAGATTGAATAACGGGAGACATTGTTGTGTAATAACCTTGAATAATAAATATAAATAAGTAATTACTAAATGTTTTTATATCTGTTTCCTAATCAATTTTATACAAACATCAAATTGTCATTCTATTATTCGGTATTGTAAAAATAGGCATATGTGTAAAATATTGTGCATTATACTATAATGATAAATCGTCGCTGTATAATTCTTGACATCATACAGATTTGATCACCTATATCTTCGCAGTCGCCAATTTACGACGCAATTCCATCAGAGGAATATCAATGCTATTTCCTACCGAGCTTCGTGAGAAATGAACGAGCTTCGCCTTTTTGGTTGCCAGCAATACTTGTTTGACATCTTCATTTTGAGAGAACTTAGCATTGATTGCAATTTTGCGCACTTCTTCCGCATCATAGGTTTCATCGGGATGAATATGTTTGGCACGTAATACAATTTCCTTTGTTTTTCCTCCCTCTTCCGATTTTTTCTTCAATTTGCCGCTTTCGCCTGCAGCTTTAGCATAATCCACATCTTTTGCTATATCGCTCTCTGATTCTATAGAAAACGATTTATAAAAGTCCGGGAACCCGCCTTTGAACTTGGCGGCTTGTATGTAATGTTCTGCGGACATCCATTTGAGATTGTCTATGGATAAAACCACTCCTGGCCAAGTATCGTCCAACATACGCCGCCATTCTTTCGTTTTTGCTAAATCCGAAAATTGCGGGATTTTTTCTACCGCAATTTTTTCACCGGAACCTTTTCCAGGTTTAGCAGATAGTTCGGAGTTTTGGTGGAACATAAATATGGTATCATCATCGTATAATTCGCGGTTTAGTTCATCGGCGTCTTGTTCATCTTCGGACTTTTTCGGATTACCTGTATCGGGATGAATACCTTGTTTGGCTTTGAAATTACGGAAATCTTCTATTAAATAAAACGATCCGGAGTTTCGTTCTAAACATTTATTGACAATGAGAACTTTTATACCATAAGGTATTTCACGGAATGTAAAAATACGCTTGTTTTTGTATGTAACCAGACGGTAATGATTACCACTATAGGTAACAATAATATAGTGATCTGGGTTAAAAACCCCGCGGTCTTGGATTTGCTTGTTTATTTCTCCGCAATTCAATACACTATGCATAGCGCCATCATTATATGCCATTTCGGACATAATAATTACCTTGATATTAAACAATCGCTCAATAGTAGATATAGCCCAAGCATCTGCCCAAAAACTGGGGGTTTCTATATAATCGCGATATTGATCGATTGTTTTAATATTTCGCATATAACCCACGTATGTATTTTGTTCTTGTTCGACGGTTGCTTTTTCCTTCTGTATTTTTTTGCTTTCTTTAACAAGTTGGTTTCCGCGTTCTAATATTTCTTCTCTTTCTGTGGGCGTTGCTTTCTTAATCCGCTTTTTGTATTCAGTATTTTCCTTTTTAATTGCTTCTAGTCTTCCGTCTAATTCATTGATATTGTTTTGATATAGCTCAAACAATTCCAATTGATCTGTAAAAATACGTTCAGGCATTTCTCTTGCCAAAGCAGTGCGTTGTTTTTCCACCGTTGTTTTGTATCCAATTTGGCGAAATGCTTCGCGCACACTGGCGAAAAAACAATCGCCGTTGGATTCAACTTCCACTATTTCGTAATTGGGATTTTTCATATATTTCTGTATCCACGGCTGTTTTGCATTTTCTTTGAAACCTGACTTTATGTCTTTGTTTTCTTGTTCATCTTCTTCTTTTAATAGTGCAGGCTGTTGATAGTCTTCGTCTATTTCAATTAATCCATCCTTTGATTTTTCTTTTAATGATTTTGCTTGTTCGGAATGCACTGACTCTGGAACTTTTAAACTAATATGATCATCTTCATCATCTTCAGATACTTCACCCTCTTCTTTTTCCATTTCATCTTCTTTCATAGATTTTGCAATATGTCTAGAAGATTTCAAATGATCATCTTCTTCGTCTTCGTCAATTTGTTCAAAATCATTAACTGAGGCGGGGACTACTTTAGGTTTCAGTGCTTTATCTAAAAAACTATCATTTACAAAACTATACAATAATGGTTCTTCTAACATATTCAAATCTACATCGCCGTCATCGTCTAAAATATTCAATGCTTTGTTGGATTGCAATTCAAATACACCTATTTGCGCCTTAATCCGATTTTCATTCAATAAATAAATAGGGTAATACAACACATTTTTACCAGAATAAGTGTATTTCTGTTTTCCTAATACGAACTTTATTAGACGGTCTTCAATTTCCATCTCATAAACAACGGATGAAGTTCCCAAATCACCATCTTCTATTTCACGATTTTCCTTATAATTTATAGAATCATTCAATTTAGAAGAAACCATTGTCTAAATAGGTGTTATATAATATGCGCAGTTTTTATATTTTTGTATAACCCATTATATAAAAATATTTATCAAAAAGACATAAATAGTATTACGCGTATTAGATAAATGGTAGCGTTTAGCCTAACAAACAATATTTATATCAAAAACGGATTTTATGTTCCGGTTGTTTATATGGGATTATGGTATTTTACAAATGATTTTTATTTATCAACAATTATTTCATTGAAATTGCATACAATGAATTATTTTTATTGGTTTGAACACCATTACCATTTTTTACCTAGTCCATATAATTTTGTCAAGCAATTCGTAAGATTAACCGATTCTGGGATTGTTGCATCATTTATTTATTATTTTATTCCAGGGTTTTTTCCAATAGCACACAATATACAATTTGTCATAACCTTTGTATATTGGATTGGAAAGTTTTTGTATAATATGGAAGAGACAAATGAAATACAATCTCCGGAAATAATAAAATGGTATGTAAACTTATGGACATATTTATTACATATAGCGCCATATGTTTTATTAGTTAACGAAGCGCGCAAGTTTACGAATATGTCTGGACAATCAGAAATGTATAATGTAAAATATGGAGAACATAGTTTGGAAATGTTTGGTGAATGTCACAATTATTTTACGCAAAATGATTTGATTTATTCGTACAATTGGATGCATTATTGGCTTATATATGTGTATATTCCGTGGAGACTCATAACAAAAGATCCAATTTACAGTGTTATTTCGTCAGAGACTCCACCAATGCAAATATTTGGATTTATTGGCATTTTACACATAATCGTGATTATTGCACATATGATCGGTAAAACATTATTGTATATGCATTGTTAGAAAATATTGAATATGTACTATATATTCATTTTAGTATGAGACTTCGTCTCTCCCAAAATTGCGGATTTACCACGTCCTCTGGACTCAGCAAATCCTTGAATATAGTGAAAATAATTTATTTTTGATATGTTTTTTGTCTCATTTTTCTTTTCGGTCGGTGTAATAAACAAAAACTACGCATCGTGTAAGACTTTTTCAACTAAATCTTTGTATTTGAAAATGGTGCGACTTGATAATCCAGGTTTCTCCTTCATTTTAAATGATGCAAACATATGGATATTCGGCAAAATATCAGATTTCCAAACTGGTTCATCTTTCAACAAATTGGCTCCCATACTCACCAACAAAAATATGTTTTCCGTGATTTCTTCAACATCACCGATTTTAGAAGCATCTTCAATGTATCCTATTGCAATGGTTTGGAATTGTCTGAAAATATCCAAAACAACTTCGGCAGTCAAAACACCGTTTGCATACAAGTTCATAATAAATGTGGATGTTGCTCGACGTTTATCGTTTTTCTTATTGTTTTCACAAAATCCGTCATAGTCTTTGTTTTGGTCAACCACTTTGACTTCTTGTATACTTTCAACATATTTTTCTATAAAGGGCGTAATAACTTCATTGAACACTGCATATGTGTCAATTAATTCTTTGTATAATTTGGCATATAACTCCGAATAAAACTTGTTTGCGCAACCAGTTTCAAATATGAAATTGACAATTTTTTGTATATCTGACTGTTGGTCTTCCGTTTTCGTGTCTCCATAGTTCCCCATAATTTCTTTGATATTGTTCAAAATGGAAGTTTTCAGATTTTCATATGTTTTTGTGGAAATCTTATTTAAATGATTGCGCAATTCACTCAACAATTTATCAATACCTTCTCGTGCCACGGGAATAACAGTATTTTTTAGTGCAGGGAGGGTTTCCCATTGATATTCCATACGACGAACAGTATTTTGTGATACGTGTCTGCGTTTGTGTCCTCCGCTGTTACCTCCGCGATTTTTATTTTCATACCCATTATTAGTAGAACTTGACGCAACAATAGGTAAGTTTAATTCGTCTTCCAAACTTTTGATAACCTGCAATACAGTTTCTGTTAAACTATATTGAGTACTAATAGAAAGCCGATGAAAATCGTCTAAGCTATAATAACACGTTTCCATAATTACTATATATAATTATTGTTTTACATTTATATACTTTTTTGATAATATATTTTATTTGCACTACTTTCTTTGTAATCAGAATATATACAATTGATGCAAAATACGGTACACGTGGGTGATTTAGTAAAAATATTTCCTGGAAGATTTCACCCGATAAGTTATCCATCTAAACAAAAGGTGATTGTATTTGATTTAGATGAAACATTGGGGTATTTTTCAGATTTAGTGTCTTTATGGTATATTATTGCATTAAAAAAAACCCAGAAAAACTTTAATGCATTATTAGACCAATACCCGGAGTTTTTGCGATATGGTATATTGACTATATTAGAGTACTTGTATAAAAAAAAACAAGCAGGTAAATGTTATAAACTATATTTATATACAAACAATAAGTATAGTCCTGAAATACCGCGATATATAGCTAAATATTTTGATTATAAAATGGGGATTTATAGGGATATGGATGATTTTACAAAAACCCATTTATTTGATCAAGTTATATGTGCATTTAAAGTAGGAAATCGTATTGTAGAACCGTGTAGAACTACACATAAAAAAACACATAGTGATTTTATTCGGTGCACTCTATTGCCTAAAAATACGGAGATTTGTTTTATAGATGACATATATCATAATCGGATGAATCATCACAAGATATATTACATACAACCGTCAGAATATTATCACAATTTGAAAAAAGATGATATTATAAACCGTGCGTGTGCATTTATGCCAGATGTGTATAAACGCGATTATTTACAATACTTATTTACTAATAATAACAATAATAAACCACAATCAACCAATGAAATAAATATACAGGTATCTCAAAAAATAATGTATTACATTAAAGAGTTTTTTCATTTATCAAGTATTACTACGAAAACGCGAAAAACCAAAATCAGGATGGGAAGAGGTACACGAAAGCGGTAGATATGTAATAGATATTTGTATAACAATTTACACCAGAAGATATTGAAATGCTATAACCAAATAACTAATATTTTTATTATATAAATAATTATTTCGTTTGTTTATTACTATTAAAATACACAATAAAAATATAAAATATGGATAAAATATTATTAATATCTTATGAAACTGATATGACTAATTCGAATGCTCAATTATTCAAAAAAACATTAGAAAATCATAATTGGGAATATATTTTTATTGGAAATGGTATTCAATGGAAAGGATTTAGGGATAGAATTATTGGTTATTATGATTACTTATTAACACTTGATACTAATAAAATTGTTATTTTATCTGACGCTAGAGATGTGTTTTGTTTAAGAAATAGCGATCTATTAATAGATAAAATTAAAGATATAATTGACACAAAAATAATAATAAGTGCCGAAATGTTTTTGATAGGTCATATGAATTGGTCACAACAACAAAAAAATGATTGTTTAATTAAAGACCCACATTTTTTTTGGCAAGGGAACACGCTTGATAATTATTGGCAGTTCCTTAATAAAATGGATAATTTACCAATAAGAAAGTACATAAACGCAGGTTTAATTATTGGTAAAGTGAATAATTTATTAACCGCTTTTGAATGGATAATTAAAAACAATTTTAATGACGACCAATTAGGATTTTGCGAATATACTAACAAATTTCCACAAAATATATATTTAGATTATAATGCTGAAATGATACATACATCAACGTGTTTTGTTGTTGGATCTTTTTATAATCATAATATTCAAAAAGAAGATAGTCCAACATTAGTTGAATTATTAGGATTATCTAGTTATTTTTTACATATTCCAGGAATTACTGCATCTAAAGGACAAAAGGAAATATATAATATTATTTATACATTATTCAATGACAATATTATAAATGAAAACAGTGACATGTTTAATTTGTATAAAATAAATAATCGCAATATAAATAACAAATACTTTAAAACAAATGATGACATATAACTTAGATTATCATTCGGTAATATAATTCTCCTGATAATATAAAATATCTGTTGTTAATTTCTGGACGTATGGACTGATGCCCAAGGACATCATAGTCAATACATACAGTGCATATGCTGCACTATGGGATTTTATCCCATATGTCCAGACATTAATGTCCAGACATTAATGTCTAGTGATATGGAGTTTTAATCTATATGCCTAGAATGATGTATGTTCGACGTTTTATGCCCGACAGCATCACACCGTACGACCAGACATTAAATATTATTTGAAAAGGGTATTAAAGAGAAGCCTATATATATTATATCTGCCAAAGGGTATGTGCAGATACAGCACGCGTAGCTCAGTTGGTTAGAGCATCGGTCTTATGTACCGGAGGTCGTGGGTTCAACCCCCACCGGGTGCAATCATTTGGTGTATTTTATATGTTTTTATTTTACTATATTGAGATGTTACACCATTTCAATATAATTACGAAACTCTTATTTCTATGTGAATTGAGTTTTATCAAATACTTTTTACGTAGTTGAAAAATATGAATATCTTCTAGTTGTTATGGATTTCGGTAGTCATCTATGTATTTAGTTATGAAATCATACACACAGTGGATGGGTGCTACATAATATTGCAATATAAACACGTCATATATAACAGTTAATGTAGATATATCATATAGCGTGTTTGTCATAGGAGAACGTATATGCATAAACTTGATAAAAAACGATTTTTCTTTGAATAATTCTGATAATTTGCATAACCCACATAATCGGTCATAGTCTTTATCTAATTCGCTACGAATCCACTGTGAAAACCCTTTTATAGAATATAATACGCCATCAATATGAATAGTATTATTACACGTTAATATATCAAATGTTATGGGACATAGTTTTCGCCCACGCACATTGACTGCATTCGGAGAACGTAGATGTTTGATGTCATTTACAAGTGATATATGTCTCATCAAGAAAACTCTGTAGAACGTAGTTCGAAAGAGTTTATATATATTCATATTTTTGTTGGGGGATTATTTGGCTATATGGTCATATGCCATCAATATCAATTGTTCTTCTATTTCCAGTTTTTGGAATGTAATACAATCATCATAACGGTATTGCATAAACCGGCCAATATTTGTTATACAAAGAACGCAAATACCCGTATTAGCAAACTTTATATCTACTACTTTACATCCTTTTGTAAGTTCTCCAGGTTTGTTCCGGCGTATCCATCTAACATATTTTCCTTTATGTAAATTACATATTTCATCCACATAACGATAACCTGCCAATGATGCACATAATTTGGGTATATTTGGTTTAGGGACCCCTACGTCTACAAGTGCGTCATATACGTCTTTTTGTATTTTTTCAAATGTCAAGTTCTCTAAATAATCATTTTCGTTGTTTTCTAATGTATCCAAAATAGTATCTATATCTAGGGTTCCCATCAATTCTGGGTCATTCAATGCATCTTCATATATTTTTCGCAAATTGATATTCGTCATATATTATAGTATGGTCTATTTTTATATATATTATACATTATTATTGAGAACTAGACTGATTTTCTTGTCCATCTTCAGATATTTTTCCTATTTTTATAATGGATTTACTTGCGTCGTTTCTTTTGGAAAGTATGTATTTTTCAATGGCCTCATTTGTCAGTAAAAAGAGGGCAGCTGTAAAAATAACTTGCCCGTCATATTTGTGCAATATATACTTTCTGAATGGATGGAATCGTATGAGTAAAAACAAACAAACGAATAATCGTACTGAATTACTGATAGTTTCTACTAAATTGGGATTCACATACAAGACACCAATAAAAATAAAAAATAAACATGCGTGTAATATCAATAATGTTCCTAAAAAATAGGGGGTGGTATTTTCAAATATTTTTTCGTAATAAGAAATCATTTAATGAATTAATAATCTTACACAAATGTTATACAATATAAGAATATATTATTATATATTGTATTATTATATATTGTATATAACCCTATATGGAATTACAAGATTTTACAAAGAACGCAGGAGACTTTGCTGAAGTGGGTCGCGAATTATACGGAGATGAGTTATTACTAAATAATATTATTGCAAATAAATATATTGTACAACAAGAGATTGGCCGCGGGAAGTTTGGAATAGTATATAAGGGAGAACACGTGAAACACCGAACTCGCGTTGCTATAAAAATGGAATCTAATAAGAGCCCCTATAATACAATAAAATATGAAGCCACTATTTTGAATTACTTATACCACAATGGGTGTCGGGCGATTCCGTCTGTGTTGTGGTATGGTATACATAAAGATTACAAATGTTTGACAATGAATTATTATGATCAAACAATAGAGCAATATCTGAAATCTGTAATGACGAAATGCGCGAGTTCTCCAATTTATTATTTAAAACAAGTAATAAAACTAGTGGTAAATATGGTTGCTATACTTGGTCAAATACATAATCATCAAATTATTCATCGGGATATAAAACCGGAGAACTTTATGATAGCAAATGGAGAATTACACTTGATAGATTTTGGTATAGCAAGTTCGGTGAGTAATTTGGAAGAAATCAATACAGAGCCTAACCGTGATACAATCATAGGTTCTCCTAAATACATCAGTTATTTCATACATCAAGGGTATGAACCAATGTATAGAGATGATTTGATTTCAGTTGGATATTGCTTTTTATATTTTGTAATGGGGTCCTTACCTTGGTCTAATATTGTGATATCGGAGAACAATACACAACAAGTGTATCAAGAAATACACATATTGCACGAAAAAAATCAGTTACGCAAAAAACAAAAAGGGTGGGCAAATATAGAAAACATATTTAATAAACTTATGAAAAAATATGTAATAGACAATACTCCTAAATATGCGAATATAGATGAACATCCAGAAGCACTATTATCAGGAAATAATAAAAAGATCAATGATAATGCACAAGTATTTGCAAATATATTTGAATACTTTACATTGTGTTATAGTTTGCAATTAGATGAAAAACCATTTTATGAAGAATTGTGTGAAGTTCTCCAAAAAAACTTGTAGTGCCATTATGGAGAAGGTGTAGGATAAACTGTATCATTACTTGAACTTCTAAGTTTATCTATATTTTCTCGTACCATTTTCATCCAAGCCTGTATATATTCTTCCATTATATTTGCAATAGCCTTATCCTTACCAGATATTTCCTTAATTTTTTCTATTTTTTCCATAGCCGAATAATCATTGCTAGAAAGTATTTTATTTGCATTATCGCGTTTATCTCCAACTAATGCATTTTCATCATACAATTTGCCCTCACTATCTCTCTTTGGCAAAACACTCAATGTAGATGTCAGTTCTTTTAATATAGAATGTTCATTTTCTCTATAAATGTCTCCAAGAATCTTGTATTTCCCCTTTAATAATGATCTAATTTCGCTAAGTTTTTCTATATGTGTTTTATCTTTGTCTTGTATAATTTTATAAGCGGTTTCAATCAAATCTGGTGGAGGATTATTTATAGTTGCATCTTCCATACCTTCGTGTAGTGGCTGATTGAGTAAAATAGAAAATATAAGTGATATAACTATAATTGCCAAAAGCAGAAAAATAGTGGGTTTTTTTCTAAATATAAAATCAAACATTATATAGTTCGTATAGAAAATATTATAAAAAACAATATAAAAACAGCACATTATATAGTAATATTAGGAATACTACTATGAGTACTACTAGAATTACAGGCAGAGTTAAGTGGTTTAACAGCAAGGCTGGCTATGGGTTTATTACAGCTTGCGAAGGCGAGTTGGCTGATAAGGATATTTTTGTCCATTATTCATCTATCAAGTCGGATGCATCACATTACAAGTATTTGACTCAGGGTGAGTATGTTGATTTCAGTCTCACGAAGCCAGCGAATGAGAAGCACGAATTTCACGCAGTGGAGGTTTCTGGCGTTAAGGGTGGACCTATCTTATGTGAGACCCGCCGTTTGAATGCCTTGGCCTCTAGAGCAGGTTCAGAAGGTGGTGATCGCGAGGGATCGGAGGAGGTCCGTGGAGAATCCGTCCCTGCCCCCCCGGTGCGTAAGCACAAATCCCGCGTTTCTGCTCCAGCAAAGCACGATGCGGACGCGGAAGGGTTCACTCCTGTAAAAAAGCGCGCATCTCCTCGCGTTAAGAAGGCCTCTGTATAAGAGAGTAGCGTATATGTATTTCTTATATAATAATAATAATAATAAATAATAGGCATTCTTGGCCGAGTGGTCCAAGGCGTTGGTCTTAAGATCCAATATCGTAAAAGATGCGTGGGTTCGAACCCCACAGAATGCAATTATTCGGAAATGACAAATCACTTCCGAATAATTTTCTATACTTCGCAAATATGTATTATATGCATATATATTTGAAAACTTATTTACATATGTTTACATATGGGTGCATACAATAATATTTTACTATATGAACGAAATACAAATATTATACAATACATTTAGGTGTATACATTTAGTAGTAAATATAGTTATTGCATAAACTATATAAATACTACATTATTATAGAGTATATATTACAATGAGCACCCCTGATTTTGATACTACTATTCAAGCATCTGAGCCCCAAGAAGTGGATCAACTCAATGATCCTACCCAGATTGTATATCCTCCCCATATTCAAAAGTTCCAAGATAAAATGGATTTTATGAAACAACGGTTATTGGCAAACAAGAAAGATGCGGATGATACATTAAATGATTTCAAGCAGTTGGAGCGCGCATTTGAGAAGGCTATTAAGAAAATGGTCAAGAAAAGCTCTAAGCCAAAGAAGCCTAGAAAGCCCAGCGGATTTGCGCTCCCGGTTCCTGTGAGTACAGAGTTATGTGAGTTTATGGGATTGGAACCAGGTACTCATATTCCCCGAACAGATGTAACTAAGCGTCTGATGACTTATATTGCAGAAAACAAATTGCAAAACCCTGAAAAGAAATCCATAATTATTCCAAATGAACCATTATTGCGTATTTTAGGAGATGAGGTGAAAGATGTGCTGTTGACACATTTCACTATTCAAAAATACATTAATAAACATTTCCTAAAGCGTCAATCCGTGGACGATGCACCTGCAAATACAGTGGTATAATGAGAGTGTAATACGATTTTGCATAAAATTGCGTCTGTCAAATAAACATATAATCTATTGCATAGTTATATGCAATCAATTATATTACAATTCAAAAAACAGTTTTCATTAGAAGATGATTCTTCCACCAATTCGGACGAAAAATCTATAGAAACTCCTAAAGAACAAACTCCGATTTTTCACAATGTATTCAAACTTCCAATTACTTATTTAGAAGAATCAAAAATACACAGTTTGGCACAATCTGTTTCGTCCGATTTAGAATTAGTGGTTTCTCAAAGTGATTCAGACCCGATGTATCACATATTATTTCAACCAACTCACCAATTTGCACGAGAACTTGTTCCTTATTGGTCTCTGCAATTTACGAGTGATATAGGCTATTTGGAAGATACCAAACAAGTTATACAAACTATGTCTAAATACAAGGAATCTTTGTATAATGAAACAGATGATACAAAGGAGAACTTTGCGCCAAATGTGGAAAAAGTTGTGGAAATATGGAAGGCGGTCAAAGAAGACGAAGGATTTATGGATCGGTATTCGTATATTGATTGGAATATGTTGCGCTATTTGAATAGCTCAGCCTCGTTTTTACAATTATTTTCTATGGCACAAATTTGTTCCCCCATTTTTTCATTGGTTCTCCCCTTTTTGTTTTTCCTAGTTCCGTTTTTCCTCTTAAAACTAAAAGGTGTTGATATGACGATTGGTGCATATATGGATATGCTTACGACTATTACAAAAGGCCATTTCATCGGCAGTATTTTATCGCAATTTAAGGGACCGATGAGTTTAGAAAAAATACTGTATATGTTGTTTTTCGGTGCATTTTACGGATTCCAAATATACCAAAATATTCGGGCGTGTTTGCGATTCCATTTAGTTATAACTCGGGTAAATGACCACTTGTTTGAATTGAAAAAATATGTGACTAGTTCTCTGAAAAAAATGGAAAACTTTTCTGCAATGCATTGTGCTAAACAATCGTATAGCGCATTTTGTGGAACTACACAAACACATTGTAATGTTCTCCATAGTTTATTGGATGAACTCAGTGCTATAGAACCATTTGCTTATAATTATAAAAAGGCGGCTTCTATTGGCTATATGATGAAATGTTATTACCGCGTGTATTCAGTGGAAGAATATGGAGATGCATTGCAATATTCAATGGGGTTCGAAGGATTTATAGACAATTTAATGGGAGTTTGGGAGAACTTGAACGCCGGAAATGTTGCCTATGCGGATTATTTAGGAAAACCGCAATCAAAAAAACATTTTACAAAGTTCGTCGAACAATATTATCCGGCGCATTTAGGTTCGGGAGCTATACCCAATACTTGTGGTTTAGACAAAAATATGATTATTAGCGCGCCCAATGCCGCAGGAAAAACAACGCTATTGAAAAGCACGGCCATCAATATATTGTTCTCCCAACAAGTAGGTTGTGGGTTCTATAAATCGGGTACGGTAGTTCCTTATACATATATACATTCCTATTTGAATATACCGGATACGTCGGGTCGTGATAGTTTATTCCAGGCCGAATCGCGCCGATGCAAAGAAATCATTGATATGATTAGTTCTCATGAGAACGCGGATGCTCGGCATTTTGCTATTTTAGATGAATTGTATTCGGGGACAAATCCGACGGAAGCAGGTAAATCGGCCTATGCATTTTTGAAATATTTGTCGAAATATGAGAACATTGATTTCATGTTGACAACGCATTATGTGTATGTGTGCAAGAAGTTTAGGAAGTCTCAGAGAATCCGCAATTATAAAATGGGGGTGCAGCCTACGGATGCATATGGTGGATATAAATATACGTATAAATTGGAGACGGGTATTTCGAAAATACAGGGGGCGATGAAGATTTTGAAAGATATGGATTACCCGCAAGAAATGTTGGATAACATAAAGGCTTGTGGTTAAGCCTTAGCGACTAAGCCTTTATTTTTTATGTTGCATTTGAATACGACGGAGTTCTTTCTTCGCCCAAGTAATGTCTTTTTTTAATTGGACTTCATCGGAAAAGTCTTCGGGGATTTCAATTCCGTTTATGAACCTAGGCTTTGCATATTCTTTTTCATAGAAATCCTTTATTAAATCGCGCTTAACAATTTCGAACATATGGTCTTCGCTACTGATACCTGAACCCATTTTTACATAGAGAACTTGATAAACAATGATTGATTGTGTTATAGAAATGCTATTACACAATTATTTAGAAATGTATTTCAATTTTTTCAGCGTTTCTTGGTATGACCCGAGCGCTTTTTGTTTTTGCGAAGTTTGCGAGTAGATCGCTTGCCGTTTTTGCGGGTATGTTTCTTGTGGTGTTTCTTGTGGTGTTTCTTGTTTTTTAATGTATGTCCACCTCCGTTCTTCAATTTTGGGAAATATTCAAGTAGTAATGGTTTTATATCTTCCCTTCTGGGTTCAATATGTTCATATATATATGAAAAAATAGTATCAACTTGTGTAGTAAAATATAATAATGCACCATTCGGTCTAGTTCTAGCTTCTACCTGTAATCGAATAATAGTATCTAAAAGTGAATATGTTCCTAATTCTTCTGTTGCTCTAGGAGCTAATGCACTTTGAACCAATAATGTCCTTCTTGCATCTCTTTCTTTATTAGATTCTTGTAAAGCTAACCAATTTCTCGGAATCTCCATTCTTGCAATAGATAGCTGTTGTGCCATAAATAGTTGTCTGATAATATTTGCTTGAGGATGAGTAATACCAAGTTCTTGCGCATTTCTAGACACAACACTGGTATTATCATTATCAGGATATTGGTATGATCTACCAGAATCACTATAGTCTACAGAGAATTGACTATTATTTTCTTCCATAACCGTCGCAGACACATTAGGCACTCGTCTAGCCGTAGCAGTCGGAGGCATTGGTGAATCTTGGTCTTCTTCTAAAGCGCCAAGTTGTCTAGAATATGCATCCGGAATACTAGGGGCTGGTGCTGCAAGAGGTGCATTTTCAATAGATAACAATTGTATTGCAAGTTCTCTTCTAGTAACGCTATATGTTTTAAAAATCTCGGGATAGTCAATTGCTGTATCTCTACTAGCATCTGATCCTATCATGTCGGGTAAAAGTAATATAGCTTTCAATAAATGTAACCTACCTGTAATACTTATAGTTTTATTACTGGTAAAATTTGGTATAGTAAAGGTTTCATTATATAGTTTAAATAGTTCGTCAATTGCTTCATTTAATGTTATATTTTTTACTGAAAACAGTTTTGAAATTAATTCTTTTATACGTCTTATATGTCTATATTCTTCATATGCCCGTGTTACAACTAGTGGGGACAAATTTTCATTTAATGATAGTGCATGTTCTGTTTTTAGTCCATCTGATATAGGTTTACTTAATAAATGACGTAAATCACTTATTTTTGAAGGAAGAACAAATGAAATATAACTAAATAATGAATATTCTATATCCAAAAGTTTAGAAACACTTGCAAGTATAATACGTTTAGATTTATCTACTTGTTTTTGTAATATTCTATTAAATGCGTCAAGATTCATTTTTGCTTTTGTTAATCTCAAATATTCTATACCATATACTAATCCACTTCCAAGTGTAGTAGTAAGTGACGATACAATTATAGAGATTTTTTCGATAGCAGTGCCAATTTCTATAGATGTATCAGTTGCGATGCCAATAAATGTTTCAGCTGCTTTCATCACGCTTGAAAAATCTATATCATCTACATCACCCAGTGGAAAAACATTTGGCATAGTTGATGATGAATCAACTGTTACATCTGAATCCACTGTTACATCTGAATCCTGACTACCATATGGGTTAGTTTCCTCATATTCTCGTCGAGATTCCTCCACAGTAGATGAATCAAATGCCGCCGTAGGAAGTTGCAGGTTTTCTTCAAAAGGTAATGATGGAGGAGGTGTAATTGCACCCAAATTCATTGGTTCACCATTATATATAGGATCCATACTACTTGGTTTCTGTATAAAATCATTTACATCCTGAATAAATCCTTCTGTAAAAAATCGACGATCTCCTTCACTTTTATCTTCATCATCAATTTTCATAATTTCTTCAGCAGTTTTTTTTTTTTCAACTATATCTGTTTCATTGTAAAATGATTCAATATATCTTTGTCGGTATTCTTCTATGTCATCGTCTGTTTTTAATTTAGCCATATTTTACTATATTATATAAAATATGAATATATTATTATGATACAACTGCGAATCTATCCGGATGCGCAGCAGTAAGATATCAAGAAAACTCTGTAGAACGTAGTTCTAAACAGTTTAGCCAGTCTATGTCTTGCTAAACACAACTATTTTTTCACCGGTTTCCCGATGTTTCGTCATATGTGCATTTTTGTTCCCCATATCAAATACTTTCGGAGAACTTCCAAATCGCAACTTTGCTAAATGATTCATATTTCCCAATAAATCATAATACCCTCTAGTATTTTCCGATCCATACCCAGACAAAATATAACACATCTTTCCACTTGGTCGGAGAACCCACCAACACAATTCCATGGTTTCTCCCCAATAGTTCTCTAACCATTCTTCATATGATTTGTATCGCTGGGTGCTCTGGTTCTTCCCAGAATACATTTCTAAACGGTAATACGGAGGACTAAAAAATACTACATCAAAATATGCTTTATATTTTTGCCTAAATGTTGTGTGTTTTAATAGGTTCTCCGAAGGTTCGCAAAAAATCGTCGTTTTCTTTGAGCCATAGAACTTCGCCGCAAACTCAGCCGTCTTTTTGCACACTTGTGGTATAACATCCACCCCTACATATTCTTCCACCATAGGACATTCTAAAAAGCCATAACAATACGATCCCCATCCTAAAGTAGGCGTGAAAATACGGCGGCCTTTTAAATACGAATGATTAATGGAATAAGGGACTAGGGGATTCATTATCGATGCCCGGAAATAATACGACGAAAAAACGCTGCCTAAACGTCCTTCGCGCATATAATGCAAAGAACTTGGTGTCAATAGTTTATAGTCGATGATTCCGCGTAAATAAAAATCGCCTAAAACATCCAAAAAACTGGGCGTGTTCTCCAACCCCGATTGTGTATTTTGCAAAATATCTTTGTAAAACATATTCCGGATAATATTTTTGTACACGACTAAATAATCATTGTTGATGGCCTTTATAGGCATTGCATCTACTTGTCCCGAAATAGGTAATGGTTTGCCATTTGCCGTTTCTAAAGAAACTTTGTAAAAACGTGCTAAATATTCCGCCCTTCCCACAAAGTTCTCATAAATCATTTCTATGTCCTTCTCAGATACCGATTTGTCGGATATATATGTGCCTAAAGGGACAATAGTCCGGGCTGTTTTTACTTTGGCATTTTTCCGGAACTTTACTAAAGTATTTAGGTTATCTGGTATATTGGAGAATATAGACAAAAAATGTTCCAATAATAAAAATCGCATTGTATATGATATAGCTGCACTAAAGTTAACGATAAATATAATTTATATTTGTTCAGTTTTTTGTAAGTAAAGAGTATTCGTATAAAATGTTTTTAAATTATATATTCATATAATATAATGACAACATTACCTCATATTCCTGTATCAATTGGAGAATTATTTGATAAATATACTATTTTACAAATAAAACAAGAAAAAATATTTGATAACAAAAAAATATCTATTATAAAAAGGGAAATTGATTATTTAACACCTTTTATAAATAATTATCAAATAGATACTAGAATTGTATCTAGTTTAAAGAATATAAATGAAAAATTATGGGAAATAGAAGACAAAGTAAGAGAAAAAGAGAAAAAAAGAGAGTTTGATTCAGAGTTTATAGAAATTGCAAGAAATGTTTATATAACAAATGACAAACGAAACGTTTTGAAACAGCAAATAGATAAATTATGTTCATCCGAATTGAGCGATGTCAAAAGTTATGTAAATTATTAGTAAAACATAAAATACAAACAAAATGAAACCAGATAATAAATATTTTACTTTTCTCATTGAATGCTGATATAATAGAGACAATAATGAATTATAAAAATGTCACTGATGTAGTATTTCAAATGTGAAATGATGTAAAAATGAATATAATAGAAGCATATATTCGTTTCAGTATATTCCGTAATCTACAAATAAATAGTTGTGTTATAATATACATTGAGTTAAAAATCATAAAAAATAATAAATAAAATATTTATAAACAATCAAATGAATATTATAGAGAAACTTCATAATAAAACATTAGAGTTTGTTAAAAATAACGATTACGAAAATGCAGTAATTAATTATAACAAGATATTAGACAATATTGATAATATGAAAAAAAAGTATTTATATGAACTTTTAAATATTTATAAAACTACAAATAATCACAAAGAAGCTTTGGTAAAATGTTATTTACCTTTAAAATTATTGATGCCTAATGATTATATATTGATAAATGAAATTGGAATTTGCTATTTCAATTTAAATCAATATGATATAGCATTAAAGTATTTTAATAAAATTAAAGTTTCTACTAATTTGTCGGATGTTTATAATAATGTCGGCATTTGTTATGCAAAATTAAAAGATTATAAAAATGCAGAAGAAAACTTTATTTATTCTAATAAAATGAATAATAATTATACGTCAAATCTATCTTTAGGCGAAATATATTACTACGAGAAAAAATATACTAAATCAATACAATATTACAATAATATAAAAAATGAAACAACAAACAATATGAATAATAAATCATATAATTCTTCATTTCCGTATTTAGCTAATCGTCAGTTTTTAAAAGGGTTTGAGTTATATGAATACAGACTTATGAAGAATGAAATAAATATACAAAGCGGACAAAAAGATAGAATTGAAATACCGTATTTAAAATATTGGAATGGTATAGATAAATGTACAAGATTATTAATTGTATATGAACAAGGTATTGGTGATAATATACAATTTTTTAGATTTATATACGAACTTTCTGAAAAATACCCCTATTTAAAAATAGATTATTTTGGCAGAGATGTAGTAAATCATTTATTTATTGAAACTGAAAATGTTAAATTAATAAAAACTGTTATGTTTTTTGATAATTACAATAAAATGGTATATGACCACTATATTTATATAATGTCATTACCATATGTGTTAAAAATAAAAACAATATCACCAAATAATCTGCAATATATAAAATTATCTGAAGATAAATTAGTAGAATGGAAATTAAAAGTAGATAAATTAAAAAAATATAAAGTAGGAATAGTATTTAATGGACTATTATCTTGTTTTATAGAAAAAAATATACCACTTACTGAGTTTAAACAATTATGTGATTTAGATATTGAATTAATTTGTGTTCATAAAAAATCAGATATTGATAGTGAATTGAAAAATATATCTTTTATGGATAAATTACATCTATATGATTTAGATACACAAGTTCCATTTGAAGATACTATACATTTATTAAAAAATATTGATTTATTAATTACAGTGGACACAAGTATAGTTCATTTAGCTGGAGTATTAGGTGTAAAAACCTGGTTATTATTAGGGTATTCTGAATGGAGATGGTCAAATATTGAAAGTACAACATATTGGTATGATTCGGTAGAATTGATTAGAACCACAAAAGACGAAAAAGAATTAAAAAATATTATGCCTAGAATAAAAATTAAATTACAACAAGTATTAGATAAACATTATAATATATCAAATAACATTTTCATACATTGCTAGCATTTTATCTTTTTGTTCGTCATAATCTACAATAGGTTTCGCATAATTAATACCCTCATATTTTTCCAATTTATTTGTATCCTCTTTCACGTTTATTTCTCTGGTGTTTTTTCTTGAGTTTTCCTCTTTATATAATGATTTGCTTACAATATTCCATTTATGTATATCTCTAGGGAATACATCAGCCAATTCAGGAACCCATTTTTTGATGAACTCCGCATCTGCGTCAAACTTGGCAGATTGTATCCACGGATTCATATCTCGGAAATAAGGTTTCATATCAACCCCCGTCCCGGAAATACCTTGCCAATTACCATTATTGGAAGCCGGATCATAATCCGTCAACTTTTGTGCGAAATATTGTTCTCCTAACCGCCAATCAATCAACAGTGTTTTTACCAAAAAATTGGCGACAATCATTCGCCCGCGGTTGTGCATATACCCAGTATTATTGAGTTGCCGCATACACGCATCTACTATAGGGAACCCGGTGCGACCTTCTTTCCACGCTTTAAAATCGGCAGCTGCTCGCGCCCCGGTGCGCCAGCTAATATGGCGAAACTTGGGTTGATAGGGTCCGTGCAAAACCTCTGGAAAATTGTGGAGAACGTGGGCAAAAAACTCGCGCCATATAAGTTCTCTAATTAGTCCAAAATTGCGGCCATATTTTGCTAAAAATGCGTGATAGATTTCGCGAATTGATATACAACCGAACTTGATAGCAGCGGACAACCCTGTGGTCTGGTTTTTCAGAAAATCGCGAGTGGCATCATAATGTACTTGTGTTGCGAGTCCTTTGCGCAACATAGCCAAGGCATTGGCGCGACCTCCTTCCACCATCCGACCTGGGACGCCCCCTCCCCCAAATAGTTCTATAGCACGATTCACGGATATTTTACTGTTGTGAGCACATTTACTCAAACACGCTAAATGTTTGGCGGATGCCTTTTGCGGTTTAGGAACATCTATATGGAGAACTGCTTCATAAAATGGTGTGAATTTCTTGTAATAACTGCCTCCACCGGTTTTTACCGATCCCGGTTCATACAAATAATAATCGGATGAAGTAATACACTCAATATGCATTGTATTACACAAGTCCGCAACCGATTCATCACGGGCCTTTGCATAAGGTGAATAATCCCGGTTGAAAAAGACGGCGTCTATTTTGTGTGTTTTTACTAAATCTTTCAAAATAGTATTCGTTTTTCCATAAAATAAACAAAGTTCTCCGCCGGCTAAATGAATCTCTTTAGATAATTCGGCTAAACTTTCAATCATAAAGGCGACCGCATTTTCGGATTTGTATGAATTGTGTTTACCGACTTGTTCTGGAGTAAAAATGAAACAAGTAATAAGATGAGAACATTGTTTGCAAGCTTCTAAAAACCCCACGTTATCGTGAATGCGCAAATCACGGTGAAATAAAAACAATCCGGTTTTTTTAGTGTGTGCCATATTGATATATATATCTAAAATATCAATATATTATACTGAAATATACATAAAAACAATAGTATAGGTTCTCTTATATTTGTATTTATATTTACAATAAATGATGTTTGCTGATATTACATATACATTGGGTATTATTGGGATATTGCTGTTAGTTAATAATATGGAATATGTAAATATGTATATTTCCGGACTATGGGAAAATAATAAAAACAAAACATTAAATGATTTACTGGTAGAGGCGTTTTGGAAAGGAAGTTATGCTTACACTTTTGTTAAATACCGATGTGGAAAGTTGTACTCGACGTTTCCTCTGGTACGCAGTTGTGTTGATGCTATTGCAGGTTCTAGAAAATCGGCTAAACAACCGATGGAATATCCCTGGGCAAGTATAACACAGTTGATAAAGAACGAAAATGATACTAAATTGAGTATAAATGAACAATATTTTGATTTATCCGATTTTGAATGGCAATACAAAAGTATTTCGGAGAACTTGCTAAAGTTAAACCATATTGCAATCCAATTACTTGAGACTAGTAATAATATTCAAGAATGTTTATTATTAGTTGCTCCATCCAAAGATGGTATTATAAGCCGAGTCATTGATCGTAAAAATAATGGATTATCTATTGAAAATGATAAATTATTGACCCAATCTTCGGTCAAGTTTTTATTGACTGATTATGTTCATCCTGAATTATCAGATCCTATAGAAACGGTTATAAACAAGGCGTATTTTATGGAAGGAAATCAAATATTATCTCGCGCATTTGTAGGTAGAATATTGTCAAAAAATGGGTTTTCTGGACCATTTGATATAGATTATACTATTTCTATTATCAACCAAGAAATAAAAACCGAAAATCTAGGGTATACCGATTATATTGAGATTATAGATAATAAAACGTATGTGGTGAAATCAAACTCTTGTCATTGTAGTTCTCCGGAGTCTACTAAATATTCAACAAATAATAATGAGGAGGTCTCAAATGCTGAATCAAATAATTCAGAAGACGAAGAAACAAAATCTTGGGACAAAGTAGATAAAGAATAATTACTCGGTAATACGGTTTTTGTGTATTGTAAAAACACACAAAAACTCAAACCACTATAACGTATTATAGTATAGCTCCTTCAGGGGATCGAACCCTGGACCTTACGCTTACTAAGCGTATGCTCTACCACTAAGCTAAAAGAGCATTAGCTTCCTTCGGGAATCGAACCCGAGACCTCCAGTTTACAAGACTGGTGCTCTACCTCTAAGCTAAAGAAGCGTTATCTAACGACTATATTACGTTCTAGTATGTAGATAGTTACGGTGTCGCACACATATGTATTACATACAAAGTCTTTATATTGTTTATTTTTGGTATTTTGTTGATAAACATTTGAATATAAACAATATAAACAATATAAAGAGATCGCATAAATTATTATGTGGCACATCCGGGTTTAGCTCAGTTGGTAGAGCATTTGACTGTAGTAGTTATTATCATTGGTTATCAAATGGTCGCCTGTTCGATTCAGGCAACTCGGAATCCCTAATGCCGCCATTTTTAGCACGCGTAGTTTAGTGGCAAAATTGCTGATTTCCATTCAGTTGTCCTGGGTTCGATTCCCAGCTCGTGCATATTTATATGACTATAAATAGGGATATAGTCATATAGATTTTATTAAAAACAATATAAAGTTTGTCTGCTATATAATATACGGGGGATAATACGACAACTATGAATAATATACAATTTGATATTGTTCCGGTTTCTTCCACAACGCATTATTTAATTGGTAAATGGAATTTATATTACCATTTACCATCTGACAAAAAATGGGATTTATCCAGTTATCATTTAATATTAGGTTCTATTGATACTGTAGAAAGCGTTATAGCAATCAACCAAACTATTCCAGAAAATATTGTGAAGTATTGTATGTTATTTGTTATGAGAGATGGGATAACACCTATGTGGGAAGATCCAAAAAATCGTAATGGTGGTTGCTTTTCTTTCAAAGTAATTAATAAGCAAGTATTTAATGTTTGGAAATCTTTATTTTATGCAATATGTGGAGAAACATTATTTATAAATAAAGATTATCATAAGTTGGTCAATGGTATAACAATTTCCCCCAAGAAAAACTTTTGCATTATTAAAGTATGGTTATTGAATTGTTCAATTCAAGACCCCAGTCTTATGATTTCTATACCCAATTTAGCAACACAAGGATGTTTATTTAAGAAGCACGAGCCCGAGTTTTAGATTTATTGATTTTGGTATTATTTATGCTAAATAATATCAAATACTTTCTGAACTCCTAACCATTATTCATTATTTTTAGTAAGCAGTTCTATTTTCTGGGCAATTAAACTATCTAGTTCTGCCAATAGCTCGCTCTTTACTTTTTCATAAATATTGCGATAATTATTGGCTCTAAATATTGGCTTATATTTAGGCGGTAATATCCATTCACAGTAATAGCGTGAATGGTTCAGGCTTTCTGCATAAAGAATATTCAGTTTGGTTTCTATAGATATATCCTTTGTTAGTTTGTATTGCTTTTCGTGATCCAATATGCTATATTTAGATGATATGGCTTGGATAATAGGTGATTTATTTCCCAACTTGGCTATTTGATTTTGTACGACTTCGTTTGGCAAACTTAATAGTTTTGGAGTTATTTCCATTGTAATCTGCTTTGATGTATCACTATCCATAAATGTAATATATTGATATGGATTATCATACTCCCGAATAATATTCATAGTTTTAGTCAATTCCCCAATCTGTACTTCAACTATAGCAAGATTTGAATATGGGGGTTTAGATGCACATCTTTCGTATTTGTCAGCGTCCATTGTTATTTGTATAGATGTATACAAACTAATTCTTTTATGTATTTTACAATATAATATTTCGCTATTTATTATTTATGCGGGAACATAACGCATCGGACGCCCATCATCGTAAATATGTAAATCGCCCAATTTAGAAAGTGGCGCATAGAATATATCATTGTATGCTTGAATCCACGAATCGGACATAAGTCGTTCAAGTTCACTATATGCATCGCTTATATTATTAACACTTCTAGGAAGCCCAGATCCTAAATTTTCTTTTGTTCCGTAATATATCCATTGGTTTGGGTGATTCTTTAATTTTTCCTTGTCTTCTTTATCCAGTGGTATACCTGCGCCATAAATAACTTTTTCCAATACTTTAAGTAATGATGCATTTGTAATGAATGTTTTCGCTCTCTTCTTCAATTCGCATCTTGTCATATACAAAAATCTCAAATCGTGGGATTGATTTGATTTTTGTGAACAAATAAAACTGTGAATTGCTAAATCTTTGGAAACTCTCGGAGTCAATTTTCCAAACCCAGTGTATCTTCCGCACATTATACACTCTGGTGCTGAACAAACCTCTGTATATAAACTATTTGAACTTCCAGTAAATCCGCGGTTCTCCTTATCATTGAAATAACAACGACCATAATCAATTATTTTAGCAATATATTTACATTTAAAACTAGTAATGATAGGTGGCCCTCCTCCGACATAATCAGATCTATGATAATGATAGTGAATGTATTTTCCTTTTACTGGTTCATATAGGAGAACATTGTTATAATGCAAATCATAATGGGTGAACTCTGTAGACAACATCGCTAAAGGCATATAAACCTGATATAGCACATTCAGCAAATCTTCACTTATGAACTTATTATCATCAAGCATCATCTTGAATGGCTGAGCGTCCCTTAAATGTTGTATGAGAACGGCCACATAAAGAGAATGCTTACACGCAAAACTCAAATGAACCGGATGAACTACGTGAAGTTTGCTTAACCCCGTTTTTAAAACCATAGGGTCGCTCAGTTTGTTTGTTCTCATTTCAAAATACGCTGCAGGGTCATTTGGGTCATATAGATATATTCCATATGTCTCTACAAAACACGGAAATTGTTTTCCTTTTTTATTTAGGAACTTTCCGACTAACCCTTCATATAACAAATTATCAGCGTGGTCGGATGCCGACGATTTCAAAATAGCATTTGCAACATATCCATCCCTTTCGTATGTCAAATCTTTCACAAACCCGTTTGCAGAAGGAGACCCGATTTGTTGAGCTGGTTTGGATAATAAATCAAAATTGTCAAAATTGTCAAAATGCTTTTTGATTTTAGCAGCTTCTGTACCGAAAGCCATACATACATCTGCATCGGAGCAAATGGCCTTTAAGAAATGGGCTCGGCGTTTGTTTTGATGTTTTTTGAAAAACTTTTTGATTTTTCGTGTGGCATTTGCTTTTTTGATACGTTCTCTAAACTCTTTTATAGATTCTTTTGTGACACTATCCGGAGGAGTCACAAACTCTTCATCTGGTCCAACTTGGGGAGGAGTTGTGAAAGACAAAGGTAATTCGTCTTCCAAAATAGTGATCGGTGTCTTAGCCTTGCGAGTTCCTTTTTTTATACGTTCTCTCAATTCCGGTTTACACGCTTCATTCATTTTATAGGAATGACTTAAACGGCAATATTGGTATTGCTTTCCATTGTTATACCGACATTGTGGATGATTGCATTCCGATTTAGCACGTTTTCGGCAAGTAGAAAAACATTTATTCTTATATGGCATCTTGTATATATTTATAGTATATTATTTGTAATCTAAATAATATACTTATTTGTAATTTATAGCATTTCATTTATAGTTATTTTTACGATTTCTACGTGTTTTTTTGCATTGAGTTTTTTTGCATCGACTTTTCTTGCATCGCGTTTTACCACCAAACAATCCAGAGGCTTTAGCTGCTGCTATTCCAGCTATAGCAATAGCAATACAAACGCCTGTTTTTAAATTACATAAAGTAGCATTACCATTATCGTCGACGTCTGTAATTTTCCATTTACCAGAGGTATAGTGTTCTTTATTTTCAGATTTTGCCGCTTTTTTTGCTAGTCTGTGTTCTTTACTTGACTGAAAATACTCTTTCTGTTGTGAAGGCCATTCATAATCTGGGTTATTCAATTCATCAGAATCACTAGTATGCCAATGAACAGTGGTAGGACCTAATTCGGGATTTAATAACATTGTATTGTTACCGTATATTTCTTTATGGTTTTTTCTTTCTTCTATAAAATCATCTTGATAGTAATCTTTACCGCTAAATGTTTTAGCTAAAGGACTAAACTTAACTCTTTGATCCATTATATAATATTCAATTATATTTTATCATAAATTGCTATTATTTTACTAACAAATATATAGTACCCCCTCTAAATATTGGGGTCCATATCAATCACAACTGGATAATGATCGGAATTGTATTTGCCATAAAACTCTGGGTATCCGTGATATACACTTACATTGAGTATTTTCGTTTGTATAAAAGGCGTCATTAAAACATGGTCTATCATAGAGAACTCATTGGGGGAAGATACTAAATCGCCATTTTCATCCCACCAATCGGTCCATCTTTCCGATTGCGGCATAGCCTCTGCCGCATTATGGAGAGTATATTTCCCGGCATATGTGCCATTTAGACCCTTTAAGATTTGCAATACACGAGAACTTGGTGCATTATTATTAAGGTCCGCTACTTCGGCATCAAAATCGTTGAAATCGCCTAAAACGATTATTTCGTATTCTTTAGCAATATATTGGATTATGACATTTTGTATGATTTGGGCTTGTGCTTCGCGCTCCGCGCACCTGGTCGGATCTTCCGGATAAGCTAGCAAATGGAGGCTAATAACTGCGACATGTCGGTCATACCATTTGTATTCGGTTATATAATGCTTACTTACACCAGTGTTTCCAGGAGAACCTACATATCCACAATTTGACCCCGGTAGTGGATATTGCAGTTTTTCTTCGGTTCTATATAGTGAAACGTGGGGATCCATTCTGGTTAGAACCCCCACATTTTGCCCGGTGCTGGTATCCGTTCCTTGTTTCAAATAGGGGATATATGAATTATCGCCTAAATAGTCGGGTGAAATCAGCATATTTAATTCGTCGCATCCTTCCACTTCACATAAATTGAGTATATCTGGCTGCAAAGTTCTCACAGCGTCGGCAACATATTTCATATGAATAAGGGCTTCGGACTCATTAACCCAAGTACAATGTGCCCCGGGGCAGTCCATTGGTGCATAGTAATCTATAAATAACCACTCAACATTGTATTGCACAATGCGGAAGGCGTTTTTATTTGGACGTCGGTCGGATGCAATAGAAGGAACCGTGGGACACTGAGTATCAGCGGTTGTTTCAGTGAAAAGCCATATATTTAAGAGAAAAAGGAGAACCTGGTGGATGCGACTGTACATTTTACTATAGGTTGAGAAATATAGATTTATGGGATTTTATATTTGATAATTTTGTATTACAGTAAAGTTTTTATAAAACTATTGAACCGCTCGTAAAACACATTATTATCTATGTAAAATAGTTGATATTTTTTATATTTGTTATCATTATAAAAATAATGTAATGAGTGTTCATAATCCGCAGCATCCCATTCTGGTAATCTATTGTTTTTATGAATAAAATGCTGCAATTCTGAAAAATCAGACATCCACCGCAAATATTTATGTATTGAGCGTATAAAAGTATATTCCCAATAATCAGATATACGTATAAAATATTGTTTGTATTCCAATAAGAATTCTTTCCATTTTGATTCATTGTAAAACAATGCAATTCTATTCAATTCATATAACAAATCATATAATTCCTTCTCGTCTGTATTTTTATACCACGGTAGTTTTTTATTTGTATCAATGAACCGTTTTATTAGCGCGATTTTTTCGTCCCACAATAGATATACCATATATTCTTTGTAGTTATCCAAATACATATTATTGAACTCTGGGTTTTCTAATAAACTACTTATCCACCAATCATAAATCAGAGATTCTCTTTCTGTTTTCGTATTATTATGAAGTGTATGACTGATATAATACTTCAATTCAGATAAATCGGATAAAAATACTAGTTGGTTACTATTATTTATGATATGGTTATCATAAGTAAAATACTCTTTGTATTCTTCTAAAAATTGAGACCAAACACCATATTTTTTACATTTTTCGGGTTTATGCAAATATTTATTACATTCCATACATAGAAAATTATATATGGATTGTTCATCTGTATAACTAGTGGTACTATAAATATGACTAATCAAGCCACGATGAGAACTTCCAGGTTCTCTATACCAAGGTAATTTTTTATATGTATCAATAAACTGTTTCAATTTTTCCAATGATAAATCCCATACATCGGTTGGTTTGTCAATATGTTCACTATAATCTTTTACAAAATATGACCAAATTGTTTTTTCGGCACCTACCATTTTACTATATGCATTTCTACCATTAAGACCTGTTTGTGATAATTTTTCCGTTATTTTACCTTTTGTATATCGTTTAGACTGTAAAATTAACCAATGACATAATTCTATTTCTTCATTATTGTTAGTAATCAATCCAGGAGCACGCCTATTTGTATCTATAAATTGTCTCAATTCTGCAAAAGTAGTATGCCACAGTTCTTCTTCCGACATAAACTCTTTTATTTCATTATGAGGTTTTCCATATTTTTCTATGAAATATTGCTGATAATCTTCTATAAATTGCGTCCATTTATTGTATCTGGGGGTTGATTTCATAGAATGTGTTTTAGTTTTATAGCTTTTATTTTGTGTTATGAACCAATAATGTATATTTTCATCACATTGATTTGGTATACGTTTATTTGTATATACAAATTGCTGCAAATAACTGAATATTTCTTCCCACGTCTGATATATTCTTTTATATATAGAATCGTTATCAATATTTGTTGCAGCCATATATTCTTTGTGTGTTTCAATAAAGGTGTCCCATTTATCATATTTTTTTACAGGAAGTGTATTATCTAAATAGCCATATTGATTCATACAAAAAAAATAATACACCCCGCTATCATCTTTATTTTCTTCTACTGGAAAACGTTTATGAGTATTTATAAATTGCTGCAATTCTATAAATTGGGTTTCCCAAGAAAATATTTGGTTATAAAAATAATTTTCATAGTTCTCATCTGTCATATTTTGTTTGCATTCATTTGTAAATTGATTCCAATAATCATAAATAACTGTATTTTTCATTATAGCCCTTTTTGATATATAATTGTTTTGTTGGGTATTTAGCCATTTATATAATGGTTCATCTAACTGATGTTTTTCTTTATTGGATTTTATTTCTTTTTTCAATTCTTCCAATGTATTTTTCCATTCTTCAATATTAGAGTTCTCTATATTCATATTTACAATTAAAATATGAATATCATTATAGTGCTATTTTTATATTTGTTAGTATCTACTTATTTGCATCACCGCCTTTTAGTGACGGAATATGGAAAGGATGTGCTTTCTTCCAAGGTATTTTTAGTAGCATCATTCCTCCAATAACCATAAACATACCCACATATTGCAAATAGTTGTTAAATCGTTCTCCCAATATGAAAAAGGCAAACAGACTTTCTAAAATACTACTTGCGCCGTCCCACGCATTGTTGACTAATAATATGGTGGAACCTTGTAATGAAACAATGAGTAATATAATTACTCCAACATATCCGACTAATCCGGTTGCTAAATAATGCCAACCTCCTAAGTTTGCATACTCTTTGAGACCATAGTCTCCTACAATTTCTACCATTGCTAATGAAAATATTTGCGGAATACTCATATTATTGTTTGTATATATAGTTTGCAGACTATTATCCTATGATAATAAATTATTTCCGGAAAATATTTTATCATTTTTCGTTTGTTCATCGTAGGATATAATACGCATATTTTCCGAAAACTTTTATAGAAAACAATATAAAGAATATATACTATTATAAAACAGGTAAAAGCGGTAATCTAGGTTACTCCCAATAATTATACTATACCCGGATTATAATTACTTTGCCTCCCTCCCGTGAAAGCGGTGTTTTGAGATACTTCAAAAATATTTTTCCAACTTATCTCATTTCATATATACTTCACGGGTTTGCCCATATGATTTCCTCGCGGAAGTTGTATGGGCATAATGGGGTAAATCATTTTTTGATTTACCCACGACACCAATAGTTCTTAATTTATCATAATTATGGTAAACTTATAAGAACCATTGGTTAACCCGATGCACATATTCATTAGTATGTTCTAATAGCGGAGTATTGGGTTACTTCAATGAATCAAATGATAATGAGTTATGCAAATGCGGTGTTTTGGGATACTTCAAATAATACAACGATACCTTCCCGAACAATTATACTTTGCATATTGAACTTCGGGTGAAGTTCAGGTGTCCGAGTCCTATAATAATAATTCTTGGCTTTAGCCAAAGCGGTATTATGGGATACTTCTAAAATGTTAAATGATAGTAGGATTTGAATGATATGGAGAAAGAGACGTTGAACTAAGTATTAGACTTAGCTTCTACCAACAACGTTCGCCTGAGGAGAAAATAAGCAGACCCTATGTTGCTTATAGCTAGGAACTTTTACAAGACAAAGGAGAAAATAAGCAGACCCTATGTTGCTTATAGCTGGAAAAGGAGCCGTCCCAACAATATCACGTAGATATATAACTACGTGATATTTTTGTTTGTATAGTGGTAAGTACATCCGATTTACACGCTGAAACCCGGTGTTCAATATACTAAAATGATAAATCATCTCCATATAATTATTGATATCCTACAGCTTCGCTTCCAGATATTTTCACAATTCCCAGATGAGAAACTATTACTAACCCTTGTTTATGTCTTCCTCTTTATATAGGAAGGCATAAATAGTATATCAAAACAATATAAAATTACTCGGATATATATTGTATAACCCCCTAGTATATAATACAATGCAATCTATTGATTCTATGACTAAGCCAACCGTTTCCAATTTTATGGGAGGAAAAAGTTATAAGCTGAACCCTCTGCAATCGTTGCAGATTGTATGCACTTCAATGATTTGCGGCGAAGCGCAATATTATCGTGCTACGAAAGGGAAAGGGCATAAAGACCCTTTCAAATCTCATTTCCTTTTTCAAACATTCTATGAGAATACCGAGTCATCCAATGACTATTTCATTACCATTGTATCTAATGCTCTAGACTATGATTTCCTTGGAACTTTGGCATTTATTGAAAAACTCCGCAATGAATATTTTATGCGCCTGAATAGCCACGTTTTAATTACACAGGCAGTGCATCATCCCAAGCGAGTGGAGTTCAACAAAAAAAATCCAAAGACATTCCGCAAAGCCATTGAAGATGCGTGTAATATACCTACTGATTGGACGACTCAATACAAACTCTTGCGAGAGAGCGGTAAACCGATCCCTACCATTTGGAAGAAAGCAATTGCGGACCAACTACAAAAGTTGGGTAGTTACCAGGCTGCCAAATATATCCACGGATCCAAGACCCAGGGAAAGACGGACAAAATGTTGGCCAATATAGTGGATCTCATTCGTATTACACACCCGAAACCGACTGATCTATTGAATGACTTGGTCAAACACGGAAAGGTATCAATTATTGCAGACGAAGAGCAAACTTGGGAAAAACTCCGGTCAAAAGGCAATACTTGGGTTGAAATAAACGATCAAATCAAATTGCCACATATGGCACTATTGCGCAATTTAGCCAATATATTGGATGAATATGCATTCTTGGAACCGCAAGAGGCAACCGCTAAAATCAACGAGTTGGTTATTCGTTTAATTCGCGGGGTGAAGGGAGGAAAACAGTTTCCATTCCGATACTATAGTGCACATAAACGACTAAATAAGATAAATGGCGCTGATGAAATATACTCCAGGAAACGCCCCAGAAAGCTCATTACTACACAAGACGGCGAAGCTCCCGAAATTGTCTATAGAACCCCTGAGCAAGAAATGCTATACAAGGATCTCCGATCACTTGTATTGGAGGGGCTAAATCAGTGTCTTTTAGAAAGTTTGGAAACCATTCCTTCGCTCCCGGGGCGCGTGGATTGTTTGTCAGACAATTCGGGCTCATCGCGTGGCGGAATTGTATCGGAGTATGGCTCAGTGGGGGTATATGAGATATCCAATTTGTCCGCCATTTTGACTGCTTTCCGATCTACACAAGGAGGAAGTGTCTGGGTATTTGGCGACACGTTGAAGGAATACCCGGTTTCCAAGGAAAAGTCCATTCTCCAGCAGTTGGATGAAGTGAATGAAATGGGGAACACTATTGGCGGTGGAACTGAGACTGGAGTATGGCTCTTTTGGGAAAAAGCTATAAAAGAATCTCTACCATTAGACCACGTGTTCATTTATTCGGATATGCAAGCTGGAACAGGGCAATTGTATGCATCAAATGATTACTGTAAAGATATGCAGCAACTGGGTGCAATTATCCACGACGGTTCCGGCTCTGCCTACATTGACGTCCTTTCCTTAGTGAACACCTATCGCAAAAATGTAAACCCAAAAACCAATGTTTTTTCGGTACAAGTAGCCGGATACGACAACTCTATTATGCCAGACATCTTGTATCGCGGTGCCCTGCTCTCAGGGTGGACCGGTAAAGAGGCGAAGATGGCCTATGAAATATGTAAACTGTGGGACCAGATTGAGGCATAATATAGACATATGCTTCTGGTAAAAACAACATAATGATTTGTATTACACAATAAAAATCATTTTATTTATAAATATTCAAATACTTTTTGCTAAATACATTTAGGAAGGAGGCAAAGGAGCCAAACACAACTTGATTTCACCCAAAGATGCAACATCATATTTCACTATAAGCGGCAAATCATTTCCCAAATACATTTCCAAATGGCTACATAAAGGCGTGCACTTAATAAAATGAGACAAGGACTTCAGAGAAAACTCGCCCTGTATAATAACCGACGCATCTGGTTTCTGAATAAACTCCATATATCCATCCGATTCAGAACGGTAAATACGAGAACTTGCGAAATTTCCATCACACGAAAAAATCAGGTCGTTTCCTACCGATTTAATTTCAATACGGTCAGAAATACCGTTTAAATCACGAATGATTTTCTGGAAATCCGCAGTTGGCAAATTAATAACCGTGGAATATTCCACATCCGGAACCACCAATTCCTCCGTATCAGGCTCAATCAATCGCAATTTCTGGCTATAACATTGTTTGATATCACCATTGTCGTATTGCAAGCCCAAATGCGATACAATTCCATCGTGATAATCCGACTTGTCAATATACATAGACAAAATATCATCATTTGACATTGTTGAAATGACTTTAAACAAGTGCAACGTATTTGCACATACAATGATTTTATCAGGAATACAATTGTATTGCTCAAACTTTAGGGCATTTAAATTGACATTTACCAAAATCGTATGGGTTTTGTCAAAGTTAATGATTTTCAAACCGTCGCGAGTAAATGTAATAGTAGCATCAGTCAAAATATCTTTGATTGCAGTAATCATATTGCGAATTGGCTGTATTTGAACAGTTTTAATAGTTAGCACATTGTTTGCTTCGTTCATTTTGTATAATACAATCTATAAAACTGTTTTTATATTGTGTTTTAAGTATAATATTTTATTTTAGCACATTCGCAGATATACTATACAATAATATGAATAAAATACTTATTCGTAAATACCATAGTGTTTTCATATCAAACATATATGTTTCACACCCATAATTACATAAAACTCGCAATACATAACAAAACGGCCCGGGTTCATAATTACGCAATCTATCAATACATATTTTCTTAGTTTCTTCAAATGTGTGTAATCTTGGATCTATTACACTGTCTATGACCACACTCCGTGTTTTATAATCTATACCTATTATCACTATTTTTGCACTGAGTATTTTAGCCAATACATAGAACCCAGTTTTCCACCAAACTTTACCCCCGGATGGAAAAATAATTCGGCAAAATGTAGGTAACTTCTCTAATGAAGTACATTCGCTTTTTATAAACCCACTATTGCTTGGAATAGCCATACACGATTTATGCAAATAGGGGGTAAAACAATAGCTACTTACGTATATAATGGGGTTTTTCTCCCCAAAATATTTTAATGCATAGTATAACACAATCCCATCAAAATAAGGCGTTGAATGTGCGGCAATACATATTTTTCGCGGAGCATTTATAAAGTCTGTTTTAGTATTTTGTGAAGAATAAGAGAACTTCCAACCTAGCATAATGTGTATTATTGTATATTGCATTTATACCATTCTATTTTATACTATTTATTATATAAAACACTTAAATATATTATGATATATGATATTATACTATGTTTTATCTTGGTTCTACATCATCTTCTCAAGCATCCAGTATAGATAGTTTAATGAAAAGTTCAAATGAGAATGAGTCAGATACTTTATCGGAAAATAGTGATAATGTAAGTAATATTATGTTATCAGTATCAAGTGAAGAAACTAATGAATATATCACAGAATATTCACAAGACTGTTGCGTTTTAGCGAATTATATCCGAGAACATTTTGAAACATCCAATATATATGTATTTCGGTGTGTTAAAATAGATGGGGTTTATTGTTGTTGCGTGCTATATCGCGATGAAAAAATACTTAATATAGAATCAGTCAGGGTTTTAGTAAAAAATGACGAAGGAACCCCGGAGAACTATTCATTGCATTTTGAATATTATGATACTATAGAAAATGCTATTGAATTGGTTAACATAATTGTTACAACATATAAATTGTATAATGGCGACTTATATTCACCAGAAGATTATGCGCATTTGATTGCAGAAGAACCATTTATACCATATTCTGAAAAACAAAGGTGTCCCGTGTGTAATACAAATACTAGTGATATTACGTCTTGTGGTCATTATATTTGTTTTAGATGCAGAGAACAGTCTATTTATCTAGGTACTAAAAATTGCCCGACTTGCAATAAGCCAAATATATTGCATATTTATCACAATGACGCAAATGTAATCAATAATTTTCATTATCACGATTTAGTTTCTGCAATACAGTCCGAAGAATTGGATAAAGAAGAAGATGACGCACTGGAATCGTATGGTCCTACAGAACAATTGATTGCCAAACAATTGCACAGTTTTGTATTAAACAACCCTGGATTTATCAATAGTATAGCCGAGTTTATTGGAATATTCAACCGGTTTATAGGAAATCCGTAGATTTTAGACATTATATTTTTTACATTTGTTTTGCTTTTTACACGTTTTTCGTGCTAAACGCAGTGCTGGACTCGTAGGTTTACATCCGGCGTGTAATAGATGAAAATCTACTGTACTAGAATTACCGCCAGTAATAGCACTGGCTAACCGGGCTATTCCCCACGATTCCGCGGTTTGGTTGGGTCTAGAACCGCTAGAAAAATATGCGCCCCGGCCTTTATTGACTATTTTCTCTAAAGTATCTTGCGAACACTGGGTTTTTTCGGCTAGTTCTTTGGACGGAGCTATATGATCAACACTGTATAACTTTTCTGCGTGTTTAAGATGCCGGGATTTGCGCGATTTGAAAGAAGCTATACGAGAACGTGTATAGTATTTCTTGGATTTGTACATTTTTCGGGATTTTCTAAGTTCTCGTTTTTGTTTTGCTAAATCTTTTTTTGTAAGCGAAGGAGGAATATATCGGATTGGAACATTTAGTGGATCCATTTGTATATATTTTTGTTATATGAAATTGTATTAGGAAAATGCTTTAGCAATAATATAAAGATAACTTGTTATTATATTTATATTTTTACAAATACATATGTATAGTTTTGACCCTATTGCTGAACCTAAATATAAAGAAGTGTCTGGAGCTTGTGTAGGACGCCCGCCATTTTCAATATTATGTAGTAAAGAGGAAAATGAACCAGTTGCGCAATCTAAAGAAGATTTAGAAGTTGCCGAAATATTATCCAATATTGTGGAAAATGTATCTGCAAATGCAGATGAAACTACGCGTTTTTTTACTACTGTAAAAGAAAACGAAATATCTACTGTTGATATGAATATATCAAATGATTTGCCTAAACCTAGTTCACAAGATTATCCATTAGACTCAAACACTATACTGAAACATACTTTGCTTGATCTTATTACAAAAGTAGTATCGGATCACGACTTACAAAAGAAATACGAATTTCCAATTGATTCTAAATATATTGACTGTTTGAAACAAATCACAGAAAAACATCCAAATTATTTTGGAGCGTTTGAATCGTCGTTGATGTCTATTGCGAAAGATGGTCGCATTTCAGTTGCCGATTTCCCAGAAATAGTGAAAATGGTGATGGAGTTATACACTATTTTGTATTCGCTTCATCCAAAAGATTTGGTGGATATGTGCGCCGGGGTTTTGAAAACCGTGTTTTTTATTGCAGTGAAAGAAAAAGTGATTGTAGTGGAAAATGAGAACGAAGTCATTGGTGCCTTTGATAATTTCATTGATTCTATTGTCGAATTGCTAAAAATGCATATTCAATTATATGGAAGTTGGAATAACATAACGTGCAATTTTAGGCAATTGTTTGGATTTTAACCCCCCCAAAATCAAAAAATAATGAATTGTTGTATAACTCATTATTTTATAATAAAAATTATAATAAAAATTATTATAAATATCTAACACTTATTTTCGTGCAAATGCAATATCATACCCCTTTTTACTTCCTTTTCCTGGACGAACCAGTTTTCCAACCAATTCTATATTTCCGTTTCTATATTTTGCTAAATCATACAAATTATCCGTTTCTTTATCAATTGCATATTTCACTCCCCGGATTTCAATCTTCAATTCGGCCAATTTTAGCGCAGTTTTCTTGACATTTAGGTCATCCCGTTCTGCTAAATCTTGGTCCACTGTTGGGTATGACAAGAACTGATTACCCGGATTTTTATCCATACCAACTCCATAACACATTAACCCCTCTTTGTTTTTGTATAAGGTGCAGTCCATTGCACTCTCTTTGATTGCTTTCAAAAATGTTTTGTTCAATACTTCTTTCGCGTTTGCAATACGTAATAAATATTCATCCGTGGTTTCAATATGATTCACATCATATGGATCAATATCGTATGTTTGAAGGAACTCGGGTACTTTGTCCGCTACTTCTTCACCAAACTCGGTAATATACAAAAATACTTTGATAGTTCTCAATTCTTCTGGCAATTGTTCGTGACTGCAAATACGCCGGGCACGTCCAATAACCTGTTCTAAACGAGTATTGTGCCAATATGGTTCAGTTATATGCACAAATCGTGTATTACGCAAATTGATGCCTTCGGCACCGGCTGCCGTAATCATTAGGACTTTGATAATTTCGCCATACAAATTGTTTTTAGATTTTTTCTCCAGCTTATCCACAATGGATTTAGGAACAAATCCCCAGTCACCGTTATAGATATTACGTATAATTTCCTTTTCTTCTTCTGATTCCGTACCAGTGTATAGTGCAAACATTGGTTTTCCTGCGTCTTCTTCGTTTTCCACCAGTTCCCACGATTCCGCACCTCCGACGGATTTTATTTTGAACTCGGCGTAGCCGTTGGCTTCTAAAATGAGTTTTAATATACCAATACCTTCAATATGACGGAATTGGCTATATACCAAATGGAGACCCACGTTTTCCGGATTTTGTATATTTTCCATCATTTTTAGCAATTTCGGACTGAGATTGCTTAACATACCTTCCTTTGTTAAATATTGTTCTGCTCTAGTTTTAGCAGGATCATAGGCAAGTTGTTTGAGAACGGCTTTAATGCGGTCCATATACTTGCTATCTTTTGCGCTTTCGATTTCATCGATTGGGTCCAAACTAATGGACTCGGTTCCCTCCTCTGATCCCGTTTCAGGATCCCCTCCTTTCTTTTTAGCTTTACCTTTGGTTATTATTTTAGATGGATCTACATTCGCTAGTTCGGCTTCCAATTCTTTTTGGGCTTTTTCAGTTTCCTCTGCATTTAGGCGTTTTTTATCAGGAATAGGTCGGTCGATTCCATCGGGAAATGTAAAGTTACATATTTCACGAGTCCATACACGATAGGTGGAGTTTTCTTTTTTATCTTCTTCACCTTCTTTTGGTTGTTTTCTTTGGGATTTTTTCGATTTCTTTATTTCTTCGATTTCATCAGCACGTCTGCTAGAATATTCATCCAATTGATGCTCGCTCATTCCCACTTTTTCAATATGGAATGTTTTATCGCCATTCATTACAAAACTGGGCAATAGACTTTCTTGCGCACTTCGGAAATACGATGTTAGACCCAAAATACGGCGTTTAAATACATTTGGATTTGCAATAGTCATATTGGCTACGTCTATAAACTTGGTTTCAAACTCATCTTCATTATCAGGAAGAGCCGTGTTATAAACGGGTTTGTCCTTCATCATTTTTTCTAATACTTCTATTTCATTGGCTCGTAAAATACGTTTTATTGCATCTAAAAACTGATCATCGGATACATTGCCACTTTCATCCAATTTAACGCCGGCATACTTTTCAAACTCATCTTTAGCACCGCCTTTATGTAAATCTTGGCCACTTCTCTGGAAAAAGTCAATATCTTCTTCTTCGGATATAGATTCTTTAGGCACATCTTTTATTTTGAGGACTCCATCCACTATTTCATAGGCCGAATAATCGCCGTCTTTTTTCGGATGATTCTTTTTCGTCGCTTTTTTGGGTTGATGTTTTGTTTTCTCCACAGTTCTCTTTGTTTGCTTCTTCCCTCCCCCGAAAATATTACCAAGTATTCCGATTGCACCACCGGCCACAGCTTTTCCTTTAGCCTCGCGACGTTTTGTATTGACAAATCCAATCGGGTTGCGAGTTATGATTATTTTGTTGTCGGCAAAATCAACATAATCGTATTCCGTAACTACAGGTATTCCAGCCGGGGGATTATTTAGCATATCTAAAACTTCTTCTTTGGTTATTTTTTTACCCTCTTTATGCCGTACTGGAATAGTCCAAGTGCGAATCGCACCGCGCAATATGTTGAACAACACTGAAAGTTCGTGTGGCGAATTGATAATAGGTGTTCCTGAAAGTGCAACTACTCGGGCATTGTTTGCCTTTAGCAAATACCCGTATAACTCTTTGCTGATAAGGTCGGTTTTCTTAGAATCCAATTTGTTGATTATACGACTTACAAAATTATGCACTTCATCAATAATAACGGTTTTATTGTCAAATGGATTGATTGTATTATTTTGCGTGATTTCATTCATCACTCTTCGGTTCATACCGTTATAGTGGATATCGGTATATTTAGCGCGAATCATTTTATCCAATTGTTCATCAATACTTTCTTGTTCTGCAGTAGTTAGGTCTTTGAAATTGGGTGGTTTCTTAACATCCACTAACCAAGCTCCCTGTTTTTTTTCTATAAAACTTGCCGGTAAAGAAAGAGCTTTAGACAATAATTCGATATTGTCCGGTTGCCCTTCAATACCAACAAACTCCCAAAATTGGTTTTTGCGATAGAGAACATCTCCGCATTTTTTTATTTCAGTGAAAAAATTGGTGGCCAATGACGCGGGAGTCATTACAATTATTTCTTTAGCACTTTTCATACCTTCGGCAATACCAATAGATGTGCAAGTTTTACCGGAACCTAGACCGTGATATAGCAATAGACCTCTATAAGGGGTAAATAAGTTTAAATAATCACGGACTATTTTTTGATGGGTTAAAGGACTGAAATCTACCGATGTGTCTCGCGCACACGATGCAATTTCACCCATTTCTTCTAGCTCTTTTTCATATGGCTTAAAAAGTTCTCTAATTTTGTGGACATACATTTTGCGATTATTCATATAGTATTGGGAAGTTCGCACTGCCATTTTTTCGGTTTTAGGCATTCTGCGAGTAATTTCGGCTTTAGTAAGTTTCGTAGATATTGCAGCCGTAGCCGCCTTTTTGGATTGACGACCTCGTGGTTTACTTTTCTTAACAAGTTCGGCGCCTGGTTCTACAACCTCTTCTATTTCCTGAACCGGTCCGGGTAATTTTTCGGTCATTTTTCCTATTATAACAATCTTCTTTTTTGGTGCGACGGGGTTTTTAGTTTCTGGTAAAGGTGGTGGCACAGCAGGACTAGGGACAACAACCGGGTCCGGGGCTGGAGGCGCGACCTCCTCTTTTTCAGGTTCCGTTAATGGTCCAAATATATCCGTGTCATTAACTGATTCTTTAGTAGGTTTCTTCGGAGTAACCATTTCAGATTCCACTTCATCGTCTTGTATTACTGCTTTTGCAGCAGTTTTTGTAATAACAGGTTTTGGTATAGTTATATCAATATTACTCGCCATTGCATCTGGTTTTTTGGCAACCATATCCACTACACCAGTAATATGATGTGTTTGTAAACGTTTCATAATCAATTCATAATCCACCGGCACTTTACCACGTAAATCTTTCATTTGGATTTCTTTGCGATTTTTAGCAGCGGGTTCAACGATTTCTCTTTCTTTTCCTGTAGAATCTATTTCGCCTTCTTCCAGTTCTCCTTTTTGTTCTATTACTTTGGGATTAGTCGCAATGGGTTCACCTTTTGTTTTATTGTTTTTATTGCCAAAATCTAGATTAATAGTTGGTGGTTTTTTGGCTTGTTTTTTGAATTGTAGTTGTTCTAAATAATTACGACCTTCCATTTATATACAATAGTATGGTATATTATTGTATATGCATATAACGACTATATGTATTTGATTTTATTGGATTTTATTGGATTATTTAAGAAACTAATTTGCGAAATACCATAAGCGTGTTTTTGAACCACCATAAAGACGACGCTTCTCTCAAGATATTCTCAGCTTCCACATCGTTTGTATAACCCAATGCCATCACTTTGTCTTTGATATACTGATTATTACGCTCATTAAAATGACCCAGGCCACCTTGGCCTTCTAGTGCCCAGCTCATCACGATTCCCTTTTTATTGTTATTGTGCAAGTTTTGGATATACACGTCTTCATAATGTGCTGGTAAATGTTCTCCGACTTCAATAGACATAATCCATTCGTATGGCTTTTCAAAAGTAAATGGTATGGCTAAATCTAATACCGATGCTATACCATTTGTCAGTTCGGGTGTTCGCGGATTTCCATCAAACCCGGTTGCATTTATACCATTCTCAATAAAATTAGAAACATAATGCGCTAAACCACATCCTAAATCGGCGATATTTTCCACGTTCTCCTTTTCAAAAAATTGGACTAAAGCATCACTCAAAGGTTTATCATATGCGTGGTGTTCTACTGCAAACTCACCATCCCAATATCCGTGTTCGTTTATATTGATTGACATAGTATGAAAAATACTATACAAATCATTCTATATCATTTACGCATTAATATTTAGCGAATATTTATTGTGATTTCATAAACACGATTTCTTTTTCTTGAGTATTTATGATATTTTCAAGAAAATCTGGTATATTGTTTTCTCGTTTCAATAGTTTTTTACTCATATGAATTGCCATAGAATGATGAGGTATCATACCTTGTTTATATTGGGCTTCTGTTACTAAAAATTGTGTTCTTATACACCATATATTTGCTATAGCCAATACCAATCCAATCATTGCAGGGTAAAGTTCTCTGAACCATAATCCCATAAAAAATATCATCCATCCACACATAAGTAATATCATATACAAATCATTTAGGCTAAGACGCATATCGTGGTATTTATCTACCCAGACATTCATAGTAGATAATAAACCCGACAATATCATTATAAAAAACATAACAACGTAATGGTTATGTGTCATATGTTTCATTCTATATATATATCAAACATATCAATATTTACACCCATCTAGAAATCGCCATTTCGCACGCAATTTGTTCCGCCTTCTTTTTGATTTTATGTTGGCCTTCGCCTAGAAATACAAATACTTTACCATTTTCCGACATAAATTGATGTATGTCTTTGTAGCTTCCAAAATGGCTATAGGGGATTGCATCACTATGACTCAGTTGGTGCACAGGTTGTCCTAAACATAAATACACACCCATATAATAGCCAATTTCTGCCGAATATTCCACAACTTCCATATAGTGTGGCGTGACTTTGAACTCCTTTTGCACTTTGACTTGCAAAATGTTCTTGTAATTGTCATCATTGCGAATGAGCGATACCCAATCTACGTGTTTTTCAAATACGGATTCCACAAAGATTTGGGCCATTTGAAATCCGGGACCTGTTACAAAAAGTTTAGCGAACCATTCGTCGTCGTCTTTTACATCTATTTTATTGAAATCTAGGAATAATGCGCCTAAAAATGCTTCAAATAAACAGCCCAATTTCTTTAAATTGGTGCGGATTTGTTTGCTTTCTGCGTGTTTGGATAATATATACCATTTGTGTAGACCCATTTCATATGCCATTTTACCAATGGATTCATTTTTCACCAAGGCAATTTTTTTCTCTGTCATAAATCCTTCTTGTTCTTTAGGAAAACGGCGATACAAATAATATTTAGTAATACATTCCAAAACTCCATCCCCTACAAACTCCAACCGTTCATTGGATTTTGTATATAGTGATAAACAATCGTCCGGTTTAGGCATAATTGATATATTGTTTTGTTGGTTTTCTATAGCAGGTCGTTTGATATAGGAACAGTGTACAAATGCACGTTGATATAGCTTGATATTGTATATAGGGACGTCAATTCCATATGCCCTAAGTATTTGGCGGATTTCATCTTCACCAATCACTTTATTTAGAGGATTAAATGGATCAAATACTAATGTTTCTTGGCCATTTGCCGTTTTTTCAAGACGAATATCGTCATCAATAAAAGAATAGGCATATGCAGTAGCAGATTTGTCCGATGTGTTCATTTTATTCAGTAAATAGAATGAAAACAATAATGGGGCTATATTAATAAGTGCGTTGTTTTTATATTATTTAGCATAAATAATTTCGTAAGAAAAATAAAAATATTTATAGAATATATAATCCCAATATGGTTTTAAGCACGACAAAGAAAACTAGTTCTATGGCCAGTATTACTAACCAATACCAAGGTGGTGGAAACAATAAGCCCGGTCTTTTCCCTCAAGTTGGACGCAGCAGCTGGACATCGGTTGCATATGATGCTAATGGTATTCCCCAAGGAAATTGCTGCAAGCAATCTAGTATGGTTCGTCTGAACTTTACTCGGTTGACCCCTCCTGTCAGCACCACTATCCACGTTCCTAGACTTACTCCCAAGTTTGGTTAAGCGATTGGTTAATAGTGTCATCTATGTAATAAATATTTTAATAAAATGATATAACAGTTTCTCTGGAAACTCTTATATTGCAGATCCACGCCTATACACAACTATGCATATTGTTATAGATGAACGAGAACGTGATTTATATGAAAAAATAGACTCTATTGTCAATTTTTCGGGAAATAATACGTCTATTCAGATTTCTCGCGAAGTTCTCCCTTTAGGAGATATATTAATCAGAACAGATGGACAACGAAATGTAGTTTTGATTGAACGGAAATCATTTAGCGACCTTTTAGCAAGTATTAAAGATGGTAGATATGAAGAACAGTCCTATAGATTGATTCATACTGGCGAATACTCGCCTCATAATATTATTTATATGATTGAGGGTATGTTTTCTCAAGTGAGAACCCCAATGGAAAAACGTATTATATTGTCGGCAATGACAAGTCTGAATCATTTTAAAGGATTTAGTGTATGTAGAACGTGTTCTCTCAATGAAACCGCGGAAACCATTGTATGGATGGCTGAGAAAATGGAGAAAGAGTTTCAGAGGGGAAAACGTGCGGCATATACTTTAGCAGAATCCCCCTGTTCTCCAAATACATCTATTACAAATGATTTAGGAGAACTTGTGCAAGAAAATAGTGAAAATACCCAAATATCTTCGGCGAATTATTGCACAGTTGTTAAAAAAGTGAAAAAGGACAATGTTACACCGGAAAATATAGGCGAAATTGTGTTATGTCAAATCCCGGGGATTAGTTCAGTTACTGCTATAGCTATAATGAAACAATATGGAACATTTTCTAATTTGATTGATGAAATACGAAATAATCCAGCATCTTTGGAGAACATTGTATGTGAAAATAGCGGAAAAGCGCGAAAAATATCAAAGGCGTGTGTTAAAAATGTAATTGAATATTTAGGAAAATAAGGGAGAACATTATTGTTTTCGCAAAGTTCTCCTTTTATTGCGACGCACAGTTTTATTATATATCGATTGCTTTTTATTTTTATGTGTTCTATGTTTTCTATTGCCCCCGGTTTTTTTAGAAGTTCGTTGTTTTTTACCAGTGCTTTCACTACTTGGTTTAGGCAATTGTCCCGTTTTTATATAATCTAATACTTGTTCTCTTTTTAATCCTAGAGCTGGTGCTAAAATAGCATCGTATATTTGATGTGCCATAGTTCCATAAAACTCTTTATATTGCGGATTCCATTCATCAAACCCTTTTCCTTCTAAATAATCGTTATACACACTCTTTCTTACTTGTGTAGCCGACATAGGCTGGTCCGACAATGAAGCAGACGGCTTCGCTTCCACGGCAAATGTAGATGCAGTTATTTGGGCACCGGGTTGTATAGATTCAGCCGTTTTTCTTGCCGCATTTAGCGCAAAAGCCAGTTTTGTAGTATCTTCGTCTTTCCCTCCGGCAACGTGTGTAATAGTTATTTCATCGTAATTGATATTGTCTTCGAGAGAACCCATCACATATGCAGATACTTGACCCGCGGGGCTAGCCATTTCTTCTATATGATACATATTTGGAACAATGGGCATTCCACCTATTTCCTTTTCACTCAATTTACTTTCAATAAACTCCCTTTTTAAACTAAACGGAATAGGATTATCTAATGTTTGGAGTTTTCCTGGACCACTACCTAATAAAATTAATGGTTCAGAACCTGCCGCATTTGCTTTGTGAATCAATGCTTCTAATGCTGCTATATGTCCATCGTGAGGCGGGTTTAAACGCCCAATAAAATAAAAGAAATGCTTGTTTGTAGTAGTTGGTATAACCAATTCTATAGTATCTTCTTGTTCTATAGTATTATCAATAAGGCTATGCAAATATGTTCTAAATTGCTCTCTTTTTAAATCTTTGGTTTCTTCTGTCATACCATAAGCATCTTGAGATGCAGGATATGCAGATGGGTCATATGAACTTTCGTGTAAATCTGGTTGTGATGACATATTTAGTATATATTTAGCATATATTTTACTTATATTTCATAAAATTGATGTACAATTTCTATAATTAGACTATGTTATTCAAATACTATTCTAATTATTAACGATTCTATAACTAAAATGACATCATCTAGAACTCGTGTAAAACTATTGCTTGCATTGGAAAAAGACAGAGAACTCGATAGTTCTCCTCAAATATCACCAGATTCAGTATCTAGCAAGACAAGTTCTCTCAGAAAAAAATTGGACTCGGCATTCGACCAAGAATATGACTTGATGGCGGAAATGGTGTCCAATAAAGTGGAAAAACAAATCAGACAATTAAAAGTCCAAGAACTTATGAAATTGGACGAAGAATCAATGTTTCAGCGTATTCAGGAAAATTATAATAAGGGAAAAACTGCCACTGCACAATTATATGTATAACACAACACACTTATATTACTGTATTTGTTATTTGTAAAACCACTTAAATACATTTTCATATATAAAAATAGGTGCCAACCTAGGCACTTTTTTACCCGGTTAGCTCAGTTGGTAGAGCGCCAGACTTTTAATCTGGTGGTCGAGGGTTCAAGTCCCTCATCGGGTGACCAGTATTTATATATTTACTAATATTCAAATACTTTTATTATGGTTCTGATACCTAATAGTGTGGGGTGGTAATCAATTGATTCGGGGGAGATTCGTGTCCGAATTGGCCGGCGTGAAACTCTGTATTATGCACTGTAAGCAAATTGGGTTTATATACCATATTATCATCATATTTCCCGCTTTGTATTTTACCCTGAGTATATAATACTCCACCCCAATTGGGGTCCATTGGATTATCACTAAATGAACCATCTTGGTTTCTTGTAGACTGGTGTACTTGGTCAAGTTTTGTATATACACCTACTGATAGACCCAATGGATCAAATCCAGCATATTGCCCAGCATTGTAAGGCGGATGATCCGTGTTTGCGTCTATGACTGGGGCCGGGTTACGGTTAGGTCCTTGGGCTATTTGGGCCGCGGATTGTGTAGGCAACCCGGGCTGTAAATCAAATACATTCGGTCTGACACGATATACATCCTTACCTTGTATATCTGTTTCGTGTTGTAAAAAGAGAACTGGGCAATTATTTCCTTTGGCGCGCTCATTTCGTGTAAAATCAATATATTCGTCTAAATTGGAAAACACAATGGGATTCATATCTTTTACTACAGGAATACGAGAATTGTATAACAAAAGGTCATTTCCTTGGCGGATAAGCACATCTGGACAATTGGCACCGTAGTCCGAGTTCTCTGACAACCCTTCTATTGCCATACCTTCTATAGGCGATACACTAAATAGCGCGTCCAATTTCCCGGATGAATAAACATATATACCTATGAAAAAAACTGTTAGTACAAATACTGCAACTATAAATTGTAAATGTTTCATTATATATTTAATGCCGAAAAGATTTCTATAGATACTTTCTATGTATAATTTATAGCAATGCATCGTTTTTTAGAGAACGTTATGAAAAAAACCATTGTAGAAGAAACTAAGAAATCTGACGGAGGTGATAATCATAAACCTGACAGTAAACCAAAACTTGTATTAGGAAAAATATATGCAGAATGGTGCGGTCATTGCAAAGTTCTAGCACCTAAATGGACCGTGATAGAAAAAGAAATACCGAAGCGATTTCCTTCCAAATCGGAGCAACTTGTATATAAAGTGGAAGAATCAAATATGAATGATGCTGAAACAGGTTTAGCAACATTGAAACCTTATTTAGCTGATCCAATGGAGAACGTTGAATTGCAAGACGGATATCCCACCATTTTCAAAATTGTAAATGGAACATTATCGTATTACGACGGCCCCCGGGAAGTCGGACCGATTATTACGTGGGCTATGGAGGGTCTTCGGACCTCCAAAAAGTCTTCCAAAAAAACGCGTAAAGGTCGCAAGCAACGCCGGTCAAGACATACTCGGAGAGGATAAAACTCCTATGACTTTGCCGCAGGGGTTTCCTCGTATTCCGGACGCGTAGCGGAAGAAATACTTCGCAATATATTGATTTTTCAAAAAAATAGAAAATTGAAAATGATGAATACATATAAACAGTATGCATCATTACTATCCAAATTACTATCCAAATTATTATGACCGAAGATACAACAATGAATCCTTTATCAATTAGCGACAAAACCGTTACGATTAAAAAGGGTGTTAAGCCTAATGTAGCAAAACCGAAACCGAAAAAGGCGGTATTAAAAACCATCCGTCTTCTTGATTTCCATATTTATGACGAAAAACCAGAAAAAGAAGAAAGTTCAGGCGACGAAGAAGAAGACGAAGATGCTCCTCCTAAACCATACGAAAAAAAGGTTGACGAATCCCAATTTGTTATACAAATGTTTGGGCTCAATGAAGCCGGCGAAACATTTTCCCTCTTTGTCAAAGATTTTCAGCCATTCTTCTTTGTCAAAGTCGGCAATGGTTGGACGCAATCGACGGTAAATGGTTTATTTGCCGAAATAAAACAAAAATTAGGTAAGTATTACGAAAACTCTATAATCAGTGCCAAGTTGGTGGAATACAATAAACTCTATGGGTTCACTGGTGGAAAAATGGACCAATTTGCCCATTTTACTTTCAAAAATACGGCCACGATGAATAAAGTGAAAAACCTGTGGTACGAATATACCGAAGACCGGGGGCGCAGACCAAAACCATATGTATATGCAAAAACGGCACTGATATTATATGAAAGTTCAATTCCCCCCCTTTTGCGCTTCTTTCATATCCACAACATCAGTCCATCCGGCTGGGTTTCGGTTTCCACTTCTAAATCCTATGAATGCCCTGTTAAATCAACCACGTGTAATTATGAATATATTTGTCTATCGCAATACATCAAACCTATGCCAGAAAAAGAAACCCGTGTGCCATACAAAATATGTAGTTTTGATATTGAAGCCAGTAGTTCCCACGGCGATTTCCCGCTCCCGAAAAAGACATACAAACGATTGGCTATGAATATTGTGGATGTGTTTAATCGCCATTTGAGTTGCCAAAAATTAGAAAAAACACAATGCGGCATTTTATGCAAGAAAATGGTTTTAGCGGCTTTTGGATTTGGGCGTTGCGACGATATTGATTTGGTATATCCAAAAGTCGCCCCGGGCAAATCAAGAGTGGAGCAAATAACGGACGCTATTATTAAAACCCCAGTTTCAGATATTGAGAGCACCGATGCATCTGAATTGCTTACTTTGGATACGATGTTTGAACGTATGAAGGAAGAAGCCGCAACTAATTTCAAACCCGGGGCCGGGGCCGGGGCCGGGTCAGGCTTAGACGAAGGTGGCGATGATGGTGGCGATGATGATATAGACGATGCAATAGAACACGTTGTGGAAGAAATTGAACCCGCGGTTGCGCCTAAATATTTGTCAAAACCTACAAAAAAGCCAAAATCCACTATAACCATTATAGATATATTGATGAGTACAGAACACGACCGAGAATACAAAGTGCAAACAATAAATGAAGTATTGACGGCCAAGTTTCCTGCACTCAAGGGTGATGAAGTCACCTTTATTGGTTCTACATTTATGCGTTATGGCGAACAAGAGCCATACTTGAATCATTGTGTTGTATTGGGATCTTGTGACCCAGTAGAAGGGGTGGAAATAGAAACTGCAGAAACAGAACGTGGAGTATTACTCAAATGGACCGATGTTATACAGCGCGAAAATCCCGATATTATTATTGGATATAACATATTTGGTTTTGATTATGAGTTTATGTTTCAGCGAGCATTGGAGCTCAAATGCGAAGCCGAGTTCCTCCTATTGTCTAGAAAATCAGGCGAAATATGCGCTAAAGTAAATCGTGATAGTGGAGCTATAGCAATTGAAAATACAAAAATCCAGTTGGCCACTGGCGAATATGATTTACGCTATTTCAAGATGTCCGGGCGATTACAGATAGATATGTATACATATTTCCGCCGCGATTTCAACTTGTCGTCGTATAAATTGGATGATGTAGCGGGGCAATTCATAAGTGATAGTGTGCAGAAAATCGTACTAACACAAGACGCCGTGGGAAATCCGATTACCGAACTCTATAGCCAAAACTTGATGGGGGTGCACGCCGGCGATTATATCCATATTGAAATAGGCGGGTTTACATCGGACTATTACAAAGACGGTAAAAAGTTTGTGGTCCGAAATATTGTCAAAGGACGCGAAATCACAGAAACCGTCAAAGGTAAGGAAGCCGTCGTGTCATACAATGTATTGGTATTGAATGGCCACGAAGACGTCCAGGCCGCCGCAGGCGGCAAATCCATCAAATGGGGTATGGCAAAAGACGATGTAACTCCCCAAGATATTTTCCGCCTGTCTAAAGGTTCGTCGGCAGACCGAGCCATTGTGGCTAAATATTGTATTCAAGATTGCAACCTAGTCCATCACTTGATGAATAAAATAGATGTTATAACTGGTTATGTAGAAATGTCGTCCATTTGTTCCGTGCCAATCAGTTTCTTGGTATTCCGCGGACAAGGTATCAAACTCACTAGCTATGTGGCCAAGAAATGCCGTGATAAAAATACACTGATGCCTGATTTGGATAAATCGGGGGCAAATGAAGGATATGAAGGCGCCATTGTCCTTCCGCCTAAATGTTCAATGTATATGGATAACCCGGTGGCTTGTGTAGATTATGCATCGCTATATCCATCTTCAATGATTAGTCAGAACTTCTCGCACGATAGTAAAGTGTGGGCTAAAGAATATGATTTGGACGGCCAGTTGATTAAGGAAACCGGTGAAAGGGATCCTAAAACGGGAGCATATGTGTATGATAATTTGCCCGGGTATGAATATATAGATATTGAGTTTGACACGTTCAAATACTTGCGCAACCCGGCCCGGCCCGCGGCGAAAGCCGCTAAAACCAAAGTAGGTAAGATGATTTGCAGGTGGGCACAGTTCCCGGAAAATCGGAAAGGTATTATGCCGTCTATTTTAGAAGAATTGCTAAAGGCTCGCGCCAACACAAGAAAAATGGCGAAAACGGAGAAAGATCCCTTTATGCAAAATATTTTGGATAAACGTCAATTAGGTTATAAGGTGACTGCCAATTCGTTGTATGGCCAATGTGGTGCACGCACTTCCACATTTTATGAGAAAGATGTCGCGGCTTGCACAACGGCAACCGGCAGAATGATGATTACGTATGCCAAACGAATAATAGAAGAGGTGTATGGAGATCGCGTTTATGAAACCGCTATTCATGGACCAGTTAGAACCAAAGCCGAATATGTATATGGAGATAGTGTTGCCAATTATACGCCGGTTTATGTTAGGGTAAATAGTGATAAAATGGATGTATGTACGATTGAAGAATTGGCCTCTAAATATGGATGTATATATGGATGGCAAATGTGTTTAGAAGAAGGAAAACACGAAAAAGAAATATGCGAATTAAATGGCGTGGAAACTTGGACAGAAAAAGGATGGACTAAATTGCACAGAATTATACGGCACAGACTGGCTCCACATAAGAAAATGATACGTATATTAACATCTACTGGATGCGTGGATGTAACCGATGATCATTCATTGGTATTACACAACGGCCAAGAAATATCGCCTAAAGATGTCCAAATTGGGACAAAACTGTTGCATCATCCTATTGATAATCTATATTCACTGAATTGGTATAGAGATTTTAGATTTACCGAATATTGTGAATACTTTTCCAGAGATTGGGTATATTTGTCAAAATTGGCGATTATTGCTCAACAATTCGGAATGCAAATTAGACTAAATGCGGATGAAGAATCAGTTATTTCATTGAAAATACAAAAATCATTTACTGATACCAATGACACGACAATACAAAAAATGTGCGAAATCCCGTATGAAGGATACGTATATGACCTTACAACTGAGAATCATCATTTCGCAGCTGGTATTGGTAATATCATTGTACATAATACAGATTCAGTATTCTTCACTTTCAACTTGGAAAATCCAAATACTGGAGAAAAAATCGTTGGTAAACCTGCACTAGAAATGACAATAGAAATCGCACAAGATGCCGCCGACCTTTGTACACAATTCCTAAAGCCTCCAATGGAACTCACCTATGAAAAAACACTGATGCCGTTTGTCCTACTTTCCAAGAAACGCTATGTGGGTATGCTATACGAAACTGATCCCAATAAGGGAAAACTCAAGTATATGGGCCTATCACTAAAGCGTCGCGATAGTTGTGATTATTTGAAAGATGTGTATGGCCAAATCCTCAATATATTGATGAAAGAAAACAGTGTACAAAAAGCGATAGACTATTTAGAAGGCGCATTATCGGAACTCATCAAAGGAACCGTACCGATGGATAAACTCACTATTACAAAAGCGCTCCGTGGTGATTACAAAAACCCGCAACAAATCGCGCACCGGGTTTTGGCAGACCGCATTGGACAACGCGACCCAGGTAATAAACCTAAACCTGGAGATCGTATGAAGTTTGTGCATATAGTCAATGATATGAAAAAGGCGTTGCAAGGAGACAAAATAGAAACCCCCGAATATATTATTGCGAATAGTCTGCAAGTAGATTATGTGTTCTATATTACAAACCAATTGATGAAACCATTACAACAATTATTTGGTCTAGCATTGGAACAAATATGGCTAAATAAAGGGAAACATATTCTTATCAAAACATTTAAAAAGGATATGCAGAAGCTCAAAGAAGAAGTAGACGGAGACATAGAAATATTTATGAAAAAGAAGGAAAAATATTGTTCCGCAAAAATTAAGGCCTTATTGTTTGACAAGTTCTTGACTAATATTTACAATGAAAAACACAAAATACAAACCATAACTTCATTCTTTCCTTCATCATACTCCAATACAAAAAACAAAAATATATAACCCATATCATTATTATACTATAAATGCGGTATGTGTTTAATAATAGGTTGTATAGTATTCCGTCGTTTACCGTTTTTTTTTGCAAGAACATTATCCGTTGTAGTAGTTTTAGCCGAATCCGCTATTTCGCTAGTAGTTTCGGCAAATGTGTGTTCTATTATATCATTATCAGTATCTACAAACAGATTTGCTAAATCTACCGATGGTTCTCGTCCGATTTCAACGGCTTGTTTATTGCTAGATCTTCCCCAAATGAATTGAATGAAATAATCATATAGAGAAGGAGATGAGCCTGTTACAATAGTTTCGTCTGAATTATGAATTTCGTTAGAAAATGACCTATTATTGTGGGATTTTATGAGATTTTTCGTTATAATGCCAAGTTCTCTCATATTTTTTTGGTATTCCACAATATTTGCATTATAGCAATTCATTATTTCAAATAATATTGCAACTTGTTCTTTCGCAGTATAGGAATGTTCAGGATTAGACGCAATATTTTTGAAATGGTTATTTATCTCAGTGCGTTTTTTTGCTTGTGTTGCATTTATATCTTTTAGAATACACTGTATATCTTTGATAAACATATCCATTCCTATGCTATGTTCACTAACTTCATTCATCATACTATATACTTTATCTATATAGTATATGTAAATAAACTTTATTATGATTTGCAAATAACCACAAACTAAAAATATTAGTCATATTCCGATAAATAATCTGACTCGGAATCATTTACATTTTGCCGATTTTCTTCATTAGTAGTATTTATACCTTGTGGTGTAGTTGTGTTCTGTGAACTTTGATTTTCTCTTGCATTTCCAGATAAATCATAATAGATTGGTATATCAAATATATATGTTTGAATATTACTAGGATTTGTATTCAAACTAGATAATAAAGTGTAGGCAAATGAACGTGTATAGTCATTTATTATATTATTTTCTGTAATAGGTGAATTATATGTATTATTTACAATATTGCGCGGGGTTGGTAATACATTAGACCTACAAACCGGACAAGTGGTATGACTGTTAAACCAACGGTATAATGCATCTCTTTTAAAAAAATGTCCACAATTATTTATTTTACAAATACTTTCACCTACGTAAAAATCTTCTAATGAAATCGGGCACCTTGTTTCAGTTTCAGAAGAACTGTATGTTACAATAGAAACGTTACGATCAATTTCGCTGGTATTTAATCGCTGAGTATTAGATGGCGTTGACGTAGATGCAGTAGTAGTACGTGCCGACGTTCTAGCATTTGCAGCGCCTTGTCTCATATCACGCGGTGTTGCATTATTGGATGAATCAACTGGTCGGGGTGTTGTAGATGCAAAATACCACGGTCTGTTATATCTGGATTCTCTAGTATTTGTAGTAGGTGCCGGGGCTGGTGTAGGTGCGGTAGGTTGTCTATAAGTATCCATAGTTGTGCGTAATAACTGGATAAGTTCTCTCATATTGTTATTATAGATTTCTACATTTCTTTGATAAGAATCAAACACTCTCAATAGTAAATTGATATTTGTCTCGGTTAATGTATTTGTATTTGTTCTCGGAACATCTTGATAACTACGATCTAAAGTGTTTAATAAATAATCAAATAAAATATTTTCGGCATTTCTGTTATTCCGATTATTACTTCTATTAGACATTGTATAACTGATATAGAGATAAGTATGCTAATATACTATCGCAGTGTTTATATTGTTATAAGAAATGGATTTATCTAAATATGAAGGAAAAGGATTAACCGGATTGGTCAATTTAGGAAATACGTGTTTTCTCAATTCTTGTGTCCAAGTTCTCAATCATACATATGAATTACACGAGTTTTTGAACTCTGTAGGATATAAACGCCATATGAAACCTGGGCTAATAGATTGTTCCATTATTGAAGAATGGAATGATTTAAGAAATGTAATGTGGGCTCAAAATGGCACGGTATCCCCCAATAAATTTGTTCATAATGTGCATCGTGTTGCTAGACAAAAAGACCGCGATATTTTTACAGGGTGGGCACAAAATGATATGCCCGAGTTCCTATTGTTTTTGATTGAATGTATGCATAATAGTATTTCTAGGGGAATGAAAATGAATATCAATGGAAAATCGGAGAACTTGGTGGATGATTTAGCATTAAAATGTTATGGAATGTTGAAAGAAGTATATTCCAAAGAATATTCTGAAATAATGGATATGTTTTATGGTATATATGTATCTCAGATTGTGTCATTAAAGAAAAAGGTTCATAGCACAAAACCTGAAAGTTTTTTTATGTTGGATTTGCCTATTCCCACAGATAATGATTGCAATTTGTATGATTGTTTTAACAAGTTTGTTGAATCTGAAAAATTATCAGGAGAGAACGCGTGGTATAATGAAAAAACACAAGAAAAAGAAGATGTAATAAAAACATTGGGATTTTGGAACTTTCCGAAGATTTTAGTCATTACATTGAAACGGTTTTCACCAGATGGAACAAGCAAAATGGGAAACTTGATTACATTTCCAATAGAAAATATGGATTTATCTAAATATGTAAAAGGATATAATCCTCAACAATATGTATATGATTTGTTTGGTATTTGTAATCATATAGGAGGAGTTTCGGGGGGACATTATACCGCATTTGTGAAAAACTCAACCGACCAATGGTTGCATTATAATGACCAAACTGTGGAAGAAATACAGTTTTCCGAAAGTTCTCATATAATTACGCCAATGGCATACTGTTTATTTTACCGCAAAAAAAATAACCTTGTATAATATACATAATGTCTAGCAATAATGCATCAACAAATACAAATGGTGGATCAGTAACGTCAACAACTCCTACCAGCAAGCCTGCTGATACTAAGCCCGTGGATACTAAGCCCGTAGATACTAAGCCCGTGGATACTAAGTCCACTGATACTACGCCCGTGGATACTAAGTCCACTGATACTAAGTCCACTGATACTAAGTCCACTGATACTAAGTCCACTGATACTAAGTCCACTGATACTAAGTCCACTGATACTACCTCTTCTGAAAATACTTCTTCAATAGATGATATAACAAAAACATTTAATACCATTTTCTCAAATTCTAATATTGTTTTGGTGCTATGGTTTTTAGCAGCTTATTTCATTTCATACGCTGTATTAGGAACATTTAGTTCATCTCTTACTGGCCCAGAATATATGTTAAAAATAGTTGATGTCTTGATTTTGATAGCTATATTTGCTTATCTTATTAGTTATTATTATTACAAGCCTGAATCTGAAACAAACATCAAAAAAACTACATATAATACATTGAATGATACCAATACATTAATTTATACAGGGTTATTTCTAGTTTTATATAATCTCATAGCATTTGTATTCCATATACCTACTTCTGGATCAATTGCTCCAGTATCATTGTGGATATTAAGCACTTTGGCAACAGTTGTGTTTACGATTACTGCCATTGTTCTCTTTTGTAAATATGTATTAGGTATTTCTATTTTGGATGCCGATTCAATAAAAGCATTTTGGAAAGGTGACTCATCTGATAGTACAAGTGAAGATGAAACCGATAACCAGACTCCTAGTAGTGGTGGATCTAAAGAAGTGTTCAACATATCTAACAATTTATATACATATGAAGATGCTAGAGCAGTATGTTCGGCATACGGTGCTCGTCTAGCCACCTACGATGAAATAGAAGATGCATATAACAATGGAGGTGAATGGTGTAATTATGGATGGTCTGAAGGACAAATGGCATATTTTCCTACACAGAAAGCCACATGGGAAGAATTGCAAAAAACCCCTAAGAAAAAAAATAATTGCGGACGGCCTGGAATAAATGGAGGATATATGGAGAACCCATATATAAAGTTTGGTGTAAATTGTTTCGGCAAAAAACCAAACCCGACAGATAAAGATATAAAAGCTATGGCCGCCAATAAATTGCAACCAAAAACAGAAGAAGATTCATTGATTGACAAAAAAGTTCAATTTTGGAAAGATAATGCCGATAAACTATTAAATATGAATGCATTTAATCGTAATAGTTGGTCAGAATATTAGGCATAATACATTGAAATTAACTTACAGTCATATAGATTAAAAATCCATATGACTACATACGTATAAGTTTACTAAACTGGTTTCTCTACAAATACACGATATACAAATCGTATATTTCGTTCTAACGAGAGGAAATATGTATTATAAACAACCATTTTGTTATACAATGAGTTTTCTATTTTTACGAGTATATTTTTTCACAGGAACATTATCGCTATATAGGTCGTCTTCAATTTGTTCATCTAAAACATTATTCAATAAACTGTCATACATTTCATCTGAAATTGATACAAACTCTTCTTGTTTACTTGGTATATATTCATCCATTTTGTCTATTGGTTCATCATACATATATTGAATAGTATGGTTACACGATTTATTTGTATTATCATCATTTGCCTTTATATAACCTATTTCTGATGATGGTATTGCAGTTTCTAGATCTAGTGAAGATGCATTATTATAAGATATACCGGTGGATGGCCTGACATTAACATTTACTAGTGCAACTATCAAAGGAACCCCCAAATGTTCAAACTCTTTCAAACTACGTTCTACAGAGTTTTCTTGATATCTTACTGCTGCGCATCCAGATATCTTCGCAATATCTTTTTTTTTGCCACCAACTTGATCGGCGTTGGATTGTTTCATAAACATATTTATTGGTAGTGCAACACGGCCATTTTCTCCATATAATGCTTGTGATATTATTGAATGTTGTATTTCCATAATTCTATATTATAATATTATTTATTATTATTAGTATTATTTATTTTTTGTAAATACTTTTCAACTCAGTAGATGTTTTTATTTCCCTGTTTTCCTTCAAATATTGGATAATGTATTGGACGTGTGATTTATCCGGAATTATTTTTGCTAAAGAATGTTCTATATATGAAAATGTTAGTGGAGAATATTCTTTTTTATCGCAAATTTTCAATTTGCCATTAGTAATTTCTATTTCATTTTGGGATAGTTTGTTTTCATCCATATATGTACATATTGCTGAACCTAGGGTGTTTTTCATATCACGTATTCTATCTGTTTTTTCTTTCATAATTTTGAGTTGTTGGTCACATAATACCCATTTTTTCACATTATCTACAAACTCTTTTTTTGCGTTTGAACTTATTACTAATTGATTATTTGTATCCATAATAGTATTTATATAAATACTATTATATTATACTATGGTTTTATATACATATATAAGATATGCTATATGAGTGACTATATTTATTTGGAAAGTTGTTGATATTTGCGCATAGATTTGCGCATAGATTTGGACTTATTTTTAACAGTCTTTCCTTGGGAATACTTTTGTGAAGCATATATCAAAACCAGAGGGACAACAATTTCGCTCAATCCGACGCCACCTTGTTGATGTTGCAACTTGTCAAGTTGTTGGTTGAGTTGTTGCAGCTGTTGCTTAGACAGCTTATCGCCAACTTTATCTAGACCTTTTAAGACAGCATTAACACCTTGTTTGCCTTGACCACCCCTGTAAGAAGCAGAAGCTCCTCTGCTGCCAGAAGAGTGATGTCTCATTCCCTCAGTAGTTTGTTGAGCCGCATTAGTTTGTTGTGTAGCAGTAACAGTAGCTGTCTGAGAAGAAGCGCCGGATTGAGAAGCCGGTGAATACTCTGAGAAGCTCAATGATGCACCTCCTTTCTTAAGTTGCTGCAATTGCTTCTTGATGGTCTTTCGTAGTTGCTTCTTGGATTGTTTTCCGCCACCCATAGATTCGTTAGGAACATCTTGTTTATCACCAACTCCAAAAAATCCCTTAACTGACTTATTAACCGACTCCAACATCGTAGGTTTATTAGCATCACCCACGGGGGTGGTACCATCGCTATTGGGGGTAAACTCAACCTCGGAGGTATAATTATCCTCGGGTTCACCATTAACCTTGGGAGGAGTAAAACCACCCACGCGTTTACCCCCCTTCATAGTCGGGACTGAACCATTCATAGCAATAGTATTATCTTTATTACTTACTGCGTGTTGAGAATTGCTATCGCCAAATACTTTTAGTGCATTATCTGCAGCACCTGCACCTCCTGATTGCTGTTGCTTTTGCTGTTGCTTTTTTTGAGACTTGCTTTTTGCCATAATATGGATATATATTATCTAAATATATTTTTCAACATCCATATAAGGTTTTCTCAATACACGCACTAATAAAATAAAATTGGCTAAAACTATAAAAATAAATACCACATTATAAAAACAAATCAACCAAATATAAATGTAGATTTCATTATAAATAGTTGAAACAATTGGTTTCAATATTTCTTTTAAATCGTGCTTAATATCTTCTTTATTCAAATATTCAATACACGTATCCCGAATTGTTTTGAATGACATATTCATTGATTATATTTTTTATTGATTTATATGACGAGCATATTGTTTAGCGTTATATAAATCATATAAATGGCATATGCTAAATAAGTTCTCGTTCAAAAAAAATAACAAAAATACAAAACCAATATATAACAATATACCAATTATGGAAGGAATCTATAACGCAACTGATGAGTTCCCATTTAGCCAATTGTTATTATTGAAACCAACTGCTGTTCCTGGAGGAAACTATTTTATCAAGTTTAGAATGAATGAATTGCCTCTGTATATCCAAACGCCTAAATGTAATACAAAACAGGGCATATTGAAAGCCGGAAAAAAATATTTTTCAGACTTAATGTTTACTAATGAGCACGAAATATTCATACAATGGATTGAAAAATTGGAAAACTATTCACAGAAATACATATATGATCATAGGGAAATGTGGTTTGATACGGAACTTGATTTGCACGATATAGAGAACTCGTTTTCGTCGTGCGTGAAACTATATAAATCTGGAAAATATTACCTAGTTAGAACCCATATTCCAACACAACTTGGTAAATGTTCTCTGAAAATATACAATGAAAACGAAGAATTAGTTGATCCAGAAGAAATAACTGATAAAAACGATGTGGTTACTATATTAGAAATCCAGGGCATAAAATGTTCTGCAAGGAGTTTTCAAATTGAAATAGAAATCAAGCAGATGTTAGTATTACCAAATAACAACTTGTTTGAAAAATGCATTTTGGTTAAAGGCAAATCAAGATCTGAACCTCCTCATACATCTGTAAATAAAATCGCATTACCTAAAGGTGAACTGTTAGAAAATAGTGAATTATCCAATGATAATTCGTTATTGGATGATAACGAATATTTAGGAAAAACCCCTGAAAATACTATATTGCAACAAGATAGTCATATATTATCTAATACTTCATCAAGTAATGATATATCTGAATCTGAGTTTAGCAAAAATACAGAAATGCTTATGAAAACACCCCAGTCCACTGATAATGATGTTGACGATGATATAGAAGAAGAATATGAAGAAAATCCAGATGAATTGAAAGAAATAGATTTATCTTTAGATGAAATACCAGAAACCGAACAAATCCAAATTAAAACAAGAAATGATGTTTATTATAAAATGTATCAAGATGCTAAAAAAAAGGCTAAACTAGCCAAAGATTTAGCACTTTCTGCATATTTAGAAGCAAAACATATAAAAAATACGTATATGTTAGAAGACTTGGATGATAGCGATAGTGATTTAGAAGAAGATTCATTTTATGAAAAACAAGAATAGCCGATTTTAGGAATACTTATCAAAACTTACACAATAGGATTTCAAAAAATATATGTGTAAAAATGTAAATATCTATAAACATTTATTCACATTTTATTTAGCAAAAATAACAAAATGTAAAATATTTTATCCGTCGTATGTATATAAGTATGTCTAAACTTTTTTCGACAGATAAACTAATATTGATTGGTATTTTAGTTATATCCGTAATGTTTGTGGTATATTACTCATCATCTAAATCCCTCATCATAGATCGTATGGAAGATGGTAGTGTGAAAAATGATAAGAATGCACGCAAGCAACCTGGAGTAAAAGAAACTTCTGCCCAATATGTTGTTCCTGCACCATCCACAGTTCCAACTTCAAACCAGGCGGGTGGATACTCTGCTCAACCAGTCGCTAATCCAAGTGATTTATTGCCCCAAGATACAAATAGTCAATGGTCTGCTCTCAATCCGTCAGCCCTTAACCAAGGTGGTATGCCCGATTTACTCCAAGCCGGATATCATATTGGTCTAGACACCATTGGACAAACTCTCCGGAATGCCAACTTACAACTGAGATCGGATCCTATTATTCCTAAGCAAGAAGTCGGTCCATGGAATCATAGCACCATTGAACCCGATTTAGGCCGTGTTCCTCTTGAAATCGGGGTCGGTATGCAATAAATACATATACCAAATAATTCGCATTAATGTCTGGACATAGGGGTGCTGATTCCCAAATATAATCAACTAACAGAGATTGTAATCTCTACTAGTCGTGTTTACATCGGATTACGTCTACTCATATATTTTTAATCTCTGCGTCTAGCGCATATGTTACTGAGTAGACATTAATGTCTAGGTGTGTGGTATGATGCTAAGCTTCGCTTAATGCATCGCATACCATACATCTAGCATCGTGCTGGTCATATGGATAAATCGCAGCTTATCCATACGACCAATCATTAAAGTATCAATTTATTATATAAATATGATTCATAAACATACATTTCCTAATGGATTTAGGATAATTTACGAAAATCCGCGCAATAGTATTTCCATAAGTTCTATACAAGTTTTTTGCAAAGTAGGTTCCGCAATGGAAACTGATGAAACGCGTGGTATATCACATTTCATAGAACATATGGTATTCAAAGGAACTAAAAAAATGCCATTATCAAAAGATATATCAAAAACATATGACGAAATAGGTGCTTATTTCAATGCAACTACGGAGAAATCTTATACAAATTATATTGTAAAATGCGAAGATGAATATGTCAAAAGTTGTATTTTAGTTTTAGGCGATATGTTGTTGAACTCGGTTTTTGATAAAGGCGAATTTGATAAAGAGAAAAAGGTAGTAGTAGAAGAAACTATTTTGCTAGAAGATTCAGATGAAAATATAGTAGCGGATATGTATGAAGAATCTGTTTATAAAGGATCACCGTATGAAAAGTCTATTGATATTTTGTCTTATCACAAACCGGGGTCGTTGGAATATGCCCAAGTATTGCAATTTTATAAAACTTTTTATAGACCAAGTAATATGGTTCTAAGTGTAGTTTCGCACCTTCCTTTTTCCAAGTTTATTGATATAGTAAATCACAGTGATTTCACAAAGCCACTTACGCTTAGTCCATTTGTTCATTGCCCCAATCCAGTTATATCATATGATCCCCAAACAGAACCGCAATATATTATAAAACCACGCAAAGGCCTAAATACATTGCATTTGATTATAGGATTTAGGACGTGTTCTCAATATTCCACCGATAAATATGCTCTAAATATGTTGGGCAATATTTTAGGCGGATTTATGAACGCCAGGTTGTTTGCCATTTTACGAGAAGCAAATGGACTAACGTATTCATCTACTGCCGATACAAGTTATTACAGTATTTTAGGAGATTTTTCAATCAGTGCAGAAACGGATCCTGCTAAACTTTTGGTGAATAAAGGAATGAGTAAGGGCGCAAATAAAGGCGTTTTACCATTGATCGTAGATATTATTTCAGATTTGCAAAAAAACGGAGTATCTGCATCTGAATTACGTATTGCTAAAAGTAATATGAAAGGGAGTATGGCTATAGAGGAAGAGGACAACGATAACGCTTGTTTTCATAATGGAAGTAAAATGCTTTTATACGAAGACGGAACACCTATTGTATCTTATCACGATAGATACGATAAGTATTACAAATCTATAACACAAAAAGATATACACGATGTCATTAAAAAGTATATTATCAAACAAAATATGACTGTGTGTATATTAGGAAATCACAATCCTAGTTTGAAAGTAATAAAAGGAATATGTGATAAAATACAATAAATATTTGGTTCTCCTTAAAAATATAAGAATAATATAAGAATAGTATAGTAGAATTGGAAAATGCACACATTAGATATTTTAGCTTATGTAATTATAGGTATAGTAATCGGGGTTTGCGTTTTTATATACTTATCCAAAATAGAAGGGTTTGATGGGTTAAAGTGTATTATTGCTTCCGCAGATGGTAATACATATTGTGTAAGAGACGGAACTGTTGCTAGACAGGAAAAGGCTGCAAACTTATTGGCAACTGTTGCTGAAAAATGTAAGCATTTAGTGAGATATATGGAAGATAATTACGGCGACAAAGATAATGTGAAACGATTGGTTGCAGGATTCAATCCAAAAAAAGTAATGGAAACATTACCCACTAGCACATTGACTGCATATAGTGAGAACAAGGGGGAAAAAGTAGCGTTTTGCTTAAACCGGAAAAAAGACGACGATGCGAAATTGATTGATGAACATACCCTTACCTTTGTAGCTATACACGAATTATCTCATATTGCTACGAAATCAATTGGTCATAAAAGCGAGTTTTGGGAGAACTTCAAATATTTGTTAGAAAAAGCGAAAGAGGCTGGTATTCATAATCCTATTAATTATAAAGAATCGCCTAAAGAATATTGTGGAATGAATATAACAGATAATCCATTTTATGATATGAAATAATAGAACAAACTGCGAACTAATGCATAACATATTGAGATGACATATCATATCAATATCTATAAATGTAAGTGTGATTATGTATTCACATATGCATATTTTACAAATTACGTAGCGAAGAGATTACGAGTGGAGGAAAATGATATTGCGAAATAACTATACAAAAAAATAACACAAAAATATATAAATATGGATATCTATAAAGTTCATTGTTTAGATGCAAATGGAGTTCTAGAAAAAGTATATGTGTTTTCTGGTGGAAATAGATTTAGCACCCCGGAAGAGAAGTTCGCCGAATTAGGAGTGCCTATCATATATAGTCCACAGCAAATACATAAAGACGACTCCATTCGCGTTATAAAAAACAAGATTGTCCAAGCCATTGGTGCAAATATTATATCTTATAATGAATTGTATTTATTTATGGAAGTAAATAGACGATTAGATATGATGAATGTATATCAACAAATCACAAATAATTGGCGGACAGATTTTACTAAATCTCATTTGGTACAATTATTGCATAATCTAGGTATTACCCCAGTCAATATTGTAGATGATAGACATATTTATACATACGAAGAAGTATTGGGTATAGTAGGAAATGATTATAGGGTTAAAATTCCGTTGGGACAAAAGTTCTCTAAGGAGCAAGATTATTTGTTTGCAGTTGATCCATACACTATCAATAATGAAATATTGTATCAACCAACAAAAAAGAATATTTTGACTGTTTTTGACAATATGTTATTGCTAAATTGGGGTTCTCCGATTGATAATGTTATAACCGTTTGTTTTGCCGAAAATGTATTGAATCATATTCAGTCTAAACCAAATGCGGATGAATTAGAACCTGTTATTATACAAACCTATTTCCCTTTTTTACATTTAGAAGATCATATTGAAACTGTTGAACAATTGATGGATAAAAAGGAGAACATTTTGAAAAAGTCCCGGGCCAACACCGATAAAAATGCATTTGAATATTACAAGACAATTGATATGTTTTACGATGTATTTCATAAACGGACATCGGATTTGCGCTATGTGGAGCGAGGTATCCAATCTTTTTCTATAATGATTGATACGCGTTTAAATGCTAAACTACCATTGGAAATCGTGTTTAAAAATATACACGCAACCGAAACCATACCTTTTATTAAATACAATCCGGGAAGTATGCGAGAGAACTTGTATCGCCTTTTTGTAAATAAAATCTCTAAAAATGGCAAAAAAATCCCTAAATTGTCTGAACAAGAAATAATGCGATTGGCCAGATTTTTAGGAAAAGGGAATCAGATTTCTATGGCCGTCAAAATGCCCACTTTGTCTGAAGATATTTATATTGATTTCTTAGAAACCGGCAATATACGCGTATATGGAGATTTGAACACCTCTGTTTTACCCGAAGAATTGAAAGCCTATATAAGTTCTGCAGTAAACCCGGTTATAGATACTATCAATGAGTTTCTACAAAAGTCGGGATACAAACTCAGGGCATTTGAAGATTTACACCAGGAAAATGTCCAGGTTCTCAATATGAAATATGTGGCCCGTATGTTGATTTCGGAAGAGCTAAATAACTTGCAGAAATACATCAAATGTTTGTCCAGTTTGTTTGTTATTTATCAACCGAATATTTCTAAAGTCGCTAAAATGGTTTTTAAACGTGTGGAGAACTTTAAAGAAATGGATGCGAAAACCATTTTTATTCAATCGCTATATCAAAAAACGGACAATTCCGAACTCATTATCAAAGGTATTATGGACAATTTTCAAATAACTAATGAAGAAGCCACAAAAGTATTTGGAAAATATTTGGAAACGGTTGCTGCACAACAAGACTTAGGTGAAGAAGTCATAGATGTTCCCGGGTTTCAAACATTGATTTATAACGATAAAGAGGAGAACCACATTGTTATTGAAGTGGATAATATCGTAAATATTGAATATATAAAGATTTTGCATATGTATATCGACAGTTTTCTCCGTATAACTCAACATCCTACTACCACCGAAGTAGATAAATCGGATATAGATGGTATATGTAAAACTGCGGCTAAAATGAAGGCCGATGTAGATAAATCACATATACAAAACCAAGTGGTAGCTATTGCACCTGTATCGGTGGCTGTTATGGAAGAAGTCGGGAATGGTGATATGGATGATGATATGGAAGATATAATTGGAGAACCGGTGGATGAGCTGGTAGCTGCTATTGGCAAAGAACCCGGCCAAAAAGGCGATGATTTTTTCAAAGATGCCAATAGAGATGATTTAGAAGAAGACGATGATGATGCACTATTTTATGGAGAAGATGATGAAGAAGAAGCGGATGAGTTATTCAAAGGTGGTGGACGAAAGAAAAAAGCGCAAAATATTATAACCAACGATATTTTGCTAAATGATTTATTGGATCAAGGCGAAGCTATTGAACAGGGGCCTCCGGCCCCGGGGGCGGGTACACTGGAGCCATATCGCGTTGGTTTAGCTGGAGTATCTTTACATAATCCGAATGTTGCTGAAAGGCGTATGCAAAAGCGAGAACCTTTTTTATTTACAGCAAAATCTGGGAAATTTACTAATTATTCCACACTATGTCAAAGTGCTGCAAAGAAACAGCCGATTATTTTGACGGATGAAGAAAAGGCGAAAATTGACGAAAATGATGCTAAATATGGGAAAGGTTCTCGCTCTTATCAACACGCTATCAAATATGGAACTAATCCGGATAAAAAGTTCTGGTATATTTGTCCACGGTATTGGTGTTTGCAAACAAATATGAGTATGACGGAAGAAGAAGTCCGCGCCGGAAAATGCGCAGCCCCGGGTACGAAGTACCCTGATAATATTATACCAGATGATGAAGAGTTTGTACCAGAAGGAGCCTATGTAATAGAGTTTAAAAGTCAAAAACACGTTAAATCAGATGGTTCTTACGATTACCATAACCCGGCAGTATTGACTAAAAAAACAGCGGACGGAAATTGTTTACCGTGTTGCTATAGTGGATGGCGCACCGGGTTATGGGATAAACATATGGAAACTTGTCCCGAGGCTGAACCGGATGATGCAGATAACCCAGTGGATAAACAGGGTAAGCCAATAAAAGAAAAGGGAGAACGCAAAGCTAAACCTGCTAAATCGGAGAACTATATTGTCGGTATTGATAAAATAAATATTGGACCAGGTAGATGGGGGCTATTGCCTTTTTCTGTGCAAGCATTTTTACACGAAGACAATAATAAGTGTATTGCTAAATCGGAAGAAATGGAAAAACCCGTATTCAATAAAGAAGATATATGTCTATTGCGATATGGTGTGGAGAAAAACGACAAACAATCGTTTTTAGGGTGTGTTGCAGTTATGTATGCCCACAAACATAATTTGCCTAAAACACCCAGTATCAAAGAAATGAAAAATATTTTGATTTCATCGTTGAATCTTGACCATTTTGTTCATTCTTACAATGGTTCTCTTATTTCAACTTTTAAACCTGCTAAAATAGATATAGGAGAACTTGATTATAATATTCCGTCTATTGCAAACAGCGTGTTTTATAATGAAATTGTGAATAACTACGGAAGCAAATCTGAAGGAGTTAGAGGAAACTCCAGAGAACAGAGTTCGTCGGAGTTTGATATGGCTGATGAAAAACAAATGGATTTGCTAAATGACATTATTGCGGCTTTTGAAAACTTTTTAGCATTTTTGGAAGATGATACTATAGAAATTGACTATACTTATCTATGGGATATAGTAACTGAACCTGATGATACATTGATGCCAGGTGGATATAACTTGGTTATTTTAGAAATGCCTAAAGATGATTTGCGTGATAATATGCAAATTGTATGCCCAACTCATTCTAGTTCTAATGTTCTCTATGACCCGGCAAAAGAAACAGCATTGTTATTGAAACAGTCCAATAAAGAAGGTACATATTACGAATTGATATGCGGATATGCGAAAAAAGAAATAAATATAGTCCGGGCGTTTCGCGAAGATAATACCCCCAGTAATATCAAATATGTGCTAAATATTATTCAGAAAACGACAAATAAATATTGCGCGCCATTGCCCGGATTGCCTAAACAATATGATTTCAAGAAAAATATTGATGCACTTGAAATCGGAAAAATATTGAAATCTGTCAGTTATTTGATTGATGCTCAAGTTCTCAATTTCCAGGGAAAAGTCGTCGGTTTATTTGTGCGAAAAAACGACACGACTGAAGTTTTACCGGGTATATACATACCGACTTATCCGTCTGCACCTATACCACATATTCCGGAAAAATGGATGGACGATGATGATCTCTGGCAAGATTATGAAACAACCCGCGATTATTTAGTAAATGTTCACAGAGAAACCGCTGGAAAAATATTGTGTTTGCCTAAAATGAAAATGTTGGACGATGGGTTAATTGCTGGAATTATTACGGAAACCAACCAATTTGTTCCTATATCTCCCATTTCAGAGAACATATTTGATGATGGTATTATTGAAGTAAATAATCATAATTATTTAGCGAAAGAGGGAGAAGATATATCCCGAATTATGGATAATATAAATCAGGTGTCTTATTTAGCGGCAGATAATGCTATAACTACGTCGCAAGTAGGCGACAATGAACGTCAATCTATCATTAGCAAAATAGATTTAGAAACCAGGTATTACACATTTTTCCGAAGTGTTATACGAAAATTGTTGATGGATTATGATAATCGGGGCATTCGCAAAGAAATAATGGATATATTGGATAATGGAGAACTTACATACAAAGAAAAATTGGGTAATATGATTTCGGCATTGCACGATTTAGTGGGTGGTAGGATTGAGTTTGCGAATATAAATGAACGTGATATTGGAGATATAGAGCGCCAATGTATGAATATGAGCGGGAAAGGAAAAATTGTATGTTTTGCAGATGAAGAAAGCGGAGTAATAATGATACCAAATAAACATTTATTGGGTAGCGAAGTTCCAAATGAAACAATATACTATGGCAGAATGGCATACGAGCTTATCCGTTATACCCGTATTAAATTGTTTATGCTGAGTTCTACTGCGTATTTAACTATAGGTAATAGTGAGTATATCATTTATGACAATGAAATGTTGATATTGCAATCTCTCCTAAATGCTGATTATTTTAAAGATATTGTGGAGTTTAATGACAATAAGTATTTGAAAAACATTGATTACCAGAATGCTATACCACTATTTTCTCAAAAATATAAGAGTCAACCAATAACTGTAGCGGAACAACATAAACTGGACGAAACTGCAAGTGAACCTGGGGAGCTAATCAATTTAGAGTTTGTAAAGGAAAAGTTGAAGAATGTACAGGGGCATCCAACGAAAAGTTTGTGGGGACGATTGTTTCACAATAGTTCGGAAGAATACAAGTTTTATGCAACACCACGAAGTAGTTTCTATATGCTGACTTATATTTTGAACAAAGTTCTCATAGATTTAGGAGAACTTGTAGAAATACCATCAATGGATTATGTCAAAGATATTTTATTGCGGGCTTATTCAGGATATTTAGAAAAACCGGGGTATCGCGAAAAAATAATGTCCATTTTGAATATTCAGGGAAAAGGGAAGTTATTTAGGGGAAATGCTACATTTGAACAAGTTGTGAAAAGCGAGAACTATTATGTAACTGATTTGGATATATGGATGTTAGCAAATGCATTATCCCTGCCGATTGTGCTGTTTTCTTCCACATCACTGAAATCGCTTTTTTATGAGAAAATTGATTGGTTAGTAATGGGAGGAAATCCGCAAACCCAGCCATATTATTTCATACGTTCTCCTACAAAAGTGGCGGAAATGGAATATCAATTGATATTACCGGGCGTGAAATTAACTGCTCCTCAAATGACACATTTCTATAGCTTATACCAAACTGAGTCTATACGAAAATCATCGCTTCATTTACAAACCTTGGATGAATATTTAGCCATTTACAAACCGGGGCCGAAAAAACTGAATGCATAAAATTGCAATTCCTATATGGTGCGTCTAACGCACCCTGTAGGATTGGTGCTTTATGGTAGATGATACAATCATCTATCACAAAATTGAAATACTTTAATAAAAATATTTCAATCGTATATCATTTGAACAATTTATTAGAACTGTTATTACTCCACGGTTTATTCTTGAACAATGTCGATGCAATTCTTTCAGCAATATTGTGTTCGCCCTAAACCCATAATTCGATGCAAAACTACCACATCGATTGTTCATAGACGATTGGAACAATTCTTTGCCCGCCACGTGAAATATGACTATTCCGACAATGGATATACGTATATTGTTACCAGGATCAAGCGTCCGGAAACAGAAGAAGAATATATGGAAATCACTTACACTCAGTTCTCCAGTATTTACGAAAGCCCTAGCAAAGAAATCGCCATACGGACTCCATCGAAATTGATTTGTATTACAGACAGCTTCAGCGAAAAAGAAAACTATCGGTATCAATACTCGGTTCATCAATAAAAAATTAGTTATTATTTATTACAAAATCAAATACAAAACATATACTATACGAAAATACAAGTGGTTTATTTTTTTTGTGCTTTTTCTCTCCGGACTTTGTCCAGTTTGCGCTCGGCTCCCCATTCGCTGCTGACAAAATCTCCATCAGGGAGCATTAGACCGTGTTTATTGAAATAAGACACTGCAGCTCGTGATGCACGGCATTCAAACTCCGTCTGCATACGAACCCCTGCGTCAAAGTATTCGTCGTCTTGTTCCCATTCCCATTCTTGGTATTCTTCCGGCGTCATTTCTCGCTTGAGTCTTTCGCGTAGTTCTTGTTGTTCTTTGCAATATTTTTCCGTTTCTTCTTCCATTCTGTAATACTCGTTTTCGTCGCGTTCTCTCATTTCGTATGCCGTATTGCAGTCTTCGTCGGTCATATAGACGCAATTGTGCCAGTTGGTTCCCCATTTGTCATACATTGCTTGGACGTGAGCGGCTTCTCTGCGTTTTTTGCGCTCTTCTTCTTGTTGTTTGCGCTCTTCTTGCTCTTTCCGCCAATCTTCGGCTTTTTTTTGCTTGGCTTGCACCTCGGCCACTTTGCGGTCTTCGAACTCCTTTTCAAGAGCTGCCGTCAGTTTTGCAGGGCGGTTTTCTGCAATTTTTTGGGCATAGGAAATGGTGGGGACACGGCTGGCCCCGGCCCCGGCCCCGGGTGCCGTAGGCACAGTAGGCAGAGTCTTGAACAATGGCGGAAAGTTTTTTTCTATTTTTGTGACGCGGTCTTCTTCTCGCTTTTTCTTTTCGGCCAATTTAGGACAATCTGGGATGAAGTGGCCGCGTTCTTTGCAATATCTACAAGATTCTTTAGCAATAATAACTGGGCAAATAACAATACCTTCGGAGTCTATACGTTGGTGCGATTGCCAATTCACACCCGAAATATTGCGGCAATATCCACAGCCATTGGGTTTAGTAATAGAAGACATTGTTGTTAAGTTTGCGAAAATAATTGTATGAATGATTGGTTGCAATAATAATTTGGTGTTTGAATCTGCTATATCACCCCTATAAAAAATGTATTTCAATTTTTTGACAAACGTATTGAATGATGCATCCAAATACGCATAATTGAGAATATATCTGTACGCGAAGCGGTATGATATACAGAAAACTCTGGAGAACGCAGTTCACACGATTTTTTTTGAAAGATTTCATTGGAGTTTAGCTAGATTTTGATGCCCGGCTTCTAATATGTTTTCTTCATATATCATTTCAATATATTTGTATAAAGACCTAAAATAATCACAACATTCTTCTTCTGGTATTGGATGAGGTATACTATAACTAGAAAACATCATATATTCGCAATATTTTACAAAATTACATAGGTCTTTAGGAGAACCAAACTCTACTTCCACCATTTCGTTATACAAAATATCATACGTATCCGTTTTTTTCAAAGAATCGTCTATAGCCCAAGTGCGCCAGTTTGTTCCGTCGGATGCCATTTTAGTATACTTATAATAACACTGTTCTCTTTATTATTGTTTACAACCAATTGAAAAATTGAAATACAATTTTTATATGGAGTGTATATCATATTATCAACTTACCCAATTATTATTACCCGATTTACTAAAAATGTCCGAATCTACTCAAATGACTGTTATTGCGCACATATTCGGACGCGAAGAGGTAGGATATCTAGAAAACTCTGAAGAACGTAGTTTGAAAGGGTTTGACGGCAAATATTACAAGATAGAAAATAGTCCTATGTTATATGATATACGTTTCCCGCTTGCTTGGGCAATTATTATCCATACCCAAGTCAAGAAAACGTATTGCAATTTTGGACCAGAGTGGTGCGGGGAATGCAGGGATAAGGGAATACTCAATGGTGTATTTGTGGGATTTTGCAATTATTGCGCGACCGAACAATTAAATGGTAAGTATGGCCTCGGAACGGAAACCCCAATCAGTGAACTTTCTAAAGAAGACGTTTGGCGAATATATCCTTATATGACTGGGGCACATATTCAAGACATTGGTATTCCACCAACAGAAGAAAACCCCGATTTTATCAAGTACTCTGGACTAGAAGCGGAAAGATTACGAGGAAACTCCAGAGAACGGTGTTCGTCGGAGTTTGCCCCATTCCAATCTAGAGAACATATGGAGGCATACGAAAAGACTGAGCGCGAACGGCTCGGTTTACTCCAAGAGTCAGATGAAAAAAAATACAGCGAACACGCCCTCTTAGTAACTATGGGCAGAGCTGCTCTAGACCACAATGTCGGGCCAATGGGACAGCAAATGAATTGGGCCGAATATAGAGAATATTTAGACAACAAATGGTGGGATGAATGCTAAGTATAAAATTGTTTTGTATATTGTTTGTATATGGCTTGGATTTACTTGTAATATTATAAATATAATTAGTTTTTTATGGTTATTGTATTACACATATGCACTACGTATATCGCCAAGTATTTTTTGTATATTTTCGGCGTGTTGTATGTTTGCTTGATTTTTATCAGGATGGTATTTTAGTGAAAGTTTACGAAAAGCACGATCAGGACTTTTGTAAATAGAGACTGCTTTTGTGAACTCATCGATGTATTGCTGTTTGAACCGATTTTCGCTCTCTATTCTTTCCAGTTCAGCTTTCTTGTTTTCTTCGTATTCACGACGACGGTTTTCTTCGGCTTGTTCTTGTTCTGCTTTTCTTCGGCGATACTCGTCGTCTCTCTGTTTGTTTTTTGCTCTTTCTTCAGCTTCGCGTTTTTGTTGTGCTTCGGTTTGCTTTCGCATATGCAGTTCTTCGGCCAATCGTTTAGCTTTTTTTTTCGCTTCTTTTTCCATATGACGTTTGTATTGCTTGGCTTTTCGTTCCTCGTCTTCTTTGGCCTTCGTATCGTGCGGATCCAAAATATTTTTCCAGTAGGTTTCCGTTGCCAATTTATCTAGTTCTTCTGGTGTATAATCGGGTTTTCCTTTCAGTGCATCTATTTCTCTCAGTTTTTTTAGCGCTTTGCGCACTTCTGTTGTGCGAGAAGGCATTGTATAAGTTTCTTCGCGTAATACAGTAAATCTGCGAGCAGCCATTGTATGAGTCGTTTATACTAATTGGTATTGATTGATTGTTGTAATAAGAATCAATCAATAGTATTTCAATTTTCTGAAAAAATAATTTTTATGTTTATACAAACTATTTACTATTTACTACTATATCTATTTTTCTACTATGGTTTATTATTTTTAAAATCCCATATTGTAATCATCATCGCATCCAGTGGTAGTATTTCCATTGATATTGCTAATGTTCGTTTTTATTGCGAGTTTTTGTTTTCCACACGCCCCGGTTTCCTCCAATTTCTTGCCTTGTAACTTATCTAATTCTCCGGATGCGGTTGCAGTATTAACAGATGCTTCGCCCAATTTAGCCATTTCTTGCAAGTCCAATACAACATTGAATGCGTTTGTGCCATAGTATCCGAATTGACCACACATCACATTTGCAGATACACCACGCATATGGTCAAACTCACCGTGTCTAGCAGCATCCAAGAATACTTCCGTATGGACTTCAAATGTACCTTTAGCAATAGGACCAATATCATCATTCAATATACCCGAACGGAAAATGCTTACCAAATCCTTCGTACAAGTCATTCTATCGCACAATAGACTGAGATGGTGATAATTGATGTATACACCGCCACTAAACTCCATCACATCATTCATCTCATTGTAAATAATTTGCCTGGCGGCTTCAATACCCAAAACATCAAACACTTCCTTAATATCATTGCTATATGTTCGCGTATTGTCTATGAAATCAAGAGACAATGTTTCCAACAAATTAGACCCGGTTGTATCCAAAACCCACACATCTTTGCGGGCATATTTGCTCTCGTCTTTTACCACCATATTTTGTAACTTACGTGGAATGACGTTGGCAATACCATTGATACCACGTAATACGATATTGTTTAGCAACGTGTCTTGGAAGTTCTTCAACATATAGATTTCATCCGATTGATCTAGGGAATCAACTACGCCTTTGACCTTAAGGCGATTGCGGCCCTTGGCAAACACCGAACTGTTCATACGAATGCGGAACACGAGTTTGTCCATATTGTAATCGGAATACACGCAAGTAATGTCTTTGCCGTGGTAGCTGTTTTTGATGGCAAAGTGGATATCGTCTGTTGTAATATTTTTATCTAAGAGAACTTCCGCGTCCAATTCCATACGAATAATCCACTTGGATTTAGGTGTAGCGTCGTCATCTTCGTCGCCATTACATTCCTTCATCAAGTTCTCAAACTCGTAGTATTGCTCCATAAGCAGACCATCTTCTTCAATTAGACTGCTTCGTTCTTTGGGATCAAAACATATTTTGATGGATTTCACTACATCCACTAGTTTAGTGTGTTCCATCATATTTGCAAATAGTATGGCTTTGTCTTTCTCCGATTCGTCCAATGGTTTGAGATGGACTGTTAATGACGGGTTTTTGGGATTTTTAGTAAGACGCAATATTTCTTCAATTCTGGGAACACCACGAGTGACATTTGACTTGGAAGCAACACCTGCTAAATGAAATGTGTCGCGAAGACATAATCCGTTTGCACAGTCAAAGTTTCGGGTTTCTTCAACGGTTAAGTCATACGCATATTTAGTAGTATTGGCTATTTCGGTTATAGAAACAATTTGGTCGAACTCTAAATCTGGAAATCGGTTATTTCGTTCTTCCATAACAATTTTACCATCTATTAAGTTTGGAACTAATAAGTCTGCTTTACAGTAATCATACATAAATGTTTCATTAAATAACTGCTCAAGTTTCTTCTGTTTTGATGCAATCGGTAATTGTAATTTACTCGCCAATTTTTGCGCTTGTTTATTTGTTATTTTTAATAAATATGGTTGTTTGATATTTAGAGAACCTCTATTATTTGTTTCAATTTTCTTAGGTTTGCTAATTTTACTTGTAATACCAATATTTTTTAGCATAACCTGAATATTTGAGAGTAATTTTAATGAAACCGAAGTTGCACTTATGCAGTCAGACCTCATTGTTCCATCCATTTTAGCGTGTTGATGTACGCATCCATCCCCTCCAATATAAGCATCTAAAAATCCCATTATACATTGTTCATTTGAAAACATTATAGAATCTGAAACAAACTTATTATGACTTAGTTTGCCACATAAACTAGAAATGATATTACATAATAATGTGTTATATATGCGTATATCTTGACTCGTCCATCCTTCTTGTATTTTGTTTTTATGAGTGTATATTTTTGTTGTAATATTGTGTTTTTCACACCAAGACTGAATTGGTTTCAAGTATTCATCATCATTATTTGATATAGAAATCTGATGGCGTGTCATACATCCTTCTGCGCAGTATGCTCCAAGTAAATACCCAAACTCATAATTTAGTGCAATATTTTCGGGTATGGTATAATCACACATATTTGTAAGTTTCATATAAACACATCCTGATTTGATGTTGCAAGACGATTTTGTTTTACGCCCTGGTCTTACTTTTTCACTAACCAGAGTAACAACTGAATCACTTCGCGAATGAGGAAGTATAAATGTTTTTCCAGAATGATTTGACCACCAATGATGTTCATTTATAACTGATTTTGCTTTTTCTAGTTCTGAACCATATACATATTCGGATGGAGGAAGAATATTTCTTAAGTCTAAATGTGTTTTCTGTGTATATTCCAATGTTTTTCTAGATACTGGTAAATAATCTCCTATTACAAAACTGTCGCCATTTGCCGGAACTATTTTTCCATCTACCAATTGCAGTAAAGATTTAGCTTTAGTAACTATTATTTCTCTGCAACCTTCTGTCACAAACTTCAACATAGTATTAGAACCGTCTTCGTTTACTACTGGGTGTTGAGTGACTGCTTCAATTCTTCTCCAAACTGTTTCTCCATTTTCAGTTGCACAAGGAACCTCATATATCTCAGAAAGTTCCGCGTAAGTAGTGTCTTTTTCTGCATTGTAATTAATTGTTTTTGGATTAGCAATATGATGTGTAATAAAATCGCCAATTTGTAGTTTCGATATTTGTTTATTTCCGTTTCTTACAATAATCTCAGTTTCATAAGTAACTGAGTTGAGGGTCAGCTGGGTAGTAGGTTCGCCAATAGATTGGCCGGCAATAACTCCGACCATTTCACCTGGGTGCACAATAGACTGTTTATATTTCAATTCAATGGTCTCCAATAACATAGTTAGTGACTTGCGGTTGAAACGCTTGGCCACGAGCAAATTGCGTGGCGACAAATAATAGAAATACATTATTTCAAATAGACGAGTAGGTGGTGCATAATGCGAGCGCTTTAATCTTGCGAAATATTGTTCAATGATTTTGAATGTTTCTAAAGGAGTTATATCCACCGCGGAATTGGCCGTCAATCCTAATTGACCCTGAATATTGGCAATAACATATTGGAATGCCACTGGAAGGCGGACATTGTTTTCATCGCGATTTTTAAACAGTTTTTCTACTAAATGTTCTCTATCAATAATCATCTTTTCAATGTATTGCATACATTTTGCCTTGGTATCTGCGCGTTGAGTACGCATACGAGTAATAGTCCCCTTGCTGTATATTTCTAAAAGACCGGTTTCGCGCTCATTTAGTCCGGCAATATCATAATGCATATAAATATCTTCCATACTCATTCCGACTAATGGTATGGCTTGGTCTTCCACTTTGACCGTGTCAATATTATCATCTCCATAAGCAAACTGGATAATCTTTCCCTTGCTGTTTCGGACAGTCATATCATATTCAACTTTGATATCTTCCAGACCCTTGATAAGACGACGTTGGATATAGCCAGTTTGCGAAGTCTTGACTGCAGTATCAATGAGACCAATACGACCACCCATAGCGTGGAAGAATAGCTCGGGTGCGGTTAATCCCGAAATATACGAGTTTTCAATAAATCCACGGGCTTTAGGCGAGTCATCAAACTTGCTATAGTGAGGAAGTGTGCGACTATCAAATCCATATGGAATACGTTTGCCATCTACGTTTTGCTGACCCAAACACGAAATCATTTGCGAAATATTGATGAGTGTACCTTTTGAACCAGAATTGACAATCATCAAGAATCGGTTGTCTTTACTCAGACTTTCGCGAGCTTTTTTACCGGCTTGGTTAGTGGCTTCATTCAGCAAATTGCCCACTTGGGTTTCAAACTCCACGTTATTGGAAGACGCAGTATTGTTTTCAAAAATACCCAAATGGACTTTGTTAATAAGACTTTGCACTTCAAGTTTTTGCACATCAATCGCCTGAATGATTTTTTTAGCGGTTTCCTTGTCGGCAATCAAATCACTGATACCAACACTGAATGAACTAGATTTCATATATTCGGTAATAATGTTTTGCAGATTATCAATAAAGTTGGCCGCGGCCATATTACCGAAATCGTTATAGACACGATGAATCATACCCTTTGAACTACTGCCTAAGAGAGACTTTTCCATTTGACCACGCACATACTTACCTTTTTTGATTTCCAACACATTATTGGATGTTCCGTAATCTTCGCCTTCCTCAAACAACTTGGTCTTGTATGACATAGTCATTGGAGGTAGGATTTGTGATATAACATCGAAACTGGTGAGTTCCTTCTTACCTTTTAGCGCTTCCACATCTACATTCGGATACATCATCAACAGATTCATCGCATCGCGTGGCGAAAACTTGATGCCTGGACGGGTGAATCGGAAAGACCCGAGGAGCGAGTCTTGATAGATCCCGATAATAGGCGCATTACTACTTGGACTGACAATTTGGTATGGAATAGCGGCCAAATGTCTCAATTCTGTTTCTGCCAATACATTTTGTGGCATATGCATATTCATCTCATCTCCCGATGATTCCCCAATGTTTCCAAAAGGGGCGGACTGTATCTTAAGCAAACTCAGGATGGCTAGTCCTTCATAGTCTACCAACACCCGTTCAGTCTCTGAGTGCCTTCCATAGTCTGCCAGGCGACGTTAGGAAGTAACACTGCGGATTACCCAATCCTTTACATTATTACCATTGGGTTCGGCAATTAACCGAGTTCCTCTCAATAGTTTCCTAAAGAGAGTGGTAGTAAAGGCTCTAAGGGACTTCCCGCAACAAGGTGTTTCGCTGCAATTCTATTAATAAAATTGCAACTATGGAGTATCACGTTTTTAGCGCTCCATGTTTTCGACAGAGATTTTATCGAAATCCGCATTGTATGGTCGGGTACAACCAACATTCATACGAAACGTATCTCCACGTTCCATCACGCGAACAATATGACACATCATTGACATTCTGTGGAGAGATGGCTGACGGTTAAATAGCACGGCATCTCCATCCATCATATGTCTATGGACAATATCACCATTATTTAGGGTCACATTATTGCGATCCACATTGCGCAACGAAATCTTGACACCATTTTGACGCTCCAAGGTTTTCGCACCGGGATATACATCTGGACCATTTTTGACCAATTGCATCAGAAATGCCTTATTGAGGTCGTTCACGGTAACTGGTTTGGTGATATTTGTCGCGATTTTTCTAGGGACACCGAGTTGTCGGATGGATACATTGGGGTCACCGGTAATAACGGAACGGGCACTGAAATCCACACGCTTACCCATCAAATTGCCTCGGATACGCCCATTTTTACTGTTAAGACGACCCATAATACACTGGAGAGGACGACCCGAACGCTGAGCCATAGGAACTGCACCCTTGACTTTGTTGTTGACAATCATTGCAACGTAATATTGTAATACAGTGGTTAATCCTTCTATAACACTGGGATTGGCATTGTCGTTGATTTTGTTCATTAAATCCGTGTTTGTTTTGATGATATTGCTATAGATATGTGTCAAGTCATCTTCGGACCGCTGTTGAGCATCGTGTTTGACTGATGGGCGTACAGCTGGTGGGGGAACTGGTAATACTTGGCAAATCATCCATTCTGGACGAGACCATAATGGATTGAATCCCATAAAATGGACATCTTCGTCGGAAATACGCTTGAATAATTTCAATATAATTTCGGGCGTCAATTTGATACTTACCTTTTTGTCACCGTCTTCTCCGGCATCCATTTTTTCCCAAACAGCATAAATCGTAGCCATACCTTCTAATTTGATTTTATCGGGCTGTTTGCATCCACATCCGTCATCAGTCTGTTCACCACAACGTTTCACTTTGGCTGCCAATTTGGAAACATATTCCCATCTTTCACTGGCGCTCCTTTTTTCTATATGTCTGTGTTGCGACTTGTCAATGCGCAATTTGCTGCATTTGAAACAGATGCATCCGCAGATTTTCATAATTTCTTTCAAATGTTGAATAAAGAGAACTGGTCTAGCCATTTCAATATGTCCAAAATAACCGGGAGTGTCAATGTATGTCAACCCATCAGTAGGACAAATCAATCCATTTTCAAGTACACCCATTCTAGGATCAAATAGCCCTCCAATAACCGGTTTATTGTTGTTATATGTATCTCGTGAGGTTATTTCTGCAACCGAATTTTTGCGGATTTCCTCCGGAGATAACATACTGAATTGAACACCGATAATTTTAGAGGTAGTTTGCATCATAGTTGGATTTTGCTGGGTGGTCATTAGTAAATACTATATAATAATATAGTATATTTTTATATTGTTATAGATATAATCAATTTTATGTAATAAACAAAATAAAAAGTGGGAAAATAATCATTATTTTGCGAAAACCCCGCAGCTTGTAACGAGCATAAGTGTTCGAGAATTATCAGGAGATGGTTTACAGATACCGTGTGTTTACACTTTTTACATTGCAAACGTTGTTTTTTTCTATAAACTCTTTCAAACTACGTTCTCCAGAGTTTCCTAGATATCCTACCGCTGCGCGTCAGGATATCTGCGCAGTCCTAAACCATATAAAAATCATTTGTAATTTTTATATTGTTTTATTCAGGTAATCCTGGTAAATCTGGAAATATTGGTTATGTCTATACTCTTGCCATTAATGATTCGACACTTGCCATTAATATTGCTAATGCATCTGATAAAGATGCATCCCCAGAAAGTCTAGAACTAGTCTCAGTTAATAATATTGTTGATAAAGATGTATCTCCAGAAACTCTACAATTAGTCTCAGTTATCAATGTTGAAGAAAGTGTATTAATAATACTAGGATTATTTTGTAATGTATTAGCTAATTCATATAAAGTATCAAGAGTGCTTGGTGTTGTAGATCCTACAATAGTACTAATAGCATTAGAGATAGTATTAGAAAGTGAAATAATAATAGAGTAATCAGCAGAAGCTCTAGAACTAGTCTCAGTTAATAATTTTGTTGTTAAAGATGCATCCCCAGAAAGTCTAGAACTAGTCTCAGTTGATAATGCACTTGATAAAGATACATCCCCAGAAGCTCTAGAACTAGTCGCACTTGATAATGCATCTGATAAAGATGCATCCCCAGAAACTCTATAACTAGTCTCAGTTGATAATGCACTTGATAAAGATACATCCCCAGAAGCTCTAGAAATAATCTCACTTGATAATGCATCTGATAAAGATGCATCCCCAGAAACTCTATAA